>Ga0209257_1000037_pt1 | contig 612915 bp, 517 predicted proteins | sample AraplaCvi_mCL_r2_FD_184277 | JGI IMG/M metagenome (GOLD analysis project Ga0209257, IMG submission 184277) | Arabidopsis root microbial communities from North Carolina, USA - plate scrape MF_Cvi_mCL_r2 (SPAdes) (version 2) | ecosystem: Host-associated > Plants > Roots > Endosphere | place...
TCTCGGCGAGCTAAAGAGATTTGCTCCACCTCGCAAGGGTGGGGCGGATGTGGTGGGTCGCGGCGGCTTCGGTTGCCGCGGGCCATCCAAGACCGCTGGTGTGCAGGGTGCTGCACTTAAACGCCGGGCCTTCCCGTCCGGTATCCAGCGCAGATGGCGACCCCACTGCAAGGAATCGAGAAAGTTGATTTTTTGTTCCTGACAGTTGGTCGCTGCATGAAGCGCGATCCAGGCCCCGGCCGAAGATCGCATTTAAAGGAGTAGACCTTGAGTCTGAATCGCAGTGAGAAAGAAGCGGTCATCAACGATGTGACCAGCCTCGCCGCAAAAGCTCAAACGCTCGTGATGGCGGAATACCGTGGCATCACGGTTGCCGATATGACCAAACTGCGCAACGAAGCGCGCAGCAAGGGTGTGAGCCTGAGTGTTCTGAAGAACACGCTGGCCCGCCGTGCTGTCGCCGGTAGCGCGTTCGAGGTCGTCGGCGACCAGATGACCGGTCCGCTGATCTATGGCTTCTCCGAAGACGCTGTGGCCGCCGCCAAGGTGGTGGCCGATTTCGCGAAGACCAACGACAAGCTGGTCATTCGCGGTGGCGCATTCGGTGGCAAGGCCCTGGACGTCGAAGGCGTGAAGCAACTGGCCAACATCCCTTCGAAGGAAGTGCTGCTGGCTCAACTGCTGGGCTTGATGCAATCCCCGATCTCTCGTACCGCCCGCGTTCTCGCGGCGCTGGCCGAGAAGCGTGGTGGTGGCGAAGCTGCACCCGCCGATGCCCCGGCAGAAGCACAGGCTGCCTGAGCAGCTTGCGTTTGAAACATTCAACCCAATTGTTAGGAAACAAAAATGGCATTCGATAAAGACGCATTTCTGACCGCGCTCGACAGCATGACGGTCCTGGAACTCAACGACCTGGTCAAGGCCATCGAAGAGAAGTTCGGCGTGAGCGCCGCTGCAATGGCCGCTCCGGCTGCTGGTGGTGGCGGTGCCGCTGCTGCTGCAGTCGAAGAGAAGACCGAGTTCAACGTCATGCTGATGGATGCTGGCGCGAATAAGGTTTCGGCGATCAAGGCAGTGCGCGAAATCACCGGCCTGGGCCTGAAGGAAGCCAAGGATCTGGTGGAAGCCGCTCCCAAGGCTGTCAAGGAAGGCCTGTCGAAGGCTGACGCTGAAGCCGCCAAGAAGAAGCTGGAAGAAGCCGGCGCCAAGGTGGAACTGAAGTAATTCAGACCCCCTGGAGGGCTGGAGGTGCCTGAAAAGGCCCTCCAGCCTTTGCCGCTTTCAGAGCGCACTCAAAAGCCGGCTCGTTGCCGGCTTTCCCGGAGGCCCGAAGGGCTCCGGAAAAGCCAAAACGAGGCGGGATTTTTGAGTGTCTTCTGACCCCGACTGCAGAAGACCCCTTGGTTCGGGCGATGTGCAACGCATCGCTGTCCGCCAACGGCTGGTAGTGGCCAGCCGCCAAGCAGTGGTGCCCAGGCACTGCTGACAAGTCGCTGAAGATCTCAAGCACCGGAGCTCTCATGGCCCAATCGTCCGCGTACAGTTACACCGAACGCAAGCGCATCCGAAAAAGTTTCGGCAATCGCGACAGCGTCGTCGAAATCCCCTACCTGCTGCAGATGCAGAAAGACGCATACACCGCGTTCCTGCAAGCCGGCATCCCCCCGAAACAACGTACCGTCGAAGGCCTGCAGGCCGCGTTCGACGCTGCCTTCCCGATCGTCTCGCACAACGGTTTCGTCGAGATGAAGTTCCTCGAGTACAACCTGGCGAAGCCGGCGTTCGACGTGCGCGAATGCCAGACCCGCGGCCTGACCTTCGCGTCGGCCGTGCGCGCCAAGGTGCAGCTCATCATCTATGACCGCGAGTCGTCGACCTCGCAGTCGAAGGTGGTCAAGGAAGTGAAGGAACAAGAGGTCTACATGGGCGAAGTGCCGCTCATGACGGACAAGGGTTCGTTCATCATCAACGGTACCGAGCGCGTGATCGTGTCGCAGCTGCACCGTTCGCCGGGCGTGTTTTTCGAGCACGACAAGGGCAAGACGCACAGCTCGGGCAAGCTGCTGTTCTCCGCCCGCGTGATTCCCTACCGCGGTTCGTGGCTCGACTTCGAGTTCGACCCGAAGGACATGCTGTACTTCCGCGTCGACCGTCGCCGCAAGATGCCGGTCACGATCCTGCTGAAGGCCATCGGCCTGAACCCGGAATCGATCCTCGCGAACTTCTTCGTGAACGACAACTTCCGCCTGATGGACAGCGGCGCGCAGATGGAGTTCGTCTCCGAACGCCTGCGCGGCGAAGTCGCGCGCTTCGACATCACCGACAAGTCGGGCAAGGTCGTGGTCGCCAAGGACAAGCGCGTCACCGCGCGCCATACGCGTGAGCTCGAGCAGGGCGGCACCACGCACATCAGCGTGCCGGAAGACTTCCTGATCGGCCGTGTGATCGCCCGCAACATCGTCGATGCCGATTCCGGCGAGATCCTGGCCAAGGCCAACGACGAGCTGACCGAGTCGCTGCTGAAGAAGCTGCGCACGGCCGGCGTGCAGGACGTGCAGGTCATCTACACGAACGAACTCGACCAGGGCGCGTACATCTCGCAGACCCTGCGCATCGACGAAACCGTGGACGAGTTCGCCGCCCGCGTGGCCATCTACCGCATGATGCGCCCCGGCGAGCCGCCGACGGAAGACGCCGTGCAGGCCCTGTTCCAGCGCCTGTTCTACAACCCGGACACGTACGACCTGTCGCGCGTCGGCCGCATGAAGTTCAACGCTAAGGTCGGCCGCGACGAGTCGACCGGCCCGATGGTGCTGACCAACGAGGACATCCTGGCCGTGGTCAAGATCCTCGTGGACCTGCGCAACGGCAACGGCGAAGTCGACGACATCGACCACCTGGGCAACCGTCGCGTGCGCTGCGTGGGCGAACTGGCCGAGAACCAGTACCGCACCGGCCTGGCCCGCATCGAGAAGGCCGTGAAGGAGCGTCTGGGCCAGGCGGAGCAAGAGCCGCTGATGCCGCACGACCTGATCAACAGCAAGCCGATCTCGGCCGCCCTGAAGGAATTCTTCGGCGCCTCGCAGCTGTCGCAGTTCATGGACCAGACGAACCCGCTGTCCGAGATCACCCACAAGCGCCGCGTGTCGGCCCTTGGCCCGGGTGGTCTGACGCGCGAACGTGCCGGCTTCGAAGTGCGCGACGTGCACGTGACCCACTACGGCCGCGTGTGCCCGATCGAAACGCCTGAAGGCCCGAACATCGGCCTGATCAACTCGCTGGCCCTGTACGCCCGCCTGAACGAATACGGCTTCATCGAGACGCCGTACCGTCGCGTGGTGGACGGCAAGGTCACCAACGAGATCGACTACCTGTCGGCCATCGAGGAAGGCAAGTACGTCATCGCCCAGGCCAACGCGGCCCTGGACAAGGACGGCAAGCTGACCGGCGACCTGGTCTCCGCCCGCGAAGCCGGCGAATCGATCCTGGTGGGTGCAGAGCGCATCCAGTACATGGACGTGTCGCCCGCGCAGATCGTGTCGGTGGCTGCATCGCTCGTGCCGTTCCTCGAGCACGACGACGCGAACCGCGCGCTGATGGGCGCCAACATGCAGCGCCAGGCCGTGCCGGTGCTGCGTCCCGAGAAGCCGATGGTCGGTACCGGCATCGAGCGCGTCTCCGCGGTCGATTCGGGCACCGTGGTCACGGCCACCCGCGGCGGTATCGTCGACTATGTCGACGCGACCCGTGTCGTGGTGCGCGTGAACGACGCCGAAGCGGCTGCCGGTGAAGTCGGTGTGGACATCTACAACCTGATCAAGTATCAGCGTTCGAACCAGAACACCAACATCCACCAGCGCCCCATCGTCAAGCGCGGCGACAAGATCGCCAAGGGCGACGTGGTGGCCGACGGCGCATCGACCGACCTCGGCGAACTGGCCCTCGGCCAGAACATGCTGATCGCGTTCATGCCCTGGAACGGCTACAACTTCGAAGACTCGATCCTGATCTCGGAACGCGTCGTCGCCGAAGACCGCTACACCTCGATCCACATCGAGGAACTGGTGGTGATGGCCCGCGACACGAAGCTGGGCGCCGAAGAAATCACGCGCGACATCCCGAACCTGGCCGAGCAGCAGCTCAACCGCCTCGACGAGTCCGGCATCATCTATGTCGGCGCCGAAGTGCAGCCGGGCGACACGCTGGTGGGCAAGGTCACGCCGAAGGGCGAGACCACGCTGACGCCTGAAGAGAAGCTGCTTCGCGCCATCTTCGGCGAGAAGGCTTCCGACGTGAAGGACACCTCGCTGCGCGTGGACCAGGGCTCGCAGGGCACCGTGATCGACGTGCAGGTGTTCACCCGCGAAGGCATCCAGCGCGACAAGCGCGCCCAGCAGATCATTGACGACGAACTCAAGCGCTTCCGCCTCGACCTGAACGACCAGCTTCGCATCGTCGAAGCCGACGCGTTCGACCGTATCGAGAAGCTGCTGACCGGCAAGGTCGCCAACGGCGGCCCGAACAAGCTGGCCAAGGGCACCAAGCTCGACAAGGCCTACCTGTCGTCGGTCGAGAAGTTCCACTGGTTCGACATCCGCCCGGCGGAAGACGAAGTGGCGACGCAGCTCGAGTCGATCAAGAACTCGCTGGAGCAGACGCGCCACAGCTTCGACCTCGCGTTCGAAGAAAAGCGCAAGAAGCTCACGCAGGGCGACGAGCTGCCCGCTGGCGTGCTCAAGATGGTCAAGGTCTACCTGGCCGTCAAGCGCCGCCTGCAGCCCGGCGACAAGATGGCCGGCCGCCACGGCAACAAGGGTGTGGTGTCGAAGATCGTTCCGGTCGAGGACATGCCCCACATGGCCGACGGCACGCCGTGCGACATCTGCCTGAACCCGCTGGGCGTGCCCTCGCGGATGAACGTGGGCCAGGTTCTCGAAGTGCACCTGGGCTGGGCCGGCAAGGGCGTGGGCCAGCGCATCGGCGACCTGCTGCAGCAGGAGGCCAAGGTGGCCGAGCTGCGCAAGTTCATGGAGCAGCTGTACAACGGCTCGGGCCGCCAGGAGAACATCGCCTCGCTGAGCGACACCGAGCTGCTCGAGATGGCCGGCAACCTGCAGAACGGCGCGACCTTCGCGACGCCGGTGTTCGACGGTGCCTCGGAAGAGGAAATCCGCGGCATGCTGAAGCTGGCCTATCCGGACGACATCGCCAAGGCCAAGGGCCTGACCGAGAGCCGCACGCAGGCCTACCTGTTCGACGGCCGCACCGGCGACCAGTTCGAGCGTCCCGTCACCGTCGGCTACATGCACTTCCTGAAGCTGCATCACCTGGTGGACGACAAGATGCATGCCCGCTCGACCGGCCCGTACTCGCTGGTCACGCAGCAGCCCCTGGGCGGCAAGGCGCAGTTCGGCGGCCAGCGTTTCGGGGAAATGGAAGTGTGGGCGCTCGAAGCCTACGGCGCTTCCTACGTCCTGCAGGAAATGCTGACCGTGAAGTCCGACGACGTGCAAGGCCGTACCAAGGTGTACGAGAGCATCGTCAAGGGCGAGCACTCGATCGAAGCCGGCATGCCGGAGTCGTTCAACGTGCTGGTCAAGGAAATCCGTTCGCTGGGTCTCGACATCGAGCTCGAGCGTTCCTAATTTGAAAAGGGAAAGAGTCTTATGAAATCGCTACTCGACCTGTTCAAGCAATTCACGCCCGATGAGCATTTCGATGCCATCAAGATCGGCATGGCTTCGCCCGAGAAGATCCGTTCGTGGTCCTTCGGCGAGGTGAAGAAGCCCGAGACGATCAACTACCGCACGTTCAAGCCCGAGCGCGATGGCCTCTTCTGCGCGAAGATCTTCGGCCCCATCAAGGACTACGAGTGCCTGTGCGGCAAGTACAAGCGCCTGAAGCACCGCGGCGTGATCTGCGAGAAGTGCGGCGTCGAAGTCACGCAGACCAAGGTTCGCCGCGAGCGCATGGGTCACATCGACCTGGCCGCGCCCTGTGCCCATATCTGGTTCCTGAAGTCGCTGCCGTCGCGCCTGGGCCTCGTGCTCGACATGACGCTGCGCGACATCGAGCGCGTGCTGTACTTCGAAGCCTACGTGATCACCGACCCCGGCATGACCCCGCTGAAGAAGTTCGGCATCATGTCCGAGGACGACTACGACGCGAAGCGCAAGGAATACGGTGACGAGTTCGTCGCCAAGATGGGCGCCGAAGGCATCAAGGACCTGCTGGAAGGCATCGAGCTCGACAGCGAGATCGAACGCCTGCGCGGCGACCTGACCGGCTCCGAAGTCAAGGTCAAGAAGAACTCCAAGCGCCTGAAGGTGCTGGAAGCCTTCCGCAAGTCGGGCATCAAGCCCGAGTGGATGGTGCTCGACGTGCTGCCCGTGCTGCCGCCGGACCTGCGTCCGCTGGTGCCGCTGGACGGCGGCCGCTTCGCGACCTCCGACCTGAACGACCTGTACCGCCGCGTCATCAACCGCAACTCGCGCCTGCGCCGCCTGCTGGAGCTGAAGGCTCCGGAAATCATCGCGCGCAACGAGAAGCGGATGCTGCAGGAAGCCGTCGACTCGCTGCTGGACAACGGCCGCCGCGGCAAGGCCATGACGGGCGCCAACAAGCGCGCGCTGAAGTCGCTGGCCGACATGATCAAGGGCAAGAGCGGCCGCTTCCGCCAGAACCTGCTGGGCAAGCGCGTCGACTACTCGGGCCGTTCGGTCATCGTGGTGGGCCCGACGCTCAAGCTGCACCAGTGCGGCCTGCCGAAGCTGATGGCGCTCGAGCTGTTCAAGCCCTTCATCTTCTCGCGCCTCGAAGCCATGGGCATCGCGACCACGATCAAGGCTGCCAAGAAGGAAGTCGAATCGGGTACGCCGGTGGTCTGGGACATCCTGGAAGAGGTCATCAAGGAGCACCCGGTCATGCTGAACCGCGCTCCGACGCTGCACCGCCTGGGCATCCAGGCCTTCGAGCCGATCCTGATCGAAGGCAAGGCGATCCAGCTGCACCCGCTGGTTTGCGCGGCTTTCAACGCCGACTTCGACGGCGACCAGATGGCCGTCCACGTGCCGCTGTCGGTGGAAGCGCAGATGGAAGCCCGCACGCTGATGCTGGCGTCCAACAACGTGCTGTTCCCGGCTTCGGGCGAACCGTCGATCGTTCCCTCGCAGGACGTGGTGCTGGGCCTGTACTACACGACCCGCGACCGCATCAACGGCAAGGGCGAAGGCCTGGTCTTCTCCGACATCGGCGAAGTCCAGCGTGCGCTCGACGCCAACGAAGTCGAACTCACCGCCAAGGTGGCAGTGCGCATCACGGAGTACACCAAGAACAAGGAAACCGGCGAATTCGTGCCGTCGACCTCGCTCGTGGACACCACCGTGGGCCGCGCGCTGCTGTCCGAGATCCTGCCGAAGGGCCTGCCGTTCTCGAACATCAACAAGGCGCTGAAGAAGAAGGAAATCTCCAAGCTCATCAACGTCTCGTTCCGCAAGTGCGGCCTGAAGGAAACCGTCGTCTTCGCAGACAAGCTGCTGCAGAACGGCTTCCGCCTGGCAACCAAGGCCGGCATCTCGATCGCCATCGACGACATGCTGGTGCCTTCGGAGAAGCACGGCATCATCGAGCGCTCGGCCAAGGAAGTGAAGGAGATCGAGCAGCAGTACGTCTCCGGTCTCGTGACCTCCGGCGAGCGCTACAACAAGGTGGTGGACATCTGGGGCAAGGCCGGCGACGAAGTGTCGAAGGTGATGATGGCCAAGCTGTCGAAGCAGAAGGTCATCGACCGCAACGGCAAGGAAGTCGAGCAGGAGTCCTTCAACTCCATCTACATGATGGCCGACTCGGGCGCCCGCGGTTCCGCGGCCCAGATCCGCCAGGTGGCCGGCATGCGCGGCCTGATGGCCAAGCCTGACGGCTCGATCATCGAGACGCCCATTACCGCGAACTTCCGCGAAGGCCTGAACGTGCTGGAGTACTTCATCTCCACCCACGGTGCCCGTAAGGGTCTGGCCGACACGGCGCTGAAGACGGCGAACTCGGGCTACCTGACCCGTCGTCTGGTCGACGTGACGCAGGACCTGGTCGTGACCGAGCAGGACTGCGGCACGCACGGCGGCTACCTGATGCGCGCCATCGTCGAAGGCGGTGAAGTCATCGAATCGCTGCGCGACCGTATCCTCGGCCGTACCGCTGCCGACGACGTGCTGCATCCGGAAAACCGCGCCGTGCTGCTGAAGGCCGGCGAGATGTTCGACGAGGACACCATCGAGTCGCTGGAAGCGCAAGGCGTCGACGAGGTCAAGGTGCGCACCGCGCTGACCTGCGAGACCCGCTTCGGCATCTGCTCGACCTGCTACGGCCGCGACCTGGGCCGCGGCGGCCTGATCAACATCGGCGAAGCCGTCGGTGTGATCGCCGCCCAGTCCATCGGCGAACCCGGCACGCAGCTGACGATGCGTACCTTCCACATCGGTGGTGCAGCTTCGCGCGCCGCCATCGCTTCGAGCGTGGAAGCCAAGTCGAACGGCTCGATCGGCTTCAACGCCACGATGCGCTACGTGACCAACAGCAAGGGCGAGCTGGTCGTGATCTCGCGTTCGGGTGAAATCATCATCCACGACGAGCACGGCCGCGAGCGCGAGCGCCACAAGGTGCCGTACGGCGCGACCCTGACGGTCAAGGCCGACCAGCAGATCAAGGCTGGTCACGTCCTGGCCAACTGGGACCCGCTGACCCGCCCGATCATCACGGAATTCGCCGGCAAGACGCAGTTCGAAAACGTCGAGGAAGGCCTCACGGTCGCCAAGCAGGTGGACGAAGTGACCGGTCTGTCGACCCTGGTCGTGATCGACCCGAAGCGCCGCGGCGCCGCCAAGGTCGTGCGTCCGCAGGTGAAGCTCATCGACGCCTCCGGCGCCGAAGTGAAGATCCCGGGCACCGACCACTCGGTGACGATCGGCTTCCCGATCGGCGCGCTGGTGCAGGTGCGTGACGGCCAGGACGTGGGCCCCGGCGAAGTGCTGGCGCGTATTCCGGTCGAAGGCCAGAAGACCCGCGACATCACCGGCGGTCTGCCGCGCGTTGCCGAGCTGTTCGAAGCCCGTTCGCCGAAGGACAAGGGCATGCTGGCCGAAATGACCGGCACCGTGTCGTTCGGCAAGGAAACGAAGGGCAAGATCCGCCTGCAGATCACCGATCCGGAAGGCACGGTCTGGGAAGACCTCGTGCCGAAGGAAAAGAACATCCTGGTGCACGAAGGCCAGGTGGTGAACAAGGGCGAATCCGTGGTCGACGGCCCGGCTGACCCGCAGGACATCCTGCGCCTGCTGGGTTCGGAAGAACTGGCGCGCTACATCGTGGACGAAGTGCAGGACGTGTACCGCCTGCAGGGCGTGAAGATCAACGACAAGCACATCGAGGTGATCGTTCGCCAGATGCTGCGCCGCGTCGTGGTCGACAACCCGGGCGACACCAGCTACATCGCCGGCGAACAGATCGAACGCAGCGAGATGCTCAACACCAACGACGCCCTGCGCGCCGAAGGCAAGATCCCCGCGACGTTCACCAACCTGCTGCTGGGTATCACGAAGGCATCGCTGTCGACGGACTCGTTCATCTCGGCCGCTTCGTTCCAGGAAACGACGCGCGTGCTGACCGAAGCCGCGATCATGGGCAAGCGCGACGAGCTGCGCGGCCTGAAGGAAAACGTCATCGTCGGCCGCCTGATCCCCGCGGGCACCGGCATGGCGTACCACCAGGCACGCAAGGTCAAGGACGCCATGGACGAGGCCGAGCGCCGCGCCATCGCCGAATCGGAAGCGGCCGAACTGGCCGGTTCCGGTGAAGCCGATGCTGCCGCCAGCACGGCGGACGCCAGCGAAGGCGCTGCGACCGAATAACTGGTTAGCATCACCGGCCATGACCGGTACACCACGCCCCCCGACCGGCCCCGGTCGGGGGGCGTTTTCATTTGTTCCCTGTGATTGATTGCTTGATGAGGCCTTGTCGTCGATGAGCGTATTGCCCGAATCGCTGGCCGGCTGGATCGCGGTCGCGGTCCTGCTCTTCTGGTTTGTCGGCGCCTACAACCGGCTGGTGCGCTTGCGCGCGGCCGTGCTGCAGGCCTATGGCCAGCTCGATGCGGCGCTGGGCAAGCAGCTCGACTTCGTGCAGGCCAGCATCGCGGCCGGCCCGCAGACCGAGGCGGCGCCGACCGGCGAATCGCTGTCGTCCATCGCGCCGCTGCAGGCCGCAACGGCGCAGCTCGCGACCCTGCTGGGCGCAACCCGGCTGCGCCCGCTCGACGTCGGCGGCATGGCGGCGCTGGCGACCGCGCTGCAGGTCTGGATCGGCGCCTGGCAGCGGCAGCATCCCGACCAGGTGACCGTGTTCGACGCCGACGGCACGTTGTCGCGGCCCGCGCAGCTGCTGCCCGGCGCGACAAGCATGGTGCCCGGCACGGCGGAGCCCATCGGCTGGCCCGAACCCTCCGCCGCGGCGGAGATCGCGCGCAGCCAGTTCAACCAGGCGGTGGCGCAATACAACGCCGCCATCGCCCAGTTTCCGGCCTTGCTGGTGGCATGGGCCGTGCGTCTGCGTCCGGCGGCACCGCTGCTTTGAGCGGCGCCGGCCTGTGATCCGGGCCGCCACGGCCGCAGTGGTATTTCCTGTCGCTCTCTTTCCATGTACGAAGTCCGGCTTTTGGCCGGCCCGTTACCATCGCCTCCAACTTGTCAGAACTACCCTCCGACCCCTCTCGCAGAGGCCCTGGCGACACGCCGCCCCTGCAACAACCCCCGCTCTGGCGCCAGCTGCAACTGACGGCGGCGGCGCTGGCGTCGATCCGCGCCGGCACGTCGGGCTCCGTGGCCTTCGAGGCCGTCGAGCCCGCGCTGCGGCCCGGCGTGCAATCGCTCGGCTTCCAGGTGCTGCGCTGGCTCGGCCGCGCCGAGGCGCTGCGCCGCCACCTGGCCAAGCGCACGCCGCCGCCCCTGCCCGATGCGCTGCTGTGCACCGCGTTGGCACTCGCCTGGAATGCGGAGCACGCTCCCTACGAACCGTTCACCCTGGTCGACCAGGCCGTCGAGGCCGCCAAGCGCAATCCCGCCACGCGGGCGCAGGCCAGCTTCATCAACGCCTGCCTGCGGCGCTTCCTGCGCGAACGCGACGAGCTCGTGGCCGCCACCGACTCGGAACCCGTCGCGCAGTGGAACCACCCGCGCTGGTGGATCGAGCGCCTCAAGCGCGACCATCCGCGCGACTGGCAGCGGGTGCTGGCCGCCGACAACGCGCAGGCGCCGATGACGTTGCGGGTCAATGTCCTCAGGACGACAGCGGCCTCCTACCTGACCGAACTCGAAACCGCCGGCCTGGCCGCGACGCGCGTGGGCCCGAGCGGCCTGCAACTGGCGCGCGCCCGGCCCGTGCAGCAACTGCCCGGTTTTGCCGACGGTGCCTGCTCGGTGCAGGACGCGGCCGCGCAGATGGCCGCACCGCTGCTGCTCGAGGGCCTGCTGCCGGAGAAAGCGCGGCCCCTGCGCGTGCTCGACGCCTGCGCCGCCCCCGGAGGCAAGACCGCGCATCTGCTCGAAATGGCAGGCCCCGGCGCCATCGAGGTCACCGCCCTGGAAGTCGATGCCGCCCGCAGCCGCCGCATCGACGACACCCTGGCCCGCCTCGGGCTTCAGGCCAAGGTGCTCGTCGCCGACGCCGCCCGGACCGACCAGTGGTGGGACGGCACGCCTTTCGACGCCATCCTGCTCGACGCGCCGTGCACGGCGTCCGGCATCGTGAGGCGCCATCCCGACGTGCGCTGGCTGCGCCGCGAGAGCGACACGGCCCAGCTCGCCGCCCAGCAGGCCACGCTCCTGGCCGCCCTGTGGCCGCTGGTGCGGCCCGGCGGGCGACTTCTTTACTGCACTTGCTCCGTGTTTCGCGAAGAGGGCTCGCAACAAATTGATGCGTTTCTTGTACACAACACCAACGCACGATTGCTGCCGTCGCCGGGCCATTTGCTGCCCCAAAGCGGGTCGAATGCCCGTGGCGTCCCGGACAATGCCTCTGGTGACCACGACGGCTTTTTCTACGCCCTGCTTGAAAAGCGTCCTCGTTGAGCGACGGCGCTGGCTGTTCCTGTCGCTGCCCGTCCTGCTCTGGATCTGGGCGATCTGCATGGCCCTCCTGCCGGCTGCGGCCTTCGCCCAGGGGCGCAGCGGCGCCACCATCACCCAGATGCGGCTGGAGCAGGCCGACGATGGCGTCTACTTCAGCGCCGCCGTGCAGTTCGAGCTGCCCTCGCTGGTCGAGGAGGTGCTCGACAAGGGCATCGCCATCTATTTCGTGGCCGAGGCCGAGCTCTTCCAGGAGCGCTGGTACTGGACCGACCGCAAGGTCGCGCAGGTCACGCGCCACATGCGGCTGGCCTACCAGCCGCTCACGCGCCGCTGGCGGCTCAACGTGTCGGCGGCGCCCATGACCGGTGCAGCAGGCCTGGGCATCTCGCTGAACCAGAACTTCGACACCCTCGGCGACGCGCTCGACGCCATCAAGCGCGTCGGCCGCCTGCGCATGGGCGACCTGGCCGAGATCGGCGACGACCCGCAGCACCAGGTCACCTTCCGCTTCAGGCTCGACACCTCGCAGCTGCCGCGTCCGTTCCAGATCGGCGTGGTCGGCCAGGCCGACTGGAACATCGCCGTCGAGCGCACGGCCAAGCTTCCGCTGGAGAAGCAGAAGTGAGCACTCCGGCGCGCAGCGGCACGGCGGCCTCGTCCGCCGCGAGCCGCGCGCGGGCCAGGCGCTGGGCCATCGGCGTCGGTGCCGCGCTGGTCACCGCCATCGGCCTCGTGCTGATGTTCCTGCTGGCGCAGGCCACCAACAACCGCGCGCTGTACGAGCGCTACTACGTGCGCCTCTTCGGCATCAACGTCGTGGTGGCGGTGCTGTTGGTGCTGGTGATCGGCTGGGTCGCCTTCCGTCTGCTGCGGCGGCTGCGGCAGGGCAAGTTCGGCAGCCGGCTGCTCATCAAGCTGGCGGCCATCTTCGCGCTGGTGGGGGTGGTGCCGGGGGCGCTGGTCTACGTGGTGTCTTACCAGTTCGTCGCGCGCTCGATCGAGAGCTGGTTCGACGTCAAGGTGGAAGGCGCGCTCGATGCCGGCCTGAACCTCGGACGGGCCACGCTCGATTCGCTGTCCGATGACCTTGCCGTCAAGACGCGCAGCGCCAGCGCGCAACTGGCGCAGGTGCCCGACGCGAGCGCCGGCCTGGTACTCGAGCGCATCCGCGACCAGCTCGAGGCCAGCGACGTGATCCTCTGGACCGGCTCCGGGCAGCTCGTGGCCAGCGCCGGCACCTCGCGGTTCCAGCTCAACCCCGACCGGCCGACACAGCAGCAGTTTCGGCAGGTGCGTCCCGAGCGTGCCGTCGCGCACGTCGAGGGGCTGGACGAAACCACCGCGCCGGGCGCGACCCCGCCGGCCGCGAGCGTGCGTGCGCTCGCGATGGTGCAGCGGCCCGGCTTCGACTTCGATACCGCGCCGCGTTACCTGCAGGTCACGCGTCCGCTGCCGCCGGCCGTGGTCGCCAACGCGCTGGCCGTGCAGGAGGCCAACCGTGAATACCAGGAACGGGCGCTGGCGCGCGAAGGGCTGCGGCGCATGTACATCGGCACGCTCACGCTGAGCCTGTTCCTTGCCGTGTTCGGCGCGGTGCTGCTGGCCGTGCTCTTCGGCAACCAGCTCGCGCGCCCGCTGCTCGTGCTGGCCGAAGGCGTGCGGCAGGTGGCGGCCGGCGACCTGCGGCCCACGGCTGTGCTGCAGGGCAAGGACGAGCTGGGCGGCCTCACGCGCTCCTTCGCCGTCATGACGCAGCAGCTGGCCGATGCCCGCGGCGCGGTCGAGAAGACCATGGGCCAGCTCGACGCGGCGCGCGCCAACCTGCAGACCATCCTCGACAACCTGACCTCGGGTGTGATCGTGCTCGATGCCAAGGGCACCGTGCTGTCCACCAACCCGGGCGCGACCCGCGTGCTGCGCGCGCCGCTCGCGGCCTACGAGGGCCGGCCGCTCATCGAGGTCCCGGGGCTGGGCGAATTCGGCGCCAAGGTGCAGCAGCAGTTCGAGGACTTTCTCGTCGAGCGCATGCAGCACGGCCTCGACCACTGGCAGCACGCTTTCGAGCTGCATGCCTCCGGTGCCGATCTGCCGCAGCAGGACGGCGCCATCAACATCGTCGCGCGCGGCGCGGAGCTGCCAGGCGCCGCGCGGCTGCTGGTGTTCGACGACATCTCCGAGATCGTCTCGGCCCAGCGCGCGCAGGCTTGGGGCGAGGTCGCGCGGCGGCTCGCGCACGAGATCAAGAACCCGCTCACGCCGATCCAGCTCTCGGCCGAACGGCTCGAGATGAAGCTCTCGGGCAAGGTCCAGCCGCCCGAGCAGGCCGTGCTCGTGAAGTCGGTGAAGACCATCGTCGACCAGGTCGACGCGATGAAGCGGCTGGTGAACGAATTCCGCGACTACGCGCGCCTGCCCGCAGCCGACCTCAAGCCGGTCGACCTGAACGCCCTGCTGACCGACGTGCTGCAGCTCTACAGCGCGGAGAACCTGCCGATCACGCTGCGCTCCGAGCTCGACGAGCGCTGCCCGCCCATCAGGGGCGACGCGCAGCAGATCCGCCAGGTCATACACAACCTGTTGCAAAACGCGCAGGACGCTGCGGAGGCCGCTGCGAGCGGAACGGGCAAGGCGGGCGAGGTCACCATCCGGACGCGGCTGGGCGACTCGGGGCAGCGCGTGCGCCTGACCGTGCAGGACAGTGGCCCGGGCTTCGCCGAGAACATCCTCAAGCGCGCGTTCGAGCCCTACGTCACCACGAAAACAAAAGGTACAGGTTTGGGACTCGCCGTCGTCAAGAAGATCGCCGACGAGCACGGCGCGCGCATCGAGCTTTCGAACCGCGTCGTCGATGGGGCTGTAGCAGGGGCACAAGTCTCGCTATCATTCGCGCTGGCAAGCGAGCCGCGGGCAGCGGCCGCTCACACCGAAGATTCGTCGAAGTCTTCCGCCGCCTGAGCCGCACGAATGTCCGTCGCACAGGCGATGGATGGGCCAGAGGACTCAACATACCATTGCGGACACCAGCGCACACAACAAGCAGCACTCATGGCAAACATTCTCGTGGTCGATGACGAGCTGGGCATCCGGGACCTGCTCTTCGAAATTCTCAATGACGAGGGCCACAACGTGGAACTCGCGGAGAACGCGGCCGAAGCGCGCGCTGCGCGCCAGCGCGCACGACCCGATCTCGTGCTGCTCGACATCTGGATGCCCGATACCGACGGCGTCACGCTGCTCAAGGAGTGGTCCACCGCCGGCCTCCTGAGCATGCCCGTCATCATGATGAGCGGGCACGCCACCATCGACACGGCGGTCGACGCCACGCGCATCGGCGCATTCGCCTTTCTCGAAAAGCCCATCACCATGCAGAAGCTGCTCAAGGCGGTGGAGCAGGGTCTGGCCCGCGAGAGCGCGCGCCGCGCGGCAGCAGGCGTGGTGCCCGCGCCGATCACCGGCAGCCAGGCCACCGCCATCACGACCACCGGCGACAGCCTGCTGATGGCCTCGCTGGCTTCCGTGCCCGTGGCTGACACAGGCCCGCAGTCGACCCAGAGTTTCGACCTCGACCGCCCGCTGCGCGACGCGCGCGACGGCTTCGAGAAGGCGTACTTCGAGTTCCACCTTGCGATGGAGAACGGCTCCATGACCCGCGTCGCCGAGAAAACCGGCCTCGAACGCACCCATCTTTACAGAAAGCTCAAACAACTTGGCGTTGATCTTTCAAGAGGGCGCAGAAGCGCTGTATAATCTGAGGCTGCACACAGCAACGGCCCGGTAGCTCAGTTGGTAGAGCAGCGGATTGAAAATCCGCGTGTCGGTGGTTCGATTCCGCCCCAGGCCACCAATCCAAGCCCCTGATTCTTCACGGAATCAGGGGCTTTTCAGTTTGTGATGCTTCGGCAGCGCGGCCAGATCGCCAGATGTTCGCCCGCGCGGGCTTTTCTTCAACTAACTGTTGGCGAAGATGTCCCCATACCCCTGGAAGACCCAGCGATCTCCGCTTTGCGTACAGATCCCGGTGAACTCGTTGTTGACCCCGCGCGACCAGAAGTGGAGCCCGAGTCGCCCGCGATACAAGATGATCTGTGCCAGATCGGCACCGATCTCACCGAGCCGGGCGACCATCTCGTCGATCTGCGGCAGCACAGCCTCCAGTATTGGCATGACCTCGCGCTCAAGCGCCTCCTGATCGACGGCATACACCTGGATCGTGAGCTCGTCCGCTGTACCGCGGTACAGATCGCAATCGAACTGCACGCGGCCTTCCTCGTCTCGATGGTCGTCCGCCTGGTGGAAGCCTTGAAGTCGCAGTTCGGCGAGATAGTCCATCGGCGGTTGCAGGGCTCGTTCATGAAACCGCTGACGGAGCGGTGGATGCGGGAGCATATCCAAGGGCTGGAGCTCTCGCGGGAGCCGATCCATATCTAGGTCGAACAACTCTCCCGCAGAACCTCACGCAGAGAGCTGATCGTGCCGTCCGCAACGTCGATGCGCCGATGCAGCGCTTCGTTGATCAGCCGGACCAGCGCGCCGAGTTCGGAGCGCGTTGGGTAGACCTCTTCGCAGTCATTCACCTGCAGCGGCACGATGAGCTTTTCGAGGCACGCGTATGCGCTGTGCACGTCGCGAATGCTTGTGATGTCGTCGCCTACTTGGAGCGCGAATGATTCGGGACTGTGCTGAAGAGGGGGCGACTTTGACGCTGCGTCGGGCGCCGCAACGGGTTCTTCGGCGGAGTGAGGGGGCGTGCGCGTGAATGCGCGAGCGGATCTAGCCATGACGGCCTCCAAGAGCTTCGGTTTGCTAAAACCGCCGCTCCCGAGACCAATCGAGGGCGGCGACTCGACGGGTTGGTCTACCGGGAAGCTCTTGCGAGAACCGGCCGGGCTTGCGCCCGCCCATCGAGCCGCCAAAACTGGAGGCACGAACGACAAAGCCGCAGACCCTGCGGGGAAACTGCGGCTTTCGTCGCAGAGCTTCAACGGGAGACCAATCCCGGTCACACCTTCTTGCGGCATGACGGGCGCAGTATAGCCAGCAGGCCTTTCGTCCCCGCAGATCACAGCCCAGCGTGACATTTAGGAACGTTCTTCACCGTCCCGATGTGCGCCACACCGCGCAGCCAGGCGTTGGAAGCGCATCAGGGCAGCTTCTTGCCCTTCAGGAGATGAAAGAAATGGCTTTCCCCAAATCCACGCTCAAGCTGGTCGCCGCAGGTTTCCTCGCCGCCGGCGCCTTGTTCGCCGCCGCATCCGCCAACGCGGGCACGAGCTGGTCTGTTGGCATCAACGTACCCGGCGTGGTCGTGACCGAGCCCGCGCCGGTTTACTACGAGCCGGCACCCGTGTACTCGCGGCCGGCACCGACCTACTACCAGCCGGCCCCGGTGTATTCCGCTCCGGCGCCTGTCTATTACGAGTCCGGACCCAGCTGGGAAGAGCGTCGTGCGCAGCGCTGGGAAGAGCGCCGCGAGTGGCGCCGCCGCCAGTGGGAGCGCGAGCAGCATCGCCGCTACTACGAAGACCGCTATTGAGATCGAGCGAATGCGCAGCCGCTGACGCGGCAGTGCACCTCAGTCGAGCACCAGCTGCGTCTGCGTGACGACAGCGCACAGCTTGCCGTCCGCGTTGGTCACCGAGGTCTGCCACACCTGAGTCGTGCGCCCGCGATGCAGTGCCACGCTGGTGCCGGTGACCGTGGTGCCCACGCGCGCTCCGGCGATGAACTTGGTGCTCGAATCGGTCGTCGTCGTTCGCTTGCCTTCGGGCAGGTTGACGATGGTGCCGACCGCGCCCAGCGTGTCCGCGAAGGCCATGTAGGCGCCGCCGTGGAGGATGCCACCGGCGGTGCACAGGTCGGGCCGCACTTCCATTAGCGCGACCACGCGCTCGGGCGCCAGCTCGGTGAGCCGCACGCCCATGAGGCCGGGGAAGATGGTGTCCAGCAGCTTCTGCATCGCGGCGATGTCTGGCATGAATGTCTCCTTGCTTGTATCGAGGAGCGAAGGCTCAGCCCGTGGTAGTAGCGCGCCGCAGCGCCGCGCGGGCCAGCAGACGTGTCGAGTCCAGCGTGGGCAGTGATGAGTTGCCGTCGTTCAGCACCAGCGGCAGTTCGGTGCAGCCCAGCACGACGGCATCGCAGCCGCGCGCCTTCAGCCCGTCGATCATCCGCCGTAGCACGTCGGTGGACTCCGGCTTCATCACGCCGCGCACCAACTCGTCCATGATGATGCGGCCCATCTCCGAACGCTCCTCGGCGCTTGGCCGCACGGCCTCGAGTCCGGCTGCCGACAGCGCCTGCGGATAGACCTCGCTGTTCACCAGCCAGTGCGTGCCCAGCACGCCCACGCTGCGGAAGCCGCGCGACACCGCCTCGGCCGCAACGACTTCGGCAATGTGCAGCCAAGGCCGTGGCGACTTCGGAAGCACCAGGTGCATCGCCTGGTGGATGGTGTTGTCGGGGCAGATCAGCAAGTCGGCGCCGGCCGCCGCGAGCTTGCCCGCCGACGACAGCATCAGCTGCGCGACGCCGTCCAGGTCGCCGCGGTCCAGGCAGTCCACGTAGGCCGCGAGCGAATGCGTGTGCATCGAAACCTCCGGGTGGGCATGCGCGTGGCCCATGTGGCTCGCGCCTTCGACGCACAGCGTGCGATAGCAGAGCGCAGCGCCTTCGGCCGAGCAGCCGACGATGCCGATGTGAAGTGGCATGAAGCAAGTCTCCGTCTGGGAAATCAGCAGACGATGTTCTCACGCCCTGCGCGACACCGCCACGCCCGCATGGCGGTCGAGCCGCAGCATCATCAGCGTCGCGATGGCCATCAGCAGGCCGACCACGTACCAGGCGTGGTGGAAGTCGACCAGCTCCACGGCCGCCGCGCCGCGCAGCGCCTGCGATGCGCCGAGCACCATCGCGCCCAGCGCCACGCCGAGCGCGAGCGACACCTGCTGCAGCATGGTGCCGAGCGTGCTGGCGCCGGCGCGGGTCTCGTCGGGCACGTCGGCAAAGGCCAGCGTGTTGATGGCGGTGAAGTTCATCGAACGCGCCATGCCCGCCACGAAGAGCAGCACGCACATCCACGGCAGCGGGTCGCCGGGCGACAGCAGCGCGCAGCCGAACAGCGTGGCGGCGCAGATCGCGCCGTTCACCGTCAGCACGCGGCGAAAGCCGAAGCGCCGCAGCACCGCGGTGGTGGCGCTCTTCATCACGAGGTTGCCGGCCATGTAGACCAGCAGCATCGAGCCGGCCTGGAAGGCGCTCATGCCGAAGCCGATCTGGAACATCAGCGGCAGCAGGAAGGGCGATGCGTTGATCGCGACGCGCGAGATGAAGCCGGCCGTCGCCGTGGCCAGCGCATAGGTCGGCACCGCCAGCGCGCGCAGGTCGAGCAGGGGCGTCGCCACGCGGCGTGCATGGTGCACGGCGGCCATGGTGGCCACCACGCCGGCGGCCAGCAGGCCGAGCGTGGCGGCCGAGCCCGGCTGCGGCCCGCCCAGCCGCGTGAGGCCCTCGACCAGCGCGGCCAGCGCGATGGCGGTGAGCACGAAGCCGGTGGCGTCGAAGCGCACCGGCGCGGTGTCGGCCCGGCGCGGAAAGAGCCGCATGATCAGCCACAGGCCGGCGAGGCCCAGCGGCACGTTCAGCAGGAAGATCCAGTGCCACGAGGCATGCGTGGCGATCAGCCCGCCCAGCGGCGGCCCGATCACCGGCGCGATGAGCCCCGGCCAGGTGATGGTGCCGATGGCCTCGATCAGCCGGTGCTTCGGCGTCTCGCGCAGCACCACCAGCCGGCCCACCGGCGACATGAAGGCGGCCGCCGCGCCCTGCAGCACGCGCGCCGCGACGAAGAACTCGAAAGTCGGCGCAAGCCCGCAGGCCAGCGAGGCGAGGGTGAAGGTGCCGACCGCCAGCGCGAACACCCGCCGCGCGCCGAAGCGCCCCGCGCACCAGCCGGCGGCAGGCACCAGCGCCGCCATCGCGATCAGGTAGACCGTCACGCCCAGGCTCGCGTCCAGCGCGCCGATGCCGAAGGCCGCCCCGATGGCCGGCAGCGCCGTGACGATGACGGTGGCGTCCAGCGTCTCCATGAAGAAGGCGGCCGCTACGGTGAGCGCGATGCGCCTGGAGGCGCTTTCCGTGGCCGCGGCAGGCTGGGCGTTGTCGTTCATCCGCCGAGTCTGACACCGCCGGGTGTTTAGGGTTTACCCGGAGTTAACGATCCGGAAGGTCGGACGGGGCCGGTCGGCGGCATCCGGATCGTCGGCGGGGCGCCTCGCGCCGCATGAAGAAAAGCCCCGTGAAATCAAGGACTTAGGGCGCGCCCCAGCCCTTGCCGGCCGTGGCATGTCGATTGCTGAACCACCGGCCGGCCGTGCGCCCCTGATGCGGGGCTCGGTCACGAACCTGGAGACAAACCAATGAGCACCCCCATGGAACACCAGACCGCCCCCAAACCCTTCTACAAATCCCTGTACTTCCAGGTCATCACGGCCATCGTGCTGGGGGTGCTCCTGGGCCACTTCTATCCCGACACCGGCGCTTCGATGAAGCCGCTGGGCGACGGCTTCATCAAGCTGATCAAGATGATCATCGCGCCGATCATCTTCTGCACGGTGGTGGTCGGCATCGCCGGCATGGAGGACATGAAGAAGGTCGGCAAGACCGGCGGCATGGCGCTGCTGTATTTCGAGATCGTCAGCAGCATCGCGCTCATCGTGGGCCTGGTGCTGGTGAACGTGCTCAAGCCCGGCGCGGGCATGAACGTCGACGTGAGCCTGCTCGACACCAAGAGCATCGCGGCCTACACCGGCCCGGGCAAGATGCAGAGCACCACCGACTTCCTGCTCAACATCATTCCCAACACCGTGGTCGACGCCTTCGCCAAGGGCGAGATCCTGCAGGTGCTGCTGATCGCCGTGATGTTCGGCTTCGCGCTGCACCGCTTCGGCGGCCGCGGCACGCTGGTGTTCGACGTGATCGAGAAGGGCTCGCACGTGCTCTTCGTGATCGTCGGCTACATCATGAAGGTCGCGCCCATCGGCGCTTTCGGTGCCATGGCCTTCACCATCGGCAAGTACGGTGTGAGCTCGCTGCTGCAGCTCGGCCAGCTGATGGCCACCTTCTACGCCACCTGCCTGCTGTTCATCTTCGTGGTGCTGGGGCTCATTGCGCGATTCCACGGCTTCAGCATCTGGAAGTTCATCAAGTACATCAAGGAAGAGCTGCTGATCGTGCTGGGCACCTCGTCCAGCGAATCGGTGCTGCCGCGCATGATGGCCAAGATGGAGAACCTGGGCGCGAAGAAGTCGGTGGTCGGCCTCGTGATTCCGACCGGCTACTCGTTCAACCTCGACGGCACCTCCATCTACCTGACGATGGCGGCGGTGTTCATCGCGCAGGCCACCAACACCGACATGACGCTGACGCAGCAGCTCACGCTGCTGGCGGTGCTGCTGCTGACCTCGAAGGGCGCGGCCGGAGTCACAGGCAGCGGCTTCATCGTGCTGGCGGCCACGCTGTCGGCGGTGGGGCACGTGCCGGTGGCGGGGCTGGCGCTCATCCTGGGCATCGACCGCTTCATGTCGGAAGCCCGCGCGCTCACCAACCTGATCGGCAATGGCGTGGCCACCCTCGTGGTCGCCAAGTGGACCGGCGACCTCGACACCGTGCGCATGAACCAGCACCTGAACCAGGAAAGCACGGCCGAGGCCGACGAGCCCGAGCGCGTGCTCGACGCCACCGAGACGCACATGCCTGCCAGCGGCGCGCGCCAGGCTTCCTGATCTTTTTTCCGCTCCCTCCGGCCCCGCCCTGGGGCCATCGGGCTGCCACTAATGCGGGCGGCCCGGCCTTGTGCAATAACGGGCCCATGAATCCAAGGGAGCCGGCCCGGCGTCTAGACCCACACTCCGACCAGGCGACGAGAGGATGGCGCGGCCTGCCCCGATGGGGCGGCGCGCTGGCCCTGGTGGCCGTGGCCGCCTTCGCGGGCCATCAGGTCGCGATGCAGACCGGCCTGGCCCGGCTGCGCGAAGCGGCCGACCATCGGCTCGACATGCTCGCCACCGGCCTCGACGCCGACCTCGCCCGCTTCGACTACCTGCCCGCGCTGCTGGAGATGACGCCCCTGGTGCCGGCCCTGCTCGGCACGCCGTCGGACATGCGGCTGCGCGATTCGGTCAACCGCTACCTCGACGGCGTCAACGCCGCGGCCGGAGCGGAAATGCTCTACGTGCTCGACGCTTCCGGCACCTCGCTGGCGGCTTCCGACTGGGACAAGCCCGGCACCACCGTGGGCCAGGACCTGTCGTTCCGGCCCTACGTGATCGACGCGCTGGGGCAGGGCAGGGGCCGCTTCTACGGCGTGGGCATCACCAGCAAGAAGCCGGGCTACTACTTGTCGTATGCGCTGCGACGCGGGCAGGCCTCGCGCGGCGTGGTGGCGGTGAAGATCAACCTCGAGGAAGCCGAGCGCGCCTGGCGCAAGCTGCCGGGCGACGTGGCGCTGATCGACCAGCGCGGCGTGGTCATTCTCTCGACGCGCGAGGACATCAAGTTCAGGCCGCTGCTGCCGCTGGACGCACTGCAGCGCGCCGAGGTGCTGCGCTCGCGGCCCTACGGCGAGGCCGCGCTGCAGCCGCTGCAGTGGACGCAGAAGGAAGCGCTGGACCGCGACGTGCAGGTGATCTCGCTCGACGGCGTCGATCAGCTCGCCTCGGCCCGCACCCTGCGCGGCGCGCCGTGGCAACTGGTGGTGCTCGACAACCTCGCGCCTCTGCATGTGGCGGCGCGCAACGCGGCCATCACCGCCGGCCTCGCGATGACGGTGCTGCTGCTGGTGGCCGTGGCGCTGTGGCAGCGGCGCCGCGCCGTGCGCCAGAAGCTTGCGAACCAGGCCGCGCTGCAGGCGGCGCACGACACGCTCGAATCGACCGTGGCCGCGCGCACCGCGCAGCTTCGCGCGGCGCAGGGCGAGCTTGTGCATGCCGGGAAGATGGCGGCGCTCGGGCAGATGTCGGCCGGCGTGGTGCACGAGCTCAACCAGCCGCTCACCGCGATGCGCACGCTCTCGGAAAGCGCGTCCATCCTGCTCGACAAGAACCGCCTCGAGGACGTGCGCGGCAACCTCGAGCGCATCCGCGGCATGGTCGACCGGCTCGCGCGGCTGACCTCGCAGCTGCGCACCTTCGCCTACAAGAGCGAGCTGCCGCTGGCGCCGGTGCTGTTGTCGCATGCGATCGCCGACGCGCAGGTGATCGTGGCCGAGGCTTCGCGCAAGCAGCGCGTCGCCATCGAGGTCGACGTGCAGCCGCCCGCGCTGAGCGTGATGGCGGAGGAGGCCGCGCTCGGCAGCGTGCTCGCCAACCTGATGCGCAACGCCATCGACGCGATGCAGGACGCGCCGGTACGCAAGCTGCGCCTGGAAGCACGGCCGAAGGAGGGCCGCGTGCTGCTGTCGGTGACCGACACCGGCCCGGGCATCCGCCCGGACATCCTGCAGCGGCTGTTCGAACCCTTCGTCACCGGCAAGGCGGCGGGGTCGGGGCTGGGACTGGGGCTCGTGATCTCGGCACAATTGGTGCGGTCCATGGACGGCACGCTGCGCGCGGCCAACCTGGACGGCGGCGGGGCATGCTTCGTCGTCGACCTGCCGGCGGCGATTGCCGTGATCCACGACAGCAGCAGCAACCCGCCGGTTGCCGACGCCCTTTCCATTGCACAACAGGAGTGATCCCCAAGTGAGCGAAGCCCCTGCCATCCGGGTGATGCTGATCGAGGACGACGAAGACGTCCGCGTCAGCACCACCCAGGTGCTGACCCTGGCCGGTTTCGAAGTCGAGTCCTTCCCGAGCGCCGAGCGCGCCCGGGCGCACATCACGTTCGGCGTGCCGGCCGTCGTCATCAGCGACGTGCGCCTGCCGGGCCTGAGCGGCACCGAGTGGCTGCCCGAGCTGCGCGGCGTCGACCCCGAGCTGCCGGTGATCCTGGTCACCGGCCACGGCCACATCGCGATGGCCGTGCAGGCCATGCGCGAGGGCGCCTACGACTTCATCGAGAAACCCTTCAGCTCCGAGCGGCTGGTGGCCATCGTTCGCCACGCCATCGAGCGGCGGCAGCTCAGCCTGCAGGTGCGCGCATTGCGCGACGCGCTGGAGAACTGGCAGGGCATCCAGTCGGTGCTGATAGGCCGTTCGGCGCAGATGCAGCAGGTGCGCCAGACGGTGAAGACGCTGGCCGAAACGTCGGCCGACGTGCTGGTCTACGGCGAGACCGGCACCGGCAAGGAGCTGGTCGCGCGCTGCCTGCACGACCACAGCGCGCGCCGGCGCCAGCATTTCGTGCCGCTCAATTGTGGTGGCCTGCCCGAGTCGCTGGCCGAGAGCGAGCTCTTCGGCCACGAGGCCGGCGCCTTCACCGGCGCGAGCCGCATGCGCGTGGGCAAGTTCGAATACGCCAGCGGCGGCACGCTCTTCCTCGACGAGATCGAGAGCATGCCGATGGCGGTGCAGATCAAGCTGCTGCGCGCGCTGCAGGAGCGCAGCATCGAGCGCATCGGCTCCAACAAGACCATTCCCTTCGACTGCCGCGTGGTGGCCGCGAGCAAGGACGACCTCAAGGCCATGAGCGACCAGCAGAAGTTCAGGGCCGACCTGTACTACCGCCTGGGCGTGGCCTTCATCGAGCTGCCGCCGCTGCGCGAGCGTCGGGAAGACATCCCGCTGCTGTTCGAGCATTTCACGCTCCAGGCCGCGACCCGCTACGACCGGCCCGCGCCGCTGCTGAGCAACGCGCAGCTGGCCGACTTGATGGCCTACGCCTGGCCCGGCAATGTGCGCGAGCTGCGCAACGTGGCCGACCGCTTCGTGCTGGGGCTCCTGGGGGAGCGCCTGACGCAGACGCATGGCAGCGCGCAGGGTGTGCCGGCTTTGCCGCGGGGTCTGCCCCAGCAGGTGGAGTCGTTCGAGCGCGCGGTGATCGTCGAGGAACTGCGGCGCCAGCGCGGCGACCAGCCCGCCACGGCCGCCGCCCTGGGCATCGCGCGGCAGACGTTGCACGACAAGGTGCGCAAGCTCGGGCTGACGGTCGACGAGTTCAAGTAGGGCTGCAGCCGCATCCTGCGGGCGGCCCGCTCTTGAGCTCAGGTCTGGAATTGGTAGCCGGTGCCTCTCACGGCATGCAGCGGCAGTGAAATGCCCGCCGCCGTCGCTTTGCGCCGCAGCCGGCTGACCACGGCATCGACGCGCTGCAGGTCGAAGTTCTCGAGATCGCCGCCGCCCAGCGCGGCTGCGAGCTGCGTCCGGTCGACGGGCTTGTTGCGCTGCTTGAACAGGCTGGTGACGATGGCGCGCTCCGACATCGTGAGGCGCAGCGCCCGGCCATCGGGGGCGTACAGGATCCAGTCGCCTTCCTTGAGCACCCAGCGCCCCGTGCCGCGCGGCGCCTCGGGTTGATGCGGCTGCAGCGCCCGGCCGGCGCTCGCCTCGGCTGCCTTGATGCGTCGGTAGATGGCTTCGATCGAGGCCGCGAGCTCCTCGGCATGCACCGGCTTCACGAAATAGGCATCGGCGCCGCCGCGCAGGCCGCGCACCCGGTCGCTGAGGTCGCCGCGCGCGGTTGCGAAGACGATCCCGACATTGCTGGCGGAACGCAGGTGCTGGGCGATCGAAAACCCGTTCTCGTCCGGCAGCTCGATGTCGATCACTACCACGTCGCATCGATTGACCGCGTAGGCCCTGTAGAACTCCGCCGCCGTCGAGAAGCCGGAGGCCTTGAAACCCAGTTGCTCGAGGCTGTAGACCAGTGCTTCCTGAAGGTCTTCTTCGTCCTCGATCAGGTAGACGGTTATCTTTTTATCGGTATTGGAGTTCGGAATATTCATGATGCACCTCTCCTCGGTCTCGGCTGCGACGCGCTGCTGGCGCCGAAGATTCGCCGGACAATATCAACAACATGAAAAGAAATAGATGTCTTGTTTTGATCGCGGGGATGGCGCTGTGGCTGATTTCGCTTTGTTCACATGCTCTTGTGCTTCGCAGCGATCAAGGGCTGAAAGAACCCGTCTCGTTGCTCGGCCAAGAGGAAATATTCATTGATACATCCGGAAATACTTCCATCGAGGACATTATTTCAGCCCGCGGCGGCGTGGAGTTTATAGCCGGAGATACCCGCCTCGGCCGACTTCGGGCAGGCGAGATTTACTGGATCAGGTTTTCCTTGCAGCAGGAGCACGGCACGCTTTCGCAATGGGCCATCCAGATATTCCCCAACTGGGTCGACGACGTGGAGGTCTACCGGCGCGATGCCTCCGGCAGGATTTCGGTCGACCGGCTGGGCGACCAGCAGCCCTTCGTCGACCGGGCCATCCGCAGCAGCATGATGGCCTTTCCCGTCGTGGTGGGCTCATCGCCCGAAACCTATTACGTGCGGGTGAAGACGCATGGCCTGGCTCCCCTGTGCCTGCACGTCTGGCAACGGGCCGGGCTGGAGCGGGCGGAGGCGAGCCGGATTGCTTTCCTCTCGGCGTTCGCCGGTGCCATCGGCGTGATGGTGCTGATGAACCTGATCTTCTGGGTCTGGCTGCGCAACGGCATCTACCCGGTCTACGCGCTCTTCCTGTTTTCCATGCTGGTGGCCGTCGCCTCCATGCTCGGCTACGCGAGCTCGCTGATGTTTCCCGATGCGCCGCTGGTGGCCGACCGCTTCGTCGATGCGAGCTCGGGTGCGCTGATGTCGATCGCCGCCGTGTTCGCGTGGCGGTTCTTCGACTACGACAGCTACTCGCCGCGGGCGGCCTGGTTCATGAAGGCCGCGGCGCTGGCCTTCGCGGCCATGGCGGTTCTTTCGGCGGGCGGGGTGGACGCCGCCATCCATGCGGCGGCCTACCTGCAGATCACGGTCGGCTTCTTCAACCTCGGGTTCGTCGTCTGGCTGATGGTCCGCCACCGGGCGTTCCACTACCTGCTGGCGGCCGTCGTCTTCACCTGCGTGAACCTGTCCTGGACCTTCTACCTGCTGGTGCTGCTGGGGTTCGTGACCATGAAGAACCCGTTCATCCTCGAGTTCTGGATTCCCATGCTTCAGCTCGCGAACCTGGCAATGCTCAACTTCGCGGTGGCCAGCCGTTCACGGCGGGCGGAACTTGCGCTGCGCGCGGAGCGCAAGCGCGCCTTTGATTCGATGAAAGTCGCCAAGACGGCGCTGGAGGAACGGGTGCGCCAGCGCGAATTCGTCGCGGTCGTCTCGCACGAGTTCCGCACGCCGCTCGCCGTTGTCGACGCTGTGGCGCATGCCCTGGAGCTGTCGCCGTCCGGCCGGGACGAGGCCGTCAAGCGCGCCGTCGGCAAGATCCGCAAGGCGACCCGCCGCCTCGCCGTGCTCATCGAGAACATCCTGCAGGACGACGCGCTGGAGACCGGTTCCCCCAGGCCCGCCGCACGCAGCTTCGATTTGCGCGAGGTGATCGAAAGCGTCCGGGGCGTCGGGCTGCCTGAAGAAAACGCCCGCCTCGGCGTCGAGGCGCCAGCGCAGCGGACGATGTGCGAGGGCGACCCGGCAAGAATCGAAATGGCGATCCGCAACCTGGTCCACAACGCCCTGAAGTACTCGCCTGCCGATTCGGCGGTCACGGTGCGATGCGAATCCGGGGCGGGGCTTTTCAGTGTGACGGTCTGCAATCAGGGAGAACCGATCCCCGACGACGAGCGAGGCAGCCTCTTCGAGCGCTACTTCAGGGGCGTCACGTCGACCCAGGTGCCCGGCTCGGGGCTGGGGCTCCACATCTCGCGGACCATCGCCCGCCAGCACGGAGGAGACGTGGTGCTGCTCTCCAGCGATGCCGAGGGCACGGTGTTCCGTCTGACGATTCCGCTGCAACCGACTCCCATCGGGCTGCCGCGCTGAAATCGGCGGGCTTCCCCGGCGGCGGGAGGCCTTCGGCACCCCGTGGCGAAGCGTGAATTTTTCGATGCCAGAAAGAAAACGTTTTCAGCGTCTTTGGCAGCATTTGATGACATTCATCGTCATTAATGCGCATTGACTTTAGGCCGGGACAAGAAGTTTTCTGGCTCCTCCCCCAACTTTGTGATTTTCTTCCATTCACTACACAAAAGTTTTCACTTTATGCATGCATGAATTGGTCAATGTAGGTCATTTGAAGTCAATGACCGACATTGTCTGATCCGATTGTAAATAGATACATTCCCCAGCCCGAAAGGGATCATGGGGATGCGGTGAACGCGCTCTCCATGAAATCCAACGTTGAACGGAGAGTTTGGAATGGTTTCGCCGGAGTCTCGCGCCCAGGCCCTGAGCCTGGACAAATCCCAGCTGATTTATCTGCCGCCGCGCCAGCGTGAGCAGTCCCACGCCGACGGCTTCGATCTGCTGGGCGATTTCATCGGCTCGCTTCAGGCAGGGCAGCGCTCGGGGCTGGTCCTGCTGCCGTTGCCCGTGGACGCCACCGTGCAGTGGCTGGACTCGGTCCGCGCCCTGATCGACGCGCCGCTGCTGTTCGCCGTCAACAGCGACAGCGTCGCTGCACAACAGGGCATCGAACGTGAGTTTTCGGGCGAGAGGAATTTCGATTTCGTGCTTCATCCCTTCGATCTGGACGAGGTCAGATCGAAAGCCCAGGGCCTGCTTCACCGCACCACTCTCGCTGCATATGGCGCGGGAAGAAACGAGCTCCTGATCTACCGGGGCTACCGTTTCCAGATCAGCGAACGCCGTGTGTTCCACGAAGAGCGGGAAATGTACCTGCAGCCTCGTGAATTCGACCTCGCCCTCGAATTGTTCAGGAACAGGGATTGCCTTTTGAGCCGGGAGCAGCTCTATGGCCTTTTCTGGCGGGACACCGTCAGCCTGCGCTCTCGCGCATTGGATGTCTGCGTTTTCAAGATTCGCAGGAAGCTCAATATAGAACCGGCCAATGGATTGATGCTGCGCGCCGTATTCGGCCAGGGATACAAGCTGCACACCGTCTCGCCGATGTTCCTCAGATGAATTGAGGGTTGCCTGCATCGCGGGCAATTGTTGGGCCAGCGCTTGTAATTCGGGCGCCGGCCATCCTTTTGTTTTTTACTTTTCGGGATGCATCCGAGCAACATAGCCGGAGCTCCCGGGAATTCACTTTTAGATCGAAAAATCAGGGAGCAGTAAATGATTTCGTTGAAGGTAGTCAGCAAACGCAGTGGAGACGGTACGCCCGTCTCGGTGAACGAGGTGTTCCTGAAGGAAGCGGCGGTCGTCCGGGTCGGGCTGTCCAGGGAACAGGTCAAGGGAATGCGCCGCGTCGGCAATGACCTGGTCATCACCTCCATCTCGGGCGAGGTCGTCACCATCCGCGAGTTCTTCTCATCCTTCGATGGCCACAAGAGCGACCTCGTGCTCGACGACGAGAAGGGTGGCCTGTGGCTGACCGGCTTCGGCGAAGGGCAGGGCGAACTGGCGCTCAGTTATTCGGGCATCGACGCGATCGAGCCCCTGCTGCTGGAGCAGGACTTCAACTTCGGCGTGCTGCCCTGGCTGCTGGGCGGCGGACTGGCAGCCGCCGGTGCTGCCGGAGGCGGAGGCGGAGGAGGTGGTGGGGCGGGCGCCGGTTCGGCGATGGCGCTCATACCTTCGCCTTCCACGCCGCTCACGTCCCCCTCCGACGCGTCGCCGCCGGGCCGGCCCACCGTCAACCCGACCAATGCCAGGCTGATCACCGGCACGGCCCAGCCCGGCACCACCGTCCGCGTCACCGACAACACGGGCAAGGAAATCGGCAGCGCGACCGTCGAGGCCGATGGCCGCTACGTGGTCCAGCCGTCCTCGCCTCCGCCGCACGGCACGGAGATCCGCGTCGTCGCGGTGGACTCGGCCGGAAACACCAGCCCCGAGGCGCGCACGACCGTCGACAGCGTGGCGCCCCCGGTCCCCACCATCGTTCCCACCAACGGCACGACCATCGCCGGGAGCGCCGAGCCCGGCGCCGTGGTCACCGCCACCGACGGACGCGGCAACGTGATCGGCCGCACCACGGCAGCCCAGGACGGCAGCTACGTCATCAAGCCGCCGACGCCGCTGGCCGACCGCACCGCCATCAACGTCGTGGCCACCGACGCCGCCGGCAACGCCAGCGCACCCGCCAGCACCGCCGCCGACAGCACCGCGCCGTCATCACCCACGGTCAATCCGTCCAACGGCAGCACGATCACGGGTACCGCCGAGGCCGGCGCGGTCGTCACCGTCAAGGACAGCTCGGGCAAGGTCATCGGCAGCGCGACCGCCGCTTCCAACGGCGCGTTCAGCGTCACCCCCACGACGCCTCCCGCGGACGGCGCGACGATCAGCGTCGTGGCGATCGACCCCGCCGGCAACGCCAGCCAGCCGGCCACCGCCACCATCGATGCGACGCCGCCCGCCATGCCCAAGGTGAACCCGACCGATGGCAGCCCCATCACCGGCACAGCGGAGGCCGGCGCGGTGGTCACGATCACCGACGACAAGGGCGTCCTCATCGGCAGCACGACCGCCGCGTCCAATGGTGTGTACAGCTTCACGCCGACCAGGCCGCCGGCCAACGGCGTGGTGATCAAGGTCGTCGCCTCCGATGCCGCCGGCAACACCAGCAAGCCCGCCACGGCCGTCGTCGACGGCACGCCGCCGACGCCCACGGTCAACCTGACGAACGGCAGCCCTATCACGGGCACCTCCGAGCCCGATTCCGTGGTCACCGTCACGGACAGCAAGGGCAACCTCATCGGCAGCACGACCACCGCGGCCGACGGCACCTACTCCCTCGTTCCCGCGAACCCGCCGTCGGACGGCACCGTGATCTACGTCGTCGCGAAGGACCTCGCCGGCAACGTGGGCCGGCCCGCGACCACCACGGTCGACAGCAGGCCGCCGGATGCGCCACTGGTCAACGCGACGAACGGCAGCGTGGTCGCAGGCACGGCGGAGGCCAACTCCGTCGTCACGGTCAAGGACGCAACGGGCAAGCTCATCGGCAGCACCACCGCCGACGCCGCCGGCAAGTTCAGCGTCGCACCCGCGGCACAGCTGGCGGACGGCACGGTATTGCACGTCACCGCGGCGGACGCCGTCGGCAACGTGAGTGCCGAAGGCCTGGCCACGGTGGACCGCGTGCCACCGGCCGCTCCCTCGGTCGATCCGACGCACGGCAGTGCGATCACGGGCCGTGCGGAGCCTGGCTCGGTCGTCACCGTCAGGGATGTTTCCGGCAATGTCATCGGCAGCGCGACCGTCGGCTCCAACGGCTTCTACAGCGTGGTGCCCAAGACGCCGCCCGCCGACGGCGCGGTGCTGCGCGTTACCGCGACCGACGCCGCCGGCAATACCGGCCCCGAAACCAGGACCACGGTCGACGGCGTTCCTCCGGCAAGGCCCACGGTCGATCCGACCGCCGGCAGCCTGATCACCGGCAGCGCCGAGCCCGGCTCCGTCGTCACCGCCAGGGACGGTGCCGGCACCTTGCTCGGCAGCGCGACCGCCGATTCGAACGGCCGCTACAGCATCAAGCCCGTGGCCGTGCCCTCGCACAACACCGTGCTGCGCGTCGTCGCGACCGACCCCGCCGGCAACGACAGCCCCGAAGCCAGGGCCACCGTCGACAGCCTGCCGCCCTCCGCGCCCACCGTCGATCCGAGTTCCGGCCGCACGATCAGCGGCACGGCCGAGTCCGGCTCCGTCGTCACCGTCAAGGATGGCGCCGGCAAGCTGGTCGGCAGCGCGACGGCCGATGCGAACGGCAAGTTCAGCCTCGTTCCCGCCATGCCGCTGGCCGATGGCGCCCAGGTCAGCGTCGTCGCAACAGACGCCGCCGGCAATGCGAGCTCGCCCGCCACGATGGTGGTCGACGGCACGGCCCCGCTCGCACCGGTCGTCAATCCCACAGACGGCAGCCGGATCACCGGCACGGCCGAATCCGGCTCGGTCGTCACCGTCAAGGACGGGGCCGGCAAGCTCATTGGCAGCGCTACGACCGATGCGAACGGCAAGTTCGGCATCACTCCCGCAACGCCCGTGGCGGATGGCACCACCATCACCGCTGTCGCGACCGACCGGGCAGGCAACGCCAGCCAGCCCGCCACCGCCACGGTGGACAGCACGCCGCCTTCCAGGCCCTCCGTCGATGCGACCAACGGCAGCCTGATCACCGGCTCGGCCGAGCAGGGCTCGATCGTCACCGTCCGTGATGGCGCCGGCAATCTCGTCGGCAGCGCCGCCGCCGATTCGAACGGCCGCTACAGCATCAAGCCCGCGACCGTCCCCTCGCACAACACCGTGCTGCGCGCAACCGCCACCGACGCGGCCGGCAACACCAGCCCCGAGACGCGCGCCACGGTCGACAGCGAACTGCCAGCCGCCCCCAAGGTCGACCCGACGAACGGCGGCTCGATCACGGGCACGGCCGAGGCCGGCTCGCTGGTGACCGTCAAGGACGGCGCCGGCAAGCTGATCGGCAGCGCGACGGCCGATGCCAACGGCAACTACAGCATCAAGCCGACGACACAGCTGCCGCACGACACGGAACTGAACGCCACCGCCACCGATGCGGCCGGCAACACGAGCCAGCCTGCGCGCAGCACCGTCGACGGCAAGGCGCCCGACGCGCCCAAGGTCAATCCGAGCAACGGCGGTGCGATCACCGGTACGTCCGAAGCAGGCTCGGTGGTCACCGCGAAGGACGGCGCCGGCAAGCTCATCGGCAGCGCGACGGCCGATGCGAACGGCAAGTTCAGCATCGTCCCCACGACGCCTGCTGCGGATGGCACGACCATCACCGCCGTGGCGACCGACCGGGCAGGCAACGCCAGCCAGCCCGCCACCACCACGGTGGACGGTACGCCACCTTCCAAGCCCTCTGTCGATGCGACCAACGGCAGCCTGATCACCGGCTCGGCCGAGCAGGGCTCGATCGTCGCCATCCGCGACGGCGCCGGTAACCTCGTCGGCAGCGCGGCTGTCGATTCGAACGGCCGCTACAGCATCAAGCCTGCGACCGTTCCGCCGCACAACACCGTGCTGCGCGCAACCGCCACCGACGCGGCCGGCAACACCAGCCCCGAGACACGCGCCACGGTCGACAGCGAACTGCCAGCCGCGCCGAAGGTCGACCCGACGAACGGCGGCTCCATCACGGGCACGGCCGAGGCCGGCACGGTGGTCATCGTCAAGGACGGCGCCGGCAAGCTGATCGGCAGCGCGACGGCCGATGGCAACGGCAACTACAGCATCAAGCTGGCAACGCCGCTGGCGCACGACACCGCACTGAACGTGACGGCCACCGACGCCGCAGGCAACACCAGCCAGCCCGCGCGGGCCACGGTCGATGGCCAGGCGCCCGGCGCGCCCACGGTCAAGCCGACGAACGGAAGCCTGATCTCGGGTACGGCCGAGGCCGGCTCGGTGGTCACCGTCAAGGACGGCGCCGGCAAGCTCATCGGCAGCGCGACCGCAGACGGCGGCGGTGGCTACGCCATCCAGCCTGCCGCGCCGCCCTCCGACGGCACGGTGCTTCAGGTCAGCGCCACCGATGCCGCCGGCAACACCGGCCAGAGCGCGACCGCCACGGTCGATGCCGTGCCGCCCGGGCAGCCCTCGATCGATCCGACCAACGGCAAGCTGATCTCGGGCTTCGCCGAGGCCCTTTCCGTCGTCACGGTCCGCGACGGCGCCGGCAATGTCATCGGCAGCACGACGGCGGCCGCGAACGGTGCCTACAGCATCAAGCCCGCGTTCGTCCTGGCCGACGGCACCGTGCTGCGCGCCTTCGCCACCGACGCGGCCGGCAACGCGAGTTCCGAAGCACGCGGCACGGTGGACGGCGTCGTGCCCGTCACGCCGACCATCAGCCCGACCAATGGAAACCGGATCTCGGGCAAGGCCGAGGCCGGCTCGATCGTCACGGTCAAGGACGATGCGGGCAATCTCATCGGCAGCGCTACCGCCGGATCCAACGGCACCTACACCGTGACGCCGGCAACGCCGCCGGCGCACGGCACCGTGCTGCACGTTGCCTCCACAGATGCCGCTGGCAACACCAGCCCCGAGGCACGGGCCACGGTCGACCGCACGGCGCTGCCGGCGGCCACCATCAACCCGACCGATGGCAGCCCCATCACCGGCACGGCGGAACCTGGTTCGGTGGTCACCGTCAGGGACGACGCAGGCAAGCTGATCGGCAGCACGACGGCCGATTCCCTCGGTGCCTACAGCCTCACGCCGGCCGTCACTCCGCCGAATGGCACGGTGCTGCACGTCGTGACCACCAATGCAGCAGGCAACGCGAGCCCGGAAGCCACCGCGACGGTCGACAGCGTCCCACCCCCCGCACCGATCATCGAGCCGAGCAACGGCAACATGATCACCGGCACGGCCGAGGCCGGCTCGGTGGTTCGCGTCACCGATGACACCGACAAGCTCATCGGCAGCGCGATCGCCGCGCCCAACGGCGCCTACAGCATCAAGCCCGCTGCCATTCCGGCGCACGGCACGGTGCTGCGCGCTGTCGCCACCGACGCTGCCGGCAATGCCAGCCCCGAAGCCAGGACGACCGTCGACCGCGTGCTGCCTGCGGCACCGAAGGTCGATCCTTCGCAAGGCGGCGTCGTCACGGGTACCGCGGAAGTCGGCTCCGTCGTCCGGATCACCGACGACGCGGGCAATCTCATCGGCAGCGCGACCGCCGGCAACGACGGCACCTACAGCATCAAGCCGTCGGCCACTTTGCCGAATGGCGCGGTGATACGCGTGACCGCGACCGATGCCGCGGGCAACGTCAGTCCCGAAACACGAGCGGCGGTCGACAGCGTCGCTCCTGCCGCACCGACCGTGAAGCCCACCAACGGCAACACCGTCACCGGCACGGCCGAGGCGGGTTCGCTCGTCACCGTGAAGGACGGTGCGGGCAACGCCATCGGCAGCGCGACGGCCGACGGCAGCGGCAACTACAGCGTCAAGCCCGCGACCGCCCTCGCGCACGACACCGTGCTGCAGGTCACCGCGACCGATGCGGCCGGCAACGCCAGCGCGCCTGCAACCGCCAAGGTCGACGCGAAGGCGCCCGACGCGCCGACGATCGATCCGACCCACGGCGACCCGATCACCGGCCGCGCCGAGGCTGGCTCGGTGGTCACGGTCAAGGACGGCGCGGGCAAGGTGGTCGGAAGCGCGACCGCCGCAACCGACGGCACCTACACCGTCACCCCGGCCAAGCCGTTGGAAGACGGCGCGAAGATCACCGCGGTGGCCACCGATGCAGCCGGCAACGCCAGCGCTGCGGCCACCGCCACCGTGGATGCGGTGGCCCCGGGCAGGCCCACGGTCGAGCCGAGCAACGGCAGCACCATTACCGGCAAGGCCGAAGCCGGCTCCGTCGTCACGGTGCAGGACCAGGCCGGCAAGCCGATCGGCAGCGCCACGGCCGATGCCAACGGCAACTACGCCATCAAGCCCGCGACCCCTCTGGCGCATGGCACGACCCTCGGCGTCTCGGCCACCGACGCGGCGGGCAACACCGGCCCTGCGACCACGGCCACGGTCGACAGCGCAGCCCCGAACGCGCCCACCGTCAAGCCCACGAGCGGCGACACCATCTCCGGTACGGCCGAAGCAGGCTCCGTCGTGACCGTCAAGGACGCCGCGGGCAATCTCATCGGCAGCGCGACGGCGGACGGCAACGGCAACTACGCCGTCAAGCCTGCAACGCCGCCGGCGCACGACACCGCGCTGAGCGTGACTGCCACCGACGCGGCCGGCAACAGCAGCGCACCCGCCACGGCCAAGGTCGACAACAAGGCCCCCGATGCACCCACGGTCAAGCCGACCTCGGGCAGCACCATCGCCGGCACGGCCGAAGCAGGCTCGCTGGTCACCGTCAGGGACGGCACCGGCAACCTCGTCGGCAGCGCGACCGCGGGCAGCAACGGCGAATACGCCGTCACGCCGGCACGCTCGCTACAGGACGGCGTGAAGATCAGCGTGGTCGCGACCGACGCGGCCGGCAACACCAGCCAGCCCGCCACGGCCACGGTCGACAACGATCCGCCGGCCAGGCCCACCGTCGATCCGACCAACGGGAGCCTCGTCACCGGCAAGGCCGAGGCCGGCTCAGTGGTCACCATCACGGACGACGCGGGCAAGCTCATCGGCAGCACGACCGCCACGACCGGTGGTGCGTACAGCTTCAAGCCGACGACGCCTCCCGCCCACGGCACGGTCCTGCACGTGGCCGCGACGGACGCCGCCGGCAACAGCAGCCCTGAAGCCAGGACGACCGTCAATGCCGTGTCTCCGTCGGCGCCGGCCGTCAACCCGACGAACGGCACCACGATCACCGGCACGGCCCAGGCCGGCTCGCTCGTCACCGTGAAGGACGGTGCCGGCAACACCATCGGCAGCGCGACGGCCGACGGCAGCGGCAACTACAGCGTCAAGCCCGCGACCGCTCCCGCGCACGACACCGTGCTGCAGGTCACCGCGACCGATGCGGCCGGCAACACCAGCGCGCCTGCAACGGCCAAGGTCGACGCCAAGGCGCCCGACGCGCCGACGATCGACCCCACCCACGGCGACCCGATCACCGGCCGCGCCGAGGCCGGCTCGGTGGTCACCGTCAAGGATGGCGCGGGCAAGGTGGTCGGAAGCGCGACCGCCGCAGCAGATGGCCTCTACACCGTCACACCGGCCAAGCCGTTGGAAGACGGCGCGAAGATCTCCGCGGTGGCCACCGATGCAGCCGGCAACGCCAGCGCTGCGGCCACCGCCACCGTGGATGCCGTTGCCCCGGGCAGACCCACGGTCGCCCCGACCCACGGCGCGTCGATCACCGGCACGGCCGAATCCGGCTCGGTGGTCACCGTCAAGGACAGTGCCGGCAAGCCGATCGGCAGCGCGACAGCGGACGCCAACGGCAACTACACCGTGAAGCCCGCAACCCCCGTGCCGCACGGAACGGCGCTCGGCGTCTCGGCCACCGACGCGGCGGGCAACACCGGCCCCGCAGCCACGGCCACGGTCGACAGCGCCGCCCCGAACGCGCCCACCGTGAAGCCCACGAGCGGCAGCACCATCACCGGCACGGCGGAGGCGGGCTCGCTCGTCCTCGTCAAGGACGGCGCTGGCAACAGCGTCGGCAGCGCAACGGCCGACGGCAACGGCAACTACGTCGTCAAGCCCGCGATGCCACTGGCGCACGACACAGCGCTGAGCGTGACCGCCACCGATGCGGCCGGCAACACCAGCACGCCCGCCACGGCCAAGGTCGACAGCAAGGCCCCAGACGCGCCAACCGTCAAGCCCACCTCGGGCGGCACGGTCGCCGGCACGGCGGAAGCAGGCTCGGTCGTCACCGTCAGGGACGACACCGGCAACCTCATCGGCAGCGCAACCGCCGGCAGCAACGGCGAATACAGCATCTCGCCCACGAGCCTGCTGCCGCACGGCACGCAGCTGCGCGTGGTCGCCACCGACGCCACCGGCAACACCAGCCAGGCCGCCACGGCCACGGTCGACAGCGTGGCGCCCGTCATTTCCATCTCGATCGTCGAGGACGTCAACAACGACGGCTTCATCAACGCCAGCGAGAAAAAAGCCGACGTGACGGTGAAGGTCACCCTCGTGTCCGGCGCCGCGGTGGGCGATGAAATCAGCCTCACCGACGGCACCCACATGTTCAGCGTCAAGCTGAGCGCCGCGGATGTCGCCAACGGCTTCGTCAACGTCTCGTTCCCGAACCCGGCCGAAGGTGCGGCGATCCGCGTCAGCGCGATCAGCCAGGACCTTGCCGGCAACACCTCGAGGCCGGCGGCGGCGGACAGCGCGATCCTCGACACCACGGCGCCGGCCACCCCGGCCAGCGTGTCGGCCACCGACGACGCAGGCCCGGTGCAGGGCGCGATCGGCAACGGCGGCTCCACCGACGACGCGACGCCCACTTTCGCAGGCAGCGGCGCGACGCCTGGCGACATCGTCAGGGTGTACGACGGCGCCGCGCTGATCGGCAGCGCCACGGTCAAGGCCGATGGCAGCTGGGCATTCACGCCGACGGGGCTGGGGCAGGGCGCGCACAGCATCACGCACACCATCAGCGACGCGGCCGGCAACACCAGCGCAGCCAGCGCGCCGCTGGGCTTCATCGTCGACACCGCGGCGGTGTCGGTGACCGTCACCAAGGCGGGCGAGACCCGGCAGGGGCAGCAGATCAAGACGCGTCCCGCCGGCTTCACCGACGATGTCACGCCCACGATCGTCGGCACCGCCACGGCGGGCGCCGTCGTGACCATCAAGGAAGGCTCCAAGGCCATCGCCTCCACCACGGCGGATGGGTCCGGCAACTGGAACCTCGTGCTGCCCACGCAGGCCGAAGGCGCGCACAGCTACAAGGCCACTGCGGTGAACGCCGCAGGCACGAGCAGCGAGACCTCGTTCTCGCTGACCATCGATACCACGCCGCCGGCCGTGCCGGTGATCGCGTCGGTCGTCGACGACACCGGTTCGGTGCAGGGCGCGCTTGCCAGCGGTGCCGCTAGCGACGACACCCGACCCACGCTCAGCGGAAGCGGCGCGACGCCGGGCGACCTCATCACCGTCTTCGACAACGGCAGCGCCATCGGCAGCACCACGGTGCAATCCGACGGACGCTGGAGCTTCACCACGGCCAGCCCGACCTCGCCGCTGGGCGAGGGCGAGCACAAGCTCACCGTCACGGCCACAGATCCGGTGGGCAACCAGAGCCAGCACTCGGCCGCCTTCGTGGTCAACGTCGACACCACGGCGCCGGTGCGTCCGGACGCCGTGGCCGGCTACGTCGACGACGCCGGCGCGGTCCAGAACGCGGCCAGCACCGCGACCTTCACCGACGACACCACGCCGGGGTTCAAGATCGCCTCCATCGCAGCCGGCCTGACGCCGTCGCTGTACGTCGACGGCAACAAGGTCGCAGCCACCTACGACCAGAACACCGGCACGCTCACGCCCGTGTCCCCGCTCGCCGAGGGCGCGCACAGCATCGGCTACACGCTGACTGACCCCGCAGGCAACGAGAGCCCGCGCTCGAACGACTTCAGGCTCACCGTCGACCTGACGCCGCCGCCCGCGCTCGACTCGTCCCTCATCCAGGTGCTGGACGACGTGGGCCCGGTGCAGGGACCCCTGGCCGCCGGCGCGAAGACCGACGACAGCAAGCCCGAGTACACCGGCAAGACCGACCCGGCGCAGGTGTCGGTCATCAACGTCTACGACAACGGCACGCTCATCGGCAGCACGGCGGTGAACGCCGACGGCAGCTGGCGCTTCACGCCCGACCTGCCGCTGGCCCTGGGCGCGCACAGCCTCACGGCGCGCGCCGTGGACGCGGCGGGCAACATCGGCGCCGCCACGCCGGCATCGACCTTCACGCTGGTGGGCGATCCGCCCGCGGCGCCGGCCATCATCGGCGTGATCGACGACAGGGGCAGCGTCACGGGCAACGTCGCCCGCGACGCCAGCACCGACGACACCACGCTCACGCTCAACGGCACCGGCACGGCCGGCACCGTGGTCACCGTGTATGCCGACGGCGTGGCCGTGGGCTCCACCAGCGTGGCTTCCAACGGCACCTGGAGCGTCACCACCAGTCCGCTGAGCGGCGACGGCGTCAAGAACCTGAGCGCACAGGCGGTCGATGGCGCGGGCCAGGCGAGCCCGCGCACGGGCCTCTATCCGGTCGTGCTCGACACCACGGCTCCCGCCACGCCCGACACGGCCGTCGCCTCCGACGACCAGGGCCCGGTGCAGGGCGCTATCGCGGCCGGCGCCACCACCGACGACACCACGCCCACCTTCAGCGGCAGCGGCCTGAAGGCCGGCGACACCGTGCGCCTGTACGACGGCGGCGCGCTCATCGGCAGCTTCACCGCCGCCACCGACGGCGCCTGGAGCATCACGCCCAGCACGCCGCTGGGGCGCGGCACGCACCGCATCACGCACACAGTCACCGACGCCGCGGGCAACACCAGCGCCGCCAGCGCGGTGCTCGACTTCACGGTCGACCCGAGCGACGTCGTCGTCAGCATCGAACAGGTCGCCGACGACCAGGGCAGCATCAAGGGCAACCTCGCGCCCGGGGCGCGCACCGACGACACCACGCCCTCGCTCGTGGGCAAGGCCACCGCCAGCGCGATCGTGACCGTCAAGGAAGGCTCGACCGTCCTCGGCTCCACCACGGCGGACGCAGGCGGCAACTGGCGCTTCACGCTGCCCCTGCAGAAGGAAGGCACGCACAGCTACACCGCCACCGCGGTGAACGCCGCGGGCAAGCAGGGCGACGCCATCATCGCGCTGACCATCGACACCACCGCGCCCGAGGTGCCGTCCATCGCCGGCGCCGCCGACGACGTCGGCCTGGTGCAGGGTCCGATCGCCAACGGCGGTCCCACCGACGACGCCACGCCCACGCTCACGGGCAGCGGCGCCACGCCGGGCGACGCGATCAAGGTCTACGACAACGGCAGCGTCCTCGGCAGCACGACCGTCAAGGCCGACGGCAGCTGGAGCTTCACGCCGACCACGCCGCTGACCGAGGGCACGCACCGCCTCGGCGCCACGGCCGTCGACCCCGTGGGCAACGAGAGCCCGCAGTCGGGCTCCTTCACCGTCAACGTGGACACCACTGCGCCCACCACCAAGGCCACGCTCGCCGCCATCGGCGACGACACCGGCTCGAGCAGCAGCGACTTCGTCACCAGCGACCGCACCCTGGTGTTCACCATCAAGGTCGACTCGGCCGTGGAGGCCGGCGCCACGGTGCAGGTCTCGCTGGACAACGGCAAGACCTGGAGCGACGCGACCCCCTCGGGCGGCGGCAGCTACCAGTTCGACAACACGGCCGTCCCGCTGGCCGACGGCAGCTACACCGTGCTGACGCGCGTGGTGGATGCGGCCGGCAACGCGACCCAGCCGAGCTCGCAACTCGTGGTGATCGACACAAGCGGTCCCACCACCGGCAACGCTGTCGACATCACGGCCTACACCGACGATGTCGCGCCCAACCTGGGCGACTACGGCAGCGGCACCAGCACGAACGACACCACGCCGGTGCTCAAGGGCACCGTCTCGGGCCTGAAGGCGGGCGACGTCGTGCAGATCTTCGAAGGCTCGGCGCTGCTGGGCACGGCCGCCGTGAACGGCACCGCCTGGACCTTCGCATTGCCGACGCTGGCCAACGGCAGCAGGCACACCTACGTCGCCGTGATCGCCGATGCGGCGGGCAACAAGGGCACGGCCTCGGCCGACTTCTCGCTGGCCGTGAACACCGCCGCGCCCTCGCAGTCGGTCGCGATCGTCAGCTGCACCGACGACCAGGCACCCCAGACTGGCACCTTCGCCTCGGGCAGCACCATCAACGACACCTCGCCGCTGCTGAACGGCACGATCGGCGGAACGCTCAATGCCGGCGACACCGTGGTGATCTACCGCGACGGAGTGCGCCTGGGCACCGCCACCTTGGGTGGCGGCTCCGCCTGGACCTTCCAGGACGCCGGCCTCGTCGACGGCAAGAGCTACAGCTACACGGCCCGCATCGAGGATGCCGCGGGCAACCAGAGCGGGGCGTCGGCGGCCTTCGCGCTCACGATCGACCAGCGCGCACCCACCACGGCGCCGGTCGTCGAGAGCTTCGTGGACGACGTGGCGCCAGTCACTGGGGCCATCTCCCAGGGCGGCACCACCAACGACGCGCGCCCCGAACTCAAGGGCTCCGGCGCAGAGCCCGACGGCACCGTCAGGATCTACGACAACGGCGCGCTGATCGGCACCGCGACGGCGGACGCCGCCGGCAAGTGGAGCTTCACGCCCGAGGCTGGCAAGGAGCTCGCCAACGGCGCCCACAGCCTCACGACGAGCAGCGTTGACGCGGCCGGTAACGAAGGCCCGCAGTCCGCGGCGCTGGCGTTCACGGTCGACACCCTCGCGCCCTCGCAATCGACGGCGATCGTCGCGATCAACGACGACCGCGGCGCGCTGCAGGGCGCCGTGGCCGACGGCGGCTTCACCGACGACGCCGCGCCGCAGGTGGCGGGCACCGTTTCGGCACCGCTGCAGGCCGGCGAGAAGGTCGTCGTGCTGCGCGACGGCGCCGTCATCGGCACCGCGAAGATGACCGACGCCACCCACTGGAGCTTCGACGACACCGGCCTGAGCGACGGCCGCACCTACACCTACACCGCGCGCGTGGAGGACGCGGCCGGCAACCGGGGCGCCGTCTCGGGCAGCTACGCCATCACCGTCGACACATCGGTGCCGACGCAGGCGGCCACGATCTCGACCGTGTTCGACAACGCGGACCCGGTGCAGGGCGACGTCGCCAACGGCGGCTCCACCAACGACTCCCAGCCGGAGCTCAGAGGCACCGTGTCGGGCAGCCTGGCCGGCAACGAGTTCGTCGCCGTCTATCGCGACGGCGTGAAGATAGGCACCGCATCCATCTCGGGCACGAGCTGGTCCTACACCGACACCAGCGGCCTCGCCAATGCCTCGACCTACAGCTACACCGTGCGCGTCGAGGACGCCGCGGGCGGCGGCGGCACCGCCTCGTCGCCCTACGTCATCACGCTGAAGCTCTCGGGTCCGTCCACCAAGGCCAGCATCACGGCCGTGAACGACGACGTCGATCCGCAACAGGGCTCGGTGCCGAACGACGGCTACACCAACGACACCGCGCCGCAGGTCACCGGCACCATCTCGGCCGCGCTGCAGGCCGGCGAGAAGGTCGTCGTGCGGCGCGACGGCAAGGAGATCGGCTTCGCGACCATGACGGACGCCACGCACTGGAGCTATGCCGACAGCGGCCTCTCCGACGGGACCACCTACGTCTACACGGCCCGCGTGCAGGACGCGGCCTCCAACCCGGGCGCCGAATCGAACGCGCATGCGATCCGCATCGACACCGCAGCGCCGGCGCCGACGGTGAAGCTGGTCCGCGCCATCGACAACGTCGACCCGGTCTCGGGCGACATTTCCGCCGGCGGCACCACCAACGACGACACGCCGACGCTGGAGGGCACCCTCTCGGCGGCGCTGAGCGGCACCGAGCGGCTGCACGTGTTCCGCAACGGCCTGCTCGCCGGCGTCGCGAAGGTCACCGGCACGAGCTGGACCTTCGAGGACGCGGGCCTCGCCAGCGGCACCGCCTACACCTACGAGGCGAGGGTCATGGACGCGGCCGGCAATGCCGGAGCCGCCTCCAACAGCCTGCGCTTCACGGTCAACACCTCGGGCGTCACGCAGACCGTCCAGATCCTTCGGGTGGACGACCAGGCCGCCCCGGTGAAGGGCAACGTGCCCAACGGGGGCACGACCAACGACACCGCGCCGACGCTAGGCGGCTCGATCTCCACCGCGCTGAACGCGGGCGACGTGGTCGAGGTACTGCGCGACGGCAAGGTGGTCGGCAACGCCACCGTGACGGGCACGACCTGGACCTTCCGCGACAGTGGCCTTGCCGACGGCACGACGTACAGCTACGCCGCGCGCGTCGTCAATTCCGGCGGCAACGAAGGCGCGAAGAGCGCGGCCTATGCGATCACGCTGGACCTCGTCGCACCGGGCCAGACGGCGGCAATCACCGGCTACACCGACGACCAGGCCCCGCAGCAGGGCAGCTTCGCATCCGGCAGCGTCACCAACGACACCACGCCGCAGCTCGACGGCACCTTGAGCGCTGCGCTCGCGACCGGCGAGGCCGTGGTGATCTACAGGGACGGCAAGCGCATCGGCACCGCCACCATGTCCGGCGCCACGGCCTGGAGCTTCCAGGATTCCGGGCTGGCCGACGGCGCCACCTACGGCTACACCGCCAAGGTAGAGGATGCGGCAGGCAACGAAGGCCAGGCCTCGGCCACCTTCACGCTGACCATCGACCGGACCGCGCCCGCCGCGGCACCTTCCATCGACAGCGTCATGGACGCGACGGCGCCGGTCGTCGGCCCGATCACTTCCGGCAGCACGACCAACGAAACCCGTCCCCAGATGAAGGGGGCGGGGGCCGAGCCCAACGGCACGGTGAAGGTCTACGACAACGACGCGCTCATCGGCACCGCGGTCGCCGACGGCTCGGGCAAGTGGAGCTTCACGCCAGAAGCCGGCAAGCCGCTGGCCAACGGCGCGCACAGCCTGAGCGCGAGCAGCGTCGATGCGGCCGGCAACGAGGGACCGAGGTCGGCGCCGCTGGCCTTCACGGTCGGCACCACCGCGCCGACGCAGGCGGCAACGATCACCGCCATCAGCGACGACACCGGCGCCAGCGCAAACGACTTCATCACCAGCGACACCACCCTCGTCGTGACGGTGACGCTGGACACCGCGGCCGGCACCGGCGAGAAGGTGCAGGTCTCGCTCGACAACGGCACGAGCTGGCGCGATGCGACGCTGGTCTCGGGCAACACCTACCGGCTGGACAACACCACCGTGCCGCTCGCGGCGGGCGACCACGTCTTCCAGGCGCGCGTCGTCGATGCCGCCGGCAATGCCGGCAAGTCGACCAGCCAGCGCGTGGTGATCGACACCCAGCATTCGGCGGGCATCGCCATCGACATCGCGTCGATCAGCACCGACACCGGCGTCGCGGGCGACTTCATCACCAGCGACACCAGCCTGACCCTCAACGGCAGGCTGACCGGCACGCTGGCTTCCGACGAAACCGCGCAGATCAGCCTCGACGGCGGCGCCACCTGGGCCAACCTCATCGTCAGCGGCGGAAGCTGGAGCTACGTCGACGGCCGTGTGCTCACCGACGGCAGCCATGAGTACAGGGTGCGCGTGGTGGACACCGCCGGCAATCTCGCGGCGTTCGATGCCCGTACCGTGGTCATCGACACCTCGACGCCGACCGCCGGCAATGCGGTGGCCATCACCGCCTACGCCGACGACGTCGAGCCGAATGCCGGCGACTACGCCAGCGGCACGAGCACCAACGACACCACGCCGGTGCTCAAGGGCACCGTCTCGGGCCTGAAGACCGGCGAGGTCGTGCAGATCCTCGAAGGGGGCGTGCTGCTTGGCACCGCTGCCGTGAACGGCACCGCGTGGGAGTTCAAGCTGCCGACGCTGGCCGACGCAAGCACGCACACCTACACCGCGGCCATCGCGAGCGCTGCGGGCACCAGGGGCACCACCTCGGCGAACTTCACGCTGACGGTCGATGCCACCGCGCCGACGGACGCACCGGTCGTCGACAGCGTCATCGACAACGTCGACCCGGTCCAGGGCCCGATCGCCCAGGGCGACACGAGCAACGATGCGCGCCCGGAACTCAAGGGCTCGGGCGCCGAATCCAACGGCACGGTGAATGTCTACGACAACGGCGTGCTGATCGGCAGCACCAAGGCCGACGCCTCCGGAAAGTGGAGCTTCGAGCCTGCATCCGGCAAGGAACTGGCCAACGGCGTGCACAGCCTCAGGGTGAGCAGCGTCGACGCGGCGGGCAACGAAGGGCCGAAGTCGGCGCCGCTGGTCTTCAGCATCGACACGGTTGCACCTTCGCAGACCGTGACGCTTTCGCGCGCCATCGACAACGTCGATCCGGTCTCGGGCAGCATTCCGGCCAACGGAAGCACCAACGACGATTCGCCCAGGCTGGAGGGCACCCTCTCCGCCACACTGGGCAGATCGGAGCAGCTGAGCGTGTTCCGCAACGGCGTGCACGTGGGCAACGCGACCGTGAGCGGTACCGACTGGGTCTTCAACGACATCGGCCTTGCGAACGGCACCACCTATACCTACGAGGCCAGGGTCATGGACATGGCCGGCAACGCCGGCGCTGCCTCGAACAGCCTGCGCTTCACCGTCATCACCTCCACGGTCACGCAGGCGGTGCAGATCGTGCGAGTGCAGGACAACGTCGAACCGGGCCGCGGCGCAGTGGCCGACGGCGGAACGACCAATGACGCCGACCCGGTGCTCATCGGTTCGATCTCCGACGCCCTGAATACGGGCGAGGTGGTCGAGGTGCTGCGCAACGGCGCCGTGATCGGCACCGCGACGGTGACAAACAGCAGCTGGCGTTTCTTCGACAAGGGCCTCACGGACGGCGCGACCTACAAGTACACCGCCCGCGTCGTGAGTGCCGGTGGCAACCAGGGGGCGGAGAGCCTGGCCCATTCCATCACGGTCGACCTGACGGCGCCCCTCCAGAAGGTGGCCATCACCGACTTCACCGACGACCGCGATCCGCAGACGGGCAACTTCGCATCCGGCACCACGACCAACGATGCGACGCCCCAGCTCAACGGCACGCTCTCGGCGCCGCTCGCGGCCAACGAGGTGGTGGCGGTCTACCGCAACGGCACGCGCATCGGCGTCGCCGCTGTGAGCGGCAACGCCTGGAGCTTCGAGGACAAGGGCCTCGACGACGGCAACACCTACCGCTACACCGCCCGCGTGGAGGACGCGGCGGGCAACCAGGGCAGCGCTTCGGCGGAGTTCACGCTCACCGTCGACAGGACCGCGCCCGCGACGACGCCTTCCATCGACAGTGCCATGGACGACGTCGCGCCGGTCACTGGCGCCATCGCATCGCGCGGCACGACCAACGATGCACGTCCCGAGCTGAAGGGCTCGGGCGCGGAGCCGAACGGCACCGTCCACATCTACGACAACGGTACGCTGATCGGTACCGCGACGGCTGATGCATCGGGCAACTGGAGCTTCACGCCTGCGGCGGGCAAGGAGCTCGCCGATGGCCTGCACAGGCTCACGGCGAGGAACGTCGATGCGGCGGGCAACGAGGGCTCGCAATCGACGGCGATGGTCTTCACGGTCGACACGATCGCGCCGACGGGCGCGCCTTCCATCGATCGCGCCGTCGACGACGTCGCACCGGTCACCGGCGCCATCGCGTCCGGGGGCATGACCAACGACGCCCGCCCCGAACTGCGGGGGGCGGGAACCGAGCCCAACGGCATGGTGAACATCTACGACAACGGCAAGCTGATCGGATCCACCACGGCGGACAGCTCCGGGAAGTGGAGCTTCACGCCCGAAGCCGGCAAGGAACTGGCCGACGGCGCCCACAGCTTCGTCGCGAGCAATGTGGACGCGGCCGGCAACGAAGGGCCGAAGTCGGCAGCGCTCGTCTTCACGGTCGACACCTTGCCGCCCCCGGTCGCGACGCTGAGCCTCGCGAACTACTCGGACAGCTTCCCTTCGGCGGGCACTCTGGCTGCCAACCAGTCCTCCGATCGCAACAGCACCGACAACACCTTCGACCTCGTTCTGACCGGGGCCGATGCATCGATCGCTCGCTATGAGGTCTCGACCGACGGCGGGCAGAACTGGAAGTCGACGACCGCGGCGCAGAGCAGCTTGTCTGACGGCAAGTACCTTTTCCGAGCGAGCCTGACCGACGCTGCCGGCAACACCACCGCTGCGGCCAACAGCATCGAAGTGAACGTGGACCGGACCGGCCCCGCGCTCGATCTGCAACGACTGAACAGCGCAGTGATTGCAGGCACCGCGGAGGCGGGTGCGCTCGTCACGATCGACGTCGGCAACAACGGCTCCATTGAAGGCAGCGTCGTCGCGGATGCCAGCGGCAATTGGGCATGGACGCCGTCCAGTTCGCTGTCGGCCAACACGGTTGTTTCTGCGGTTGCCTACGACCTGGCCGGGAACGCGTCGAGCAAGGGAACGCAGGCCGTGGATGCGACGCCGCCCGTCATCACGATCCAGAAGTCGGACGGCAAGCGCTTCTCGGGAACGACCTCCGACGCCGATACGCCGGTGGCTTCCCCCACGGCGTCCAGGCCGATCACCGTGACGCTCAGCGTCGACAGGAACGCCGACGGCACGATCGACTACGTGCTCCCGTTCACTGCCACGGTCACGGCGGACGGCGCATGGAGCATCGACGCGTCGGCGGCTCCCGTGAACGTCGGTGCGATCGTGACGGCCGTGGCCCAGGACTACGCGGGCAACCGCTCGACGCCTGCAACGGTGACCGTGAGCGGCGGCACCAGCAAGATCTACGGCAGCACGAGCAACGACAACTTCGGCTACGACGTACAGGCCATCGGCGATTTCAACGGAGACGGCTACAACGACTTCGCGGTCGTGGCGCCTCATGGCTCTTCCGCCGCTCGCGCTGCGAATGCATGGAGCGTCAGCATCCTCTACGGCAGCAAGCAAGGGCTGCCGGACTTGAGCAGCGTTGCGAACCTGCCCGGCACGGATGGCCTGAAGATCTATACCTCGGGGAGCATTTCCGACTCGAACATCCTGACCGCGGTGCAAGGCTACGGCGACGTCAATGGCGACGGCTACTCGGACGTGATCGTCTACGACGACAACCTGAACAGCGACTGGGTCATCTTCGGCAGGTCTTCTGCAAGTGCTGGTTCCACGCCCGTGAGCGTCGACGTCAAGACCATCATCTCGTCCGGCGGCAACAGTGACGGCGTTGCCATCGTCCAGCGCACGGGTTCGACCTGGTTCGGAGCCGGGGGAGCGCTCGTGGACGTCAATGGCGACGGTTACGCCGACATCGTCATGCAGGACTGGAACCAGGGCACCAACGATGCGGGCACGGCCATCATCTACGGGCACGCCGGTGCGGCCGGTTCTTCTCAGTGGGCCAACTACTACGTCGGCTTCGGCTACACGTACCCGTCGAGCTACGTGTCGGACAGCAGTTCCTCGTCCACGGAAAGCTATCGGCCGCACACCCTGATCTACAACGACAAGACGAACGGCTACCCCGTCAGCGTGATGAACGTCGGCGACATCAACGGCGATGGCTATGCGGACTTCGCCTACGGCATGTACAACGCCAAGAATCCGGTGAATGGTTACAGCAATGCCGGTGCGATCCAGGTGATCTACGGCAGGGCGGGCGGCTTTCCCCAGGACTACAGCCTGCAGAACGACTACACGAACGTCGCCAATGGCTTCCGTGTCTATGGCGAAGAGGCGAACCAGTACCTGGGCACCTACATCGATCCGCAACCCTACGGGTACCTGTCGAACACCGCCATGCCCACTTCCTCGGGCGACATCAACGGCGACGGTATCGCGGACCTGATCATCGGTTCGCCGCAATACGGGCCGAATGCGGGAGACCAGAAGGGGCCGGGGCGCGTCTACGTGGTCTACGGCAAGACCTCGGGTGCGAAGTGGGACATCAACCTCGCGAGCCTCTCCTCTTCTGACGGCTTCGTCATCACGGCGTCGGACAGCTCGGCGGACGCGATGTTCGGCAACGGCACCTCGGTGGGCGACTTCAACGGCGACGGCATTGATGACATCGCTATCGGTGCGCCATTGGCCGACATCAAAGGCATGGTCAACAACGGCGCTGTCTACATTCTGTACGGCCAGCAGGGCGGTTACTCCGGCACGCAGAGCATTGCAGCAGCCTATTGGGGTGACAGATCCGCGAACAGCACGAGCGTCACCTACGAGCAGAACGGCAACGCCAACTCCGGCTCGATGCTCGGCGTGAACGTGGCCCTGTCCGACCTGAATGGCGATGGCCAAGCCGACCTCGCGCTGGGTTCTCCGTACAAGGGAATGTCCTGGGCGACTGCAAGCGGCTACCTGGACGTGGTCTATTCCAGCGCGTTCAACTTCACCAACCTGCTGACCGTTGGGGACGATGTCATTGCTGCGACGGCCGGCAGAGACAGGCTCTCCGGCGGTGCAGGCAACGACGTCATCACCGGTGTCGGCGCGGGAGACAGTGCATATGGCGGTGCGGGGAACGACACCATCCATATCAACGAGATCGCGGGAGTGGTGCGCGTGGACGGGGGGCTGGGTGTCGACACGCTGGCGATCGATGCGTCGAATGTCACGCTCGACCTGTCGCAGCTGGGCCTGAAAGTCCAGGGCTTCGAACACTTCGACTTGGGAACCGGCTCGGCCAACACGGGCAACACGCTGAAGCTGCGACTCGCCGACGTATTGAGCCAGCAGAGCAGTGCTTCGAGTCAAACCCACATGCGCGTGACCGGCGATTCCGGCGACACCGTGCAACTGCTCCACGGCTCCGACGTTTGGAGCAACACGGGAACCACGAGCGTCGGCGGGGTGAGCTACAGCGTCTACCACAACAGCAATTTGCCGTCGACGAACACGCTTGGAGATATCTGGATCCAGCAAGGGATCTCGGTCATCTGACGCTGGACTGTCGAGCAGCGTGAAGGTCGTCATCTGCATCTATGCAGCCGATCCTCACGCGCTGCTCACAGGTCTGAAGTCACATCAGCTGAGATCTGCAACCGGACAACGCAGGGTAGTTCAGTTCACTCCCTGTGGTCTATCGGGCCCATGAATCCACACATATGCTGAATCTTCGCAACATCTCTCGCGCCGTCGTCGTCGGCGGCGGAACATCGGGCTGGTTTGCCGCGCTGGCGCTGCGACGCATGTTCGCGCCCTCGACCGAAGTGCGGGTGATCGAATCGCCCGCCATCGGCATCGCGGGCCTGGGCGAGGGTGGGCTGCTCAACCTGCTCGATGCGCTGCGCCGCAACGGCATCGACCTCACCGAATTCGTGCAGGAGACAGGCGCGGCCTTCAAGCTGGGCGTTTCCTACGAAGGCTGGCGCACCGGCGCCGAGGACGACCACTACTACCACCTCTTCGGCCGGCCCGGCCTGCAGGAGACCGACTGGATGGAAGCGGGCTTCCATCCGCTGATCTCGGGCATGGTGCACGAGGGCATCGAGCTTCATCGCTACGTGCCGGGCTTCGCCGCCATCGCCGGGAATGCCTCGCAGCGCGACGCGCTTGCGATGCTTCGCCTCGGCGCAAGTTCGGGCCTGTCGGCCTCCTTCCATTTCGACAGCCACAGGCTGGGCGACTACCTGCGCCGCGTGGCAGTCTCGCGCGGCGTGGTGCACCAGCAGGCTCGCGTGGACGAACTGTTGTGCGACGAGCAGGGCATGGCGCGCGCGGTGCGGCTCGAGGGCGTGGAGGAACCCCTCGCGCTCGGCCTGCTGATCGACGCCTCCGGGTTTGCGCGGCTGGGCATCGGAGGCAAGCTCGGCGTGCGCTGGCGCTCTTTCTCGGAACACCTGCTGCTCGACGGCGTCGTGCCTTTCCGCATGCCGCATCCGCAACCCAACCCGTCGCTGGTAACGCGAGCGATCGCAATGCCGTCTGGCTGGATGTGGCAGATGCCGCTGGTCGAGCGCGTCGGCGGGGGCTATGTCTTCAGCAGCGCCCATGCCGACGAGGCGCAGGCCATCTACGAGATCCATCGCCGCGTGGGCCCTGGCGTCGAGCCGATGCGCGCCCTGAAGTTCGAGCCCGGCCACTTCGAGCAGGTGTGGGTCGGCAACGTCATGGCGCTCGGCCTGGCCTCGGGCTTCGTGGACCCCCTGGAGTCGAGTCTCCTCGGGCAGATGCTGGAGCAGCTGCGCAACTTCGAGCGCATCGTCACAGCCGGGGGCGGCGTGGTGCCCGGGCGAGTGATCGAGGGTTTCAACGAAGCCAACGCACGGTGCTGGTCGGGTATCCGTGACTTCCTGCGCATGCACTACGACGGCCCCCGGCGCGATACCGCCTTCTGGCGCGACTTTGCGGACCTGCCCCCGCCGCCAGGCTATGCCGAGCTCAGGCAGTGCTTCCAGCGCCGCACGCCTCGCCCCATCGACCTGCAGAACTACGCCATCCACGGATGGCAGGGAATCTTCCACGCCCTCAACTGGCTCTTCGTGGCCGCGCCGCTGGGCGTCGTGCCGCGCAAGGCAGCCGCAGCCGAACTGCAGGGCCTGCCGTCCGCCAGCCGTGCGCGCGTGGCGGCCTACATCACCCGGATGCGCGAACTCGGCGCAGCCGGCGACTTTTCTTCGAAGGGGGACCGATCCGCGTGAAACCAGGCACACACCTCTGCGCAGCCGCATGGCTGGCCCTTGCGGGCCTGCCCGCGGCGGCGCAGGAATCCGTCGAACTGAAGGCGTCGCGGCGGCTCGCGCCGAGCGCGCTGGCACGGGAGCTCGGGGCGCGGTCGGTCCCGGCGCTGCCGTCCTCACCGCAGGCCGAGCACGACTCGAAACCCCTGGAGCTGGCCGATGCCGTGCGCCGCGCTGTGGCGCGCCATCCCTCGATCGCCGATGCCATCGCCACGCTGGCGCAGCAGTCGGGCGGCGTCGAGGTGGCGCGCGCCGGCTACTACCCACAGGTGAAGCTGGGCATGGGCGCCGGCCTCAACAACAGCGGCAGTTCGGGCGCGGGCCGGGGCCGCGGCAACGGTGTTCTGGCGAGTGCCTCGCTGTCGCAGATGCTCTACGACTTCGGCAAGGTCTCGGGGGCGGTGGACCAGTCCGAGGCGCAGGTGCGGCGCCAGCAGGCCATCGTGCTGCGGCAGATCGACGCCGTCGCGCAGCAGACCGCCGAGGCCGTGGTCAGGGCGCACCGCTATCAGTCGCTCGCCGCGATCGCGCAGGAGCAGGTCAAGGCCGTCGAGAAGGTGCTCGAAACCGCGCGGCTGCGCGCGAAGTCGGGCCTCAGCACCAAGGCCGATCCGCTGCAGGCGGAGTCGCGCGTCGAGAGTGCGCGCGCCAACCTGCTGCAGGTGAAGTCGCTGCTCGCGCAGTCGCGCGAGCGCCTGGCGACGCTGCTGGGTGGTGCGGCCCCGGCGCTGGTCGCGCCGCTTCCGCAACAGCTGGCCAGCGAGCTGCGCATCGACCAGGTGCCGGACGCCGGCCTGCTTCCCGACGTGCTGACCGCCGAGGCCGACCGGCGCGTTGCCGCCGCCCAGCTCGAGATCGCGAAGGCGCAGCGCTATCCGACGCTCAGCCTCGACGTCTCCGCCAACAAGGCCATGGGCGGCGTCAATCCCGCCACGATGGAGCGCAACGGCATGCACCACACGGTGATGTTCAACCTCTCCAGCGCGATCTTCCAGGGCGGCGCGATGGATGCACAGGTGCGCTCGGCCACCGCCGCCGAGGAGGCCGCGCGCATGCGCATCGATACCGCCCGCCTGAATGCGGGCGACCAGATGCGCAGCTTCCGAGAGCAGGTCGCAGGCGCGCAGGCGCGGCTGGGCGTGCTGGCCGAACGCCGCCGCAGCATCGGCGAGGCGCGCGACCTCTATCGCGAGCAGTACACGCTGGGCACACGCTCCATCCTCGACCTGCTCAACGCCGAGCAGGAGATCCACCAGGCCGCGGCCGACCAGGAGGCCGTGCTGCACGACCTCTGGGAAAGCCGCATCGGCTACATCGGCGCGACCGGACAGGGCCGCGCCTTCTACGGTCTCGACAACACCACCGTCCAGGGAATGGAACTGCTTCCATGAAACTGCCTCCGCAGTACACCAGCTGGCTCGACGCCATGCTCTATGTCGCACGCCACTACGGCATCGGCGCCTCGCAGGAACGCGTGCGCGTCTCGCTGGCCTGGGAGCGCGGCGCACCGATGGACACGCTGCTCGAGCACATGGCGCGGCACCTGGGCCTCTCGTTGCGGCTCGATGCCTTTTCCAGCGCGCAGCTCGACCCATGGCGGCTGCCGCTGGTGGTGGAGTTCGACAACGGCGAAGTCGGCGTGGTGCGGGCGGCCGATGGCAACGGCAAGCTGGGCGTGCTGCTCGGCGGCGACCACGGGCTCGAAACCGCGCTGTCCGCCGAGGAGCTGCAGCGGCGCGCAAGGCGCTCCGCCATCCTGCGACCCAACACCGCGGTTCCCGACGCGCGCGTGGACGGCTACGTCAAGCCCTACCGTTCCAACTGGTTCTGGGCCATCGCGCTGCGCGACTGGCGCCGCTACGGCGACATCGTGCTGGCCTCGGTTTTCGCCAACGTGCTGGCACTGGCCTCGACGATCTTCTCGATGCAGATCTACGACCGCGTGGTGCCCGCTCAGTCGGAATCATCGCTCTGGGTACTGTTCGGCGGCGTCATGCTCGCCGTGGCCTTCGAGTTCCTGCTGCGCATGTCGCGCACGCACATCTCCGACGTGATCGGCAAGCGGGCCGACCTCAAGGTGTCGGACATCGTCTTCGGCCACGCGCTGCGGGTGCGCACCGATGCACGCTCCAAGTCCACAGGCTCCTTCATCGCGCAGGTGCGCGAGGTCGAGCAGGTGCGTGAGCTGCTCACTTCCACCACGATCGGCGCCGTGGCCGACCTGCCGTTCTTCGTGCTCTTCCTGGTCGTGCTGTGGCTGGTGGCCGGGCCGCTCGCGCTGGTGGCGCTGGCGGCCGTGCCGCTGCTGGTGATTCCGGGGCTGCTGATCCAGAAGCCGCTCGCGCGGCTGGCCAGCGAGGGCATGCGCGAATCGGCGCTGCGCAACGCGCTGCTGGTCGAGGCCGTCGAGGGCCTGGAAGACATCAAGCTCCTGCGTGCGGAGCCGCGCTTCCAGAACCAGTGGAACCACGCCAACGATGTCTCGGCCGGCGTCAGCATGCGCCAGCGATTTCTCACGGGATTGCTCATGACCTGGACGCAGGAGTTGCAGACCATCGTCTACGCCGTGGTGCTGGTGGCGGGCTGCTTCCTCGTGATGAGAGGCGAAATGACCACCGGCGCGCTGGTCGGTTCGTCGATCCTCGCATCGCGCATGATCGCGCCGCTCGCGCAGCTCTCGGGCGTGTTCGCGCGCTGGCAGCAGGCCAAGGTGGCGCGCGCCGGGCTCGACCAGCTCATGCAGCGCCCCGTTGATCAGCCCGAGCGCGCGCGGCTGGTGCATGCGGCGGCACTGCAGGGGCGCTACAACGTCACGGGCATCGAATTCCGCTACGGCAAGGACGACAGGAGCCCGGCGTTCGCGGCCGCGCAGCTGCAGATACAGCCCGGCGAGAAGATCGCGCTGCTGGGACGCATGGGCGCCGGCAAATCCACGCTGCTGCAGCTGCTGGCCGGCCTGCAGGCGCCGCAGCGCGGCAACGTGTCGCTGGATTCGCTCGACATCTCGCTGATCGATCCGTCCGACCTGCGCCGCGACGTGGGGCTGCTGACGCAGAACGCGCGGCTCTTCCACGGCTCGATCCGCGAGAACATCACCATGGGCATGCCACTGGCGACCGACGAGCAGGTGCTGGAGGCCCTCGCCATGGCCGGCGCCTTGCCCTTCGTGCAGTCGCGCCCCGAAGGGCTGGCCGAGATGGTCCACGAAGGCGGCCTCGGCCTCTCGGGTGGCCAGCGGCAGGCGCTGCTGCTCGCGCGCACGCTGATACGCCAGCCTTCGGTCGTGCTGCTGGACGAGCCCACCGCGCACTTCGACGAAGTGACCGAACGCCAGGTCATCGATTCGCTGGGCGACTGGCTGGCGCCTCGCACGCTGGTGGTGGCTACGCACCGCATGCCGGTGCTGCACTGGGTGGACCGGATCATCGTGGTCGATGGCGGACGCCTGGTGATGGATGGTCCGAGGGACCGCGTGATTGGAGAGCTTTCCCATGGCAACAGCAACGCCTGAAGCAGGCCGCCCCCATGCGGGCGGCGGTGCGGTGGTGGTGGCCGACGCCGCGCAGACGGCACAGGCGGCACAGGCTGCGCAGAAGACGGTCGCCGAGCTGCCCGCGCGGCCGGCCCCGGCCACGCCCGCCGCACCGGCAGGCACGGCTGCGCCGAACAAGCCGCCGGCCCGGTATCCGGTGGCGTCCACCGCCGCGCGCTACTCGCCGCCGGAGCCGCCGCTGCCGCGTTCGTCGCTGGTCGTCTGGATCGTCAGCGCGGCGCTACTCGCGCTGCTGGCGTGGGCCTGGTGCTTCGAGCTGGACGAGGTGTCCACCGGCACCGGAAAGGTGGTGCCTTCGTCGAAGGAGCAGATGGTGCAGTCGCTCGAAGGCGGCATCCTGGTCGAGCTGAAGGTGCGCGAGGGCGACATCGTCGAGGAGGGCCAGGTGCTCGCGCAGCTCGACAGGACCAAGACCGAGTCGACCGTGCAGGAGAGCGCGTCCCGCGTGCGCGCGGCGCTGGCCATGTCGGCGCGGCTGACGGCGGAGGTGGGCGGCACGCCGCTGGAGTTCCCGCCTGAGGTGCGGGCCGACCCCGACCTCGTGCGCACCGAGACCGCGCTCTACCGTTCGCGCCGCGAGCAGCTCTCCAGCAGCCTCGCCGGCGTGACGCAGGCGCTGGCCCTGATGCGCAGCGAGCTCGCGCTGACCGAGCCGCTGGTGTCGCGCGGCGCCGCGAGCGACGTGGAGGTGCTGCGGCTGAAGCGCCAGATCAACGAGGCCGAGAGCAAGGCGGTCGACATCCGCAGCCAGTACTACGTGAAGGCGCGCGAGGAGCTCGCCAGGGCCAACGCCGAGATCGAGGCGCAGCGCTCGGTGACGCGCGGGCGCTCCGATTCGCTCACGCGCCTGACCTTCGTTTCGCCTGTGCGCGGCATCGTCAAGGACACCGCGTTGACAACGGTGGGCGGCGTGCTGCCGCCTGGCGGCAAGCTCATGGAGATCGTGCCGCTCGACGAGAAGCTGCTGGTGGAGGCGCGCATCTCGCCGCGCGACGTGGCCTTCATCCATCCGGGGCAGGAGGCGACGGTGAAGGTCACGGCCTACGACTACGCCATCTTCGGCGGCCTGCCGGGCAAGGTGACGACGATCTCGCCCGACACCATCCAGGACGACGTGAAGCGCGACGTGTACTACTACCGCGTGTACATCCGCACCGATGCCGACCACCTGATGAACAGGAGCGGCAGGAGCTTCCCGATCGTGCCCGGGATGATCGCCTCGGTGGACATCCACACCGGCAGCAAGTCGGTGCTCGACTACCTGATCAAGCCGCTCAACAAGGCGCGCGAAGCGCTTCGCGAGCGCTGAAGCCAAGCGACAACAGGAGGGCGACAATGGCCAGGAAGGGCACGACCAAGACGAAGGCACCGGTTCCGGCGCGCAGGCCGGCGATCACGCAGCAGGCGCTCGATGCGCTGGGCACGCGGTTCCGCGCGGCCTTTGCGCAGGGAGACTACGAGAAGGCGCGGGGCTTCGCGGCGCAGGCGTGGGAGGCCACGCACAGCCCGCAGCCGCTGGCCGACGTGGCGCTGTGCCTGCTGCGGCTCGGCCAGCCGCAGCAGGCCTACCACCTCTACCTGCGCATCGTCGGCGAACTCGGGACCGCCAACACCTGCGACGGCCTGGCCGAGGCGGCCGGGCAGCTCGGCAAGCGCGACGAGGTGCGCAGGTTCGGCTCCGAGTCGCTGCGCCTGAAGATGCTGGAGGCCGACAAGGAGCAGGCCGCCGCCACGGTGGGCCTGCCTGCGCCGCGCTGCTTCGACGAGCGCAACCGCCATCGCAACCTCATCGCCTTCAGTCTCTTCGGCGGCGACCCGCGCTACTGCGAGATGGCGGTGCTCAACGTGCGGGCCGCGCGCGAGTTCTTCCCGGCGTGGCTGTGCCGCTTCTACGTCGACGACTCGGTGCCGGCCGACGTCTGCGGCCGGCTGATGCGAGAGGGCGCCGCGGTGATCGACGTGCGCTCCATCGGCGGCCAGGACCTGCCGGGGACCATGTGGCGCTTCCTCGCGCTCGACGATCCCGCGGTCGACCGGGTGCAGTTCCGCGATGCCGATTCGCTGCTGTCCACGCGCGACCAGGCGGCGGTGCGCGCGTGGTGCGCGTCCGACCGCTGGTTCCACGTGATGCGCGACTATCACTCGCACACCGAGCTGATGCTCGCCGGCATGTGGGGCGCGTGCGCGGGCGTGCTCTGGGACATGGCGGGCGACATGCGCGCGTACCTGCGCAGCCGGCCTTTTTCGTCGCGTTATGCAGACCAGCATTTCCTGCGCCACCGGGTGTGGAAGGTCGCCCAGCGCAGCCTGCTCATGCACGACGAGTGGTTCGACCTGCCGGGCAGCCAGCCTTTTCCGCCCCACGTGCCGATGACGGTGGACGCGCGCTACGCCCACGTGGGCGCCAATATCGGCGCGCCCTCGATGCATGTGCTGCACGATGCACCCGACGGCACGCAGGTGCGCTGGACCCTGTACGACGCCGCGGGCCAGGCCGTCTGCAGCTACGACGCCGTCGTGCGCGGCAACGGCTACGAGGCCAGCATTCCGGCACCCTACGCCGCCGAGATCTCGGCCGGGCGCTGGAAAGTTGTCACGCGCTGACGCGGCGCGGCGAGGAGGGCGCCGCGGTCAGAAAGGCTCGACCGGCAGCGCGCGCTTGTGCGCGCTCTTGCGATGCGTGGCGAGGATGATGCGCCGCGCCTCGGCCGACACCGGCTTGCCTTCGAGGAAGTCGTCGATCTGCTCGTAGGTCACGCCGAAGGCGTCCTCGTCGGGCTTGCCAGGCACCAGCGATTCGAGGTCGGCCGTGGGCACCTTGTAGACCAGCGCGTCGGGCGCGCCCAGCAGCTGGGCCACGGCGCGCACGCGGCGCTTGTTGAGGCCGGTCAGCGGCGTGATGTCGGCCGCGCCGTCGCCGAACTTGGTGAAGAAGCCCATCAGCGCCTCGGCCGCATGGTCGGTGCCGATGACGATGCCGTCGTGCGCGCCCGCCACCGCGAACTGCGCGATCATGCGCTGGCGCGCCTTGATGTTGCCCAGCACGAAGTCTTCGTGCGCCGCGTCGCGGAACTTCAGGTCGCCTGCCTTCAGCGCCGCGAGCATGGCATCGGCGGCGGGGCGGATGTCCACCGTGACCGTGCGGTCGGGCTTCATCACCACGAGCGAGGCCTGCGCCTCGGCCTCGTCCTTCTGCACGCCGTAGGGCAGCCGCATCGCGATGAAGCTCGCGTCGTAGCCGGTGGCGCGCAGCTTCTCGACCGCGCGCTGCGCGAGGCAGCCGGCGGTCAGCGAATCGACGCCGCCGCTGATGCCCAGCACCAGCGTCTTCAGGCCGGTCTGCTTCAGGTAGTCCGCGAGAAAGTCGACGCGCCGCTCCAGTTCGCGGGCTGCGTCGAAGACTGGCGCGACATGCAGCGCCGCGATGATTTCGCGCTGCGTGTCGTCGACGGGAGACAGATCTGCACTCATGGGGTTTGCTCGTGTGAAGGGGATCAGAAGTCCACAAGGCTGAGGCCGATGCTCAGCACGGTGCGCTTGCGGTTGTAGTCCACCAGCGTGTCGCCGTAGCCCGAGAACAGCTGCGTGTGGAAGCGCAGGTTGCTCTTGGTCGGATCGCCGATGGCCTTGAGCCACTCGAGGCGGATCGAGCCTCGGCCGCTGTCGCGCAGGTTGTTGCGCACGGTCACGGCGAGCTGGTTGTCGCGGTTGAGGTTCCAGCGGCCGGTGATTTCGGCGCGGCCGTAGTAGTCGGCGATGTCGGGGTTGTCGTCCTTCGCGGCGCTCTCGGAGATGCGCTTCCAGATGCGGCCGGTAATGGTGAAGCGGTCGTCCAGCTCGGCGCCGCCCATCAGGTACACGCGGTTCCAGCTGCGCGACAGCGGCAGGCTCTGGCCGTTCGACTGGTGCACGATGCCCAGCCCCGAATAGCGCCAGCGCCAGCCGCCCGGCAGCTTGAAGTCCGTCGGGTAGACGTACATCAGCTCGGGCTCGTGGTCGGTGGTGCGGAAGGGGCGCGAGATGGAGCCGTTGAAGAGTTGCCAGGTCGACTGCTGGCTGTAGGCGAACCACAGCGAGTCTTTTTTCACCGGGTCGTTCTGCGTGAGCATGCCCTGCGCGAGCTTGGTGCGCACCGACAGGCCGATGCGCATCTCGTTGGCCTGATAGGCCACCGGGTCGGCGGTGTGGCCGGCCGAAGGCGAGGTGGGCGTGTCGGGCTTCCTGGTGGCGGCCGATGCCGACACGTTGAGCGGGCGATAGCCGCGGAAGCCGAAGGTGCCGCAGTCGGTGGCGTTCTCCAGTTCCCAGAAGCGCGAGAGCGCCGAGTACTGGCGGTCGCGGCAGCCCTCGGTGGTGGCCACCGAGACCACGCGCGTGGCGGGAACCGTTCCATCGACCGGCGGCTGCGTGCTCGCGAGCACCGGCGGGGCGGCCGGCACCGCCGCGGCGGGCAGCGTCTGCTGCTGCGCCCATCGGTCGAAGCAGGCCAGTCGCGCCTCGTTGTTGGCGCCCAGCGCGGCGCACTGTTGCCAGGTGAGCTGCGAATCCGCCAGCGGGCTCGCGGGCTTGTCCACCGCCTGCGCATGGGCCATGCCCGCCGCGCCGCCGAGGCATGCGGCCACGGCCGCGAGCGTGTTGAACCTGAAGCGAGATCGCGGCGAGATGGTGGTCGTCTTCGTCATTGCTTCTTTCCTTCCTGTGACGCCGGCGGCGCCGTCTTGCTGAGCACGAACGGGTGCGTGCTCTCGTCGGCCGCATTGCGCCACGTGCCCCTGAATTCGCGACCGCACGATCCGGTCTGCAGCTTGCCCGACCACACGCCGCTGATGGCGCGGCCGTCCTGCGACTCGTCGATGGAAAGCGCGCCTTCGTCGTCCACGTCGCCCGCGAGCTGCGCGACCGTGGCCTTCGCCGGGTTGGCGCCGTTGCGCGTGATGGTGCCGCGCACGCCGTCGTAGTCGGGGTGCTTGCCCAGCTGCACGACGGCCACGGCGGGCAGGTTGTCGAAGCGCGCTTCCCATTGGCCGTAGAGCGATTCCAGCGGCAGGTCGCGAGCGTCCGCGGGGCAGTCGGCGCTGCCGCCGCGCATCGAGGCGCAGCCGGCCAGCGCGATGAGCACGCCGGCCAGCAGCGCGGCGGTTGCGGTGGTCTTCTTCGTCGTCATCGTCTTCATCGTCGTCATGACCCCGCCGCGGCGGCGGCGGCCTTGGCAGCGCTGTCCTGCGCCTTGCGCGCGAACTCGGCGCGCAGTGCCTTGAGCTTCTCGCGCGGGTCTTCCTTGGTGGTGGTCTTGTCCAGGCCCATCTCGGCGATGAAGCGGCTGGGCACGCAGGGCACCATCTCGCGGCCCTGCTTGCGCTTCTTGGTCCAGCTCACGGCCAGGCTGCGCTGCGCGCGGGTGATGCCCACGTACATCAGGCGGCGCTCTTCCTGCAGGCGCTGCAGCGTGTCCTCGCTCACCTGCTGCTGGCGGCCGTTGTCGTCGTCGAGCTTGAAGGGCAGCAGGCCCTCGCTCACGCCGATGAGCATCACGTGCGGCCATTCGAGGCCCTTGGAGGCGTGCAGTGTGGAGAGCGTGACCACGTCCTGGTCCTGCTCGCGCTCGCTGATGGTCGACAGCAGCGAGATCGTCTGCGCCACCTCGAGCAGGCTCTTGCGCTCGCTCTCGATGCCGCCGCTGTCGGCGCCCGAGGCGTCGTCGAGCGTGCCGCCGGCGCGCTGCGACATCCAGTCGACGAACTCCAGCACGTTGGTCCAGCGCGAGGCCGCGGCGGCTTCGCTGTCCTCGCCGTCGTACAGGTGCTTCTCGTAGTCGATCTCCTTGAGCCAGTCGAGCATGAAGGTGCGCGAGTCTTCCGCGCCCATGGTGCGGCGCGCGCGGTATTCGAGGTCGTTGATGTAGCGGCCGAACTCGTGGATGCCCTCCAGCGTGCGCTTGGGCATCACGCTGGGCAGCGAGGGGCTGAAGAGCGCCTCGAACAGGCTCAGCTTGTACTGGCTCGCGAAGGTGCCGAGGCTGGCGAGCGTGGTGTGGCCGATGCCGCGCTTGGGCGTGGTGATGGCGCGCAGGAACGCGGGGTCGTCGTCGTTGTTGACCCACAGGCGGAACCAGCCGCACAGGTCCTTGATCTCGGCACGGTCGAAGAAGCTCTGGCCGCCGGAGACCTTGTACGGGATCTGCGCCTTGCGCAGCGCCTGCTCGAACACGCGCGCCTGGTGGTTTGCGCGGTAGAGGATGGCGAAGTCGCGGTACTCCTTGTACTGCTTGCCCTGCGTGGTGGCCTCGCCCGCGCGGATGCTCACGATGCGCGCCACCGCGCGCTCGGCCTCGTGCACCTCGCTGTCGGCGTCGACGATGCGCACCGGCTCGCCTTCGCCGAGCTCGGAGAACAGCGTCTTCGGAAAGAGCTTGGGGTTGGGCCCGATCACGTTGTTGGCCGCGCGCAGGATGGCGCTGGTGGAGCGGTAGTTCTGCTCCAGCTTGATGACCTTGAGCGCCGGGTAGTCGACCGGCAGCTTGCGCAGGTTGTCCAGCGTGGCGCCGCGCCAGCCGTAGATGGACTGGTCGTCGTCGCCCACCGCGGTGAAGTGGCCGCGCTCGCCGGCCAGGGCCCTGAGCACGTCGTACTGCGTGGCGTTGGTGTCCTGGTATTCGTCGACCAGGATGTGGCCCATCATCGCCTGCCACTTGGCGCGCACTTCCGGGAATTCGTAGAGCAGCTTCAGCGGCATGCCGATGAGGTCGTCGAAGTCCACGCTCTGGTAGGCCAGCAGGCGCTCCTCGTAGCGGGCCATGATCTTCGCGGTGATGCGCTCGTTGTCGTCGGCGGCCTGCGCCTCGGCCTGCGCCGAGGTCAGGCCCATGTTCTTCCACTTGCTGATGGTCCACTGCCAGATGCGGGCGGTGGCCGCGTCGGTGGTGCCGCCGGCGTCCTTCAGGATCTTCGTCACGTCGTCGGCGTCGAGGATGCTGAACGCGTTCTTCAGGCCCAGCACGCCGCCGTCCTCGCGCATCATGCGCACGCCCAGTGCGTGGAAGGTGCACACCACCACCTTGCGCGCGTCCTTGCCGATGAGGTCTTTCGCGCGCTCGCGCATTTCGGCCGCGGCCTTGTTGGTGAAGGTGATGGCCGCGATGCGTTGCGGCTCGATGCCCGACTGGATCAGCCGGCCGATCTTGTGGGTGATGACCCGCGTCTTGCCCGAGCCCGCGCCCGCGAGCACCAGGCAGGGACCGCTCATGTAGTTGACCGCTTCGAGCTGCGCGGGATTGAGTCCGTGAGACATGGGAGAAAAAGAGAACCGAGGGAACCGGGAGAGCCGAGAAAAACGCCGTGGGGAACGGCTGGCGCAAAGCGGCCAATGATACGGGGCCGGCCCCACCGGGGTTGTAGGCCGGCGGCGCCGATCCGGCCAACCGGCGGTGGCAACGACAATGGGGCGTGCTGCCTGTATTCCTTGTTACTTTCCCTTTCTTCGCGCTGATCGCGGCCGGCTACGGCGCTGCGCGCGCCCGCATCCTGCCGCTGGACGCCATTCCCGGCCTCAACACCTTCGTGCTGTATTTCGCGCTGCCGTGCATGCTGCTGCGCTTCGGCGCGGGCACGCCCATCGGGCAGCTGCTGGACGGCAGCGTCGCACTGGTTTGGGGCATCTGCGCGCTGGCGGTGGTTGCGGGCGTCGTGGCCTTCACACGCAACGCGCGCGTGGGCTGGAACGACGCCGCGTTCGGCGCGCTGGTGGCGGCGTTTCCGAACACCGGCTTCATGGGCGTGCCGCTGCTGGTGGCCATCCTCGGCGCGCAGGCGGCGGGGCCGATCATCATCACGATCGCGTTCGACCTGGTCGTCACTTCGTCGCTGTGCATCGCGCTGTCGCGGCTCGACGGGGCCGGTGGCGCCGGGCGGCACGGCGCCATGCTGGCCGCGCGCAAGGCGCTGCGCGGAATTCTCGTGAACCCGATGCCGTGGTCCATCCTGCTGGGCGTGCTGCTGTCGGCTGCGCGCTGGCCGCTGCCGGGGCCCGTCGAGCGCACCATCGCCATGCTGGCCGACGCGGCCTCGCCGGTGGCGCTCTTCACCATCGGCGCGGTGCTGGCCCGCTCGGCGCTGCTGGCGCGCGAGCACGACGCCAGCGCGGCGGTGGCCGAAGCGATGGGCGCCACCGGCCGCATGGGGGCAGCCAAGGCGCTCAAGGCCCCCTGGAGCGACGTGCTGCCGGTGGTGGCGGTGAAGCTGCTCGCGCATCCGCTGCTGGTGTGGGCCCTGGGGCTGGGCGCCATCGCGCTGGGGCTGCCGCTCTCGCAGCCGGCGCTCGTCACCATCGTGCTGGTCGCGGCGCTGCCGAGCGCGAGCAACGTGTCGATGCTGGCCGAGCGCTTCGGCGCGGACAACGGGCGCATCGCCCGCATCATCCTGTGGACGACGGTGATTGCCTTCCCGAGCTTCCCGCTCGCCGTGAGCGCGCTACGGGGTTAGCACGCCGAGCTTGAAGGGGTCGGCATCGGCGAGCCGCTCGCACTTCGAGAAATCGCGGCCTTGCGTGCCGTCGCAGTAATAGGTGTTGTAGACGCGGCCGAAGAGCGTGGGGCTCGCGGTGAAGAGCACGCCGTGGTCGGGCTGCCAGTTGTCCCTGGCCGCCGCTGGCGCCGCGCTGGTCTCCATGGCCTTGGCGGAAGCCGACGTGGGCGTGAACTCGGCCAGCGTCTTGTGGGCCTCGTCGCCGCGCCAGCGTATTGCCAGCTCGGCGGGGGTGGGGCGCTGCGCCACGGGCAGCAGGATGCCGTTGACCTGCAGGCCGTAGCCGAAGCGGTGGGTCCTGCCGGCCAGGAAGGCGTAGGCGCAGGCCGCCATGCACTGGCCGCGCACCTCGGTCTGCACGCCGCTCGCGCGGATGGCGTCGGCGAATGCGCCGGCTGCTTCGGCGGTACCGCCGAAAGAGTCCTCGAAGACCACGGTATGGACTGTTCCGCTGCCGAGCTGCTCGGTGAACTCCTTGATCATGGTGCCGTCGAGCATGCCCGACACCACGAGGCGGCTGCCCTGCAGTTCCAGCTCGGCGGCCGGGGCCGATGGCACGGCGAAGGCAAGGACGAGGCCGGCGAGGCTCGATGCCAGCGAGAGGGACCAACCAGGGAGGAACGGCGGTTTCACGGTGACCTACCTTTGCAACCAGTGAGCGAGGCAGTTTGGAGTTCGCAATCCGCGGCGGGTTCGCGTCTTTACAGCTTGAGCAGCGCCGGGGTGCGCCGTCAACTCTTTTTTCACAAATTTGCGGTAGTTCCGGGCATGTCGTAAGACATAGCTATCGGCTACCACTTCAGATGAATGCTTGGGTTTGCAGGTGCGCTGCTACAGTGCTTCCAAGTCAAAGATGTGAATGGGGCGCGCGATGGCAATTCTGGTTCGCATCCTTCTGTGGCTGGCCTGGCTCTCGGCGGTCGGCTGGTTCTGGCATGCCGGCAAGTTCGGCACCGCCACGGCGATCGCGCTCGCCGCGCTGAGCCTTGTGGTGTTCGCATGGCCCGTGAGCGTCGCGCGGCGCAGGCACAACGAACTTCGCTACGTGGACATGGGCAAGGAGCCGACCGGCTACCACTGAAACCGCGGTCTGGGGGCCGACCGCGCCCGCACGCTCAGATGCTGTGCGGATCGACGTCGATCAGCCAGCGGATCACGCCCTTGCCCTGCGGCGTTCGCCTCAGTTCGTGCAGCAGCGGCTGCCACGCCGCAAGCAGCTTCTGCAGCGCGGCGCGCGAGGGGCTTTCGATCAGCATCTGCGCGCGCTCCACGTTCGCCACGCGCTGTATCGCCAGCGGCACCGCCGGATAGCGTGTGACCACGTCCGCGCCCGGCAGCGACTCGGCCTGGTCGGCCGCCGTGTTCAGGAAACCCTGTGCCACCGACTGTTCGCGCGCGTCGGCCCGCAGCAGCGCCTGGAACGCGAAGGGCGGCATTCCGGCGGCGCGGCGCTCGTCGAGCTGCTGCGCGGCGAAGGCGGTGTAGTCGTGCCTGCGCAGCGCCATGAAGAGCGGGTGCTGCGCGTGGTGCGTCTGGATCCACATCTCGGCCGTTGCGCCCTGCGCTGCGAGGTACGCGGCGTCGCGGCCCGCGCGGCCGGCCGACTGCATCAGCAGGCTGAAGAGGCGCTCCGGCGCGCGGAAGTCGCTGGAGAACAGCGCGCCGTCGGGGTTCACCGCGGCCACCAGCGTGATGCGGCGGAAGTCGTGGCCCTTGGCGATCATCTGCGTGCCCACCAGCACGTCGACCTCGCCCGCGTGCACGGCCGCGAGCTGCGATTCGAGCGCGCCCTGCTTCTTGGTGCTGTCGGCGTCGATGCGCGCGATGCGAACCGCGCCGCCGTCGGGCCGCTTCACCGACGAGAACAGCTCCTCCAGATGCTCCTCGAGCCGCTCGGTGCCGCGGCCCACGGGCGCGATGTCGGGGTTGCCGCAGGCCGGGCAGGCGCGCGGCACGCGCTCGGTGAAGCCGCAGTGGTGGCAGCGCAGCGTGCGGTCGATCTTGTGGAACACGCGGTACGCGCTGCAGTGCGGGCATTCGCTCTTCCAGCCGCAGTCGCCGCACGCCAGCACCGGCGCATAGCCGCGCCGGTTGAGGAAGATCATGCTCTGCTCGCCGCGCGCGATGCGCTGGCCGATCGCGTCGAGCAGCGCGCCCGAGATCACCGTCTTCGGCGGCTGCAGGTTCATGTCGACCAGCCGCACGGCCGGCAGCTCGCCCGCGCCGATGCGCGAGGGCATGGCCAGCCGCACATAGCGCCCGCCGGGGTCTTCGCCCTCGGCGGGGCGGCTCTGGTGCCAGCTTTCGAGCGAGGGCGTGGCCGAGCCCAGGATCACCCGGGCCTTTGCGCGCTGCCCGCGCCACACGGCGAGGTCGCGCGCGGAATAGCGCGCGCCTTCCTGCTGCTTGTAGCTGGGGTCGTGTTCCTCGTCGACCACGATGAGCTTCAACGCCGGTATCGACGCGAACACCGCCATGCGCGTGCCCAGCACGATGCGCGCCGCGCCGCTGTGCGCCGCCAGCCAGCTCGCCAGGCGCTGCGGGTTGGTCATGCCGCTGTGCAGCGACACCACCGCCTCGTCGCCGAAGCGCGCCTTGAAGCGGGCTTCGAGCTGCGGCGTGAGGTTGATCTCGGGCACCATCACCAGCGCCTGCGCCTCGGGCTCGCGCGCGAGCAGGTCGGCCACGCAGCGCAGGTACACCTCGGTCTTGCCGCTGCCGGTGCTGCCGGCCAGCAGGAAGGTGCCTGTTCCCTCCTCGATGCGCGCCAGCACGGCAGTCTGCTCGGCGCTCAGCGCCACCGGGTTCGACGACTCGGCCGTCTGCGCGACCGGCCCGGCCGCGCTCTTGCGCTTGAGCCGGCGCGCGAGCTGCGCCGTCGACAGGTCGCGCAGCTGCGGCGGCAGGGCGGCCAGCGCGATCTCGCCGATGGAGCGCTGGTAGTAGCGCGCGGCGAAAGCCACGAGGTCGCGCCAGCCCTCTCCCAGCGGCGCGAGCGCGTCGAGCGCCGCGCCCACCGGCTTGAGAGCCATGTCGGGCTCGGCGCCCACGAGCGATACCGGCTCGTTCCAGACCACGCCCAGCACCTCGCGCTTGCCCAGCGGAACGCGCACCAGCGTGCCGGGCGGCATCGGCTCGGCGCCGGCGTAGCTCAGCAGGTCGCCGAGCGCGGCGTGTGCGGGCGTCTGCACGGCGATGTCGAGCCGCCACGGCAGCGCCGGCGGGGCGCCGTTCGTCGGCTGGAGGGGCTCGTCGAGAGGCAGTCCGGCGGTGGAGATGGGAAGTCCTTCTTGGGGCGGTTTGTTAAAAAGTCTTCGAGCAAGGGCGCTTAAGTCGTTGATTTTCCAGCGCTTTGGGCCTCATCCAGAGTTCCTGTGGATAACTTTGTTGACAAGCGGGCTGGACTCGCTGCCAAGCCTTGAAAATCAAGGCTCCGGCTGGATTGCCCGGAAAAAAAGCAAAGTTCAAACTCTATATAAATCAACGACTTAGCTTTGCTATCTCTTTGGAAGCAAGGAAGATAGGTAACCCGGAAATCTTGCGCACTGCAACACGTGTTTTGTGCATAAGTGCGGATGCATATACCGTTTTTGCGCTTGACAAACGGCCGCGGGCCGACTTCTCAAGGCTGCTGCGCCTGCGCCGACCGGTTCAGGCCGATAACAATTTCAGCCACGCATCGCCCGCGACTTCGCGTGCACCGCGGCCACCAGCGCCGCCACGTGCTCCGGCGGCGTGAACTGGCTGATGCCGTGGCCCAGATTGAAGATGTGCGTCGGGCCCTGGGTCGTGCGGTCGGCATGCGGCTTGCCGAAGGCTTCCAGCACCTTGGCCACTTCGGCCTCGATCTGTGCGGGCGGCGCGAACAGCACGTTCGGGTCGATGTTGCCCTGCAGCGCCTTGGCCGTGCCGTCCGTGCCCTCTGCGACCCTGCGGCGCGCGGCGCCCAGGTTGACGGTCCAGTCCACGCCCAGCACCTCGCAGTCGAGCGCGCGCATGTCGTCCAGCCACAGGCCGCCGCCCTTGGTGAAGACGATGCGCGGCACCGGCTGGCCGTCGGCGCCGGTGCGCTTGAGGCCGGCCAGCACGCGGGCCGTGTAGGCGAGGCTGAATTCCTGGAACGCGCCGTCGGCCAGCACGCCGCCCCAGCTGTCGAAGATCATCACGGCCTGCGCGCCGGCGTCGATCTGGGCGTTGAGATACGCGGCCACCGAGTCGGCGTTGACCGCGAGGATGCGGTGCATCAGGTCGGGGCGGCCGTAGAGCATGCTTTTGACCAGCCGGTAGTCGCTGGAGCCCGCGCCTTCCACCATGTAGCAGGCCAGCGTCCACGGGCTGCCCGTGAATCCGATCAGCGGCACCCGGCCGTTCAGAGCCTTGCGGATCGAGGCCACGGCGTCGAACACATAGCGCAGCTTTTCCATGTCGGGCACCTCCAGCGCCCCCACCGCCGCCTCGTCGCGCACCGGGCGCGCGAAGCGCGGGCCCTCGCCGGCCTCGAACGACAGGCCGAGGCCCATCGCGTCGGGCACCGTCAGGATGTCGGAGAAAAGAATGGCCGCGTCCAGCGGATAGCGCTCCAGCGGCTGCAGCGTGACCTCGGTGGCGTAGCCGGTGTTGGTGGCAAGCCCCATGAAGCTGCCCGCCTTGGCGCGGGTGGCCACGTACTCCGGCAGGTAGCGGCCGGCCTGGCGCATCAGCCAGACGGGCGTGTGGTCGGTGGCTTGGCGCCAGCAGGCTCGCAGGAAAGTGTCGTTTTGCAGGGGGGCGAAGGGCATCGGGCGATTGTCGCAGGGGTGTGTCCTGGCCTCCCAGGCGACCGATTTGGCCACTGCAACCCCGGATCGCCGTCGTGCGCGGCCTCCCACGGCAGCGACGCCTCGCAGGCCGGCGACTCGAGAACGGCTACACCACGGGGACGGTCGTCGAGTGCGATGGGGGGCTGCGGCTGGTGTGATGCCCGCCGGCCTTTGCCCGGGCCTCGGCATTGGCCTACGGCACGGGTGCGACCGAGCCGACCCGCGATGCGTGAAGGCGCTCCTAGCCTGCGGCGGATGAATCAACCCGGCACAGGAGATCACGCATGAACACACGTCAGACGGATACCCGCGTGCGGCATCGTCGCATCCAGCTGGGCGAGGTCGACACCTTCTATCGCGAAGCCGGTCCGGCCGACGCGCCCGCCGTGCTGCTTCCGCACGGCTACCCATGCTCGTCCTACGAGTTCCGCGAGCTCATGCCGAGGCTGGCCGACCGCTGGCGGCTGGTCGCGCCCGACTATCCGGGCTTCGGCTACAGCGCCACGCCGGAAGACTTCGACTACAGCTTCGACGGCTACGCGGCCTTTCTCGACCGTTTCGTGAAGGCGCTGGATATCCAGCGCTTCGCGCTCTACCTACACGACTTCGGCTCGCCGATCGGCGCGCGCCTGGCGATCATGGCGCCCGAGCGCGTGGCGGCACTCGTCATCCAGAACGGCGACATCCCGTACGAGGACGCGCTGGGGCCCAAGTACGCCGAGATCGAGCAGACTTGGACGCTGCCCGCGCGGCAGATGCGCGAGCAGCTGTCCAAGGCGATCACCGAAGAGATCTTCAAGGAGGAGTTTCTGAACGCGGTGCGCCCCGAGCTCGCGCAACGCATTCCGCCCGACCTGTGGAAGCTGCACTGGTCGCTGATGACGCCGGAGCGCAAGGAGGTAGCGGTCGACCTGATCGCGGGGCTGAAGGAGAACCGCGCCTGGTTCCCGCGGCACCGAAAGTACCTCGCCACGCACCGCCCACCCACGCTGATCGTGTGGGGCCCGCAGGATCACTACATGCCGGAGCAATCAGGGCGCGCGTACCTCCGCGACTTGCCCGAGGCCGAGTTCCATCTGCTCGACGGCGGCCATTGGCTGCTGGAAACTCATCTCGACGAGGTGGAGGCGTTGATGCGGGCCTTTCTGGGGCGGGTGCACGCCCCTGCATGACGCACTCGTGAGCGCGTCGGCTCATCGGCACACGGGCCCGAAGAACGAAATGTTTTGTTGAAAAGACAGCGGCAGATACACAGCGATACGCAGGGCCGGGAGAACGGCGGTCGGAGGGGCGACATTCGGGTCCGCCAACCCCTCCACCCTCAGTCACTCAGGAAATTCCAATGTCAACGTCGTTCCAACTGCCCCGCAGAAACTTTCTCGCCGCAACGGCCCTCGGTGCCGCGGCCGCGCAGCTCGCAGCGCTCACGCCGGCCTTCGCGCAGGCGGCCACAGGCTCGTCTTCCAGGCGCCTCGAGCCGCTCAAGAGCATCGATGCCGGCACGCTCAGCATCGGCTACTACGAGGCGGGTCCGGCCGACGGCGCGCCGGTGATCCTGCTGCATGGCTGGCCCTACGACATCCACATGTTCGTCGACGTGGCTCCGGCACTCGCGGCGGCGGGCTTCCGGGTCATCGTGCCGTACCTGCGCGGCTACGGCACCACGCGCTTCCTGTCGGCGGACACGCCGCGCAACGGGCAGCAGTCGGTGGTCGCGGTGGACATCATCGCGCTGATGGACGCGCTGAAGATCCAGGTCGCCACCGTCGCCGGCTGCGACTGGGGCGCGCGCACGGCCTGCATCATGGCCGCGCTGTGGCCGCAGCGCGTGAAGGCGCTGGTGTCGGTGAGCGGCTACCTCATCGGCAGCCAGGAGGCCGGCAAGGTGCCGCTGCCGCCGCAGGCCGAGCTGCAGTGGTGGTACCAGTACTACTTCGCGACCGAGCGCGGCCGCGCGGGCTACGAGAAGAACCGCCACGACTTCGCCAAGCTGATCTGGCAGACGGCGTCGCCCAAGTGGAACTTCGACGCGGCCACCTTCGACCGCAGCGCCGTGGCGCTGGACAACCCCGACCACGTGGCGATCACGGTCCACAACTACCGCTGGCGACTCGGCCTCGTCGAAGGCGAGGCGAAGTACCAGGCGCTGGAGGACCGGCTCGCCAAGGCGCCGGTGATCGGCGTGCCCACCATCACGCTCGAAGGCGACGCCAACGGCGCGCCGCATCCGGAGCCCAGCGCCTATGCGAAGAAGTTCTCGGGGCGCTACGAGCATCGGCTGGTCAGCGGCGGCATCGGCCACAACCTGCCGCAGGAAGCGCCCGAGGCCTTCACGAAGGCCGTGATCGACGCCGCGCGAGGCTGATGAAGCCTGGAGCTCAGGAGCAATCGCCATGTGGAACATCCATCAGGCCTACATCGACGGCGCCTTCGTGCCCGTGCAGGGCAGCGAGCGGCTGGAGATCGTCAGCCCGGCCACCGGCCAGCCTATCGGCACCGTGACGCTGGCGAACCGAGACGACGCGAAGCGCGCCATCGAAGCCGCGAGCCGGGCGCAGCCAGTGTTGGCGGCCAGTACCAAGGCGCAGCGCATCGACATGCTCAGGCGCCTCGAAGCCGCCGTGCTGGCGCGCACCGAGCAGATCTGCGAAGCCACCATCGAGGAGTACGGCGGTCCGCTGGCCCGCTCGCGATGGGTCAGCAACTACGCCTCGCAGTGTTTTGCCGACACGGCGCGGATGCTGGAGGGCTACGAGTTCGAGCGCCGCATGGGCGACGCCATCGTGCGCATGGAGCCGGTCGGCGTCGCCGGCCTCATCGCGCCCTGGAACAGCACCGCCGGGAGCATCTGCAGCAAGCTGGCCTCGGCCATCGCCGCGGGCTGCGCATCGGTGATCAAGCCCAGCGAGTTCAGTCCGCTGCAGGCACAGGTCGTGACCGAGGCGCTGCACGAGGCCGGCCTGCCGGCGGGCGCGGTCAACGTGCTGCTCGGGCGCGGCGGCGACGTGGGCGACGAGATCGCCACCCATCCGGCCATCGCCAAGATTTCGTTCACCGGCTCCACGGCCACCGGCAAGCTCATCGCACGCGCGGGCCTGGACACGCTCAAGCGCGTGAGCCTCGCGCTCTCGGGCAAGTCGGCCACCGTGGTGCTGGACGATGCCGACCTGCCGGCGGTGCTGCCCATGGCGCTGGGCGCGGCCTTCATGAACAACGGCCAGGCCTGCGTGGCGGGCACGCGCCTGCTGATTCCCAACCCGCAGATGGCGCAGGCCATCGAGCTCTTGCGCGCGGCGGCTGCGGCCATGCGCGTGGGCGATCCGCGCGACCCCGCCACCGCGGTCGGGCCGCTGGCGAGCAAGGCGCAGTTCGAGCGCGTGCAGCGCTACATCCGCCGCGGGATCGAGCAGGGCGCGACGCTGGTGGCCGGCGGCGAAGGGCGCCCGGATGGCTTCGACAAGGGCTGGTTCGTGCGGCCCACCGTGTTCGCGAACGTGCGCAACGACATGGACATCGCGCGCGAGGAGATCTTCGGGCCGGTGCTCTCGGTGATCGGCTACGACGGCGAGGACGAAGCGGTGGAGATCGCCAACGACTCGCCGTACGGCCTGCAGGCTTATGTCTTCTCCTCGCAGCAGCAACGCGCGTTGAACGTGGCTTCGAGGCTGCGCGCCGGCACGGTGCTGGCCAACCGCGTCACGCCCGAGCTGAGCGCGCCCTTCGGAGGCGTGAAGCAGTCGGGCATCGGCAGGGAGTTCGGGCTCTTCGGCATGGAGGCCTTCCTGGAACCGAAGACGGTGGCTGTCGCGCAGCCGGGCTGAAGCCGCGCGGGGGCGGCAAGGAGGGTTGGGGCAGGCGCTATCCTGCCTCATGCTTTCTACAAAATCCGCTTCCGTCGCGTTGAACGCCGGCAGGAGGCAATCGAGGGCTTGGGCGTGGCTCTTCTGCGTCCCGATCTTGCTGTGCATCGCGCTCGGCTCATGCCCGGCATTCGCGCAGACGAAGACGGCCCTGGTGCCCGTGCCGCCGATGAAGACGCGCGTGGTCGATCTCACGAACACGCTGAGCGCGGGCGATGCCGACGCGCTGCGCAACGACATCTCGGAGCTCGAGAGCAGCACGCAGGCGCAGCTCGCGGTGCTGATCGTGCCGACGACGGGCCAGGAGGCGATCGAGCAATACGCCACGCGCGTGTTCGCGCGCTGGAAGCTGGGCCGCAAGGACGAGGACGACGGCGTGCTGGTGCTCGTCGCGCTGAAGGACCGCAGGATGCGCATCGAGGTCGGCAAGGGCCTCGAAGGCACGATCACCGACATCCAGGCGTCCTCCGTCATCGACCGGCAGATGGTGCCGCGCTTTCGCGAGGGCGACTACGCGGCCGGCCTGAAGGACGCGGTGCGCGCGCTGTCGCGGTTGATCGGCGCGCCGGCGGCATTGCCGGACACGCTCGCATCGGACAGCTCGCCCACGCCGCTGCCGGTGGACGAAGACCCTGTGCCGGCGGCATCCGGCGGGGGGCTCACGCCCGAAGGCAAGGCCTTCCTCGGCGTCATGCTGTGGAGCATCGGCGTGGGGGCGTGGCATGGGCTGGGCGCGGGGCCGCTGGTCGGCACGCGCCGCCGCGCCGCGCGGCCGTCTTCGCGCGGCAAGCGTTCGGGCAAGCGCGGTCGCCGCGCGCAGCGGCCCGAGCCCTGGGCGCAGGCGCTGCGGGAGATCGAACCCGAAGCGCCCGCCAGGCCGCGCGACTGGCGGCTCGTGCTCGGCCTGGTCGGCGCGGGTCCGCTGGGCGGGGCGGCCATGCTGCTGAACCCGTTCATGGCAATGGCCCTGGCGATTCCCGCGCTCTTCCTCTACGGCCTCGGCTACCTCTGCGGCCGCGTGAAGGAGGTGGCCTATGTGCTCGGCGGCATCGCGGCGGTGATCGCGGCGCTGGCGTGCATCGCCTTCATGGTCGGCGGCGAGGCCTTCTGGCCCGGCTTCCTGTGGGCGCTGGGCATCGGCGGCGCGGGCCTGCTGGCCACGGTCATCGTCTTCGGCGTCCGCAACACCTGGCGCGACGGCAGCGCGTGGGGCTTCGTGATCCGCTGGATCGTGGTGGCGGGCGTGGCCGTTGCAGCGGTGGCGATCACCGAGCCCGGACCGTTCCCAGGCGAGACGTGGATCCCGGTGGCCGTCGCGACCGTGCTGGCGCTGCTGTTCATGTTCGTGTTCCCGATCTTCGGCTCGGGCAGCGGCGATGGCGACAACTCCGACAGCGGCTGGAGCAGCGGCTCGTCGAGCAGTTCTTCGAGCAGCAGTGGCAGCAGTTCGTCGGGCAGCTCCTCGTCCGGCGGAGGCGGCTCCAGCAGCGGAGGCGGCGCCTCGGGCAGCTGGTAGTAGCCGTCGATCAGACCACCGGTACGCGCCCGGCGTCGGCCGGATTCACGTTGCGGCGGTACAGCACCAGCGTGGCGATCAGGCCGCACACCGCGGCGCCCGTCATCCACAGGCCCGGCGCGCCCTTGTCGCCGGTCATCTCGATAAGCCCCGTGGCGATGGCCGGCGTGAAGCCGCCGAAGATCGCGGTGGCCAGGCTGTAGGCCAGCGAGAAGCCGGCGGTGCGCACGTTGACCGGCATCACCTCGGTGAGCGCGACCACCATCGCGCCGTTGTAGCTCGCGTACAGGAACGACAGCCACAGCTCCACTTCGAGCATGCGCGCGAAGCTCGGCGCGCCCACCAGCCACTTGAGTGCCGGGTAGGCCGTGAGGATGGTCAGCACCGTGAACACGATCAGCAGCGGCTTGCGGCCCACGCGGTCGGACAGCGCGCCCATGATCGGCAGCCAGATGAAGTTGGAGATGGCCACGCACAGCGTGACGATCAGCGCATCGGTGGTGCTCAGGTGCAGCACGGCCTTGCCGAAGGTGGGCGTGTAGACGGTGATCAGGTAGAACGACACGGTGGTCATCGACACCAGCATCATCCCGGCGATGACGAGGCCCCAGTTGGCGACCATCGAGCGGAAGATCTCGCGCGCGTCGGGGCGGTGCTTGCGCGCCATGAACTCCTCGGTCTCCTGCAGCGAGCGGCGGATGATGAACAGCACCGGCACGATCAGGCAGCCCACGAAGAAGGGAATGCGCCAGTAGAAGTCGCCGATCTCCTGCGGCGTGAAGGTCACGTTGAGCCAGTAGCCCAGCGCGGCCGCCACGACGATGGCCACCTGCTGGCTGGCCGACTGCCAGCTCACGTAGAAGCCCTTGTGGCCCGGCGTCGCCATCTCCGACAGATACACCGACACGCCGCCGAGCTCCACGCCGGCCGAGAAGCCCTGCAGCAGCCGGCCGATGAGCACGAGCACCGGGGCCGCGAGGCCGATGGTCGCGTAGGCCGGCACGCAGGCGATCAGCAGCGTGCCCAGCGCCATCAGCGCGAGCGTGACGATCAGGCCCTGGCGGCGGCCCACGCGGTCGACGTAGGCGCCCAGGAAGATCGCGCCCAGCGGCCGCATCAGGAAGCCGGCGCCGAAGGTCATGAAGGTCAGCATCAGCGAGGCGAACTCGTTGCCGGCCGGGAAGAAGGCCTTCGAGATCTGCGTGGCGTAGAAGCCGAACAGGAAGAAGTCGAACATCTCCATGAAGTTGCCGCCCGTCACGCGCAGGACGGTGGCGAACTTGGAGGAGGAAGCGGTGGAGGCGCGGGCAGCGTTGCCCTTTTGCGCGGCGCTGGGCGCAGGATTCATCTTGTTGTCCCCTTGGGCAGTACTGGCGATGTGCTCGCCCAAGGGTAGTAGCGGCTCCCCGACCGCTACCTGACTGCGGCGGTCAGGTAGCTGTCACCGCCGCGCGGCGGGTGTGGCCAATTACCCGGCCGTCAGGTCTTGTACTTGATCGAGCAGCCGTAGGGCCGCGTGGCGGCAGCCGAGATCGGCCTGCCGCCGAAGGCCTCGCCCAGGGCCTGGTTCACGTAGTTGGTCGCGGTCTTGATGTCGTCCACCCGCGCCGAGGCGATGCTGTCGATGCCGCCCGCGTACACCAGCGTGCCCTTGGGGTCGATGATGAAGATGTGCGGCGTGGTGCGCGCGCCGTAGACCTGGCCGATGAGGCCGTCCTCGTCCATCAGCACGGCGGTGGGCGCGGCCTTCTGCGACTTCATCCAGGCGTCGAGCGCCTCGGGCTTGAGGTAGTCGGTGGCGGCGCGCTCGGTGGAATTGATGGCCAGCCACACCACGCCCTTGTCGGTGGCGGCCTTCTGCGTGGCGGGCATGTTGCCGCTGCCGTAGTGCTTGCGCACGAAGGGGCAGCCGGGGTTGGTCCATTCGAGCACCACAAACTTGCCGGCGAAGTCGGACAGCTTGTGCTTGGCGCCGGTGGTGTCGACGGCCACGAAATCGGGCGCCTGCTGGCCCACTGCGGGCGCTGCGGCGGCATTGCCGCCCATCAGGAAGGTGGCGCCCAGCGCCACGGCGGCGGCGACGACGGCACGGCGGGAGGCCCGGCTCAGGGCGGCGCGGGCGTTGCGCGCGGCGCGGAAGGAACGCGAGTCGGCGGTTGGCGAGAGAGACATGGCCAGCTTGAACTCCAAGACAAAATTCCAAACAACAACTGCAGCTTAGAACGGTTTCTTCAAGTGCTTGTGACAACCCATGTCACGCTGGTGGTCAAAGGGCGGCGATAGCGGCGCGGACCTCGTCCTTGCCCAGTATCTCCGTCAGCACGACGGGCGGCTTGCCCGGCGCCTGCAGCACGTACACCGGCACGCCGCTGCGGCCCAGCGCGGTGAGCGCGGCGGTGATGGCGGGGTCGCGGCGGGTCCAGTCGGCGCGCAGCATCGCGACCTTCTTGGCGTCGAAGTCGGCCAGCACCTGCTCGTCGGACAGGGTGCTCTTCTTGTTGTACTGGCAGGTCACGCACCATGCGGCGGTGAAGTCGATGAAGACCGGCCGGCCCGCATCCGACAACTGCGCCACGCGCTCGGCGGACCAGGGCTGCCAGCGCTGGCCGGCCCCGTCCTTCGTGGCGGCCGATGCCAGCTTCGCGGGCTCCACCACCTGCAGCACGTTGCGGCCGATGGCGGCGGTGAGCACGGCGGTGAAGGCGATCAGCACGCCCGCGATCACCAGCCGCGTGCGCCCGCGCAGCGTGAGCGCCCAGACGATGGCGGCCATGCACACCAGCAGCGCCAGCAGCGTGCCCGCGCCGTCGATGCCGCTTTGCTGGCCGAGCACCCACACCAGCCAGGCCACGGTGGCGAACATCGGGAAGGCCAGCAGGCGGCGCAGCGTGCCCATCCACGGGCCGGGCTTGGGCAGCAGGTAGGCCACGGCAGGCACGAAACCGGCCACCAGGTACGGCAGCGCCAGCCCGAAGCCCAGCGCCACGAACAGCAGCAGCGCCTGCGCCGCCGGCAGGCCGATGGCGAAACCGAGCGAGGCCCCCATGAACGGCGCGGAGCAGGGCGATGCGATGACCACGGCGAGCACGCCGGAAAGGAAGTCGTTGGCCAGCGGATGCCTGGCCTGCGCGCTGCACACCGAGGAGGGCGCGGCGCGGCCGAATTCGAAAACGCCCGCGAGGTTCAGCCCGATCAGCGTGAAAAGTGCGGCAAGAGCAGCCACCACGCCCGGCGACTGCAGCTGGAAGCCCCAGCCCAGCCCGGCGCCGGCCGCGCGCAGCGCCAGCATGCCGCCGCCGAGCGCGAGGAATGACAGCATCACGCCACCCGTGTAGGCCAGCCCGGCCTTGCGGTGCGCGCTGGCGTTGCCGGCCTGCCGCGCGAAGCCCAGCACCTTGATCGCGAGGATCGGGAACACGCAGGGCATCAGGTTCAGCAGCAGGCCGCCGAACAGGGCGCCCAGCAATGCGGCCAGGAAGGTGGTGGAAGACGGGGCGGGCAGCTCGGCGGCCTTTGCCGCACCGGCATTGGCGGCATTGGCCGCGAGCGCGGCCTGCAGCGCTGGTGAAACCTCGGCTGCCCGCGGCGCGGCGGCCGCGGGCCAGGCGCCCGAAACCGGCGCCTCGGCGCGCCATGCCACCGGCTGGCCGGCCTGCCGGTCGGCCTCGGGCAGCGTCACCACCACCGGCATGACGGTGGGGCTGGCGCTGCGCTGGTCGGCCAGCGGCATCGTGGCGGTCCAGGTGTCGCCTTGCCAGGATTGGGACCAGTCCTTGCCGGAGACGGCCGCGGTGCGGATCACCTCGGGTGTCTCGGGGAAGAACTCCAGCGTCTTGCCCTGCGCGGCGGCGGGCAGGCCCTCGAGCCGCACCTTCAGGCTGTGGCCTTCGACCTCGACGGCGCCCGGCCTGGCCAGCGGCTGCGGGCGGGCGGCGAGGGCGGTGTCGAATTCGGCCTTGTGCAGCGCGGTCGAGCCCTGCAGCGGCAGCGCCAGCGTGAAGGTGCCCTCCTCGGGAATGCATTCCTTGCGGCAGACCAGCCAGGAGGCCTTGAGCTGGATGTCCATCGCCGGGGTGCCGCCCAGCGCCACCGGCGGCTTGTAGAGCGTGGACACCTCCAGCGGCACTGGCAGCAGCACGGTGTTCTCGTAACCGTAGTTGGCGAGGCTGCCGACCGGGATCTTCTTCGGCGCCGGCCATGCGATCTCGCCGGTGGACACGCCCGCCGGCAGCGTCCACGTCATCTCGGTGGGCAGGCCGGAATCGCCGGCGTTCTTCCAGTAGGTGTGCCACTCGGGCTGGTGCGCGATCTGCAGACCGACCCAGACCGGGGCGCCGGGTGTCACGCCGTCGGGAGCATGGGCGACGAGTTCGGCGCGCACATGGGGAGTGGTGACCACCGCGCCCGGTTTGGCCGCCAGTTCGGGCGTCGATTGCGCCAGCGCCGGCATGCTGGCTGCGGCTGTTGCTATCAGAAGCGTAGCGAATTGGATGCGCGGGAAGATCATGCCGTCAGTCGGAGCAATCGGTGGGGGCGAAGTTCCGGGGCTTGGTTCAGGCCGCCGTGGCGGCTTGCGAGCCCCAGCCCAGCACCACGCGTCGGCTGTTGGCGCTCTTCTTCTCTATCTTGGTGACCACCACCGCCCCGATCTCGGCGGTGTTTGCAACATGCGTGCCGCCGCAGGGCTGGAAGTCGATTGCCGTCTGGCCCTCGCCGGTTCCGCCGATGCGGATGGTGCGCACCGTGCCCGTGCCGCGCGGCGGCTGCACGCTCATGCTCTTGACCAGCGCCGGGTTGGCGTCGAGCTCCTCGTCGGTGATGGCGCCGACCGTCAGCGGATGGGCCGCCTCGACCAGCCGGGCCAGGCCGGCCGTCAGCGAGTCCTTGTCGAGCGGATCGGTCATGTGGAAGTCGAGCCGCGCGTACTCGGGCGTGATGGAGCAGCCGTTCACCGGCTGCGGCACCAGGTGGCACAGCAGGTGGGTGGCGGTGTGGAAGCGCATCAGGCGGTGGCGGCGCTCCCAGTCGATGCGGGCGGTGAGCGCGTCGCCGGGCTTCAGCGCGGCCAGCAGTTCGTCCTGCCCCGGGGCCGGCACGTGGATGAACTCGTCGGTCGGCTGGCCTTCCGCGTCCTTGGCCTTGCGGGTGTCGGCAACGACGACTTCGCGCCCGTTGGCCAGGGCCAGCACGCCGCTGTCTCCGGCCTGTCCGCCGCCCAGCGGGTAGAACACGGTGCGGTCCAGCACGATGCCGGTGTCGTCGATTCGCACGATGCGGGCGTCGCAGCTGCGCAGGTAGGCGTCGGCGCGGAACAGGTCGTCGGTCATCCGGCGATGGTAGCGGCGATGCGCGAATGAGGTGCGCCCACGCCAGAAAGCGCCCACGGCCGACACTCCCGGGCCCGCCGGGCTGGGGAAGATGGCGATGTGCGGCATGCCGTCGCGCGAAGGATCACGCATGGAAAAACAGCAGCAAGCACCCACCCGCATGCCGTCTTCATGGCCGCAGGCCGGCGCCCTGGCCCTGGCGGCCGCGTTGCTCGTGGCCGGCTGCGGCGAGGCCGCCAAGCTCTCGCCCGAGCTGACGACCGGTCCCCGCCCGCAGCTGGTCGAGCCGAACAAGACCCTGATTCCCACCGTCAATGTCGCCCCCGCAGTCGGCTGGACCGACACCGCGACGCCCGTTCCCGCCGAAGGCCTGAAGGTGACGGCGCTGGCGCGCGGCCTCGACCACCCGCGCTGGGTCTACACGCTGCCCAACGGCGACATCCTCGTGGCCGAGAGCAACAAGCCGCCCAAGCCCGCCGACAGCAACGACGGCGGCAGCGGCCCCGTCGCCAAGATCCGCAACTGGGTCATGGGCAAGGTCATGGGCCGCGCCGGCGCGGGCGTGCCCAGCGCCAACCGCATCACCCTCCTGCGCGACGCCGATGGCGACGGCGTCGCCGAGGTGAAGCAGGTGTTCATGGCCAACCTCCGCTCCCCCTACGGCATGGTGTTGGTGGGCAACGAACTCTTCGTCGCCAACGCCGATTCGCTGGTGAAGGTGCCCTACACCGAGGGCCAGACCTCCATCACCGCCAGCCCGACGTTGGTGACCCAACTGCCCGCCGGCATCAACCACCACTGGACCAAGAACGTCATCGCCAGCGCCGACGGCAGCAAGCTCTACGTGACGGTCGGCTCCAACAGCAACATCGGCGAGAACGGCCTGCCGGCCGAGGAGGGCCGCGCCGCCATCTGGGAGGTCGACACGAAGTCGGGCGAGAAGCGCCTCTTCGCCAGCGGCCTGCGCAACCCCAACGGCATGGGCTGGGAGCCCGACACCCAGGTACTGTGGACCGTGGTGAACGAGCGCGACGAGATCGGCAGCGACCTCGTGCCCGACTACCTCACCTCGGTGAAGGACGGCGCCTTCTATGGCTGGCCCTGGAGCTACTACGGCGGCGTGGTCGACGCGCGCGTGCAGCCGCAGAACCCGCAGATGGTCGCCAAGGCCATCGCACCCGACTACGCGCTGGGCTCGCACGTCGCGCCGCTGGGCATGGCCTTCTCGCGCCCGGGCGGCATGCCCGAGCAGTTCGCCAGCGGCGCCTTCATCGGCGAGCACGGCTCGTGGAACCGCAAGCCCAAGTCGGGCTACAAGGTGGTGTTCGTGCCCTTCATCGGCGGCAAGCCCAGCGGGCCGCCGATCGATGTGCTGACCGGTTTCCTGAGCGCCGACGAGAAGGCGCACGGCCGGCCGGTGGGGGTGGCGCTTGACAAGGCCGGCGCGCTGATCGTGGCGGACGACGTGGGCAACACCGTGTGGCGGGTGTCGAAGGCCAAGTAGCCTTCAAGCTCACCCCCGGCGGGCCGACGACAGCCGCGGCACGAGCTGCGCCGCCGGCCCGTCGACCTTGCGCGTCGCCGTGTCTCCGCGCAGGTGGTCGAAGAGCAGCGCGATGGCCTGCTGCGCCACCTCGTCCAGGTGCAGGTCCACGGCAGTGAGCGGCGGCACGCTGGTGCGGGCGCGCAGGCCGTCGTAGCGGGTGGCGACCATCACGTCCTCGGGAATGCGCCGGCCGGTCTCCAGAACCGCCGCGACCGCGCCCGTGGCGAACGCATCCACCGGCACGCAGAAGGCGTCGATGTCGGGGTGGGCCGCCAGCAGCGCCAGCGCGGCGTCGCGGCCGCCGCTTTCGCCCTTCGCCTCGTCGACCAGCGACAGCAGCGGCGCCTGCCGGTGCGCGGCGGCAAACGCGAGGTAGGCGGCCTGGCCCTCCACGTAGGAGTTGCGCTGCGCCGAGCCCAGGATCATCGCGATCCTGCGCGCGCCCTGCGTGTGCAGATGCTCCAGCAGCAGCCGGGTGGTGTCGCCCGAATGGATGTCGACGTAGGGCGGCAGGGCCGTCCCGCTTTCGGCGCCTCCGGCCGCCTCGGCGGGCTTGCCGATCGCGACCACCGGCAGGCCGCGCCGCAGCAGGTAGTCCATGTTCGGGTCTCCGGCGGAGGGCTCGATGACCAGCGCTCCGTCCACGTCGAGCAGTTCCATCGGCACGCGCCCCGTTTCCATGGGTGGCGCCAGCACCAGGGCCAGGTTCCGGTCGAGCGCGGCCGAAGCCGCCACGGCCGCCACTTCCATGAGGAAGCCGAGCCTCGAAGGGCCGCCCGCCACGGCAAACGGCATCGACGACAACAGCACGATCATGTGCGCCTCGCCCGTGCGCAGCCGCTGCGCGTTGCGGTTGGGCCGGTAGCCGAGCTTCAGGGCGGCCTTCTCGACGCGCGCGCGGGTTTCGGCGTCCACCTGGCCGCGGGCGTTGAGCGCATGCGAGACGGTGGTGGGCGATACGCCCGCTTCGCGCGCCACGTCCTTGATGTTCGCTCGCGGCGATGGCTCGGTACTCATCCCGTTGACCTTTTCAAAAACCGGTGCTTCAATTCCCAAATCGTTTTGGGCGCGTTGTCCCGGAATGTACTTCACCCGCCTCGGCGGATTTTTTTGCGAGCACGCCCAAATCGATTTGGGCGCCAATCCGGTCAAAGGATTCGATCATGTCCCGTGTATCCGACGCCCCTGCCGTCGACGCCGTGCTGCCCGTTTCGCAACTGCTCCTGTTCGGCCTGCAGCATGTGCTGGTGATGGCTGCCGTGCCCATCACCTCCGTTTTCCTGGTGGCCAAGGCGTTGGGCCTGCCCGCCGCCCTCACGGTCAACCTGATCAGCGCCACCTTTCTGCTGTGCGGCGTGGGCACGCTGCTGCAATCCTTCGGGCCGTGGAAGTTCGGGGCGCGGCTGCCCTTCGTCATGGTGCCGGGCGGGGCGCCCATCGTGATGTTCGTGACCATCGCGCAGCAGCGCGACCTGCAGACCGCCTCCGGCGCGGTGATCCTCACCGCGCTGTTCTATTTCCTTGTGCTGCCGGTGTTCGCGCGCTGCCTGCGCTACTTTCCGAAGATCGTCATCGGCACCTTGCTGCTGCTGGTGTCCATCAACCTGGTGAAGGTGTACGGCGGCATCATCGCGGGCAAGGCCGGCTCGCCCACTTTCGCCGATCCCGCGAACATCGGGCTCGCCTTGGCGACCATCGGCTTCACGGTGCTGTTCGCGCGGCTTTTCAAGGGCATGCTCGGCCAACTGGCGGTGCTGCTGGGGCTGCTGGCGGGCACCTTGCTGGCGGCGGCCTGCGGGCAGATGGATTTCGGCTCCGTCGCGGCCGGCCCGCTCTGGAGCGCGCCGACGCTGCTGCCCTTCGGCATGCCGCATTTCGACGTGGTGGCGGCCGTGCCGCTGCTGATCTTCAGCGTGATCTCGATGGTCGAGGCCACGGGCCAGACGGTGGCGGTGGCCGAGGTGGTCGGGCGCAGGATCGATCCGCGCGAAGCCGTGCCGCGCACCATCCGCGGCGATGCGCTGGTGTCGCTGGCGGGCGGGCTGTTCGGCACGTCGATGATCATCACCAGCGGCGAGAACATCGGCATCGTGCGCGCCACCAATGTGCGCTCGCGCTACGTCACTGCCACGGCGGGTGCGATCCTGATCCTCATCGCGCTGTCGGCGCCGCTGGGCCGGCTGGCCAGCGCCATTCCCTCGGCCGTGGTGGGCGGCACCGCGATGGTGGTGTTCGCGATCATCGGCACGATGGGCATCGACATGCTGCGCAAGGTCGACCTGCACGAGCGCGGCAACATGTTCGTGCTGGCCGGCGCGTTGACCATGGGCCTGCTGCCCATCGTCGTGCCGGGGCTCTACAGCCGCTTTCCCGACACGCTGCAGCTGGTGCTGGGCAACGGCCTGGCGATGGGCTCGCTCACGGCGGTGGTGCTCAACATGGTCTTCAACCGCGTCCAAGCGGAGCGCACCGAGATGGCGCCTGCTTCGCAGGCATGAGCCGGGCCACGTTTCCTCTTTCTCTTTCTCCTCTCTTCACCATGTCTCCTGAACTCGATGCCGCGATGCTCGCGGCCGACGAGCTGCTGCTCGTTCCCGACCACCTGATGCTGCGCGACGGCCCGGCCACCGGCCATGCCGTGCTGGTGGCCGGCGGACTGTTCCGCGATGTCGGCCCCGCCGGCGTCCTTGCCGCGCGCCACCCTCATCTCACGCCGCTGGCCCTTCCCGGCAAGCTGCTCATGCCCGGCATGATCGACGCGCACCATCACCTGACGCAGTCCTTCGGCAAGTCGCTGGCCTATGGCGAGCCGTCCGAGATCTTCCGCCGCGTGTGGGTGCCGCTCGAATCCAGCCTGGACGACGAGTTCGTCTACCTGGCCTCCAAGCTCGCGGCGCTCGAATCGCTGCGCGGCGGCTTCACCACCGTCTGCGACGCGGGCACGCGTGCGCCGGGCGACATCGGCGCGATCGCGGCCGCCGTGCAGGAAGCGGGGCTGCGCTGCGTGCTCGGCCTGATCTGCAACGACGGCGGCAACGACAGCAGCGCCGGCGAGCGCCGGGAGATCCTGGCGCGGGCCGGACACTTCCTGGGCCGCTGGCCGCGCGAGGGGCTGGTCCATCCGTCGCTCGCCATCTCGGTGCCCGAGGCTGCCTCCGACGAGATGCTCGCCGGCGTCTCGTCCCTGTGCGCCGAAGCGCGCGCCATCTTCCAGACGCACGTCAACGAGCACCTCGCGTCGGTCGAGCGCTCGGTGGTCCAGCGCGGCTGCCGGCCGCTCGAGTTGCTCGCCCGGCTGGGCGCGCTGGGCCCGCAGGTGCTGATCGCGCACGGCACGCTCGTCACGCCGTCCGAACTCGTGCTGCTGCGCGACACCGACACCGCCGTGAGCTACAACCCCGTCGCCAGCCAGTGGAAGGGCAACGCCGTGGCGCCCGCGAACCTGATGGCGGCCATGGGCATCCGCTTCGGCCTCGGCACCGATGCCACGCGCAGCGACGCCTTCCGCCTGATGGACGCGGCCGAGGCCGCGCAGAAGCTGGCCTTCGGCCTGGCCGTCGGCGATGCGTCGAGCGGGGGCGGCTGGACCTGGTTCGACCACGCCACGCACGAAGGCGCGCGCGCCGTGGGCCTGGACCACCTGACCGGCGAGATCGCGGCGGGCAAGCACGCCGACTTCCTGATCGTCGACGTCGACACGCCCGAAATGTGCACTTCCGTCGATCTCACCTGGGACCTGGTGCGCCTGGGCAACCGCGACCAGATCACCGCCGTGTTCGTGGCCGGACGCCTGCGCCTGTGGGAGGGATGGCCGCCCGACTGGGACGCCCGGGCGCTGCAGCGCAGGCTCGCGGAGATCGCGCATGCGGCGATGGACCGCGCGCCCATCCTGCGCCTGCATCCGACGGCGGCCGAGCATCGGCGCCTTTGCCGCGCGCGCGCCGAAGGTGGGCTTGGGCTGGGTCTGCAGTGAGCGCGCAGCATCTTCTTCTCGTCTCCGCAGCCGTGCTGTTCGCCGCCTTCGTGCAGGGCGCGACCGGTGTCGGCTTCGCGCTGATCGCCGCGCCGGTGATCGGCATCGTGCGCCCCGACCTGCTGCCGGTGTGCGTGCTGGTGCTGATGCTTCCGCTGAATTTCTACGTGATGTGGCGTGAGCGTGGCGCGATCGACCGTGTCGGCGCCGGCTGGATCAGCGGGGGGCGCCTGCTTGGCACTGCCGGCGGGCTCTGGGTGCTGGCGGCGTTGAGCGCGAGCCACCTGTCGCTGTTCGTCGGCGCATCGACCATCGCGGCGGCGCTGGTGACGCTGCTGATGCCGGCCTTCTCGCCGGGGCGCGGCGCCTTCGTGGCGGCCGGCCTCGTCACCGGCATCACCGAAACCGCGACCGGCATCGGCGGTCCGCCGCTAGCGCTGGTCTACCAGCACCAGCCGGCGCCCTCCATGCGCTCGACCATCGCGCTGTGCTTTCTCGTCGGCGAGCTGGTGTCGCTGGTCACACTGATGGCAGCGGGACGCATCGACGGCTCCCAACTGCAGGCGGCCGCGCAACTGCTGCCCGCACTGGTGGTGGGCGCCGTGCTCAGCCGCGTGGTGCACCGGCACATCAACGGGCGGGTGCTGCGCGTCTTCGTGCAGGTGTTCGCGATCGTGTCGGGCGCGGCCCTGCTGCTGCATTCATTCTGAATCGCCGTGCGCGGCCCGCCAGGCTGCGCGGCCCAGCCTGTAGAGCCTGTGCCGCCGCAGCGCGTGCCCCTCGGGCACCAGCGGATGGTCGAAGGCGCCGTCCGCGTCCTCCGTCATGCCGATGCGCTGCATCACCGCCGCCGAGCGGGTGTTGTTCCAGGCGGTGAAGGCGACGATCTCCTCCAGGCCGAGCCGCTCGAAGCCCACCTGCAGCGCGGCGCGCGCCGCTTCGCTCGCATAGCCGTGGCCCCACCACTTGCGCGCGAAGCGCCAGCCGATCTCCACGCAGGGCGAGAAGGGCAGCTCGGCCGACGGCGAGTTGAGGCCGGTGAAGCCCATGAACTCGCCCGATTCCCTGTGCTCCACCGCCCAGAAGCCCCAGCCGTTCTCGTCGATGCGCGAGCGCGTGCGCGCGACCGCCGCGTCGCTGTCGGCGCGCGTGGGCAGCGGCAGCAGGAACTCCATCACCAGCGGGTCGCCCGCGAGTTCGAAGAAGGGGGCCAGGTCGCTGTCGCGCCATTGGCGCAGACGCAGGCGGGGCGTGTCGGTTTCGATGATGTCCGTGGTCATGCGACCGATTGTGTTGCACGGCATTTATATCATGACGTGATATATTCGCGGCCGTTCCGCCAACCGCACCGCCATGGCTCACACACCCCGCAAGCTCGCCAAGAAGGACTTCGAGGCGCTTTCCCAGTTCCGCTACCAGATGCGCCGTTTCGAGCGCTTCTCCGAGCGCGCCGCGCAGGCCGAGGGCCTCACGCCGCAGCAATACCTGGTGCTGCTGCACATCAAGGGCGTGCCGGGGCGCGACTGGGCCTCGGTGGGGGAAATCGCCGAGCGCCTGCAACTGCAGCCGCACGGCGCGGTCGCGCTGGTCACGCGCTGCGAGGCGCTCGAGCTGGTGCAGCGCAGGCCCAGCGAAACCGATCGCCGGCAGGTGGAAGTGCATCTCCTCGCCAAGGGCGAGAAGCTGCTGTCGAGGCTGGCTGAACTCCACCGCGCGGAGTTGCGCTCGCTGAAAGGCGTGTTCGACGTGCCGCAGATCGATCTTCCGGAAAATCCATGAGCTCCAAGGCCACCTCCCATCCGCCGCGCGGCGACTTCGCGCTCAACACGCGCCTGATGCGCATCACCGTCATGGCCGCCGTCATCGGCGCCGTGAGCACGGTGGCCGCGCGCGTGCTGCTCGACCTGATCCGCTTCTTCACCAACCTGTTCTTCTTCCAGACCTTCTCGCTGGCCGACCGCTCGCCGGCCACGCACACGCTGGGCGCCTGGGTCATCGCGGTGCCGGTGATCGGCGGGCTCATCGTCGGGCTGGTGGCGCGCTACGGCTCCGACAAGATCCGCGGCCATGGCATTCCCGAGGCCATCGAGGCAATCCTGTTCGGCAAGAGCCGCATGTCGCCGAAGGTGGCGCTGCTCAAGCCGCTCTCGTCGGGCATCGTCATCGGCAGCGGCGGGCCCTTCGGCGCGGAGGGGCCGATCATCATGACCGGCGGCGCCATCGGCTCGCTGATCGCGCAGCACTTCCACCTCACCGCGGCCGAGCGCAAGGCGCTGCTGGTGGCGGGCGCCACCGCGGGCATGACGGCGGTGTTCGGCACGCCGGTGGCGGCCGTGCTGCTGGCCGTGGAGCTGCTGCTCTTCGAACTGCGCCCGCGCAGCCTGCTGCCGGTGGCCGTGGCCTGCGCGGTGGCGGGCTTCGCGCGGCCGCTGCTGATGGACCCGGGCCCGCTCTTTCCGCTGCAGACGGCCGCGCCCGGCCCGCTCGCCATGCTGTCGTGCGTGATCGCGGGCGTGCTGTGCGGCGCGCTCGCGGCATCGCTGTCGATCTCGCTCTACAAGGTGGAAGACTGGTTCGGCAAGCTGCCGGTGCACTGGATGTGGTGGCCCGCCATCGGCGGCCTCGCGGTGGGCATCGGCGGCTACTTGCAGCCGCGCGCGCTGGGCGTGGGCTACGACGTGATCGGCGACCTGCTGCACAACCACCTCGCGCTGGGCGTGGTGGTCGCGCTGCTGGCGGTGAAGGCGGTGATCTGGGTCATCTCGCTGGGCTCGGGCACCTCGGGCGGCGTGCTCGCGCCGCTGCTGATGATGGGCGCGGGCCTCGGCGTGGTGCTGTCGCACGTGCTGCCCGGCAACGACCCGATGCTGTGGCCGCTGGTCTGCATGGCGGCCACGCTGGGTGGCGTGATGCGCGCGCCGCTCACCGCCACCATCTTCGCCTTCGGGCTCACGCACGACAGCAACGCGCTGCTGCCGCTGCTGGCCACTTCGGCCGTGGCCTACGGCTTCACCGTGCTGACGATGCGCCGCTCGATCCTCACCGAGAAGATCGCGCGCCGCGGCTATCACATCTACCGCGAGTACGGCATCGATCCGCTGGAGCGGCATTCGGTGGAAGAGGTGATGACGCGCGAGGTGCGCAGCATCGACGCAGCCATGCCGGTGGCGCAGGCGATGTTCGAATACTTCGGCGAGGGGCAGGCGCACCGCGCCTTCCCGGTGCTGCGCAACGGCGCGGTGATCGGCGTGGCCGATCGCGCCATGCTCGCCGCGCGCGGCACGCGCGACCCCATCGCCACGGTGGGCGACGCCTGCGCCGACGTGCCGCTCTATTTCGCGCTGCCCGGCGAGAACTGCCGGGCCGTCGCCACGCGGCTCGCGCGCCACAGGCTGGAGCGCCTGCCGGTGGTGAAGGACGCGCAGTCGTTCGCGCTGGTGGGCATCGTGGCGCGCAGCGACCTCATCAAGCCGTCGCTCGCGCACTTCGACGAAGAGGAAAAGCGCGAGCGCATGCGCGGGCTGCCCTGGCAGTCCTAGTTCATCAGAACCCCGCCAGCACCACCTTGCCCTGCGCCTTGCCGCTCTCGATGAGGGCGTGGGCGCGGCGCAGGTTCGCGGCGTTGATGGTGCCGAAGCTCGCGTTGGCCGTGGTGCGGATGCGGCCCGCGTCCACCAGCGCGGCCACCTCGGCCAGCAGCGCGCCCTGCTCGGCGATGTCGGGCGTCTCGAAGCGCGACCGCGCGAACATCATTTCCCAGTGCAGCGAGATGCACTTGGTCTTCAGCGGCATCGCGTCGAGCACCTTCATGTCGTCGATCACCGCGAGCTGGCCCTGGGGCTTGAGGCTTTCGATGATCTGCGCGTAGTGCTGGTTGGTCTGCGTGAGGCTGGCGACCATGTCGACCTCGCCGATGCCGGCGGCCTTCAGCTCGGCGGCCAGCGGCTTCGAGTGGTCGATGACCGCGTGCGCGCCCAGCTCCAGGCACCAGGCGCGCGTCTCGGCGCGCGAGGCGGTGGCGACGACGCGCAGCTTCGTCAGCTGGCGCGCGAGCTGGATGAGGATGGAGCCCACGCCGCCGGCACCGCCGGTGACCAGCAGCGTCTGGCCTTCGCCGCCGCCCTTGGGCACGCGCAGGCGGTCGAACAGCAGTTCGTACGCGGTGATGGTGGTCAGCGGCAGCGCGGCGGCCTGCGCGTCGTCGAGGCTCTTTGGGGCGAGGGCGGCGATGCGCTCGTCCACCGCGTGCAGTTCGGCATTGGTGCCGGGGCGGATGATCGAGCCCGAGTAGTACACGCGGTCGCCGGGCTTGAAGTTCTTCACGCCGGCACCGACGGCCTCGACCATGCCGACCGCATCCCAGCCCAGCACCTTGGCCTGGCCGGCCTCGGGCGCAGCGTTCTTGCGGACCTTGGTGTCCACGGGGTTGACCGACACCGCCTTCACGCGCACCAGCAGGTCGCGCGCGCCGGGCACGGGTGCGGGCAGCTCGATGTCCTGCAGCGATTCGGGGTTCTCGATGGGGAGGGACTGGTAGTAGCCGATGGCTTTCATAGGAGGGCCTTTCTGTGACGATGATCGAACTGTAGGATCGCAAGGCTGGTTTGATAAGTAGGCTGAAATCAGCAACAGTTTCAAATGAAGATTGAAAATATCTCCGATCTGCAGGTGCTGGTGCATACGGCGCGGGCGGGCACGCTCACGGCTGCCGCGCATGCGCTGGGGATCACGCCGGCAGCGGCCAGCGCGACGCTCAAGCGGCTGGAGGCGCAGCTCGGGGCGCGGCTGTTCGAGCGGTCGACGCGGGCGATGCGGCTCACGCCTCAAGGGCAGACGCTGCTCGACTACGCGGTTCGGGCCTTCGAGCTGCTCGACGAGGGGGAATCGCTGGTCACGGCCGATCGCGGGGAGCTGGTCGGCACCCTGCGCGTGGCTTCGCCTTCGGACCTGACGCGCAGCACGCTGCTGCCTTGGTTCGACGAATTCCTCGCGCTGCATCCGGGCGTGCAACTGTCGCTGTCGGTGGGCGACCGGCCGCTGGACGTGATGCGCGACGAGGTCGATGTGGCGCTGCGGTACGGGGCGCTGGCGGATTCGCGGCTGGTGGCGCGGCCGTTCGCGCTCACCAATCCGCTGCTCACGGCTTCACCCGACTACCTGCGGAGGCATCCGGCGCCTCGGGTGCCGCAGGATCTGGTGCATCACAACTGCCTGATCTTCAATCGCTCCGGACGTCGACACAGGGTCTGGCGGTTTGCGCAGAACGGGCAGTGGACGGAGGTGCGGGTGAATGGGAACCGCAGCGTGGACGATGCTTCGCTGGCGCGGGAGTGGACTGTGGCGGGGTATGGGATTTCTCTGAAGTCTGCGCTGGATGTGCGCGATGACATTCGCGAGGGGCGGCTCGTTCGGTTGCTGGCGGATTGGGAGACTGAGCCTTATCCGTTGCATGCGTTGTTGCCTAGTGGGAGGTTTGTGCCGGCTCGGGTTCGGGCTTTTGTGGACTTCTTGGGGTTGAAGTTCGAGTCTTTACTGGCTTCGGAGTGAGGTTGTTTCCCGGGGCCGGGACTCGCCCCGGCGGGCGACCTACTTTTCTTTGCTTCGCCAAAGAAACGTAGGCAAAAGAAAGGCGACCCCACTGTCTGCGTCCCTCCGCTTCGCTGCGGGCAACCTGCGGTGCTCGCGTTTCGCGGGGTCTCGCAGAACTCGCTTCGCTCAAACAGCTGCGAGCCCTGATCCGCGAAACGCTGCGCTCCTCGGCGCAGCCAGAGGGGAGGGGAGCCACACGGGCCTTTGCTTCGCCCGGCCTCGTTTTTCTCCCTCTCCCGCTTGCGGGAGAGGGTTGGGGTGAGGGCCGCGGCGCCCGATGTCGCCGTGCTTTCTCGTTCCCTCAGATCATCGGCGTCACCGCACCATCCATCGCCACGATCGCGCCCGTCACATAACTCGCCTTCGGCGACGCCAGGAACAGCACGGTGTTCGCCACTTCCTCCGGCGTCGCGATGCGGCCCAGCGGCAGCCTTGCCTTGGCTCGCTCCAGGGCCTCGTCGGTGCCAATGCCCTGCAGCTTGGCGTCGGCCTTCATGCCTTCCTGCAGGCGTTCGGTGAGGGTGAGGCCGGGGTTCACGGCGTTCACGCGCACGCCCTTGCCGGCGTAGGCGGCGGCCATGCCGGCGCTCACGAGCATGAGGGCGGCGTTGGCGGCGCCGCCTGCCATGTGCACGGGGCTGGCGACCTTGCCGCCCTGGCCGATGACGTTGACGATGGCGCCGCGGCCGCGCTGGCCCATGCGCTTCACGACGGGATCGATCATGTGGATGTAGGTGAAGTACTTGGCGTCCATCGCGTCGTGCCACGACGCGGCGGTGAGGTCGTCCGGCGGGGTGCGGCGGGCGGCGCCTGCGGAGTTGACGAGGACGTCGACGGGGCCGAAGGCCTGTTCAGCGGCATCGAGCGCGGCGAGCGCGCCGGCCGGGTCCTTGAGGTCGGCTGCGTGGACGGACACGCGGGCGTCGGCCTGCGGGAACGACTCGGCCAGCGTCCTGCGGCCCTGTTCGAGGTTGGCGAGGTCGCGCGAGACGAGGCTCACGCGCGCGCCTTCGCGCAGGAAGCCGAGCGCGCAGGCCAGGCCGATGCCCTTGCTGCCGCCGGTGACGAGTACGTGCTGGTCCTGGAGCTGGAGGTCCATGAAACGGGTCCTTGGTGGGAGATTGCAGGATGGGTGCGGCGATTCAATCACCACCGCGAAACCCCTGCACGCGCTCAGCGCTTCTTCCTTGCTGGACGTGGCTCGGGTTCGAGGGCGGCCGGCGTGGTATCGATGGCTTCGCGCAGGTGGCCGTTGTTGTCGTGGTGCACCAGCAACTGGCGCGTGCGCTGCCAGGTCGACAGGCGAGCGGGGGGCACCTCGATGTAGGTGGCCAGGGCGGAGAGAGAGGATTTCTCCTTCACCGGAGCCGGCTCGCGGCGATGCTGCCGGCGGCGCCATGGCGCGATCACCAGCATCGACAGCAGGATGCCGCAGATCACCAGGCCGTACAGGCTCAGCAGGTGCATCACCTCGGGCTGCGAGCGCGCGCCCAGCACGTAGGGCCATGCGTACCAGAGCGCGCAGAACCAGATCGCGATGGTGACGGCGGGGCGCAGCAGGCGCAGCCACAGGTACATGGCCAGCGCGCGCTGCGGGGAGCGGCCGCTGCCGAAGGCGCGCAGCGGGATGCGCGCGGCGTCGATGATGGGCTCCTCCACCGCGGGCTGCCCCCAGGAGCGGCGGCGGCTGGGCGGCGCCGCGTCGGTGTGCATGTCTGGCGGATAGCTGGAGGGGAACACGGACTCATGGGACATCGGAAACTCCTCGGTCGGGGCTTGTCCACACCGCGCGTTTGCCCCGGCGGCGTATCAGGGCTTTGGGAAAGGCGATCACGGTGGTGGCCATCGTGATGGTCCAGAAGGCGATCGGGTACCAGATCGTTCCGGCGAAGTAGCGCATCAGGTCGCGGTCGTAACGGCGGTCGATCCACAGGCTCAGCAGCATCTGCAGGATGCAGGTCATCGCCAGCAGCGTGCCCTGCCAGTGCGGCAGCAGCGCCGAGTGCCAGGAGGAGTCGGACGGCAGGAAGGGCCGCACCAGGCTGACGACGAGCACCAGAGCCATGGCGTAGGCCCAGAAGATGCTCGTCATGTACTCGATGTAGACGGGCCACATGCGCCAGTGGCGCGGCCGCAGGATGTGCGAGCTGCAGCGCAGCATGGTCTGGATGCCGCCCATGGCCCACCGCAGGCGCTGCTTCCAGAGACCGCGCAAGGTCTCGGGCATCAATATCCAGCACAGCGCGCGCGGCTCGAAGCGCAGCTGCCAGCCGGCGATCTGCAGCTTCCAGCTCATGTCGATGTCCTCGGTGAGCACGTCGGGGCTCCAGAAGCCCACGTCGATCACCGCGCGGCGGCGGAACATGGCGATCACGCCCGACACCGTGAAGAGCGTTCCCACCAGCTGCTGCGAGCGCTTGATGAGGCCGATGATCGAGGAGAACTCGCCCACCTGCATGCGCCCCAGCAGCGTGGTGCGGGTGCGGATGCGCGGGTTGCCGGTGACGGCACCGATGCGCTCGGAGGCCAGCATCGGCAGCAGCATCCACGCAATGGCGTCCTCGTCGATCAGCGCGTCGCCGTCGATGCCAAGGATGTACTCGCCGCGCGCGAGCTGGCAGGCGGTGTTCAGGCCCACGGCCTTGCCCTGGTTGCTGGCGTTGTGGATCACGCGCAGGCGGCCGTATTCCTTGGTCATCTCGTCGAGCAGCTCGCCGGTGCCGTCGGTGCTGCCGTCGTTCACCGCGATGACTTCGCAGTACGGGTAGCGCGTGCGCATCAGCTGCTCGATCACCTCGCGCAGGTGCGGCGCCTCGTTGAAGCAGGGCACCACCACCGTGACCAGCGGGCGCGAGGGAAGCAGGTCGAGCGGGTTGACGTCCACGTCCTGCCTGCGCTCGAACACCCACGCATGCGAGAGGCCGCCCGCCATCCAGACATAGGCCATGAAGAACGGGTAGTAGAAGACGAAGCCGAACAGCAGCGAGGGCAGCGTCTGCGCGAGGAACTGCATGGCGGGGCTCATGGCGAACGCTCTCCTTGCGCCGGACGCGGCGGGGTTTCGGTCTCGGCCGGCGTGCGCAGCGCGCGCGGCAGCAGGGTGCGCACCGAGATCGCGCGGCGCACGGTGTCCAGCCCCGGCTGGTCGTTGAGGAAGTCGTCGGGGTAGTAGCCCAGGTGGCGCACGCCGGCGCGCTGCAGCAGCGTCCACTGGCGCGAGAGTTCGGCATCGGGCACGGGCTTGCCGGTGCGCCAGTCGCGCGCCTGCAGCTCGAAGACCGTGCCGTCGAGGCCGCGAGGCGTGTCGGCAGCGCGTTTGGCCAGGCGCGCGAGCCAACCCTGCGCATCGGCCTCTCGCTCCATGCGCGGCATGGCCATGAGCGCGACGTAGTCGTAGGCGGCGAGCGAGGCCTCGTAGTTCTGCGCGAACCACTGCTCGGCCTGGGGCTCGAGCACCGGCCGGGCGTAGAGGTTGCGCGCGGTCTCCAGCATCGGCCGCCAGGCGCCGGTGCGCGCGGCGAGCTCCTGCGTGAAATCGATCAGGTAGCGCGTCCTGGCCGTGGTCCAGCGCGCCATCAGCTCCGGGCTCGCGCGGATCGCGGCCACGTCGGCAGGCAGGCCCCATCCGGCGTACGCGGCCAGCGCGGCGGGGCTCGCGTCCTCGTCGTCGGAGAGCATCGCGTCGTCGTGAAACAGCAGCCCCTCGAAGAAGGCGTGGCGGCCCAGGTCCTCGTAGATGTCGCCGACCAGCGCGCGCACCGCGGGGTCGAAGGGCGTGAGGCGGTGGTAGCGGTCGGCGTGCGTTGCGCCGTCCTGCGCCGTCACCGTGTGCGTGGCGAGCGGGTTCGACGCAGGCAGCCTGAAGGCCATGACCGGCATCCAGGCGTAGACCTTCACGCCGGCGCGGCTGCGCAGCTGCCAGGCCGCGCGCCCGAACAGGTCGGCGCGCACCGGCAGGTGGCGGTTGGGAAAGTACAGCGCGTCGGCCACGCCGTCGCCGTCGGGGTCGGCGTACGCCTGCAGGAACACCGCGCGCGGACGCACGGCGGCCACGCGGTCGATCAGCATCGAGAGGTTGCGCTCCTGCTGGGCGGGATCGGGGTCGTACACGTAGTCGAGGTCCACGTGCATCACGCGATTGACCGGCCGCACCTCGCCGCCCACGGGGCTGCGCAGCATGCGGTCGAAAGCCGGTGCCTCGTTGTCGTAGGCGGCCAGTGCGCGGCGAATGCGCGCCAGCGACACGGCGGGCGCGTTGGGGCCATCGTCGAGCGTGAAGGTGATGGGCATGCCCGCGCGCTTCGATGCCTCGATGGCCGCGCTGTTGTAAGCGCCGTAGGGCCACACCATCGATCGCACCTTCGCGCCGGTGCGCTGCTCGATGATCTCGCGGCTGCGGCGCAGGTCGGTCTCGATGCGCCGCACGTAGGCGTCGTCGTCCTCGTAGCGGCGGGTCTTCGGGTCGTAGCGGTGCGTGGCCGCGGCCGGCAGCAGGTTGCCCTGCGGGTTGGCGAGGATGCCGGTGTGCATCGCGTCGCTGTGGCTCGCGAATTCGACCAGGCCCGAGCGCGCCATCTCGGCCGCCTCGCTCCACAGCAGGAAGTTCTCGCGCGGCGCGGGCCTGTCGCCCCAGTGCACCTGCTGTCCTTCGGGCACTTCGAGCCAGCTCGTGACCAGCGCCATCACCGCCGGATAGTTGTAGCGCCTGAGCAGCGGAAACACCTTGGTGTAGGCGCTGCGGTAGCCGTCGTCGAAGGTCAGCAGCACCGGCTTGGGCGGCAGCGGCTTGCCGCCCGCGCGCGCGTCGACGATCTGCTGCAGGCTCACCGGGTGGTAGCCGCTGTACTGCAGCCAGGCGAGGGTGCCGGCGAAGGTGCGCTCGTCCACCGCGGTCTCGTCTGGCGATGCCTCGAAGCTCTCGCGCACGTTGGCGCGCACGTCGTGGAAGGAGATCACCCGGAAGCTCAGGCCGTCGTCGGGATCGGCGGGCGGCAGCGGCTGCGCGACGGCCGGCAGCGCGCAGGCCGCCAGCAGCGCCAGCAGCCAGGGCAGCGCCGCGCGCAGGAAGGCGAGGGGAGGGGGCTTCGTCGTCGTTCTTCTCATCACGGCAGGGGAGTCGAGAGGTTCAGGAAGACGCCGCGCTGTCGCTCGCGCACGCCGTCGTAGGGATGGCCGCCGACCAGCAGCCCGTAGCGCAGCGTGAGCTTCGGCCCGAGGTTCCAGCGGTGCTCGTAGCGCAGGCTCCAGGTCGGGCCGCTGCCGAAGCCGGCCTGCCGGTAGCTGCCTCCGCCGAGCTCGACGACCTGGAAGAACTGCCGGTCGTCGCGCTTCCAGTTGAGCCACTGCGCGCGCACGCTGAACTGCACGCTGGAGTCGCTCGACGGGTTGAAGTAGGGCGCGTCGATGGCACGGCCGCGGCTCGCGTCGGCGCCGAGCCGGGTCTCGAGCTGGAAGGCCGGCGTGCTGATCCAGCGCTCGCGCCAGCCGATGTCGACCCCGTCGCGCCGGTTGCCGTCGCTGAAGTCCAGCCGCTGCCACTTCAGGTCGAAGCGGCGCGATTCGTCGACCACGTAGCCCACGCTCGCGCCGAACTCGTGCGCGCCGATACCGGCCGCGCGTGCCTTCCACGGCAGCTCCCGGCTGTCGCCGTCGTAGGTGGCCGACAGCCGCCACGCATCGCCCGCCCGGTAGTCGAGCCGGCCGGCCACGCTGTTGCGGTAGGGGCCGGTGTTCGCGTGCTGCACGATGCCCTCGGCCAGCCAGCGGCCCTGCTCCCAGCCGATGCCGATGCCGCCGCGCGCCCAGTTCGCATTGCCGATGTCGGTGCTGCCGCGTCCCAGCGTCTGCTCGTAGAACACGCGCCAGCGATCGTCGATGAGGCCCGAGCTGAGGCGGCTGTCGATGCGCCATTCATGGTTGGCGATGGCCGCGCCGCCGGAGGAGGCTTCGGCGTCCACGTCGAGCCTGGGGCCGACCAGGGCGCGCCGCTTGCGTTCCATCTCGCGTACCGGCACCGAGTCGGGCATGTCGGCGTAAAGCGATTCGGCGCGCCGGCGGGCCTGCGCGAACTCGGACGCATCGAGCAGCGCCTCGACGTGGCCGATGCGCGCGCCGCTGTCGTAGGGCGAATCGGCGGCCAGCGCCTCGTAACGCGCCAGCGAAGCCTCGGGGTGCTCGCGCAGCCGCTCGGTGAGGGCCGCGCCGTGCACATAGCCGGCATTGAGCGGCGCTTCCCGCGTCAGCACCGAGAAGCTCTGCTGCGCGAGCGCCGGGCGGTCGGAGTAAAGCTGCACCAGGCCGCGCAGGCCGCTGACATCGCTGTACTCGCCGTTCGGGCGGCCGGCCTCGGGCGCGAGCCGCAGATGCGCGGGCGTGGCGGCCTCGATGCGCTGCAGCAGCGCATCGGCGTCCGCGAAGCGACCCACGTCCAGATAGGCGTAGACCAGCCCGAACCAGGTCTCGTCGGGCATCGGCATGTCGGCGCCGCGCCAGGCGAGGGCCGCTTCGTAGACCGGCACGGCCTCGATGGAGCGGCGCTCCTGCGCGAGCGCGCGGCCCACGGCTGCCAGCCCATAGGCGGGGATGTTCGTGTCGGTGGCGCGCAGCGTGTCGTAGAGCGCGATGGCCTCGGCCGGGCGGCCGCGTTCGACCAGCGCCAGCAGGCGGTCGGACTGCAGCCTCGCCCGCACGGTGCGCCATGCGTCGGCGTCCACGGGCTCGGCCTGCGGGGCGGCGGCGTCGACGCGGGCGAGCGCGGCTTCCTGGTCGGCCAGCACGCGGTCGAGCGCGGCGACGCGCTCCATGCCAAGGCGCTGGTCGCGTGCGCGTATCGCCCAGCGCAGCCGCTGCGCCAGCGCCTCCTGCTGCAGGGTGGAGAGCGCCAGCGGCGAGAAGCTGCCGGGATCGGCGCGCTGCGCGGCCTCCGCGCTCTCGAGGGCGCTCGACGCGGCGCCGCTGGCCGCGAGCAGGAAGTCGGCCTCGCGGCGCAGGTCCACGCGCCCCGGCCGCAGCGCGCCGGCCTCGGTGTAGGCGCCGAGCGCCTGCAGCGTGTCTTTACGGGCGCGCGCGAGGGCGCCGCGCAGTTCGAGCAGCGCGACGCGGTCCTCGATCCGCGTCGGGGCCGGCTGCGACAGTTCGCTGTACAGCGCCTGTGCGGCGGCAAGGTCGCCGCTTTCGAGGCGCCACCAGGCTTCGTGGACGCGCGGCTCGCGCGCAGCGGGCTGCCGCGCGCGCCAGACGCCGATGACTTCGCCCCGCAGGTCGGAGTCATGGGCGCGCCTCGCGGCCACCGCGAGCGGGCCCAGGGCATAGGTGTCCAGCGTCGAGGGCGCGAACTGTCGGCCCAGCGCCACCGCCTCGGCGTACTGGCCATCGGCGGATGCGATCGCGATGGCGTCGGAGGCCACGCGCCGGCGGGCCTCGCCGTCGTCGATCGGCGAGGCGAGCCATGCCTTCAGCCGGCGCAGCGCCTCGGCGCCGGTGACGCGGCCTTCGCGGCGCGCGACGACCAGCGCGTCGTGCTGGCGCGCGTCGTAGGGCGACGCGCTCTGGCCGACTGCGACCGGCAAGGCAGGTGCCGGATGCGGCTGTGCAAGCGCCACCGGTGCAGCGAAGGCCAGCGTGCACGCCAGAGGCAAAGGGGGAAATCTCTGCGCGGTCTGCGCGAATCGACGAAGCAACGAACAGGTCGGCGCGGGGCTGCGCATGACCATGGCCGTGCCTCCAGTTTTTTTCTGGATGAACACCTTGCTCCCTTGGAAATCCGGAAAAGAAACCCCGGCATCCATGACGGCGCCGCAAGGACCGGGGTTGCCGATGTGACAGGCCGGCAGCCCCGATCAGGAATTCAGATCTGGAATCACTTTAGACATCATTGTTAACAGGCGCAAACAAAAGACCGAGGAATTGGTTATATGTGTGAATAGATTCGCGTTTTGGGCGTTCGCGGCTATCGCTTTTGTCGGACGGACTCCCAAGCGACCGACGGGCGCCAGGCTCCGCCCCGGCCTAAGATCGCGTGATGAACGCACCTCAGGCCTCCCCGGCGACTCCGCTGCCGCCGCTCCCTCGCTTCTGGTCGCAGCTCACCACGCGCGACTTCGCCGCGCTCGGCGCGGCGGCCACCGTCGCGGTGCTGCCGCTGGGCGCGACCGAGCAGCACGGACCGCACCTGCCGCTGGGCGTGGACACCGTGCTGGCCGACGGCATCGTCGCCGCCTCGCTGCCGCTGCTGCCGGCCGCGCTGCCGGTGCTCTTCCTGCCGACCCAGCAGATCGGCCTGAGCCCGGAGCACGCGCGCTTCGCGGGCACGCTCACGCTGTCGGCCGAAACGCTGATCCGCATGTGGAAGGAAATCGGCGCGGGCGTGGCGCGCGCGGGGGTGAAGAAGCTGGTGCTCTTCAACGCGCACGGCGGCCACGTGGGCGCGATGGACATCGTGGCGCGCGAGCTGCGCGCCGAGCACGGCCTCATCGTCTACAGCGTGAGCTGGTTCAACCTGCCGCTGGGCGACGCGGGCGCGCAGTTCAGCGCGCAGGAGCACCGCTTCGGCGTGCACGCGGGCGAGATCGAGACTTCGATGATGCTGGCGCTCTCACCGCAGCTGGTGCGCATGGGCGAGGCGCGGGATTTCGATTCCACCTCGCGCCAGCGCGCCGCCGACTACGCGATCCTGGGCAACGGCAGGAGCGCCAAGCTCGGCTGGGCCATCGAGGACTACAACCCGCACGGCGCCGCCGGCAACGCGGCAGCCGCCACGGCAGCGCATGGGCAGGCGGTGGTCGACGAGGCAGCTCGTCAGCTCGCGCTGCTGCTGGAAGAGGTATCGCGGCTGCCGCTGGAAACGGCCAACACCGGCCCTCTTCCCTGATTGACGATCAGGCGGCCAGTACCCCGGCGAACATGCCGGAGTCGACATTGCCGCCGCTCACGCACACCCCCACCGTCTTCCCGCGCCAGCGTTCCTGCTGCTGGAGCGCCGCGGCCAGCGCGGCCGCGCCGGCACCCTCGGCCACGTTGTGCGTGTCGCTGAAGAGGATGCGCATCGCCTGCGCGATCTCGTCGTCGGTGACCGTCACCACGTCGTCGGCCTCGCGCAGCATCACCTCCACCGATTCGGGCACCGGCGTGCGGCAGGCCATGCCGTCGGCCAGCCGCGTGGTGACGGGCGACTCGACCGGCTTGCCCGCGCGGAAGGAATCGCGGTAGGCCGTCGCATGTGCCGACACCACGCCGATGAGCTTCGTCGACACGCCGCAATGCGCGCGTGCCGCCGCAGCGGCCGCGAAGCCCGAGCCCAGTCCGATGGGCACGAACAGCACGTCGGGCGGCTCGGCCGAGAGCGCCTCGAAGAATTCGACATACGCCGTCGAGACGCCGCGCACCAGCTCGCGGTGGAACGAGGGCACGCGGTGCAGGCCGTCGCGTTCGGCCAGCGCGGCCGCATGCTCGGAGGCCGCCTGGAAGTCGTCGCCGTGCTCCACCAGCGTGACGCCCAGCGCGCGCATCGCGGCGTTCTTCTCGGTCGAGTTGCCGTGCGGCACCACGATGGTCGCGCCCAGCCCGTGGCGCCGCGCCGCGAAGCCGACCGACTGGCCGTGGTTGCCGCGCGTGGCGCTGATGGCGTGGCGCACGCCCGGGTGCTCGCGCGCCAGGGTCTCGAAGTAGGTCAGGCCGCCGCGGATCTTGAAGGCGCCGGCCGGCGTGTGGTTCTCGTGCTTGGCCCACACGGTGGCGCCCAGGCGCTGCGACAGCAGCGGCCAGGCGTACTGCGGCGTGGGCGGCATGGCCGCGCGCACGGTGCGCCGCGCGGCTTCGATCTCTTCTCGGGTGAATCTCATCGGGTCTCCTGGCTCTTTCCTTGTTTCTTATTTGCGTTCGGTCAGCGCCACGCGCACGGCCAGCGCGGCGAGCACGCTGCCCATGATGTAGCGCTGCGCGCGCAGCCAGCCGGCGCTTTGCGACAGCACGGCGGTGATGCCGGCGGCGCCGACGATCATCACGGTGTTGACCGCTGCGCTGGCCGTCATCTGCGCGATGCCCAGCTGCATGCTCTGCAGCAGCACCGAGCCGCGCTCGGGGTGGATGAACTGCGGGAAGAACGAGAGATAGAACATCGCCACCTTCGGGTTCAGCAGGTTCGTGAGAAAGCCCATGCGAAACAGCTTGCCCGGCGGATCGGCCGGCAGCGCGCGTGCCTCGAAGGGCGCGCTGCCGCCCGGCTTCACCGCCTGCCATGCGAGCCACAGCAGGTAGGCCGCGCCCGCGATGCGGATCGCATCGAACGCGAGCGGCACCGCCAGCAGCAGCGCGGTGAGCCCGAGCGCCGCCGCGAACAGGTGCACTAGGAAGGCCAGCAGCACGCCGCCCAGCGAGATGAGCCCCGCGCGCCGGCCCTGCATCAGCGTGCGCGAGACGCAATAGATCATGTTCGGCCCCGGCGTGAGCGCCAGCAGCAGCGAGGCGAAGGCGAAGAGGGCGATCTCGGCGAGGCTCAGCATGTCAGAGTCCTTGTGATTCGAGGGTGACGCTGCCGCGCGGCGTGTCGAGCACGGCAACCAGGTTGGGCGCGCCGGCATCGATGTCGATGCCCGTCATGCCGATGGCCGCGAGCGCCGCGGCCAGCGCGGGGGCGCGCGGATGCGTGGCGCGCAGCGAGCGCAGCACGAGGCCCGACGCCGGCATGGCGTCGGTGGGATGCACGGCGCCCCACTGGATCAGCGTGGGCAGCGCGCCGTAGAACAGCCGCTGGCCGTCGTCGCGCACGGTGATCTGCCATTCGAGCCGGCCGGCGGGCGTCTCGCGCGAGGCTTCGAGAAGCTGGCCGCGGTCGATGTGCGCGTGCTCCTCGCGCGCCAGCGCGCGTGTCGCCGCATGCGCGTCGGGCACGCGCGCGGCGAAGTGGATCAGCCTCGGGCCATGGCGCGCGAGACCGGCCTGCAGTGCCGCGTCGTCGAGGTCGAACCAGCGGCGCGTCCTGGGCCGCGAGGGATGCTTGCCGGGCTCGATCGCGATGATCTCCGCATACGCCGCCGGAAAGGCATCGCCCGAGACGTTCAGCAGCCGGTTGTGCGTGCCCATCAGCGGATGCGAGCCGCCGGGCGCCGGCGTGACGCCGAGCGTGGCCTCGCACCACGCCACGCCCTCGGCGAGCGAGGCTGCGGCGATCACCAGGTGGTCGAGTTGCGCGTGCACGGCGGCGGCCCGTTCAGAGCGAGACGCTGCCGTCCACGCAGGTCACGGCATCGCCACCGACCCAGATGCGGCCTTCGGCGTCGCGCTCAATGTGGACGCGGCCCGCGCGGCCCAGGCACTGGCCTTGGGCGGCAAGGTAGCGCTCGGGCATGTGGCCGTCGGCGATCAGCCATTCGGCCAGGCTCGCGTTGAGGCTGCCGGTGACCGGGTCTTCCTGCACGCCGATGGGCTCGGCGAAGGCGCGCACCTCGAGGTCGATCTTCGCGCCGTCCGCGTTGGGAACCGCGGGCCGGTTGCCGAAGGCACGCGCCTCGCGGTTGGAGCGGCCGATGAGCAGCGAGGTGTCGTGCGCCGCGGGCACGCCTGCCACGCCGGCCTTCACGCCCAGCTCCTTCAGCGCGCGGTGGTCGGGCTGCAGCGCCAGCACCGCGTCGGCGTCGTTGACCAGCAGGCCGAACCAGACGGGGCCGTTGTCCAGCACCTGCGCCGCCACCACCTGCTGCGCCTTCAGGCCCAGCGCGCCCGCCACCTTGGCCAGCAGCGCGGGGCTGGGCGCGCTGCGCCTGAGCGGCGGGGCGGCGAAGGCCAGGCGGCTGCCGTCGCGGCGCAGCGGCACCAGGCCGGCGCCGCACTGCTGCACCACCATGCCCGCCGCCTTGGGCTTGCCGCCGGCCTCCAGCCACGCATGGCAGCTGCCGATGGTCGGGTGGCCGGCGAAGGGCAGCTCGCCGCCGGGCGTGAAGATGCGCACGCGGTAATCGGCCGCCGGGTCGGTGGGCGGCAGCAGGAAGGTGGTTTCGGACAGGTTCGTCCACTGCGCGAAGCGCTGCATGGCGGTGTCGTCGAGGTCCTGGCCGTCGATAACCACCGCGAGCGGATTGCCGTAGTAGGCGGTGGCGGTGAAGACGTCGACTTGCTTGAAGGGGCGGGATTTCATCGGGTTCATTCGAGGGATAAATCGAGCACGCCGCGCGTGCCCGGGCGGGAAAGCAGTTCGGAGTACCAGCGCTCCACGTTCGGCCAGCTCGGCCGGCGGTATTCGGCGGCGGGCAGGCCGAACCAGCGGTGCGCCTCGCAGCCCACCGGGATGTCGGCCATGGTGAAGCGCTGGCCGGCCATGTAGGGCTGGCGCGCGAGGTGCGCGTCGAGCATCGCGAAGAGCGCTTCGCTCGCGCGCACCGAGGCCTCGATGAGCGCCGGCTGGCGCTCCGAGGGCGGCGTGCGCACCCACTGGACGAAGGCGTCGCGGCTCGCGCGGTTGAGCGTGGTCTGCTGCCAGTCCATCCAGCGCTCGGCGTCGAAGCGCGCGGGCAGCTCGGCCGGATAGAGGTTGCCGTGCGAGTGCTTCGCGCAGAGGTAGCGCACGATCACGTTCGATTCCCACAGCGTCACGCGCTCGGCGCCCTCGCCGTCGTCGATGGTGGGCACCATCGCGTTCGGATTGAGCGCGAGGTACTCGGGCGTCTGCACCACGCCGAACCTGCCGCCGGCCTCTGTGCGCTGGAAGTCGAGCCCGAGCTCCTGCGCGCACCACACCACCTTGCGGACATTGATCGAGCTGATGCGGCCCCAGATGTTGAGCATGTCTTTTCTTTCCTGGTTGTCGTTTCTTTGCCCGCCGGTCAGCGCGGCGAAGGACGATCGAGAAAAAGCAGCCGCAGCGCCAGCCCCAGCATCACGGCCGCCAGCAGGCTGTTCTGGATGCGCGCCGCGCCGGGGCGCTTTTGCAGCCAGCGTCCGATCTGGCCGCTGCAAGCGCCCAGCAGCGTGTTGAAGGCCAGCGCGGCCGCCGACAGCAGCACGCCGAGCTGCAGCAGCTGCAGCGTCACGTTGCCGCGTGCCGGGTCGACGAACTGCGGCAGGAACACCATGAAGAACAGCAGCGCCTTCGGATTGACGAGGTTGTTCAGCAGCGCCATGCGCACGATGCGGCCGAAGCCGGCGGGCCTGGCCCGGGCGCCCATGCGAAGCCCGATGCCGCCGTTGCGCAGCGCCTGCACCGCGAGCCACACCAGGTAGAGCGCGCCCGCGTAGCGCAGCAGGTCGAACGAAGGCGGCCATGCCGCCACCAGCGCGGTGACGCCGGTGGCCGCCGAGAGCGTGTGCACCAGGTCGGCCGCCGAGATGCCCAGTGCCGCGGCGAAGCCGCCGCGCGGGCCGTGGGCCACGCCGTGCGAAAGCACGAAGGCCATGTTCGGGCCCGGCGACAGGAACAGCGCCAGCACCGCGAGCATGAAGAGCGAAAGTGTCGCGAGGCCGATCAACGCGGGCTCCTTCGGGCTCGGGTGCTGGTGCGGCCGGCCTCAGGCCGGCGTGGCGGCCAGCTTCCTGTCGCCCAGCAGCACCAGTTCCTCGCGCAGCGTCTGCGCGAGCGCGGCGATGGCGGTGTCGATCTCTTCCACGCTGGCCGTCACGAACGACAGGCGCAGCGTGCGCGGATCGCCTTCGCCAGCGTAGAAGGGCGCGCCGGGCACGAAGGCCACGTTGCGCTCCACCGCCTTGGGCAGCAGCTTCACGGTGTCCACGCCCTCGGGCAGGCGCGCCCACAGGAACATGCCGCCCTTGGGCGCGTTGAACTTCACGTCCAGGCCGGCCATCTCGCGCGTGAGCGCGGCCATCATCGCGTCGCGCTGGCGCTTGTAGAGCGCGCGGATGGTAGGCACGTGGGTGTCGAGGAACCTGTCCTTCATCACCGCCGAGACCATGCGCTGCGTGAAGATGGGGGTGTGCAGGTCGACGGCCTGCTTGGCCTGCAGCAGCTTCGGGTAGATCGACTTGGGCGCCACCAGGAAGCCCAGTCGAAGGCCGGGTGCCAGCACCTTCGAGAACGAGCCCAGGTAGATCACGCCCTCGGGGTTGCGCGCGGCCAGCGGCAGCGGCGGGGCTTCGTCGAACCAGAGTTCGCCGTAGGGGTTGTCTTCCACGATGGGCAGGCCGGCGGCGGCAGCGGCGGCCGACACGGCGGCGCGGCGCTCTTCCGTCATGGTGCGGCCGGTGGGGTTCTGGAAGTTGGGCAACAGGTAGATGAAGCGCGCGTCCTTGGCCTTGGCCACGAGGTCGTCGACGATCACGCCGTCGTCGTCGCTGGCCACGCCCACGGGGTGCGGCTCCATCGGGCCGAAGGCCTGCAGCGCGCCGAGGTAGGTGGGCGTTTCCACCAGCACCTTGCTGCCCGGATCGATCAGCACCTTGGCCACGAGGTCCAGGCCCTGCTGCGAGCCGGTGGTGATGAGCACCTGCGAGGCATCGACGTCCCACGGCAGCATGTCGGCCACCGCCTGGCGCAGCGGCGCGTAGCCTTCGCTCGCGGCGTACTGCAGCGCGGCCTGGCCGTCGTTGTGCAGCACCTCGGCGCAGGCGTCGGCGAAGGCCTGGATCGGGAAGGTCTTGGGCGAGGGCAGGCCGCCGGCCAGGCTGATGATGCCGGGGCGCTCGGTGACCTTGAGGATTTCACGCAGCACCGAGGGATTCATTTTGGCGGCGCGGGCGGCGAGTTTCCAGTTCATGGCTTTCTTCTTTCAGGCGGTGAGGTGAGATTCGGATGTTCGGGAGGACGCAACGGCGCGGATCAGTCACGGTACACGACATGGGCCCGCTTGTCGTCCAGGCCGCGTGTGGGCGCCGGGGCAGGCGCCGCCGGCTGCGACAGCCGCTTGCCGATGACCACCGTGGCAACCACGGCGACCGCGAAGGCCAGCGTGACCACGTCCAGCGGCTCGCCCAGGATCGGGATCGACGCGAGGATCGACAGGAAAGGCTGCAGCAGCTGCGTCTGGCTCACGCGCAGCGCGCCGCCAAGGGCCAGGCCGCGGTACCAGGCGAAGAAGCCGATCCACATCGAGAAAGTGCCGACGTAGACGAAGCCCAGCCAGGAGGCGGTGGCGACCGGCTGCGTGGGCCACAGCATCAGCGTGGCCGGCAGGGTGACGGGCAGCGCCATCACGCACACCCAGCAGATCACGCGCTCGGCGCCCAGCGAGGGTGTGACCTGCGCGCCGTAGATGTAGCCCAGCGAGGCCGCGATGACCGCGCCCACCAGCAGCAGGTCGGCCCATTCGAAGCCGAAGCCGTGTCCGCCCTGGCTGGCGCGCAGCACCGAGAACACCACCACCAGCAGGCTGCCCGCGATGGCGCAGAGCCAGAAGCCCAGCCGCGCGCGCTGATGCAGCACCCAGGCCGCGACGGCGGCCGTGACCAGCGGCAGCAGCGCCGTCACCACCGCCGCATGGCTGGCCGTGACCACGCGCAGCGCATAAGCCAGCAGCAGCGGGAACCCGATGGCGTTGCCCAGCACCGCCATGCCCAGCGGCTTCCACTGGTGCGGGGCCGGGCGCGGCGAGCGCGTGACCAGCAGGAAGACGGCCGACAGCACGCCCGCCAGCGCCGCGCGCCCGAGGGTGACGAACCACGGCGAGAGCTGCGGCGCCTCCTGCGGGCCGGTGGCCAGGCGCGTCATCGGCAGCGTGACGGCGAACATCGCAACGCCCAGCACGCCCAGCCACATGCCGAGCGTCTCGTCCTTGATGCTCCTCATACGCCCACCATCCACCAGGCGGTGAGCACCAGTACCAGGCCCATTGCACGGTTGAACCACAGCAGGCGCGAGCCCTTGGCCAGCCAGTCGCGCAGCATGGCGCCGACCAGCGCATACGCGAAGTTGCTGACGAAGGCATAGGCCAGCATCACTGGCGCCACGATCGCGAAGCGGTGCAGCGCGTCGGGCTGCCCGGCGATCCAGCCGGCCACCAGCGTGAGCGCCAGCAGCCAGGCCTTGATGTTCACGAACTGCAGCATCACGCCCTGGCCGAAGCCCACCGAGAGGCTCTTGCCATCGGCCTTGCCGAGCGTGGCGCTGCCGCTGAGCTTCCAAGCCAGCCACAGCAGGTAGCCGATGCCCAGCGCCTTGATGGCCAGCCGCAGCGAGGGCATTGCCACCACCAGCGCGCCGATGCCGGCGGCGCACAGCGCCAGCAGCAGGGTCCAGCCGACCGGCACTGCGACCACGAAGCGCATGGCGCGCGGCAGGCCGCCATTGGCCGCCAGGGCGGTGGAAAGCGTGGTGTTGGGGCCGGGCGAGAAGCTCATCGCCGTGGCCAGCACCAGCAGCGCGGTGAATTCTTGCCAGTTCATGACACACACTCTAAACTTGCGACCATTACAGTTCCAGTACAGATGATCGAACAATCAGGCAATCTGTATTGGTCATCCCTTCGACACAGAAGCCAGGGAAACCGGCACAGCCCGGACGACGCATGCTCACACGCACCTCCACACAGTCGCTGACGGGGCAGCTCGCCGACCGCCTGGCCGAGCGCATCCGCACGCGGCTGCTGCCGCCGGGCGCGCGCCTGCCCTCGGTGCGCGAATGTGCGCGGCAGCAGGGCGTGAGCCCCTACACCGTGGTCGCGGCCTACGACCAGCTGCTGGCGCAAGGGCTGGTGGAGGCCCGGCGACAGCGCGGCTTCTACGTGCGCGATTCCGCTCCCGCGCAGGACGCCCGATCGGCGAACGGCGCGGACGCCAGCGGCGCGATGGGCGTGCCCGCGGCGATCGCGGTGCAGATGATGGCCTCGCGCGTGCCGGCCGACGCCAGTTCGCTGATCCGCAGCATGTTCCACCGCCCGAGCGACAAGCCGCAGCCGGGCATGGGCGTGTTTCCGCCCGACTGGATGGCCTCCACCTTCATGCCCACGGCCGTGCGGCGCATGACCAATACAGCCGCGCTGCAGGAGCTGTCGCTCCAGTACGGCGAGCCCGCCGGCGACATGAGCCTGCGGCGCAGCCTCTCGCAGAAGCTGGTGGGCGTCAACGTGCCGGCCTCGCCCGACCAGATCGTGACCACCGTCGGCGCCACCCACGCGCTGGACATCGTGAGCCGCACCCTGCTGCGCCCGGGCGATCCGGTGATGGTCGAGGAGCCCGGCTGGGCGCTGGAGTTCGCGCGGCTGGAGGCGCTGGGCATGCGCATCCTGCCGGTGCCGCGCCGCGCCGACGGGCCCGACCTGGAAGTGATGGCGCAGTACTGCAAGCTGCACAGCCCCAAGCTCTTCGTCAGCGTGAGCGTGCTGCACAACCCCACCGGCTACAGTCTCACGCCGGGCAGCGCGCACCGCGTGCTCAAGCTGGCCAACGAGCACGGCTTCCACATCGTCGAGGACGACACCTACAGCCACCTCGCGCCAGAGCACGCCACGCGGCTGAGCGCGCTCGACGGGCTGCAGCGCACCATCTACGTCAGCGGCTTCGCGAAGATCCTGGCGCCCAACTGGCGCATCGGCTTCCTGGCCGCGCCGCCCGACCTGAAGGAGCGGCTGCTCGAGACCAAGCTGCTGGCCACGCTGACCTCGCCGACGCTCTTCGAGCGGGCCTTGTCGTGGTGCATCGACCAGGGGCAGCTGCGCCGGCACTCCGAGCGCGTGCGCATCCGGCTCGACGGGGCGCGGGGGAGGGCGGTGAAGCTGGCGATGGCGCACGGCTGCACCTTCGCCTCGGAGCCCGCGGGGCTCTTCGGCTGGGTCGACACCGGCGTGGACACCGACGCGCTCACGCAGCGCATGCTCGACCAGGGCTACCTGCTGGCGCCGGGGTCGCTCTTCCACGCGCGCCGGCCGCCGAGCACCATGATGCGGATCAACTTCGCGACCTCGCAGGACGCCGCCTTCTGGAAAGTCTTCAGCAAGGTCAGAAGCGAGCTCTGACGGCCGCTAAAAGCCCGGAGGCTTGGAGTAAGCTGGCAGCACAAGAAAACCCATACCCGGCACCCCAGGAGACCTCCCGCATGAGCAACGCCAGCAAGCCCTTCGACTTCAGCCAGTTCGTTCCCGGATTCGATTTCCTGAAAAACCTCGCCGGCGGCGCGGCCTCGGGCAGCGGTTCGGTGCCGGGCATCCCGAGCCTGGCGAGCTGGGTGGCGCCCACGCTGAGCGTGGAGGAGGTCGACAAGCGCATCCAGGAGCTCAAGACGGTGCAGTACTGGCTGGAGCAGAACGGCCACGCGCTGAAGGCCACCATCCAGGCGCTGGAAGTGCAGAAGATGACGCTGTCGACCTTGCGCGGCATGAATGTGCGCATGGAAGACATCGCCAGCGCCTTCACCCGGCAGGCGACCGCGGCCGCGGCTGCCGTAACGCCCGCTCCCGCCAAGGCCGCGCCGGAGCCCGAACCCGAGGACATCGAGGACGAGGAGGCGCCCGAGGAGGAAGTCGAAGAAGCCGCTCCCCCGCCCAAGAAGGCCAGCCGCAAGCCGGCCGCCTCCAGGGCGAAAGCCGCGGCCGCCGAGGGCGCTGGCGTGGTCGACCCGATGCAGTGGTGGGGCTCGCTCACCGAGCAGTTCCAGCAGATCGCCAGCACGGCGCTGCAGGATGCGGCCCAGCTGAAGGTGCCGGCCATGGCCCAGCCGCTGGCCGATGCGGTCGGCTCGGTCATCGGCAGCAAGCCGGCGGCGGCCCGCAAGCCCGCCCCTGCAGCAAAGAAGGCTGTGGCACCGGCCGCGAAGAAGAAGGCGTCGACCGCCGCGCGCAAGCGAACCTCCGCGCGACGCTGACGTCCTGCACACATCCATCTATTTCATAACGGGTTGGCACGCATCATGAAATTGTTTCCCTCCGGCCATGCCACCCATCCGCAATGGCGAATGGCGGCGGGCCTCGTGCTCGCCCAGCTGCGGGCGCAGATGGCGCTGCCCGACTACGCCTCCGCGCCCACGCTCGGGCTGCTCTACATCACCGACCACTACGCGAACGACGCGCAGGACATCCTCGACCACCTGAGCGCCGAACTGCCCGAGGTGACCGACTGGTCCGGCACGGTCGGCATCGGCGTGTCGGCCAACAACGCCGAGTACTTCGACGAACCCGGCATGACCCTGATGCTCTGCGCCCTGCCGAGCGACCAGTACCGCGTGTTCTCCGGCGTCGCGCCGCTGGGCAACTCGGAAATGAGCGGCTTCGAGGCGCACACGGCGCTGGTGCACGCCGACCCCGCCACGCCCGACCTGGCCGAGCTGATCGGGGAAATGGCCGGGCGCACCGACACGGGCTACCTGTTCGGTGGCCTTTCTTCGGGGCGCGGCGGCGCGCTGCAGTTCGCCATTGGCGGCAACGGCAACATCCGTGGGCATGGGGCCGCGGGCGGCGTGTTCTCGGGCGGGCTCTCGGGCGTGGTGTTCGGCGAAGGCGTGCGGCTGGTGTCGCGCGTCACCCAGGGCTGCCAGCCGCTGCGCTCGGGCGCGGTACGCGAACGAGAGATCACCGAGGCCGACGGCAACCTGCTTCTGAAGCTCGACGGCGAGCCGGCGCTGGACGTGCTGCTGGCTGACCTGCAGGTGTCGCTCGAACGCCCGCAGGAGGCCATCGACGCGGTGCGCAACACGCTGGTCGGCCTGGCCGACGCCGGAAGCGACGGCATCCGCCGTACCGGCGACCTGGGCGCCGACGTGCTCGTGCGCCATATCATCGGACTCGACCCCACGCGGCGCGGCATCGCCATCGCCGACACCGCGGAGGCCGGCATGCGCCTGACCTTCTGCCGACGCAACGCCCAGGCCGCGCGCGCCGACCTGATGCGCATCTGCGCGGAAATCCGCGAGGAACTGGAACCCGAAGAGCAGACGCTCGCCACCGCACGCGCCGTGGCGGCAGGCGAGGCCGAAGCCGCGCCGCATCCGGCGCGCCGCATCGCCGGGGCCGTGTACGTGAGCTGCTCCGGCCGCGGCGGCCCGCACTTCGGCGCGCCGGGGGCGGAGCTGCAGATCGTGCGCCACGCGCTGGGCGATGTGCCGCTGGTGGGCTTCTTCGCCGCGGGCGAGATCGCGCGGCACCATCTGTATGGGTATACCGGGGTGTTGACGGTGTTCACCGCCGACGACTGAGCCCGGTCAGGCCGGCTGCAGCATGCGCAGCTTGGGCGCAGGCATCCCCGTGAACGCGAAATCCACCTCCGGCTCCAGCCCGCTCACGATCCGCGCGATCGACTTGCCCGAGCCGCAGGCGTGCGTCCAGCCCAGGGTGCCGTGGCCGGTGTTGAGGAACAGGTTCGGCAGCTTCGTCTTGCCGATCAGCGGCACGTTGCTCGGCGTGGCTGGGCGCAGGCCGGTCCAGAACTGGGCCTGGGTGGTGTCGCCGGCGCCAGGGAAGAGCTCCTCGACGCGGCGCACAATGGCTTCGCAGCGCACGCGGTTCAGGTCGCGGTCGTAGCCGTTGAGCTCGGCGGTGCCGGCGATGCGCAGGCGGTCGCCCGAGGCCGAGGTGTAGCGCGAGAACACGAGCTTGAATTCGTCGTCGGTCAGCGAGACCTGGTGGGCCTTGGAGGCGTCCTTGACGGGCAGCGTCACCGAGTAGCCCTTCGCAGGGTAGATCGGCAGCCGGATGCCCAGCGGCGCTGCGTACAGCGGGCTCAGCGAACCCATCGCCAGCACGAAGGCGTCGCCGCGGATGCGCTGGAAGCGGCCTTCGCTGTCGGTGGCCTCGACGTGGTCGATGCTGCCGCCGGCCTCGCGCAGCGCGGTGACGGTGTGGCTCATCAGGAACTTCACGCCCGCGGCGGCGGCCAGCCCCACGAGTTCGCGCGCGAAGCGGTTGGCGTCGCCCGATTCGTCTTCGGCCGTGTAGGTGGCGCCGGCCAGCTTCGGGCGGATGTGGGCAAGGGCGGGCTCGATCTTCACTGCCTCGTCGGCCGAGATGACGCGGCGCTCGCAGCCCAGGGTGCGCATCTGCTCCGCGGGCTCGAGAGCACCGTCGAACTCCTTCTGCGTCGTATAAAAGTGCAGGATGCCCTGGGTGCGCTGGTCGTAGCTGAGGCCGGTGTCGCGGCGCAACTGTTGCAACATCGAACGGCTGTATGTGCCCAGACGAACGATCTGTTCGATGTTGTGGCGGGTGCGCGCCGGCGTGCATTCGCGCAGGAACTGCAGGCCCCAGAGCCACTGGCGCATGTCGGCGCGCATGCGAAAGAGCAGCGGGGCGTCTTCCTTGCCCAGCCATTGCAGCACCTTCAGCGGCGCGCTGGGATTGGCCCAGGGCTCGGCGTGGCTGACGGAGATCTGCCCGCCGTTGGCGAAGCTGGTTTCGGCGGCCGGGGTGGCCTGCCGGTCGATCACGGTCACTTCGTGGCCGAGTTGCTGGAGGTAGTAAGCCGAAGTCACGCCGAGCAGGCCGGCGCCGAGGACGATCACGCGCATTTCAAGTACCTTGAGGTTGCAGCGCTTGAACGGCGGGGGAGTGTGTACTATTTAATTAAATAGTAAGCAACTGGACGCCCGCCGTCCAAGTTGCCGCTCCCCCTGTCCTCGGTACCTGAGAGATTCATCCGTTGCGCCCTTGCAACGAATTTGCTCCTTCGGTGCGCCACGCATGGTGACGACTCTCCAGACGGCGTTTCGATGTGATGCAGTACTGAGCCCTTGCAGAAATCTTCAGGATTCCGCTGGGCTGACCTGAGCGTTTATGGGAGTTTGCGCCTTCGGTAAGGGCACCCTGACGAGTGACCCACTCTCCTGCAATCGGGTGCAATTGTAAACACGATGCACGAAAGCGTGACCAAGCCATTTGTTTCAGCGTTTTGACCCGATGGGATAATCCCTAGTTAACGTCGATCGCGTCAGGCGATCACCTTCAACACTCAGGGGACCCCATGATCTTGGTTACCGGCGGCGCTGGCTTCATTGGCGCCAACTTCGTACTCGACTGGATCGCGAACAGCGACGAGCCCGTCGTCAATCTCGACAAGCTGACCTACGCCGGCAACCTCGAGACCCTCGCGTCGCTCAAGGGCAACCCCAAGCACATCTTCGTGCAGGGTGACATCGGCGACAGCGCCCTGATCGACCGCCTGCTCGCCGAGCACAAGCCCCGCGCCGTGGTCAACTTCGCCGCCGAGTCGCACGTGGACCGCTCGATCCACGGCCCCGAAGACTTCGTGCAGACCAACGTGCTCGGCACCTTCCGGCTGCTCGAATCGGTGCGCGGCTTCTGGGGCGCACTGCCGGCCGAGCAGAAGTCGGCCTTCCGCTTCCTGCACGTCTCGACCGACGAGGTCTACGGTTCGCTCTCCAAGACCGACCCGGCCTTCACCGAAGAGAACAAGTACGAGCCCAACAGCCCCTATTCGGCCAGCAAGGCCGCCAGCGACCACCTCGTGCGCGCCTGGCACCACACCTACGGCCTGCCGGTGCTCACCACCAACTGCTCGAACAACTACGGCCCGTTCCACTTCCCCGAGAAGCTGATCCCGCTGATGATCGTCAACGCGCTGGCCGGCAAGAACCTGCCCGTGTACGGCGACGGCATGCAGGTGCGCGACTGGCTCTACGTGAAGGACCACTGCAGCGCCATCCGCCGCGTTCTCGAAGCCGGCAAGCTCGGCGAGACCTACAACGTCGGCGGCTGGAACGAGAAGCCGAACATCGAGATCGTCAACACCGTGTGCGCCCTGCTCGATGAACTGCGCCCCCGCGCCGACGGCAAGCCGTACAAGGAACAGATCACCTACGTCACCGACCGTCCCGGTCACGACCGCCGCTACGCCATCGACGCGCGCAAGCTCGAGCGCGAACTCGGCTGGAAGCCCGCCGAAACCTTCGACACCGGCATCCGCAAGACCGTCGAGTGGTATCTCGCGAACAGCGAATGGGTGCGCAACGTGCAAAGCGGCGCGTACCGCGAATGGGTCGAGAAGCAGTACGACAACAACGCGAAGGCCGCGGCATGAAGCTGCTGCTGCTGGGCAAGGGCGGACAGGTCGGCTGGGAATTGCAGCGCAGCCTGGCGCCGCTCGGTGAACTGGTCGCGCTCGACTTCGACAGCACCGATTTCCACGCCGACTTCAGCCGGCCCGAGGAGCTCGCCGACACGGTGCTCAAGGTGCGCCCCGACGTGATCGTCAATGCAGCGGCACACACCGCCGTCGACAAGGCCGAGAGCGAACCTGAGTTAGCGCGCAGGCTCAACGCCACGTCGCCCGGCGTCGTGGCCGAGGCGGCCCAGAATATCGGCGCGCTGATGGTGCACTACTCGACCGACTACGTCTTCGACGGCAGCGGCACCACGCCGTGGAAGGAAGGCGATGCGACCGGCCCGCTCAGCGTCTACGGCAGCACCAAGCTCGAAGGCGAACAACTGGTGGCCCGGCACTGCGCCAGGCACCTGATCTTCCGCACCAGCTGGGTGTACGCCGCGCGCGGCGGCAACTTCGCCAAGACCATGCTGCGCTTGGCGAAGGAGCGCGACAAGCTGACTGTCATCGACGACCAGGTCGGTGCGCCCACCGGCGCGGAGCTATTGGCCGACGTCACGGCGCACGCCATCCGCGCGACGCTGCAGGATCCCTCCAAGGTCGGCCTCTATCACGCGATCGCCGGCGGCGAGACGACGTGGTACGGCTACGCGCGCTTCGTGCTCGAAATGGCGCAGCAGGCAGGCGTCGAACTCAAGGCCGGGCCCGACGCCGTCGAGGCCGTGCCGACCAGCGCATTCCCGACGCCCGCGAAGCGCCCGCACAACTCACGCCTCGACACCAGCAAGCTGCAGACCACGTTTGGACTGCGCCTGCCGCCTTGGCAGGAAGGCGTCGCGCGCATGCTGCGCGAGATCCTTTGAAGAATCCCACGAGAAGAAAGAGCATGACCAAGACGACGCAACGCAAGGGCATCATCCTGGCCGGCGGTTCGGGCACGCGCCTGCATCCGGCCACGCTGGCGATGAGCAAGCAACTCCTGCCCGTGTACGACAAGCCGATGATCTACTACCCGCTCAGCACCTTGATGCTCGGCGGCATGCGCGACATCCTGATCATCAGCACGCCGCAGGACACACCGCGCTTCCAGCAACTGCTGGGGGATGGCAGCCAGTGGGGCATCAATCTGCAGTATGCGGTTCAGCCCAGTCCGGACGGGCTGGCGCAGGCGTTCATCATCGGCGACAAATTCGTAGGAAATTCGTCGAGCGCGCTGGTGCTGGGCGACAACATCTTCTACGGACATGACCTTGCCCACCTGCTGTCGGACGCCGATTCACAGCAGAACGGTGCGACCGTCTTTGCGTACCACGTGCATGACCCGGAGCGCTACGGCGTGGTCGCATTCGATGCGGCAGGAAAGGCCAGCAGCATCGAGGAGAAGCCGGCGAAGCCTAAGAGCAGCTATGCGGTGACAGGCTTGTACTTCTACGACAACCAGGTCGTCGACATCGCCAAGTCAGTGAAACCGAGCGCGCGTGGCGAGTTGGAGATCACTGCGGTGAACCAGGCGTACCTCGACCTGGGCCAACTCAATGTGCAGATCATGCAGCGCGGTTATGCGTGGTTGGATACTGGGACGCACGAAAGCCTGCTCGAAGCCGGTCAGTTCATCGCGACCCTGGAGCATCGCCAAGGCTTGAAGATTGCTTGCCCGGAAGAGATTGCGTGGCGCAATGGCTTCATCGACCGAGAGCAATTGGCAAAGCTGGCTGCGCCGTTGCAGAAGAATGGCTATGGCAAGTATCTGAATCACCTGCTGGCTGAGGAGGTGCGCTCGTGAAAGTTACACCGACTGCAATTCCTGAGGTGCTGATCATCGAGCCGAAAGTTTTCGGTGATGCGCGCGGCTTTTTCTATGAGAGCTTCAACGGCAAGGCGTTCGATGAGGCGGTGGGACGTCACGTCGATTTTGTTCAAGACAACCACTCACGTTCGGGCAAAGGCGTGTTGCGCGGACTGCACTATCAAATTCAACAGCCGCAAGGCAAGCTGGTGCGGGCGGTGCGAGGCGCAGTGTTCGACGTGGCCGTGGACATCCGCAGATCGTCACCAACCTTTGGGGCGTGGGTGGGTGTAGAGCTCAGCGAGCACAACAACAAGCAATTATGGGTGCCGCCGGGTTTTGCGCACGGCTTCCTTGTGCTCAGTGAAAGCGCCGACTTTCTCTATAAGACGACCGACTATTACGCGCCTGCGTTTGAACGATCGATCAAATGGAACGATTCTGACCTGAAAATCGAGTGGCCGAATTTGGATGTTGAATTCAAACTTTCCGCGAAAGATGTTGCTGGAGTTGATTTTTCTCGCGCTGAGATTTTCGATTAATTGATTTCTGGTTTTCTATATCTAGAAGAATGTATCTGGAATTTAAATGATCGAAAAAAGTCTGCAGCAATTCTATGAGCTGCACAAAGGGAAGGTTTCGGATAAATGGTCAATCTATCTCTCCGAGTATGAGAGAATTTTTTCTCCATACCTCGGGACAAAGGTTCGTTTGCTGGAGATCGGTGTCCAAAATGGCGGCTCACTTGAAATTTGGAGTGAGTTCTTTCCGGCGGCTGTAAAGATTGTTGGTTGTGATGTTAATCCGGCATGTGCAAAGCTCTCTTTTGCGGATCCTCGAATATCCGTAATAGTGGGAGACGCAAATACCGAATTTGTCGAGCGCAAGATCTTGGATGCTAGCTCAGAGTTCGAGTTGATTATCGACGATGGGTCTCACGCATCAGGTGACATTATTCGCTCATTTGCAAGATATTTCCCTTGCGTGACGGATGGCGGCGTTTTTGTCGTCGAGGATCTTCATTGCAGTTACTGGGCTGAGTTCGATGGCGGGCTTTTTCATCCCGCTTCTTCCATTGCATTCTTCAAGCGACTTGTTGACATCGTCAATCATGAGCATTGGGGCGTGCCGGCCATGCGCAAAGATGTGTTAGCGAGTTTCAGTCGTAGATATAAGTTTGAGATCGATGACGACGTTCTGTCGCACATTCATTCGGTTGAGTTTTTGAATTCACTTTGCATCATTCGGAAAGCTGAACCTTCGAAAAATTTGTTGGGCACTCGTTTCGTTGCAGGTACCGAAGAGTTAGTCGCAAGTGGGCACGAGAGCCTCCATCAAATGCGGCAAAGCTTGATTGATGAGTCGCGCAATAACTGGTCACAGCGGAGCCAGTTACCCGAGGATGAGGCCGAATCCAAAGCAGAGCGGATTCTTTTTCTAGAGCAGCAGCTCACCAAAGAAACTTCCAAGCTGTCGTTGTTGCGTTCAGCTGTTGTCGAAGGAAGTGCTAAGTTGGAAGCCTTGGGCAAGCAACTTCGCAAGTCGGAGTACGAGTTCAGCAGACTGAAGCGCCAGCACGATGCGATTTCATCAGCAGCTGAAAGTCAAGGGGTCAAGTTAGTCGAAATACCTGGTGTGATCGAGGGCTATCGGCGGCAGGTAGAAGAGTTATATGCATCTACCAGTTGGCGCATAACTGCACCTTTGCGATGGCTAAGCCGCCAGAGCCGGCGTGCATTACGCATGGCAAAAATAGTCCCGCCTGCAATTAAAAAGTCGGGCGGAATGATTGGGGCTACCCGTAGGGCAACGGAAATACTACGTGATTCTGGCTTTCAGGGGATTCGTCGTTCTGCGAGTATTCTCGAGGCTGAACAGTCTGTCCCAGCGTCCACCGAGGTGGTTGCTATGGCTGCGGCTGTCACGAATAGTTATAGCGAGTGGTTGAAGCGCTATGACCCTGATCCTATGGACGATAGCACCCGTGCGGAGATGCGGCGCCGGATCGAGGGAATGGCGACGAAGCCGCTTATCTCCATTGTGATGCCAACTTTCAACGCCAATCCGGGTTGGCTACGCGACGCGATCGAGTCGGTTCGTCGGCAGATATACACCCGTTGGGAGCTTTGCATCGCCGATGATGCTTCGCCTTCAGTCGAGGCGCGCAAATTACTCCAAGAATATGCTGCGCGAGACACGCGTATCAAAGTCGTTTTTCGATCTGAAAATGGCCATATCGCTGCCGCATCCAATAGCGCTCTAGAGGTTGCTGCGGGAGAATGGATTGCGCTCATGGATCATGACGATCTGCTTTCCGAGCACGCGCTATTCTGGATTGCAGATTGCATCAATCGAAACCCCGATGTAAAGCTCATTTATTCGGATGAAGACAAAATCGACGAGCAAGGGGTGCGCTCGGCGCCTTACTTCAAATCAGACTGGAACGTCGACCTTTTTTATTCGCACAATATGTTTTCCCATCTTGGGGTTTTTAACTCTGAACTGGTGAAGAGTATTGGTGGATTTCGTCTGGGAATGCAGGGCTCTCAGGATTGGGATTTGGTATTGCGGTGCATGGAGCACGTATCTGCATCGCAAATTATCCACGTTCCACGGGTGCTTTACCATTGGAGAATTCATGCGGAAAGTACGGCGCATTCCGCAGACGCGAAGCCCTATGCGGCTATTGCAGGGGAGAGAGCGCTTAACGAGCATTTGGAGCGGAAGGGGCTGAAGGCCCATGTTGAATACATCGGCACGGGCTATCGGGTGCATTACGCTTTGCCGGTAGACCTTCCTCTGGTGACATTGATAATTCCGACCAGAAATGGCGTAGAGTTGCTTCGCCAGTGCGTAGACAGCATTCTGATGCGAACTACGTACGAAAATTATGAAATCATCGTTGTCGATAATGGATCTGATGATCCAGAGACATTGAAGTACTTGGATGCGTTCAAGGATTCTGTGTTGGTGAGCGTTGTCAGGGATGAGCAAGATTTCAACTTTTCCGCGTTGAATAACATGGCGGTTTCCATGGCAAAGGGCGAAATCGTAGGGCTTATAAATAACGACATCGAAGTCATATCTCCCGAATGGCTATCGGAGATGGTGTCGTTGGCTATTCAGCCAGGAATCGGTGCTGTAGGAGCCAAGTTATGGTATCCAGATCACACGATTCAACATGGAGGCGTTGTCCTGGGCATTGGAGGTGTCGCGAGTCATGCGCACAAGGGGATTCCTGAGGGTAATAATGGCTATTTCGGACGCGCGCATCTTATTCAGTCTTTCTCTGCAGTTACTGCAGCATGCCTTGTCATCAAAAAAGATCGCTATCTTTCTGTGGGCGGTCTAGATGAAGTTAATTTGACTGTTGCTTACAACGACGTCGACTTTTGCCTGAGGTTGCGCGAGGCCGGCTTCCGAAATGTTTGGACACCGTATGCGGAGCTTTTCCATCACGAATCGGCCACACGCGGAGCCGACATCGTGCCGGAGAGGCAGGAGCGTTTCAACCGAGAAAGAAAATACATGCTTGATCGGTGGGGAGCATTGCTTGAAGCCGATCCTGCTTACAGTCCCAATCTCACGTTGGACGGGGACGATTTCAGTTACGCGTGGCCGCCTCGCGTCGAACTGATATCGAGTGCGCACCTTCAATGAGTGCGAATGCGGTGGCCAATGCCGAGGCTCGCGGGTCCATACGTGTTATTGCGGTCGATCTCGATGGCACGCTGATACGGTCGGATATGTTGATCGAGAGCTTGTTTCTCTTTCTCCGCGTCCATCCGCTCCGTGTATTCGAACTCTTCTTATGGCTGTTTAGGGGCAAGGCTTATTTCAAGCAAAAAATCGCAGAGGCTGTCAGCCCCAGCGTCAACACACTGCCTTACAACCAGCGCTTGATTGAGTGGTTGATTGCGCGGCGCCAAGAAGGCGCCAAGCTTGTTCTCGCGACCGCATCCGACGCCCGCTTGGCACACGGCATTGCCGCTCATCTCGCGATATTCGACGAAGTTATCGGTACGGAAAAGTTCAACTTGGCGGGCAGGAACAAGCGAGAAGCGCTGGTGGCGCGTCATGGCGAGGGTGGATTCGAGTACGTGGGTAACTCAAGAGCGGATCTTGAAGTGTGGCAATCTGCCAGCGTCGTGCATGTTGTCGATCCGGAACGAGGCGTGCTCGCGCGCGCTCGAGGTATCGGGCGTACTGGAGAAATATTCGACGATCGACAGAGCTACTTCAAAGGGTTGCGCAAGGCGCTTCGCGTGCATCAATGGGCCAAGAACCTTCTCGTCTTCGTTCCGTTGCTCGCAGCGCATAAGTTCACCGACGTTCATCTTGTCATCAACGGCTTGTTGGCGTTTTTGTGTTTCGGTGCATGCGCATCCAGCGTCTATCTTTTGAACGACATGCTCGATCTGCAAGATGATCGGCGGCATCGAACAAAGCGGAACCGGCCTTTGGCAGCAGGAACTTTTCCAATGTTCCACGCCATGTTGTGGACGCCTACGCTACTCATCACGTCTTTTGCTGCAGCGATGGTCTGGTTGCCGCTGAAGTTCGCGCTGGTATTGCTGAGCTACTACTTGCTGACGTTGGCGTATTCGCTCGTGCTCAAGCGCGCGGTTATGGTCGACGTCGTGGTGCTGGCGATGCTTTATACGATTCGTGTGGTGGCGGGCGCCGCTGCCATGTCGTTGACGCCGACTTTCTGGATCCTTGCGTTCTGCATGTTCATCTTTCTCAGTCTGGCACTGGTCAAGCGCTACACCGAACTGTATGAAGTGCGTGAAAGAGGCGAAAAACAGAAAACTCCGGGAAGGGGTTACGTGGCGTCAGACTTCGAATTGCTGGCCTCACTAGGCGGTTCCGCCGGCTATCTCTCCGTGCTGGTGCTGGCGCTCTATATTAACGAGCCCCAAGCGCATGCGCTCTACCATCACCCTCATTGGCTTTGGGCAGCGTGCCCTTTGCTGCTCTTTTGGCTCAGCCGTGTGTGGATCATCGCGCATCGCGGGGAAATGCATGATGACCCGATCGTGTTTGCGTTGCGGGACCGCATGAGCCGTTGGGTTTGCGTCTGCTTCATCGCGATTTTTGCGATCGCGGCACTTTGATGCGAAAGCTCGGTTCGTGGGGGCGCTACCCCTCGTATCCCCAGACTGCTCATGCAATCACCTGGCCCTCGGAGGTCGAGCATGGCTTCGCGAAGCTTCGCGGGCTCGGAATCGACTCCACACTGGGTTATGGCTGCGGTCGCAGCTACGGTGATTCATGTTTGGCGTCGTCGGACCAGGTGCTCGCAATGCGAAGCATGGATCGCGTGCTCAGCGTCGATTGGAAAACGGGTGTTGTGACTGCTCAAGCGGGGCTGACCCTTGACGATCTGATCCGAGTCGCGCTGCCGAACGGCTGGTTCCTGCCCGTCACGCCCGGGACAAAGTTCGTGACGTTGGGGGGAGCCGTGGCGAATGATGTGCACGGAAAGAATCACCATGTGATGGGCACGTTCGGTCGTCATGTGCGCCGTATCGTCCTGTATCGCTCCGACACGGGGATTTGCACTTGCTCTCCAACGGAAAACGTGGAGATGTTCAATGCCACCGTGGGCGGGCTGGGATTGACCGGGATTATTGTTGCCGTCGAGCTCAAACTGAGACCTGTAAGCTCCAGTGAGATGGAGCAGACTTGCATCAAATTTGGAGATCTGAATGAGTTCTTCGCCATATCAGCCCAACTTGATTCCAGCTACGAGTACACCGTTTCGTGGGTGGATTGCTTGGCTGGTGGAAAGAACATCGGGCGAGGCCACTATATCGGCGGAAACCATGCGGCGACCGGTGAATTGAGTGTGGCAAGGGGCCGAGCCAAACGCATGCCCGTTGATCCACCCTTTTCGCTGGTCAATAAGCTTACGCTGAAGCTCTTCAACTCCTTGTATTACCAGCGTCAACTGCGCAAACGGGTCGAAAGGCGGGTGGGATACGACCCGTTTTTCTATCCTCTGGACGGATTGCTGCACTGGAATCGCATGTATGGAAAAGCCGGGTTTCAGCAATATCAATGCGTGATTCCCTCTGAGCTAGGGCGCGATACCGTTGCGGCCATTCTGCGAGAAACCGGACGCAATGGTGCGGGATCGTTCTTGGCAGTGCTCAAGCAGTGCGCGGATATCCCATCACCGGGACTGCTGTCCTTCCCTAGGGAGGGGGTTTCGCTGGCTTTGGATTTTGCCCAGAAGGACGCGCTCAACTCCCGGCTTTTCGCCCGGCTCGACGCATTGGTGCACGAGGCTGGCGGACGTCTTTATCCGGCCAAGGATGCCCACATGAGTGCGCATCACTTTCGGCAGGCATACCCTTCCTGGGCGCAATTGGAGGCGTTGCGCGATCCATTTCTGATCTCGCGGTTCTGGCGCCGTGTGACTTCTTAACTTGGCCTGCTTATGAAAAAAAAGAGCGTTCTGATCATCGGAGCGAGTTCCGGTATTGCGGAGGCTGTGGCACGTCGATACGCATCCGAAGGTGCCCAAATGGTATTGGTGGCGCGAAACCAATCGAAGCTGGACGTCATCGCCAGCGACCTCTCCGCGCGAGGTGCTGCAGCGGTGCACACGTTGCTCTGGGAAGGGCAGGACACCGCAAAACTGACCGAACTCGTTGACTTTGCCTGGCGGTCACTCGGCGCGGTCGATCTTGCATTGATCGCGCACGGCACCCTGCCGGATCAAGAGCGCGCTCAGAATGATATTGGCTACGCCTTGGAGCAATTTCGAACCAACGGTGAAAGCGCCATCGCCTGCATGTTGGCCCTGGCCAAGCATTTCGAAGAGCAGGGGCATGGTGTGTTGGCGGTCATCGGGTCTGTGGCCGGTGATCGCGGGCGAGGAAGCAATTATGTGTACGGTGCGGCAAAGGCAGCCGTCGATACGTTGGCGTCCGGACTGCGCGCCCAACTCTTCAAGAAAGGCGTTCATGTACTGACGATCAAGCCGGGTTTTGTTGCAACGCCCATGACCGCCGAACTCGACTTGCCGCCGATGCTGACAGCTACCCCGGAGCGCGTCGCTGCGGACATCGAAAAGGCTGTCAACAATCGCCGTGACGTTCTCTACACGCCGTGGTTCTGGGTGTGGATCATGCGGATCATCCGTTTCCTTCCCGCCATCATATTCAAGCGTCTGAGTCTGTAGGCGGGCCTCATGACGAATGGCAATTTGCGTCCGGAATCGGAAGGACTGAAGCTGGGCCTTCTATTCACGGCCTTCGCGGCAATATTGCTGGGGCTGAAGTTATGGCTCATTCATTCCTATGGAAATGAGGTGCCTTATTGGGACCAATGGGATGCCGAAGCAGCGAGGCTGTACCAACCATTCCTGAGCGGAGAGTTGTCGTGGCGAGACCTTTTTGCTGCTCACAACGAACATCGAATCTTCACGACCCGGCTCCTGGGCCTGCTGCTGTTGCGGGGCAATGGTCTGTGGAGCCCGCTGCTCGAGATGGCGGTCAATGCCGGCTTGCATGTTGCGGCGCTGGGCACAACCGCCTGGTTGATGAGCAGGGCCGCAAGCAGGTATTCGCTTCCCGCGCTGCTGTTCTTCACCTTGCTTCTTTTCGGCATCCCATTCGGCTGGGAAAACACGCTGGCAGGTTTCCAAGCGCAGTTCTACTTCGTCCTGCTGTTCAGCGCATTGTCGATCTGGTGGCTTGTCACTTCCGCCGCCCTGAGCCGTTGGTGGTGGGCTGGAGTCATGAGCGCCATCGCCGCATATTTTTCGTTGGCGTCGGGAGTGTTTGCTCTTGCTGCGGGCGTTGCGACGCTGCTGCTTCGCTTCGTTCTAGTGTCTCGAGACAAGCGCGAGTTGGCAGGAACTGTGTTGCTGCTTGTTCTCTTTCTGGCCGGAGTATCGGCAACGCCGGTTCTCGAGCAGCATGCGCAGCTCAAGGCCGTTGATGCGCAGCATTTCTTCAGGGCACTGAGCTTTGTTCTTGCATGGCCGTTTCAATTGCTTCCGGAGGGCATGAAGGCAACCAACGAATGGCCTTCGTTTAAGGAATGGCTGATCGTCGTAGCGAGAAACTTTCCACTCATCCTGCTCGTTTGCAAGATCCTCTGGAGTAGGCCATCGTCTCGCGATCCAGTCTGGTTTCTACTGGCACTCGGCTTCTGGTTTGTTGGACAGGCTGCTGCTATTGCCTACGGGCGATCAGGAGATGCGCTTACTTCGCGCTATCTCGATCTGCACGCAATGGGCATTCTTGTGAATTTTGCTTCGATTGCGGCAATTTGCGCGGGTTTGCGGCAGAAATGGCGTTGGGTCGCGGTTGCGGCAGGGGCCGTCTGGTTGTTTTTCGCGGTGAGTACCCTTGTCGATGAAGCCGAACTGGAGCTTCCCAAGGCGCTGGCAGGAAAGCGCGATCTGACCTTGCAGCAGGAGGCCAACGTACGAAGCTACGTGGCTAAGCGTGACGACGAGCATTTTCGCGCGTTGCCGTTTCTGATGCTGCCCTATCCGGATGCCGGACGTTTGGCGGAGTTGCTCAACACGCCCCAGATCCGCAGCATCCTTCCGCAGAACTTGCAGTCGCCATTGCAGCCCGAGGCTGTCGCCCAGGCTCCAGGCACTCCTTTCGAACGTGGCGGCGCCTACTCAAGTGTGCCTTCGTGCCAGTGCGATTCCTGGGGAAGCTATGGCAAGACAGGCGACGCCGCAGTCGGCGAGGCCCAACTGACCTACTCCCCCTCGTCGACAACGGCACGGACTAGCAGCGTGTTCATGTTGAAGATTGCCGGTTACCCGACGAGAGCAGGGCGCATCGAGATCCTCCAGGGAGGCAAGACCAAACGACTTCGTTTCAACAAGGATCCGCGGGAGACATGGGTCGAGCGATATATCCACGTCCGTGTGGGTGAACCATTCATCGTTCGCATCATTGACCAGAGCCCCACATCTTGGCTCGCCGTTAGCCAGCCAGTTCCCGCGGGCCGGCTCGACCCCTGGGTCTCGGCGCTGCTGGGCGGGTATGGCACGCTCCTCGCCATCGGGATCGCCGCAATCGGCATGCTTCTACTGATGTGGCTACGGCCTGCGAGCCGCGGCGCCGAGGCCGGGTCGCCTCCGGGGACAATTGCGTGAACATCGGGAGAACGACAGGGCCGATAGCAGGGAGGTGGGATTCACGCATTCGGCCTTGGCTGCTGGCGTGCGTGGTCGTGAGCGTTTTGTTCGCGTGCAGCTCGGTGGTGACGCAAACCATCGTTGCCATGCTGGCGTGGCACTTCTTGATCCTGGCGTTGCCTTTTCTCGCGGCTGTCTTCGATGCCTCTAGGCGAGGCGTTGCCGACCCTGTGATTCTTGCGCTATGGGGCGTGGCAGTCAGCGGCGTATGCGCTTACCTGTCTTTTTGGTACTTGTTCTTCGATCCGAGCTCAGGGTGCCTCGTGATCATCGCCATGCTAGGCGTCGCCGCGGTTGTGGCATGCCGTTCCGGTGTCAGATTGAATTCGGCAGAGTTGCGCATCTGCAGAAATTTGCTTGTTCCCTTCGCCTTCTGCATCGCCTATGCCGCTGCCTTGTTGATTGTGGCCCTTGCGCCCTCCGGGGCTATCGGTGCGCCGCTGGAGGCGGTGCGCTTCCGGTTCAGCTATCCCTTGCCTGCGGACAACGCACTGCCGCTGCTGTTTGCGCGCAATGTTCTTTCGAACAACTATCCGTCGCCCATGCTTGGGGATTGGCTCGGAAGTGATCGTCCTCCTCTGCAATCCGGCTATTTCCTGATGTCCACATTGGGACTTAATGAATCGCCTTGGTCAGGTCGCCTCCAGGACCTGAGCTATCAGGTTCAAGGCACGCTTCTGCAGACCTTCTGGCTTGCGGGGATGTGGCTCCTGCTGGATTCCATGAAAATCCGCCGCGCGGCATCTTTGGGAGCAATGGCTATCTGCGCCATCTCCGGATTCTCGTTCGTCCACGGCATTTTCGTGTGGCCGAAGCTGCTTCCAGTCGTCCCCCTTGCCTTGATCGTTGCATTGATCTTCAGGAGCGACAGGGCGCAACTTTCAGATCCGCGCGTCGGCGCGCTGGTCGGCTGCAGCGCGGCGCTGGCACTCCTTTGCCATGGAGGCAGCTTCTTCGCGCTTGCTGGCCTGGGCATGTATGCATTGATCAATCGGCGCATTCCGACTTTGGCGTTTCTCGTTGCCGCGGCCGGAGCTGCGATCGCGTTGCTCCTGCCTTGGAGCCTTTACCAGCATTACTTTGATCCGCCCGGCGACCGCTTACTGAAGTGGCACCTGGCTGGCGTCGTTGATGTTGATGCCCGCTCATTTAGTAGTGCGCTGAAGGATGCCTATCGCGCAATGCCATGGAGTAGATTCCTGCTCAGCAAAGCGGCAGATGTCGGCGTGTTGTTCGGCGTGGAAGACGCATGGCCGTGGCTGCAAGCCAAATCGCTTGCGTTTCAGCTGTCGACCTCGGAGATCCTGCGCCTGCGTGGAAGTCAATTCAATAGCTTGATGGCGACCTTGGGTTTCTTCGCTTGGGTCCCTTTAGTCTTTGCTTTCCTGTTTCGAAGGCTCAAGGGCAGCGAGGCATTGGCTGGGGGGGGGCTCTTGAGCTTGAGTATCCTCGTCGTCGCAATCTGGATTCTGGCGATGTATGAGCCCGGATCGACCATGCTCCATCAAGGCAGTCTTGCAGTCGTTGGTTTTTCGTTGGCCGGTTGTTTCCTGCTCTGTCTGGCTTGGACGCCGAAGGTCGCCTGGCTTCTGCTTGCCGCACAACTGGTCGCCTCTTTCGTTCTGTACTTGCTGCCGAGGCAGGTGGGAAGTTCGCTGGATCCTGTCTCGCCCGCGCTTCCCATGTTCGACGGCGTATTTGCCGCGGGTTTTCTGTTGATCGCGGTGGCGATCATGACAAGAGGCTTCGTAAATGAAGTCGGTACTTTCGCTTCAAATAATTAGTGTCTTCAATTTACATTCATGAATAAGATTGTTTTGCCTGGTGGCGCTGGTCTGGTGGGTCAAAACCTGGCTGCCCGATTGCGCGCAAAGGGATATTCGAACATCGTCGTGATCGACAAGCACGCTCCGAACTTGAGCATCCTCAAGAAGACGCAGCCCGATGTTCAAGTGGAATGTGCTGATCTATCCAAGCCGGGCGATTGGCAGCGCCACTTCGAAGGCGCGGCGGTGGTGGTGATGCTTCAGGCCCAGATCGGCGGTATCCACTACCAAGAGTTCACGGACAACAATGTCAATTCCACTCGTCTCATTCTGGAAGAGGTCCGCAGAAACAGCGTTCCTCAACTGATCCACATCAGCTCCTCAGTCGTCGAGTCGGTAGCGGACGATTTCTATACGAGGTCGAAAAAAGAGCAGGAAGAAATGGTCCTCGCGAGTGGTATCGAATGCCCTGTACTCCGGCCTACGCTGATGTTCGGCTGGTTCGACCGCAAGCATCTTGGCTGGCTGTCGCGCTTCATGTCCAAGCAACCGGTGTTTCCCGTGCCGGGCGATGGGCGTTTCATGCGGCAACCGCTCTACGTTGGCGATTTCTGCAACGTGATCATCAGTTGCATCGAGAACAACGTCAGGCAAGGCATCTTCAATATCTCGGGGCATGAAAAGGTCGACTACATCGACATCATTCGCGAGATCAAGCGGGCCACCAAGGCCAAGGCAAAGATCGTCAAGATTCCCTACGGACTGTTCTACAGTTTGCTGTGGATCTGGGCCCTGTTCGACAGGAATCCTCCGTTTACGACACAGCAGTTGCAGGCACTGGTCGCCAAGGACGAATTCGAGGTCATCGACTGGCCGGGGATGTTCGGCGTCCGAAGCACCCCCTTCGCCGAAGCGATCAATGAAACCTTCAACGATCCCGTCTACAGCAACATCGTTTTGGACTTCTAAGCCATGACGCAGTCACAAGGATCGCAACGCATCGCAGTGTTGGGCGCTGGCCCCATGGGGCTGGCGGTGGCCTATCAGCTCGCGCTGGACGGCCATCGCCCTGTGATATTCGAGGCCGATGACCGCGTGGGTGGGATGACTGCCGCCTTCGATTTCAGCGGGCTGCAGATCGAGCGCTACTACCATTTCCATTGCATTTCGGACAGCGCGTTCCTGCAGGTTCTGGACGAACTGGGGCTGTCCAAAAAAATGAACTGGGTAGCTACCAAGATGGGCTACTGGTATCAGAACCGACTGCAGCCTTGGGGCAATCCGATGGCCTTGCTGACATTCAAGGGGCTCGGATGGATTGCGAAGTTCCGCTACGGATTGCATGCGTTCCTCTCGACGAAGCGGAATGACTGGAAGCCGTTGGATCACGTGGAGGCAACGGGCTGGATCAAGCGCTGGGTCGGCAAGGAAGCGTACGAAGTGCTTTGGCGGCGGCTATTCGACTACAAGTTCTACGACTACACCTCCAACCTGTCGGCAGCGTGGATCTGGAGCCGCATCCGCCGCATCGGACGCTCGCGCTACAACTTGTTCAAGGAGAAGCTGGGATATCTGGAGGGTGGGTCGCAAACGTTGCTCGATGCACTGAAGTCGGCGATTGTGAGCCGCGGCGGAGAGCTTCGGCTATCGACTCCGGCGTCCGAGGTGGTCGTCGAGCAGGGCGAGGTCAAAGGCGTCAGAACGGCGGTGGGGTTTGAAGCCTTCGACAAGGTCGTCAGCACTGTCCCCCTGCCTTATGTGCCACGGTTGATCCCCGGCCTGCCGGCATCGACCGCCGAGGCATTTGCCGCGCTCAAGAACATCGCGGTGGTTTGTGTGATCGCGAAGCTGAAAAAGCCGCTCACCGAAAACTTCTGGCTCAACATCAACGATCCGGAGATGGACATACCGGGCCTTGTGGAGTACAGCAACCTTCGGCCGCTCGATCCCCATGTGCTGTATGTGCCGTTCTACATGCCCGGAGAGCATCCCAAGTTCAAGGATGCCGACGAAGTTTTCCTTGAAAAGGTCAGGAAGTACTGCATGAAGATTAATCCGGACCTGGCCCCTGAGGATTTTGTCGACATGCGGGCTAGCCGTTATCGCTACGCGCAGCCGATATGCGATCCTGGCTACCTCGATCGCCTGCCCCCTGCGAAGCTGCCGGTCAAGGGCCTATGGGTTGCGGATACCTCCTACTACTATCCCGAAGACCGCGGTATTTCCGAGAGCATTGGCTTCGGGCGGAAGCTTGCCAAGGCTGCCGTCGCCGGGACGGACATGCCGGCATGCTGAATAAACAGTTCATCCGGTTCTTGGTCGCTGGTGGGATTGCCGCCGCTGCGAACTACGGATCGCGCTTCCTGTTCAGCACCTGGCTGAGCTATGGCCCGGCGATCGTGCTGGCCTACCTGGTTGGAATGGGAGTGGCGTTCGTCCTTATGCGCCAGCATGTGTTCTCCGCCACGGGTGCCGCGTTGGGGCCTCAGGTAGTGAAGTTTGTCGCAGTCAACCTGCTGGCTGTGGTGCAGACACTGGTTATCAGCCTCGTCCTTGCGCGCTGGGTGCTGCCGAGCCTTGGCGTCGTGACCCATGCCGAAGCCATTGCTCATCTAGCTGGAGTCCTCGTTCCAGTGGCGACCAGCTATTTTGGCCATCGGATGCTGACGTTCAGGAAAGCGTGAGCACGCCGGGCGTCGAATCGACGGCGTCGCTGGGCAAGACGATGTCCCGGCTGCTGCGTTGGATGATCCTGTTTGTGCTCCTGGGCGCCACGTTGAGCCTGGGCGCCATGATCTGGAGCGGGTGGAATGAGGTCATCCGCGCGCTCGCGCGGCTGGGCATTCTCTTACTGGTTGGCACGGCAGTCATCGCAAGCCTCGCATATCTGATTCGATTCTTCAGATGGCACCTGGCCCTTCTGTGCCTGGGGCATCGTGTCCCGCGACGAATCAATCTTGCAATCTACCTCTCGGGTTTGGCTCTCACCACGTCCCCGGGCAAACTGGGGGAGACCATCCGGTCCTTGTTTTTGCGGCCGTTGGGTGTGCCGGTGACCAAGAGCCTCGGAGCTTTCCTTGCAGATCGATTGTCCGACGTCGTCGGTGTGTGCGTGCTCGGGGCCATTGCGGGCTTGGTTGCACGAGGCACGCTCAATGTTGCTGGCCTCGTCCTGGGAGGCGTCTTTGCGGGGAGCTTTGCATTTCGTTGCCTGGTTCGAACGCCGCCGCTGTTTGACCGCGCAATGGCGATTGCCGGCAGATGGGGGCTTGCGCCTGGTCGTGCTGCTGTAGAGGCGCTCGCGTGCTGGGCACAGATCTGGACATTCCGCAACGCAACATTGTTCGCAGTTATGGCGTCGTTGGCCTACGGGATTCAAGCGGCAGTGTTCTTCGCTCTCAGCAACTCATTGCAGTTGCCGCTGCAGCCGTCGGTTGCTCTGGAAATCTTTGTGAATGCCACGCTCTTCGGTGCTGCGACCATGGTGCCGGGAGGGCTCGGCACCATGGAGGCATCACTCGTTTTGCAATTGATGGGTCATGGCATACAAAAAGCCGACGCGGTAGCCATAGCGATAGCAACCCGATGCGTCACGCTCTGGTGCGGCGTTCTCATCGGCCTGATCGCCTTTGCGGGTGTTTGCCTGCGCGCTGGGCCGGAGGAGCCTTCTTTGCCCTGAGAACTGGCGATGGATCGGGCAGCGCCAGACCAACGCCATACGCGTTGAGCGAATCCTGTGATTCGCCGGAGCAGGGGGCGGGCGCTCAGCGCTCGACGATCCTTCCATGCTCGAGATGAAGCACCCGGTTGCATTCCTTGGCGATCAGTTCAGGCGAATGAGATGCCAGCACCAGAATGCCGGACTTCGACACCACGTCCCGCATGCGCTGCTCGGCCTTTTCCGTGAAGGCCGCATCACCCACGGAGAGCCATTCGTCCATCAGCAGGATGTCGGCCTCTACGCTGGTCGAGATCGAGAATGCAAGGCGCATCATCATGCCGGTCGAGTACGTGCGAACGGGCATGTTGACGTACTCGCCCAGACCGCTGAACTCGCAGATCTCGGGCGTGAGCCGGTCGACTTCCTTCTTGCTCATGCCCATCACGAGGCCGCGAAGCATGATGTTCTCGACGCCGGTTGCATCCATCTCGATGCCTAGCGCAGGGTCGATCAGGCTGGCCACCGTGCCCTGGCGAGTCAACTCGCCCGATGAGGGTTCATAGACACCAGCCAGCGTGCGCAGCAGCGTGGACTTGCCTGCACCGTTGTGGCCGATCAGGCCGAGCCGGTCGCCGCTTTTCAGTTCGATGTTCAGGCCGCTGAGCGCCTGCACCACGGTGACCCCGGTTTCCTTGCCGAAGCGCCCGCCGGTGACCGAAGCCGCGATCGTCTTCTTGAGGGACGCCGAGCCGGCGCCATAGATCGGAAAACTGACAGAAACGTTCTTGAGTGAAATGGATGCCATAGATCAGAGCCAGTAGACGACGCGGCGGCGGTATTTGACGAACAACGCGCTCGCGACGGAGAGGCACAGCACAGTCCAGAAGCCGATGCCGATCCAGCTGTGGAGATGGGCTTCACCACCCATGAGCGGGGTACGCAGAAGGTCGAGCATCTGTGCGAAAGGATTCCACAGCACGTATTTGGCGCGACCAGGAAGGTTCTCAGGCAGCCAGAACACAGGGGTTAGGAACATCAGCATCTGCATGACGCTGGTGACGATCTGGGTCACGTCGCGATAGCGCGTGCAAATGAGGCCCAGCAGCAGGCCGAGTGCATGTGCGTTGACGACCAGGATCAGGAAGGCGGGGATGAACAGCAGGACCGACCACGACAGCGAGATGCCCGCCCAGAGTGCCACGGGGATGTAAAGCACGATCTGGTGGGCGAACTGGATCAGGTTGCGCGCCAGAGCTCGCCACACGAAGAGGCTGATCGGGAAGTAGCCCTGCTTCAGGTAATTGGACGACCCCACGAAGGCATTGCAGGCATCGGTGACTATGGTGGAGAAAAGGCTCCAGAAGATCACGCCGAGTGCCAGATGGGGGAAGAACTTGTCGAGATGCGTGCCGAAAAGCGACGCATACAGCGGCCCCATTCCTCCGATCATGACGCCCATGCTCAATGTGAGCCAGATCGGGCCGAGCATCGAGCGCCTATAGCGCAAAACGATGTCGAACCAGGCGAGGGTCCACCAGATGTCCGTGCGGCGCGTGCCTTCCCACCAGTCGGCCCACGCGCTACGGTGAAGGTTGGAGTGAACTTGGCTCATGTGAATCGATGAGAGACTGCGGAGGAAGAGTGCTAGATGGCGTCTTCGTCCGAACGGCTCCGGGCTGCCACCGGCCAAGCACGAGTGTCTTGCAGGTGCGCCCGAGGCGGCCTCATTTCTTGTCCTTTGTGTGATCTGGGTGATTTTACCGGGCGAGGTGAACGGGCCATGTCTTCCGCAACGCGGGAGGCGCCCTCCAGGGAGGCGGAGGGGGATGCGAAGATAATCGCCTGCTGGCGGACTCCGGGCGCTGCTCCTCCTCGGGCCGGCTATACGGCTCCAATCCCGCAAAAAGGTTCCCTCCTTGCTGTCCTGCCGGCAAGTCGTCTATGAAATCAGTATCTCGGCTCTTCGACTTCTTCCTCACCGTGCTCTGGAGAACCCCCGGTGTCGGCGGGCGGCTCCAGCGCGCCTGGCGGATGTTTATGAAGTCGGGTTGGCGGGGCATCAAGTGGGAACTCGGACGGCGCGTCACCGGGTTCAACGACTATCCGCGTTGGGTGCGGGAGCATGACACCCTGACACCGGCCGAGACCGCCCGGCTTTCCCGGCGCGTGGACTTCTTCGCCGAAAAGCCGTTGATCTCCGTGCTTATGCCCTCTTACAACCCTAACCCGGCGTGGCTGCGGGAGGCGATCGAGTCGGTGCGGGCGCAGATCTATCCGAACTGGGAGCTGTGCATTGCTGACGATGCGTCGCCTTCGGAAGAGGTCAAGGCGATCCTGAAGTCGTATGCGCAGAGCGATCCGCGCATCAAGGTCGTGCTCAGGCCGAAGAATGGGCACATCTCCGCATCGTCGAACAGCGCGCTCGAACTGGTCTCTGGCACATGGATCGCGCTGATGGACCATGACGACCTGCTGCCTGCCGATGCCTTGTTCTGGGTGGCCGACTGTATCGCCAGTCACCCCGACGTGCGGCTGATCTACTCCGACGAGGACAAGATCGACGAGTCGCTGACTCGTTCCGGCCCTTATTTCAAGTGCGACTGGAACGCCGATCTTTTCCGTTCGCAGAACATGTTCAGCCATCTGGGTGTGCTCTCGACGGAGCTCGTTCGCGCCGTCGGCGGCTTCCGGCTGGGGCTGGAAGGCTCGCAGGACTGGGACCTTGTCATCCGCTGCATGGAACTCATCGAGCCGAGGCAGGTGCGCCACATCCCCAGGGTGCTCTATCACTGGCGCGTGCATGCCGAGAGCACCGCGAAATCGATGGACGCCAAGCCCTATGCCGTGGTGGCCGGCGAACGCGCGCTCAACGAGCACTTCGAGCGCACGCAGACGCGCGCCCGGGCAGAGCACATCGGCTTCGGCTATCGGGTGCACTATGCGTTGCCCGATGCGCCGCCGCTGGTGTCGCTGGTCATTCCCACGCGAAACGCTGCGGCGTCGTTGCGCAGATGCGTGGATTCGATCATCGCGAAGACCTCGTACCCGCACTATGAGATCGTCGTGGCCGACAACGCCTCGGACGACACTGCGACCCAGGCTTGCCTCGATGCGCTGGCCAAGATGAAGAACGTGCGCGTGCTCACTCGTGCGCAGCGGCAAGACGCAGCCATGTTGTGCAATGCGGCGGTAGAGGGGGCCGCGGGAGAGGTCGTCGCGCTGGTCGACGACCACCTCGAAGTGCTGTCGCCCGAATGGCTGTCAGAGATGGTCAGTTTGGCGCTCCAACCCGGCGCGGGCGCCGTAGGCGCGCGTCTGATGGACCGCCGCCGGATCCTGACTCACGCCGGCATCATCCTGGGCCTCGGGGTGGATGGCGTGGCCGGGTGCTCGCATCGCGGCATGCCTGCAGGGCGCGAAGGCTATGGGGGCCGTGCCGCCCTGATCCAGTCGCTGTCGGCCGTCAGCTCGGCCTGCCTGGTCATCCGCAAGGATCGTTTCCTTGCCGTGGGGGGCCTCGATGGAAACCATCTGAAAGAGGCGTTTGTCGATGTTGACTTCTGCTTGCGCCTGGGCGAGGCCGGCCTGCGCACCCTCTGGACGCCCTATGCCGAGCTGCTCGACCACAGGCAGGCAGCCGCCCATGCACGCAAGGCCGGCGAGCCAGCCAGTACTTCCTATCGGGAAGATGTGGCCTATATGAAGCGCCGTTGGGGCCCTGTGCTCGACAACGATCCGGCGTACAGCCCCAATCTCATGCTCGAGCGCGAGGACTTCAGCTACGCCTGGCCCCCTCGCCTGGCGCCGGTCTGATCGAGGTCTGATGCCCCTCCAAGTCTCCGTCGCCCTCTGCACCCGCAACGGCGCGCGCTATCTGCCCGAGCAGCTGCGCAGCATCTGTGCACAAGAGCCGCTGCCGCAAGAGATCGTCATCTCCGACGACGGTTCGACCGACGACACGCTCGCAGTCGTGCGCGACACCCTCGCGCAGAGCGGCATGGCCGACCGCATCGTGCTGCGCGTCTTCAGCAACTCGCCGCCGCTGGGCGTCACCCGCAATTTCGAGCAGGCGGTGCGCGCCTGCAGCCACGATCTCATCGCGCTGTGCGACCAGGACGACGTCTGGTACGCCGGCCGCCTGGCGCGCATGGTGGCGCAGTTCGAGGCGCGGCCCGATCTGCTGCTGCTGCATACCGACGCGCGCCTGGTCGACGGCGATCTGAAGCCGCTGGGCTCGACGCTCTTCCACGCGCTCGAGGTGCAGCCGGCCGAGCTCGATGCCATCCGCAGCGGCGAGGCCTTCGGCGTGCTGCTGCGGCGTAATTTGGTGACGGGCGCGACGACGATGTTCCGCAGGACCCTGCTCGACGTGGCACTGCCGTTCTCACCCGAATGGGTGCACGACGAGTGGCTGGCTGCGGTTGCCGCCGCCACCGGCCGCATGGACGTGCTGCCCGAGCCGACCATCGACTACCGTCAGCACGGCAACAACCAGATCGGTGCGCGGCGGCTGACGCTTTCCGAGAAGGTGGCGAAGGCTTTCGTGGAGCGGGGCGACAAGCACATGGCGCGGCTGCGCCGAGCCGAGGAGTTGCTGCAGCGATTGCAGCAACTCGGCGACCGGGTGAGGCCGGGCTGCCTGGATGCGCAGCGCGACAAGGTTGCACACCAGCGGTTCAGGGCTAAGCTGCCGAAGACGCGTGCTCTCAGAGGGATCCCCATCTTGATCGAGGCGGCGCGCGGCCGCTATACCCGATTCGGCCGTGGCTTGTACGCTATCTCGCAAGATCTGCTCGAGCGTAGCTAGCGTTGTCCCGAAGAGATGATGGGCTGTGTTGAAGATATGGTCTTCCGCCGCCGGGCAGGAAATGAGGCTGGATAAACGAGAAATTGCATTTGACAGAGCGGCCGTTTAGTTTTTAAGCAAGATCTTTTTATTGCGTTGATCTAAGAGAGCCCAAGACTGGAGGGTCCTTTGCAATCTTCGCCTCGAGCTCAGATCCGATGCGAGTTACGTCGCAGGGAGTTGGTTAATTCCGCCCAATTGGCGTGTTTTTATAAAAATATGTTAAAAAATTTGCACCGTGCCGTTGCGGCTTGGAGAAAAAAGAATAAAACCGTACTCGAAATCTCGAGAGACTTCGTGGACATTGAATATGTGCGCCAGCGAACTGCACTTGTTTCTCAGGAGGATCCGGTCGGAGAATATTTGACGCAACATGCTTCAAGCATCGAGCCGAATAGGTTTTTTGAGTATCGATTCTATCGTCAGCAGGTAAAAGAGGAAATTCGCAATCCCCTTTTTCACTATATAGAAGAAGGAGAGCGAAAAGGGCTAAAGCCAGGTCCCAATTTCGACCCCCAGCACTACTCGAAAAGGTACCCCGATGTTGCTGCCTCGACAATTGGCTTGCTGCAGCATTTTATGAAATTCGGATTTTGGGAGGGGCGCGAACCGCGGGCAGTTGACCCTCGCCTTCTAGACTTGGTCGATGACGACTGGATTCGCGGCCGGCTGCCACAAGTAATCCCAGAAAATGCGAAGAATCTTCTGAATTTTTATCTTTTCAGCGGCCCACTCGAAATTTCGCCGTGCCCTGAGTTTGACCCTAACTTCTATCGCCTCCAGATCGGTGAAAGGGCATCGGTCGGCTCTTTGGTAGAAGACTACCTGGCCATTGGAGAGCATGAAAACAAGCGCCCAAGCTTGCATTTCGACCCTTATTTCTACCGCGAGGCGCATCTAGATGCGTCGAGCATGCAGTCTTCACTTCACCATTATCGGACTTCTGGTAAGTCGCAGGGACTTTCCACTGAGATTTCGCCGCCGCTGGAAAACTTGCTTCAAACTGCAAAAGAGGAATGTCGAAATGAACGCTGGCAAGAAAAGAAGTTTGCTGATTATGTAATCACTGGCTGGACGTCCGAAGATCCGAATAAATATTTTAGCTTGCGCCACTATCTGGGAAGCTACCCTGACCTTCTGCGCAAGAATATCAATCCTCTTGTTCATTATCTCTTGTATGGCGAGCCGCTAGGGATTTCTCCAAGCCCCAAATTCGACCCCGCTTGGTATTATGAGCGTTACCCCGATGTTAAAGCGGCGAATATAAGCGCTCTAGGCCATTACCTGGAGCACGGATTAAGGGAGAGGCGTATTCCGGTTCCTCCGCCAATCCTGAAAACAAAAGCCCAGGTTTTGCATGAAATGCAAGTATGCGGGTGTAGCCTAAACGGCACCGAGATGCTCCTGCAGTTCTCCATGACAGGTGTAAGCAAGCTAGGCCATCAGGCAATGCTTACCGAGCAAATAACTGTAAGCACTCTGGAAGGCGAAAGATATTTGAGCGTCAATGAGGTTTTCTTGAAAAACACAATCATCATTGGCGGAACTCGCTTTCTCTTGAATTCGAACGAAAAAATTGCTCATGACGAAGCTGAGCTTCTCCGAGAAAAGCGCGTTCGGCATGAAAAATATCAAGGAGCTTCTCGCCGCGGCGAAGAGATGCGGCTTCATGTCAGGCTTCGCCCAGGGAAAAAAATTGCACGTGGAATACACGTCATGCATGAGTACGACCCCAACTACTTTCATTTTGTGGCAGAGACGCTGCCTCGCGTCGCTCGCGCCAACAGCAGCAATATTTCGGTCGAAATTCCCTTGCTAGTTACCCGTGGACTACACCCGAACTTGCTCGAACTGCTTCGATCGGCCAATACGCTTGGCCGTCCGGTAATCGAGATTGAGCAAGGAGTGACATATGAAGTCGAAGAACTTTATTATTTCAGCGATTCCTCGATGGTGGTTGACGCTTATGACGGTGGAGAGTTTTCACGCTCTTCATATATCGACATTGGTGGAGTGAAAGCCGCAATTCGTCCGCTCAATGCTGTGAGTAAGCGTGAGGGATCAAAAAGGATATTTGCAGTACGAAAGAGTAAGTATCGGGCCTTAATAAACCAAACGCAGATCGCTGAAGTGCTGGAAAAGAATGGTTTTGATATTGTTGATTGCGGGGATCTATCTTTGGCAGAGCAAATATCTGTTTTTAAAGCGGCCGAAATCATTGTTAGCCCCACAGGAGCTCAGCTGACCAACGTCGTTTGGTGCCAGCCAGGATGTAAGGTCGTGGTATTGGCATCCGATCATCCCAGTCACCAGCTTTATCTTTGGGAGCTACTGGGCAGGCTATCGGGCGCCAAGGTATGCAATATCTGTGGACCGTCGATACCCGAAAGCGGGGATGAGGTAGATCTGCATTCGAACTATTCGATTGACGCCCATTCAATTTTAAATTGCATCGCGGCCGAAAAATGAAAATTCCAGAGTCTTTCGGCGATTCAATACGCCAAGTCGAGCTTAAGAAAATTGCGGACCCCCGGGGGGCCTTGACATTTATTGAAGGTGGAAATCACGTTCCCTTCGAAATAAAGCGTGTCTACTATCTCTATGACGTTCCTGGCGGTGAGGAGCGGGGCGGGCATGCTCACCACAACCTTCAACAATTGATTATTGGGATAGCAGGGAGTTTTGATGTCCATTTTGACAATGGAATCGATCGAGTCACGATGACATGCAATCGCCCATTTCAAGGTATTTTGATGAAATCATTGATATGGCGAGAGCTAACAAATTTCTCGTCGGGTTCGGTGTGCTTGGTTTTGGCGTCAGACTTTTATGTCGAGAGCGACTACATTCGAGACTACGATCAGTTTTTGAAAATTAGCAAAGGTAAATCATGATTCCATTTTTTGATGCCCACTCCATTCATGATCCGCTTAGAAAAGAATTGACGGATGCCTTCAATAAGGTGCTCGATCACAGCCATTTTGTGCTGGGCGGTGAGGTCTCATCATTCGAACAGGATTTCGCGAATTACTGCGGAACAAGCAACTGCGTGACCGTAGGAAATGGTTTGGACGCGTTGGTTCTAGCGCTTCGCGGTTGGGAAATCGGTCCGGGCGATGAGGTTATCGTCCCAGGCCAAACTTTTGTAGCCACATGGCTGGCAGTCAGCGCTGTGGGAGCTACCTGCGTCGCTGTCGATGTAGACCCCGACTCAGCACTTATCGGTATTGATCAAGTTGCCGCCGCCGTAACTCATAAGACCAAAGCTGTCATTGCCGTGCATCTCTTTGGTCAGGCGGTAGATATAAGTCGCTTGAGGAGTGTTGTGCCGGCACATATAAAAATTCTCGAAGACGCCGCGCAAGCGCACGGCGCATATAGTCACGGGAAGCGTGTTGGCTCACTGGGCGACGCCGCAGCATTTAGTTTTTATCCGACTAAAAATCTTGGCTGCCTGGGAGACGGTGGAGCGATCACCACCTCAGACGCTGAATTATCCAGGCGCATATCAATGCTTCGAAACTACGGTTCGGAGAAAAAGTATTTGCATGAGGTTGCTGGCGTCAATTCTCGCCTTGACGAACTTCAAGCGGCAATACTTCGCGTTAAGCTTCCACATCTTGACGACTGGAACGCTTCCAGGCGCAAGCTCGCCGAACGCTACTCCTCCCAACTTGCCGGCATCGACGGGCTCGAATTACCAGCTCCCAATGGTGCAGAAGCCCATGTCTTTCACCTATATGTGATCAAGACTAATGTCAGAGATGAATTGCAAAAATTTCTGCAGACGAAGGAAATATCGTCTCTCATCCATTATCCGATCGCGCCCGGGGAACAGCCTATCTACCGGAACTCTGCTTCGGGACTAAAAAACTCACAATTAGCTGCGGCAACGAGCCTATCGCTGCCTCTTTGGCCTAATATGCCTTTTGATGCTGTTGACGAAGTATCAGGCGCAATTAAAGAATTCATGTCGAGATGACTGCCCGGGTTTCCATTGTCATCACTTCTTTTAACCAGAGTGCTTACATCGCTGAAGCTATTCAGAGCAGTTTGCGTCAAACCGTTGAAGATGTGGAAGTTGTCATAGTTGATGACGGGTCGCAAGACGATAGCGTAAACATCATTGAAGGATTTCTTGACGATTCTCGAGTGAGATTTGTTCGTCAGAGCAATGAAGGACCTTCTGCGGCATTCAACGCGGGTTTGGAAAATGCTAGCGGTGAATACATTGCTTGGCTTGGTGGAGACGACGTTTGCATGCCAGATCGGATCGAGCGGCAGCTCGAGCTCATCTCATCTACGAGAGCTGATGTGGTTTTCTGTGTTCCGGAAATAATTGATGCGCAAGGGTATGCGCTCGAGAACAAAGATTTCCCTGTTTTTTCCATCAAGTTTTCGCAAAAAAATCTACTTGAAACTCTACTAACCGTAGGAAATTTCTTTTGTGCACCCAGTGCGTTCATGTCGCGCCGGGTGTTTGAGAGGATAGGAATACTCAGGCGGGGGCTCGTTCAGCTCCAAGATTTTGAATACTGGATTCGCTGTGCAATCAACGGGCTTGTTTTTCATCGTGACGAACGAGCCGTAATCAAATATCGGCGGCACGAGGCCAACCTCTCCTCAAAGAGCGGCGCTTTTGCTTCTTCATGCGAGTTCGCAATGATCGTCGGCAACGCATTGGACAACCCAGATGCCGCAGCAGCAATTCGACGCGCTTCGTCACATCTTCTGTTGCCGAACAGTTCGAATTCAGCGTCGCTCTCCACTTTGGATAAGGTGCTCTTCTTGTTGTCGAACAATAATTCCCAAATGAAGGCAAGAGGGGCTGTGCTGGCGATTCAGAGCATGGAGAAGGAAGAATTCAGAATGGAATTGCGCAACGCATCCATTTCGTTTCCTGCCTTTTTGAGTGCTTCTTTGTCAAATTTAGAGGTTTGATATGGCTGACCCCAAAATTCGCAAATGCCGGCGTATTACTGGTAACCGCCTCTCACTTGTCGATGCAAAGGCTTCAGATGCCGAATTCATTCTCGAGCTCAGGAGCGATGTAAACAAAAATAGGTATTTGTCCTCCACGTCGCCTGACTTGGAAAAACAGCGTGTATGGATGGAAAAATATGGCTTTGACGATAGTCAGGCATATTTTTTAATACTCAGCGAGGGCGAACGTATAGGAACAGTCCGCTTGTACGATCCGCGCTTGGATTCATTCTGTTGGGGTTCGTGGCTAATCAAAAATGGAGCGCCATCCAGTGCGGCTATCGAGTCGGCCTTGATGGTGTACCGCTATGCGCGCTCACTTGGATTTTCTCGCGCGCACTTCGATGTGCGCAAGGAGAATTCATCAGTGTGGAAGTTCCACGAGCGGTTCGGTGCTATGCGAATCCGGGAAACGGAATTAGACTACTTTTACGAAATTTCGGCCGAAAACATTGAGACTTCAATTCAGCGTTATAAAAAATTTTTACCGAAAGGTATTGGCATTGAATGGTAGATTTTTTGATGAATGCTATTTGAGCTGGCGCATAGTGGTTTGGGCATTGAAGATAATTTTCAAAAACATCTCTTCTCGATAGAAATTGCGCTTGTTTGTTTGTTTTTGCGAGTCGTATTGACGATTTTTGTATAGACGTGCGCTATGTGAATCTCGTCGTTATCCAGCTAATTCTGCGCATTTTCATGAAAAAATGCGCTTAAAGCGCATGTCCTTCTCTATATCGAGTAAATCTCGCCTGAGCGCAAGATTTGCTGTAAGGCGTTGTATGCCCCAAAAAATAAATCCGGAAAATGTCGGAAGTTAATGGGCGTCCTTGCGCAAGATCTGCTTCCGGAAATTGATGTGAAAATGAAAAAAATAGAGAAAAACGAAGCCTCTCCACTTTTTGCAGCCCTTGTTCTAGCTGTTGCATACGCAATGGCTATGGGGTTCATGCTTTTTCGGAATAATGCAAATCCCGCGCTTCTCACGGCGTCATTTATAGATAGCGGGTCGTTGCTGCTTAATTATATTCAGCTTCTGGAGCTGGGGAAATTCAATCAGTCATTGATGTATCACACGTCAATTTATGGTTGGCCTGGAAACCATCTCACCCTGTGGGTGCTTTCCCTTTCGGGAGCTGAAAGTTTTCAGGAGCGAGCAGTTGTTAGTCGATCAGTTTCTTTCGCTTTTTCCCTGGCTGGACTTGTGGGAATGGGAGTATTGCTTCGATCTAGAGGCAGCCGATTTTGGGGCGCTACGCTAGCCTTGATTTTTATGATGACGTGGGCGCCGTTTGTCGTCTTCTCCTACGAAATTCATCCTGAGGCTTGCGGATTTTTCTTTGGGGTTACATGCCTCATAGCGTCATCGGCATATTCAAAAAACCCAAAACTTGCATACCTTTACACGGCCTGGGGGGCGGCAATTTTTGCATTTCTCTCCAAGCAGCCTTTTCTTGTTTTTCTTCTTATTCCCGTTTTTCTCGGTGTTCAGGAATGCGTGAAGTCCCGATGGTCGTTTGGCGTGTGCCTCCGCGTGGCTGCTGTATTCCTTCTTGTTGGAGTTTTCTCGGCTGCACTGTCTAACCCGTATATTTTTCTCGACTTTAATGGATTCATTGAAAAACAAAGGGCTATACATACACATCATTTGCAGATTAGCAATACGGTATTGTATTCGGCTGGCAAGTGGTTGGAGATTGCCACTTTAATAGATCCATGGTATGCGGTTTCTGTGGTTGTCTCGGTCTTTATAATTGCAATTTCTGCGGATCGATTTCTCAAGGCTTGCGCATGGGCGAATTTATTGTTTCTGCTGGTATTGATTCTGGCAATGAAGTTCTTCTTCATTCGATCGTACTTGTATCCCGTCTTGCCGATCTCAATCGTATTGGTAAGTGAGTTTCCGAGGTTGTTTCATTCGAAAATACGAGCGCTGGTCACGTTATTTGTCATATTGGGTTTGGTGGCTGTGCTTTCTTATAACGCGATTAGAACGGCTGGGACTGTTGTTGTGGCAGGGCGATTTTCTGACTCTGTTCCTGCTAGAACAATGCTGGAATTTTCGAAAAGAGGCGATGATCAGACTGTGGTGGTATATTCCGCTAGCTTGCCCCTTGATGCGGAGAAATTCAAGCGGGCATACAACAATTTCGTCATTTCGGCTTCGAGTTTGGAGAAGCAGATTGCTGAAATTGGTCCCGATCTGATCCTCGTCGATCGCTTCTGGCCTTATTCCGAAGGAATGCTGTTTTCGCGAGCTGCCTCAAACCAAAGCATGGCTCACTATGTCGTCACCCGAACTTCTAGAAAACTCAATTGTGAATACCAGCAATCTGGCCCCTTCATGGACTGTTTAAAAATCTTGATTGGCACCGACGGCCTTGATGGAATAGTCAAATACGACGTTTATGTGAAGCCTTCCAGATTGGAACTTGTCGAAGGTATCGAGGGATTGCACTAAAGGCTGTAAAGACTCACAGGCTGGCTGCGCTGTTGCGCAGCGTGGCGTTTCCCTAGTCTTGAATCGGAAGCAGTTTGAGCGGTTGGCAAACCGTTCTTTATCTTATGCATCGGGCCATTGCGTAGGCATGGCAGCGTTTCCTAGATGCCAACTCGTGCACGTATCGCTGGCCTGCCTTGAATGATCTAGCTGGTAAGGCGCCAGTACCGCCAGAACGAAGTCGACAGCCACACCTTCAGCAGGCTGGTCACGTGCCAGTACAGGTATTTCCTGCTGCGGTGGCTTTCGCGCTGCGCATCATGCCGGGCGAGCAGGTTCTCCCCCACCTGCAGCTTCCAGCCTGCCAGCCGGGTGCGGGCACAGATGTCGAAGTCCTCGCCGTACATGAAGAACTTCTCGTCGAAGCCGCCGACCTGCCGGTAGGCCTTGCTGCGAAACAGCATGAACAGCCCCGGAATCCACGCCGGCACCGTCGGGCGCACGTAGCCGGGCTTCTTTCTTCCTACGATTTCGAGCGGCGTCAGCAGCGCCCGGTGAGGTTCGGGCTCGGTTTTGCCGGGCTCCAGGATGCGCGGCGTCAGCAGGCCGGCGTCCGTCGCGGCCTGCGCGAGCAGTGGCGACAGCACGTCGTTGTCGAAGCGGATGTCGGGGTTCAGCACCAGGAACCACTCGGTGCCGCAGCGTTCGAAGGCCTGGTTGTGATTGGCCCCGAAGCCCTTGGGGCTCGCGTTCTCGATCCGCTCCACCCTGAAGCCCCAGCTGCGGCCGGCAAGAACGTCGGCCTCGGGGATGTTCAATGTAAGCAAAACCTTGTCGATGACGGCGCGGCTGTGCCTGTCCAACTGCTCCAGCAGCGGCAGCACCAGCGCGAGCTGGCCGTGGCTCACGATCGAAATGGTGATGGGAGGGCGGGAGGAGGGGGGCGTGGGCATGGTCTAATTTCGCCCGGGAATTCTAGGGTTCCCCAAACCCCACACATGATTGCTCTGATCGTCATCAGTTTCTTCGTCGCCGCCTTCTCGGTCCAGGTGTTCATGCGACGTGCGCGGCGGCATGCCCGCATCTACGGCGCCGACATGCCCCAGCGCTTCCACAAGGGCCACGTGCCGCGCCTGGGCGGCGCGGGCATCCTGATGGGCATGGGCGTGGCCTGGCTGGCTGCCGGCATCACCGGCACCGACCCGTTCAACGTCTCCTGGCCGGTCACGACCTCGATGCTCACGCTGGTGTGCATCCTGCCCGCGGTGCTCGGCGGCATCGTCGAGGACGTTACCCAGCGCGTGAAGGTGCGCTACCGGCTGGGGCTGACCATCGGCTCGGCGCTGCTGGTGTGCTGGCTGCTGGGGCTGGGCGTGGCGCGCACCGGCTTCGAGACGGTCGACGGCTGGCTGGCGATGGTTCCCTATGCCACCGTGCTCTTCGCGGCCCTGGCCATCGGCGGCCTGCCGCATGCCTTCAACATCATCGACGGCTACAACGGGCTCGCGGGCACGGTCGCCGTGCTGGTCTGTCTGGCAATCTCGCACGTGGCGCTGCAGGTCGGCGACCGGCAGCTGGCGGCCATGGTGGTCTGCCTGGTCGGCGCCACCTTCGGCTTCCTGGTGTGGAACTACCCGCGCGGCAAGATCTTCGCCGGCGACGGCGGTGCCTACGTCTGGGGCATGGTGATCGCCGTGGCCTGCGTGACGCTGGTGCAGCGCCATCGCGTGGTGTCGCCGTGGTTCCCGATGCTGTTGCTGATCTACCCGGTGTGGGAGACGCTGTTCTCCATCTACCGCAAGCTGGCGCGCGGGCAGTCGCCGGGCACGGCCGACGCGCTGCACTTCCACCAGCTGATCTTCCGCCGCATCGTGCGCGTGGCCTTCGCGGACGACGAGGCCCGCCAGCTGCTGGCGCGCAACAACCGCACCTCGCCCTACCTGTGGATGTTCGCGGCCCTGTCGGTGGTGCCGGCGGTGCTGTTCTGGAACAACACGATCGTGCTGATGTTCTTCTGCCTGCTGTTCGTCACGACCTACGTGGGTGCGTACCTGATGATCGTGCGCTTCAAGGTCCCGCGCTGGCTGCGGCCGTGACTGGCAAACCCCCAGGCTTCGCGCGCTCAGTGTCGCGCGCCTTCCCTTTTGCAGGGGGCAACACCGGTTCCACGGTGTTCCCCGTGCAGTCAGCCGGCTGTCACCGGGATTGCGCGAGAATTTGAGCCTCACCTGATCGTCCACCGCTTCGGAGCCTGACCGCCCATGACCGACCCCGTCCTCAACATCCCCCCGCGCGACAAGGCCGAGATCCTGGCCCAGGCGCTGCCGTACATCCGCAAGTTCCACGGCAAGACCATCGTCATCAAGTACGGCGGCAACGCCATGACCGACCCGGCGCTGCAGGCCGATTTCGCCGAAGACGTGGTGCTGCTCAAGCTGGTGGGCATGAACCCGGTGGTGGTGCACGGCGGCGGCCCGCAGATCGAGGCGGCGCTGAACCGCCTGGGCAAGAAGGGCAGCTTCATCCAGGGCATGCGCGTGACCGACGCCGAGACCATGGAAGTCGTCGAATGGGTGCTGGCCGGCGAGGTGCAGCAGGACATCGTGGGCCTGATCAACCAGGCCGGCGGCAAGGCCGTGGGCCTGACCGGCCGCGACGGCGGCCTGATCCGCGCGCAGAAGCTCAAGATGGCCGACCGCAACGATCCCAACCTGCACCACGACGTGGGCCAGGTCGGCGACATCGTCTCCATCGACCCCAGCGTGGTCAAGGCGCTGCAGGACGACGCCTTCATCCCGGTGGTCAGCCCCATCGGCTTCGGCGAGGAGAACGAGAGCTACAACATCAACGCCGACGTCGTCGCCGGCAAGCTCGCCACCGTGCTCAAGGCCGAGAAGCTCATGCTGCTGACCAACACGCCCGGCGTGCTCGACAAGGACGGCAAGCTGCTCACCAACCTGAGCGCCCGCGAGATCGACGACCTGTTCGCCGACGGCACCATCTCTGGCGGCATGCTGCCCAAGATCGAAGGCGCGCTCGACGCGGCCAAGAGCGGCGTGAACGCGGTGCACATCATCGACGGCCGCGTGCCGCACGCGATGCTGCTGGAGATCCTGACCGACCAGGCCTACGGGACGATGATCCGCGCCCGTTGAGCCCGGCGTGGGCGCGTGCTCACTGCGCTGTGCGAGAATCAATTGATTACATCTTTGCACGCGCTCCCATGCAGAACGAAGAGACGACCAGTGCTTCCGGCGTAGAGACTCCTGCGGAAACGACCACTCCCCCGGCGCGCAAGCGCCCCAAGCCGGGCGAGCGGCGCGTGCAGATCCTGCAGGCGCTCGCCTCCATGCTGGAGCAGCCGGGCGCAGAGCGGGTCACTACCGCCGCGCTGGCCGCACGGCTCGAAGTGAGCGAAGCTGCGCTCTATCGCCATTTCGCGAGCAAGGCCCAGATGTTCGAGGGCCTGATCGATTTCATCGAGCAGAGCGTCTTCACGCTCGTCAACCAGATCCTCGAGCGCGAGGGCGCCACCGGCGCCCAGCAGGCCGCCCGCATCCTCACGCTGCTCGTGCAGTTCGCCGAACGCAACCCCGGCATGACCCGCGTCATGGTGGGCGACGCGCTGGTCTACGAGAACGAGCGCCTGCAGCAGCGCATGAACCAGTTCTTCGACAAGATCGAATCCACGCTGCGCCAGGTGCTTCGCGGCGCCGCCGCGGCCGACGGCTCGGCCACGCCCAGCGTCGACGCCCAGGTGCGCGCCGCGGCGCTCACGGCCTTCGTGGTGGGGCAGCTGCAGCGCTTCGCGCGCTCGGGCTTCCGCCGCGCGCCGTCCGAGCACCTGGAAGCGACGATCGCGCTGATCGTCTGACGGGGTACCCTGCAGGGGCCCTGGCCGGCTCGCCTCGAGCTCTCGGGCGGAGTAGCATCGTCCAGCCCCTCGCCGCCAGCCCAGGTGGCGAGCCGATGGTTGCCCCGATTGCCTCGACGGAGGGCGCATGAGCCATGGCACGGTCGGTCCGATGGAGCCCCGCCTGTGGCGGGTGTGCGAGCATGCCTGACGCGGCGCGCGGCCCCCAAGGTCTGCGGACCATCCTCCTCACGACGGTGGCCATGCTCGCATTCGCGGCCAACTCCCTGCTGTGCCGGCTCGCGTTGCAACACAAGGGCATCGACCCCGCGAGCTTCGGCAGCGTCAGGCTCGTGGCGGGAGCGCTCATGCTGGGGCTCATCGTGCGCTTCAGGGCGCAGCCGCAGGCCTCGCCGGCTCGCGTGGACTGGCTGGCCGCCGTCATGCTGTTCGGCTACGTTGCCTTCTTCTCCTTCGCCTACCTCAGCCTGCCGGCGGGCACGGGTGCGCTGATCCTGTTCGGCGCGGTCCAACTGACGATGTTCGGCGTGGGCCTGCGCTCCGGCACCGAGCGCTTCGGGGCGCTCGCATGGCTCGGCTTCGCGATGGCGGCGGGCGGGCTCGTCTACCTGGTGCTGCCGGGCATTGCCGCGCCGCCGCTGCTGGGCGCCGCGCTGATGGCGGTCGCTGGCGTGGCCTGGGGTGTGTATTCGCTGCGCGGCCGTGGCGTGGCCGATCCGCTGGCTGCCACCGCGCGCAACTTCACGCGTGCGGTGCCGCTCGCACTGGCGCTGAGCCTCGTGTTCGCGGCCAGCGCTCGCGCGGACGCGACCGGCCTCGTGCTCGCTGTCGCCTCCGGTGCGCTGACCTCAGGGCTCGGCTACGTGGTCTGGTACGCGGCCCTGAGCCGCCTCGGCGCCATGCGCGCGGCCACCGTGCAGCTGTCGGTGCCGCTGCTGGCGGCGTTCGGCGGCGTGCTGTTCCTGTCGGAGGCGATCACGCCGCGGCTGGCGGCGGCCTCCGTGGCAATCCTGGGCGGCATCGCGCTCGTGCTCGGCCAGAAGGCGCGAAGCGCCCGTCCTTAGGCTGGACGGCTGGCCAGGGGCTACGAGACCTGCACGCCCACCTTCGCGCCCGCCGCGACGATCTCCCCCCAGGTCGCATCGTCCACCCAGATCCCGTCCTTGCGACGCGCCACGCGCGCCTTGCGCTCCGGCTCGCCCGCGATCTGCACTTCTTCGAAGCCCTGCCCGGGCGGGCTCTGCCGCAGCCAGGCGACGAACTCGCGGGCTTCCTCGTCGAAGGATTTCTGCGTGCCCAGCTTCGCCGGGTCGATCAGCACCGTGAGCATGCCGTTGAGCACGGTGCGCGCCGTGTCCGCCTGCCGATGCCAGGTGCCGCCGCCGGTGAGCGCGCCGCCGAGCAGCTCGCAGGCCACGGCCATGCCGTAGCCCTTGTGCTCGCCGAAGGTCGTGAGCGCGCCGAAGAGGCCGTTGCCCTGCGGCACCACCACCACGCCCGGGTCGTTGGTGGGCGCGCCGTTCTCGTCGATGAGGTAGCCGTCGGGCACGCGCTCGCCCTTGTTGTGGGCCACGCGCATCTTTCCTTGCGCCACGCGGCTGGTCGCGTAGTCGAGCACGAAGGGCTCCGCGCCTGCGAGGGGAATGCCGATGCAGCACGGGTTGGTGCCGAAGCGCCCGTCGCCGCCGCCCCAGGGCGCGACCACCGGCCGCGAGAGCACGTTGACGAAGTGCATCGACACCAGCCCCTGCGCCGTCGCCATCTCCGCGAAGTGACCGATGCGGCCCAAGTGGTGCGCATGCGCCAGCGTGAAGATGCAGCTGCCGTGTTGCTTCGCGCGCGCGATGCCCAGCTCCATCGCCTGCACGCCGACGATCTGGCCGTAGCCGTGCTGGCCGTCCAGGCCCATCAGCGTGCCGATGTCGAGGTTCACGCGCACCGCGGCGTTCGGCTTCAGGCCGCCCTCGGCCACTGCGTCGACATATCGAGGCAGCATGCCCACGCCATGCGAGTCGTGCCCGCTCAGGTTGGCCAGCACCAGGTTGGCCGCCACCTGCCGGGCCTCGGCGGGCGAGCTGCCCGCGGCTTCGAGGATACGGGCGACGGTGGCCTGCAGGTGGTCGGCCTTGAGCGTATGGGACATGGATCAGGCTCCTTTCGCGTTCAGCGTGATGGCGTAGAGCGACGTGGTCGCGCAGATGAAGAGGCGGTTGCGCTTGGGGCCGCCGAAGCAGACGTTGGCCACGCGCTCGGGCAGCAGGATCTTGCCAAGCAGCGTGCCGTCGGGGTGGTAGGCGTGCACGCCGTCGAGCGCGCTGGTCCAGATGCGGCCTTCGGTGTCGAGGCGGAAGCCGTCGAACATGCCGCTGGTGCACTCGGCGAAGACCTCGCCGCCGCTCAAGGTGCGGCCATCGGCTCCGAGCTTGAATTTTCGGATGTGCCGGGGACCGTCCGCCGCATGGCTGGCTCCCGTGTCGGCGATGTACAGCAGCGATTCGTCCGGCGAGAACGCCAGCCCGTTGGGCTTCACGAAGTCGTCGGCCATGAGTTCCACTTCGCCGCTTTGCGGATCGATGCGGTAGACATGGCAGGCGCCGATCTCGCTGTCGGCCTTCAGGCCCTCGTAGTCGGAGAGGATGCCGTAGCTCGGGTCGGTGAACCACACGGCGCCGTCCGAGTGCACCACCACGTCGTTGGGCGAATTGAGCCGCTTGCCTTTCCAGTGCGAGGCCAGCACGGTGACTGTGCCGTCGTGCTCGGTGCGCGTCACGCGCCGCGTGAGGTGCTCGCAGCTCACCAGCCGGCCCTGGCGGTCGACCGTGTTGCCGTTGGTGTTGTCCGATGGCTCGCGAAAGGTGCCCACCGTGCCGTTGACTTCGTCGAAGCGCAGCATGCGGTTGTTCGGGATGTCCGACCACACCAGCGTGCGGTGCGCGGCGAACCACGCGGGGCCCTCGCACCAGCGCGCGCCGGTCCATAGGCGCTGCACGCGCTCCGGGCCCGGAATGCAGCCCTTGAAGCGCGGGTCCAATTGTTCGAAACCGGTGCCTTCCAGGAAGCCGAAGGGGAGAGTCGCCATGCCGTTCCTCGTCGATGGGTTCAATTCACATCACCGCGCCGACCTGCCACGGCACGAACTCGTTCTGGCCGTAGCCGTGCTGCTCGCTCTTCGAGTGCGCGCCCGAGGCGGTTGCCAGCACCAGCTCGAAGATGCGCTGGCCCATCTCCTGGATCGACGCGGTGCCGTCGACGATCTCGCCGCAGTTGATGTCCATGTCTTCCTCCTGGCGCTGCCACAGCGCCGAGTTGGTCGCGAGCTTGAGCGAAGGCGAGGGTGCGCAGCCGTAGGCCGAGCCGCGCCCGGTGGTGAAGCAGATCAGGTTGGCGCCGCCGGCGACCTGGCCGGTGGCGCTCACCGGGTCGTAGCCCGGCGTGTCCATGTAGACGAAGCCGTGCGCGGTGACGGGCTCCGCGTATTCGTACACCGCCTCGAGGTTGCTGGTGCCGCCCTTGGCGACCGCGCCCAGCGATTTCTCGAGGATGGTGGTGAGCCCACCTGCCTTGTTGCCCGGCGAGGGGTTGTTGTTCATCTCGCCTTCGTTGACGGCGGTGTAGTGCTCCCACCACTTGATGCGGTCCACCAGCTTCTGGCCGACCTCGCGCTTCACCGCGCGGCGCGTGAGCAGGTGCTCGGCGCCGTACACCTCGGGCGTCTCGCTGAGGATGGCCGTTCCGCCGTGCGCCACCAGCAGGTCGACCGCCGCGCCCAGCGCCGGGTTGGCGCTGATGCCCGAGTAGCCGTCCGAGCCGCCGCACTGCAGCCCGATCGTGATGTGCGCCGCGCTGCAGGGCTCGCGCTTCACCGCGTTGGCGCGCGGCAGCATCTCGTTGATGAGCGCCACGCCCTTCTCGACCGTCTTGCGCGTGCCGCCCGTGTCCTGGATGTTGAAGGTGCGGAAGTTCTCGCCCTCGGCCAGGTGGCCGGTCGCGAGCCAGGCGTTGATCTGGTTGGCCTCGCAGCCCAGGCCCACCACCAGCACGCCCGCGAAGTTCGCATGCGTGGCATAGCCCGTGAGCGTGCGCTCCAGTATCTGCATGCCCAGGCCCTGCGTGTCCATGCCGCAGCCGGTGCCGTGCGTGAGCGCGATCACGCCGTCCACGTTCGGGAAAGCGGCCAGCGCCTGCGGATTGGTCTTGCGAGAGAAGTGGTCGGCGATGGCGCGCGCGGCCGTGGCCGAGCAGTTCACGCTGGTCAGCACGCCGACGTAGTTGCGCGTGGCCACGCGGCCGTCGGCGCGCCTGATGCCCATGAAGGTGGCTTCGCGCTTGGTGGGGGCGGGCTTCACGTCGGCGCCGAAGGCGTAGTCGCGTTCGAAGTCGCCCTTGTCGGGGCCCATGTCGAGGTTCTGCGTGTGCACGTGCTCGCCGGCGGCGATGGGGCGGCTCGCGAAGCCGATGATCTGGTTGTAGCGGCGCACGGGCTCGCCCTGCGCGATGTCGCGCATCGCGATCTTGTGGCCCGGCGGGATCAGCCCGCGCACGGCCACGCCTTCGACGGCGGTGCCGCCAAGCAGCTGGGAGCGCGCGATGACGACGTCGTCGGCGGGATGGAGTCGGATGTAGGGAGTCATCGTGGTGTTCTTCCTCGGGTCCTCGGGGTTCAGGAAGCCTTGGTGCGGCGCCAGCTCGCGCTGAACCGCTGGTGGAACTTGTCCATGTGTTCGTGCATGGCGCTTCGAGCGGCGGCCGGGTCGCGCGCGGCGATGGCCTCGAGGATCAGCTCGTGCTCGCCGATGGCGACCTGCCACGACTCCATGGTCTCGAAGTAATCGATCATCCGGGCGAAGATCGGCCCGTGCCGCGACTCCCAGAAGCCTTGTACCGTCTCGGTCAGCACCACGTTGTCGCAGGCGTTGACGATGGCCAGGTGGAAGGCGCGGTCGCCCTCGTGCGGCACCTCGTTGCGCGCGGCCAGCTCGCGCATCATCCGGATCGCGCGGCGCATGGCGTCCACGTCCTTGCGCTTGCCTTGCAGGGCCGCGGTGGCGGCGGTCTCGCCCTCCACCATGCGGCGCGCGCGGATGATTTCGAGCGGTCCCCATTCGATGCCCGCAGCGCCATTGGGCGGCGCAGGCGTGCGGCTCGAGCGGTCGAGCACGTACACGCCCGAGCCGGTGCGCACCTCGACCCAGCCCTCCACCTCCAGCGCGATCAGCGCCTCGCGCACCGACGGCCGGCTCACGCCCAGCTGCCGGGCAAGGTCGCGCTCGGCGGGAATGCGCGCGCCCACCGCGAATTCGCCCTTGCCGATGAGCTCGCGCAACTGTTCGGCGATCTGGCGATAGAGGCGCTGGGGTTCGAGGGTCTGGAGCGGCACGGAGGAGGGCGGAAGGACGCGAAGGGGGGAGGAAAAAAGCGGTTAAGGGTTGTCCTGAATTGGCCAAGTGGTCAGGCCAATTCAGAATACGCCAGATCGCCCGCACCATCATCGGGCCAAACCCGAGGACATGGCCGAGGAGACGACCCAATTGAACCAGCTCGACTTCAACGGCCGCCACGCGGTCGTCACCGGCGGCGCCACGGGCCTGGGCTTCGGCATCGCACAGCGGCTGGTCGCCTCGGGCGGCAGCGTCACGTTGTGGGACCGCGATGAAGCCGCCGCCGCAAAGGCCGCCGAATCGCTCGGCGACAGGGCCTTCGCGCTGAAGGTCGACGTTTCGCAGCAGTCCTCGGTCGCCAGGGCGGTAGCCGACACGATGGCGCACGCGCCGCGCATCGACGCGCTGGTCAACAGCGCCGGCATCACCGGCCCCAACACCAAGCTGTGGGACTACCCGGTGGACGACTGGCGCCAGGTGATGGAAGTCAACATCAACGGCGTGTTCCTGTGCTGCCGCGAGGTGGTGGCGCAGATGCGCAGGCAGGGCGACCGGGGCTATGGCCGCATCGTCAACATCGCCTCGGTGGCCGGCAAGGAAGGCAACCCCAACGCCAGCGCCTACAGCGCGAGCAAGGCGGCCGTCATCGGCCTGACCAAGTCGCTCGGCAAGGAACTGGCCGACACCGGCATCCGCGTGAACTGCGTGACGCCCGCGGCGGTGAAGACGGCCATCTTCGACCAGATGACGCCGGAGCACATCGCCTTCATGCTCTCGAAGATTCCCATGGGCCGCTTCGGCACCGTGGAAGAGGTGGCCGCGATGGTCGGCTGGCTCTGCACGGAAGATTGCTCGTTCTCCACCGGCGCGGTCTTCGACCTCTCCGGTGGCCGCTCCACCTACTGATCAATCAATGCACTGAAAGGAAAGCATGAAACTCGTCCGCTACGGCAACCCCGGCAAGGAAAAGCCCGGCCTCATCGATGACAACGGCCAGCTGCGCGACCTGAGCGCCGTCGTCAAGGACATCGGCCCCGACCAGCTCGGCGACGCCGCCCTCGCCAGGCTGCGCAAGCAGAAGGTCGACAAGCTGCCGCTGGTCAAGGGCAAGCCGCGCTTCGGCTGCCCGGTGGCGAACGTGGGCAAGTTCATCGCCATCGGCCTGAACTACGCGGACCACGCGGCCGAATCCGGCCTGCCGGTGCCCAAGGAGCCGGTGGTGTTCACCAAGGCCAACAGCTGCGTGCAGGGCCCGAACGACCCGGTGATGCTGCCCAAGGGCTCGGTCAAGACCGACTGGGAAGTCGAGCTCGGCGTAGTCATCGGCACCCGCGCGCGCTACGTGCCGCAGAAGAGCGCGCTCGACTACGTGGCCGGCTACTGCACCATCAACGACATCAGCGAGCGCGAATACCAGATCGAGCGCGGCGGCACCTGGGACAAGGGCAAGGGCTGCGACACCTTCGGCCCCATCGGCCCCTGGCTGGTGACGCGCGACGACGTGCCCAACCCGCAGAAGCTGGCAATGTGGCTCGACCTGAACGGCAAGCGCGTGCAGACCGGCAACACGAAGACCATGATCTTCACCGTGGCCAAGATCGTGAGCTACGTGAGCCAGTTCATGACGCTGATGCCGGGCGACATCATCACCACCGGCACGCCCCCCGGCGTGGGCATGGGCATGAAGCCGCCGCTCTTCCTGAAGAAGGGCGACGTGATGACACTGGGCATCGAAGGCCTGGGCGACCAGCGCCAGGAAGTGATTCCCTTCAAGCTCTGAGCCCGGCTCCGCGCCTGTCTGCGATCATCCGTCGCATGCAGGCGCCTCCCGTCCATCGCTGCCAGGTCTTCGGCTCCCCGTGGGAGGGCGTGTACGGCACGTCGATCGACAGCGCGCTGCACTACGGCCGTCACTGGCACGCGACCTACGGGCTGGGCCTGCTCGAGCAGGGCGCCCAGAGTTCGGCCAGCGGTCGCGGCAAGGTCGATGCCTACGCGGGCGACCTGATCACCACCAACCCCGGCGAAGTGCACGACGGACAGCCGCTGGGCGGGCCTTCGCGGCGCTGGCGCATGGTGTACCTGGAGCCGGGCGTGATGAACGGCATCGGAGGCGTTATTGGCCCGGAGGTCGAGTTCACGCGCCCTGTGCTCAAGGACGACCGGCTTCGCCACACGCTGCAACGCCTGCTCGCGCGCCTCGATGCGTGGCATGCCGGCAGCAAGGGCACTGCTGAAGAGCTGGCTTGCGAGGAGTCGCTGGCCGAAGTCTGCGGCCTGCTGCTCGAGGCGCATTCCGCGAGGCCGCCATCGTCTTCGTCCGCTGCCGGCGGCGACATGCGCCATCTGCGCGAGCGTCTGGCCGACGACCTGTGCGAGCCGCCCGGACTCTCCGAACTCGCCGCGATGGCGGGCCTCAGCCGCTACCAGGTGCTGCGCCGCTTCGAGAAAGCCTACGGCGTGCCGCCGCATGCATGGCTGCTGCTGCAGCGCGCTGAACGCGCACGCGGCCTGATCCGGCGCGGCGGGAGCCTGGCCGATGCCGCCGTTGCGAGCGGCTTCGCGGACCAGAGCCACATGACCCGCATCTTCGCGCGCCACTTCGGCTTCACGCCCGGCGCGTGGCAGCGCGCCTGCCGCTAGGTTCCGGTCAGCGCAGCACGCGGATCAGCTCGTCGTACACCAGCCGCACGCGCGCCGGCACCGGTGCGCGCTGCGAGCGGTAGACGTGGATCGGCCAGGGCTCGGGTGCCTCGGCCTCCAGCACCTCCACCAGCTCGCCCGATTGCAGCAGGGGCTCGGCCAGCGGGGCCACGAGCTGGCCGAAGCCCAGGCCCGCGCGCACGGCCGCGCATTCGGCATCGACGTCGTCGGTGACGAAGGCCGGCGCCGCGACCGGCACCTGCCGCCCCTTGCTGAAGAACCACGACCACGGGCGGCCCGAACTGCGGTCCATCAGCGCGGTGAGCGGAAAGCCGGGCAGCGCATCGAGGCTCTGCGGAATGCCGGTGCGCTCGATGAGCGCGGGCGCCGCCACCACGTAGAGACGCATCCTGCCGACCGTGCGGGCGACGAAGCGCGCATCGCGGATGGGGCCCGCGCGCACGCCGACGTCGATCTGCTCGTCGACCACGTCGGCATGGCTCTCCGACAGCCGCAGATCGAGCACCAGGCCGGGATGCGCGGCCAGCATCGGCGCGAGCGCCTGCGGGATCAGCCGGCGGCCGAAAACGTTGGGCGCGGTCACGCGCACCGTGCCCGCGTGCTGCGATAGCGCGCGCCGGTCGGTGCGGTGGAACAGCGCATCGACGCCGCCCACCGCGACACGCGCGCGCTGCGCGAGCTGCCGGCCGAAATCGGTGAGCTGCACGCCGCGCGTGCTGCGGTGGAAGAGCGGCTCGCCCAGTTCCTCCTCGAGCTCGCGCACCGCGCGCGTCACCACCTGCGGCGACACCGAAAGGCGCACGGCTGCCTCGCGGAAGTTGGAGGCGTCGGCAGCGGTGAAGAAGACGCGCAGCGCCTCGAGGCGATTGGACATGGAGTGTTCCTCGAATGGGAATTCTGAAGTCGCCAGAGTTTCATTTACTGGAATGCATGGATTTTCCACACTGCATGCACTTCTTCAACGCTTCTTCAACACCTCCCGAAAGGAACTTCTCCATGACATCCGTTCAAGACAACATCAAGGGCAAGGTCGCCATCGTCACCGGCGCGAGCAGCGGGCTCGGCGAGTCGACCGCGCGCCACCTGGCCGCGCGCGGCGCCAAGGTGGTGCTGGCGGCGCGCCGCACCGACCGCCTCGAGAAGCTCGTCGCCGAGATCCGCGAAGCCGGCGGCGAGGCCATCGCAGTAGCCACCGACGTGGCCAAGCGCGCCGACCTCGAGAAGCTCGCTGAAGCCACCGTCGATGCCTTCGGCCGCATCGACGTGCTGGTCAACAACGCGGGCGTGATGCCGCTGTCGCCCATCCACAAGCTCAAGGTCGACGAGTGGGACCGCACCATCGACGTCAACATCAAGGGCGTGCTCTACGGCATCGCCGCTGTGCTGCCGCGCATGCAGGCGCAGGGCAGCGGGCACATCGTCAACATCGCGTCCATCGCGGGGCTGAAGGTGTTCACGCCGATCGGCACGGTCTACAGCGCCACCAAGCACGCGGTGCGCGCCATCTCCGAGGGCCTGCGCGTGGAAGTGGGCAACAGCGGCGTGCGCGTGACCATCGTGTCGCCCGGCGCGGTGGAGTCGGAGCTCAAGCTCGGCAGCACCGACGCCGAGAGCGCCGCTGGCGTGAAGGCCTTTTACGAGGCCAACCAGATCCCGGCCGATTCGGTGGCGCGCGCCGTGGTCTACGCGGTGGAGCAGCCGGCCGACGTGGACATCAACGAGGTCGTGCTGCGACCCGTGTCGCAGGAGTTCTGAGCCGGCCTGAAAGCATGAGAGAGATGCGGGACGGACCCGATGGCGGTCCGATCCGCCTCGATTAACCTTCAACAACTGAAGGTCAATTCGCGGCCTCGGATGGAAAGGCCTGCAAAATAGAACGACCGTTCGTTTTTGCATGGAAATTCCACGATGACCGCAACCGCCGTTCCCGCCAAGCCCGCGCGCGCCGCCCAGAAAGGGCAGCAGACCAAGGCCGTCATCGTCGACGCGGCGCTGGCGCTGGCCGCGCAGATCGGCCTCGAAGGGCTGTCGATCGGCGCCGTGGCCGAAATCACCAAGATGAGCAAGTCGGGCGTCTTCGCCCACTTCGGCTCGCGCGAGGAGCTCCAGATCTCGGTGGTGCGCGAATACCACGCGCGCTTCGAGCAGGAAGTGTTCTTCCCCGCGCTGAAGGCGCCGCGCGGCCTGCCGCGCCTGCGCGCCATGTTCGCCAACTGGATGAAGCGCACCTCGACCGAGATCGACTCGGGCTGCATCTACATCAGCGGCGCCTCCGAATTCGACGACCGCCCGGGCCCGGTGCGCGATGCGCTGGTCGAGTCGGTCAGCATCTGGCAGGCGGCCGTGCTGCGCGCCATCGTGCAGTCGCAGAGCGAAGGCCACCTGCGCGCCGACGCCGACGAGCGCCAGCTGGCGTTCGAGATCCACGGCCTGATCCTCGCGCTGCACTACGAGGCCCGCTTCCTGCAGGTGCCCGGCTCCATCGGCCGCGCCAACGTCGGCTTCGACAACATCCTCGCGCGCGCCGCCACGCCCGACGCGCCCAAGCCCGAAGCGGCCGCCGCACCCGCAGCCGCATCGCGCCGCCTCAAGACCGTGCGCTGACCCGCGCGCGGCCCGTTCCGTTTTCCCTTTTCTTTTTTCTATCTAGCTTCGACCAGGAGAGTTCCGGATGCCTACCTACAACCCCCCCGTACGCGACATGCAGTTCGTGCTGCACGAAGTGCTCAACGTCGCCGAGGAGCTCAAGGCGCTTCCGGCCCACGCCGAGACCGACGCCGACACCATCAACGCGGTGATCGAGGAGGCCGGCAAGTTCGCCGCCGAAGTGACCTTCCCGCTCAACATCAGCGGCGACGAGGAAGGCTGCACGCTCGACAAGACCACGCATGAAGTGAAGACCCCCAAGGGCTTCAAGGACGCCTACGCCAAGTACGTCGAAGGCGGCTGGCCCGCGCTGTCGTGCGACCCGGCCTTCGGCGGCCAGGGCCTGCCCTTCGTGGTGAACCAGTGCCTGTTCGAGATGCTCAACAGCGCCAACCAGGCCTGGACCATGTACCCCGGCCTCTCGCACGGCGCCTACGAGGCGCTCGCCGCCCACGGCACCGACGAGCAGAAGAAGACCTACCTGCCCAAGCTCACCAGCGGCGAATGGACCGGCACCATGTGCCTGACCGAGCCGCACTGCGGCACCGACCTGGGCCTGCTGCGCACCAAGGCCGAGCCGCAGCCCGACGGCACCTACCGCATCACCGGCAACAAGATCTTCATCTCGGCCGGCGAGCACGACATGACCAGCAACATCATCCACCTGGTGCTGGCACGCCTTCCCGACGCGCCCAAGGGCAGCAAGGGCATCAGCCTGTTCGTGGTGCCGAAGTTCAAGGTCAAGGCCGACGGCTCGCTGGGCGAGCGCAACCCGATCTTCTGCGCCGGCCTGGAGCACAAGATGGGCATCCACGGCAACGCCACCGCGCAGATCGTGATCGAGGGCGCCACCGGCACCCTGGTTGGCGAGCCCAACAAGGGCCTGGCCGCGATGTTCGTGATGATGAACGCCGCCCGCCTGGGCGTGGGCAACCAGTCGCTGGGCCTGACGGAAGTGGCCTACCAGAACGCGCTGGCCTACGCCAAGGACCGCATCCAGATGCGTTCGCTCTCGGGCGTGAAGGCCAAGGACAAGGAAGCCGACCCCATCATCGTGCACCCCGACGTGCGCAAGATGCTGCTCACGGCCAAGGCCTATGCCGAAGGCGGCCGCGCGCTGCAGATCTTCTGCACGCTGCTGCTCGACAAGGAACACAACCACCCCGACGAGAAGGTGCGCAAGGACTCCGGCGAGCTGGTCGCGCTGCTGACCCCCATCGTCAAGGCCTTCATCACCGACAACGGCCACATCTCCACCAACGCCTGCATGCAGGTGTTCGGCGGCCACGGCTTCATCAAGGAATGGGGCATGGAGCAGTTCGTGCGCGACAACCGCATCAACATGATCTATGAAGGCACCAACACCATCCAGTCGCTGGACCTGCTGGGCCGCAAGGTGCTGGGCAACAACGGCGCGTCGCTCAAGAAATTCGGCAAGCTCGTCGCGAAGCTGGTGGAGGAAGAGGGCGTGAACGAGAAGATGGCCGAGTTCATCAACCCGATCGCCGGCCTGGGCGACCAGCTCACCAAGTTCACGACCGAGATCGGCTTCAAGGGTTTCCAGAACCCCGACGAAGTGGGCGCCGCCGCCGTCGACTACCTGCGCGTGGCCGGCCACTTCGTGTTCGGCTACCTGTTCGCCCGCATGGCGCAGGTCGCGCTGCGCGAGATCGCCGCCGGCAACACCGACCCCTTCTACGTCGGCAAGCTGCAGACCGCGCGCTTCTACTTCGCCAAGCTGTTCCCCGAGACCGCGACGCTGATGCGCACCGCGCGCGCCGGCAGCAAGGTGCTGATGGACACCGAAGCCGCACTGGCCTGAAGCCGAGAGTCCTTCCTCAACCGACACCCAACCTGGAGCCGCTCATGAAAGCAACGCTTGCAGCCGTCCTGTTCACCGTCACCGCCGCCTCCGCCATGGCGCAAGGCGCGGGCGTCACGCCGGTGGGCCTGTGGCGCAACGTCGACGACAAGACCGGCGAGGTCAAGGCCGAGATCCGCATCGCAGAAGCCAACGGTGCCCTGCTCGGGCGCATCGAGAAGTCGCTGAAGAAGGACACCAAGCCCGACGCGGTCTGCGAGGAATGCAGCGACGACCGCAAGGGCAAGCCCATCGCGGGCCTGGAGATCATCCGCGGCGGCAAGAAGGCCGAGGGCAAGGACGTCTGGGAAGGCGGAAAGATCCTCGACCCCGAGAACGGCAAGGAATACCGCGCGAGCTTCACGCCTGTAGACGGCGGCAAGAAGCTGGAAGTGCGCGGCTATCTCGGCCCCTTCTGGCGCACCCAAACCTGGAACCGCGTGCAGTAAGCGGCGCACGGTTTCCCACAACACATAGCAATCAACATGTCCCGATTTCAAGTGAAGAAGGTCGCCGTGCTCGGCGCCGGCGTGATGGGCGCGCAGATCGCGGCCCACCTCGTCAACGTGCGCGTGCCTGTCGTGCTGTTCGACCTGGCGGCCAAGGAAGGCCCGAAGAACGGCATCGTCACGCGCGCCATCGACAACCTCAAGAAGCTCAAGCCCGCGCCGCTCGGCGATGTGGCCGACGCCGGCCTGATCGAGCAGGCCAACTACGACGACAACCTCGACAAGCTCGGCGAGTGCGACCTCGTCATCGAGGCCATCGCCGAGCGCATGGACTGGAAGCTCGATCTGTATAAGAAGATCGCGCCGCACGTCGCCAGGCACGCGATCCTGGCCTCCAACACCTCGGGCCTGTCGATCACCAGGCTCAGCGAGGCGCTGCCCGAGGCGCTGAAGCCGCGCTTCTGCGGCATCCACTTCTTCAATCCGCCGCGCTACATGTTCCTGGTGGAGCTGATCAACACGCCCACCACCGAGCCGCAGGTGCTCGACGACCTCGAAGCCTTCGTCACCAGCACGCTGGGCAAGGGCGTGGTGCGCGCGCACGACACGCCCAACTTCATAGCCAACCGCGTCGGCATTGCCGGCATGCTGGCCACGCTGAAGGAAGTCGAGAAGTTCGGTTTGACGCCCGACGTGGTGGACGACCTCACCGGCAAGAAGCTGGGCCGCGCGAGCTCGGGCACCTTCCGCACCGCCGACGTGGTGGGGCTCGACACGATGGCCCACGTCGTGAAGACGCTGCAGGACAACCTGAGCGCCGAGACCGATCCGTTCTACGCCAACTTCGCGACGCCGCCCGTGCTCGCCAAGCTGCTCGAGCTGGGCAACCTGGGCCAGAAGACCAAGGCCGGTTTCTTCAAGAAGGCCGGCCGCGACATCCTGCGCTTCGACCTGAAGAGCGGCGAATACGTGCCCGCCGGCGCCAAGGCCGACGAGGTGTACGGCCGCATGCTCAAGAAGCCCGCGGGCGAGCGCCTGAAGCTGCTGCGCGAGAGCGAAGGACCGCAGGGCCAGTTCCTCTGGGCCATCCTGCGCGACGGCTTCCACTACGCAGCCGTGCACCTGGGCGACATCGCCGAGAGCGCGCGCGACATCGACTTCGCGATGCGCTGGGGCTTCGGCATGAAGCAGGGCCCCTTCGAGCTCTGGCAGGAGGCCGGCTGGGCGCAGGTCGCCAAGTGGGTGCAGGAAGACATCGACGCCGGCAAGGCGCTGAGCGGCGCGCCGCTGCCCAGGTGGGTGTTCGAAGGCCCGGTGGCCGAGGCCGGCGGCGTGCACACGCCCGAGGGCTCGTGGAGCGCCTCGCAGAACAGGTTCGTGCCGCAGCGCAGGCTGCCGGTGCATGAGCGCCAGCTCTTCCCCGAGAGCGTGCTCGGCGCCAACGCGGCCGATGCCAACACGGCCGGCACCACCATCAGCGACGAAGGCGACGTGCGCGTGTGGACGCTCGATGGCGAAGTGCTCATCGCCAGCATCCATTCGAAGATGCACGCCATCAGCCCCGACGTGGCCGAGGCGCTGGGCGCCGCGGTCGACCTGGCCGAGGCCGAGTACAAGGGCCTGGTGATCTGGTCGCCCGACGAGGTGTTCTCGGTCGGCGCCGACCTGCAGGCGATGCTGCCGGCCTTCGTGGTCGCGGGCATCGGCGCGGTCGAGGGCGCGGAAGAAGAGCTGCAGAACGTGATGCTCAAGATCCGCTACGCCAACGTGCCGGTGATCTCGGCCGTGCGCGGCATGGCGCTGGGCGGCGGCTGCGAGCTGGCCATCCATTCGGCCAAACGCGTTGCCGCGATGGAAAGCTACATCGGCCTGGTCGAAGTGGGCGTGGGCCTGATCCCCGGCGCGGGCGGCCTGACCTACATCGCCCGCCGCGCGGCCGAGAACGCCTCGGCCTCCACCGGCACCGACCTGCTGCCCTTCCTCACCGAAGGCTTCACCGCCGCCGCGATGGCGAAGGTGGGCACCGGCGCGCTCGACTCGAAGAAGCTGGGCTACCTGCTCGAGGGCGACGTGATCGTGCCGAACAAGGACGAGCTGCTGTACGTGGCGCTGCAGCAGGCCAAGGCCATGGCCGACGCCGGCTACCGCCCGCCGCTGCGCCGTACTTTCCGCGTGGCCGGCCGCAGCGGCGCCGCCACCATCAAGGGCCAGCTCGTGAACATGCGCGACGGCGGCTTCATCAGCGCGCACGACTTCCACATCGCCAGCCTGATCGCCAACGTGGTCACCGGCGGCGACGTGGACGCCGGCTCGCTCGTGACCGAGGAATACCTGATGACGCTGGAGCGCAAGGCGTTCTGCTCGCTCATCGTGCATCCCAAGACGCAGGAGCGGATCATGGGGATGCTCAGCACCGGCAAGCCAGTGCGCAACTGATCTCGCAAGGACCATGAGCGAAAACCTCGACACGGCCGGTTCCCTCTCCCGCTCGCGGGAGAGGGTTAGGGTGAGGGCTCGCAGCCTTCGCTCGACCCCGACCGATGCCGAGGCGCTGCTCTGGCACCACCTGCGCGACCGCCGCATGGCGAATCAGAAATTCCGCCGCCAACGCCCGATCGGCCCGTACTTCGCAGACTTCGCATGTCTCGGAGCGAAGCTGATCGTCGAACTGGACGGCGGGCAGCACACCGAAGCTGTCGCATACGACGAGAACCGCACGCGCTTCATTGAAGCCCAGGGTTATCGCGTTCTTCGCTTCTGGAATCATGAGGTGCTGACCCAGACCGATGCCGTGCGCGAGCGAATCCTGCAGGCGCTGCAGGAAGACAGCCCTCACCCCAACCCTCTCCCGCAAGCGGGAGAGGGAGCAAGACAGAAAGCCGCCGTCCCATCGGGCGAATGAGCAAGACAAGACACCAGGAATCTCAAGCCATGAAGCAAGTCCAAGACGCCTACATCGTCTCCGCCACCCGCACCCCCATCGGCAAGTCGCACCGCGGCTACTTCCGCAACTACCGTCCCGACGACCTGCTGGCCACCACGCTGCGCGCCGCGCTGGCAGCGGTGCCCAGCCTCGATCCGAAGGCGATCGAAGACATCATCTGCGGCTGCGCGATTCCCGAGTCGCAGCAGGGCCTGAACGTCGCGCGCATCGGCGCGGTGCTGGCCGGCCTGCCGACCAGCGTGGGCGGCATCACCGTCAACCGCTTCTGCGCATCGGGCCTGTCGGCCGTGCAGATGGCGGCCGACCGCATCCGCGTGGGCGAGGCCGACGTGATGATCGCGGCCGGTGTCGAGAGCATGAGCATGGTGCCGATGATGGGCAACTCTCCCTCGCTGTCGCCTTCCATCTTCGAGCGCGAGGGCGACGTGGGCATCGCCTACGGCATGGGCCTCACGGCCGAGAAGGTGGCGCAGCAGTGGAAGGTGAGCCGCGAGGCACAGGACGAGTTCGCGCTCGCCTCGCACCAGAAGGCGCTGGCCGCGCAGCAGGCCGGCAAGTTCGCCGACGAGATCACGCCCATCGAGGTGACCGACCGCACGCCGAACCTGGAGACCGGCGAGTCCATCGCCAAGACCCGCACTGTCAACCTCGACGAAGGCGCGCGCCCCGACACCAGCCTCGAAGGTCTGGCCAAGCTGCGCACCGTGTTCGCCGCGCGCGGCACCGTGACGGCCGGCAACAGCTCGCAGACTTCGGACGGCGCCGGCGCGCTCATCCTGGCCAGCGAGAAGGCCGTGAAGCAGTTCGGCCTGACGCCGCTCGCGCGCTTCGTGAGCTTCGCCAGCAAGGGCGTGCCGCCGCACATCATGGGCATCGGCCCGATCGAGGCCATTCCCGCCGCGCTGCGCTATGCCGGCCTGAAGCACGAGGACATCGACTGGTACGAGCTCAACGAAGCCTTCGCGGCGCAGTCGCTGGCCGTCATCAACACGCTGGGGCTCGACGCGTCGAAGGTCAACCCGATGGGCGGCGCGATCGCGCTGGGCCATCCGCTGGGCGCCACCGGCGCCATCCGCTCGGCCACCGTGGTGCACGCGCTGCGCCGCGAGAACCTGAAGTACGGCATGGTCACGATGTGCGTGGGCATGGGCCAGGGCGCTGCCGGCATCTTCGAAAGGGTCTGACCCGCAGCGCGCGAGGCACCGCGACGAGTGCCGGCACAACGAAGGAGACAGCTTCATGCTTACGCAGCAGCTTCCGGTCGACGGCGGCGCCCAGCAACTGGCGGTGCGCCGCTACGAACCCGCCGGCACGCCGCGCGCGAGCGTGGTGATCGGCGGCGCGATGGGCGTGCGCCAGTCCTTCTACGAGCCCTTCGCGCAATGGCTCTCGCAGCAGGGCCTGCGCGTCTGGACCTTCGACTACCGAGGCTCGGGCGACTCGCGCGGCAACCTGCCGCTGCGCGAGGTCGATGCCGACCTGTTCGACTGGGCGCGCGACTACGAAGCGGTGATCGATGCCGCCAAGGCCGCGGCGCCCGGTGCGCCGCTCTACCTGCTGGGACACAGCCTCGGCGCGCAGCTGCCGGGCTTCCTGCAGCGGCCCGAGCAGGTCGATGGCCTCGTGAGCATCGCGGCCGGGAGCGGCTACTGGCGCGAGAACGCGCCGAAGCTCAAGCGCACCATCCTCTACTTCTGGTTCGTGCTGGTGCCGCTGGTCACGCGGATGTTCGGCTACTTCCCGGGCCGCAAGCTCAGGAAGGTGGGCGATCTGCCGCGCGGCGTGATCCTGCAGTGGCGGCGCTGGTGCCTCAACCCGCGCTACAGCGTCGGCGCCGAGGGCGAACTCGCCGCGCGCAGCTACAACCGCGTGCGTTTTCCGGTGCTCGCGCTGTCGATGACCGACGACGAGCTCATGACGCTCGCCGGCACCAACAGCCTGTTGAGCTTCTATGCCGGCGCGCCGAGCGCCATCGAACGCATCGCGCCGGCCGACGTGCAGGCGCGCCGCATCGGCCATTTCGGCTTCTTCCGCGAGCAGTTCAGCCAGAGCCTCTGGCCGAGCACGGTGGACAAGCTGCACAGGCTCGCTTCGCTTACTGCGGTGCAGCACGCCAACGTCCCGCACACGACTGCGTGACGCCGGCCACCGGAGGCACACTGCCGCCATGACGACGAGCACGCACCCCTTCGACAAGGCCCTGAAGATCCACCACAGCGACATCCGCGTGGGGCACTTCACCGGCATGACCAGCCCCGACTACTGGAACATGGTCGGGCCCTTCGGCGGCACCACCGCGGCGCTCGCGCTGCAGTCGGTGATGCAGCACCCCGACGTGCTGGGCACGCCCATCGCGATCACGGTCAACTACGCGGCGGCGCTCGAAGCCGGCGCCTTCGACATCCAGGCCACGGCCGTGCGCACCAACCGCTCCACGCAGCACTGGACGGTGCAGATCACGCAGGCCGGCGCCAGCGGGGCGCCCAACATGACGACCACCGCCACCGTGGTGACCGCCGCGCGCCGCGAGACATGGGGCGAGAGCGACATGCCGATGCCCGAGTCGCCCAGGCCCGAGACGGTCGAGCGCATGAGCATCGGCCCTTCTGGCGTGGCGTGGATCAAGCAGTACGAGATGCGCCCCTTCAGCGGTGGTATTCCCGCGAAGTGGGACGAGAGCCTGAGCCACAGCGAAACCCGCATCTGGCTGCGCGACGCCGAGCCCAGGCCGCTGGACTTCGCATCGCTGGCCGCGATGAGCGACATGTTCTATCCGCGCGTGTGGCTGCGCCGCGCGAAGCACGTGCCGGCGGGCACGGTGTCGATCACCACCTACTTCCATGCCGGGCCGCAGCAGCTCGCGGAAGTCGGCACCGGCTACCTGCTGGGCCGCGCCTCGGGCCAGCAGTTCTTCAACGGCTTCTTCGACCAGACGGCGCATCTGTGGAGCGAGAAGGGCGTGCTGCTCGCCACCTCGAACCAGATCGTCTACTACAAGGAATAGCGACATGGCCGCCCTGCAGAAGGCCGCACTCATCGTCGGCGCCGGCGACGCCACCGGCGGCGCCATCGCCCGCCGCTTCGCGCGCGAAGGTTTCGCCACCTGCGTCACGCGGCGCAGCCTCGACAAGCTGCAGCCGCTGGTCGCGCAGATCGAGGCCGACGGCGGCCGCGCGCACGCCTTCGCATGCGACGCGCGCAAGGAAGAGGAAGTGGTCGCGCTCGTCGAGCAGATCGAATCGACCATCGGGCCCATCGAGGTGATGGTGTTCAACATCGGCGCCAACGTGCCCGAGAGCATCCTCACCGAAACAGCGCGCAAGTACTTCAAGGTGTGGGAGATGGCCTGCTTCTCGGGCTTCCTCAACGGGCGCGAGGTGGCGAAGCGCATGGTGGCGCGCGAGATGCCCAGGAGCGGCCATCGCGGCACGATCATCTTCACCGGCGCCACGGCCTCGCTGCGCGGCGGCGCCAACTTCGGCGCCTTCTCCGGCGCCAAGATGGCGCTGCGCGCGTTGGCCCAATCGATGGCGCGCGAGCTCGGGCCGCAGGGCATCCACGTGGCGCACGTGGTGGTCGACGGGGCCATCGACACCGAATTCATCCGCAGCAACTTTCCCGAGCGCTATGCGCTGAAGGAGAGCGACGGCATCCTGAACCCCGACCACATCGCCGACAGCTACTGGATGCTGCATTCGCAGCCGCGCGACGCCTGGACGCACGAGCTCGACCTGCGCCCGTGGTCCGAGAAGTTCTGAAGAATTCCAGGAAGGAGACAAGAGCAATGACGAAATCCGTCGACTTCTATTTCGACTTCGGCAGCCCTGCCGCTTACCTGGCCGCGACGCAGCTCCCACACGTGTGCGCCGACACCGGCGCGCAGCTGGTGTGGAAGCCCATGCTGCTCGGCGGCGTGTTCCAGGCCACCGGCAACCATTCGCCGGCCGAGATCAAGCCCAAGGGACCGTACATGACGACGGACCTCCAGCGCTTTGCAAGGCGCTATGGCGTGCCCTTCGCGCACAACCCGCACTTCCCGATCAACACGCTGCTGCTGATGCGCGGCGCCACCGGCATCCAGATGAAGGAGCCCGAGCGCTTCGGCGCGTATGTGGATGCGGTCTACCACGCGATGTGGGTGGAGCCCCGGAACATGAACGACCCGGCGATCGTCGGCGCCGTCTTGCAGAATGCGGGCTTCGACGCGCCCGCGCTGCTCGCGCTGGCCGGTGCGCAGGAAACCAAGGACCGGCTCAAGGCCGTCACCCAGGAAGCCGTGGAGCGAGGCGTGTTCGGCGCGCCCACCATGTTCGTCGGCGACGAAATGTTCTGGGGCCAGGACCGGCTCGATTTCGTACGCGAAGCACTCGACGCCGCCTGAGGGCGGCACCACCCGTTTCATTCAAGGATCTTTTTATGAGCGACATCCTCGTCCACACCGAAGCCGGTGTGATGACCATCACCTTCAACCGCGTCGACAAGAAGAACTCGATCACCAGCGGCATGTACGCCGAACTGGCCGACGCGCTGGCCACAGCCGAAACCGATGCGGCCGTGCGCTGCGTGCTGATCCAGGGCGACCCGACCATCTTCAGCGCGGGCAACGACATCGGCGACTTCCTCAATGCACCGCCGGCCACGCAGGAATCGCCGGTGTTCCGCTTCCTTCGGGGCATCGCGACCTTTCCCAAGCCGCTCGTCGCTTCGGTGTGCGGTCCGGCCGTCGGCATCGGCACCACGATGCTGTTCCACTGCGACCTCGTCTACGCTGGCGACAACGCCGCCTTCTCGATGCCCTTCGTGAACCTCGGCCTGTGCCCCGAGGCGGCTTCGAGCCTGCTGGTGCCGCAGATGCTGGGCTACCACCGCGCCGCCGAGGCGCTGCTGCTGGGCGAACCCTTCATGGCCGAGGCTGCGCTCGAAGTGGGCCTGGTCAACCGCGTGGTGCCGCCGACCGAGGCGAACGCCATCGCCCAGGCGCAGGCCCGCAAGCTGGCGGCCAAGCCACTGAGCGCGCTGGTGGAAACCAAGCGCCTGCTGAAGAAGGGCCAGATGCCCGCCGTGCTGGAGCGCATGGGCGAGGAGGGCGCGAGCTTCGGGCGCATGCTGCGCGAACCGGCTGCGCGGGAGGCTTTCAGCGCTTTCATGGAAAAGCGCAAGCCGGATTTCAGCAAGGTCTGAAGAGGGTCTGCGTCGTCTGCGGACGCTTGCGCGCTTACACTGGCCGGCGTGCAAGATCTGGAGACAAGAACGCCCACGACGCCCGTCCACCGGGCGAATGATGCTACTGAAAAAGTAGCATCCGGCATCTCGCGCAGGCGTACTTTAGGTTTGCTGGCCGGCACCCTCGCCGCCCCCTCGCTGGCCTTGGCGCGCATCCGGCCGCTGCGCATCGGCGTCATCGGTTCATGGTCCGGCCCCTACGCGGGCGGCGGCCGGCAGTTCGATGCCGGGATGTCCGTGTGGCTCGCGGCGCACAACCAGCACATCGCCGGAAGGCCCGTCGAACTGCTGCGGCGCGACGTGCCGGGCAGTGCGCCCGACCAGGCCCGCCGCCAGGCGCTCGACCTCGTGGAAAGCGAACGCGTCGAACTGCTCGCGGGCCTGGACTTCAGCTCCAACGCCTATGCCGTGGGCAACGTCGCCACGCAGGCCAGGCTGCCGCTGATCGTGATGAACGCGGCGTCCTCGGGCATCACGGTGCGCTGCCCGTATGCGGTGCGCGTGTCGTTCACCATCGGGCAGGTCACGATGCCTTTGGCCCGATGGGCGCTGCAGCAGGGGCTGCGCGACGTCTGCACCGTGGTGGCCGACTACGCCTCGGGCGTCGATGCCGAGAGCGCCTTCGTCTCGGGCTTCACCGCGGGCGGCGGCCGCATCGGCGCGATGCTGCGGGTGCCGCTGGCCACGCTGGACTACTCGGCCTACATGCTGCGGCTGCGCGAACTGAAGCCGCAGGCGGTGTTCTTCTTCCTGCCTTCGGGGCAGATGCCGGCCACCTTCCTCAAGTTCTGGCGCGACCGGGGCATGGCCGACACCGGCATCCGCCTGCTGGCCACGGGCGACGCCACCGACGACCACTACCTGGAAGGCATCGGCGAGCTGGCCGACGGGCTCGTCACCAGCCACCACTATTCCTTCGCCCACGACTCGCCGGCCAACCGGCGCTTCACCGGCGTCTTCGAGACCGAATACGGCAGCCATCTGCGACCGGGTTACTTCGCCGTGGCCGCCCACGATGCCCTCGAAGCGGTCGATGCCGCGATGACCTCTCCCGCCGCGCGTGGCAACCTGAGCGCAGAGCGGCTGGTGGACGCGTTCCGCGGGCTCAAGCTCGACAGCCCGCGCGGTCCGGTCGAGATCGACGCCCACACCCGCGACATCGTGCAGACGGTGTACATCCGCCGCGTCGAGCGGCGCGACGGGCGGTGGGTCAACCGCGAGTTCGAACGCTTCGAACGGGTTCGCGACCCTGGGGTTTGAGGGTTCGGGGAGGGGCAGCCGGACGCAGAGGGCGCGAAGGTTTCGCGAAGGACGCGAAAGAAAAACCAGAAATTTCTTTGGGTTTCCTTTTGCGACCTCTGCGAAACCTTCGCGCCCTCTGCGTCCGGCTGTCCGGCTCCCCGCAGCCGTGAATCAGGCGTCCGGCTTCTCGATGGGCCGCGGACGGCCGTTGTCGTCGATGGCCACGTAGGTGAAGGTGGCCTGCGTCACCTTGATGTACTCGCCCTGGGCGCGGAAGCGCTCGGCGAAGACTTCGACCGTGACGGTGACCGAGGTGCGCCCGATGCGCACCAGCTTCGAATAGAACGACAGGATGTCGCCCAGGCGCACCGGCTGCTTGAAGATGAACTCGTTGACCGCCACCGTGGCCTGCCGGCCCTTGGCGTAGCGCGCGGGGATGACGGAGCCGGCCAGGTCGCACTGGGCCATGACCCAGCCGCCGAAGATGTCGCCGTTGGCGTTGCAGTCCGCCGGCATCGGAATGACCTTGAGCACCAGCTCCATGTCGGTGGGCAGGCTCTTGAGGGTGGCGGCGGCCGTGGAGGCGGCACTGGAAGTATCTGACATGGGCACAATCTGGAACAAACAAGCAACCACGATTGTCCCCCATGCGCCGCAGCGGCGAAGCCCTTCCTTCCTCCCACGCCGCCGGCGGCCAGGCGCCGGCACCCGCAGGCGATCGCTCCGACTGGGCGACCCTGCGCCGGCTCTTCCCCTATCTCTGGCAGTACAAGTGGCGCGTGCTCGCCGCGCTGGCCTTCATGGTCGGCGCCAAGGTGGCCAACGTGGGCGTGCCGGTGCTGCTGAAGAACCTGGTCGACACGATGACGCCCAAGCCAGACATGGCGCAGGCGCTGCTGATCGTGCCCATCGGGCTGCTGCTGGCCTACGGGCTGCTGCGCTTCTCGACCTCGCTGTTCAGCGAACTGCGCGAGCTGATCTTCGCCAAGGCCACCGAAGGCACCGCCCGGCAGATCGCGCTGGAGGTGTTCCGACACCTGCATTCGCTGAGCCTGCGTTTCCACCTGGAGCGCCAGACCGGCGGCATGACGCGCGACATCGAGCGCGGCACGCGCGGCGTGCATTCGCTGATCTCGATGTCGCTCTACAGCATCGTGCCCACCATCATCGAGCTGGTGCTGGTGCTCACCATCCTGGGCGTGAAGTTCGATGCCTTCTTCGTCTGGATCACGGTGGCGGCGCTGGTGCTGTACATCGTCTTCACCGTCACCGTGACCGAGTGGCGCACGAAGTTCCGCAAGACCATGAACGAGCTCGACTCGGTGGCGCAGAGCCGCGCGGTCGATTCGCTGCTGAACTACGAGACCGTCAAGTACTTCAACAACGAGGACTTCGAGGCCGGCCGCTACGACGCAAGCCTCGACCGCTACCGCAAGGCCGCCATCAAGAGCCAGCGCACGCTGAGCATGCTCAACACCGGCCAGCAGGCGCTCATCGCCATCAGCCTGGTGCTGATGCTGTGGCGCGCGACCTCGGGCGTGGTCGAAGGGCGCATGACGCTGGGCGACCTGGTGATGGTCAACGCCTTCATGATCCAGCTCTACATTCCGCTCAATTTCCTGGGCGTGATCTACCGCGAGATCAAGCAGAGCCTGACCGACCTCGACAAGATGTTCGTGCTGATGGAAAAGGAGCGCGAGGTGCGCGACGCGCCCGGCGCGCAGCCGCTGGCCGGCGTGGATGCCACGGTGCGCTTCGAGGACGTGAGCTTCGCCTACGAGCCCGCCCGGCCCATCCTCAAGCATGTGAGCTTCGAGATCCCGGCCGGCAAGACGGTGGCTGTGGTCGGCCCCTCGGGCTCGGGGAAGTCGACGCTGGCGCGGCTCCTCTACCGCTTCTACGACGTGCAGCAAGGCCGCATCACCATCGGCGGCGAGGATATCCGCGAGGTCACGCAGTCGAGCGTGCGCAAGGCCATAGGCATCGTTCCGCAGGACACGGTGCTCTTCAACGACACCGTCGAATACAACATCGCGTATGGCCGCCCCGGCGCCACGCGTGAAGAGGTGGAAGCCGCCGCCCGCGCCGCGCGCATCCACGACTTCATCGTCGCCACGCCCAAGGGCTACGAAACGACGGTGGGCGAGCGCGGCCTGAAGCTCTCGGGCGGCGAGAAGCAGCGCGTGGCCATCGCCCGCACGCTGCTGAAGAACCCGCCGATCGTGATCTTCGACGAGGCCACCTCGGCGCTCGACTCGGCCAACGAGCGCGCGATCCAGTCCGAACTCAAGAATGCCGCGCAGGGCAAGACCACGCTGGTCATTGCGCACCGGCTGTCGACGGTGGTCGACGCGCACGAGATCCTGGTGCTCGAAAGCGGCGTGATCGTCGAGCGCGGCACGCATGCGCAGCTGCTCGCGAAGCAGGGGCGCTACGCGCAGATGTGGGCTTTGCAGAAGAGCGAAGCAGCACCGCTGATGTAGCGCGATCATCCGTTCCTTCTTTTTTATCGATTCCAGGAGTTCAGACGTGCCGAACAAGATCCCCCTGCTGGTGCTCAACAGCCTCTCGAGCGCCCACCAGGCCCAGATCGCCGAGGTCTACGACATGACCTACGCCTTCGACCCCGGGCAGCGCGCGGCTGCCATTGCCCAGCACGGCAGGAAGTTCCGCGCGGTGCTGACCATCGGCGTGATCGGCATCACGCCCGAGGAGATCGACGCGATGCCCGCGCTGGAGCTGGTCTGCTGCATGGGCGCGGGCTACGAAGGCGTGCCGCTCGAGGTGACGCGCGCCCGCGGCATCGCGACCGCCAACGGTGCCGGCACCAACGATGACTGCGTGGCCGACCATGCCTTCGGCCTCCTGATCGGCATCGTGCGAGAGTTCCGCAAGCTCGACCGGCTGTGCCGCGAAGGCGTGTGGCGCGAAGCGATCCCGCAGCCGCCGAACGTGTCGGGCAAGAAGCTGGGCATCCTGGGCATGGGCACCATCGGCCAGAAGATCGCCAAGCGCGCCGCGGCCTTCGACATGGAAGTGGGCTATCACAACCGCAAGCCGAAGGAGGGCGCGGCGCAGCGCTACTTCGACGACCTGAAGTCGCTCGCCGCATGGGCCGACTTCCTCGTGCTGGCCGCGCCGGGCGGACCGGCGACGAAGCACCTGGTCAATGCCGAAGTGCTCGACGCGCTGGGGCCGCGGGGCTACCTGGTGAGCATCGGCCGCGGCAGCGTGGTCGACACCGAGGCGCTGGCCGCGGCGCTGCGCGAGAACCGCATCGCCGGTGCAGGCCTCGACGTGTACGAGAGCGAGCCGAAGCGGCCCGAGCCGCTGATCGGGCTGGACAACGTGCTGCTCACGCCGCACATGGCGGGCTGGTCGCCCGAGGCGACGCAGAAGTCGGTGGACCACTTCCTCGCGAATGCCGAAGGGCACTTCGCGGGGCGCGGCGTCGTCACGCCGATCTGATGCATCTGCTCCTTCCCCCGCCGGGGGAGGGAGTCAAGCCAATACCGAGGGGCGGCGCGCCGCCCAGCCGCATGCCTGGTCATACGCATGCCCGAGCCGCAGCACCTCGAGGTCCGAATGGATCGGCCCCGCCAGCTGCAGTCCCATCGGCAGCCCGCCTTCGCCGAAACCCGCGCGCACGTTGAGCGTCGGAAGCCCTGCCAGCGTGAAGGGCGTGACGATCTCCATCCAGCGGTGATAGGTGTCGCTCTTCACGCCGGCCACTTCGGAAGGCCAGTGCAACTCGGCGTCGAAGGGAAAGACCTGCGCCGTCGGCGCCAGCACGAAGTCGAAGCGCTCGAAGAGCTTGAGAAAGGCACGGTACACGTTCGAGCGGTACACCGAAGCTTGGTAGAGCGAGGCCGCGTCGAGGTGCCGGCTCTGCTCGATCTCCCATTGCGCCTCGGGCTTGAGCTGCGCGAACAGCTTCGGATCGCTCAGGTAGGCTCCCAGCTTGCCGCCCACCAGCAGCTGCCGCAGTCGCAGCCAGGCGCTCCAGTTGTGCTCGCGAGGCACGTCGAGCGTGCAGGGCTCGACCTCGCAGCCGATGTCGCGGAAGGTGCCGAGTGCCTTCTCGCCGAGTTCGCGGATGCCGGCTTCCAGCGGCAGGTCGGGCCAGATGCTGCCGAGCCAGCCGATGCGCAGGCCCTTGGCGTCGCCCTCCAGCCGCAGTTCGTCAGGCGAGGGCAGGGCATGCGGCGACGACAGCGGCACGCGTCCGTCGAAGCCCGCCTGCACGGCCAGCAGCCGCGCCGCGTCTTCCACCGTGCGCGCCATCGGGCCTTCGCAGCCCAGCTGCTGGAAGAAGAGTTCCTCGTCGGGGTTGCCCGGCACGCGTCCGCGCGAGGGGCGCATGCCGATCACGTTGTTGAAGGCGGCCGGGTTGCGCAGCGACCCCATCATGTCGCTGCCGTCGGCCACGGGCAGGATGCCCAGGGCCAGCGCCACGGCCGCACCGCCGCTGCTGCCGCCCGCGCTGCGCTCGGGCGCGTAGGCGTTGCGGGTGATGCCGAACACCGGGTTGTAGGTGTGCGAGCCGAGCCCGAACTCGGGCGTGTTGGTCTTGCCGATGACGATGGCGCCGGCGGCCCTGGCGCGCGCCACGTGCAGGCTGTCTGCGCGGGCGGCGGAGCGCGGCGACAGCGGCGAGCCCATGGAGGTCGGCAGGCCTGCGGCATGGCTCAGGTCCTTCACCGCCAGCGGAAAGCCGTGCATCCAGCCGCGCCGTTCGCCACGTGCCAGCTCGGCGTCGCGCTCGTCCGCCTCGGCCAGCGACTGCTGCGGATCGCGCAGCGACACGATGGCGTTGAAGCGCGGGTTCAGCGCCTCGATGCGGGCCAGCGAGGCCTGCATCAGTTCCCGGCAGGACACCTCGCGCGCGGCGATGCGGCGGGAGAGTTCGGTGGCGCTGAGGTCGAGCAGGTCGGCTTGAGGCATGGCGGATGAGGGAAAAGGAGGGGGCGCCCAGTATGGCGCGGCGCTCGCATAATCGCCGCGTATGGAAACAAAGTGGCTCGAAGACTTCATCAGCCTTGCGGAAACCCGCAGCTTCAGCCGCTCGGCCCAGTTGAGGCACGTGACGCAGCCGGCGTTCTCCCGCCGCATCCAGGCGCTCGAAGGCTGGGCCGGCACCGACCTGGTGGACCGAAGCTCGTACCCGACCCGGCTCACGCCCGCGGGCCAGACGCTCTACAGCCAGGCCATCGAGATGCTGCAGTCGCTGCAGAGCACCCGCGCCATGCTGCGCGGCCACTCGGCCGCCGGGCAGGACGTGATCGAGATCGCGGTGCCGCACACGCTGGCCTTCACCTTCTTTCCCTCTTGGGTGACCAGCCTCAGGGAGCATTTCGGGCCCATCAAGAGCCGGCTGATCGCGCTCAACGTGCATGACGCGGTGCTGCGGCTCGTCGAAGGCAGCTGCGACCTGCTGATCGCCTACCACCACCCCTCGCAGCCGCTGCAGCTCGACGCCAACAAGTACGAGATGGTCAGCCTCGGCCAGGAAACCGTGGCTCCCTGGGTCAAGGCCGACGCCGAGGGCGCGCCGCGCTACCGCCTGCCGGGCCGCCCGGGCCAGCCGCTCCCGTACCTGGGCTATGCGCCGGGCGCCTACCTGGGCCGCGTGGTCGACCAGCTGCTGAAGGAATCGGGCACCGCCATCCACCTCGACCGGGTCTACGAGACCGACATGGCCGAAGGCCTGAAGGTGATGGCGCTCGAAGGGCACGGCATCGCCTTCCTGCCGCAGAGCGCGGTGCGCAAGGAGATCAAGGCGCGAAAGCTGGTGAGCGCGCTGCCGCCGGAGATCGACAGCCTGGAGGCGACCATGGAGATCCGCGCGTACCGGGAACGCCCCGGCACACCGGCTCCGCTCAAGGCCGGCGCCGGCCGCGCCGCGCTGAAGGCGGCCGACACCCTGCAGCCCAAGCGCACGGCCGATGCGCTGTGGTCCTATCTCGTCGGCACCCAGCCGCAGCGCTGACGCCAGGGCGGCTTCACCGGAATTTGTGCATCGCACAATCTATAAATGCCGCGCATAGGCCCTCCCGCAAAAGGCATTGGCGCACCGAATCCGGCGCCACTACAGTCGCGGCTGTTTTTCGCTGTCACGATCCCAACCCACGGCACGCGCCCTGCGCGTGCTTTTTTTTAAGCCGAGGAACCTCCCATGAGCTCCAATTTCAGGACGGAACACGACTTCCTCGGCGAGAAGCAGATCCCCGCCATCGCCTACTGGGGCGTGCATACGGCGCGAGCGGTCGAGAACTTCCCCATCTCCGGCACCCGCATCTCGGCCATGCCCGACCTGGTGCGCGCGCTGGCCTACGTGAAGAAGGCCGCCACCCGGGCCAACGCCGACCTCGGCGCCATCGACCGCGACCGCGCCGCGGCCATCATCCTGGCCTGCGACGACATCGTCGACGGCAAGCTGCTCGACGAGTTCGTGGTCGACGTGATCCAGGGCGGCGCCGGCACCTCGACCAACATGAACGCCAACGAGGTCATCTGCAACCTCGCGCTGGAGAAGCTGGGCCACGAGAAGGCGCGCTACGACGTGCTGCACCCCAACGACCACGTCAACGCCTCGCAGAGCACCAACGACGTGTACCCCACCGCGGTGCGCCTGGCGCTGTGGTTCGCCATCGGCCGGCTGCTCGAGTCGATGGCTTCGCTGCGCCGCGCCTTCGAGGCCAAGGCGCTAGAGTTCAAGGACATCCTCAAGATCGGTCGCACCCAGCTGCAGGACGCCGTGCCCATGACGCTGGGCCAGGAGTTCCTGACCTACGCCGTCATGATCGAGGAGGACGAGGCCCGCCTGCGCGAGGCGCGCGCCCTCATCGAGGAAATCAACCTCGGCGCCACCGCCATCGGCACCGGCATCAACGCGCCGCACGGCTACGCGAACCTGGCCTGCCAGTACCTCGCCGAGCAGACCGGCGTGCCGCTGAAGCAGGCCGCCAACCTGGTCGAGGCCACGCAGGACACGGGCGCCTTCGTGCAGCTGTCGGGCGTGCTCAAGCGCGTGGCGACCAAGCTCAGCAAGACCTGCAACGACCTGCGGCTGCTCTCCAGCGGCCCCCAGGCCGGCTTCGGCGAGATCCGGCTGCCGGCGCGGCAGGCGGGCTCCTCGATCATGCCGGGCAAGGTCAACCCGGTGATCCCGGAAGTCATGAACCAGGTGGCGTTCGAGGTCATCGGCAACGACATCACCGTGACGCTGGCATCCGAAGCCGGCCAGCTGCAGCTCAACGCCTTCGAGCCGATCATGGGCTGGAGCCTCTTCAAGAGCATCCAGCACCTGGGCCGCGCGTGCACCACGCTGCAGCACAACTGCGTGGAGGGCATCGAGGCCAACCGCGAGTTCCTTGCGAAGCGGGTGCGCGAGTCGGTCACGCTGGTCACGGCGCTGAACCCGCTCATCGGCTACGAGAAGGCCGCGCTCATCGCCAAGACCGCCCTGGCCACGGGCGGGCCGATCGACCTGGTGGCCGAGTCGCTGGGCATCATGACCCGCGCCGAGATGGACGCGCTGCTGGTGCCGGAGAACCTGACGCAACCTGTAAGATTGGCCGCACCCGTTCCCCCCGCGGCCGTGCCGACAGGCACGAAGGCTGCTAACCCCCTGCCATCGGCGTCATGAAGGGTCCCTCGCACCAGACGGGCGCCCACCCCTGCGCGAAACCGCACAGTTCAGTGTGCCGTGCACCGGGGTGGTTACCGATGTGCCCAAGCACGGTGTGTGTCTAGAATTTGTTTCTTTCTGTCTATTTCCCAAGGAGTCTTCTGATGAAAAAGCAATTGCTCGCGCTGGCAGTGACGGCGTTCGTGGCAACCGGCGCGTTCGCGCAGGCCACCGATACCCTCGCCAAGATCAAGGAGCGCGGCGCAGTCAACCTCGGCGTGCGTGACTCTTCCGGCCTGGCCTACACGCTGGGCGGCGGCAAGTACGTCGGCTTCCACACCGAAATGGCCGAGAACATCATCAAGGACCTGAGCAAGGACCTCGGCAAGCCCCTGACCATCAACTACCAGGTGATCACCTCGCAGAACCGCGTGCCCCTGGTCCAGAACGGCACCATCGACTTCGAGTGCGGTTCCACCACCAACAACGCGGCCCGCCAGAAGGACGTCGATTTCGCCTACACCACCTACGTGGAAGAAATCCGTATCCTCACCAAGGCCAATTCCGGCATCAACGGCATCGCCGACCTGAAGGGCAAGGTCGTGGCCACCACCACCGGCACCACCTCGGTCCAGACGCTGCGCAAGAACAAGCGCGCCGAAGGCGTCGACTTCAAGGAAGTCATGGGCAAGGACCACGCCGACAGCTTCCTGCTGCTCGAATCGGGCCGCGCCGATGCCTTCGTGATGGACGGCTCCATCCTGGCCGCCAACGCCGCCAAGTCGAAGAACCCCAAGGACTTCAAGATCGTCGGCGAAGTGCTGTCGGTCGAGCCCATCGCCTGCATGCTGCCCAAGGGCGACGCCAAGCTGAAGAAGGCCGTCGACGACAGCATCGTGCGCCAGATCAAGGACGGCTCGCTGGCCAAGCTGTACGACAAGTGGTTCATGCAGCCGATCCCCCCGAACAACGTCAACCTGAACATGCCGGCTTCGGAAGGCACCAAGGCCGCATGGGCCAACCCGAACGACAAGCCCATGGAAGCCTACGCCCCCAAGTAAGGCGTCGCGAGACCTGAAAAGCCAAGCCCGCGCGGCACCCTGCCGACGCGGGCTTTTCGATGCAATGGGCGCGGGCCCTGACCCGCGAAGGAGGATGGATGCTGAACCTGGACATGTCGGTCTTTTGCCAGGACACGCTCACCAATGAAGTGGTCGCAAGCTGCTTCGCACGCGGATCGGACCAGACCTATCTGCAATGGATGTTGACTGCATGGGGCTGGACCGTGAGCGTGGCGCTCACGGCCCTGTTCCTGGCGCTGGTCGTGGGTTCGATCATCGGCACGTTGCGCACGCTGCCCGACAGCCCCTGGCTGGTCCGGTTCGGCAACGCGTGGGTGGAGCTGTTCCGCAACGTCCCCCTGCTGGTCCAGGTGTTCATCTGGTACTTCGTGCTGCCCAAGATGATCCCGCCGATGCGCGACCTGCCGCCTTTCGTGCTGGTGGTCTGCGCGCTGGGCTTCTTCACCTCGGCGCGTATCGCCGAGCAATTGCGTTCGGGCATCCAGGCGCTGCCGCGCGGCCAGCGCTACGCGGGCATGGCCGTGGGCTTCACGACGCCGCAGTACTACCGTTTCGTGCTGCTGCCCATGGCGTACCGGATCATCATGCCGCCGCTGACCAGCGAATCGATGAACATCTTCAAGAATTCGTCGGTGGCTTTCGCGGTGTCGATTCCCGAGCTCACGCAGTTCTACCTGCAGGCCGGTGAAGAGACCTCGGCCCAGATCCCGATCTACATCGGCGTGATCGCTCTCTACGTCATCAGCGCCATGCTGATCAACCGCATCATGACCTTCATCGAGCGCAAGGTGCGCGTGCCGGGCTTCGTCGCCGCCGGCGGCACGGGGGGCCACTGACATGATGAATCTCGACTTTTCCTTCTACAACTGGAACCTCATCAGCACCTATGTGCTGAAAGGCTTCTACTTCAGCGTCGTCCTGACGGCCGTGGCCACGCTGGGCGGCATCTTCTTCGGCACCCTGCTGGCGCTCATGCGCCTGTCGGGCAAGAAGTGGCTGGACTTTCCCGCCGCGGCCTACGTCAACGGCATGCGCTCCGTGCCGCTGGTGATGGTGATCCTGGGCTTCTTCCTGCTGGTGCCCTTCGTGATCGGCCGCCCCATCGGGGCCGAAACCTCGGCCGTCATCACCTTCATCTGCTTCGAGGCGGCCTACTTCTCCGAGATCATGCGCGCCGGCATCCAGTCGATCCCGCGCGGGCAGGTCTTCGCCGGCATGGCCGTGGGCATGACCTACAGCCAGAACATGAAGCTGGTCATCCTGCCCCAGGCCTTCCGGAACATGCTGCCTGTGCTGCTCACGCAGACCATCATCCTGTTCCAGGACACCTCGCTGGTCTACGCCATCGGCGCCTACGACCTGCTCAAGGGCTTCGAGACCGCCGGCAAGAACTTCGGCCGTCCTGAAGAGGCCTACCTGCTGGCCGCCGTCGTGTACTTCGTCATGTGCTACGCCCTTTCCTGGCTGGTGAAACGCCTGCACAAGAAAATCGCCATCATCCGCTGACAGTTTGAGTGGCTAACCGGAGAAAGAAATGTCCGAAAAAATGATCGAAATCAAGAACGTATCGAAGTGGTACGGCCCGGTGCAGGTGCTCAACGACTGCTCCGTCAGCATCGCCAAGGGCGACGTGGTGGTGGTGTGCGGCCCGTCGGGTTCCGGCAAGTCCACGCTCATCAAGACCGTGAACGCGCTCGAGCCCTTCCAGAAGGGCGAGATCACCGTCAACGGCATCCCGCTGCACGACCCCAAGACCAACCTGCCCAAGCTGCGCTCCAAGGTCGGCATGGTGTTCCAGCACTTCGAGCTGTTCCCGCACCTGTCGGTGACCGAGAACCTCACCATCGCCCAGATCAAGGTGCTCGGCCGCTCGGCCGACGAAGCCAAGACCCGCGGCCTCAAGATGCTCGACCGCGTGGGCCTGATGGCGCACAAGGACAAGTTCCCGGGCCAGCTCTCCGGCGGCCAGCAGCAGCGCGTGGCCATCGCCCGTGCGCTGTCGATGGACCCCATCGTCATGCTGTTCGACGAGCCCACCTCGGCGCTCGACCCCGAGATGGTCGGCGAAGTGCTCGACGTGATGGTGAACCTCGCCAAGGAAGGCATGACCATGATGGTGGTCACGCACGAAATGGGCTTCGCCCGCAAGGTCGCCAGCCGCGTGATCTTCATCGACGTGGGCGGCCGCATCCTGGAAGACTGCTCGAAGGACGAGTTCTTCGGCCACCCGGAAAACCGCCAGCCGCGCACCAAGGACTTCCTCAACAAGATCCTGCAGCACTGATCGGCTGCCGCAAGGCCAGGAAGCAAAAGCCGCGCTGTCCTCGGGCAGCGTGGCTTTTTTGCTTTCGGCCAGGCCATGTTTTGCGGCTAAGGGTTTTCCCTTATCTCGGCGCCTGTCGATTTTCATCAGGCTCATCCGACGTGCTATCGAGGGTCGTCCTCGATTTTCTTCAGGAGCAATCAATCATGGCTACCAACACCGTCCGTCTGCATCGCGTCCTTCGTACCTCGCCGGACAAGGTCTACCGCGCATTCGTCCAGCCCGGCGCCTTCGAGCGCTGGCTGCCACCCTTCGGCTTCGTCGGCAAGGTCCACGCGATGGAGCCGGTGGTAGGCGGCGCCTGGCGTATGTCATTCACCAACTTCGGCACCGGCAACAGCCATTCGTTCGGCGGCAAGTACCTCGAACTCGTTCCGGGCAAGCGCATCGCCTACGACGCTGCCTTCGACGATCCGAACCTTCCGGGCACGATGAAGACCACCGTGGTCCTGACCGAGGTGTCCTGCGGCACCGACGTCTCGATCGTGCAGGAAGGCATTCCCGAAATGATCCCGACGGAGATGTGCTACCTGGGGTGGCAGGAGTCGCTGGTCTCGCTGGCTCAGCTGGTGGAGCCGAACATTCCGGGCTGAAGGCTTCGCGCGAAGGCGAAGCGGCGATCTGAAGCAGGGGCCGTCAAGGCAACCGCGAAATCCTCTGCGTCAGCAGATCGAAGAACCCCTGGGCATCGCCTTCCGCGATCCAGTTCACATTGGCCGGCTTCTTCAGCCCGCCGTACCAGTCGACCACCGTCTGCCCGAAGCCCAGCCCCTCGCGGCTGTCGACTTCCACGTTCACCTTGCGGCCCCTGAAGAGCGAGGGCTGCAGCAGGTAGGCGACCACTGTCGCATCGTGCACCGGGCCGCCGGGCAGGCCGTAGTACTGCATGTCGTGCTGCACGTAGGCGTCGAGGATGTCGGCGACGGTCTTGCCGGCCTGGTTGCCCAAGCCGCGCAGCCTGGCGATGCGCTCGGGGCTGGTCAGCACCTTGTGAGTGAGGTCCAGCGGCAGCATGGTGATGGGCACGCCGCTCTTGAGCACGATCTCGGCCGCGTGCGGATCGGCGAACACGTTGAACTCCGCTGTGGGCGTGATGTTGCCGCCGTTGAAGTGCGCGCCGCCCATGAGCACCAGTTCGCGCAGGCCGCGCGTGATGTCGGGTGCCTGCGTGAGCGCCAGCGCGAGGTTGGTCTCGGGGCCGAGCATCGCGAGGGTCACGCTCTTCTCGGGCGCGGCGCGCAGCGTGCGGATCAGGTAATCGACCGCGTTGCCCTCGGCCAGCGGCTGGCTGGGCTCGTGCACCTTCACGCCGGTGATGCCCTCGCTGCCGTGGATGTCGGCCGCGTAGATCGGCGTACGCAGCAGCGGGCGCGGCGCGCCGGCGTAGATGGCGATGTCGGGCCGCTTCGCCCACTCGCGCGCCAGGCGTGCGTTGCGCGAGGTCTTGGCCAGCGGCACGTTGCCGGCCACGGTGGTGAGCGCCTGGATCTTGAGTTGCTCGGGCGAGGCCATGGCGAAGAGCAGCGCGATCACGTCGTCGGCGCCGGGGTCGGTGTCGATGATGAGCGTGTGCGTGGTGGCCGCAGCTGTGGCGGCAGTGCTGGCGTCGGCGGCGTGGGCCTTCGGGGCGATGAGGCTGGTGGTCAAGAGGGCGGCGAGTCCGAGAAGAAGAACCGGGAAGATCGTCGCCGCGAGGCGCGATGGCAATGACGACGGCGTTGCCGCTGCAGCAGCCCTGGAATGCATGAAGGAACCTCCTTGCAGGCGCTGAAGAAGAGTGCGCCTTTCAAGTCAGTCTGCCAGAGCAACACCCGCCGCGGACACCTGATCGCGCACGCATTTTCGGCTGCTGCGCGAGCACCCGCAACGTTGCGTAGACCAAGGCTTTAGAGCCCGCGCGCAACCGAATCGGAAAGTGCGCAAAGCACGCGCAGAGGTTTCATCCGCGGCGGCCCGAAGCCGCGCACCGCCTGTTGCGAAAACGCCGCTTGCTCAGCCCCTGTTCGAACCAGGCCGCAGCCGCCGCGCGAAGAAAGCCAGTATTTCGTCGCGCGCCGCCAGCGTCGGCTGCCCCGCCTCGTCGATCAGGTGCGCCGTCACCACGCTGTGCGGGCTCGCCACCACCTGCGCGAAGAAAGGCGGCGTGTCGGCGGCTGCCGCGGTGTCGGGCAGCACGCGCGCCACGAAGCGCTCGCCCAGCGCCTGCTGGAAGGCCGCAAAGCGCTGCGCCCTGCAGTGCCTGTCGCCCTCGAAGCGGTAGGCCATCACGGTCAGGTCTTCGCGCTCCAGCCGTTCGCGCACCGCGGCCAGCTCTTCGGGAGCCATGTTCATCGCCTCGGGCTTGTCCATCGGCAGCGAGGGCTGGCACATCACCGGCGCGAGCATCGCGGGCTCCAGCATCATCGAAAGCGCGAAGTTGCCCGTGAAGCACATGCCGATCGCGCCGACCCCGTGCCCGCCGCACTCCGCGTGCGCGAGCCGCGCCAGGGCGCGCAGCCACTGCGTGACCGGGCTCGACTCGTTGGCCGCGAAAGCGCGGAACTCGGCGCTCACGCAGGCGCGCTTGAACACCGCGATGCCTTCTTCCGCACCGGGCACGGCGCCGTCGCGGCCGAAGAGCGACGGCATGTAGACGCTGAAGCCCGCATCGCGAACCCACCGCGCGAAGCGCGCCACGTGCGGGCTGATGCCGGGCATTTCGGTCATCACGATCACGGCCGGGCCCCGGCCCATGACGTAGACCTTCTTCTCGACGCCGTCGAGCGTGATCTGGCGCGCGGTGAAGTCGTCGAGCGGGTCGTCTTCGGTCAGGGGGCGTTGCTGTGACATGGAGTTCCTTTGCCGTTCAGGTCTTGCGAAAGCCGCGAAGCTTGTATTGGACGTTCGGCTTCACCACAATGGCAGTGTCCAATTCGACTCCTTTGAGGCTTTATCGGCCAACCCTCCAGATGCATGACTTCACCGTGCTGGTGCTGCCAGGCGCCTTCAACTCCAGCGTCGCGGTCACGATGGACGTCCTCGGCGCGGCCGAAGCGATGGCCCCGCGCGCGGGCGTCGCGCTGCCTCGCTGGCGGCTGTGCTCGGTGCATGGCGGACCGGTGCAGTTGCGCGCGGGCATGAGCCTCGACACCACGCGCCTGCCCGTGCGCCCGCGCGACGATCGTTCCACCTGGGTGGTGCCGGGGCTCGGCCTCAACACACCGGGCGAGATCCGCCGTTGCCTCGAAACCGACGACGCAGCCAAGGCCATCGCCGCCCTCGCGCGCCACGCCAAGGCAGGCGGCCAGGTCGCGGCCTCGTGCTCGGCAGTGTTCCTGCTCAACGCCGCCGGCCTGCTTCAGGGCCGGCGCGCGACCGTCTCATGGTGGTACGCCCCGCTGCTCGCGCGCATGTCGCCCGGCTGCACCGTCGATGCCGACCGCATGGTGTGCTCCGACGGCCCCGTCGTCACCGCAGGCGCCGCCTTCGCGCAGACCGACCTGATGCTGCACCTGCTGCGCGAGCGATGCGGCAGCGCGCTCACCGATCTGGTCTCGCGCATGCTGCTGATCGACGGCCGCCAGGCGCAGGCGCCGTTCATCGCGGCGGAGGTGCTGGCCAGCGGCAACGACCTGGTGGCGCGGCTTGCTGCGCGCGTCGAATCGGCATTGCCCGAGGCGCCTGCGGTGAGCGAGCTGGCGCGCGAGTTCTGCATGTCGGAGCGCACGCTCTCGCGGCACATCCACAAGGCCACCGGCAAGAGCACGCAGGCGCTGGTGCAGAGCGTGCGGCTGCGGCGCGCCCGCGCGCTGCTCGAATCCAGCCGCATGACGGTCGAGCAGGTGGCGGGGGCGGTGGGCTATCAGGACGCCACGGCACTGCGGCGCCTGATGAAGAAGGTGGCCGGAGCGAACCCCAGCCGCTACCGCGCCTGAGCAGGCGCGGCGGCTGTCGGGATTACTCGGATTACTTCTTGCGCGCAGCGATGGCCTGCTCGGCCTTCGCCACCAGGTCGGCGCCAATGGTCGACTTCCACTTGTCGTACACCGGCCGCGTCGCCTTCACGAACGCGGCGCGCTCTTCAGGCGTGAGGCTGGTCACGGTCACGCCCATGCCGGCGATGTCTTTCAGCACCGGCTTGTCGGCTTCCACCAGACCCTTGCGTGCGATGGCGATCTCTTCCTTGCCCGCGTCGATGGCGGCCTGCCGCACGATGGCCTGGTCGGCCGGCGTCCACGAGGCCCAGATTTCCTTGTTGACCACGAATACCAGCGGGTCGGCCACGTAGCCCCAGGTGGTCACGAACTTCTGGCCCACCGTCTGCATCTTGAGCACCGTGAACAGGAAGAGCGGGTTCTCCTGCCCGTCGACCGCGCCGCTGGCGAGCGCGGGCTGCGCGTCGGCCCAGCTCATCTGCGTGGGGTTGGCGCCCAGCGCGGTGAACATGTCGGAGTAGATGGGCGAGCCCACCACGCGGATCTTCATGCCCTTGATGTCGGCCGGCGACTTGATCGGCTTCTTCGAGTTGGTGATCTCGCGGAAGCCGTTCTCGCCCCATGCGAGCGGCACCACGCCGGCCTTGTCGAGCGTCTTGAACATCTCCTTGCCGACCTCGCCCTGCGTGAGCGCGTCGATGGCCGCGTAGTCGGGCATCAGGAAGGGCATGGAGAACAGGTTGAGCTGCTTGACCTGTGGCGACCAGTTGATGGTCGAGCCCACGGCCATGTCGATCACGCCCTGGCGCAGCGCGCTGAACTCGCGCGTCTGGTCACCCTGGATCAGCGACACGCCCGGGTACAGCTTGATGTTGATGCGCCCTTGCGTGCGCTCCTTCACCAGGTCTGCCCAGATCTTGCCGGCCTGGCCCCACGGCGTGGGCGGGCCCAGCACCAGCGACATCTTGTACTCTGGCTTGTAGGCCGCCTGCGCCATGGCGCCGGACGAGAACATGCCGAGGGCGGTGGCTGCGGCTGCGAGGCCGAGCAGGGTGCGGCGGAATTTCATCTGATCTATCTCCTCGTTGTCAAAAAACGGACAGCGGAACAGTCGAACGCAGAAGTCGCAAAGGTCTCGCAGAAGTCGCAGAAGTTCTGAAAAATTTTGGTCTTCCTTCTGCGACCTTCGCGAAACTTTTGCGCCCTCTGCGTTCGGCTGCCCGCATTTCAATACCCCAGCTTGCGCGGCAACCACAAAGCGAGTTCGGGGAAGACGATGACCAGCACCATCACCACGAACATCGAGAACAGCATCCAGCCCACCCAGCGCACGGTCTCTTCCATGCGCACCTTCGCGATGCGGCACGACACCATGAGGTTGACCGCCAGCGGCGGCGTGAACTGGCCCAGCGCCACCTTCAGCGTGAGGATCACGCCGAACCACACCGGGTCCCACTTGTAGTACTGCACGATGGGCAGCAGCAGCGGCACGAAGATCAGGAAGATCGACACGCCGTCGAGGAACATGCCCACGGTGATGAGCAGCAAGATCAGCAGCGCCAGGATGCCGTACTCGCCCAACCCCGAGTTCACGATGGCGCGCGTCACCGGGTCGATAACGCCCAGCGTCGAGAGCGAATACGCGAAGATGCCCGCCAGCGACACCACCAGCAGGATCACCGCCGAGAGCTCGCCCGATTCGCGCAAGATCACGAACAGGTCACGCACCTTGATGGTCCGGTGGATGCACATGCCCACGAAGAGGCCGTAGAACACCGCCACCACAGCCGCCTCGGTGGGCGTGAACCAGCCCGCGCGCATGCCGCCCAGAATGAGCACCGGCGCGGCCAGCCCCCAGGTCGCTTCGCGAAAGCTCTTCCAGAAGGGCGGGCGCGGCAGCGTGGCCTCGAGCGCGCCCATCTTGTGCTTGCGGGCGAGCCACACGGCCGGAATCATCAGCGCCAGGCCCGCCATCACGCCGGGCACCATGCCCGCCGCGAACAGCGCCGGCACCGAGGCACCGGGCACCAGCACCGAGTAGACGATGAAGGCGACCGAAGGCGGAATCAGGATGTCGGTGGCCGCCGCAGCGCCCACCACGCTGGCCGAGTAGGGCGCGGGGTAGCCCGCGCGCGACATGGCCGCGATCATCACCGCGCCCACGGCAGCCGCATTGGCCGGGCCCGAGCCCGAGATGCCGCCGAGGAACATCGCCACCGCAATGGCCACCAGCGGCAGCATGCCCGGGCCGCGCCCCACGATGGCAATCGCAAAGTTCACGAGGCGCAGCGCCACGCCCGAGCGGTCGAAGATGGAGCCGACCAGCACGAACATCGGAATGGCCAGCAGCGGATATTTGCCCAGGCCCGCATAGAAGTTCTGCGGCACGGCCAGCAGGCCGAACCACTGCGCGTCGCTGTTGGCCAGCGCGATGCAGGCGGCGCCCGCCAGGCCCAGCGCGGCGCCGATGGGCACGCCCACCAGCATCATCACGACGAAGGCGACGAAGAGCAGGGTGGCGATCACGATGCGTCGCCCTTGCCGTCCGAGTCGTAGTTCGTCTCGCGCCCGCGCCGGATCATGAGGCCCACGGCCCGCAGCGCGATGGCGAATGACACGATGGGCAGCCACATCGAATACCACCAGGCGGGCAGGCCGATGCCGGGCGTCGTCTCCTCGAAGCGGTAGTCGTCCCACACCATGCGGATGCTGAGCGCGCCGATGAGCGTGAAGAGCACCGCGATCATCAGCGCGCCGAACTGCGCCAGCCGCTTGCGCCGCGCCATCGAGCCGCTTTCGGAGAAGTACTCGATGCGGATGTGCCGGTCGCGCGCCACCGCGGCCGAGCCGGCCACCAGCGCCAGCATGATCATCAGGAACACCGAGAACTCTTCCGTCCAGGCGAAGGAAGAATCGGTGAAGTAGCGGACGATGACGTTGGCAAAGGTGATGAGCGCCAGCGCGCCCATGATGATGACCGTGAGCCAGTCCTCGATGGCAAGGGGAACCTTGGTCGGTTCGTCTGCGGCTTCGATGTCGGGGGGAAGAGGGCTGGCGGCGTCCAGCGTGGGGCCGGACTCGGTTGGAGTTGTCATCGCAGGATGGTCAGTGAGGCACGCACGAACGCCATGTCACCGGGCGGACGCCGGGACGCGTTCCGTACACCTCGACAGGGAAACTGTTACCGATGCTAGGGGGTCTATGACCATTCATGTATCGGGGGTTTCCTTAGCCGGTGGGCTTGCTGGGCTGCCTTCGGGGTGTGTGCACAGGGCGCCAGGGAGTGCGGTTGTGAGGTTGGTTGTTTGAGCACTGCGGCGGATTGCAGATGGACGCGCGTGGGCGTATCACCGGGCTTGCGTGGGAGACGGGCGTTGGACGAGCAGTAATCCGAAGGGCTAGCGTCGGCCGCGGTCGACATTGGGATGACTGCGCTCAATGTTCGCTTCAGACTGCCCTCAGCAATTCCCGGTTGGCGATCTCAAGAACCGCTTTGAATATCTGGCAATCGGGGTCCACGGTCTCGACCATTAGTTGATCGTCGGCATCAGACATTCAGCTGTGACGCGCCGTACGGGAGGTTAAGAACGACTTCCAATTGTTGAGGCGATCGGCGCTTTCCGACTTCAAGCTTCTGCTGCAAACCCGCTTGGGTTCCTCAACGCTGCCATTTGCCGTGGCTCAGCCATCGCAAGCGCACAGCTTTGGCGACAAACAGATCCGACCACCGGGGGGCGTCGAATACCGAGACGAACTGCAGTGATTCCCGAGCACACTTGACCCCTGGCAAGCTTGTGTCGCAGGCGTGATGTTTATCCTTTGCCTCAAACAGGCTTTTAAGCGCCTGCTACAGCTTGCCAGGAGTCACTGCAATTGGCGTGAGTCTGGGCGCCAGGGTCGCATCCGCCCAATACCTCACGGCATAGGTAAGAACGGCAGCTCCTTGTTGCCTATCAACGTATGCGAGAAGTTCCTCCCGATTGCCAAGCTGGCGATGCCCGACGGACTCTGTTATCGCTTCGCGTCGGCGCTTAAATTGCTTCCAGGTGGTCTTGGCGGCATATCGGTCAGACAGCTTGAGCAAGCGAAGATAGCCATCGACATCGTCCAAGCCTTGTAGCGCCGAAATGCCGAGCGTCTCCGTCAAATCGTTGAAGCTGAATTCGACAAGCCGTCCGATCTCCTTTGCGTAGGGAGACGTGACCTTTGCCTGCCTACTGGCGAGCTTGCCAGAAGGCCCGTTGCAGGCGGCGCATGCAGAGAACAGGTTCTGCGCCTCTACCGCCAGCAGTGGAAACTTCGACTTAGGCAGGAAATGCTCGACGAATCTCGACCCTTTCGAGTTGATGGTGTCGAGATCACAGTATGGGCAGGTCCCCGGATGATCGTTCTCGTCCATGAAGTTGTCGTGGAATTGCGTCCTGGAAAACGACGCGACGCCGAGCGCGGTCCATAGCCCCATGTGGTCCAAGAGTTCCCCGTAGATGACGTCCTTAAACAACTTCACGACTGACTGCGGAATGACAGCGGGGGCGATTGAATAATTTCCCCCTTGGAGGCTCGCCACTTGAAACTGATATATGCCCGGTAAGGCCTGCAACTGGGCGAAATTTGACACCCTCACGACCGCGTTACAGCGAGCCCCAAAACTCTGCTTTTTCTTGCTTGAGCCAACCGGTATTGCGAAGGCGGTCGTGAGGACATTCCTGTGCTTCGGTGACAGCCCGTTCATGGCTTGCGCATTGCGAACCTGGCAGGCATGCGTCTTTGCCTTGAGCAGCGTCTCCAGCAAGGGCGAAACGAAATCGTCACCCAGGCGGCGTAGTACCGCCTCGTTCGTTGTGTTCTTGACCCTACGCATCGTTGTCTGCCTTTGCTTTTATGCTGCGAAACACGTCGTAGCGGGTACTCGATTCACCCAGAATGTGGAACAGTGATTTCAACTGATCGACAGAAGCGCGGTGGATATATTTGCGGATCCTGTCTTCCACCATGTGCGAATCGGCAGCGTAGAGCAAGCCCGCTAGCGACGCCTCGTTCGCGAGCAATGTGCTTTCCGGCGCCGGGCCGAATTGACCTCCGTCCGCGACTAAGACCCAGTCCGAGGGGACCGCATTCAGGAGCGAGAAAGAATGCGTGGCAATCAGCAGATGTGCCTTGTAGTTCTTGAAGAAGCTCACCAGCAAACTGATGATCTGACGAGACCAGGTCGGGTCTAGGTGAAGTTCTGGTTCCTCCACGACAACGAGTGAGTTGTGCTGGATAACACCGAGGATCGAGACGATACGAACCAGCAAAAACTTTTGTCCGGAGCTCATCGTTTGCAGCGTGAGCGTCCCTCCTTGCTCATTGTTCATCCGGATGTCGTTGATGTAGATCTGCCCCGCAGCTTCCTGTTCCAGAATTTCAGGGGTGAACGCAACCCACTCGTCTTCTGACCTGTCACTGTTCCATCCCCGATCTCGGATAAGAACCTCCCCGGCGATCGTGGCCCCGAGTGCCACCTCCAGAGCCTTTACCGCATTGGGATCCTTCTGCCATTGCTCCATTAGCCGGGCGAGTGCGGGCGAAAGGGACGGAAACGCAAAATGGTTGAAGCCGTAGAGCTTGCTCACATCAAAGACATTGAGCCGGCGATCCCCCCCGAAGTTACCCACTCGCTCAGTGGGATATTCACCGCTGAGGGAGAAGGCTGACACGATCACGTTCGCTGGCAGATACGGCTTGATGTCGCCGTACAGAATCTCGCCGTCCCGAAGTCCGGTTCCCTTTGGCACACTATTCGTGATGGCCTTGTCGAACTTGCCCACAACCTTGAGCCTGACGGCCTGGTTGTCGTCTCTGCGATAGATATTGCATCTGACTGTGGATCCCTCGGGGGTAGCCAAGCTGTACTCGATCGAGAAACTCCCGGGAATCTTCTTGGGCGAACGCTCCAGGTGATGAAAGACCTGAGCGACAAAAGAAAGCAAGGAAGACTTTCCCGAACCATTTCGGCCGGCGACCAAGGTGATGGTCAGTTCTCCATACAGGTTCTTTAGGGCAGGGTGCGAGATACCCCCGACCAAGTGAACTCGTGCGTTGCGAATGATCCGATGCCTGTCAATCTCGATATTGTGTAGTTGCATGTGCTCATGCCTTTCGGGATAACGCCGAACTGGGTGATCTCAAATGTCAATCCAGTACTCGCCGCTGGGAGCGCCATTCGATGGGAGTAGCCTATCCCGAAAATTCCCGAGCATTCCAAAACGACAGATCACCGCGTCAACTCTTTCACTTCGCGATTCCCAGTCGTGGACGCATCAAGATGCCGCCGGAAAGTAGCACTCTGTCCAGGTTAGCTATACCTCTGAAGCTGACCATCGGACCGGTGAATGCTTCGGCGCCCTGTTGACTGCTGTGGGGCGGTGCGCGCGCAGTCCCGATGCGGTTTCGACCTGCAGCAACCGCTGCGTCGCGGCTTTTCATGAATACTCGCTTCAGACTCTGCTTCAGGACGTGTGTCATTCGGTTCTAGGTCGATGGCCGATGAACGCGATCACCGGCATTTCCGCACCTTTGCACAGCAAATGGTTTGGGGCACAGCGTGCTCGCTATGAGATGAGTTAGACAGCGCGCTCTTGAGCCGTGTTGTCGTGTCTGCCATTGAGTCGAGGGGCTGTTTTGCACCGCAGGTCTGGCTGGTCATGTCTCGCTACCGATCCTCAGGTGGTCCCTTCGCAGGTTTTTATGCGGTGCCTGTGTGCATACCTGTGCATCGTCTTTGACGAGGTGGCAACGGAATGACACACATCGCATCGCCCACTTTTAAGCAGTCTTACGAACAATGGGCTCAGGGTTCGGTTGAACGAGAAACTGCCACAACGGCAACGCGACTCCTTTGTAGTCAAGTGGAATTTCTGGCGCAAATATCTCAGGGTGCTCCTTGATTCCAAGTGCAACTACATCTTTCTCCTGAACGGTGCGCTCACTGTAGGCCGCACTTATCATAGAACTCAACGTCCCGATTAAGGAGAATGTTTCAGAGCGCTCAAAATTCTCCGGGCTGAATGTATGCTTCACGCCGACAAATTTATTGTCAACATACACAGCCTCAATATCTCCCTCGGGCCAATCCCCAAATCGCATTAAGTAGAAAGCAATCGACTTCTCTTGCGCATTGGTAATTTCTCGCCGATTGCAGTACATCTTTACGTCGCCAATAGTGAATTGAGCGTAGCCCTCTGGACTGAGACTTACCTCCTTGCTGGGGTCGGCGCGCAATTCGAAAATAAGGTCTGGCTCGGTTGATATCATCCGATCATCTAGAGTGAGCATTTCATTCCTGGCCAGCGCGTTCACTAGGTCGGTCACGTATCTCTTTTTTTGTTCGATAAAAGAGTCTCGTGAGAGTAGTGTCCATTTGTTCCATTTGGAATGGTAAATTGCGTACTTCAGAGGTATTCTGTTCAGTTTGGCGTAAGCTTGAAGTTTTGCGTCATAGTCTTTTGATATGGGGTACAAATAATTGGGGTTGGCATAATGAGAGTTCTTTACTTCCACAAAGAACTGTTCCCCTGATTTGAGCACTATCCGATAGTCCGGGGCTTGAAGCTGATCGTTGTCGGCAAAAACGTCCCCCGCATCTTCTTGCTTGATGAATGCACACTGACCAAGGCCGCCTGCCACATGGGCAAACATGGCCTCCACTCGCTTACCGTGTATGAGGGCCGAATTCTCACTTGCAGCTTTGATTGATTCATCTATGCGCTTGATGAAGTCAGCGCGATTTTGAGCGACATTGAGTTTGTAGCCCAAATTTCGGCCAATGGCATCGTAAAGCTCAAGTGGTTCAAACTTTTCAGGGTTTCGATTTAGTCGTTTCAAACGAGTTGCTCCGCCTCTTAGATCGTGGTGCTTTCCGCGCTGTCAATTTCATCCGTCTCCTCTTGGATTGCCGTCTGTTTCAAGGATGGTGTACGGAATGGCAATAAATTGATCGCCCCACGTCTTGACGGAAGTGAGACGAACATACGCACGAATGGGAATGGAGATTTCTTTGACCAATACACCTTGAAGACGCGCAAATGAATCCATTCCCGATGAAAAATACTCGGGAACGGTCATCAGGGCGACCTTGGTCTTGTTATCCACATGAATGTGGTACATCTTCTCGATGCTCAAGATTTCTTCCTTGTCCTTCTTTTGCACGGAATTCCTGCTAATGAAGGCTGACAACTCCCCCTCAATCCATCCAAATCGCGAGGTCGATTTAGATGGCGAAACAGCAAGATCAATAGTCCCATCCTTTTCGAGCTCTGGCATTATTTCTCTGAGCATATCGAGAGTCGAAACTTTGTATGAGCGAGTCTCTTGCGCACTAATCTCTGCAGAAAAAATTGGAATTGCGGCGCCAGCCTTCTTGCTTTGATTTCGTGTTATTAATGTTTCGGGCTTAACTCCGGTGAATATTTCGTATAAGTCTGAAATATATGAGGTATCTGAATAAACGAGGTGTCGTATTAGTTTGATCTTTTCCATTTATCCCTCTAATTTTGTTGATGTAATTTTGGATTCAAATAATTCCAGAAAAGAATAGGGAAAATCCAAAATTGAGAGCATGGTCTGGCATGATCGATCTTCAGCGTTCATATCGAAATTCGATGCGAAAATTGTGCGCGGATCAATCGCCGGTCGTGTCATTATTCTTCGCCTAGGGCGCGAGATTTATAGAGGTGCTGCTTTCGCTGTGTCTCCCGCCATACCCCTATCAACGCGAGATTGCGCGAGGTTCGATTCACCCATCTATCTTTGGAGTGATGGCCATGATCACCCCTCTGACTGTTCATAAGCAAGTCGAACAAGAGCAATAGCTCGTCGAGCACCCGCATCCGGTGCCAACACGGCGGGCCCTGAAAGGGCTCTCCCTATCCGGCAGCGGGACGCCGCCACTGCCAACGTCACCAACTCCACCGATTGCAACAAGGCCATCCCCCTGCGCGGTGGTTTAGTGTGTTGCATCGACCGGTTGAATTCGCCCTGAAAAGCGGATGCTCGCATTGTCTATTGACGATCAGCATCGAACACTTAACTGCCACCGACGCCTGCCCACAAGCTTCAACCAGACCGAAATCCCTCCATCGCGAAGGCTTCGGCAGTCCCACCTCAAAGCCCCCGTTTCCTCAGGGCGGGCCGCGAACCTCGCAGCCCGCAGACCAGCCCCTACCCGCGAGTCTCAGGCCCCCCACGCCGCGCCTTCTCACTCATCTGAAACAACTCCCCTGCCTTCCGCGCCATCTCAGCCGCAAGCCAAAGCAGATTGTTCAGTTGCCGAGGCCCATCCCCACTGCACCAGTCGATCTCTTCGCCGTGGCAGACCCACAGTAGAGCTTCAAGCTGAGTAAGGGTGTTCTCAAGAAGATCCGCCGGGTCTTGTTGGGCGGTTTCTGCGGAAGCTACCGGCGTAGTCGGCCGGGCTATAGTCTTGGTAGCCATTTTTGTGCGGTTCCTTCCAAGGTAAGTGCACGAACTTGGTTAGACGGCCGGGGTGTTACGAGCACCCTGGCCGTCGCCTTTTGATACCTCGCATCTGCATCAGCGCTTTCGCACCGACAACCTGCCGCGAGGCAAGCAGCCTTCAAACATCTGGATGGTGGATTGGTGTGTGGGCCTTTCTGCTCCCCTTGGCGGGGCATCGAGTGACAGGGGCATTCACTCTAGAGAAGAAGCCGGCAAAGAAGCCGCTGCTACAGCACGAAGTCGCGCAGACTGCCAACTAATGCAGCTTCCGCAACGCGCTGTGCGAAGACCCCATGAGGCCCCGCTGCGCCAGTCAACAACAACGGCAACAGCAGCGCTCGATGCTCAGGCCGATGGGGTGCCTTGCGCAGCGAAATAAAGGAGGAGGCCGAAGGCCGGGGGACATTCGCGGAGCAAGGTACCCCGTCGGCCTGAGCGCCCCCCGAAAAAGAAGCTCAGTCCATCCAGCCCCGAGCCCGGTCCAGATGCTCACGGCACTCGCGCACCATGCGTTCCAGCAGTTCCGCGCAAGTCGGAATGTCGTCGATCAGCCCGATGCACTGGCCGGCCGAGACCACGCCGCCGTGCACCTCGCCAGACTCCAACGCCGCACGTCCGCGCGTACCGGCCACCAGCGGGCGCACGTCCTCGAACTCGCAGCCGCCCGGGCGGTTCTCGGTGGCCACCACTTCTTCGGAGATGGCGTTGCGGAACACGCGCGCCGTGTTGTGCAGGGTGCGGAACATCAGCTTGGTGTCGCGCTCGGTCGCCTCCACCAGCGCCTGCTTGATGTTGTCGTGGATCGGCGCTTCCTTGGTCACGCAGAAGCGCGTGCCCATGTTGATGCCCTCGGCGCCCAGTGCCAGCGCCGCCGCCATGCCCCGGCCGTCGGCGATGCCGCCCGACGCGATGATCGGAATGCGCAGCTTGCGCGCCGCCACCGGCAGCAGCACCAGGCCGGGCACGTCGTCCTCGCCCGGATGGCCCGCGCACTCGAAGCCGTCCACCGACACCGCATCGACGCCATTGCGCTCCGCCGAGAGCGCATGGCGCACCGAGGTGCACTTGTGGACGATCTTCACGCCGTGCTCCTTCAGCGCCGCGATGAAGTCCTTCGGGCTGTTGCCCGCGGTCTCGACGATCTTCACGCCGCTGTCGATGATGGCCTGCACGTACTCCGCATAGGGCGGCGGCTTCACCGCCGGCAGGATCGTGAGGTTCACGCCGAAGGGCTTGTCGGTCATCGTGCGCGTACGCTCGATCTCACGGCGCAAGTCGTCGGGCGTGGGCTGCGTGAGCGCGGTGACGATGCCGAGGCCCCCGGCGTTCGACACGGCCGACGCCAGCTCGGCGCGGCCCACCCATTGCATGCCGCCCTGGATGATCGGGTAGCGGATTCCCAGCAGTTCGGTGATGCGGGTCTTCATCGTCGCGGCCTTTCCCTTACACGGCCTTCACCAGTTCCGGCACGGCCGTGAACAGGTCGGCCACCAGGCCGTAGTCGGCCACCGAGAAGATCGGGGCTTCCTCGTCCTTGTTGATCGCCACGATCACCTTCGAGTCCTTCATGCCGGCCAGATGCTGGATGGCGCCCGAGATACCCGCTGCGATGTACAGCTGCGGCGCGACGATCTTGCCCGTCTGGCCCACTTGCCAGTCGTTCGGGGCGTAGCCCGCGTCGACGGCTGCGCGGCTGGCGCCCAGGCCGGCGTTGAGCTTGTCGGCCAGGGGAGCCATCACCTCGGTGAACTTCTCGGCGCTGCCGAGGGCGCGGCCGCCCGAGACGATGATCTTGGCTGCCGTCAGTTCAGGACGCTCGCTCTTGGTGACTTCGCGGCCCACGAAGCTGCTCTTGCCGCTGTCTGCCACGCCTGCAGCCGATTCGACAGCTGCGCTGCCGCCGGTGGCTGCTGCAGCGTCAAAACCGGTCGTGCGAACGGTGATCACCTTGGTCGCATCGCTGCTCTGCACGGTGGCAATCGCGTTGCCCGCGTAGATCGGACGTTCGAAGGTGTCGGCGCTCACCACGGCCGTGATGTCGCTGATCTGCGCCACGTCCAGCTTGGCGGCCACGCGCGGCGCGACGTTCTTGCCGTTGGCGGTCGAGGGGAACAGGATGTGGCTGTAGTTGCCGGCAATCGCGAGCACTTGGGCTGCGACGTTCTCGGCGAGGTTTTCAGCAAGGCTCGGGCTGTCGGCCGCGATGACCTTGGAGACACCGGCGATCTGTGCGGCAGCCTTGGCCGCTTCGGCTGCATTGGCGCCGGCCACGAGCACGTGGACGTCGCCGCCGCAGGCCAGCGCTGCGGTCACGGTGTTGAGGGTGGCCGGCTTGATGCTGGCGTGGTCGTGTTCGGCAATAACAAGTGCGGTCATGTTCAGATCACCTTCGCTTCGTTCTTCAGTTTGTCCACCAGCGTTGCAACGTCGGGCACCTTGATGCCGGCGCCACGCTTCGGCGGCTCCGCGACCTTCAGGGTCTTCAGGCGGGGCTTCACGTCCGCGCCCAGGTCTTCAGGCTTGACCGTGTCCAGCTGCTTCTTCTTGGCCTTCATGATGTTCGGCAGCGTCACGTAGCGCGGCTCGTTCAGGCGCAGGTCGGTGGTGATGACCGCGGGCAGCGTCAGCGCAACGGTCTCCAGGCCGCCGTCGACTTCGCGGGTCACCGTGGCCTTGTCACCGGCGACCTCGACCTTCGAGGCAAAAGTGGCTTGGGGCAGGTCAGCCAGCGCGGCCAGCATCTGGCCGGTCTGGTTGGCGTCGTCGTCGATGGCCTGCTTGCCGAGAATGATGAGGGAAGGCTGTTCCTTGTCGACCAGCGCCTTCAGCAGCTTGGCGACCGCCAGGGGCTGCAGTTCTTCGGTGGTTTCCACCAGGATGCCGCGGTCTGCGCCGATGGCCATGGCGGTGCGCAGGGTTTCCTGGCTCTTGGCATCGCCGCAGGAGACGGCGATGACCTCGGTGACCACGCCCTTTTCCTTCAGCCGAACCGCTTCTTCAACGGCGATCTCGTCGAAGGGGTTCATGCTCATCTTGACGTTGGCAATGTCCACTCCGGTGCCGTCGCTCTTCACGCGCACCTTCACGTTGTAATCGACGACCCGCTTGACGGGCACCAGAACCTTCATGGCTGTTCCTTTGAATGAAGAAGAAATGAATGGGCGAGCGCAGGGCTCACTCGAGCTTGGCGCCCGATTGCTTGATGAGGCGCTCCCACACGGGGCGCTCGGCCTTCCATGCGGTGGCGAAGAGCTCGGGCGAGCTTTCCTTGATCTCGAAGCCCATGGCCGCGACGCGCTCGCGCACGTCGGGCTGCTGCGTGGCCTTGCGCACTTCGTCGGCGATGCGGTCGACAATGGGCTTGGGCGTCTTCGCGGGCGCCGCGATGGCGAGCCAGCCGGTCACGCGGTAGGCCTCGTCCTTCAGGCCCTGCTCGGCCAGCGTGGGCACGTTGGGCAGCGTGCTCATGCGGCGCTCGCCGCTCACGCCGATGGCGCGGATCTTTCCGGAGTCGATGTGCGGCTTGGCGACCAGCGCGCTGGCGTAGGCCATCTGGATCTGGCCGCCGATCAGGTCCTGCATCATCGGCGCCTCGCCCTTGTAGGCGACGTGGCTCATGTCCGACTGCGTGGCCAGGCTCATGTGCGCGCCGGCCAGGTGCGGGTACGCGCCGATGCCGTAAGAGCCGTAGGCCACCTTGCCCTTGTTGGCGACGACGTACTTCAGCAGTTCGGGGCCGGTCTTGGCCGACACGCTCGGGTGTACCACCAGCACCAGCGGCGCCGCCGCGATCTGGTAGACCAGCGTGAGGTCGCGCGCGGTGTCGTAGGGCAGCTTCTCGTAGAGGAACTCGTTGGTCATGAGCGAATTGCTCAGGCCCAGCACGATGGTGTAGCCGTCTGGCGCCGACTTGGCGACCGCGTCGGTGCCGATGATGCCGGCCGCGCCCGGCTTGTTGTCGATGACGACGGGCTGGCCCATGCCGGCCGACAGCTTCTGGCCGATCACGCGCGCGAGCACGTCGGTGGCACCGCCTGCTGCGAAGGGCACGACCATGCGGATGGGCTTGTTGGGGTAGGGGGCCTGCGCCTGCGCGGCGGGCAGCGCGCACAGCGTGGCGGCGGAAGCGGCGGCGCACAGCAGCGCGCGGCGGTTCGGAAGGCGGAAGGTCGTCATGGCTTGTCTCTGTCTATCGTTTCTGAAAAAGGTCACTGCGTTGCGATGCGCGTCTTGAAGGGCAGGGGCTCCAGCGCCTTGTGCAGCCGCTCCTGCAGAGGCGCGGCCAGCGTGCCCGCCGCGGCGCTGTCGATCTGCACGCGCACGAGGCTCTCGCCCTCGGTCTTCGCCACGGGCCGTGCGGCCTCGGGCACGCCCAGCCCGGCGCAGGCTTCGGCGACGGCGGCGTTCACCACCTGCAGCGCGGCCATCGCGCGCAGCTCGGGCTTGTAGATCTTTCCGACGTTGGTCATCGGCATGGTCGCGATCACCGACACCCACTTGGGCCGCGCCGGGGCCTCGTCCACGCGCGCGGAGGTGAAGGCCAGCAGCTCTTCTTCCGTCGCCGAGGCGCCGGGCACCAGCGTCGCGAAGATCACCGGCAGCTCGCCCGCGTAGGCATCGGGTGCGCCCACTGCGGCGCACAGCTGCACGGCGGGGTGTGCGCCCAGCGCGTCTTCAATCGTCTTGGGATCGATGTTGTGGCCGCTGCGGATGATGAGGTCCTTCGAGCGGCCGGTGAGGTTGAGCCGCTCCTCGTCGTCGATCCAGCCCAGGTCGCCTGTGGCGAGCCAGCCGTCGGCGGTGAAGGCCTTGGCGTTGTCGGCAGGGTCCACGAAGCCCGAGAACACGTTGGGCGACTTGAAGAGCACCATGCCCTGTTGGCCGCGCGGCATCTCGCGGTCGGTCGCGTTGCCGTTCTCGTCGAGCGCGACCACGCGCATCTGCATGTAGGGCAGGCGGAAGCCCACGCAGCCGGCGGGCCCGTTCACGCCCGGCGGCGTGATGGTCGAGATGCCGGCCATCTCCGTCATGCCCAGGCTCTCGTGCACGTGCAGGCCGAACAGGCGCTCGAAGCGCGCGGCCAGCTCGGGCGCGAGCACGGCGGCGCCGGTGCGGCAGTAGGTGATGGAGGAGATGTCCGCGCCGTCCAGTGGCACGTTGGCCAGCGCCGCGAGCACGGTGGGCACGGCCGACAGCGAGGTCGGGCGGTACTTCGCCACCAGCTTCCAGTAGTTGGCCAGCACCTCCTTGTTGCGCAGCAGCGATGGCGTGGGAATGATGACTTCCACGCCCGCCGACAGCGACGACAGCGAGGCCGGCAGCACGCCCGCCACGTGGAACAGCGGATAGCCATTGATCGAGATGCCGTTCTCGTTCATGCCCGCGACCTGCACGCTGGCCCATGCGGTGAACACCTGCGCGCCATGGCTGTGGCGCGCGAGCTTGGGCGCGCCGGTGGTGCCGCCGGTGTGGAAGTAGGCGGCGATGTCCGAAGGGGCGATGTCGCGGCCGCTCACGAGGCGATCGTCGGGTTGCGCGGCGCGCAGCACGTCGAACTCGGCCACTCCATCGGGCAGTGTGCCTGCCGCACCCGGCGCCTCGTCGTGCGGCGCCACGCGCAGCACGGTGGTGAGCGTGGGCACCTGGCCGCGCAGGCGCATGGCCTTCGACCACATGCCCGACTCCGCATCGGAGCCGTAGGCGATCAGCACCTTGGCGCGGCCCGCGGTCATCAGCGCCACCAGCTTCTCGTCGGTGAGCAGCGGGTTCAGCGGCTGCACGATGCCGGCGGCCTCGCCGCCCCACAGCGCGAGGTGGTACTCCAGGCAGCCCGGCAGCAGCACGGCCACGGCGTCGTCCGGCCCCACGCCCAGCGTGTGCAGCATGTTCGCGGTCTGGTGGATGCGCGCGAGCAGCTCGGCATAAGACCAGCGGATCGGCTCGTCGGCCGGGTTGCCGGTGCGCAGGAAGGTCAGCGCGGTCTTGTCGCCGAAGGCATGGCCGGCGTTGCGGAAGATCTCGTAGGTGCTGCGCACCGTGAGCGCCTGCTCCAGCGGTGTTTCCTCGAGCTTGTGGATGTCGGCGAGGCTGCGAACGGGAAGGGCGGGGCGAAATGGCGCGCCGACCGGGGTGCTGTAGTTGTTCTCGTACTTCTGCGTCATGTCTTTGTCTCCTTGATGTCGTCGCCCTGCCGGCCCGGTTGTTCTACTGGTTCGTGATGTGGTTGTCGCGAATGACCTTGCCCCAGCGCTCGAAATCTTCCTTCATGCGAACGCCGGTCTGTTCGGGCGTGCGGTAGGCCGCGAAGGTGCCCACGCCCTGGAGCTTCTCCTGCACTTCCTTGTCGGCCAGCGCCTTCTTCAGCTCGGCGCTCATTCGGCCGATGACTTCCTTGGGCGTACCCACAGGCGCCAGCAGGCCGCCCCACGAGGTGGCGTCGAAGCCGGGGAAGCCCTGCTCGGCCACCGTCTTCACGTCGGGCAGCAGGCTCAGGCGCTGGCCGGAGCCGACCGCGATGGCGCGCAGCTTGCCCGACTTGATGTGCGGCAGCACGCCCACGAGGTCGGAGAACATCGCGGGAACCTGGCCGCCGATCAGGTCGGTCACGGCCGGCGAGGTGCCGCGGTAGGGCACGTGCTGCATGTCGAACTTGCCGATGGTCTTGAGCTGCTCGGTCGTCAGGTGGCCGAAGCTGCCGGCGCCGGCGGTCGTGTAGTTGAGCTTGCCGCCCTCGGCCTTGGCCTTGGCGATCAGGCCCTGAAGGCTCGTCACCTCGGGCAGCGACTTGGGGTTGACCACCAGCACGATCGGCAGGTCGTACACCGAGCCCACGGGCGTGAAGTTCTTGAAGATGTCGTAGCCGGTGGGGCCGTAGAGGTGCGAGGCCAGCAGCGTGGGCGTGGCCAGCATCACGAAGGTGTAGCCGTCGGCCGGTGCGCGCGCGGCGGCAGCGGCGCCCACGGTGCCCGATGCGCCGCTGCGGTTGTCGATGACGATGCTCTGGCCGAGCGCGACCGACATCTTCTGCGCCACGATGCGCGAGGCCACGTCGGTGGGGCCGCCGGGCGGGAAGGGCACGATCAGCGTGATCGGCTTGGCGGGCCAGGCCTGCGCGAAGGCGGCGCCGGCGGCGAGCGGAAGGGCCAGGGCAAGGAGTGCACGGCGAAGGGGACTGCGGAGGGAACGGAAAGCGGGGGAGGCCATGTACTTCAACTACTTCAGGGAAAAACGGGAAACGGGAACAACACGGGAAACGGAAACGGGGGGCGCCTTCTCTTCAGACCACGCCGCTGCTCTTCAGCGCCGCCAGCCTGTCGTCGGACAGCCCCAGCAGCGACTGCAGCACGTCGTGCGTGCCTTCGCCCAGCGTGGGCGGCGCGCTGCGCACCGGCAGGCGCTCGCCGTCGAAGCGGTAGGGCGGCGCGAGCACGTTGACGGTGCCGGCCACGGGGTGCGGCTGCGTGGTCACCAGGCCGGCCTCGGTGGCGCGCTTGGAGTTCAGCGCTTCGAGCAGCCCCAGCACCTCGCCGCAGGGAATGCCCGCGGCGGTGAGCTTTTCGAGCAGGTCGGCGCGCTGGCGCTTCGCGAGTTCGGCATGCAGCTCGGGCAGCAGCGCGGCGCGGTTGGCCGAGCGCAGGATGTTGGTCTTGAAGCGCTCGTCGGCCGCGAGGTCGGGCCGCTCGATCACCTCGGTGCAGAAGCGCGCGAACTGCGCGTTGTTGCCCACGGTGATGACCAGCGGGCCGTCGGCCGCGTCGAACACGCCGTAGGGAACGATCGACGGATGCGAGTTGCCGTAGCGCGGCGGGTCTTCGCCCATGAGCAGCGCTTCGAGGCCGTAGTAGGCGGTGATCATCAGGCCGCAGTCGAAGAGCGCCATCTCCACGTGTCGGCCCTTGCCGGTCTTCTCGCGCTGGTAGAGCGCGGCAAGAATGGCCTGCGCCGAGTACATGCCGGTGAACAGGTCGACGGCCGCCACGCCGAACTTCAGCGGAGGCTGGTTTGCTTCGCCGTTCAGCGCCATCAGGCCGGCTTCGCCCTGCACCACGAGGTCGTAGCCGGGGCGCGCGGCCTCGGGGCCGGTGCGGTCGTAGCCCGAGATCGAGCAGTAGATGAGGCCCGGCTGCTCCTTGCTGAGCTGCTCGTAGCCCAGGCCCAGCTTGTCGATGCCGCCGAACTTGAAGTTCTGGATCACCACGTCGCACTGCCTGGCAAGGTCACGCGCGAGCTGCTGGCCTTCGGGCGTCTGCAGGTCGAGCGTAACGGAGCGCTTGTTGCGGTTCACGCTGTTGAAGTAGGCGGTCTCGGTCTTGCCGACGCGCAGGCCCCAGTCGCGGGTGTCGTCGCCGCGGCCCGGGTGCTCCACCTTGATGACTTCGGCGCCCATGTCGGCCAGCACCATGCCGCACCAGGGGCCCGCGAGGATGCGGGACAGATCGAGAACGCGCACGCCGGCAAGCGGCAGCGACGAGGAATTCGGCAGAGGCATGAGTTCAACTCCCTGGAAACGAGAAAGCCCCGCACCGCGTGCGAGGCAGGAAGGCGGAGTTCGCAGCCCGCGTCAGGACGCGCCCGGCTTCTGGCGGCGCAGCGCGGCGAAGTCGGCCTTGCGCTTGCCGAGGAAGGCGCCGATGCCTTCGGCGGCTTCGGCGTCCGCCTGCGACTCGACCATGAAAACGGCCTCGGCGTCGAGCTGCTCTTCCAGCGTGGCGCGGTGCGCCTGGCGGCACAGCGACTTGATGCGGGCGCTGGCGCGCTCGGGCCCGTTCGCCACCTTGGCCGCGAGCGCGATGGCCTCGGCCAGCGCGGCGCCCTTGTCGGTGAGGCGGTTGACGGCGCCCAGCGCATGCAGGCGCTCGGCCGGCATGCGGTCGCCGGTGAGGCACATCTCGGTGAGCACCTGGCGCGAGACGAACTCCGAGAGGAAGGCCGTGGCGCCGCCGTCGGGCGTGAGGCCGACCTTGACGTAGGCCACGGTGAAGAACGCGTCGCGCGCCGACACCAGCATGTCGCAGGCCAGCGCCATCGACAGGCCCGCGCCCGCGGCGCCGCCCTCGACGGCCGCGATCACCGGCTTGCTGCAGTCGCGCAGCGCGCGGATCAGGTTGTTGAGGCCCTCGAGGATCTGGCGGCGCTCCGACGCCGGCAGCTCGCGGCGCTTGGCCAGCAGGTTCAGGTCGCCGCCCGAGCAGAAGAAGTCGCCCGCGCCGGTGAAGACGATGGCGCCCACCTCGGGGTCGTTCTGCGCGTCGGCCAGCGCGGCCGACAGCTCGGCGTACAGCGTCGGCGTGATCGCGTTGCGCGAGGCGGGGTTGCTGTTGGTGAGGATGCGCACCGCACCCTCCTGCGAGATCAGGATCGTCTTGTTGTCGCTCATTGCGCTGCCTCCTTGCCCAGGGCGATGTAGCGCTGCAGGTGGTGGTCTTCGTCGCCCAGCTGGTGGTCGATCATCACGAGCCGCTTGGCGTAGTGGGGCAGCGGCAGCTCCCACGTCATGCCGATGCCGCCGTGCATCTGGATGCTTTCCTGCGCCACCAGCGCGCCGATGCGGCCGATGCTGAACTTGGCGGCCGACAACGCGCGCTCGCGCGTCAGGCGGTCGCCGGTGTCGATAGCCGCTGCCGCGTTGATGACGGCCGAGCGGGCCTGCTCGATTTCGAGCAGCAGGTCGGCCATGCGGTGCTGCAGCGCCTGGAAGCTGCCGATCAGCGTGCCGAACTGCTTGCGCGTGCGCAGGTAGTCGAGCGTCGCGGTCTTGGCGGCTTCCATCGCGCCCAGCGCTTCTGCGCACAGCGCGAGCACGCCGCGGCCGATGGCACGCTCCAGCGTGTCATGGCCCTGGCCTTCGGCGCCCAGCAGCGCGTCGGCGCCCAGCTTCACGCCGTCGAAGGAGAGTTCGGCGACCCGGCCGCCGTCGATGGCGGGGCAGCCGCGCACCGTGAGGCCGGCCGTCTTCGCGGGCACGAGGAAGAGCGAGATGCCCGCTTCGTCGTCCACGTTGCCCGAGGTGCGGGCCGAGACGAGGAACAGGTCGGCCTGCTCGCCCTGCGGCACCACGGCCTTGGCGCCGTGCAGCACCCAGCCGTCGCCATTGCGCTCGGCCTTGGTCTGCACGCGGGTGCGCTCATAGTGCGTGTCGGCTTCGTCGTGCGCAAAGGCTGCCACGGTCACGCCGTTGATGATGTCGCCGAGCTTGTCTTTCTGCGCATCGCTGCCGGCGGCGCTGATCGCCTCGCCGACCATCACCGCGCCCAGCAGCGGCTCGACTACCAGGCCGCGGCCCAGTGCCTCGAAGACCACGGCGATGTCGAAGCCGCCGCCGCCGAAGCCGCCATCGGCCTCGCTGAACAGGGCGCCGATCACGCCGAGCTCTGCGAACTGCTGGAAGATTTCCTTGCTGAATCCGTGCTCCGACTTCGCGATGCGGTCGCGCGCGTCGAAGGCGTACTGCTCGCTGATGAAGCGGTTCAGGCTGTCGGCGAGCATGCGCCGGTCTTCGGTGTGTTCGAAGTTCATTGCATGTCTCCTTACAGACCAAGAATCATCTTGCTGATGATGTTCTTCTGGATTTCATTCGAGCCGCCGAAGATCGACAGCTTGCGGTTGTTGAAGTAGCGCGAGGCTGCGGCCGAGGCGTAATCGGGGCCGAAGGTCTCGCCGGTGTAGCCGTCCTTCAGTGCTTCCGCGATGAAGGGGCGGCCATAGACACCCATCGCGCGACGGGCCAGAGAAGAAATCTCCTGGCGGATCTCGGTGCCGCGGATCTTCAGCATCGAGCTTTCAGCGCCCGGCACCCCGCCGCCGGCCACCGCCGCGATCACGCGCAGGTTGGTGGTTTTCATGTTCTCCAGGTCGATCTCCACCCGCGCCATGCGCGCGGCGAAGGCAGGGTCTTCCGCCAGCGGCTTGCCGTTCTTGGTCTGCGTGGCCGCGATGCCCTTGAGCTGTTCGAGCGCGGCCACCGAGAAGCCCACGCCCGCGATGTTGGTGCGCTCGTACGTCAGCAGGTACTTGGCGCAGGTCCAGCCCTTGTTCTCCTCGCCGACGAGGTTCTCGGCGGGCACACGCACGTCGGAGAAGAACACCTCGTTGACCTCATGCTCGCCGTCGAGCGTGATGATCGGGCGCACTTCCACGCCGGGGGAGGTCATGTCGATCAGCAGGAAGCTGATGCCTTCCTGCTTCTTCGCCTCGCGGTTGGTGCGCACCAGGCAGAAGATCATGTTGGCGTGCTGGCCCAGCGTGGTCCAGGTCTTCTGGCCGTTCACGATGAAGTGGTCGCCCTGCGCGTCGATGCCGCGCACGGCCGAGGTCTTCACTGCAGCGAGGTCGGAGCCCGCGCCGGGTTCCGAATAGCCCTGGCACCACCAGTCGGCGCCATTGAGGATGCGTGGCAGCCAGTGCTTCTTCTGCGCCTCGTTGCCGTACTTGATGAGCACCGGGCCGAGCATGTTCACGCCGAAGGGCACGATGCGCGGCGCGAAGGCCAGCGCGCATTCGTTCTCGAAGATGAACTTCTCCACCGCCGTCCATCCCGGGCCGCCGTACTGCTCGGGCCAGTGGTTGGCGAGCCAGCCGCGCTCGTTGAGGATGGCGTGCCATTCCTGCATGTCGGCCTTCTCGAGGATCTTGCCGCTGCGCACTTTCTCGGACAGCCGCACCGGCAGCTTCGCGGCCAGGAAGGCGCGCACCTCGCTGCGGAAGGCTTCTTCTTCGGGGGTGAAGTTCAGGTCCATGTCGTATCTCTCAGTTTCGTTTGGACGTATTCATCAGAAACACCGCGGAACCGGCTTTGCCGGGCCGCTGGTGTTGCCCCCGGAAGGGGGTTGGCGATGCGACACGAAGTGCGCGCAGCCTGGGGGAGAGCCATTCAGTAGATCTCGAACAGGCCGGCGGCGCCCATGCCACCGGCGATGCACATCGTCACCACCGCGTACTTCGCGCCGCGGCGCTTGCCTTCGATGAGCACGTGGCCCGCCAGGCGCGCGCCGGTCATGCCGAAGGGGTGGCCGATGGAGATCGCGCCGCCGTTCACGTTGAGCAGCTCCGAGGGAATGCCCAGCTTGTCCTGGCAGTAGATCGACTGCGAGGCGAAGGCCTCGTTGAGTTCCCACAGGCCGATGTCCTGCACCTTGAGGCCGTGGCGCGCGAGCAGCTTGGGCACCGCGAACACCGGGCCGATGCCCATCTCGTCGGGCTCGCAGCCGGCCACCGCGAGGCCGCGGAAGGCGCCCAGCGGCTTGATGTTGGCGCGCTCGGCTTCCCTGGCTTCCATCAGCACGCAGGCCGATGCGCCATCCGACAGCTGCGAGGCGTTGCCGGCGGTGATGAACTTGTCCTCGCCCATCACGGGCTTGAGCTTGGCGAGCGCCTCGTAGGTGGTGCCGCGGCGGTTGCAGTTGTCTTCCGTCGCGGTCACTTCGCGGTAGCTGACTTCCTTCGTCTCCTTGTCGGTGACGGCCATGGTGGTGGTGCAGGCGACGATCTCGTCCTTGTAGCGGCCGGCGATCTGCGCCTCTTCGGTGCGGCGCTGGCTCTCTGCCGAGAAGCGGTCCTGCGCCTCGCGGCTGATGTTGTAGCGCTTGGCGACGATGTCGGCGGTCTCGATCATCGCCATGTACAGCTCTGGCTTGTGCTCGACGATCCATGGGTCCATGCCGCTGTCGCCGGAGTCGGTGGCGCTGCGGGTGCGGATCTGCGAGATGCTTTCCACGCCGCCCGCGATCATGGCCGGCGCGCCGTCCACCACGATGCGGCCCGCGGCCATGGCGATGGCCTGCAGGCCCGAGGCGCAGAAGCGGTTGACCGTGGTGCCGGCGATGCCGATCGGCAGGCCCGCACGGATGATGGCCTGGCGCGCGATGTTGCGGCCGGTGGTGCCTTCGGGGTAGCCGCAGCCGAGGATGGCGTCCTCGATCAGCGCAGGGTCGAGGCCCGAGCGCTCCACCGCCGCCTTCACGGCGAAGGCGGCCAGCGTGGGGCCGGGGGTGATGTTGAATTCGCCGCGGTGCGCCTTGGTGAGCGGGGTGCGGGCGGTGGAAACGATGACGGCTTCACGCATGGGGGTGTCTCCTTGGACGGCTGGCTTTGTCTGTGCCTGTGATTACTCGGATTGGTTGAGGCTTGCGAAGTCGGCGCCGCGCTCCACCAGCTGCACCAGCAGCGGCGACGGCTTCCAGAAGACCGGGTCTTCCTTCGCGAACTCCTGGATGTCGGCCAGCACCTTGGGCAGGCCCACGGTGTCGGCGTACTTCATCGGGCCGCCGCGGTGGCGCGGGAAGCCGTAGCCGTAGAGGAAGGTCACGTCCACGTCGAGCGGGCGCAGCGCGATGCGCTGCAGCACGACGTTGGCGCCCTCGTTGATCATCGCGGCCATGTAGCGGCGCATGATTTCTTCCTCGGTGAAGGCGCGCGGCTTGATGCCCGCGCGCTCGCGCTCGGCGTCGATGATGGCCAGCACCTCGGGGTCGGGCTGGCCGGTGCGGGCGCCCTCGGGGTAGAGGTAGTAGCCGCGCTGCGTCTTCTGGCCGAACCAGCCGCGCTCGCAGATGCGGTCGGCGATCTGCACGTAGCGCGCCTTCGGGTCGCGCGTGGCGGCCTTGCGCTTGCGCGTGGCCCAGCCGATGTCGCCGCCCGCGAGGTCCGACACCTGGAAGGGGCCCATCGGGTAGCCGAAGTTGCGCACCGCCTCGTCGATCTGGTAGGGCGATGCGCCGTCTTCCATCATGTGGTCGGCGGCCTGGCGGTACACGGCCAGGATGCGGTTGCCGATGAAGCCGTCGCACACGCCGGCGCGCACCGGCACCTTCTTGAGCTTCTTGGCGAGCTCGAAGCCGGTGGCGACCACGTCGGCGCTCACCTTGGCGGGCACCACGATCTCCAGCAGCTTCATGATGTTGGCGGGCGAGAAGAAGTGCAGGCCCACCACGTCCTGCGGGCGCGAGATGCTGGCGGCGATCTCGTCGATGTCGAGGTACGAGGTGTTGGTGGCCAGCACCGCGCCGCGCTTGCACACGCGGTCGAGTTCGGCGAACACCGCCTTCTTCACGGCCATGTCCTCGAACACGGCTTCCACCACGATGTCGACGTTGGCGAGCGCGTCGTAGCTGGTCGAGCCCGAGAAGCGCGCCATGACGGCGGCCTTGGCCTCGGGCGTCATGCGCCCTTTGGCGATGAGGCCGTCGTACACCTTCTCGACATTGGCGCGGCCGCGCGCGAGCTGGGTGTCGTCGCGCTCGATCATGGTGACGGGCATGCCCGCGTCGAGCATCGCCACCGCGATGCCCGCGCCCATGGTGCCGCCGCCGACGATGCCGGCCGACGCCAGCGCGCGCGGGCTGGCCGACTTGGTCTCGGGCGCCTTGAGCACTTCGCGCTCAGCGAAGAAGGCGTGGATCAGGCCGGCGCGCTGCGGGCTGTCGATGCACTGCAAAAACAGCTTGCGCTCCAGCGCCATGCCTTCGTCGAAGGGCAGCGTGAGCGCGGCCTCGACGGCCTCGACAATCTTCATCGGCGAGAACAGGCCGCGGCTCTTCTTGGCGGTGTCGGCGCGCGCGGCTTCGAGGGCGGCGCGGGCGGCTTCCTTGTCGGCCAGCGCGCCGGCGTCGCGGGTGCGGCGCACGGGGGCGTTGGCGGCGATCAGTTCATTCGCGTAGGCGAGGCCTTCGGCGCGCGCGTCGGCTTCGGTGGCGAGGCGGTCGACGAGGCCGAGCGACAGCGCTTCCTTCGCGCCCGCGTGGCGGCCGCTGAGCATGAGTTCGATAGCGGGCTTCACGCCAATGAGGCGCGGCGCGCGCTGCGTGCCGCCCGAGCCGGGCAGCAGGCCCAGCGCCACTTCGGGCAAGCCCAGCTTGGCGGTCGGCGAGGCGATGCGGTAGTGCGCCGACAGGGCCACTTCCAGCCCGCCGCCGAGCGCGGCGCCGTGGATCGCGGCGACCACCGGCTTGGTGCAGTTCTCGATCTTCAGGCAGGCCTCGGGCAGCGAGGGCGGCTGCGGCGTCTTGCCGAACTCGCGGATGTCGGCACCCGCGATGAAGTTGCGGCCCGCGCCGACGATCAGCACCGCCTTGGCCGCGCCGTCGGCCTCGGCCGCGTCGATGGCGGCCACGAGGCCGCGGCGCACGTCCACGCCCAGGGCGTTGACGGGCGGGTTGTCGATGGTCACCACGAACACGTCGCCTTGACGCTCGAAGGTGACGGGACCGGTGGACGTGGAGGGGCTGGGGGTGCTGTCGGTGGCCATGTGCTTGCTTGTCTCTCGCGTTGCGGACCAGGTGGGTCCGAGGCTCTGGGATGAACCCGGCATTCTTGGCCTGAGCTGCGGCTTTGACAATTGCATAGCCGGTTGACAGACTGTCAAAGGATTTTTGACACAATCGGCCCATGGACCTCCAGTCGCTCACCCTGTTGGTGGAAATCCTCGACGCCGGCAACCTGAGCGCGGCCGCGCGGCGCCTCAAGATGACCCGCGCCAACGTCAGCTACCACCTGAACCAGCTCGAACGCTCGGTGGGCGCGCAGCTGGTGCGGCGCACCACCCGGCGCGCCGAGCCGACCGAGATCGGCCTGCGTCTGTACCAGCACGGCATCGCCATCCAGGCCGAGCTGCTGGCGGCGCGCGAATCCGTCACCACGTTGGGCCAGGGCCTGCAGGGCCGCGTGCGCCTGAGCGTGCCCAGCGGCTACGGGCAGCTGGTCATGGCCGACTGGCTGATCGACTTCAAGCGCCAGTACCCCGGCATCGTGCTCGACGTGGTGTTCGAGAACCGCATCGAGGACCTGCTGCGCGACGAGGTCGACATCGCCATCCGCGTGATTCCCGAGCCCCCGCAGAACCTGGTGGCGCGCGCGATGGGGCCGGTGCGCTACGTGGCCTGCGCCTCGAGCGAGTACGCCGCGAAGAACCCGCTGCCGGTGCAGCTCGACGCGCTGCAGGGCGCGCCGGTGGTCACGGCCGCCGTCATCGGCCGGCAGCTGCGCGTGTCGGCCTACCAGGGCGAGACACGCAGGGAGGTGATCCTGGAGCCCGCGCTCATTTCAGAGAACTTCCTGTTCCTGCGCCAGGCCATCCTCGCCGGGCTGGGCATCGGCCTCGTGCCCGACTACGTGGTGCAGGAAGACGTGCGCCGCGGCGACGTGGTGACCACGCTGGACGACTGGCGCCTCTCGATCTTCGGCACGCAGATGTTCATGCTCTACATGCCCAACCGCCAGCACACGCGGGCGATCCGGACCTTCATCGATTTCGTGCTGGAACGGGTGAGGGGGCCGGGCGATGGAGAACCGTCTTCCCGATAGCGGGCGCCAGCGCTGGCAGCCCTACCTGCGGCGGTCGGCTTCGGTGCTCTCGTAGTACCGCGACTTGTCCTCGTACATCGCCCGGTCGGCCCGCTGCAGCGCGGCCTCCAGCGGCTCGTCGCCGTGGCAGGTCGCGAGGCCGATGGCCAGGCTCAGCGCGTGGCCGCTCTGGCCGGCGTGGAACTGGTTGTTCATTTCCAGCAGCGTGAGGATGCGCTCGCGCATGGCCTCGGCGCCGCGTTCGTCGGTCATGGGCAGCAGCACCGCGAACTCGTCGCCGCCGATGCGCGCGGGCCAGGCGGGCAGGTCGACGGCCTTGTCGAGCACCTCGCCCATGCGGCGCAGCAGGGTGTCGCCGGCGGCGTGGCCTTCCTGGTCGTTGACCTGCTTCAGGCCGTTGAGGTCGATGGCCACGATCGACACCGGCCACGGGCCCTTGCGCGAGAGGCGGTTGAGCTCCTCGGTGTAGTAGGTGCGGTTGCACAGCTGCGTGAGCACGTCGTGCTTGCCGAGGTATTCGAGATACGCCTCGGCCTTCTTGCGCGCGGTGATGTCGACCAGCGAGACCAGCACCAGGTCCCAGGTGTCGAGCCGGTCGTCCTGCACCGCGAACTGCATGTGGATGTTGAGCACCTCGCCCGACAGCGAGTAGTTGAGCACTTCGCGGTGCTGCACGGTCTTGCCGTTCCACAGGTCCTGCAGCTGCTCGGCGAATGACTCGCGCATCTCGTCGCGGAAGATGCGCGGCAGGTTGCCCAGCAGCGTCTGCAGGTCGGGCGCGCCGAACATGCGCAGCGTTTCGTGGTTCACGTCGATGACGCGGATCTCCTGCATGCAGCGCGTCACGAAGTCGGGGTGCACCTTGATGAAGGTGGCGAAGTCGGTGATGCCACGCGAGCGGATGGTTTCCATCAGCGAGCGCACCGCGCTGAAGTCTTCCACCCACAGCGACACCGGCGAGCGGTCGAACAGGCTGCGCGCGTAGATGGCGCTCTCGTCGCGCAGGCGCTGCGCGGCCACGCGCTCGGTGACGTCGTCCAGCGCCACGAGCACGCGGCTCCAGCTGTCTTCGTAGCCCGGCAGCACGCGGGCGCGCACGCGCACGTCGAGCCGGCGGCCGTCGAGCGCGTAGTTGACGGTCTCGCTCTCGAAGCTGAGCTGGCCGCGCCAGAGCTGGTCGAGCTCGTGCACCACGGTGGCCGACATGTCGCCGCGGAACACGCGGTCGAGCGCGCCCAGCAGGGTCTGCTCGCTGTCGGCGCCGAAGAGCTTCAGCGTGTGCTGGTTGACCCGCAGCACCTTCAGCAGCGCCATGCAGTCGCTGATCCGCTGCGGTTCGGCCTGCAGGTGCGCCACCAGGTCGGTGATGCCCTCGGCGCGCCAGCCATCGAGCTTGCGCTTGAGGTCGCCGTAGTCCTCGATCCAGAGGGAGACCGGCGCCAGGTCGAACATGGCGTCGAGGTCGCCGGCGGCGGAAGGCGAAACCGGCGTGGAGCCGGAGGTGGCGGCGGGCAGGGCCATCGATGAAGCTTTCGTGGAAGCGGCTGCAGCCAATGCTGGCGGGCTGGCGTGACGAGGTCTTAATTATTAACTGCGGCCAACCCGGCTCAGCGGCTGTAGAGGCCCACCACGCTCTGGCCGCCCAGCGCACGGCCCTTGAGCGCGGCCAGCAGCGCGTCGCGGCCCAGGCCGGCGGGCAGGCTGCCCGGCGCGAGCTCGGTGGCGATCACTGTCATGACGTAGTGGTGCGGCCGGTCGCCCGCCGGCGGGCACATGCCGCGGTAGGAGGGCGTGCCGGCCACGTTCGGGCCCATGGTGAAGTCGAAGTTCGAGCCCGCGGCCCCTTCGCCCGCCTTGAGCTCGCCGCGCTCGGCCGCGATGTTGTAGGCCACCCAGTGCGAAACGCCCAGGCCGGCCGCGCCGTCGGGGTCGAACACCAGCACCGCGACCGACTTGGTCTTGGCCGGCAGGTTGCTCCAGGCCACCGGCGGCGAGATGTTCTTGCCGCCGCAGTCGCCAACGCCGGCGTGCTCGGCCGGAATCGTGCCGCCGTCCGCGAAGGCGCTGGAGCTGACCTTCATGCCCGTGGAGCCCTTGCCCACCGGCGAGGACATGCCCGCGCAGCCCGCCAGCAGGCCGGCCAGCGCGAGCGCGGCGGCCGGCAGGGCCGCATGCGGGAGAGTGCGAAATCGGGTGTTGCAGTTGCGCATGTCGTTGCTCCTGGATGGTTGTTGTCTTGTCCTGGCTTGCTTTCAGCCGCCCGCGCCGGGCCAAACGCTGCCGTCGGCCTTCTCGTGCACGGCCACCGGCGTGAGCCGCGCGCCCCGGCACGGGCCGCCGACGCACTTGCCGGTGTCGGGCTCGAAGATGGCGCCGTGCCGCGCGCACATCAGGAAGCGGCCTGAACTCTCCAGCACCTGGCCTTCGAAGTCGAGCGGCCCGCCGGCATGCGGGCACTGGTTGAGGTAGGCGTGCACCGCGCCCTGCCAGCGCACCGCGAAGGCCGGTAAGCCCTCGGGGGTGTTGAACCTGGCGGCCAGGCCGCCTTCGGCAAGGCTCGTGGCCAGCGGCAGGGCCGATGCGGCGGATGGATCAGGCTGTGGGGCGGTCGTGGCGGCTTCGGTCATCTGACCGCGAGCCTAGCCAAGGTTCAGGCGCTGCGCAACGCGCGGCGTGGCATTGTCTCGTCGGACGGGGCCGCGTCCAGCGGGCCGAGCCGTCGCATCTTGTCGTACAGCGTCTTGCGCGGCACGCCCAGGCGTTCGGCCGCGGCGGCGGCGCTGCCGTTGCAGGCCTCCAGCGCCTCGCGGATCAGGTAGCGCTCGAACTGCGCCATCTGCTCGTCGAGCGAGCGCGGTTCCTGCGCGAGGCTGCGGAAGCCCTCCTCGCCGTCCCACAGCCCGAGCACGAAGCGGTCGGCGATGTTGCGCAGCTCGCGCACGTTGCCGGGCCAGGCATGCGCCATCAGCGCCTGCAGGTGGCGCGGCGCGACCGCCGGCTGCTCGCGCCCGTGGCGCAGCGCCGCCTGCATCGCGAAGTGGGTGAACAGCAGCGGGATGTCCTCGCGCCGCTCGCGCAGCGGCGGCAGGTGCAGCACCACCACGCTGAGGCGGTAGTAGAGGTCGTCGCGGAACTTCTGCGCCTGCGCGGCCTGCAGCAGGTCGGCCTTGGTGGCGGCGACCACGCGGCTGTCCATCGGGCGCAGCTCGTTGGAGCCCAGCCGCTCGAACTGCCGCTCCTGCAGGGCGCGCAGCATCTTGACCTGCAGGTTCATCGGCATGGTCTCGATCTCGTCGAGGAACAGCGTGCCGCCGCGCGCATGCTCGATCTTGCCGATGCGCCTGCGCGCCGCGCCGGTGAAGGCGCCGGCCTCGTGGCCGAACATCTCGCTCTCGAACAGCGCCTCGGGCATGCCGCCGCAGTTGATGGCCGCGAAGTTGCCCTCGCGCCGGCGCCCGCAGTCGTGCAGGCAGCGCGCCACCAGCTCCTTGCCGGTGCCGGTCTCGCCGAGGATCAGCACGTCGGCGTCGGAGCTGGCCACGTCCAGCACCAGCCGGCGCAGCCGCTGCATGGCCGAGGAGCGCCCGATCAGCCGCGCCTCGATCGATTCGTAGCCGGCGAGCTTGCGGCGCAGCTGGTCGACCTCGAGACTCAGCGCGCGCTTCTCCAGCGCCCGCTGGACCACCTCGGTGAGCTGGTCGGGCGAGAAGGGTTTCTCCAGGAAGTCGTAGGCGCCCAGGCGCATGGCCTGCACCGCCATGGTGATGTCGCCGTGGCCGGTGACGAGGATGACGGGCAGCGTCGGGTCGATCTGCAGCGCTCGCGACAGCAGCGCCAGCCCGTCCATGCCGGGCAGCCTCACGTCGGTGACCAGCACGCCGGCAAAGCCCGGCACCACGCGCGGCAGCACCTGCTCGGCCGAGCCGAAGCCCGTCACGCGCAACCCCGCCAGCTGCAGCGCCTGCGTGCTGCCCAGCCGCACGGCCGGATCGTCCTCGACGAAAAGAACCTCGAGCTCGTGTTCAGTCATGAAATGTTCCCTGCATTGCGTGTGCCATCGCGCAGCGTGACGATGAAGGCCGCGCCGCCGAGTTCGCTCTCGCCGGCGCGCAGCAGCCCGCCGAAGTCGCGCACGATGCCGGCCGAGATGGCCAGCCCCAGGCCCAGGCCCAGGCCCTGTTCCTTGGTGGTGAAGAAGGGCTCGAAGAGGCGCGGCATCACCTCGGGCGCGATGCCGGTGCCGTTGTCGTGCACCTCCATCGCCACGCCCTCGGCGGTGCGGCGCGCCACGATGCGCACGCGGCGCGGGCTGGCACCGGCGGCCGCGACCGCGTCGAAGGCGTTGACCAGCAGGTTCACCAGCACCTGCTCGAGCCGGTTGCCCTCGCAGCGCGCGAAGAGCCCCGGTTCGATGAACTGCTCGAGCTCGATGCGCTCCTGGCGGATGCGCTGGCCCAGCAGGAAGAGCGCATCGGCGATCACGTCGGCCAGCGCCACCGACTGCAGTTCCACCGCCGAGCGGCGCGCGAATTTCTTGAGCTGCGCGGTGATCTGGCCCATGCGGTCGGTCAGCTCGCAGATGGTGCGCAGGTTCAGGTCGACCTGCTCGGACTGCCCGCGCTCCAGGAACACCACCGCGTTGGCCGACAGCGTGCGCAGCGCGGCCAGCGGCTGGTTGAGCTCGTGCGTGATGCCGGCCGACATCTGGCCCAGCACGGCCATCTTGCCGGTCTGCACCAGGTCGTCGAGCGTGTTCTTCAGCATCTCCTCGGCGCGCTTGCGCTCGGCGATCTCGGTCTGCAGGTGCTGGTTGGCCTCGCTCAGCGCCTCGGTGCGCAGCTCGACCTTGTGCTCCAGCTCGTCGTAGGCGCCCTGCAGCGCCTCGCGCGCTGCCAGCCGCTGGTGCACGATGCGCCGGCGCTGCTGCAGGTACATCACCAGCAGCGTGAGGAACACCAGCGCGAACATCGTGGCCAGCGCGCTGGTGCGGGCGAGCGCGTGCGCCGGCTTCATGTCCGACAGCATGATGAGCTTCCAGTCGGTGCCGTCGACCGGGCGGCTGTCGAGCAGGTAGTCGGGGCCGAAGGGCGTGGCGCCGGGGCGCTGCGGCGCCTCCTCGTTCGCGCGCAGCTGCACCACGGTGCCTTCGCCGCCCGACAGCGGCCGGTGCTCGCGCATGTCGATGGGCGTGAGCGCGCCGGCCTCGGTGTACTGGCGCGTCTGCGCGAGCTGCCTGAGCGTCTCGCTCGACAGCGGGCGCAGCGCGCGGAATTTCCAGCCGGGGTCGGACGAGAGGAACACCACGCCGTTGCCGTCGATGGCGAACACGCGGTCGGCCGAATGCGACCAGGCCGCATCCAGCTTGTCGAGGTTGACCTTCACCGTCGCCACGCCCAGCCGGCGCGCGCCGTCGATGATGCCGAAGGAGAAGTAGTAGCCCGGCTCGCGGCTGACCGTGCCGATGCCGTAGAAGCGCCCCGGCACGCCGCGCAGCGCGTCCTGGAAGTAGGGGCGGTAGGAGAAGTTCATGTCCACGAAGCTGCCCGGCTGGTTCCAGTTGCTGGCGGCCAGCGTGAGGCCGGTCTCGTCCATCACGTAGATGGCCGAAGCCTGGGCGTGCGCGTTGACGGTCTCGAGGTAGACGTTGGCGTCCAGCTGCTGGCCGGCGTCGCGCGGCTTGCGCAGCAGGTCGAGCACGTCGGGGCTCAGCGACACCACCTGCGGCAGGTATTCGTAGCGGCTGAGCTCGCTGCGCAGGCTGGTGGCGTAGATGTCGAGCCGGTGCAGCGTGCCCTGCTGCAGCGAGCGGATGCCCGCGCGCTCGCCCAGCAGGTAGGCCAGCGCGCCGCCGGCCGCGATGAGGCACAGCCACACGCAGACGGCGGCCCACAGGCGCCAGCGCGCAAGGGCCGGCGCCCCGGCCGCGAGGGCGGGAGCGTCGCCGTGGAAGCGCGCCAGCACGGCCTTGTCGCGCAGGTCGTCGGGCGATCCGGCAAAGCCGGCCCGGTAAGGCGCGGAAAGCTTCAGCACGGCGCGGCCGGCCGATAGGAGCAGTGACGACACGGGAGCGGGAAGCGGGAGTCCGCCGTCGGGCAGCAAAGGGCCCTGATGGTATGCAGCACTCCCTGCCGCGCCGAGGCGGAATTACCCTCGCTGTCGCCCATGCGTCGCACCATGCGCGTGCCTCAGTCGGCGTACACGCCGGCAGCCTTGATGACCGGGCCGAAGCGCGCCACCTCCTGCTGCACGAACTTCCTGTGCTCGGCCGGCTCGACGCGCCGGTCGGCCACCACCACCGCGCCCAGGCCTTCCTCCTTCCTGATGAAGTCGGGGTCCTTCAGCGCGACCTTGAGCGCGTCGTTGAGCTTCTTGAGCACCGGCGCGGGCGTGCCCTTGGGCGCGTACAGGCCGTGCCAGATGGTCACCTGGAAGTTCTTCAACCCCGACTCGTCCAACGTGGGCAGGTCCTTCAGCGCGGGCGTGCCCAGCCGCTTGAGCGTGGTCACGCCGTAGGCCTTGACCTTCTTCGCCTCGATCTGCGAAGTGGTGTTGGTGGTCTGGTCGCACAGCAGGTCGATCTGCCCGCCGAGCAGGTCGGCGATGGCGGGGGCGGTGCCCTTGTAGGGCACGGTGGTCATCTCGGCCTTGAGCTCGCTTTGCAGCAGCAGCCCGCACAGGTGCGAGGCCGAGCCGATGCCCGCGTTGCCGAGGTTGGTCTTGCCCGGGTTCTTCGCGATCCATTCGCGCAGTTCCTTGAAGTTGCCGGCCTCCAGCTGGGGCTTGCCGATGACGGTCATGGGCACGTCGTTGATCATGCCCAGGTACTCGAAGTCGGTCTCGTAGTCGTAGGGCAGCTTGCGGTAGAGCACCGGCGTGGTGGCCATGCCCACGTGGGTGAGCAGCAGCGTGTAGCCGTCGGGCCGGGCGCGCGCCACCTTGGCGTTGCCGATGGTGCTGCCGGCACCGGCGGCGTTGTCGATCACGATGCTGGTGCCGTCCAGCGGCTTGCGCATGGCCTCGGCCAGGTCGCGCGCCACCCGGTCGGTGGGGCCGCCGGCCGCGAAGGGCACGACGATGGTGATGGGCTTGCCCGCGGGAAAGTCCTGCGCGTGCGCGCCGGTGGCTGCAGCGAGGCCGAGGGCCAGGCCCAGTGCGAGGTGGACGGCGGACACAGGGGTCTTCTTCATGGATGCTTTCAAGGTTCACTCCAGGGGAAAAGGCGGGCGGGCCTGCATGTGCGGTCGCGCGTGCAGGCCGCCCGCGGCTTGGCTTACAGGAAGCTCGACATCAGCTTCTTCGTGATGTCGAACAGCAGGTTCGCGGGCGACGGCCCGAACGACAGCCAGGTGCCGGCGAGCGGCTGCTGGCCGACGCCGGGCTTGGTCCAGTCGCACACGCCGTCGGGGAAGGCGGCGCTCAGGCGCGCCCATTGCGTGGGGTTGAAGCTCACGCTGTAGTCCGACGGGTTCAGCGGCTTCAGCTGGCACTTGGCGATGTCGTCGGTGAGCGGGCCGCCCGCTGCCATGCGCGGCGTGGTGCCGGCCGGGTAGAAGGTGTTGCACGCGCCGGTGCCGAAGGCGGTCTGCTCCTCGGTGTACTTCAGGCCCGCGTTCCAGCAGGCGTCCTGCAGGTCGGCCGGGCGGTTGGCGGCGATCTTCTGTGCCTTGGTGCGATCGGAGGTGTCGGCCTTCACCGCGGTGAGCCACTTCACCATCTCGTCGAAGGCGGCCGCGCTGCCGCCGCCCATGGTCCACATCACGTGGTTGTCGATGTTGCCGTTGGCGCGGCGCAGGCGCTCGCGCATCGAGAACGAGTGGATCTTGGTGTGGATGTCGCCGCCGGTGGCGCCGTCGTTGTAGTCGCGCAGGTCGATGATGGCGGTGGAGGCCAGCCCGCCCGCGCCGTTGACGATGCGGCCCGACTGGTAGGCCCGGCGCAGCGCGTCGATGTCGCCCACGGTGCGCGCGGCGGTGCGCTTCATGTCGCGGTCGACGCCGCCCACGCGCTCGTTCAGGTCGAGGAACTTCTCGATGCCGAGCTTGCCCTCGTTGAGCGCGTTCAGGCCGTACTGGATGCCCACGTTGTCGATCGGGCGCAGCGCGAAGCCCTCGGCCTCGGTCTTGCCGTAGACGTTCACCGTGTGGTCGAACACCGTCGCGCGCGCGCCCGTGGGGTTGGTCAGCGCGTTGTAGCGCTGCTCGGTGGGCACGCCCGCGGGGAACGAAACAGTGGGGTCCAGGCGACCCGCGCTGTTGCTCATGTTGGGGATGTTGCCGATCTGCAGGTAGCCCGAGATCGCCTGCTTCTCGGCCGTGGTGTAGGCCAGCGCCGCGGTGGCAGGGTCGTTGAAGTAGTTGTTGAGCACGCGCGAGTCGTGCAGCTTGAAGATGGTGGAGGAGGTGACGTCGGCGAACACCTGGCTCACCACCACGCCGTCGAACAGGCCGGGGTAGTTGTCGCTGGTCTGGTGGCTCTGGTAGGAGCCGCCCGAGCCGCCGGTGCCGATGGTGTGGGCGGGCACGCCGAAGTTCTCGATGAAGCGCTCCTTCACCATCGCGATGGTTTCCGAGGAAAGCTGGTCGTTGCAGTTGGTGCCGAAGACGTTGAGCGTGGAGGTGGTCACGGCGAAGCCGCGGCTCTGGTAGGTCGGGTTGATCAGCGTGGCGAAGTCGTTGCCCTGCTGGAACCATCCGCCCTGGCAGCCGCCACCCAGCGGGTAGAGCAGCGTGCCGTTCCAGCCGGCCGGGCGCGAGGTGGGCGAGGGCGCGGGCTCGTTGAGCACGTCGTGCAGGATCGCCGACTGGTACAGCCCGCGGTTGATCGTGCCGCTTTCGAGCCGCACCACGTAGGGCACCTGCTTGCCGTTGATGGTGAGCCAGGCCATGTTGGCCGGGTAGGCGGTGATAGATTCCGGCACGAAGCGCACGTTGCTGCCGGCGGTGGTGCGGTAGTAGTAGTCGACGCGCGTCTCCACCGAGCACTTGCCGTCGTCCAGCGGCTTGAGCACCTGGCCGCCCATGCGGGTGAAGGTGGCGTAGCCGCACACGAAGGGCTCCTCATGCGGGCCGGAGATCACCGGGCCGGTGATCGGGTAGGCCGTCAGCTGCAGCTTCGCGCTGTAGCCGCCGTAGCTCGCGACCAGCTCGTTGGAGCCCAGCTTGAGCCCCGTGACCTTGCCCACCAGGCGGCCGCTGGCGGGGTCGCGCGAGAACGCCGCCGTCACGTCCCGCCCGTCGACCGACACCGCGAGGCCGCCGTCGGCCTTCTCGCGCAGCAGCTCCAGCTCGACCAGCGCGTCGTCGCCGGTCACCAGCTGCGGCGACGAGGACAACACGCCGATGCGCACCGTGGCATCGACCGGCGGCGGGTTGCCGGGGCCGGACGGGTCGGTGGGCGTGGCGCCGCCACCGCCTCCTCCGCCTCCGCCTCCGCCGGCCGCGGGTGGGATGAAGCTGAAGCCGCCTCCACCTCCGCCGCCGCCGCCGCCGCAGGCGGTGAGCGCCAGCACGGCCAGCAGCGTGCCGATACGCACGGGGGTCGGGCGAAGGCGGGTGCTCTTCTTCTGGGTTCTGATCATCTTCTCTGTCTCCGTTGTGGTTCTGGTTGAACAAGCGATGGGGGAAAAGCGGCTCCCCCCGGCCGGCACGGCCATGCGGCGGCGCGACCCGGCGCGGGCCGGATCGAAGCGCGACGCGCGGCGCGTCAGTGCGAGGTGGTGAGTGGGAGGCCGGCCGGCGGTGGCGGCGCGGCGGCGAGTGCGGGCAGGTCGGTCATTGGCGTGTCTCCATCCTCTGTCGGGTGTGCCGCATGGATAGCAACGCATGTGCCACGCAGGCCGTCAAACCCAAGTGACTGATTCCATTGGAGTTTTTTCGGAAGACCTGCGGTTTTCCCGCAAATCGGCGGCTGAAAAACCAGCCATCGCCGGCGCCGCGCGGCCGGAAAACCGCACGCCAGGGGCAGGACACAATCAGCTTAATACTGTATATTCATACAGTATTCGACAGATCCCATGGACATCCAGCGCAAACTCGCCATCCTGGCCGACGCCGCCAAGTACGACGCCTCCTGCGCGTCGAGCGGCTCCCAGCCGCGCGACTCGCTGGGAGGGCGCGGCATCGGCTCCACCGAGGGCGCCGGCATCTGCCACAGCTACGCGCCCGACGGCCGCTGCATCTCGCTGCTGAAGGTGCTGCTGACCAACCACTGCCAGTACGACTGCCTCTATTGCGTGAATCGCGCATCGAGCAACGTGCCGCGGGCGCGCTTCCGGGTCGAGGAGGTGGTGCAGCTCACGCTCGACTTCTACCGGCGCAACTGCATCGAGGGCCTGTTCCTGTCCAGCGGCATCGTCAAGTCGCCCGACCACACGATGGAGCAGGTGGTCGAGGTCGCGCGCCAGCTGCGCGAGGAGCACGACTTCCGCGGCTACATCCACCTCAAGACCATTCCCGACGCCAGCGACGAACTGCTGGCGCGCGCCGGCCGCTATGCCGACCGGCTCAGCATCAACGTCGAGCTGCCCACCGCCGAGGGCCTGCGCGCGCTGGCGCCCGAGAAGGACGAGAGCGCCATCCGCCGCTCGATGGCGCGGCTGCGGCTTCGCATCGACGACACCCGCGAGGAGGCGCGCCGCGTGGTGCCGATCCGCGCTCTGCCGGGCGCCGCGCCGGCCGCCGCGAAGCCGCCGCCCTTCGCGCCCGCCGGCCAGAGCACGCAGATGATCGTGGGCGCCGATGCCACCGACGACCGGCACATCCTGGCCTCCAGCGCCACGCTCTACGGCGCCTACAAGCTCCGGCGCGTGTACTACTCGGCCTTCAGCCCCATTCCCGACGCGGCCCGCGCGCTGCCGCTGGCCGCGCCGCCGCTGATGCGCGAGCACCGGCTCTACCAGGCCGACTGGCTCATGCGCTTCTACGGCTTCGAGCACCAGGAGATCGTGGCGTCGCCCGACGGCCTGCTGCGGCTGGACGTCGACCCCAAGCTGGCCTGGGCGCTGGCGCATGCGGAGCGCTTTCCGGTCGACCTGAACCACGCCCCGCGCGAGATGCTGCTGCGCGTGCCCGGCCTCGGGGTGAAGGCCGTGGAGCGGCTGCTGCAGGCGCGGCGCGTTCGACGGGTGCGTGCCGACGACCTGCGGCGCCTGCACGTGCCGGCGCGCAAGGTGCTGCCCTTCGTGGTGGCGGACGGGCACCGGCCGGCGGCCAACGCGATGGCGATGTCCGGCTCTGCTGCCGCGGCGGCAGAGCCGGCGCAGGCGGCGCTGTTCTGAGGGCGGCAAGCCTGGCATCGGCATGCGCGTGTGTCTCGAAGACCCGGTCGATCTCCATGCCTTCCGCGGCCATGCGCGGCGGCTGCTGGCTGCCGGCGTGCCGCCGGAGCAGGTCGAATGGAGCGAAGGTGGCAACGATCTGTTCGGCGAAGCGCCGGACCTGCCGCCCGCGCGGGTGCAACCAGCGGTAGCCCGGCAGGCCGTGCCCGCATCCTTCGTCGAACTGTGCGCCGACGTGATCCTGCACCGCGACGCGCAGCGCCTGGCCTTGCTCTACCGCCTGCTGTGGCGCCTGGTGCACGAGCCGGCGCTGCGCCACGACCCGCTGGACGCCGACATGATGCAGGCGCAGCTCATGGCCCGCTCGGTGCGCCGCGACATCCACAAGATGCGCGCCTTCGTGCGCTTCACCCGCGTCGTGGACGCGCAGGGCGCCGAGCGCCACGTCGCGTGGTTCGAGCCCGAGCACCGCATCGTCGAGGCCAACGCGCCTTTCTTCGCGCGCCGCTTCGCGCAGATGCGCTGGGCCATCCTCACGCCGCGGCGGTGCGTGGAATGGGACGGGCAGGCGCTGTCGTTCCGCGAGGGCGCGGAACGCCGCCAGAAGCCCGCGCCCGACGAGGGCGAGCAGCTCTGGCTCACCTACTACGAGAACATCTTCAACCCCGCGCGGCTCAAGCTCGCGACGATGCGGCGCGAGATGCCGCGCCGCTACTGGCACAACCTGCCCGAGGCCGCGCTGATCCAGCCGCTGGCCGATGCGGCCGAGGCGCGCAGCCAGTCGATGATCGAAGCGCAGGCCACGCCCGCGCGCCGCATCCGCCCGCCGCTGCTGATGCATCCGCGCCCGGCCGAAGGCGCGGCGCCCGCCGACCTGGACGCGCTGCGCGCCGCGGCGCATGCCTGCCGCGCCTGCCCGATCGGCGCGCTCGCCACCCAGGCCGTGTGCGGCGAGGGCCCGGCCGGCGCGCATCACATGCTCGTCGGCGAACAGCCCGGCGACCAGGAGGACCTGGCGGGCCGGCCCTTCGTCGGGCCGGCGGGCCAGCTGCTCGACCGCGCGATGGCGCAGCTGGGCTGGGCGCGGGAGAGCGTCTACCTGGCCAATGCCGTCAAGCACTTCAAGTACGAGCTGCGCGGCAAGCGCCGCATCCACAAGACCGCCGGCCAGCGCGAAGCCGAGGCCTGCACCCACTGGCTGGACAGCGAGATCGCGCTCGTGCAGCCCAAGGCACTGGTGGCCCTGGGCGCCACCGCCGCGCGCGCCCTGCTCGGGCGGCCGGTGGCGGTGCAGGCCGAGCGCGGCGCCTGGCTGCGCGAGCGCGGGGACGGCCGGCCCGTGCTCGTCACGCTGCATCCTTCGGCGCTGCTGCGGCTGCCGCCCGAGGTGCGTGCCGAGGCACAGGCGCGCTGGCTGGACGACCTCGCGCTGGCGATGGCGGCGCCCGCGTAGAAGAAAAGAAAAAAAGAAAATCCGCGCATCCCGCGAACCGTTTCGCGGGCTCGGCGCCTCTTCGTGTCCGAGGGTCTTCCTCAGCACTCAAGAAGGATCGAAGGAATCGCCATGCTCTACGCCAAGAACCTACCCGGCTGGGAACGCGCGCTGCGCATCGCCATGGGCCTCGCCGGCCTCGCTTTCGCCGCCATCGGCTGGAGTACCGCCGGCTTCGGGCTTGCCGTGGCCGTCGCCCTCATGGGCGCCATCCTGGCGCTGACAGGCCTGTTCGGCTTCTGCCCGATGTGCGCGATGGTCGGGCGCAAGCTCGACGGAAAAGGGCGCTGAACCGTGGCCTCCGGCACCGACCGCACCGGCCTGATCCACGCCGCGCAGACCGGCGACCCGGCCGCCATCGCCAGCCTGCTCGCGGTGTGCCAGGCCGACGCGCGCCGCTACGCCTGGCGGCACTGCCAGGCCAGCGACGTGGACGACGCGGTGCAGGAGTCGCTGCTGGTCGTCGCGCGCAAGGTGCGGGGGCTGAAGGCCGCGGCGGCGTTCTCGTCGTGGCTTTTCACCGTCATCCGGCGCGAATGCCTGAGGCTGCAGCGCGCGATGTTCCGCCACGACCCGCTGGACGACGATGGCGATGAGGTGGCCGAGCGGCAGCTGGCCAGTCGGGGCGACGCCGCGCTGCGGCTGGACCTGACCCATGCGCTCGAATCGCTGCCCGCGCACTACCTCGAAGTGGTTCTGCTGCGCGATTTCGAGGAGCTGACCATCGCGGAAATCGCCGAACGGCTCGGCGAGCCGGCGGGCGCCGTCAAGAGCCGGCTGCACCGCGCGCGTTCGCTGGTGCGCGAGTACCTGCTGGCGTGATCCCGGCCTGCGCGGCCGGGAGGGGGCCGATGCGACAATCGGCCCGCCATGACAGACACCCTCACGATCACCCGCCCCGACGACTGGCACCTGCACGTGCGCGACGGCGCCGCACTCGAAGCCGTCGTTCCCCACAGCGCCCGCCAGTTCGGCCGCGCGCTGATCATGCCGAACCTCCGCCCCCCAGTGACCACCGCCGCGCAGGCCGTGGCGTACCGCGACCGCATCCGCGCCGCCGTGCCCGCGGGTACGCGTTTCGAGCCGGTGATGTCGCTCTATCTCACCGACAAGCTGCCGCCCGAGGAGATCGCGCTGGCTGCCGAAGCAGGCGTGCGCGCGCTCAAGCTGTATCCGGCTGGCGCCACCACCAACAGCGATGCCGGCGTGACCGACATCCGCAAGACCTACAAGACGCTCGAAGCCATGCAGAAGCACGGCCTGCTGCTGCTGGTGCACGGCGAGGTGACCGACCCGGCCATCGACCTGTTCGACCGCGAGGCCGTGTTCGTCGACCGCGTGATGATCCCGCTGCGCCGCGACTTCCCCGAGCTCAAGGTGGTGTTCGAGCACCTCACCACCAAGGAAGGCGCCCACTACGTGCGCGACGCCGGCCGCTTCACGGCCGCCACCATCACCGCGCACCACCTGCTGTACAACCGCAACGCCATCTTCACCGGCGGCATCCGCCCGCACTACTACTGCCTGCCGGTGCTCAAGCGCGAGACGCACCGCGTGGCGCTGGTCGAGGCGGCCACCAGCGGCAGCGACCGTTTCTTCCTGGGCACCGACAGCGCGCCGCACCCGGCGCACCTGAAGGAGCACGCGCTGGGCTGCGCCGGCTGCTACACCGCGCTCACCGCCATCGAGCTCTACGCCGAGGCCTTCGACAACGCGGGCGCGCTCGACAAGCTCGAGGGCTTCGCGAGCTTCCACGGCCCCGACTTCTACGGCCTGCCGCGCCACACCGACACCATCACCCTCAAGCGCGAGAGCTGGACCGTGCCCGAGACCGTGCCCTACGGCGACGCCACGCTCAAGCCGCTGCGCGGCGGCGAGACCGTCAACTGGAAGCTCGCATGACGGTTCCCTCGCTGCGCGTGATGCTGCTGATCGACGCCGACAACGTGTCGGCCGAAGTCATCGAGCAGGCGGTGCAGCGCACCATGGACGAGTACGGCGCCATCCACGTGCGCCGCGCCTACTGCAACGCCGAGATGGCGGTGAACCGGCAGGCGCTCTTCAAGCGCCTCTCGGTGCGGCCGATGGTGAATCTGTCGACCGGCAAGAACAGCACCGACATCGCGCTCGCGGTCGATGCCATCGACCTCGCCATCGCCGAGCGGCCCGACGTGGTGGTGCTGGTGTCCTCCGATTCCGACTTCGCGCCGCTGGTGATCCGCCTGCGCGAGAAGGGCTGCCGCGTCTGCGGCATCGGCCAGCAGGGCAAGACCGGCGACGAAACCATCGGCATCTACGACGCCTTCACCGACATCGCGCACAACGCCGTCGCCAAGCCGGCCGCGCGCACGGTGGCCGCGAAGAAGACGGCCGCTGCGAAGGCTCCGCGCGCCAAGGCCGAGCCGGCCGCGAAGAAGGCCGCGGCACGCAAGACGACGAAGGCGAAGGCCGCCGCCAAGGCGCAGCCGCAGCAGCCGCCGCCTCCGTCGGAAGCAGCCGAATTCATCCTTCAGGCCGCCCCGGCCCTGCGCAGCGGCAAGGACGTGCCGCTCAACGACGTCGCCAAGGCCCTGCGCACCGCGGGCCTGCTCGGCAAGAACAGCAGCTCGCTCAAGCTCTTCGAGAAGCTCACGGCCGAGTTCGCGCTGATGCAGCACCCGGACCGCATCCGCTGGACCGGCGCCCCCGCGCCTTGACCCTGCCGGCGATCGACTGGGCGCAGCCATGGCTCGCGCCCTATCGCGCCGATGGCGAGGCGGCAGCGCAGGCTGTCGCGCGTAACGACGGCTGCGTGGCGGCCGGCCTGCAGGACATCGGATCCACATCAGCGCCCGATTTCGTGAGGCAGTACGAGCTTCCCACCGGGCAAGCGTACGAGGCCCACATCTTCCGGACCCGAACGGTGCCGACCCGCGACAACCTGCACGACTTCTTCAACGGCCTGGTCTGGCTCGCCTTTCCACGGACCAAGCGCCGCCTCAATGAACTGCAGGCCGGCGAGATCGCGCGCGACGGCGTCGGTGCCACGCGCGGTGCGCTGCGCGACGCGCTGACGCTGTTCGACGAGAACGGCGCGCTGCTGGATGCGCCGCCCGCGCTGTGGCGGGCGCTGGTCGCGCGTGATTGGCACACACTCTTCGTCAGCGGGCGCGGGCAGTGGAGCGAGGCACGGCTGGTGCTCTTCGGCCATGCGCTGCTCGAGAAGTTGGTGACGCCGCGAAAGGCCATCACCGCGCACGTCCTCCTGCCGGCGGATGGAGAAAACGGCCCGGCGGCGCTCGACGACGTCTCGGTGGCGGGCATGCTCGATGCGCAACGGCTCGGGCGCAAGCCCTTCGTGCCGCTGCCGGTGCTCGGCGTGCCCGGCTGGTGCGCCGGCAACGAGGCCGCACAGTTCTATGACGATCCGAAGGTGTTCAGGCCCTTGGCCGGTCGGGGAATACCGGGGGCCTAGAACTTTTGCTCCTATCATGGCTCCACCCGGCTGCCGCCGACCGGAACTCCAAGAACACACACAACACCCAGGGCTTCCATGCCGCGAACCGCTTGAATGCGGCTTGAAGAGAGCCCCGGGGCCCTCATCTGGATGGCAGATTTCCCCACGGAGAATTCAACTTGAAACGTATCCTTCTGTTCGTCCTGACCAACGTGATGGTCGTCGCGGTGCTCGGCGTGGTCGCCAGCCTGCTCGGCGTCAATCGCTTCCTCACGGCCAACGGGCTCAACCTCACGGCGCTGCTCGGCTTCGCGCTGGTGATGGGTTTCGGCGGCGCGATCATCTCGCTGCTCATCAGCAAGCCGATGGCCAAGTGGACCACCGGACTGCACATGATCGACAACCCCCAGACGCCCGACGAGGCCTGGATCGTCGGCACGGTGCGCAAGTTCGCCGACAAGGCCGGCATCGGCATGCCCGAGGTCGGCATCTTCGAAGGCGAGCCCAATGCCTTCGCGACGGGCGCGTTCAAGAACTCGTCGCTGGTGGCGGTGTCCACCGGCCTGCTGCAGAACATGACGCGCGAAGAGGTCGAGGCCGTCATCGGCCACGAGGTGGCGCACATCGCCAACGGCGACATGGTCACCATGACGCTGATCCAGGGCGTGATGAACACCTTCGTCGTGTTCCTGTCGCGCGTGATCGGCTATGCCGTCGACAGCTTCCTGCGCCGTGGCGACGACCGCTCCTCGGGCCCCGGCATCGGCTACTACGTGAGCACCATCGTGCTCGACATCGTGCTCGGCTTCGCCGCCGCGATGGTGGTGGCCTGGTTCTCGCGCCAGCGCGAGTTCCGCGCCGACGCCGGCGCCGCCGCGCTGATGGGCCAGAAGCAGCCGATGATCAACGCGCTCGCCCGACTGGGCGGCCTGCCGGCCGGTGAACTGCCGAAGGCGGTTGAAGCGATGGGCATCACGGGCAGCATCGGCAAGCTGTTTGCCACGCACCCGCCGATCGAGGAGCGCATTGCGGCGCTGCAGAACGCGCAGCGCTGAGCGGCAAGACGCCGACAAACAAAAAGGGGCTGGTCGATCGAGCAGCCCCTTTTTCCGTTCGACGAAGCGAGTGGTGTTCGCTCAGAGGTTGAGTGCCGAGATGGCCGCCATGCCCTGCTTGATATTGTTGCGCGCGGCACCTTCCACCGACATGCGCAGGCGGGTCGTGCCCACGAGCGAATCGAACGCGCCACCCGTGTAGGTCGACTTGATGACCTGGCGCATTGCCACCGATTTGTCGGAGGTCTTGATGAGCGTCCAGCCCGCTTCCATGTCGACCGTGAACGCGGCGCCGAACGAGGGCTTGGTCAGCTTGGAGATCGCGACCGACAGCTCGTAGTCCCCGCTCTTGCCCTTGACGATCTCCTTGAACAAGGCCGACTGGGTGATCGATTTCTCGATGGCGGCGCGCAGGTCGTCATCGGCGATGTCCGAACTCCACATGGGATTCGTTTCGTTGCCGCCACCGGTCTTGACCGAGAGCGAATAAGGCAGCTTCTTGCTCGATGCGGTGGCGGGAGCCGTCATGGCATCGCGATTGGCCGGGGAGGCGCAACCTGCAAGGACGAAGACAACGGCGAGGGTGGCCAGCGCAGCGGCGCGGCGAAAGGCTTGATTGATCATTTCTGCTTTTCCGATGCTTTGAAGATGTTGCCGACCACTTCGTCCACCATTTCCGGCGGCGACAGGCGGGTCAGCGAGGTGTGGAGCGAATTGCCGGTGGCCAGCGGGAAGTCGGACTTCGGATCCCGTACCGTGACAGTGAGCTCCATCAGGTACATGGTGATGTCCCACCACCATTTGTCGACGTAGGTCACGACGGCGTCGACCTGTTCGGGTGGCTTGCTGGCGTCGACAACCTCAAGCCCGCGCTTGCGCAGGTTGCCGGTGATGAGTTCCTGGACCGTGCCGTCCTCACCTCCGAGCTTCTTGACCTGCACCACGCGCAGCTTGTCGAGGTTTGCCGAGGGATCGACGGTGGCAGTTGCGCGATTGACCGCGCATCCGCTCGCGAAGATCGAAACGGCCACGGCTGCGAAGAGCAGCCGGATGACTCTTTTCAATTTTTTCTCCTCCGCCCGAAATTGGGCCGGAGGAATGTAACTGAAAATGTATGAAAAGGTTTCCGGTGCGCTGACGATAGCGACCGAAGTGTGAAATCAGTCCGGGGTGGCAGCGCTGTCCAGCGTCGGAGCCGTGGCTTCGGCTGTCACGACCTCGGCCGTCGCAGCGGCATTCCGGTCGGCCCGCGCACGTTGCAGCGTGCGCGTGACCTCGCCCTGCGTCATGCCGTACATCTCCGCAAACTCCTTCTCGCTGCGCCCGCTGGCCTCGAAGGCGCGCAGCAGCGCCTCGCGCTTGGCGGCCTGTTCCGCGAGCAGGGCCAGGGCTTCGTCGAGCACGGCGTTGTTGTTCGCGTCGCGCGAGCGCACCAGCACGGCGTAGGCCTCTCGGTCGAGGCCCGAGGCTTCGACCGCGCGGGCCAGGCGCGCTACCAGTTGGGGGCGCAGGTCTTCGCCGGTGCGCTGCGAGCGTCGGCGGTGCAGCTCGAGGATCGCGTGGTGCACATGCTCGGGCGCGACCGGCTCGGCGACGTTGCCGTCGAGGTCATGGCGCGGATGGCCGGCTGCCACGCTTTCGAGATAGCGGGTGGAGCGCGCGTGCAGGCCCATCGCCACCTTCAGGTCTTCGGCCTTGAAGTCGTCGGGGTGGCGGGCGATCAGCTCTTCGTACACGCCGAGCTTCAGCGGCAGGAAGCGCGCGCCGAAGAGGTTCGGGTACAGCTCGAACAGGCGCTCGAGCGCCGGGTGCACCTTGCGTTGGGGGCGCGCGGGCTGCTGAGGCTGTTGTTGCTGCTTCTGTTGCGAAGGCTGCTGGCGGCCCTGCGCCTTCTGCGGCTTCTTGCGCTGCTGCGGACGCTGCCTGCCGGCCTGCGTGGGGGCTTGATCGGCTTCAGGCGCGGTCGTCGCGCCGTCCGTGCCGGCGCGCAGGGCCTGCAGCTGCTGCGCCATGTCCATGCGCTCGCCACGGGGGCGGCGCGACTTGTTGTTCGGGTTGGCGGTGGTTGCTTCGGTCATTCTGGAAATCCGGCGCGAAGGCGCGAAGAAAGCAGGAAGTGGTTCAGTGGAATGCGCTCGCGCATTTGGCGCGGTGCAGTGAATGGGGCGCTCGGTGCATTGTCGTTTCCATGTCCGGCGTCAGCCCATGGCGGCCGAGGTGCGCGCAGCCTGGCGGCCGATCAGCAGCCTGAAGGGCAGCAGCATCAGCACGCCGACGGCCAGCTTCACCGCGAGGTCGCCGAGCGCCCAGGTGAGCCATGGGCCCTCGGTGCCCGCGAACGCGATGCCCCAGAACACGATGCTGTCGAGCACCGCGGCGATCACCGTGGCCACCAGCGGCGCGCGCCACCAGAGGCCGCGGCGCAGGCGGTCGAAGATGCCGATGTCGAGCAGCTGCGAGGCGATGAAGGCCAGCCCCGAGGCCGCCGCGATGCGCACCGGCGCCAGCAGCAGCGACACGCCCACCGCCACGGCGAAGCCCACCCACGCCACGCGCCGCGCCATGCCGGGGCCGAAGCGCCGGTTGACGAGGTCGCTCACGAGGTAGGCCACCGGGTAGGTGAAGGCGCCCCAGGTCAGCCAGTCGTTGATGGCGAACTGCACAAGGATGTTGGAGGCGAGCACCACCGCCGCCATCGCCAGCGTGGCGACGATCAGGTGGCCCAGGGTGGGGCGTTCGAAGCGGATGGAAGACTGCTGCCGCATCAGACGCTCGCGGTGCGTTCGCGCTCCGACTCGGCCAGCACGCTGCGCGCCACGGCCTCGGCCACCTTGATGCCGTCCACGCCGGCCGACAGGATGCCGCCCGCGTAGCTCGCGCCTTCGCCCGCGGGGTACAGGCCGCGCACGTTGAGGCTCTGGAAGTCGTCGCCGCGCGTGATCTTGATCGGCGACGAAGTGCGCGTCTCGACGCCGGTGAGTACCGCGTCGTGCGTGTCGAAGCCCTTGATCTTGCGGCCGAAAGCGGGGAAGGCCTCGCGCATCGCCTCGATGGCGTAGGCGGGCAGGGCCTTGTGCAGGTCGGTGGGCGTCACGCCCGGCTTGTACGAGGGGACCACGCTGCCGAGTTCGGTGGAGGGCTTGCCGGCGATGAAGTCGCCCACCAGCTGGCCGGGCGCGCGGTAGTCGCCGCCGCCGAGCACGAAGGCGTTGCTCTCCAGCTCGCGCTGCAGCGCGATGCCTGCGAGCGCGTCGCCCGGGGAATTCGATTCCCATCCCGGGAAATCGCGCGGGTCGATGCCCACCACGATGCCCGCGTTGGCGTTGCGCTCGTTGCGCGAGTACTGGCTCATGCCGTTGGTGACCACGCGGCCCGGCTCGCTGGTGGCCGCGACCACGGTGCCACCCGGGCACATGCAGAAGCTGTAGACCGAGCGGCCGTTGCTCGCGTGGTGCACCAGCTTGTAGTCGGCCGCGCCCAGCAGCGGATGGCCCGCGTGGCGGCCCCAGCGCGCGCGGTCGATGAGGCCCTGCGGATGCTCCACGCGGAAGCCGATGGAAAAGGGCTTGGCCTCGATGTGCACGCCGCGCGCATGCAGCATCGCGAAGGTGTCGCGCGAGCTGTGGCCCAGCGCCATCACGACGTGGTCGGCGCGCAGCTCGCTCGTCTGGCCGGTGGACTGGTCGAGTACGGTGAGGCCGCGCAAATGTCTACCGTCGGGGCCGTCCTCGATGTGCACGTCGGTCACGCGCTGCTCGAAGCGGATCTCGCCGCCCAGCGCCACGATCTGCTCGCGGATGTTCTCGACCACCTTCACCAGCTTGAAGGTGCCGATGTGCGGATGCGCGACGTAGAGGATCTCGGGCGGCGCGCCGGCCTTCACGAACTCTTCCATCACCTTGCGGCCGAGGAAGCGCGGGTCCTTGATCTGGCTGTAGAGCTTGCCGTCGGAGAAAGTGCCGGCGCCGCCTTCGCCGAACTGCACGTTCGACTCGGGGTTGAGCTCGCTCCTGCGCCACAGGCCCCATGTGTCGCGGGTGCGCTGGCGCACGGTCTTGCCGCGTTCGAGCACGATGGGGCGGAAGCCCATCTTCGCGAGCATCAGCGCCGCGAAGATGCCGCAGGGGCCGAAGCCGATCACCACGGGCCGCGTCGGCAGGCCCTCGGGCGCGCTGGCCGGGGGCGTGTAGCGCATGTCGGGCGCCGGCTGGATGTGCGGATGGCCCGCGTGCCTGGCGAGCAGGGCGGTTTCGAGCTTCGCGTCCGACAGCTGCACGTCGCAGATGTAGACGGTGAGCAGCTCGGCCTTGCGGGCGTCGAAGCTGCGCTTGTAGACGGTGTGGGAAGCGATCGCCTCGAGTGGGACGCCGAGCGTCCTGGCGATCAGTTCGGCCAGCGCCTCTGGCGCGTGGTCGAGCGGGAGTTTGAGTTCGGAGATTCTCAGCATGGCGTGGGGCTTGTGACTATCAAGCAGGTGGCCATTTTAGCTTTGCTGTTCGTGGAACACCGCGGAACCGGCTTTGCCGGGCCGCAGGTGTTGCCCCCGGAAGGGGGTTGGCGCAGCGACACGAAGTGCGCGCAGCCTGGGGGTGAACCAGTTCAGGCCGGCAGAAAGCCCTCTACGGACAGATAGCGCTCGCCCGTGTCGTAGTTGAAGCCCAGCACCACCGCATCGGGCGCCAGCGACGGCAGCTTCTGCGCGATGGCCGCGAGCGTGGCGCCCGAGGAGATGCCGACCAGGATGCCTTCCTCGCGAGCGCAGCGGCGGGCCATTTCGCGGGCGGGTTCCGCGTCCACCTGCAGCACGCCGTCGAGCAGCGAGGTGTCGAGGTTCTTCGGGATGAAGCCTGCGCCGATGCCCTGGATCGGGTGCGGCGAAGGCTGGCCGCCCGAGATGACCGGCGAGGCCACCGGCTCCACCGCGAACACCTGCAGCTTCGGCCACTTCTTCTTCAGCACCTTCGCCACGCCCGTGATGTGGCCGCCGGTGCCCACGCCGGTGATCAGCACGTCGATGCCGTCGGGGAAGTCGGCGGCGATCTCCTCGGCCGTGGTGCGCACGTGCACGTCGATGTTGGCGGGGTTGTTGAACTGCTGCGGCATCCACGCGCCGGGCGTGCCGGCCACGATCTCTTCCGCGCGGGCGATGGAGCCCTTCATGCCGTTGGCGCGCGGCGTGAGGTCGAAGGTGGCGCCGTAGGCCAGCATCAGGCGGCGGCGCTCCACCGACATGCTGTCGGGCATCACCAGGATCAGCTTGTAGCCCTTGACGGCCGCCACCATCGCCAGGCCGATGCCGGTGTTGCCCGAGGTCGGCTCGACGATGGTGCCGCCGGGCTTGAGCGCGCCGCTCTTCTCGGCGTCTTCCACCATCGCGAGCGCGATGCGGTCCTTGATCGAGCCGCCGGGGTTGGCGCGCTCGGACTTGATCCACACCTGCTGCTTCGCATTGCCGAACAGGCGGTTGATGCGGATGTGCGGCGTGTTGCCGATGGTCTGGAGGATGTTCTGGGCCTTCATGGATGCAATCTCCTTGGATCGATGCGTTTGTCGGACGGACAACGCGCATTGTGAGACCAGCCCGTGTGCCTTCGGCCCCGATGTCCCTGATCGGCCGCGGAGTGCCTTGGCAGAATGGCCGGATGAAACTGGTGTTCATCCATGGGCCGGTCGCTTCCGGCAAGCTGACGATCGCGCGTGCGCTGGGGCAGCTCAGCGGCTTCGCGGTCTTCCACAACCACCTGGTCGTCGACGCCGTCGCGGCGGTGTTTCCCTTCGGCTGCGAGAGCTTCGTGAAGCTGCGCGAGCAGATGTGGCTTGCCACCATGCGCGAGGCCGCGCGAACCGGGCGCTCGCTGATCTTCACCTTCGCGCCGGAGCCTTCGGTGGCTGCCGATTTTCCGCAGCGCGTGGTCGAGACCGTGGCGGCCGAGGGTGGCAGCACGATGTTCGTCCAGCTGAAGCTCTCGCGCGACGAGCAGGAGAAGCGCATCGATGCCGCGAGCCGGGCCGAATTCGGGAAGCTGCGCTCCCTCGAACTGCTGCGGCAGCTGCGCGACCAGTTCGAGGCCTGCGAGCGTGCGATGCCGCCCGGCGAGGTGGTCATCGACACCGCCGTGACGCAGCCGCAGGATGCGGCGCGCGAGATCGCCCGCGTGCTGGCGCTGTAGGCCCGGCGCCGCGCCAGGCGATAATCCACCCCGTGAAGCACGCCAGACCGCCGCTGGTGCAAGTGCCGAAAGGCCGCACTGGAGGAACGTCCGGACTGCACAGGACAGCGCAGGAGTTAACGACTCTCCACCGTGAGGTGAGGATCAGAGCAACAGAGACGAGCCGATTCAGTTCGGGTGAAACGGGCAATCTCTGCGCGCAGCAACACCAAGTAGGCCAGTATCGAGGTGGTTCCGCTGAGCTGGCGGGTAGGTGGCATCGAGCCGTCTGGTGACAGGCGGCCCAGAGTAATGGCGGTCACGCCGCGGGTTCCGCAAGGGGCTCGCGGTGCACAGAATCCGGCTTATCGGCGGGCTTCACACTTTTCTTTCCCTCCCTTTCCGTTTTTCCACGTCCTTAGGCCTTGAAGGCGGGCGCGAGCCTTGCCGCCTGCACGGATTGGTAGTTACCCGTATAATCGATAGCATGCTAATTAATAGGCGGCTATCGTGAACGACCAAGCCAACATCCAACCGACGCGCGAACAGGCACTGATGCGCCTCGGCACGTCGCTGGCGGTGCTGCAACGCGGCTACCGCGCCGCGGCGGACAAGGCGGTGGCGCATGTGGGCGTGTCGCAGACGCTGGCCTATCCGATCGTGATGCTCGGGCGCATGAACGGCGATGTGCGCCAGGGCGTGCTGGCCGAGGCGCTGGGCATCGAGGGCCCGTCGCTGGTGCGCTCGGTCGACCAACTGGTGGAAGCCGGCCTCGTCGAGCGCCGCGAAGACCCGGCCGACCGCCGCGCCAAGACCCTGCACCTCACCGAGGCCGGCAAGGCCGTCTGCGAACCCATCGAGGCGGCGCTGACGCTGATGCGGGTGTCGCTGTTCGACGGCGTGTCCGACGAGGACGTCGCCGCCTGCCTGCGCGTGTTCAGCGTGCTGGAGGAGCGCATGGGCGTGCGTGCCGTGCAGAGCCTGCCGCCGCTCGCGCCGACGCAGGAAGGGCGCAGGTAGCAGCAGATGGCCTCGTTCAGCCTGCCGCGCTTCAGCCGCGCGGAGATTCTCTTTTCCGGCAAGAGCTTCGCCGCGGCCATGCTGGCGATGTACCTCGCCAGCCGCGCCGGCCTGCCGCGTCCGTTCTGGGCGCTCATGACCACCTACGTCGTCGCCCATCCGCTGGCCGGCGCGGTGCGCTCCAAGGCGGTCTACCGTTTCCTCGGCACGCTCATCGGCAGCACCGCCACCGTGCTGCTGGTGCCGGCGCTGTCCAACGCGCCCGAGCTGCTCACGCTGGTGCTCGCGCTGTGGGTGGGGCTGTGCCTGTGCATTTCGCTCTTCGACCGCACGCCGCGCTCCTATGTGTTCATGCTCGCGGGCTACACGGCGGCGCTGATCGGCTTTCCGTCGGTGCAGACGCCGCTCGCGCTGTTCGACACCGCCGTGGCCCGCGTGGAGGAAATCGGCCTGGGCATCTTCTGCGCCACGCTCATCCACAGCCTCGTGCTGCCCGCGGGGCTCGCGCCGACCGTGCTGGGCCTGCTCGACCGCACGCTGCAGGACGCGCGCAAGTGGCTGGGCGACCTCTTCCAGCCCGCCGGCCGAAGCAGTGCCGAGCCACGGCGCCTCGACGACGACCGACGCCGCCTCGCCGGCGACATCACGCAGTTGCGCCTTCTCTCCACCCACGTTCCCTTCGACACCACTCACCTGCGCTGGACCGCCGGCGCCATCCGCGCGATGCAGGACCGCGTCGCCGCGCTCACGCCCGCGCTCTCCGCCGTCGAAGACCGCCTGCTGGCGCTGGAGCAGGCCGAAGGCGTCATCGCCCCCGACGTGGCCGCCGTGCTCGCGAAGGCCGCTCAGTGGTTGCGTGAAGAGGCCGACGCCCCTGCCCGTGCCGCGCGCCTGCAGGAGTTGCGCCGCGCCATCGACGCCCTGGGCGCCACGCCGCCCGACGCCGATCCGCAGGCCCGCTGGGGCAGCGCGCTGCGCATCGGCCTCGCGGGCCGCCTCGAAGAGCTCGTCGACGGCTGGAACGCCTGCGCCCAGTTGCGCCAGGACATCGACGAGGGTCTGAAGGGCGCCGCGCCGCTGCGCCGCACGGCCGCGCTCGGCAGCCGCGTGCTGCACCGCGACTACGGCATGGCGCTGCTGTCGGCCCTGGCGGCAGTCATCGCCATCTGCCTGTGCGGCGCGTTCTGGATCGTCACCGGCTGGCCCATGGGCTCGGCCGCGACCATGATGGCCGCCGTCTTCTGCTGCTTCTTCGCGACGATGGACGACCCGGTGCCGGCGATCCACGGCTTCCTGAAGTGGACGCTGTGGTCCATTCCGATCTCGGCCGTCTATGTGCTGGTGCTCATGCCCACGGTGCAGGACTTCGGCATGCTGGTGGTCATCTGTGCGCCGCTCTTCCTGCTGCTGGGTTTCTATCTGCCGCGCCCCACGCACTTCATGCCCGCGATGGCGCTGATCTTCGGCGTGTGCGGCACGCTGGCGATGCACGACACCGCCAGCTCCGACCTGGTGAGCTTCATCAACAGCATGATCGGCCAGATCGTCGGCGTGGTCGTCGCCGCGCGCGTGACGCGTCTCGTGCGCTCGGTGGGCGCCGACTGGAGCGCGCGGCGCATCCAGCGCGCCACCTGGCGCGAGCTGGGCGACATGGCCGCGTCTTCGCAGCCGCAGTACGCGCAGAGCGACGCCTATGCGGTGCGCATGCTCGACCGCATCGGCCTGCTCGCACCGCGCATCGCGCAGGCCGGCGGCACCGTCGAGGGCGTGGCCGCCAACGACGCGCTGCGCGACCTGCGCATGGGTGCCGACATCGCCGTGCTGCAGCGTGTGCGCGGCCAGCTGCCGCTGGCCACTTCGGCCGCGCTGCTGGGCGGCATCTCGCGCTTCTTCCGACAGCGCGCGGAGGGCCGCATGAATCCGCGACCACCGGGCCTGCTGCCGCAGATCGACGAGGCGCTCGGCGCCGTGCTTGATGCGCGCGACACCGCGTCGTCGTCTTCTTCTTCAGCCTCGCGCTCGGCCGTCACCGCACTGGTGGGCCTGCGCCGCAATCTCTTTCCCGACGCGCCGCCCTCGCTCGCGGGCACGTCCCTCACTTCGCAAGGAGCTTCCGCATGATCGGCGAAGCCAGCTTCTACGGCCTGTACCTGCCCTGGATCATGGTGCTCGCGCTCGCGGCGCTGCTCGTGCTGTGGGGCGTGCGCCGCCTGCTCGCGGCCACCGGCGCCTATCGCTGGGTGTGGCACCCGGCCCTCTTCGACATGGCGCTCTACCTGCTGCTGCTCTACGCGCTCAGCCGCGCCAGCGCCTACCTCCAATGACAACAACGAGATTCCAATGAAAGCCGCCCGAACTTCCGACGACAGCAATCCGTGGGCCCAGCGCCTGGGCCGCGTTCTCTTCACCCTGGCCGTGGTCGCCGCCGCCGTGTGGGCCGGCCTGCGCCTGTGGGACCACTACGAACTCGCGCCGTGGACGCGTGACGGCCGCGTGCGCGCCAACGTCGTGCAGATCGCGCCCGACGTCTCGGGCCTGGTCACGGCAGTGCCCATCCACGACAACCAGCCGGTGGCCGCCGGCGCGCTGCTCTTCGAAGTGGACCGCGCGCGCTACGACCTCGCCGTGCGCCAGGCGCAGGCCGCGCTCGCGGCGCAGCGTGCCGTGAGCGCGCAAGCCCAGCGCGAGAACGCGCGCAATGCCGGCCTCGACGAGCTGGTGTCGAAGGAGTCGCGCGAACAGACCCGCTCGCGCGTCGAGCAGATGCAGGCTGCGGTCGCGCAGGCCGAAGTGGCGCTCGACTCGGCCCGCCTCAACCTGCAGCGCGCCCAGGTGCGCGCACCGGCCGACGGCCTGGTCACCAACCTCGACCTGCGCCAGGGCAGCTATGCCGCGGCGGGCCGGCCGGTGCTAGCGCTGGTCGATGCGCAGTCGTTCTACGTCGAAGGCTATTTCGAGGAAACCAAGCTGCCGCGCATCCACCTCGGCGACCGCGTGCGCGTCACGCCCATGGGCGGCGGCGCTGTGCTCGAAGGCTCGGTCGAGAGCGTGGCCGCCGGCATCGCCGACCACGACCGCTCCACCAGCGCCAACCTGCTGCCCAGCGTGAACCCGACCTTCAATTGGGTGCGGCTCGCGCAGCGCATTCCGGTGCGCGTCAAGCTCGATCCGCTGCCGCAGGGCGCGCGCCTCGTCGCGGGCCAGACGGTCACGGTGCAGGTGCTGGAGAACAAGCCGGCGCAGAAGACGGCGGCAACGGCTTCCACGCCACAGAAGGGATGAACGACATGACCAGCTTCGCATTCCGCATCGCATCGCTGGCCGCCGCCGCCGCGCTCGCGGCCTGCGCGGCGGTCGGCCCCGACTACAGGCAGCCGCCCGAGGCGCTGGCCAGCCAGCCTGCCGCGGGCAAGCCCTTCGCCGAGGCGCCCGCCAACGCGGCGCCGCTGCCCGCCCACTGGTGGCGCCTGTACCACGACCCGCTGCTCGACAAGCTGGTCGAACAGGCCCTCGCGCACAACACCGACCTGCGCCAGGCCGTGGCGAACCTCGAGCGCGAGCGCGCCATCGAGGACGAGACCGCCGGCGCCAGGTACCCCACCATCGGCGTCAACGGCGGCCCCTCGTTCGGCCACGTCTCGGGCCTGTCGCTGCTGCAGAAAGGCTACGAGCCGCCGAGCACCTTCAACTACAGCGCGGGCGCGTCGCTCTCCTACCAGGTCGACCTGTTCGGCCAGATCCGCCGCGCCATCGAAGCGTCGCAAGCCAGCACGCAGTCCGCCGAAGCCGCGCTCGACCTCGTGCGCGTGAACGTGGCGGCCGGCACCGCGCGCGCGTACGCCGAAGCCTGCTCCACCGGCCTGCGGCTGCAGATCGCGCAGAAGTCCGTTTCGCTGCAGCAGGACGCCGTCAACGTCACCGACCGCCTGCAGCGCGCGGGCCGTGCCGGCGCCATCGACGCGAACCGCGCACGCGCGCAGCTGCAGCAGCTCAATGCCGCGCTGCCGCCGCTGAAGGCCGAGCGCCAGGGCGCGCTCTACCGTCTCGCCACGCTCACCGGCGCGTTGCCGCAGGACTTTCCGCGCGAGGTGGCCGACTGCACCGTGCCGCCGCGCGTGGCCGGCGTGCTGCCGGTGGGCGGCGGCGCCGCGCTGCTGCGCCGCCGCCCCGACATCCGCCAGGCCGAACGCAGCCTCGCCGCATCGACCGCGCGCATCGGCGTGGCGACTGCGGAGCTCTATCCGAAGGTCACGCTGGGGCTCTCGGGCTCTTCCGCGGGCCATGCCGACGGTTTCGGGCGCAAGGACACCTTCGCATGGAGCCTGGGCCCGCTGATTTCCTGGACCATTCCCAACACCGGCGTCGCGCAGGCCCGCATCGCGCAGGCAGAGGCCGGCACGCGCGCCGCGCTCGCCAAGTTCGACGGCACCGTGCTCACCGCGCTGCGCGAGACCGAGACCGCGCTCGCCACCTACGCACGCGAGCTCGATCGCCGCGCCGCATTGCAGGCCTCGCGCGACGAGAGCGCCAAGGTCGCGGCGCAGGCGCGACAGCTCTACCAGAACGGCCGCACCGGCTACCTCGATTCGCTCGACGCCGAACGCTCGCTGGCCGCCAGCGAAGCCGCGCTCGCGGCCAGCGAGGCGCAGCTGGCCGACGACCAGGTGGTGCTGTTCATGGCGCTGGGCGGCGGCTGGGAGCCTGACGAAGCCCATCTTGCGCAGGGCTCGACGCCGGCCAGCATCAAGCAATGACGCCGACATCCGCTCAGCCGCCGCGCCGCCCGCACGCGCCGCTGTGGCTGCTCGCTCTGGTCACCTTCAGCGGCACGCTGGCCATGCACATCTTCGTGCCCGCGCTGCCCATCGCCGCGAAGGGCCTGGGCGCCGGCATCGGGCAGATGCAGATGACGGTGAGCCTCTACATCCTCGGTCTCGCGTTGGGCCAGTTGGTGTACGGCCCACTGGCCGACCGCTTCGGGCGGCGTCCGGTGCTGCTGGGCGGGCTGGGCATCTACTGCGTGGCGGGCCTTGCCGCGGCGCTCGCGCCCGAGGTGCATTCGCTCATTGCGGCGCGGCTCTTCCAGGCGGTGGGCGGCTGCTCGGGGCTCGTGCTGGGCCGCAGCATCGTGCGCGACACGGCCGAGCCGCAGGAGGCCACGCGCCGCCTCGCGCTGATGAACCTGATGGTCACTGTCGGCCCCAGCCTCGCGCCGCTGATCGGCGGGGCGCTCGCCACCACGCTGGGCTGGCGCTCGATCTTCTATGCGCTCTTCGGCCTGGGCGTGGTCGGTTTTCTCTTCACCTGGCGCATGCTGCCCGAGACCGGCGCGCCCGGCGCCGCCGTGAACGCCCGCGAGCTCGGGCGCAACTACCGCAAGCTGCTGGCCTCGCCGGCCTTCCTGGGCTTCTCCATCGGCGGCGGCTGCGCCACCACGTCGATGTACGCCTTCATTGCATCGGCGCCCTTCATCTTCGTCGACCAGCTGCACCGGCCGGCGCACGAGGCGGGCATCTACCTCGCGATCCTGGTGTCGGGCGTGTGGCTCGGCAGCTTTCTCACCAGCCACCTGATCTCGCGCGTGCGCGTCGACCGCCTGATGACGCGCTCGAATGCGCTGAGCGTGGTGGCGGCCTTCGTGCTGCTCGGTGCGGCACTCAGCGGCCATCTCTCGGTGCCACTGATCGTCGCGTGCATGTTCCTTTTCACCGTCGGCGTGGGCATGGCCTCGCCGCCGGCACTCACGCAGGCGATCAGCGTCAACCCGCAGGTCATCGGCTCGGCCTCGGGCCTTTACGGCTTCACGCAGATGGCCGTGGGCGCGCTGTGCACCGCGCTCGCGGGCATGGGGCACGCGAACCCTGCGCTGGCTTCGGCCATCGTGCTCGCGGGAGCGGGCATCGTGGCGCAGCTGTCGTTCGCGGTTGCGCTGCGCACGCAGAAGCGCGCGGCAGCAGCAGCGGCAACAAGCCTCAGCGCGTGAACAGCCACCCGCCCTTGGGCTGGCGCACCAGTTCGTGGCGCTTGACGGCGCGCTCTTCGCCGTCGTCGCCCACGTAGACCACCTCGAAGCGCAGCAGCTTGGGCGAGACCATCTTCCAGTTCTGGATGCGCTTCACCGTCACGCAGGCGGTCTTGTCGTGGTACTGCATCTCGGCCATCGGGCCGCCCTGGAAGCCGGTGCCGTCGAACAGGCGCCCGGGCGCGGCGAAGGGGTTGAGCACCGCGCCGTTGCGCGCCGTGATGCAGCCCTCGGTGCGAACGAAGGACTCGATGGTCGGCGAGGCGCTGCGCACCACCTTGCCCACGGCCGGGCTCGGCGGCTTGCTGGCGATGGCCTCGCGGATGCGCTCGACCTGCTGCTCGGTGATGGGCGCGAGGCCGTCCTTCGACACCACGGGCGGCGGCGGTGCCGGCGGCGGGGGCGGCGGCGCGGGCGTGAGGTAGGAGCACCCCGCCACCAGTGCCAGCGGCACGGTGCAGGCGAGGGCGGCGCCCGGTGTAGCGAACTTCATGACTCAGTCTCTCCCTGAGGGCGGCCCCTGGAGGCCGCGGGCTGAAAATTGCGGGCCGCGCGAATGCGGTGCATCGTCGTTGTCGTCCTCTGTCTTCTCTTCTCGACGGCTTTTCTTCTTTTTTTGTTCTTGCTGTTGTTGTCAGAAGCGTTCGTGGGGTGCAAGGTAGCGCCACTGGCCTGGCTGCAGCCCCGCCAGCGGCACGCGGCCGATGCGGATGCGCCGCATCGCCAGTATCCGCAGGTTCACCCCGTCGCAGATGTGGGCGATCTGCCCCGGCCGCGCGCCCTTGAGCGCGAAGCGCAGGCCTGTCTGCTCCTCGGCCTGCCGGCCGATGCTCACTCGCGCCGGCGAGCGTTCGAGCCGCGCGAGCACCTCGGGGCTCACCGGGCCGGCCACGTCCACCATCACTTCGTGTTCGAGGAAGGCGGCATCCTCGTGCAGCTTGCGCTCCACGCGCCATTCCTGCGTGAACGCCACCAGCCCGCTCGCGCCGGTCTCCAGCGGCGTCATGCAGCGCTGCGCCCTTGCATGCGCCGGCAGGAAGCGCAGGCCGGCGCGCTCGGGCTCGTGGTGGTTGGCGGCAACAAGCAGCTGGTGCGCGGCGTCGGTGGGCATGCCGGCAGGCTTGTACAGGAGCAATGTGACGGGCTCCACAGGCTGCGGCTTCACGCCGGCCTCGATCTCCACCCGCTGGTGCGGCAGCACGCGCGACTGCGGCAGCGTCTGCTGCACGCCGTCGACGCGCACCGCGCCGTTCTCTATCAGCAGTTCCGCCTCGCGGCGCGACACGCCCGCCTGCGCGGCCACGCGCTTGGCAAGGCGGATGCCTTCGCTGTCGACGGGCGAGGTAGTCGCCATGCCGCTCATCGATGCGCGGCCAGTTGCCGGATGTGCGCCACATGCGCAGCCAGCGAGCGCGCGGCTACCGGCCACATGCGTTCGGGCACGTCGTCGTAAGCCAGCGGCAGCCAGTCGTCGGGCGTGCCCTCGGGCAGCTTCTGCATGGCCGCCGCGATCTTGGCCTCGCGCTTGAGCCGGTGCGCCTTCAGCATGCCGATGGCGGTGCGGGCGAAGCCGATCACGTAGCCGTGCGCGGGCAGGATGAAGTCGATGCCGCCCGCCTCGCAGGCCTTGTCGAGCGTGTCCAGCGAATCGAGGTACGCGCCCATGTCTCCGTCGGGCGGATCGATCACCGTGGTGCTGCCATTGAGGATGTGGTCGCCCGAGAACAGCAGGCCGTCTTCCTCCAGCACCAGGCACAGGTGGTTGGCCGCGTGGCCGGGCGTGTGGATCACGCGCAGCGTGTGCGAGACGGCCTCGCCCGCTTCGGTGGTGCCCGAGAGCACCAGGCGCTCGCCGTCGGCCAGTTCGCGCTCGGGCGTGAAGCGCGCGGTGGAGCGTGCCGTCGGCTTCGAGGCCAGCCCGAGGATCGGCGGCTTGTTTGCGTTCTTGCACAGCGCCTGCAGCGGCGCCGCGCCCGGCGAGTGGTCGGCATGCGAGTGCGTGCAGACGATCATGCGGATGTCGCCATGCGTGGCGCGCCACAGGCGGCCGATGTGGTCGAAGTCGTTCGGGCCCGGGTCGATCACGATGTAGCCGGTGGCCGCGTCGCCCACGATGTAGCTGTTGGTGCCGGGGCCGGTCATGATGCTGGCGTTGGGCGCGGTCAGGCGCGTCACGTTCTTCAGCAGCGGTACCGGGGTTTCGCTTTGCCAGTCGAGCGCATGCGCGATCTGGCCGTCTGGGCACACCATCGCGAGTTCGCCGTAGGGCGATTCGTGCTCCATGTAGCGCGCGTCCTCGCCCTTGAGCAGGCCGGCGCGCGGGCAGCTGGTCCACAGCGGCACCTCGCCTGCGCAGGCCGCAAGCAGTCCGTCGACCGTGGCGTAGGTGGCCATGCGCTGCAGCGTGCGCACGGTCGGGAAGATCATGAAGAAGCTGCCGGCCTCGTGGCGCGCGAGCGCATCGGCGGGGCGTACCCAGCAGGGCTCGAACTGCTCGCTCTCGTCGGCCGTGGGCACCTGTCCCTCGGGCATGCGCGCCACCAGGAAGGGCACGTCGAAGCGGCGCGGCAGGTCGCGGTCGGTCATCCAGTGCGCGAAGGTGAAGACGCGGTCGGAATCGAGCACCAGGCCGCGCGCGGCGCACTGGTCTGCGAAGGCTGTGCCGGCCGTGTTGCCGCGGTCCATCGAGGCGACCTCGTCTGCGCTCACCGGCTGGCCGTCGGCCTGGCGGTGCGCGAGCAGGATGCCCAGCTCCTCGAAGGCCTCGCGGATGGCCGCGATGGCCTGCGTGCGCTGTACACGGCTTTGCGTGGGGCGGCGCGTGGCGATGCGCTTGGCGGCCTCGTCGGCCTCGTCGATGTGGCCGCCGGGAAACACGTAGGCACCGGGCGCGAAGCTGGCGGTGGCGGAACGGCGGGTCATGAGCACTTCGATGCCGGCGGCGCTGTCGCGCAGCAGCAGCACCGTGGCGGCCGGGCGCAGGGGCGCGGGCTCGCGGGGGGCGTGTAGTTGTTGGGTGGAGCGGACCATGGGGCGATTATCGGGAGCAGGCGCGATACCTGCATGTCGCGCATAAGCTCATATGGAATCGGGCATCAGCCGCGCGCCACAATGCGCCTGCACCGTCTGTATTGAAGACAAAAGACTGAACGACCGAAAGACTGCCATGGCTCATTCTCCATTCACCCGTCTTGCCAGATTCGCCCGACCCGCCCGTCGCACCGTGCTGCTGGCCGCCGCCTCGCTGGCGACAACCGCCGCCTTCGCCCAGCACGCGGCGCACGACTGGCCGCAGCAACCCGTCACGCTGATCATGGGATTCCCGGCCGGCTCGGGCGTGGACGTGGTGGCCCGCACCATCCAGGAGCCGCTGGCGAAGCAGCTGGGCAAGCCGGTCATCATCGACTACAAGTCGGGCGCCGCGGGCAACATCGCCAGCGACTACGTGGCGCATTCGAAGGCCGACGGCTACACGCTCTCCTTCGGCACCGCCGCCACGCACGGCAGCAACGCCGCGCTCTACAAGAAGCTGCCCTTCGACGTGGAGGCCGACTTCGTGCCGGTGGCGCCGGTGCTCGACGTGTCGAACGTGCTCACCATCAATCCCGACGTGATCAACGTCAAGACCTTGAAGGAATTCGTCGAGCTGGTCAAGGCCAACCCCGGCAAGTACAACTATGCGTCTACAGGCAACGGCGCCGGCACGCACATGGCCTTTGCCGAGTTCAACTCGCGCCTGGGTCTGAACATGGTGCACGTGCCCTACAAGGGCGGCCCCGAGGCCATCACGTCGGTGGTGCGCGGCGAGACCTGCTGCATCATGAACCAGGTGCAGACCGTGCTGCCGCACTACAAGGCCGGCAAGGTGCGCCTGCTGGGCGTGACCACCGCGGCGGCCGTGCCCGCGGTGAAGGAGGTGCCCACCATCGCATCGAGCGGCCTGCCCGGCACCAAGGGCTTCGACAGCTCGATCTGGTTCGGCATCTTCGCGCCCAAGGGCACCGACCCGCAGATCGTCGACAAGCTCAACGCCGCGGTGAAGGCGGTGCTCGAGACGCCCGAGATCCGCGAGCGCTTCGAGAGCCAGGGCAACACCGTGCGCATCGAGTCGCCGGCACAGTTCAAGAAGACCGTGCACGACAACCGGGTGAAGTGGGCCGAGGTCGCGAAGGCGGCGAACATCAGCATCGACTGATGCTGGTGCTCAGAGCGTCTTCGTCAGCGTGAGGATGAAGCGCGCCTTGTTCGGCGAGTAGGTCTGCCTGCCCAACGGCCCGAAGCCCAGGTCGATGCCCGGATTGCTCACGGACAGATACGCGCTCTGCCTGTTGGCTCCCTGCACCGAGCCAGCGAGCGAGAGCCCATTGCCGAAGTCGTAGCTCGCGCCCACGTTGTAGTCGACGTAGCTCTTGTAGCCCAGGCTGCGGATGTCGCTGGACATGTTCGTGTAGCCCACGGCCGCCTTCAGCGTGAGCTTGGGCGCGATCTCCTTGCTGTAGGCGAGGTTCAGGTAGCCGGTGTTGGTGCCCTTGAGGCCCGAGCCGGCCTTGTTGCCCGCATAGCCGAAGTAGTCCTTCGACACCGTGTGCGAGTACTTCAGCGTGAACGAGCCGATGGTCTCGTCGGTGTAGCCCGCGCTGCCATAGAGCTCGGTGGTGTTGCCCGAGGAGTTGCCCGGGTAGATGTACGTGAGCGCGCCCACGTCCATGTCGAAGGGGCCGGCCTTGAACTTGTAGCCGCCGTAGATGTCGCTTTCGATGCTGTTGCCCTTGAGCCAGTTGACGCTCGAATTCCAGTTGCCCAGGTAGAAGCCGCTGTCGCCGAAGGCGTAGTCGAAGCCGCCCTGGATGGCGGGCTTGAAGGCGCTGGTCTTGGCGTAGTCGTTCTTGCCGAGCATGTCCTGGTCCTGGCCGCGGAACTTGTAGTCGGTGGTGAGCGACACATTGCCGCTGAGCTGTGCGCTCGCGAGCACCGGCAGGGCGCCCAGGGTGGGAAGAACGAGCATCGGCAGTGCGATGCGCAGAAGGTTTTTCATCGAAGAAATCACTGACGAATGGAGGAGCCGGCAGCGTAGGGGCGGGCGTCTAAACGCCACGTAAAAATCGAAGCCCGCTGCGCAAAAGTTTCATCGCAGCGCTGGCCGAGATGGAGCTACGAAGCCTCTTGCCTGGCCGCCGACACCGCGGCGCGCAGTGCCAGCAGATAGCTGTCCACCCCGAAGCCGCAGATCTGCCCCTTCACGATCTCGGCAAAGACCGACTTGTGCCGGAACTCCTCGCGCGCGTGGATGTTCGACATGTGCAGCTCCACCACCGGGCAGGTCAGTATCGCGAGCGCATCGCGTATGCCGTAGCTGTAGTGGGTCCACGCGCCGGCGTTGATCAGCACCGCGTCCTTGCCCTGTTCGAAGGCCTGGTGGATGCGCTCGCACATGGCACCTTCGCTGTTCGTCTGGTAGCTCTCCACCTCCGCGCCGAGCTCGCGGCCGAGCGCCTGCAGCGCAGTGTCGATCTGCGCCAGCGTGGTGGTTCCGTACTGCTCCGGGTCGCGCTTGCCGAACATGTTGTGGTTGATGCCGTGAAGCATGAGCACGTTCATCGCGGTTTCCTTTCCTGGTGTTGATGATTCGGTCGGCTGTGGCCTCACGGTCAGCGCGAGGACTGCCATGAGGCCAGGAGCTTGCGCGCCGCGTTGCACGCCCTCGCGGCACGCTCCGCGGCTGCGAGTGCCGGATGGGTACTGCCGGTCGGCACTTCCACGCCGACGGGAATGTCCCGCGGCAGTGCATCCATGAAGGCCTTCAGCGGCAACTCGCCTTCGCCGGGGAACAGTCGTCCTTCGCGCGCCTCGGCCACGAGGCCTGCATCCGTCGGGTCCTGCCGCGGCGCATCACAGAGCTGCACCGAGCCCAGCGCGCCAGCCGGTACCTCCCGCAGCATCGCGGCGGTGCCGCCGCAGCGGAACAAATGCAGTACGTCGATCAGCAGGCGCCCGTTGGCCCGTCCCGCGCGCTCGACGATCGAGAGCGCCTGCTGCAGCGTGCCGATGACGCGAAAGCGCATGAACTCCAGGTCCACCCCGAGGCCGGCCCCCGCCGCGAGGTCGCACAGCTCGCCGAAGCGATCGACGAGGCGATACGTGTCGGCATCGTCGCCCGACACATTGATGCGGCTGGCGCCCAGCTCCGCGGCCAGCGCCACCACCGCAGCGAACTCGCCGATGCGGACCCCGGGTGTCAGCGGAATGAACTCGACGTCGTGAATGCCCACGCCGGCATCGGCCATCCGACGGCGCCACACCGGCACCGTGGCAACACTCGGCGGATACGAGACCGCACCGGGCGCGGCAGGAAGGATACGGATGCCGACGCTCTGGAAACCGGCTTCGGCGGCCAGGTCGAACAGCGCGGGAGGCGCCACCTCGAGCACCGTGAGATGGGCAAGCGACAAGGGTGTCATTTGTGCAGCACCTGTCCCAGGAAATCGCGCAGCCTCGCGTGCTTCGGGGCCCCGAAGAACTCCTCGGGCGAGGCTTGCTCGACGATCTCGCCGCGGTCCATGAAGAGCACCCGGTCGGCCACGGCGCGCGCGAAGCCCATCTCGTGCGTCACGCACAGCATCGTCATGCCTTCCTCGGCAAGGCCGGTCATGGTGTCGAGCACTTCCTTCACCATCTCGGGGTCGAGCGCGGAGGTCGGCTCGTCGAACAGCATGATCCGCGGCGTCATGCACAGCGCCCTGGCGATGGCAACGCGCTGCTGCTGTCCGCCCGAGAGTTGTGCCGGGTACTTCCTCGCGTGTTCGGGAATTCGCACGCGCGACAGGTACTTCATCGCCGTGGCCTCGGCTTCGGCCCTGCCCGTGCCGCGCACCTTCATCGGCGCGAGCATGCAGTTCTCCAGAACCGTGAGATGCGGAAACAGGTTGAACTGCTGGAACACCATGCCGACCTCGGCGCGCACCGCCTTGACGTTCCTCGCGTCGGCGCCCAGGTCGATGCCGCCGACGACGATGCGGCCCTTCTGGTAGGGCTCCAGCCGGTTGATGCAGCGGATGGTCGTCGACTTGCCGGAGCCCGATGGCCCGCAGATGACGATGCGCTCGCCCTTGCGCACTTTCAGGTCGACGTCGGTCAGCACCTGCATCGTGCCGAACCACTTGCTGACCTTTTCCATCGTGATCACGGTTTCCGCGCCGACCGCATGCGGCATGGCGTGGTCCGGCGCGATGCCGCAGTCGTTGGAAATCATGGTGTGCCGGCTCCCAGGGGCTTGCGCCGTCACTTCGCCACCACGCGGGGCAGGGCGGACTCGGTCTCGCCGGTGGCGGGCAGGTCCTTGTCCATGTCCTGTCCGATCCACTTCCTGTAGAGCGCGGGCAGCTCGCCGCTGGCGAGCTTGCGCGCGATGAAGTCGTTGATGTAGCCGACCCATTCGCGCTCGCCCGGCCGCACCGTGGCGCCTTGGAAACCACGGGCTACCACCAGCTTGACCTCGTACTTGCCCGCGCCCGCGACCTGCGCGATGGGGCCCAGTTGCGAGTTCGCGGCGCCGGCCAGATCCACCTGGCCCGACAGCAGGGCCTGCACGGCGGCGGCGTCGTCGTCGAAGCGCTGGATAGTGGCGCCGGTGCGCGCCTGCGTCACCGACGAGTCCTGCACGCTGCCGCGCGGCACGCCGATGCGCAGGCCCTTCAGGTCGACGTAGCTCTTCATCGGCGGCGTGCCCGCCTTGCCGATCAGAACGGTCTCCAGGTACGAGTAAGGCCGGGAGAACAGCACGACCTTCTGCCGGTCGGCAAGGATCGTGACCACCGCCGCGAGCACGTCGACCTGCCCGGTCAGCAGCGCCGCCGTGCGGTTGGCCACCGTCACCGGCGTGAACTCGGGCCTGACGCCCAAGTCCTTCGCGAGCATTTCCGCGAACTCGATGTCGTAGCCCGTCAGCTTGCCGCTCTTGTCGCTGAACCCCCAGGGCACCTGGGCCACCTGCGCGCCGATCTTCAGCACGCCGGCCTTCTTGATGTCGGCCACTTTCTGCGCCTGCGCGAGGCCTTGCACCGCCAGGCCCAGCAGCAGCGTGAGCGCGGCGCGGCGGATGAATTGTCGAGACATGGTTTGCTCCTCGGGTGGATGCGGAGAGGTCCGCGGTTTCTTGTCTGTCGGAAACGGAATCAGTGGGTGGAGGCGAAGCGCCGCTCCAGTCGCGCGCTGTAGCGCGACAGCGGAAAGCAGATGGCGAAGTAGCAGGCTCCCACCAGCCCGAAGGCGAGCAGCGGCTTGTACGTGATGCTGGAAACCAGCTGGCCCGAGCGCGAGAGCTCGACGAAGCCGATGATGGCCGCCAGCGAGGTCCCCTTGATGAGCTGCACCAGGAAGCCTACCGTCGGTGCGAACGACATGCGAAGCGCCTGCGGCAGCACCACGTGGCGCATGCGCGTGCCGTAGCCGAGCCCCAGCGCGGCGGCGGCCTCGGTCTGCCCGCGCGGCACCGCCTGAATGCCGCCGCGCCAGATCTCGCCGAGGAAGGCGCCGGCATGCAGCGTCAGCCCCACGGCCGCAGCCACCCAGACGTTCACCTTCCACCCGAGCACCGGCAATCCGTAGAAAACCAGGAACAGCTGAAGCAGCATCGGCGTGCCCTGGAAAAAGTCGATGAAGGCGCCCGCGGCGATGCGCAGCCCTTTCCAGGGCGAGGTGCGCGCCAGCGCCACCAGCAGCCCCGCCAGGCCACCGCCCATGAAGGCGATGGCGGACAGCATCAGCGTGGCGCCCATGCCGGCGGCGACGAGCCAGAACTCGGTCAGCGTGAAGTCGCGGATCATGCTTGCCTCCTCACCGCGCGGGATAGGAGAAGTACAGCCGGTCGATCGCCTTGAAGAGCGTCGAGAAGATCGTCGACATCGCCAGGTAGAGCAGCGCCGCGACGATGTAGACCTCGAAGCTGCGGAAGGTGGCCGAGTCGATGTTCTGCGCGACCGACGTCAGCTCTTCGGCCGAGATCGACGAGACGATGCTGGTCGTCAGCAGCAGCATCACGAACTGCCCCGTCAGCGCCGGATAGATGGTCCGCAGCGCGGGCTTGAGGACGACGTGGCGCAGCGTCTGCAGGGGGCTCAGGCCGAGGGCCGCGCCGGCCTCGAACTGTCCGCGCGGCACCGACTCGATGCCCGTGCGCAGGATCTCCGCGCAGAAGGCCCCCAGGTTCAGGCTCAGCGCCAGCACCGCCGCCGCGTTCGGCGTGAGGCTCACCCCGAGCGATGGCAGCCCGAAGAAGACGAACAGCACCTGCACCAGGAACGGCGTGTTGCGGATCAGCTCGATGTAGGCCTCGGCGAACCAGCGAAGCCCTGCCAGCGGCGACCGTCTGGCCAGCACGGTCAGCAGTCCGGCGGCCAGGCCGATGGCCACCGACACCGCGGAAAGCCGCAGTGTCAACCAGCAGCCTTCGGCGAAGGCTTCCCAATGCGGCATCAGCACCGCGAAGTCGAATGTGTAGCTCATGGCTGTTTGCTCTTGTCTCGTGGAGCGGTTGTTGTTGGATCTCTTGTCTGTCTCCGTGCCTTGCGGCGGCCTGCGCGGCCCCCGGCGCCCGCGTCGGGCGGGATGCGCGTGCCTGCGCTACGAAGGCAGCGTCACGCTGCCTCCGCTAGAGGCGGCCTGCGTCACCGCCAGCGTCGCTTCCAGCGTGCGGAAGCCGTCGAGCGCGGAGCACACCGGCTCCTCGCGGCCTTCGATGAGTGCGGCGAAATGACGGATCTGCTCGCTGTAGGGGCAGCCGGTGTGCACGGCGGTGCGCTCCTGCGTCAGCGGGTCGTGCCAGCCCTGGGCGGGCCCCTGGTCCTCGCGGTAGTGCCAGAGCTCCAGGCGCGGCAGCGTCAGCGAGCCCTCGGTGCCCGAGTAGTAGTGCGCGTTGATGTCCTGGCGCGGAAAGCGCTCCGCCTCGCCCACACCCAGGTCCCAGTTCCACGGCGCGGCCGCGGTGTCCGATACCGTGACCGTGCCCAGCGCGCCGTTGCGAAAGCGCAGCGCCACCACGGCCGTGTCCTCGACCTCGAAGCCGCGCACCGCGTTCGAGGCCAGTGCCTGCACGCTCTCGATCTCCCCGTACAGATGGCGCATCAGGTCGATGTCGTGGATCAGGTTGATCAGGATCGGCCCGCCGCCCTGCTGGCGCCGCCACGTCACGTCGAAGTAGTCGCGCGGCTTGAGCCAGGTGCACATCACCGTCGCGCTCACGGGGCGGCCGAGCGCGCCATCGGCGACGATGGCACGGGCCCTGCGCATGATCGGGTTGTGGCGGCGCTGGTGTCCCACCAGCACGGGCAACCCCGTGGCTCTCGACGCCTCGCAGATGCGCCGCCCGTCCTCGAGCGTGTCGGCGATGGGCTTTTCGACCAGCACAGCCGCACCGTGCTCCAGGCATTCGATCGTGATCCGCGCATGGGTCGCGTTCGGCGTGGCGACCACCACGCCCCTGGGCCTGGTCTCGGCGAGCAGCGCGCGATGGTCGGCGAAGCAGGGCACGCCCACCGCACGCGCCAGCTCGGCCGCCGCAGGCGTGGGATCGGCGATGCCGACCAGTTCGGCGTCGGCGCTGCCCAGCACGCGATCGATGTGGGTCTTGCCGATCAGGCCTGCGCCGATGACCGCGATGGGGAGTTTGCTCATGGTCCTTTGTCTCGTCTCGTTGGCTGTGGGAACTGCCGCGGAGTCTAGTAACAACGATAGAAACTACAATCCGCCTTCTGTTGACCCGATATCAACGGATCGTTGATAAAAAGCCATGGACCTGAAAGACCTGGAAGTGTTCTGCGAGGCCGCCCGCCGCTCCAGCTTCGTCGGCGCCTCCCTGGAGATCGGAACCACCTCGGCGCACATCAGCAAGCGCATCGCCATCCTCGAATCCCAGCTCGGCGTGCGCCTGTTCCACCGCACCACGCGGCGCGTGGTGATCACCGAGGACGGCGAGCGCGCCTACCAGTGGGCGCAGCGCATCCTCGACGACGCCAACGCCATGTCGGAAGCCTTCAGCAGCGCCAAGAAGGAGCCCTCGGGGCCGCTGCGGATCGCAACCAGCCAGCGGCTGGGGCGCGAGCATGTGGCGCCCATCCTGTCCGCGCTCGGCAAGCGCTATCCGCGCATCGAGGTCTGGCTGGAGCTGATGGACCGGCGCGTCGACCTGATCACCGAGAACTTCGATCTCGACATCCGCGTGGGCGACCCCACCCAGCCGCGGCTCATCGCGCAGCGCATGGTCGAGAGCCGGCGCATCCTCTGCGCCTCGCCCGACTACCTCGCGCAGCACGGCCACCCGAAGACGGTGGCCGAACTCGCGGAGCACGAGTGCCTGCTGTTCCGCGAGCGCGACCAGCCCTTCGGCAACTGGCGGTTGATGGGTCCCCGGGGCATGGAAGCCGTCAAGGTGACGAGCCGGTTCAGCTCCAACCACAGCGATGTCGTGCGAGGCTGGAGCATCGACGGCAAGGGCATCTGCCTGCTGTCGATCTGGGACGTCGCGCAGCCGCTGATCGACGGCCGCGTGACGCGGGTGCTGCCCGCCTATCACGAGCCGGCCGACATCTGGGCCATGACCAGCACCCGCTCAGCCGGCTCGGCGAAGGTCCGCGTGTGCGTGGAGTTCCTGAAGAAGCAGCTCGCCAACGGGCCGCATGCGTTGAACATCGATCCGGAGGGGCCGAGAAGCTGAGCGGAGGTCCTCAGCCGCCTCGCACGCGCTTCGTGGCGGGCATCGTCATCGCCACCACGCCCGTCACCACGCAGGCCAGCCCGATCCATGCGGTGGGCGCCAGCGTCTCGCCGAGCAACACCACACCGATCGTCACGCCGATGGGTACGCGCAGGTAGGCCTGGGCGGCGGTGGACATCGGCCCGAGCGTCTTGATGAGCCGGAAGTAGATCGTGAAGGCAAGCGCCGTGGAGAGCACCGCGAGCGCGAGCACCGCCGACATCGACGCGGCCGACGGCGCGAGCGTCCAAGGCCTGTCGATGAGGATGCTCGCTGGCAGCAGCATCGCTGCGCCGCTGACCAGCGATCCAGCCGCCGGCACCATCGGGTCCAGCCCCTTAAACACGCGGCCGAACATCGCGGCGCAGCCGTAGCAGACGGCGGCGGCCACCAGGGCGAGCTGCGCGAGCAGCGAATGCCCGAGCCCGTTCAGCGCCTCGAAGCCCACGACGAGGCAGATGCCCGCGAGGCCCGCGCCCACGCCGAACAGGCGGCGCAGCGTGGGCCTGTCGGCGCCGCCGAGGCCCAGCCCCAGCAGGAAGATGAAGATCGGCGAGGTCGAGTTGAGGATGGTCGCCAGCCCCGCGTCGACGCTGCGTTCCGCCCATGCGATGAGCGTGAAGGGCAGCACGCTGTTCAGGCAGGCCTGCAGCACGAAGCGGCCCCACGTCGCGGGCTCCGTCGGCAGCCTCACGCCGCGCATGTGAAGCACCGCAAGCAGCAGCAGGCCGGCGACGAGCGTGCGCGCCGCAATCAGCGTGACCGGCGGGATCGTCGCCACGCCGATCTTGATGAAGGTGTACGAGGCGCCCCAGCAGGTGGCGAGCACCGCGAGCAGCACCCATTCGAAGGCGAGGTTGGCGCGGGGCGTGTCGATGGAGGAAGGTGTGGATGCGTGCATGGTGCGCCGATCATTCCCTCACCGGCGCGGCCACACTTCGGCCGCGAGCGAAGCGTGGATGCCTCAGTGGGCGTGCGCGTGCGGTTTGCTGCCGCCGGTGCCGCCGCCATTCAGCAGCGTCGCCAGGTCGACTTCCTGCTCCGCTGCCGCCCCCGCGATCACCCGCTGCTCCAGCTCGTCGAGATGCTCCAGCGCCACCGCCAGCGCCTTGTCGAGCGACTTGCCCGTGGCCAGCGCCTCGATGATCTGTTCATGCTCGCGCGGCGCGCAGCTCGCGGCCTCTGCCGAGTCGTAGAGCGCCTTGTAGAGCTCGGTATTCGAGATGAGCCGCTTGATGTACGACAGCAGCTCTTCGCTCTGCGCCATCTCCGCAAGCAGCAGGTGGAAGTCGCCGGCCAGCCGGACCGCGTCTTCGCGCCGGCCTTCCTTGAAGGCCTTCTGCTCCGCCTGCACGTGCTTGCGCAGCGCGGCCACCTGGTCGCGCGAAAGGTTGCCGAACAGCGTGGTCACCAGCCCCGCTTCCACGATGCGGCGCGCGCGGTAGATGCCGCGCATGTCGTCGATGGATGGGTTGGGCACGAAGGCGCCGCGGTTGTGCTCCAGCACCAGCCGCTTTTCGGAGCCCAGCCGCGCGAGCGCCTTGCGCACCGCGCCGCGCGTGCAGCCCAGCGCTTCGGCCAGCGCGCGTTCGCGCAGCGGCGTGCCAGGGCGCAGCTTGCCGCTCAGCAAGGCCTTGGAGACGGCGCCGTAGACGCGTTCGTCCACGTTCGCGTCGTCGGCTTCCGTGAGTTCGGGGGAGGGGGCTGTCGCTGGGGATTTGCGGGCGGCGGAGGGCATAGGCAGCCGGATTATTGCCTGCGTCCGGCAGCCTCAGGGAAAGCCCCCGGATTGACTCGGCACCCCGCGCTCCGTACCATCCGCCTCCGTTTGGTTAACCAAATAAAACTGCATGGTTAACCAAAATTCGAGAAAATCCCAACCCGAGACAAGAATCGAGGCCTCCATGAAATCCGCCAAATGGCTTGCCGCACTGCCGGTCGCCGCCTTCTTCAGCGGGGGATGGCTGTCCTCCGTTGCCCCCACCTTCGTGCTCGGCATGCCCTTCCTGATAGTGTGGAACGTCAGCTGGCTGGTGCTGACCTCGCTGATCATGGTGGTCATCGACCGTGCCGAAGGCGACATCGACGCGCCTTCTCCTTCTTCTTCCTCCACCGGAGACGCGCGATGAACGCGGCACTCGGCGTCATCGCCCTGTTCGTCGTCGGCGCGCTGGCCCTCGCCGTGCTCGCGCGGCGCGGCCGCACCATGAGCCTGGAGCAATGGGCGCTCGGCGGGCGCGGGCTCGGCGCCATCATGGTGTTCCTGCTGATGGCGGGCGAATCGTTCTCCACCTTCACCTTCCTGGGCGCGAGCGGCTGGTCCTACAGCAAGGGCACGCCGGCCTTCTACATCCTGGCCTACGGCGGGCTGGCCTACCTCATGGCCTTCTGGATGCTGCCGGCCATCTGGCGCTACGCCACGGCGAACAAGCTGGTGTCGTTCTCCGACTTCTTCGCCCACAAGTACGACAGCCGCGCGCTGGGCGTGCTGGTGTCCATCGTGGCGCTCATGGGCATGGTCGCGCTGCTCACCATCCAGCTGCGCGGGCTCGGCATCATCGTGTCGGAAGCTTCGTACGGCTCCATCGCGCCGCAGGTGGCGATCTGGATCGGCACGCTGGTCATGGTCAGCTACATCCTGTTCTCGGGCATCCACGGCTCGGCCAGTATCGCCATCGTGAAGGACATCCTCATCCTCGCGCTGGCCGTGTTCCTCGGCATCTACCTGCCGTGGCACTACTACGGCGGCGTCACGCCGATGTTCACCGCCATCCATGCGGCGAACCCCAGCTTCTTCGAATTTCCGAAGGAGGGCCTGAACCTCACCTGGTACAACTCGACCATCCTGCTGACGGCGCTGGGCTACTACCTCTACCCGTTCAACCTCACCTCGGTGTACGCCGCCAAGAGCGCGAGCGCGGTGCGCCGCAACACCATCCTGATGCCGCTGTACCAGGTGGTCATCGCCTTCCTGTTCCTGGTCGGCTTCGCGGCCATCCTGCAGGTGCCGGGGCTCAAGGGCTCCGACGTCGACCTGGCCCTCTTCGGCCTCGTGAAGCACACCTTCGACCCGTGGTTCGTCGGCGTGATCGGCGGCACCGGCGTGCTCACGGCCCTGGTGCCGGGCTCGATGATCCTGCTCACCGCCTCCACCGTGATCGGCAAGAACGTCTACAAGGAAGGCTTCGCGCCCCACGCCACCGACAAGCAGGTGTCGCGCGTTGCACGTTGGGTGCTGCCGGTGTTCGCGCTGGTGGCGGTGTACTTCGTGCTGCGCGGCGGCACCACCATCGTGTCGGTGGCCATCTTCGCCTCGAGCCTGCTCACGCAGCTGCTGCCCTCGCTGCTCTTCAGCCTCATGAAGAAGCCCTTCGGCAACAGGCACGCGGCCTTCGCCGGCATCCTGGCGGGCGGCGCGGTGCTGGGCTTCATGATGACCACCGGCTCCAACCTGGGTACGCTGTTCCCGGCAGCGCCGGTGGTGTTCAAGTCGCTCAACACCGGACTCGTGGCGCTGGCGACGAATGCGCTGGTGTTCGTCGTGGTGGCGCTGCTCACCCCGAACACGACCCGCCGCGCCATCGCCGCCCAGCCTGCCTGACAGCCATAGATAGAGAAACGGACCGCCCCACATGCCATCGCTCCTGATCCGCAACGTGCGCCCCATGGGCGCTTCCCCCGTCGACGTGCTGGTGCAGGACGACCGCATTGCCGCTATCGGCCCGGCGCTTGCCGCGCCGGCCGGCACTACCGTCGAGGAAGGCCACGGCGCCTTGCTGCTGCCCGGCCTCGTCGAAGGCCACACGCACCTCGACAAGACGATGTGGAGCATGGACTGGTACCGCAACGAAGTCGGCGTGAACCTCATCGACAAGATTGAGAACGAGCGCGCCTTCCGCCACAGCAGCGGGCACGACGCGGCCGCGCAGTCGCTCGTGCTGGCCAAGGCTTTTCTCGCGCTCGGCACCACGCGGCTGCGCACGCACGTCGACGTCGACACCCAGGCTGGCCTGCGCCACCTCGAAGGAACCATCCGCACGCGCGAGGCGCTGAGCAAGCAGCAGCAGATCCAGATCGTCGCCTTCCCGCAGTCGGGCCTGCTGGGTCGTCCGGGCACGGCCGAGCTGCTCGACCAGTCGCTGGCGATGGGCGCCGACGTGCTCGGCGGCCTCGACCCCTGCGCCATCGACGGCGATCCGGTGAAGTCGCTCGACGTGCTCTTCGGCATCGCCCACAAGCACCAGCGCCCAGTCGACATCCACCTGCATGAGCCCGGCGCCATGGGGGCCTTCTCGCTCGACCTGATCCTGCAGCGCACCGAGGCGCTGGGCATGCAGGGCAAGGTCGCGATCAGCCATGGCTTCTGCCTTGGCGACCTGAGCGAACGCGAGCGCGAGGCATTGCTCGCGCGCATGGCGAAGCTCGGCGTGGTGCTCGTCACCAGCGCACCGCCTTCGCGCACCGTGCCGCCTCTCATGGCCTGCAGGCAGGCCGGCGTGACCGTGCTCGGCGGCAACGACGGCATCCGCGACACCTGGTCGCCCTACGGCAACCCCGACATGCTGGAACGCGCCATGATCATCGGCCTGCGCTACAACCTGCGCCGCGACGACGAGATCGAAGTGGCGCTCGACACCGTCACCCACTCGGGCGCGCGCGGCTGCGGTTTCGATGCCTATGGGCTCGAAGCGGGGTGCCGCGCCGACCTGGTGCTGGTCGATGCGCAGACCGTCGCGCACGCCGTCGTCTCGCGCCCCGTGCGCAAGCTGGTGGTGGCGGGTGGCTGCGTCGTGGCGCGCAACGGCGTGCTGCAGGCGGATGTGGCGTCTCTTCTGTGAGGGCAGGGCGCAGTCGTGACGGAGGCATCGCCTTCGCGATCGTCATCGTGCTGGTGGCGCTGAACCTGCGCGCCTTTCTCACCTCGAGCAGCCCGCTGCTCGAACCCATCCGCCTCGCGACCGGCATCGGCTTCCATGCGGTGGCGCTGCTCACCGTGCTGCCGATGTTCGCGATGGGCGCCACCTCGCTCTTCGGCGCGGCGGTCGGCCAGCGCATCGGCGCGCGCGGCGGCGTCGGGCTCGGGCTGACGGCCATCGCCCTGGCTTGCGCGAGCCGGTACGTGGCTGAAGGCGCGGCGGCACTGCTGTGGAGCGCCGCACTCGCCGGCGCAGGCGTGGGCCTGGTGCAGGCGCTGATGCCCGGCGTAGTGAAGCAGGCCTACCCGGCGCGCATCGGTGTGATGACGGGGCTCTACTCCGCGGCCATCATGGGTGGCGGCGGCCTCGGCGCCATGGCCAGCCCATGGGTGGCGCATGCATTCGGCGGCGCGCAGCCCGACTGGCACGCGGGCCTGTCGATCTGGTCGCTGCTCGCCGTCTTCGCTCTGCTGTACTGGCTCAACATGCGGCGCATGGAATTCACCACCGACGCGCCAAGACAAGGCCTCTCATGGCTGCGCTGCTTCGCCAGCCGCCGCGCATGGCTGCTGGCCGCGTGCTTCGGCCTCATCAACGGTGGCTACACCAGCCTCGTCGCGTGGCTGCCGCACTTCTATGCACAACAAGGGTGGACCGCGCAGCAGGGCGGCTCGGTGCTCGCGCTGATGACGGCAGCGCAGGTGGTCTCCGCCCTCGCCATGCCAGCCATCGCACGAAGCCGCGGGCGTGACCTGCGGCCCTGGCTGGTGCTCACGCTCGCCGCGCAGCTCGCCGGCTTTTGCGCGCTGACCTTCGACGCACCCGCGCCGGCAGTCGCCATCGCCATCGTGCTGGGCTTCGGCCTCGGCGGCGCGTTCTCGCTGTGCATGGTGCTCGCCCTCGACCACCTGCCCGACCCCGCACAGGCCGGCGCCCTCGCGGGCTTCATGCAGGGCGTCGGCTTCATGATCGCCGCGCTCGCGCCCTTCGTCACCGGCTGGGTGCGCGAGCACACCGGCGGCTTCACGCTCGCGTGGGCCTATCTTGCTGCCGTCGTTGTGGTGCTGTTGCCGCTCATGCTGTGCTTCGATCCGCGCCGCTATGCTGCCTCCACGGCCGGTCTGTTCGATGTGCGCGGCGCGCTGCTCGGTGCTCCATCTCTTGCCGCGCTCGACGGCGCGGCCACCAGAAAGGTCTGAACACCATGTACCAGGAACAATTCATGCAACGGGCGATCGCCCTTTCTGCACAAGCGCTGAGCGAGCCTGGCACCGAGCCCTTCGGCGCGGTCGTCGTGAAGGACGGCGTGATAGTCGGCGAAGGCTTCAACCACTCCGTCGCGCATCACGACCCGACATCGCACGGCGAGGTCGAAGCGATCCGCGATGCTTGCCGCAAGCTCGGCACCGTCGACCTGCGCGGCTGCGAGCTCTACACCTCGTGCGAGCCCTGCGCGATGTGTGTGGCGGCGATGCACATCGCGGGTATCGCGAAGCTCTACTACGCGGCCTCGCTGGCGCAGTCGGGCGAGGCCTTCGAGGGTGTGACGGTGGCGGCGCGGCATCCCATCGATGTGGATGCGCTGCGCGCCGAGGCTGGCGCGACGCTGGCGCAGCGAAGCCTGCCTGCGGAGCAGAAGATGGATCGTGAGGCGGTGGCGGTTCTTTCGGACTGGGCTGCGACGCGCAGGGCTACATGAGCCCACTGGGGCCGCCATCGCGGCATGGGCGATCTTCTCGTTGTCGCGCTTCGCCGGCATCGACGGGCCGCATTCACGACGATGTTGTTACTCACCACTCCGCCAGCCACTGAATAGAGTGACCTCACGGCGCCATTCGAAGCGCGCCAAGAGGAGCTCGCAATGTTCATCACCAGAAGCAGCGGCAGCAGTACGACGAAGCCGCCTTCCACCCGCGTCGCGCGTGCACTCGAAATCCATCGAAGCGTGATGGCGTGCAACGCGCACGTCGCACTCGACCGCAACAGCACTCACGCACTCACAGCAGCCCTGATGCTGCCCTGCTACAAGGCCGAATTCCGCACCCTCGCGCTCGCAATGACCGCGACCGAAGAGCGCGAACTTAGGTACGCGCTCGATGCGCTTTGCGATCGCGCCGCATGAAGAAGAGAACCTTCGCGGCAATTTCAGCCGCTTCAGGTTTCATTCCGAAAGCTTGCGCGGCTTGCGGAATTACAGAGTTGGATTGAACGGGATTCCACTCGTAGCGGCAAACATCGCGAACGCCCAGACTCCGCTTCCCCGGCCGGGAAGTCATTTCATGGAAGTCATTTCTCTTGAAAGGAGTTGGCTATGGCGGAAAACGCGAAGTTCACGATCCTCTCGTTCGTCGGTGGCGGCATACGGGGGCTGATGTCGGTGTCGGCGCTGAACAAGCTCTACACCCTGTTTCCTCACATGCTCGACAACACCGACCTCATCGCGGGCTGCTCGACGGGTTCGATCATCACCAGCGAGCTGCTCGCGGGAAAGAAGCCATCGGACCTCGTCACCTTCTTCACCGAGCGCACCGGCAGGGGCGAGATCCCGTTCTACGACAAGATGAACACCGACCCGAAGGAGCCCGCGTACAACATCATGGACGCCTACGGCTCCCAGTTCGCGCTCCACGGCGACAAGAAGGTCAAGGATGTCGACTGGAAGAAGGCGCTGTTCGTGACCTTCAATGTCGGCGGGCTCGAGGTGAAGAACTCACTGCAGACGCCCATACCGTGGAAGCCGGTGATGTACACCAACATGGACCCCGAGCTCGGCGACGTCACCATCGCGAAGGCTGCCACCTCGAGCGGCGCGATGCCCGGGCAACTGGGCTCCTACGAAGGCAACGTCGACGGTGCCTTCTTCAACCACGACCCCACAGTCGCGGCGATTGCGCTGGCGGTGAAGGCGGGCTATGCGCTCGAGGACATCACGGCCATCACCTTCGGCACCGGCTACATGCCCGACTGGATTGCCAGCGACACCAGGAACTGGGGTGCCGACCAGTGGATGAACGGCGTTGCCAATCCGTTCAACAACACGCCGCCATTCCTCATGAACCAGGCGAAGCCTTCGCCGGTGCTCGACATGTGCCTGAACGGCACTTCGACCGAACTCATGCCGATGATCGCGAAGATGCTGCTGGGCGAGCGCTACGCCAACATCAACCCGACGCTGCCCTTCTTCATTCCCGAGAACACGACCTACCAGCCGGCCATCGACCTGCTGCAGGACAAGGGCAAGCATGCGGACACCGCGCATGCGGAAGTCCTGCTCGAGAAGTACTGGGTCGACCACGTGCTCGGCCCCGTGCGGACGACCTGAGCCGCATCTACCCATACCGAGCAAACGCTCCAACGCATTCCCGGAAAGGAGAAACGACGATGTCGATCACCGCAACAAAGGGTGCAGCGCCAAAGGCAGCATCCGGCACTTCCACGGGCGAACTGAACCTCGGGCCGTACTACATCCAATACCTGCCCGGCAACCACTACGTGCTGGACGTGAACGGAAACAACACCGCCAAGGGCACGGAAGTCATCGGGTACACGGTCAACCTGCCCGAAACCGGCAACCAGCAGTGGCTGTTCGTCCCTGCGGGGCCGCAGGCGCCGGGCTGGTGGTATCTGCAGACACTGATGGGCACCGAATACGTCATGACCCTGCAGCCCCACGCCACCACCGGCGCGGGCCCGGTGGTGATGCAGCCCAAGGCACTGGGCGACCTCGACACCCAGCTATGGAGCCTGCTGCCCACCGAGGTACCTGGCTACTGGTACATACAGAGCAAGTACGGGGCGAGCAACTCGCAGACGCCAGTGGTCATAGGGCTTACCAGCGACACCTCGGCTGCGAGCGCCGTTGCCAACCCGCTGAGCTTCACCGGGTTTGCAGCACAGGCCTGGGGGTTCAAGCCCGTGTACTGGTAGGGAGGAGACCGGCGGCCGGCCTGCCGTTGTCAGTCCCAGGCCGGCGACAGACCGGCCGGGTCTGTCAGCCGCTCATTGCGGTCGAGCGCCGCAATCTGCGCCATCTCGGCGTCCGACAGCTTCAGCTGCAGGGCCTTCAGGTTGCCCTCGAGGTTCGCGCGCTTGGTGGACGACGGAATCACCGCATAGCCCATCTGCATCGCCCACGCCAGCACCACCTGTGCGGCGGTGGCGTTGCGCGCCTTGGCAATTGCCTCGACGACCGGATCGCCCAGCACCTTGCCGTAGGCCAGCGTCATGTAAGACGTGATGTGGATGCCCGCGCTCTTCGCGAACTCCGCCACCTTGCGGTTCTGCAGGTACGGGTGCAGCTCGATCTGGTTGGTGGCGATGTTCTGCACGCCCACGGCCGCGATGGCTTCCTTCATCAGCGCGATGTTGAAGTTCGACACGCCGACGTGCTTCGTGAGCCCCAGCGCCTTGGCCTCGGCCAGCGCGCCCATGAACTCGGCCACCGGCACCGCGTTGCCGGGCGAGGGCCAGTGGATCAGCGTCAGGTCGACTTGGGTTATGCGCAGCTTCGCAAGGCTTTCCTTCAGGCTGGGCACCAGCTTGTCCTTGGCGTAGTTGTCGGTCCAGATCTTGGTGGTGATGAAGAGGCTCTCGCGGGCCACGCCGCTTTCAGCGATCGCCTGGCCCACCTCGGCCTCGTTGCCGTAGATCTGCGCCGTGTCGATGGCGCGGTAACCCACGTCGAGGCCGTTCTTCACCGAGTCGATGACCACCTGGCCCTTCAGGCGGAAGGTGCCGAGGCCGAAGGCGGGAATGGGGTTGTTCGTGTTCATGGTTGTCCTTGTGAGTTCAGAAAGGAAAGAGAGGAAGAAAGAAATTCAGTGCCCGGCCGGCACAGGCCCCGAGGCGCGAACCGGAATGCCCGCGCGGCGGTCGAGCGTTCCGCTCCATTGCGTGAGGGCCAGCGACACCAGCACCACCAGCGCGCCGATCCACGGCGTGTGCATCAGCCCCAGGTGCGTCACGATCAGCCCGCCGGCCCAGGCCGCGCCGGCAATGCCCAGATTGAAGGCCGCGATGTTCAGGCCCGAGGCCACGTCCACCGCCTGCGGCGTGAAGCGCTCGGCCTGCTTCACCACGTACACCTGCAGCCCCGGCACGTTGCCGAAAGCCACCGCGCCCCACATCAGCACCGCCAGCAGGGCCAGCCACTTGTGCGGCGCCGCGAAGTTGAACAGCAGCAGCACCGCGGCCAGCAGCGCGAAGATGATCTTCAGCGCCGGAATCGGACCCTTGCGGTCGGCCAGCTTGCCGCCCCAGATGTTGCCCACCGCCACCGACACGCCGTACACCAGCATCACCCAGCCCACGGCACCGGCGCTGAAGCCAGACACTTCGGTGAGGATCGGCGCGAGGAACGTGAACGGAATGAACGAGCCGCCATAGCCGATGGCCGTCTTCGCATACACCAGCAACAGGCGCGGCTCGGCCAGCACCTTGGCCTGCTGCGCCAGCGAGGCCGGCGGCGTGTGGCGGATGTTGCCGGGCACGAAGACCCAGTTGCCGATGAACGCGATAACGCCCAGGGCAGACACCGCCAGGAAAGTCTCGCGCCAGCCGAAGTGCTGCCCGATGAACGTGCCCAGCGGCACGCCCGTGACCAGCGCCACCGTGAGCCCCGTGAACATGATCGCGATGGCGCTCGCCGCCTTTTCCTTCGGCACCAGGCCGGTGGCAATCGTCGAGCCGATGGAGAAGAACACCCCGTGCGCCAGCCCCGTGAGCACGCGGGCGGCAATCAGCGATTCATAGCTCGGCGCCTGCCACGCCAGCAGATTGCCGAGCGTGAACAGCGCCATCAGCCCGAGCAGCAGCGCCTTGCGCGGCAGCTTGCCCGTGAGCGCGGTGAGCACCGGCGCGCCGATGGCGACGCCCAGTGCGTAGAGGCTGACCAGCAGGCCGGCGGAGGGGAGGCCGATGTGGAGGTCGGCAGCGACTGTGGGGATGAGGCCAACGATGACGAACTCGGTCGTTCCGATGGCGAAGGCGCTGAGGGTTAGCGCCAGTAGGGCGATGGGCATGAGGGCACTCCTGAGGGGATGTGGAGGAGTGTCTTGCGGTTACCTTTGCGGATAAATGGGGTATGAGGAAGAAGATAGTTGAAATGAAGTCAACTATCGGTTGGGATTTCGCTCTCGCTCGACGGAACGGATGAGCCTCGAAAGATGGAAGCTGGCAAGTTGCACTTCATCTTGCGAGAGGCGCGCTGTCTCTCGCTGCAGGAATGAGGGGAGGGCCTTGGGCTCGAGCACCCATAAGTCTCGGAAGCCACCCGAATTTGCGACGAACCACCCGGGGAAGACGATCACTGGGCGCGTTTCGAATTGCCGGCCGGTGCTCTCCAAGAGAAGTTTCTTGAGCCAGCTTGCTTGAGCTCGCGCCTGAACAACAGGATCGCGATCCGGCACAAGTGATCCAATCTTGAGGGTCTCGCCGTCGAAAATTACTTGGGCGTTCCCGGTGGCGGGTTTGCTCCAAGTCTTGGTTTCGACGGTGAACACTCCCGGCGGCCCAATCAATACGTGATCGACATTGAAGCCGTCACCAACTACGTCGTGAAAAACTTGAAAGCCATTTTCTCGAAGTCGCTCCAAGAACTGCCCAACTGCTCTCTCTCCTTCCATCGCTTGCCGCAGGCTTCGAAGCTTTGGTAGGTTTCTCCAGATACGAAAAGCCGCGTATGCAATTCCTAAAGCTGCTGCAATCGAATAGGTGATCGGGCTCGGCTTCATATTGAAGTAGAGGCGGTACCACTCAAGCCCTGCAATAAGCGAAAGAAAGAGAGCTAGCAGTAGAGGCTGTGCCACGGTGTTCTCAAGCAGCTCCTCTCTCTCCTCCGAGACGGACTGTCCTGGGACGCGTAGTGGCTTGTCTTTCAGCGGCGAGCGGGTTTTCGATTTCATGTCAGATCAACTTCTGCTGTCTCACAGCATCTTCTCCCTTACACCATCCTAGAGAACATCTTTTGAGCGTTGGACTCGTATATATACTGCCCCGTCGCGCAAAAAAAGCGCGATCGGGTTTGGAAGCCCGCGAAAACCCCTGCGACGAGAGCCGCAGGACCCCGCACATGGTCTGCGGCTTTTTCGTTCGCACTGCTTTTTTAGGCGGCTCGAACGGGAGGGCGCGAGCCCTGCCGGTTTCTCTTCAAGGGGTTTTCCGGTCTTCCAACCTGTTCGAGCTGCCGCCATCGTTTGGAAGCGGGGGCGGCGGTTGTAGCAAACCAAAATCCCCTGGGAGGCCTCTCATGGCTGCATCCGCTCGCGTGTCCGCACAATCCTGTGCCCCGGACCCCGCATCCCCCAACCTCGACGACCTCGCCCTGCAAGCCTGCGACGACGCCGACAACCTCAACGACGTGATGCGCGCCTACGCCGCGCTCAGGAAGCTCGTCGACACGAGCGCCCTGAACGACAGCGAGGAGCTCACCCCCAGCCGCACCGAACTGAGCGCCTTGCTCGGTGTGCTCAACGACGCGCTGACGGCGCGCATCGATACCGTCAACGGCGCCACCAGCGCAGTGCGCGAAGCGCTGCGGCAGAACGTCGGCAGCACTCAATAAATAGCGCCAGCCGCGCACCCCGGCAACGGGCACGCGCCGGTCGACCGGCAACGCTGCGCATCGCGCTTGTTTTCTTCTTTTTCTTCTTCTCCCCACAACAAAGCCGATGCCAGCCGCGCCCGTCGCCGACAACAAGCCCGAGGCCATTGCCAGCGCCGCCTGGACCCGTCTGCGCGACATGGTCGCGGCGCGAACCCCTGCGGACGGCCGCACCGACGCGCTGTATCCGGGGCTGCGCTGCTACCGGTTCTCGCGCCCGGTGCGCTACGAGAAAACCCAGCGCCTCACGCCGGGCGTGGTGGTGGTCTTGCAGGGCCGCAAGACCGCGCACCTCGGTGGCGACGGTCGTTCGCTCGACTACGGCGCCACGCAGTGCCTGGTGCTCGGGGCCGAGGTCGCGTGCCTCGGCACGGTCGTCGAGGCGAGCGCCGAGCACCCGTACCTCGCGATTCATCTCGACCTGCCGCCCGACATGCTGGTGAAGTCTTTCATCGCGCTGGCGGAAAGCGGCACCTTGGCCGAGCCCGCCCGTGTGACCGAGAACTTCACGGCCGCGGTGGTGCCGGAGGTGGTCGAAGCCTTCGCCCGTCTGCTGCTGGCGGCCGACGACCCGGTGGACCGCCGCACGCTCGCGCCGCTGGCGGTCGAAGAAATCGTGCTGCGGCTGCTGCGCTCCGAGGCCGCGGCCGCCATCCGCAGCGCGGGCGCCGTTACCAAGGCCGGCGCACGCATACAGACGGCCATCGCCTTCATGCGCCGCCATCTGGGCCGGCCACTATCGGTGGCCGAGATTGCCAGCCACGTGCACATGAGCCCTTCGCACTTCGCGCACAGCTTTCGCGAGGTGGCCGGGGTCACGCCGATGCGCTGCATTCGCGACCTGCGCCTGGAAGAGGCGCGCATGCTGATGCTGAGCGCGGGGCTGCGGCCCGGCGACGCGGCCGCGAAGGTGGGGTTCGAGAGCGCGGCGCATTTCAATCGCGCGTTTCGCAGGCGCTTCGAGGCAACGCCGGCCGAGTACGTGCGGCGTGTTCAGTCGGGCTGATTGCTTGACTGGCTGATGCGGGGCGGCTGCGTCTTTCGCAGCCATGGTCAATTTCTTCGCAGCTTCGCGCCTTGGCGCGGGGGAGGGCGCTGGCTAACCTGCCGTCTTCCTTTTCTTCAAGCGAACGACAAAGAAGTTTCCATGAACCCGATCAACGTCATCATCACTTTCGAAGCCAAACCCGAGCGCGCCTCCGCGTTCGCCGAACTCATGCAGCAGGTCAAGCAGTCGCTGCCATCGGCGGATGGATGCCGTGGCGTGCAGCTGTTCGGGCGCGCCGACAACGACTGCGTGTTCACGCTGGTCGAGTCGTGGGAATCGCGGAGCAAGCATGAAGCCCATATCGCGGGCGTTGTGTCGTCCGGTGCCTGGGACGCGATGGCGGCTGAGCTGGCTGGGGCGCCTGTGAGTTGTTATTGCAATGAGCTTTGATGGGGTGTGGTTGGGGCGGCAGCAAGGAGCAATCAGACAGGCGGTGCGGCCGCCTCCTCTAGCAGCCATTTCCGAAATGCCACAACCCACGCGTCCTCGCACTCTGCTGTGAGTACACGCTGGTTGAGCTCGGACAGATGGACCGAAGCTCACGGCGATCACGGACTCGGATAACGAGCTTGCGCAGGCTGCGTCAACGAGGGGAGCTGTCTTAAAGCGACACTATGATTTCGCGAGGGTCATGTTGGCCCTCCGCCGAGTTGGCTAAGACAAAAACACAGTGGCGCCCTCGGCGAATCAAGCATGAGCCACCGAAAGAAATCAAGGGAGTTGAAATGGCCAATGAGAACATGTCTATGAGCGCCAGCGGGCGTGCCGAGCTTCGCCGTCGCGAGGACGTCCGCCTTCAGTACTACAACGATCTGGCGAACAATTGCACATTTGGAGTCGGTGCTCTCGCGCATCACGGCCCTTGCACTGCAGAAGAACTGGTGCGCCCAGTGACAGCCGCGCAGGTCGATACCCAGCTGGCAGCCAGGCTTCACACCGCCGAGGCAGGAGTGCGTCGGCATGTGAACAGGCAAGCACTTACACAAGCCCAGTTCGACGCGCTGGTGAGCTACACCTTCAACCTCGGCGTGAGGGGCGCAAGGTCTGTACTTGACGCAGCCAACCGAGGAGCCGATGCCGATGTCGTGACCCACATGAACAACAACGTTTTTGTGCGTCCGCGTGATGCCCATGGCCGTCGGTTGCGTGCCATCCGATCCCAGGGCTTGGCAAACCGTCGACGTGAGGAGACTGCGCCGTTTCAACCCACACAACTCAATGCAAGGCCTGCACGATGAAGCGCGTAGTTACGCTATTGCTGGGGTTACTCGCCATTGCAGGCGCGGCCGCGTCTTCTTCCTCTCCCGCGAAATACCAACCCAGCCCCGAAGAAGTGCTGGCTGCATTGGCGTATCGCTCCGGGTTGACCGAAGACGCGCTGCGCGGCCCCCTCTCCAACTGCGATGCCAGTCAGTCCGCGATGAACATCTGTGCGTACCGCGATGCTGTAGCAGCGGACCTGGTTCTTCAGCACGCTGTCGCCAACAAGTCAGAGCAGTTGCCAGCCTGCAAGGATCGGCTCGAAGCCAGGATTGCCCGTTGGGCGATCGAGCGTGATCGAGGCTGCAAACGCAGCGCTGCCAAGGCCTACGGTGGCGGATCGCTTGAGCCGATGGCCATGTCCATGTGCGTTCAGCACGAGAACGAGCGGATGGCGATGAAGATCGAGCGCGAGCGCAACTGCGATCGCTAAGTACTTCCGAGGTCCTCCACGTACATGGGCTTACTGCTGCTTGGACGATGCCGCTGGGCCTTCAATCGACTTGCAGCATGAGCGTGTCTTGGCGCAAGCTGGTTGAACCGTGGCTTGCAGGCTGTCCAGGCGCTCCAGCCGTCTTGTCGGCGGGCTTTCGAGTTCATCGACATGGGTTCCACTTCGAAAGAAGTCCCGTCGCTGAGCGTCTTCAGAAGGCCGGCGATTTTGGCAAGGCGCAGATGTGCCTTTCTCGACGAATCGGCATCGCCCTTGATCGCGAACGCAAGGATGTTGGCGCGGTATATGCCGTGCGTCGCTCTGCGTGTGTCCTTCTGCTCGATGAACCAGTTTGTCAGAGAGATGACCTGTTCCGACCTGAGGCGCGTGCTGGTCGGCGGGAACTGCACTTCGCGTTCGAGCCCACCAAAAGAACATGCAATGGCCCCTTTGAAGGCGATAGTGCAGATGAGGGCGACGCCCGCACACAACCATCTTCCGCGAGGCAGCGTGGATTCGAATTGCTCTTTCATCTTTGCGGGGCCGGCGGTTTGTAGAGAGGGTCACCCTTTTGGCACGGGCATTCGTGTGGGCAGGCCGGAAGGAAATCGATATCGACGCGCTTCACTAAGTCGCTTCCCTCTGGGGCCGGGATGGCGGCGACATACCCTTTGGTGGGCAAGTGGACTTCGCGCACGTCGAATTGCAAGCCTTCCCTGAGGACTCTTGCGACGTTCCTGGCGCGTTTCACCCCTAGATTGCTTGCGTCGTGCTCGCCGAATGCCGCTTGCGTTGAAAGAAAAAGCGACTCGCGATTTGGATACTGCAATCGGAGCATCGCCGTCCAGTTGGCGAGCTTGAGAACCTCCTTGGCCGGAACGGTCGCCGAGTTCCGCTCGAACACGACGCCGATGCTTCTGCTCGGGCTGCAAGCCCATGCGGCTGGCGCAAGCAGAACAGCAAGGGATGCAAGAAGGCATCTCGGAAAAGTTTGCCAGCAGCCTTTCATTTCAACGCCTCGGCTCGACGCCATGCTCGATGTGCCGGCAGGTCGGCCTGCACTTGCATCAACGCTCCAAACCATCGGGCCGACCGGGATTGCAGTCCGGCAGTTTCGAGGTCTTCAGGTTCGGATATAGCTGTATGGCAGCGAAGTCGTTGACCACAAGGCCTGCATCTTTTCTCTCTCGGTAGCTATGCGCAAACTGCTCGACTTCGATGGGCACGGGAAAGAGACCTTTCAACGCCTGTGTCGTGTTGTCGGCTCGCATTCTTGCGAGGCGCATTGCATCCTCCGAGGTTCTGCTTGGCACCTTGACCGTCGCACCTGCTTCTACGCCGGCGCTCTCGTAGATTCCGTACATCGCGTCGGCACGATCGATCCACTCCGCCAACCGCTTGAGTTGGGCGCGGTCGAGCTCAGAGGAGCCATCGGCAAAGGCCAAGGTGATCTGAATGATTCGCTGGCATGGCTTGAAGCCGGGAATCGGGACTGGATTGCAGTCCGGCAGTTTCAGACCTTCGACGTCGGGATAGAGCTGGAGCGATGCGAAATCGTTGCTGTCGCCCAAGCCATTCAGAGGTGATCTATGTCCACGAGCGACGGTGGTAATCGGAAGCTCGGTCTTCAACAAGATGCGCAGCGCTCTCGCCGCGTTGGCTGCACGCTGTTCAGCCAATGCCTTTGCTTGGCGGGGCACCGCGCCGGATGCCCCAACTTCGACCGAGGCGCGCGTGTACGTGGAAAAATTTGCATAGGAGCGGTCCAACCATCTGGAAAGCTTGACGATCTGCGATCGATCCAGTGCTGCTGAGCTGCCCTCGAAGCTCAGTTGGGTCTGCACGATATAGCTGCATGCAGATGCGTGGCAGACAGTCAGCGCGATGGACAGCAACGCGATGTACTTAGCTTTCATACGGTTTACCCCCAAAGCACGTATCCAGTGATGGAGCTTTTGGTGGTGGCGGAATCAATGGCGTGCGGGGAGGCGCCTACCTGACATGAACATTCGTGCGGACAGGCAGGAAGAAAGTCGAGTTGTACGGCCCTGACACCTTTGCTCTTCTCCAGCTCCTTGAGGTACGCGGACGCAGGCTTTTGCACATAGCCTCGCTCTGGCAGATAAATCTTTGCTCCATCGAACAGCAGGTTTTCTCGGAGAACACGCGCAACATTGCGTGCCCGCGCCATTGCAAGGTTGCTAGGAGACCTTTCGCCAGGTTCGGCAGAGGCGCTGACGTCGATGGATTCATGGTTCGGATATCTCACATGCAGGTCTGCCATCCAGCTAGCCAGCCTCGACACCTGTGCTGCGGATACCGTCGCGGAGTCGCGATCGAAGTACACACCAATGACCTTCATTGGACTGCAGGCGTGAACGGAGGCTGCGGAAACCAATGACAAGAGGACTGCGGTCATACGCCAAATGGCTGGACGAAATCTTTTCATGGCACTCCAAGTATGTAAGCCACGATGCTGTCGGCATTGGAAAGAAGGGCGGCGTGGTTTTCGCTGGTCACGCGCCGCCTTGAGTTTGCCGTCCCGTTCCAGGTGTCATTCGATCCGAAGGTGTCGTTGAAGTGGGTCACTTCGTGGAGCAGTACCACGAGCCGCGAGGTGGCATCCATGACCACGCCGGTGTCGAAGTTGACCACGTTGTCTTCGTAGTGGCAGAAGGGAAGGGCGATCGCAATGGTGTGAGTTGTTGTGTCCGATTTGCATGCGGCAGCATCCGTCCCGAAGGTGCTACCCATGACGCAGGTGGCCAGCTTGCCGCCCGCAATGAAGCGGACGAAATTCTTGGGCCCAAGAGATCTCAGCACTCGCACGCATTCGACCAAGCCATTCTGCAAGTGCGCCCGCGTGTACTGATCGGCTATGGCAAACCACGCTTTGACATGAGCCTGCGCATCCTTGTCCCAGCGCTCCAGCTCGGGCAGGCGTTTCTTCGTGATGTAGTCGACCGCCATGTCGCGCAACTTCATTGCCAGCGTTGCGAATTCCTTGTTTGTCATATTCGGGCAGATGTTTTCGGTCTGCTCGGCTTCCGGAGGATGCGTGACGTGATCGTCGACAGTCTTCTTGAAGGCTGCCATTTCCGCAGCTTTTGCCTCGTCTGCTATCGGGGGTAGCACAGTCTGATTTGGCGTGATGCCGCTCGCCTGCCAGTCCTCATCGTCATATTCCGCCGACTGCCGCAAAACGGAAAGCAACGGCTGCGGCACCGGGCAGTGGCACACCACCACGTCCCCCTCCAGCGCTATCTCCGATATGAACAGCGGCCGCCGCGGCCCTCCAGCCTTGGCGATGATGCCGACGCTATTGCATCCTTCGCAGTACGCCCTTCCACCGATCAGCGCAGGCCGATGCCCGAAGAAATCGACCATCGGGCCGTCGTAGGGCAGCACCCTCCCGCCTGCGGCCGGCGGATCGCCGACCAATACAACTTTGCGCATCATCCTGAAACCTCCCTTGTCGAGTCGGGGAGTTGTAGAGCGATGCGCGTGTTGACACTGTGGACCAACGTCAACCGGCTACAAGTTCTTCACGCTGGCTGGAGTTTTCGGTTCTTTTGAAGAGAAACGCGGTCCGCGCTGCGGGCGATCCGGGCCTTGTCTCAGCGCGCAGGTGTCTGGGCTTCCGCCGGAGACGTGTCGCTCGTCTCCACGGGCAATTGCCCGGTGAAGATCCGCTGGAGGCGCTGGCCCGTCCACAGGTAGTAGAACTTGCCCTCCGGAGGCTTCTCGTTGAAGCTGCCGGAGATGATCAGCAGCCGGCTGTCGAGCCGGAAATCCACGCGCTCATCGTCGTTGCCCATGGCGCCCGTGATCGCATCGACGCCGGGAAGGGTGTAGGCCTGGCCCGTGTTCTGGTCGAGCACCGCGAAGTTGCGGCAATCGGTGCCGCATCCCCAGCTCGCCACCCGCAGATGGCCGGCGAAGTTGGGCGGCTCCTTGTAGGCGTTGTGGATCACGGTGGTGTAGCGCCGGGCCGTTCGGGTTGTCAGCCGCAGCGGCGGGTGCGGGCCTGCGCGGGGCTGATCTCGCGCGGTGATCGGGTAGTCGGTGAATTTCGGCGGGGCCTTGGGCGTGGCAGCCGTGGCGGCCGGGCACAGCAGTGCCAATGAGAGCGCGGAGGCAACCGCCAGTGCTTGTGGAAGCGCGAGCCGGCTGGCGCGCCGGGTTTCTCGAATCGTCGGGGTCATGGGGGCCTTTGCGAAATGCCAGCACGCAAGGAATGCGGCCTGAAAGAACCGCGTGCGGAGGCATTCGATTCTCCGCTTTGGGCGGCTGTCCCGAGCAAGCCACGTTCATGAGGTGGCCGACTTGCCTGGCTGCCCGATATCGCGATCTTTCATCTCCCCCAGCATCCATTCCCGAAACGCCACGACCCGCGCGTCCTCGCTGCTCTCCTGCGGATACACCAGGTAGTACGCATAAGGCTGCGCCATGCGCACGCCGACGTCGAACAGCCGCACGAGCCGCCCCTGCGCCAGGTCGCCCGCGATCAGGTCGAGGTCGGCCAGCCCCACGGCGCCGCCTTCGAGCACGGCCTGCACCACGAAGCTCGAATCGGTGAAGCCCACGAAGCGGCTGTCGTCGATGTCCTTGCCGTCCACGCCGGCCGCGGCCATCCACATGCGCCAGTCGGGCCAGGTCATGGTGTCGGTCTTCCAGTCGACATGGCAGAGCATGAGGTCGTGGCGCAGCAGGTCGCGCGGCTCGTCCAGCGGAGGCCCGGTCTCGATGAGCCTGGGGCTGCACACGGCCACGATGAGGGTGTCGAAGAGCCGGTCGGCGCGCGCGCCTTCATAGCTGCCGGTGCCGAAGCGGATGGCGATGTCGATGTCGTCGGCCTCGAAGTCGCGCAGCTCGTCGGTGATGTCGAAGCTCAACTCCAGCCCCGGGTTCGCGGCCCTGAACTTCGGCAGCCTCGGCAGCAGCCAGTTGGTGGCGAAGCGCGCGCTCAGCGACACGCGCAGTTGCGCCGCGCTGCGCGTGAGCTTGCGCGCGCGGCCCGCGGCGCGGTGCAGGTTGTCGAGCGCGTCGGCAGTCGCCTCGAACATCACGGCGCCAGCGGGCGTGAGCTGGATGCTGCGGCTGGTTCGCGTGAAGAGCACCACGCCGAGCTGATCTTCGATCTCCTTGATCTGGTAGCTCACGGCCGCGGGCGTGAGGCCCAGTTCGTCGGCCGCGCGCGTGAAGTTGCGGTGCCGCGCGGCCGCCTCGAAGGTGCGCAGGGCGCGCGTGCCGGGAAGCATGCGGTTCGTGCTGGTGACGCTGTTGCTGGTCATGGTGATGGTGGTTTCGTGCCGATCGGCCGATCGGCCGGTCGATCGATCTTCAAGCCTTGTTTGATGCTTCGTTGAGAACTACTCGTTTCCCAAGCCGCGAGCGGCACGGGAGGATCAGGCGAATCAACTGAACGAAGAAGCGAGTGAACGAACGATGTCTGCCAGCCTGAACAACCCAAGTGGCGCGAGCACTGCTGAAGGCGCTGCTGCCACTGCCGGCAACCACGACCCCTTGCATTGGCCCGCGCGCATGTGGATCGCGCTGCTCATCTTCAGCGGCGTGATTCTGCTCGACGGGCTCGACATCTCGATGATCGCGGTGGCAATCCCCGAGATCCAGCAGGCCTTCGGCATCGGCGCTGCCACGGCGCAGTGGCTGGTCAGCGCGTACATCCTGGCCTTCGGCGGCTTTCTGCTGCTGGGCGGGCGCTGCGCCGACCTGTTCGGCCGCAGGCGCGTGCTGGTGGCGGGGCTGGCGGTGTTCGCGCTGGTGTCGGTGGGCGGCGCATTCGCCACCGACGCGGGGCTGCTGATCGTCTCGCGTTTCGTCAAAGGCATGGCCGCGGGCTTCACCGGGCCGGCCGCTATGTCGCTCTTGACCACCACCTTTGCCGAAGGGCCGGCGCGCAACAAGGCCTTCGGCATCTTCAACTTGTTCGAGGCCTCGGGCTACTCGTCGGGCCTGCTCATCGGCGGCTTGCTGGCGGCGCTGAACTGGCGCTACATCTTCGTGCTGCCCATTCCCGTCGCGCTGCTGCTGATGATCGCCGCGCTGCGCTACCTGCCGCCCGACGCGCCGAGCGCCGGCAACAAGAGCCGGCCGAAGCTCGACGTCGGCGGCGCCGTCACGCTGGTGGCGGGCATGCTGCTGCTGGTGTTCACCGTGGTGTCGGCGGAAGAGGTGGGCTGGGCTTCGGCACGCACCATCGGCGGCTTCGTGGTGGCGCTGGCGTTGCTGGCGGCATTCGTCGTCATCGAGCGCATGGTGAAGGAGCCGCTGGTGCGGCTGGGCATCTTCCGCAACCGCGAACTGGTGGCGGCCAACATCAGCGCCGCGCTGCTTTACGGCGGCGCCATGGGCTTCCAGTTTCTCGTGGCGCTCTATCTGCAGAACATCCAGGGCTGGAAGCCATGGCAGATGGCACTCGTACTGCTGCCGGCCGGCCTGATGGTGGTGCTCGTCGGCCCGAAGATCGGCGCGCTGATCAGCCGCTTCGGCGTGACGCGCGTGCTGATGGTCGGCCTGCTGGCATTCGTGCCGTGCTATCTGCTGATGCTGCGCATCGGGCCCGAGCCCGACCTGTGGGGCGTGCTGCTGCCCGCATCGGTGCTGTGGGGCGTGGGTTTCGCGCTGAGCATCTCGGCGCTGATGGTGGCGGGGACGAACGGCGTGGCCGATGAGGAGCAGGGACTGGCCGCGGGGCTGCTGAACAGTTCGCTGCAGGTGGGTGGGGCTTGCGGGTTGGCGGTGCTGACTGCGGCGATTGCGCCTGGGACGGAGTTGGGGATGCTCTATTCGGGTGTGTGGGTGATTCTTGGATTTGCTGTGTTGACGTTGGTGGCGCAGGGGGTGAGGGCAGGTCGGCGGTAGCGGGTTGCTCGGCGCCGCAGCGCAGGCTCTGCGGCGCCTCTTATCGGCGTCACAGCCCGTAGACGGCGACGATGGTCAGGAAAGTCAGCCAAAGGCCTGCGGCACCCAGCAGAGTCATCATGGCGAAGAAAGCCACGAGGTATCCGATGCGGTGGGATAGGCCGGACGCAGATGGAACGAACTTCACATAGATGAAGACGGCCCACAGCAGCAGCGCAGAAACTCCCATCGCCACGACCGACTCGGACATCGCCAGGATTCGCTGCTCGTCCAGGTAGCGCATGCCGAGGCTGAGCACGGGCATTGCCATGGTCCACGCCAGCATGTTCAGCGGTAGCCACCAGCGTGCGCTCATCGGATCGCCTCGCCCTTGTAATAGTGGCCAGGCATGGGGTTCTCCCAACCTGGGGTCTGATATCCAGGCGCCGACACCATGGGCACGTGACCCATCACGCTCCGCAGCAAGCCTGCAACATAGGAGCTGCTGTTGTATTCGCCGGGACGCATGACGGAACCTCGAACGTTCTTCGGAATGGAGTATGGAGACACGTAGCTCCCTCTGATTGACCAGCGCTCCAACGACGCTGCTGCATGAACAGATGTTTCGACGCAACTTCGTTCCCGGCGGTCCGGCCACCGAAGAGTCGCGCTCGGCCCAAGAGGTGTACCCGCCAGCGATCGAAACCACTGTTGTCTATCGTCAATCGACCGTTCGTATTTCACGGCCCGGCTCGCATTCGATCCGGGCGGCTTACCCCCATGAAGAAAAGGTGAAATCCGGCGCGCTGCATCCGATCCGCCGCGCGGTACGTACAGCCTCCAGCAGCGAGGAGCTGCTGCTGTCCGCCCATCTACCGACAACCAGGAGAACCTTCATGCACACCACCCGTCTCGTCGCCGCGCTCGGCGTCGCCCCGGCCATTGCCTTGCTCACCGCGTGCGGCTCGATGCCCTCGGGCTCGATGGCCCCCGCCTTCAACCAGTCCACGCTCCCACCGACCATCCAGGTCCCCGCCGGCAACAAGGTCGCCATGGAAACCGTGGGCAAGGGTGACATCATCTACGAGTGCCGCGACAAGGCGAACGCGCCCGGGCAGACCGAGTGGGTGTTCGTCGGCCCCGACGCCAAGCTGTGGGATCGCGGCGGCAAGCAGGTCGGCAAGTACTACGGCCCGCCGGCCACGTGGGAGTCGAACGACGGCTCCAAGCTCACGGCAACGCAGCTGGCGGTGGCGCCCTCGGGGCCGACGAGCCTGCCGTTCCAGTTGGTCAAGGCCAATCCGGCGGTCGGCAGCGGTGCGATGACGGGCGTGACCTACATCCAGCGCGTGGCGCTGCAAGGCGGCGTGGCACCGGCGGCGGTGCCTTGCACGCCGGCCACCAAGGGACAGAAGCAGGTCGTGAAGTACCAGGCCGACTACATCTTCTGGAAGGCGTCCTGAGGGACGATGGGAACGAGGCCTGTCGTCAGGGTTTCGCGGCCCTGGCCAGCCTGCCTGCCGCCACGGCGGCGGCAAGGCCAATGCCTCCCACCACCAAGCACAGCGCAAGGATTACCCCACGCGCATGCACCGAATCCGCAAGAGCCCCTACCACCAGCCCCGCCAGCGGCTGCGTCAGGTTGTTCAGCAGCACGATCACCCCGGTGGTCTTGCCGTAGTCGTGCGCCGGAATGATCCGCTGCCTGTGGATGCGGATGTAGATGCTGAACATCTTGTCGAACCCGACCACGAGCAGGAAGCCGGCCGCATAGCCCCAGTGGCTGGTGCTCGCGGCGGTGAGCAGGCCGCCGCCGAAGACCAGCGCGTACGCGGTGACGCCCATGCGCTTGAGCGGGATCGATCCGCGGATGATCGCCAGCAGGATCGCGATGCTGGCCACGGCCCCCAGGGTCTGCAGCGTCGCGTAGTAGGTGGCCGAGCGCTGATGCAGCCCGGTGACCATCGCGGCGGACGAGGCGAGGGTGGTGCCGAGCATCAGGTTCACGCCCGAGGTGAGCATGGTCAGCCGCAACAAACCCGGCAGTCGCAGCACATGGCCGAGCGCGGTCGCGATGGGGCGCAGGATGTGGCCCGCCTCGCCTTGCGGTTCGTGCAGCTGCATGGGGTTGCCGCGGCGCCAGTACGAAGTCGCGACGTCGGCCAGCAGGAAGAACCCGGCCGCTGCGCCGACCACCGCCTGCCATGGCCACAGCGCGAACAGCGCCGCGGCCACCAGCGGGCCGAGCACGGTGCCGGTCTGCTCGGCGGTCTGGGCGTAGGCCAGCACCTTGTCGAAGCGGTTGCCGTTGGCGATCTGCGGCAGGATCACTTCGCGCGCCATCACGCCCTGGGTGGTGAGCACGCCGCACACCGCCGAGAGGCCCACCAGCCAGCCGATGCCGCCCATGGCCTCGTTGGCCAGCACGCCGAGCACGCAGACCAGCGCGCGAAGAATCTGGCTGCCGCGCAGCAGCTTGAGCGGCGACACCCTGTCGCACAGCGCGCCGCAGATCGGGAACGACAGGAACCGCGGCAGCGTCTCCGCCGCGAAGGCATAGCCCGACCACGCCACGTCCTGCGTCACCTGGAACACGACCAGCGGCACGAGGAACAGCAGGATCTGGTCGGCGAGCCGCGAAAGGAACAGCGAGAAGAGAAAGGCCGGGAACTTCATCGCTTCGCCGCTGCCTGTGCCGACCCCAAGGGGAGAAGGGGGAGAGTTGCAGCATCGGCGGGCATGCGCTGAAGATAATCGAAGCCATGATCGCGCTCGACTGCTACTACAGCCTCTCCTCTCCCTGGGCCTACCTCGGCGGCCCGCAACTCCAGGACATCGTGCGCCGCCACCACGTGCGGCTCGCGCTCAAGCCCTACGACTTCCAGGCCGTGGTGCCGCAGACCGGCGGCATCCCGCTGAAGACCCGGCCCGAGCCGCGCCGCACGTACCACGCGCTCGAACTCGCGCGCTGGAGCGACTACCTCGGCATGCCGATGAACCTGGAGCCCGCGCACTACCCGAAGGGCGCGCCCACCGACCCGAACTGGAACAAGTACCCCGGCTGGATGGTGATCGCCGCCCAACTGCAGGGCCTCGATGCCCAGCCGCTGTCGCACGCGCTGCTGCGCGCCCTTTGGGCCGAGGAGCGCGACACCTCCAAGGCCGAGGTGCGCATCTGCGTGGCCGACGAGAACGGTTACGACGGCGCCTCGCTGCAGGCGATGGAGCAGTCGGCCGAAGTGCTGGCGGTTTACCGCGCCAACAGCGCCGAGGCGGTGGAGGCCGGCGTGTTCGGCGCGCCGACCTTCATCCTGAACGGCGAGCGCTTCTGGGGACAGGACCGGCTCGCGTTCCTCGACCGGGCACTGGACAAGCTGCGCGCTGCGGGCTGAGCGCACCCGCCTTCAGGCGCTGCCCTGATCGGCAAGGCACTGCCGGGCGGCTTCGCGCACGCGCTCGTCGGCGTCGTGCAGGCCGGCGTGCCGCACCTGCGCCTGCCACGGAAGTGCCGCACGCTTCCACGCCATGAGGGCGCGAACGGCTTGCCAGCGCACGTCGGCATCTTCGTCGTGTGCGAGGCGATCGGCCAGCGCCGGCAGGATGCGCTCGCCGGCTTCGGCGCCCAGTCCCCGTTCGTCCAGCAGGCTGGCCGCATGCCGGCGGACGAAGGCGTGCGGGGAAGCCAGGCCGCGCAGAGCCTCGTCGAGTTCCCCGGCGCGCAGCGTGCAGTAGCTGCTGCCGGGCTTGAGCTTGTCGTGCACGACGGCTACTTCGGCCGCGGAGCCCGAGAGCAAGGTTTCCAGTTGCCGGTAGTCGAGGGCCGCGGGCGTCGGGTCGCGAAAGGACGAATACGGGGCGCAGAGCCCGCGGATGGCGACTGCCGCCCGCTCGGGCTCGCCGCGCCACTCGGCGAGCCGCCCGAAGAGCCATTCGCTGTCGCCCAGGTACGCCAGCGTTGCGGCGCACCAGGCGTGCGTGGGCTTGTCGCCGCGCGCGAGCAGCCTCTTGCGCAGCGCGTCCAGCACCTCGGGCGTTGCCAGCCCGATGCGCCCGAGCATCCTGGCAGCCTCGCTGCCGAACCTGCCGCGCGGTCGGGCCAGTTGCTCGACGAGCGCCGGCACGGCGGGTGCGCCGATGTCGATCAGCCATTGCTCCGCGTCCTCGGCATCGACCGGCTTGCCATCGAAGCGGCCGAGACGTCCGACAAGCCAGGCCACCCGCTCTTCGACAGGCAGGGACGCGACGCGCATGCGCTCCCGCTGCGCCACCGCTTCCTTCGGAAAAAGGGCCTGGAACTCGGCATCGCCGATGCAGCGGCGCGCCAGGTCGAGGCCGTTCTCGTCGTCGTGCAGGAAGAGCACGAAGTCCGGCGTGAGCTGGGGCGCATCGCCCAGCGCGGCCCGGACTTTCCGCGCGGCCGAGACGAGCATGTCGATGCATTCCCGCTCGGCGAGCAGCCAGCCTTCGCGGGTTTCGTTGCGGGTGAACTCGCAGGCAGCGTCGGCGGCCGCATCCAGGGCCGGGCTGGAGAACTGGATCTCGTCCCAGCGCCAGTCGGCCGGGTTCCACTCGGCCGACCAGAAGTCGCCGCTGCCCTCGTCCTCGCGGGCGCTCACGCTGTTGGCGGAGAGTGCAGGCAGATAGATCGGGCCGTCGAGTTCACGGTACATGCCGCTGAAGGCGACGGCATACAACCGCTCGCCGGGGTTCTGGTTCAGCAGTTCGCGCAGTGCACGCGTGGCGTCTTCGACGATCAGCGGCTCCAGCGCTTTCCAGTGGCTCATGCGGGCGTCTTTTCTTCCTTGAATCGCGCAATCCTAAGGTCGACCAAGTCTCAGCTCGACCGCGGCAGCAGCGCCGGTATCAGCTTGCGGTTCATCCGCTCGCGCCACCAGCGCAGCGCCTGCCCCTGCGCGCCGGTCTTCCAGGCCAGCCAGAAGGCCTCGGGCGCGCGCGGCTCCTCGGTGGGCAGTTCGACCAGCGTACCGCGCCTGAGCTCGTCGACGATGCACGCGCGCGGCAGGAAGCCGTGGCCGAGTCCTGCCACCTGGCAGGCGATCTTCGCGGGCATCGAGGGCACGGTGATGCGCGGCTGGCCGGCCAGCAGGCCGACGGTGCGCTCCGAGAGCGTGCGCGCGCTGTCGCCCACCACGATGGCGTTGCATTCCAGCAGGTCGCCGCGCTGCAGCGGCCGGCCCAGGCGGGTGAGCGGGTGCGAGGGCGCGACGCAGAAGGCGAAGTCGAGGCTGCCCACGGTCACGGCCTGGTAGCCGCCGCCGGCCGGGCCGTCGCCGGCGGCGATGACGATGTCGGCGCGGCCTTCGCGCAGTGCCTCCCAGCTGCCGGTGAGCGCCTCGCAGCCGATGCGCAGCCGCGTGCCGCAGCGCAGGTCTTCGAAGGCGCGGATGTCGTCGATGAGGGCCTGCGTGGGAATGAGCGAGTCGTGCACCAGGCGGATTTCCGACTCGTAGCCGGTGGCGATCTGGCGCATGCGCGATTCGAGGTCGCTCGCGGCGCCGAGCAGCCAGCGGCCTTCCTTGAGCATTTCCTCGCCGGCGGCGGTGAGGCTCACGCGCGGGCCGTTGCGCTCGAAGAGGAGCATGCCGAGCTGTTCCTCCAACTTGCCCACGGCGTAGGAGATGGTGGAGGGCACCTTGTTGAGATGCGAGGCGGCCGCGGCGAAGGAGCCGTGGCGCGCGATGGCGTCGACGATCTCGATGGCTTCCAGGCTGAGTTTGAGCATGCGGTGGCCTGCGAGGGTGAAGAAAGGGTGGAAAAGCAATGTTCGAAAAATTCGATCATTGAAGATGAAAAGTTTCGTCGATGACGACCGCAATGGCCTCGATGATTCGTTCCATGCCAAGGAGATTTCTCTCCGGAAGCAATTGTGAATCAGATCGAATATTCAACCAACCCGCAGGAGTTTTTCACGTGTCCATCAAAGCCACCCCCACCGCCGGTTCCAAGCTGCTGACCCCCAACGACCACACGCTGGTGATGATCGACTTCCAGTCGCAGATGGCCTTCGCCACGCACTCGATCGATGCCGTGAACCTGCGCAACAACGCCGCGCTGGTGGCGCAGGCGGCGGCCGGCTTCGGCGTGTCGACCATCCTCACGACGGTGGCCGAGAAGAGCTTCTCGGGCCCGATGTTCAGCGAGATCACCGATGCCTTCCCGGGCCAGAAGATGCTGGACCGCACCTCGATGAACACCTGGGAAGACGCCGCCGTGATCGAGCGCGTGAACCAGATCGGCAAGCCGCGCATCGTGCTGTCGGGCCTGTGGACCAGCGTGTGCATCGTCGGCCCGGCTCTCTCGGCACTCGACCAGGGCTTCGAGGTGTACGTGATCGCCGACGCCTGCGGCGACGTGTCGGCCGAGGCGCACAACCGCGCGATGGAGCGCATGGTGCAGGCCGGCGCGCAGCCGATGACCTCGCTGCAATATCTGCTCGAGCTGCAGCGCGACTGGGCACGCGGCGAGACCTACGAGCTGACCACCGGCATCGCGAAGAAGGTGGGCGGCGCCTACGGTATCGGCATCAACTACGCCAAGACCATGTTCGGCGCCCACGAGGGTTGATCGACGACACGAGGCCGACGAGATCATGAAGCCCTATGTCCTCTCGCTCGCGCTCGGCCTCCTGGTCGGCGTGATCTACGCCCTGTTCCAGGTGCGCTCGCCGGCGCCGCCGGTCGTCGCCCTGGTGGGGCTTCTGGGAATCCTGCTCGGCGAGCAGATCCCGCCGCTCATCAAGAGCGTGATCAAGCCCGAGGCGGCGGCCACCTCGTGGCTGCATCACCAGGTCAAGCCGCATGTGTTCGGCGAACTGCCGAAGTGCGCCCAGCCCGCGGCGGCGAACACCGCCGAGGCCCCATCCTCCGGAAGGCGCGACGCATGAAGCCGTCCGCAGACCCCAGCCGCCGGCGCCTCCTCGGAGCGCTCGGCGCCACCCTCGCAGCCCCCGGCCTCGCGGTCGCCTCTCTTTCCAGCAACATGACCAACACCGAAACCCCCGACCTGATCCTGCACAACGGCCGCTTCACCACGCTGGACCGCGCCAACCCGGTGGCCGAGGCCGTGGCCATCAAGGACGGCCGCTTCACCCGCGTCGGCCGCGCCGAAGAGGTGCTGCCGCTGGCCGGCGGCGCCACCCGCGTGATCGACCTGCAGGGCAAGCGCGTGCTGCCGGGGCTGATCGACAACCACCTGCACATCATCCGCGGCGGCCTGAACTACAACATGGAGCTGCGCTGGGACGGCGTGAGGAGCCTCGCCGACGCCATGGGCATGCTCAAGCGGCAGGTGGCAGTCACGCCCGCGCCGCAGTGGGTGCGCGTGGTGGGCGGCTTCACCGAGCACCAGTTCACCGAGAAGCGCCTGCCGACCATCGAAGAGCTGAACGCCGTGGCGCCCGACACGCCGGTGTTCATCCTGCACCTGTACGACCGCGCGCTGCTCAACGGCGCCGCGCTGCGCGCCGTGGGCTACACGAAAGACACGCCCGCGCCGCCCGGCGGCGAGATCGTGCGCGACAGCGCCGGCAACCCCACCGGCCTGCTGCTGGCCAAGCCCAACGCGGCCATCCTCTACGCCACGCTGGCCAAGGGCCCGAAGCTGCCCTTCGACTACCAGCTCAACTCCACGCGCCACTTCATGCGCGAGCTCAACCGTCTGGGCGTGACCGGCGCCATCGACGCGGGCGGCGGCAACCAGAACTACCCCGACGACTACGAAGTCATCCGCAAGCTGGCCGACGATGGCCAGCTCACCATCCGCCTGGCCTACAACCTGTTCACGCAGAAGCCCAAGCAGGAAAAAGAAGACTTCCTGAACTGGACTGCCAACTCCAGATACAAGCAGGGCGACGACTACTTCCGCCACAACGGCGCGGGCGAGATGCTGGTGTTCTCGGCCGCCGACTTCGAGGACTTCCGCCAGCCGCGTCCCGAAATGGCGCCCGAGATGGAAGGCGACCTCGAAGGCGTGGTGCGCATCCTGGCGCAGAACCGCTGGCCCTGGCGCATGCATGCCACCTACGACGAAACCATCAGCCGCTCGCTCGACGTGTTCGAGAAGGTCAACAAGGACACCCCGCTGGCCGGCCTGAACTGGTTCTTCGACCATGCCGAGACCATTTCCGAGAAGTCGATGGACCGCATCGCCGCGCTGGGCGGCGGCGTGGCGGTGCAGCACCGCATGGCCTACCAGGGCGAGTATTTCGTGGAGCGCTACGGCGCCGCCGCTGCAGAAGCGACGCCGCCGGTCAAGCGCATGCTGGAGCGCGGCCTGAAGGTCTCGGCCGGCACCGACGCGACCCGCGTGGCCTCGTACAACCCGTGGGTATCGCTGTCCTGGCTGGTCACGGGCAAGACGGTGGGCGGCCTGCAGATCACGCCGCAGCGCAACCTGCTCGACCGCGAACAGGCGCTGCGCATGTGGACCGAGAACGTCACCTGGTTCTCGAACGAGGAGGGCAGGAAGGGCCGCATCCAGGTCGGCCAGCTCGCCGACCTGGTGGTGCCCGACCGCGACTTCTTCGCCTGCCCCGAATCGGACATTGCCGACACCACCGCGCTGCTGACCATGGTGGGCGGCAAGGTGGTTTGGGGCGCCGGCCCCTTCGCCCCGCACGACGAGGGCTCGGTGCCGCCCGCCATGCCCGACTGGTCGCCCGCGCGCACCTTCGGCGGCTATGCCGGCTGGGCCGACAAGAAGGAAGGCGCGCCGCTGCAGAAGGTCATGCGCAATGCAGCCATGTCCTGCGGCTGTGCCAACAACTGCAATGTGCACGGCCACAGCCACGCCACGGCCTGGAGCAGCAAGCTGCCCGTTGGCGACCTGAAGAGCTTCTGGGGCGCGCTCGGCTGCGCCTGCTGGGCGGTATGAGGAAGATGACGATGCGCTGGACAACCGCACCCCTGCTGCGCTGGATCGCCTTGCTGCTGCTGTGCGCCGCCTACCTGCAGGGCGGCCTGAACAAGGCGATGGACTTCGACGCGGCCCTTGCCGAAATGAACCACTTCGGCCTGTCGCCCGCGGGGCCGCTGGCCCTGGCGGTGATCGTGCTGGAGCTGGGCGCCTCGGCGCTCATCCTCACCGGCCGGCTGCGCTGGCTCGGCGCGCTGGCGCTCGGCGGATTCACGCTGATGGCGACCTTCGTGGCGCTGCGCTTCTGGCAGATGCCGGTGGGGCAGGAGCGCTTCATGGCGGCAAACTCCTTCTTCGAACACCTGGGCCTGGTCGGCGGCTTCCTGCTCGTCGCCTGGCACGACCTGAAGGAGCGTGCACATGTCTGAAACCTCGCAAGGCACGACCGCGCCCGCGGCGCAACCCGGCGCCTTCGCGCCGCTGCGCCAGCCGGTCTTCGCGGTGCTGTGGGCAGCCACGGTGCTCGGCAACATCGGCAGCTTCATGCGCGACGTGGCCAGCTCGTGGCTGGTGACCGACCTGTCGGCCAGCCCGACGGCGGTGGCGCTGATCCAGACGGCGGCGACGCTGCCGATCTTCCTGCTGGCGATTCCGGCCGGCGTCCTGTCGGACATCCTCGACCGGCGGCGCTTCCTGATCTTCGTGCAACTGGTGCTCGCCGCGGTCAGCGGCACGCTGCTGGTGCTCTCGCACACCGGCGCGCTCACGGTGCAATACCTGATCGCGCTGACCTTCGTGGGCGGCATCGGCGCGGCGCTGATGGGGCCGACCTGGCAGTCGATCGTGCCCGAGCTGGTGCCGCGTTCCGACCTGAAGGGCGCCGTGGCGCTGAACTCGCTGGGCATCAACATCGCGCGTTCCATCGGGCCGGCGGCGGGCGGGCTCATCCTCGCGAGCTTCGGTGCGGCCGCCACCTACGGCGTGGACGTGCTGAGCTACGTCTTCGTGATCGCGGCGCTGCTGTGGTGGAAGCGTCCGCCGGCGGAAGACACGGCGCTCTCGGAGAACTTCCTCGGTGCCTTCCGCGCCGGCCTGCGCTACACCCGCGCCAGCAAGGAACTGCACGTGGTGCTGCTGCGCGCGGCGGTGTTCTTCCTGTTCGCGAGCTCGGTGTGGGCGCTGCTGCCGCTGGTGGCGCGGCAGATGCTGGGCGGCTCGGCCGGCTTCTACGGCGTGCTGCTCGGCTCGGTGGGGGCCGGCGCCATCGGCGGCGCGCTGGTGATGCCCCGGCTGCGCGCCCGGCTCGACGCCGACGGAATGATGCTGCTGGCCTCGCTGCTCACCGCCGCGGTGATGGGCGCCCTGGTCTTCGCGCCGCCCAAGTGGCTGGCGGTGGCGCTGCTGCTGGTGCTGGGCCTGGGCTGGATCGTGGCGCTGACCACGCTCAACAGCGTGGCCCAGTCGATCCTGCCGAACTGGGTGCGCGGACGCGGCCTGGCCGTGTACCTGACGGTGTTCAACGGCGCGATGGCGGCAGGCAGCCTTGGCTGGGGCCTGGTGGCGCAGCAGATCGGCGTGCCGATGACGCTGGTGGCCGGCGCCGTCGGGCTGGTGGTGGCGGGCCTCGTCTTCCATCGCGTGCGGCTGCCGGCCGGCGAGGCCGACCTGCAGGCCTCGCACCACTGGCCGGAACCCCTGCTGGCCGAGCCGGTGGCGCACGACCGCGGGCCGGTGATGATCCAGGTCGAGTACCGCATCCGCAAGGAGGACCGCGAGCCTTTCCTGCAGGCGATGAAGCGCCTGTCGCTCGAACGCCGCCGCGACGGCGCCTACGCCTGGGGCGTGCACGAGCACACGGCCGAGCCGGAGCGGGTGATGGAGTGGTTCCTGGTCGAGTCCTGGGCGGAGCATCTGCGCCAGCACCATCGCGTGTCGCATGCCGACGCGGACCTGCAGAGCGAGGCGCTGCGCTTCCACATCGGGCCCGGCAAGCCGGAGGTGCACCACTTCCTGGCGCTGTAGGGCTGGAAGCGGCCGGGGCGGGGGCTTGGGCCCTCGGTCGCCAGGGGCGATGCCCGTGGCGATAATCCCGGAATGCGAATCCGCTTTACCAAGATGCAGGGAGCCGGCAACGATTTCGTCGTGCTGGACGAAACGCGCGGCACGCTGGGCCTCAGCGCCGCGCAATACCGCTTTCTGGCCGACCGCCATTTCGGCGTCGGCGCCGACCAGATCCTCACCGTGCGGCCCTCGCCGGGCGAAGGTATCGACTTCCAGTACGTGATCCACAACTCCGACGGCGGCGAGGTGGAGCAGTGCGGCAACGGCGCGCGCTGCTTCATGCGCTTCGTCAGCGAACACCACCTGACCGAGAAAAAGCAGGTGCGCGTTCAGACCCTCTCCGGCGTCATCGAACCCCGCATGGGCGCCGACGGCCGCGTGACGGTCGACATGGGCGCCCCCATCTTCGAACCCGCCCGCGTGCCCTTCGACCCCGCCGGGCTCGACCCGCAGGCCGAGGGCGGGTGGCACAAGTGGCATCTGGCCCTGGGCACCCACGCCGGCAGCGCTATCGTTTCCGTCGCTGTGCTCTCGATGGGCAACCCGCACGCGGTGCAGGTGGTCGACAACATCGACACCGCCCCCGTGGCCGAGCAGGGCCCGCAGATCGAGCACCATCCGCGCTTTCCGCAACGGGTGAATGCCGGGTTCATGCAGGTGGTCGACCGATCCAGCATCAGGCTGCGGGTGTTCGAGCGCGGCGCCGGCGAAACGCTGGCCTGCGGCACCGGCGCCTGCGCGGCGGTGGTGGCGGGCATCCGCCTCGGGCTGCTGGATCGCCGCGTGGACGTGCAGACGCACGGCGGCGTTCTCACGATCGAGTGGCAGGGGGAGGGCCAGCCGGTGCTGATGACCGGACCGGCCGTCACGGTCTTCGAGGGAGACATCGAGGTGCCGGAGCTGCCATGACCCACTTCACGAGCAACAACAACGACGCCAACGCCATGAACCCGATCACCGAAGACGACATCGCCAACTACCTGGCGAACACGCCCGACTTCTTCGAGCGCCATGCCCAGTTGCTGGCGCAGGTGCAGCTCACCAGCCCGCACGGCAACCGCGCCGTGAGCCTGCAGGAGCGCCAGGCCGAGATGCTGCGCGAGAAGATCAAGGCGCTGGAGCATCGCCTGATGGACATGATGCGCCACGGCACCGAGAACGTCGTGATCGCCGACCGCCTGCAGCGCTGGACCACGGGCCTGCTGACCACGCGCGACCCGCGCAGCCTGCCGTACCGCATCGCGGTCGACCTGCAGTCGCTCTTCCTGGTGCCGCAGACGGCCATCAAGGTGTGGGACTGCGGCAGCGAATACCTCAACGAGGCCTACGCCCAGTGGGTGAGCGACGACGTGAAGGCGCTGGCCACCTCGCTGACCTCGCCCTACTGCGGGCTCAATTCGGGCTTCGAGGCCTCCAGCTGGCTGCCCGAGCCGCAGGCCGCGATGTCGATCGCGCTGATTCCGCTGCGCCCCGGCCCCGAGTCGCCGGCCTTCGGCCTGCTGGTGCTGGCCTCGCCCGACGCGCAGCGCTTCAACGCCGAGATGGGCACCGACTTCCTGGAGCGCATCGCCGAGCTGGCCTCGGGCGCGCTCTCGCGGCTGCGTCCTTGAAACGTCCGCGCTGGTTGAGGCGGCCCTGGCAGGTCGTGCTGGCCGGTGGGCTGGCGGCTATGGCCCTCGTGTACGCGGCCATCGGTGCATTCATCTGGCGGCATTCCGAGGACTTGCTCGCGAATCCGCCCCGGCGGCAGGCCGATGCAGCGCTGGTGCTCGGCAGCCGCGCTTACCTCGACGGCAAGCCGCACCCGTGCCTGACCGGCCGGGTCGACACGGCCCTGGCGCTGGCGAAGGCCGGGCTGGTCAGGCAACTGGCTTTCTCGGGCGGCGTGGATTCCGAGGACAGCCGCATCGAGGCCATCACGATGGGCGAACACGCGATCGCCTCGGGTTTCACCGGGCCGATGGTGCTGGAGCCCGCATCGACCTCCACGCGGCTGAACCTGTCGCTGTCGCGCCCGCTGCTGTTGGCGGCGGGGGTGCGCAGCGTGGTCATCGTGTCGGAGCCCTTTCATCTGTGGCGCGTCGAGCGTCTCGTGAAGATGAGCGGCTTCGACAGAAGCTTCGACGTGCAGTACGCCGCGGCGCCCACTTCCTGCTGGCAGGCGCTCGGGCCCTTCTCCAAGGGCGCGTTGCGCGAGCCGGCGGCCATCATCAACAATGCGGCTCATGGCTATCTCTTCTGAGCCGGTCGCATCCGTTCCGCCAACTCCTACGGACTGGATCGAGAAATACCTGGAGCACGTGCGCGTCGAACGCCAGCTCGCGGCTCGCACGGTCGAGCTCTACGCCTTTCACCTGCAGTCCCTGCGCGAGCACGCCGCCGAGGCCAAGCTGCCGCTGGACCGGGTGCAGACCGCCCACATCCGCCGCTGGATGGCGCAGCTGCACAGCGCCGGGCGCGAGCCGCGCGGCATCGCGCTGGTGCTGTCGTGCTGGCGCAGCTTCTATCGCTGGCTGGGGCATGAGGGGCTGATCGGCTTCAACCCGGTGCAGGACGTGCACGCGCCCAAGGCCGGCCGGCCGCTGCCCAAGGCGCTGGGCGTGGACGACGCGGTGCGGCTCGCCGAGCTGTACGACCCCGAGGCCGACCCATGGACCGAGGCGCGCGACGGCGCCATTGTCGAAGTGCTCTATGGCTGCGGCCTGCGCGTGAGCGAGCTCACGGGGCTCGATGCGCAGGCCAGCGGCACGGCGCGCGGCTGGGTCGACCTGGACGCGATGGAGGCCAGCGTGCTCGGCAAGGGCAGCAAGCGCCGCATCGTGCCCATGGGCAGCAAGGCGGCCGAGGCGCTGCGCGACTGGCTCGCGGTGCGCGGCGATTGCCCCGGGCTGACGACGGCCCGGCTGCGCGATCCGCAGGCGGCGGCCGCGCTCTTCATCAGCGCCAAGGGCATGCGGATGTCGTCGCAGGCGGTGTGGAAGCTGCTGCGCGAGCGCAGCCTCAAGGCCGGTCTCGCGGCGCCGGTGCATCCGCACATGCTGCGCCATTCCTTCGCGAGCCACGTGCTGCAGTCCAGCAGCGACCTGCGCGCGGTGCAGGAGCTGCTGGGCCACGCCAACATCGCGACCACGCAGGTCTATACGCGGCTGGATTTCCAGCACCTGGCCAAGGTGTACGACGCGGCGCATCCCCGTGCGAAGGCCAAGCCCGAGAACAACAAGTAAGCAAACGGAAAAAATGAAAACCCTTCGCCTCAAACCCGGCAAGGAGCGCTCGCTGCAGCGCCGCCACCCGTGGGTGTTCGAATCCGCCATCGCGCGCGGCGGCGCCGATTCCGGCGAGACGGTGCGCGTCGAGTCGCACGACGGCGCTTTTCTCGCGTGGGCTGCGTTCAGCCCCGCTTCCAAGATCCGCGCGCGGGCCTGGAGCTTCACCGAGACGCAGCGCATCGACGCCGCCTTCCTCGCCTCGCTGTGCGCACGCGCCGTGGCCGCGCGGGGCCTGTTCGATCTGCAGAGCGACGGCGTGCGGCTGGTGCATGGCGAGGCCGACGGCCTGCCGGGGCTGATCGTCGACCGCTACGGCGACACGCTGGTGGCGCAGTTCCTTTCGGCCGGCGTGGAGCGCTGGAAGGGCGCGCTGGCCGATGCGCTGCTGAAGGCCACGGGCCTTTCGAAGCTCTACGAGCGCTCCGATGCCAGCGGCCGCGAGCGCGAGGGGCTGAAGCCGGTCACGGGCTGGCTGCGCGGCGAAGGGCCGACCGAGATCGTCATTCGCGAGCACGGCTGGAAACTGTCGCTGGACATCGCCACCGGCCACAAGACCGGCTTCTACCTCGACCAGCGCGACAGCCGCCAGCGTTTTGCCGAGCTGGCGCAGCACCGTCGATTCAGGCGCGTGCTGAACTGCTTCTGCTACACGGGCGGGTTCACCGTCGCGGCGCTGGCGGGGCTGAAGGCCGCGGGCGCGCTCGAGGGCGCGCAGTTGGTGTCGGTCGATTCGTCGCTGCCGGCGCTGGAACGGGCGAGGGGGCATCTGGCGCTCAACGGCTTCGATGCCGCCGGCGGGCAGGGCATCGAGGCCGAGTTCCTCGACGCCAACGTCAACACCGTGCTGCGCGAGTTCATCGACCAGGGCCGCACCTTCGACGCCATCGTGCTCGATCCGCCCAAGTTCGCACCCACCGTGGCGCATGCCGAGCGTGCGTCGCGCGCCTACAAGGACATCAACCGGCTGGCGCTCAAGCTCCTGGAGCCGGGCGGGGTGCTGCTGACCTTCTCGTGCTCGGGCGGCATCAGCGCCGACCTGTTCCACAAGATCGTGGCCTCGGCGGGGCTCGACGCGGGCGTGGACGGCTACATCGCCGAGCGGCTGGGCGCGGCGCCGGACCACCCGATGACCATCGAATTCCCTGAAGGCGAGTACCTGAAGGGGCTGGTGGTGGTCAGGAAGCCGGCCTGAAGCAGGCTTGACCCTGCCGCCAACGCAACTCAGTGGCATTGGCTAAACTGCCGGGCCGCGCCTTCCACGGCCCCTATTTCCCGTTTTCCGCATCCGGAGCACTTTCCCCATGGCCCTCATTCCCGCGACCATCCTCACCGGCTTTCTCGGCTCGGGCAAGACCACGCTGCTCAAACGTATCCTGACCGAGGCCCACGGCCAGAAGATCGCGGTCATCGAGAACGAGTTCGGCGAGGAGAACATCGACAGCGACATCCTCGTGACCGAGTCGAAGGAGCAGATCGTGCAGATGAGCAACGGCTGCGTCTGCTGCACCATCCGCGAAGACCTGCGCGAGGCGCTGCAGCTGCTGGCCGCCAAGAAGCGCCAGGGCCTGCTCGACTTCGACCGCGTGGTGATCGAGACCACCGGCCTGGCCGACCCCGGCCCAGTGGCGCAGACCTTCTTCATGGACGACGAGATCGCGGAGAGCTACCTGCTCGACTCGATCCTCACGCTGGTGGACGCCAAGCACGCGCCGCAGCAGCTCAACGACCGCCAGGAAGCGCGCCGCCAGGTGGGCTTCGCCGACCAGATCTTCATCAGCAAGAGCGACCTGGTCTCCGCCGAGGAGACCGACGCGCTGATCCACCGCCTGAAGCACATGAATCCGCGCGCGCCGCAGCAGAAGGCGCATTTCGGCGAGGTGCCGCTCAAGGACATCTTCGACCTGCGCGGCTTCAACCTGAACGCCAAGCTCGACATCGACCCCGACTTCCTCAAGGAAGACGACCACGACCATCACGACCATGACCACGCGCATGGCGAGCACTGCGACCATCCCTCGCACAAGCATGAAGGCCATGGCCACCATCACCACGTGGACGACGACGTCAAGAGCTTCGTCTACAAGGCCGACCGCCCGTTCGATCCGGCCAAGCTGGAAGACTTCCTGGGCGCGATCGTCAACATCTACGGCCCGCGCATGCTGCGCTACAAGGGCGTGCTGAACATGAAGGGCACCGAGCGCAAGGTGATCTTCCAGGGCGTGCACCAGCTGATGGGCAGCGACCTGGGCCCGGAATGGGGCAAGGACGAGGCGCGCCAGAGCCGCATGGTGTTCATCGGCATCGAGCTGCCGCGGGAGATCCTGGAGCAGGGGCTGGAGCAGTGCCTGGTCTGACCTGAAGAGCCGCTGAAGGCTTCCTGAAGCAAACAAAAACGGCGCTGGCCCGCGAGGCCAGCGCCGTTTTCCGTTGGGGCAGGGCGGCTTACTTGCCTGAGCCGTTCATGCCGGGCGCTCCGCCCAGCGGCTGGCCGTTGACCTTCAGGTTGCCCTCGCTGAACTCGACCTGGGTGGTGACGTCGTCACCGTCGCGCTTCACGAAGCCGCTCTGCTCGCCCTGTTCGACCAGGCCGGCCACCATTTCGGGCGGCGGCGTCTGGCCGCTCTCGGCACCGGTCTCGGCCAGCTTCTCCAGCCACTTCATGGGCAGCCGCGCGTGGGCCTTGAGCACGCCGCGCTTCATCATCAGCGCCGTGCCCGGCAGTTGCAGGTCTTCGTCGGTCACACCGGCCATGCCGGCCGAGTAGCCGAGTTCGGCGCGCTTGCCGTCGATCTCGACCACGAGCTTGTCGATGCCGGCCTCGGGCGCGTACTTGGCCATGGCCTTGAGGTCGGGCGTGAGTTGCTCGGCCAGCGCCTGCATGGCCGCCTGGGAAGCCTTGCTGCCGCCCTTGCCGCAGCCGCTGGCGGCGCTGGACTGCATCCAGGCATCGGCCAGCTTCCTGTAGCCGGCGCCGTGGATGCGGCGGGCGCCGCTGGTCAGCTCGAACTTGTCGATCTTCGTCTCGCCGATCTTGCCGGTGCCCTTGAGGGTGCCGGTGGAGGCGTAGAGGCCGTCCTTCATGGTCGCGTCGCCCACGAGGTCGATGTTCTGCAGCACGACTGCCGGCAGCGCCTTCGGCGGCTCCGAGCCGTCCTCTGCCGCTTTCTTCCTGACGGCGAACTCCAGCGTGTCGAGCCGGCCCTCGGTCTTGCCGGTGGCCAGGAACCAGCCGGCGCTGCTGTCCATGTCGGCCTTGGCGGTGAGCTTGCCCATCTTCATGGTCACGCCGCTCTTCACGTCGCTGAAGTCGAGGCCGGGCATGTTCAGGTCGTACCGTGCCTGGGTGCGCGCGGCGTTCACGTTCACGCGGGCCTGCAGGCCCTGCCAGTCGAGACGGCCCTTGCCTTCCTCGGACAGCCTGGCGGGGGCGACCGTCAGGTCGGTGGTGAAGGCTCCGTCGAAGCCGACCTTGGTGCGCGCCGACAGGGGCTTGGCCTCGCCGAACAGCTTCTTCAGCTCGGCCTGGGTCTTGGGATCGAGCACCAGTTCGCTGTCGATGGTGGCGGCCGCCAGCGTGCCGCCGGCCAGCGGGCCGTGGTGGATGGTGTCGCGGATGGTCAGGCGCAGCTGCTTCGGCGGCTTGATGGCGGGGGTATCGTCTTCCTCGCCGTCTTCCTTTTCCTCTTCGTCCTGGCCAGCGGTGGGCTGGCTGGCTGCCGGCGCGGCCGCGTCGGCCGAGCAGCCGATTTCCAGCGTGACGGTGCTGACGGCGCCCAGGAAGCCGCGTTCGTACTTGCGCTCGGTCACGCGCACCAGCGCGGTCTGCTTGGGCAGCTCGTCCAGCGCGGTGTCGTAGCGCGACTTGATCTGCGAACCGGCCCACCAGGTGCTGCCGCCGTAGGCGGCGGCGATGGCCGCGGCCAGGACTCCCAAAACTGCTTTCTTGTTCAAGGCTTGTTGCTTTCTTGTGTCTGTCTTGCGATTGATCGGAATGATCGGATAGGCCCCCTGCGCCATATGGACAAGGGCCGGGGCCCGCGCGCCGCCCCCTCCGGCGGCGCCGGGCGATGCTAACGGAGTCGGACGACGCGCCGGAACATGTCCCGCGGCTTCGAGTTCTCTATACAATCGCGCGCCTGTTTCGCAAGCCACGTCCTGCTCCCAAGGACAAGATGTGACTTCCGGCACGGGGCGCCGTACGTTTCTGGCGGGCTTTCGGGGGTATAACCCCGGGGTTCGCCACTTGGCGGGCACCCCGACAACGGGAGCCTGCGCGGCCTGGAGGCTGCAAGAGGCTCCCATGGGAGGAGACACCCAGTGAAAGCGCGTTCCAGTTCGTCAAAGGAGCCAGTCACCGTGAAGAAACCCGCCGCCAAGGCCACGCCAGCAACCAAGCCCGCCGCCAAGAAGGCGCCGGCTGCGAAGCAGGCTGTACCCGCGGCCAGGAAGGTTTCCGGTCCCGCGACCAAGGAGAAGAGCGCACCGTCCAAGAAGCCCGCAGCACCACCGGCCAAGGCCGCGAGCGCTGCGACCAAGAAGTCCGCCAAGCCTGCAACTGCCGCCACGAAGACCGCGGACGCCGGCTCATCGTCATCCAAACCCGTCGGCCGTCCTGCGGCTGTTTCCTCTGTCCCCCCGATCCCCATGAAAAAAACGGCTGCCGCCTCCACTTCCGCCCCGGCGACACCCTCGATGCCCGCTCAAACAGCCACGCCCGCTCCCGCCGCGCGTGGTGGCCGCGTGTCCCGGCTGTCGCAACTGACCGTCCCCTCGATGCCGCAATCGGTGGCGTCGACGGCCGCCAAGTCCACCTTCTCCCAAAGCCATTCCAACGCGCTGGTGCCTCCGCCGCCCCTCGCCATCAAGAAAGACCCGAAACTGGCCAACAACTGGAAAACCAAGTCGCCCGCGGAACTGAGCGATGCCGAAGTCATCGCCATGCCCGACGACGAGTACATGAACGAAAAGCAGATGGCGTTCTTCCGCCTGAAGCTCGAAGAACTCAAGCGCGGCATCCTCGAGAACGCCGGCGAGACCACCGAGCACCTGCGTGAAGACACGGTGGTCGTGCCCGACCCGGCCGACCGCGCCACCATCGAGGAAGAACATGCCCTCGAGCTGCGCACCCGCGACCGTGAGCGCAAGCTGCTCAAGAAGATCGAGCAGTCGATCCAGCGCATCGACGCCGGCGACTATGGCTACTGCGACGAGACCGGCGAGCCCATCGGCGTCGGCCGCCTGCTGGCCCGCCCGACCGCGACGCTTTCGCTCGAGGCGCAGCAGCGCCGCGAACTCAAGCAGAAGATGTTCGGGGACTGAAGCCAGCACAAGGTAGATAAAAGCCAGCGTCTTCGATAGCCTCCGCCGAATGCCAAAGGAAGATTCGGGCCGCCTTCTTTCAAAGGTGGCCAAGTTTGTCCGCAATCCCCTGAAGGATTGGTCGGAGCTGGACGCGCCTTCCTCCGCCAGTTCGGCCTCCGATTCCTCGCTGCCCGCGCAGACCTACAGCCGGGAGATGCTCAAGGAGATGATTGAGCGGCGCCAGCGCAACGATTTCGTTCGCCGGCGCGAGTTCGACATGCTGCGCAAGCTGCGCCAGCGCGAGGCCGCGGCGCACGCCTTCGAGGCGACGGTCACGCCTTCGTCCTTCAACGTCAACAGCTCCTCCGAGCGATCGGAGGGCCGCGCGCTCACGCTCAAGAAGATCGACGAGATCGAGCAGCAGATGTCGCAGCAGTGGTGGAAGGGGCGCGGGCCGAACGGCGAGGTGCTGGTCAATCCGCCGCCCGAAGCCGGCGCCGAGACCCTGCCGCCGGTGGACACCGACGAACTGCTGTCGGAGCCGGCTCCGCCGTCCCTGGCGGTGGAGGCGGCACAGGTCGCCGGCGAGGCCGGCGCAGCGCCGGCCGTCGCGGCCAGCGTGCCGCTGCTGTCGTCGCGCCTGGCGCACGACGGCGCGCTCGAGGAAGCGGTGATCCGTTTCGCCCATGGCGACGATACCGGCGCCGAAGCGATCCTGCTGCAGGCGCTGGCTTCGCCCCCCGACAGCGTGTCGCCGGTCGAAAGCGCGACCGACGCAGCCTCCGAGCGCGACGACAACCGCTGGCGGGCTCTCTTCGACCTGTACCGCGCCACCGGCGACGCCGCCAAGTTCGCTGCCGCCCGCATGCGCTATGCGCAGCGCATGCGGCGCATGGGACCCGACTGGGTCTCGCTGGAAGAGCTGGCGCGCAGCGTCAAGGCCGTCACGGCGAGCGAGGAGGCTGCCGGCATCGCCGAAAGCGGCGCTCCCGCCGACTGGACCTGCCCCACGCGCCTCGCGCGCGAAGGCCTCATGGACCTCACCCGCGCGCTGTCGAAGGCGGGCTCGGTGTGGACGCTCGACTGGCGTGGCCTGCATGCCATCGAACCCGAGGCCGCCGCGCCGCTGCGCGTGCTCTTTACCCACTGGGCCGATTCGCCGGTGCAACTGCGTTTCATGGGCTCGTCGCAGCTGCTGGCCGTGCTGTCCGAGGCCGCGCCCAACAACGAGCGCGGCACCGACGACGTCTGGTGGCAACTGCACCTCGCGGCGCTGCGCATGATGCACCTGCCCGACGACTTCGAGCTGGTGGCGCTCAACTACTGCATCACCTACGAGGTGTCGCCGCCCGCCTGGGCAGACCCGAAGGGCGAGTGCACCACGCTGGCCGCGCCGCCTGCCAGCCGGCCCAGCTCGGTGTGGTCGCTGCTGTCGGTCGGCGGCGATTCGGAGAGCTTTCCTTCCACCGACAGCGGTTTTGCCGCGCTGGCGGGCGACCTGCGGGGCGAGTCGCTGTCGAACTGGCAGCGGCTGGACCACGACCTGCGCCACACCACGGCGCCGGTCATCTCGTGCGCGGCGCTGCTGCGCATGGACCTCGCCGCCGCAGGCACGCTGCTGAGCTGGGTGCGCACGCGCGACGCCAACGGCGAGCGCGTGCAGTTCGTCGACGTGCACCGGCTGGTTGCCGCGCTGTTCAATCTGGTAGGCATCGCCGATCACGCCACGGTGGCCGTTAGGAAAAACTGAAACCCGCACCGCCTTGCGGCGGTTGCATTGCCGCCGCGCACCCCCAGATGGCTGCGATGGAACAGTTTCACGGCACCACCATCGTGAGCGTGCGCCGCAAGACCCCCCAGGGCGACCAAGTCGCCATCGGCGGGGACGGGCAGGTCACTCTCGGCAACATCGTCATCAAGGGCTCGGCGCGCAAGGTGCGCCGGCTTTATCACGGCAAGGTGCTTGCCGGCTTCGCGGGCGCCACGGCGGACGCCTTCACGCTCTTCGAGCGTTTCGAGGCCAAGCTCGAGAAGCACCAGGGGCACCTGACCCGCGCCGCGGTCGAGCTCACCAAGGACTGGCGCACTGACCGCGTGCTGCGCAAGCTCGAAGCCATGCTCGCGGTGGCCGACGCCACCACCTCCCTCATCATCACCGGCAACGGCGACGTGCTGGAGCCCGAGGACGGCGTGATCGCCATCGGCTCGGGCGGCGCGTACGCCCAGTCGGCGGCCAAGGCGCTGATCGAGAACACCGACCTTTCGGCCGAGCAGATCGTGCGCAAATCGCTGGCGATCGCCGGAGAAATCTGCATTTACACGAACATGAACCATACGGTGGAAGCGCTCTGACCATGTCCATGACCCCCCAGGAGATCGTCTCCGAGCTCGACAACCACATCGTCGGCCAGCCGGCAGCCAAGCGCGCCGTGGCCATCGCCCTGCGCAACCGCTGGCGCCGCCAGCAGGTCGACGACAAGCTGCGCCACGAGATCACGCCGAAGAACATCCTCATGATCGGCCCCACGGGCGTGGGCAAGACCGAGATCGCCCGCCGCCTCGCGCGACTGGCCGACGCGCCCTTCATCAAGGTCGAGGCCACCAAGTTCACCGAGGTGGGCTACGTGGGCAAGGACGTCGATTCGATCATCCGCGACCTCGCCGAGATCGCCGTCAAGCAGACGCGCGAGGCGGAGAGCGTGAAGGTTCGCGCGCGTGCCGAGGACGCAGCCGAAGAGCGCATCCTCGACGTGCTGCTGCCGCAAGCGCGCAGCGCCGACGGCACCTCCACCGCGACCGACACCAGCAACGCCACCCGGCAGGCCTTCCGCAAGAAGCTGCGCGAGCACCAGCTCGACGACAAGGAGATCGAACTCGACCTCGCCGAAGCCCGCGCGCCGCTGGAGATCATGGGTCCGGCCGGCATGGAGGAAATGACCGAGCAGCTGCGCGGCATGTTCGGCCAGATCGGCGGCGGCAAGCGCAAGATGCGCAAGCTCAAGATCGCCGAGGCGCTGCGCCTCCTGACCGACGAGGAAGCCGCCAAGCTGGTCAACGAGGACGAGATCCGCACGCAGGCGATCGCCAACGCAGAGCAGAACGGCATCGTCTTCATCGACGAGATCGACAAGGTCGCCACCCGCAGCGAAGCCCAGGGCTCCGACGTGTCGCGCCAGGGCGTGCAGCGCGACCTGCTGCCGCTGGTGGAGGGCACGGCCGTCAGCACCAAGTACGGCGTGGTGCGCACCGACCACATGCTGTTCATCGCGAGCGGCGCCTTCCACCTGAGCAAGCCCAGCGACCTCATTCCCGAGCTGCAGGGGCGCTTTCCGATCCGCGTGGAGCTGCAGTCGCTGTCGGTGGCGGACTTCGAGAGCATCCTCACGCAGACGCGCGCCTCGCTGGTGAAGCAGTACCAGGCGCTGCTCGCCACCGAGGGCGTGACGCTCGAATTCACGCCCGAGGGCGTGAATCGGCTGGCCACCATCGCCTTCGAGGTGAACGAGCGCACGGAGAACATCGGCGCGCGCCGTCTGTCGACCGTGATGGAGCGCCTGCTGGATGAGGTAAGCTTCGACGCGACCCGCCTCGAAGGGCAATCGATCCGCATCGATGCCGCCTATGTCGACCAGCGCCTTGCGGCACTAAGTCACGACGAAGACCTTTCGCGCTTCATCCTCTGAAGCCGCTTCCCTCTCCCCCTGTAACGGGGGAATCCTTCACGCATCACTTTCACTGCGTGAGCTAAGTACTTCATTTTCAACGAAATTCGCCGATTCCAAGGATTTGGAATCGGCGCTAAGTCGTTGATTCCATTACAAAAAATAGCCCAAACGGCCAGTTGCTTCCGAAGTGTTTCCTGCTACAGTGCAAAAAAGTGCAGTTAAGTGGGAAAAAGTGCGGGTAGTGCCCCTTTCGGGTGCCGCAGCACTCCCAACACAGGGGTTTCGTGGTCGTGTTTCAAGGCGCTTCATCGCTCAGTCTGGATGCCAAGGGGCGGCTCTCCGTGCCGACCCGGCATCGTGACGTCCTGAGCGCGACGGCAGGCGGCCAGCTCACGATCACCAAGCATCCGCACGGATGCCTGATGGTGTTCCCCCGTCCCGAATGGGAAAAATTCCGCGAGCGCATCGCCGCGCTGCCGATGTCGGCGCAGTGGTGGAAGCGCGTCTTCCTGGGCAACGCCATGGACGTCGAGATGGACGGCACCGGCCGCATCCTCGTGTCGCCCGAGCTGCGCGCGGCGACCGGCATCACGCGCGAGACGCTGCTGCTGGGCATGGGCAACCACTTCGAGCTCTGGGACAAGGCCACCTACGAGGCCAAGGAGGCCGAGGCCACCCAGGGCGAGATGCCGGACGTATTCCAGGACTTCGCGTTCTGAGGGGCACCGTGAACACGCCCTGGACCCACACGACCGTCTTGCTCGGCGAGGCGGTGGAAGCTCTTCTATCCGGCAGCGCCGCAGCTGCCGGCACCTACGTGGACGCCACCTTCGGAAGAGGAGGTCACGCGCGCGCGATCCTCGCGCGGCTGGCGCCGGAAGGCAGGCTCATCGCATTCGACAAGGATGCGGAAGCAGTGGCCGAAGCAGCGCGCATCTCGGATGCGCGTTTTTCCATCCGCCACCAGGGATTCCGCTCGATCGGCGAGCTACCCGACGCGAGCGTCGCCGGCCTGCTCATGGACCTGGGCGTGAGCTCGCCGCAGATCGACAACCCGGTGCGCGGTTTCAGTTTCCGTTTCGATGGCCCGCTCGACATGCGCATGGACACCACGCGCGGCGAGAGCGTGGCCGAGTGGCTGGCAACGGCCGAACTACAGCAGATTGCAGAGGTGATCCGTGACTATGGCGAAGAACGGTTTGCTGTTCAAATTGCAAAGGCGATTGTTGCTCGCCGACAAGAACGGGGCCCAGTTTCAACCACCACCGAACTGGCCGAGCTCGTGGCTGGCACGGTCAAAACCCGCGAGCCGGGCCAGAACCCTGCAACGCGCACATTTCAGGCTTTTCGGATTTTCATCAACGCCGAGCTTGAAGAGCTGCAACAGGCGCTAGAAGCCAGCCTGTCCATCCTGAAGCCCGGGGGCCGGCTGGCGGTCATCAGCTTCCACTCGCTGGAAGACCGCATCGTCAAGCAGTTCATAGCGAAGCACTCCAAGGAGGTCTACGACCGCCGCGCGCCGTTTGCCGCGCCCAAGGTCATGAAGCTGCGCGCGCTGGAGCGCATCAAGCCCTCGGAGGCCGAGGTGAGCGGGAACCCGCGGGCGCGCAGTGCCATTCTTCGCGTGGCAGAACGCACGGAGGCCGCATGAGCGCCGCCCGGCCGCCCGAAGGCGCTCGCCCCCTCGCTCGCGAGGGGGTTGGCGGAGCCACGCAGTGGTGCAGCCTGGGGGAGGTTCACTAGCCATGGCCCGGATCAACCTGCTCCTGCTGATGGCCGTCATTGCGACGGCTTTGTACCTTGTGCACACCCAGTATCTGTCGCGCCAGCTCTATACCGAGCTCGACCGCGTGCAGCAGGACGCGCGCCGCCTCGAGACCGAGCGCGACCGCCTGCAGGTCGAGAAGCGCGCGCAGGCCACGCCGCTGCGCGTGGAGAAGCTCGCCAAGGAGCAGCTGCAGATGCGCACCACCTCCCCGGCGATCACGCAGTACGTGCGCCCTGACGGCTCCGTGATTCCCGCCGTCGCACCGGTGGCGCCGACGCCCCCCACCACAGGCAAGCCTGCGGCCAAGCCGGCCGCAACCGCAGCGAGGGCCGCGCGATGACCCGGGGCAACCGCAGCGTCCGCTACACCACCAGCCCCCTGCTTGCGAGCAAGACGCCGGTGTGGCGCAGCAAGCTCATCGTCGCCGGCATCGCCTTCGGCTTCCTGGTGCTGGCCGGCCGGGCTGCCTACGTGCAGGTCATCGGCAACAGCTTCTTCCAGCGGCAGGGCGAGGTGCGCTTCGCGCGCACGCTGGAGCTGCCGGCCAACCGCGGCCGCATCCTCGACCGCAACGGGCTCATCCTCGCATCGAGCGTGGTCGCGCCCAGCATCTGGGCCATCCCGGAGGACATCGAGCGCGACGACCCCGAGGTGCGCGCCAAGCTCAAGCAGGTGGCCAAGCTGCTGGAGATGCCGCAGAAGGACTTCGACAAGAAGCTGGAAGACGAGGACAAGACCTTCGTCTGGATCAAGCGCCAGGTCGACGAGCCCATCGCCAAGCAGATCGCCGCGATGAACCTCAAGGGCATCTACCAGCGCAAGGAATACAAGCGCCAGTACCCCGAGGGCGAGGCCGCCGCGCACGTGGTGGGCTTCACCAACGTGGAAGACAACGGCCAGGAAGGCATCGAGCTGGCCTTCAACAAGGACCTGGCCGGCAAGGCCGGGTCGCGCCGCGTCATCAAGGACCGCCTGGGCCGCGTGGTCGAGGGCGTGGGCGAGACCGTGCCGCCGCTGGACGGCAAGGACATCCAGCTCAGCGTCGACAGCAAGGTGCAGTTCTTCGCCTACCAGAAGCTGCGCGACGCCGTGACCGCGCGCAAGGCCAAGGCCGGCAGCGTGGTGGTGCTCGATTCCGTCACCGGCGAGGTGCTGGCGCTGGCCAACTACCCGAGCTACGTGCCCGACAAGCGCCAGAACCTCACCGGCGAGCAACTGCGCAACCGCGCGATCACCGACACCTTCGAGCCCGGCTCGACCATGAAGCCGATCACGGTGGGCATGGCGCTGGAAGCCGGCCGCGTGAAGCCCTCGACCTTGATCGAAACCGGCCCCGGCCGCTACCAGATCGGCGGCTTCACCATCAGCGACACGCACAACTACGGCACGCTGACAGTCGAGGGCGTGATCCAGAAGTCGAGCAACGTCGGTGCGCTCAAGATCGCCCAGAAGATGACCCCGCACGAGATGTGGGACACCTACACCGCGCTCGGCTACGGCCAGAAGCCGCAGATCCAGTTCCCCGGCGCCGTCACCGGCCGGCTGCGGCCCTGGAAGACCTGGAAGCCGGTCGAGCAGGCCACCATGGCCTATGGCTACGGCCTGTCGGCGTCGCTGTTCCAGATGGCGCATTCGTACACCGCGTTCGCGCACGACGGCTCGCTCATTCCGGTGACCATTCTGAAGAACTCCGAGCCGCCCGCCGGCGTGCGGGTGTTCTCGCCCTCCAATGCGCTGGCGGTGCGCAAGATGCTGCAGATGGCCGCCGGCCCCGGCGGCACGGGCACGCGCGCGCAGACGGTGGGCTACTCGGTCGGCGGCAAGTCGGGCACGGCCCACAAGCAGGTCGGCAAGGGCTACGCCAGCAACAAGTACCGCGCATGGTTCACCGGCATGGCGCCCATCGAGAAGCCGCGCATCATCGTCGCGGTGATGATCGACGAGCCGAGCGACGGCCAGTATTTCGGCGGCCTCGCGGCCGCTCCCGTGTTCAGCGAGGTCGTGCAGCAGACGCTGCGCATGATGAACGTACCGCCCGATCTGGCGGTCAAACCGCTTGTGATGACGCAGGGCGTCGACGAGAGCTTCTGAACATGCTGACCTTCACTTCCCCCCAACTGGCCGCCGCCTGGCTGAAGGAGCGTGCGCCGCAGGCCGACCTGCACGCCGACAGCCGTGCCGTGTGCGCGGGCGACGTCTTCATCGCCTGGCCGGGCGCCGCCACCGACGGCCGCAAGCACGTGGCGGCCGCGCTGGCGCAGGGCGCCGCCGTCTGCCTGGTGGAGCACGAGGGCGTCGAGCCCTTCGGCTTCGACCAGGACGAATACCGCGAGCGCATCGTGAGCTACCCCGGCCTGAAGGCCGCCACCGGCCCGATCGCCTCGGCCTTCTACGACAACCCCTCGGCCCTGCTCGAAGTGCTGGCCGTGACGGGCACCAACGGCAAGACCTCCACCGCATGGTGGCTGGCCGAGTCGCTCTCCACGCTGCGCGCGGCGGGCGGAGTGCGAGTGATGAAGCCCGACGGCACCATGCAGCGCGACGCGCCGTCGCCCTGTGCCGTGATGGGCACGCTGGGCATCGGCGTGCCGCCCGAGCTGACCTACACCGGCCTGACCACGCCCGACCCGGTGATGATGCAGCGCGAGCTGCGCGCGCTGGTCACGAACGGCTTCGGCGCCTGCGCCATCGAGGCCTCGTCCATCGGCATCGCCGAGCGCCGCCTCGACGGCGCGCAGATCGCCGTGGCCGTGTTCACCAACTTCACGCAGGACCACCTCGACTACCACGGCAGCATGGACGCCTACTGGCAGGCCAAGGCCGAGCTGTTTCGCTGGCCCGGCCTGCGCGCCGCGGTGATCAACATCGACGACACGCACGGCGCCAGCCTGTGCGCGAACCTGATCGACGCCGGCATCGGTGCGCTCGACGTCTGGACCGTCTCGGCCGCCGGCAAGCCGGCCCGCCTCATGGCGCGCGACATCGGCTACGACGCGCAGGGCCTGCAGTTCTCGGTGGCCGAGCACGGCACGGCTGCCGTGGAGCGCCTGTCGACGGGGCTCATCGGCCAGTACAACGTGTCCAACTTGCTGGGCGTGCTCGGCACGCTGCGCGCGCTGGGCCTCACGCTCGCGCAGGCCGTGGCCGCATGCGCCAACCTCACCAGCGTGCCCGGACGCATGGACCGCGCCGGCACCGGCGAAGGCGCCCCGCTGGCCGTGGTCGACTACGCCCACACGCCCGATGCGCTCGACAAGGCGCTGATCGGCCTGCGCCCGCTCGCAAAGCAGCGCGGCGGCGCACTGTGGTGCCTGTTCGGCTGCGGCGGCGACCGCGACCCGATCAAGCGCCCGATGATGGCCGCCGTCGCCGAGCGCCAGGCCGACCGCGTGATCGTCACCAGCGACAACCCCCGCAGCGAAAAGCCCGACGCGATCATCAGCCAGGTGCTGCGCGGCTTCTCCCGCCCCGACGCGGCGCGAGTGCAGCCCGACCGGGCGGCAGCCATCGCCGACGCCATCGCGCAGGCTGCGCCGCAAGATGTGGTGCTGATCGCCGGCAAGGGCCACGAGGCCTGGCAGGAAATCGCCGGCCAGCGCATCGAGTTCTCGGACAAGGCCCATGCGCTGCAGGCGCTGGCGAAGAGGGGTGCCTCGGCATGAGCGTCACGACCTCGCCCCTGGACATCACCCTGGCCCGGATCCAGCAATGGATTCCGGGTTCTCGCCTCGTGGGCGATGGCTCCATCGTCATCGCCCGCGTGCACACCGACACGCGCACGCTCGCGCCCGGCGACCTGTTCGTCGCGCTCAAGGGCGAGCGCTTTGACGCCAACGATTTCCTGGCCGATGCGAAGAAGCAGGGCGCCGTGGCCGCCATCGCGCACCGCGGGCTGGAGGCCGCGGGCCTCGCCGGCCTCGAGGTGCCCGACTCGCTGGTCGCGCTGGGCGCGCTCGGCGCGGGCTGGCGCGCGCAGTTCGACCTGCCGCTGATCGCGGTGACGGGCAGCAACGGCAAGACCACCGTCACGCAGATGATCGCGGCCGTGCTCTTCGCCTTCCGGGCCGAGCGCTCGCTCGCCACGGCCGGCAACTTCAACAACGAGATCGGCGTGCCGCTCACGCTGCTGCGCCTGCGCGCGCAGCACCAGCGCGCGGTGCTCGAACTGGGCATGAACCACCCGGGCGAGATCGCGCGGCTGGCGGCCATCTCGCGCCCGACCATCGCGCTGGTCAACAACGCGCAGCGCGAACACCAGGAATTCATGGCCACCGTCGAGGCTGTGGCCATCGAGAACGCCGCCGTGTTCGCCGTGCTTCCGGAAGACGGCACGGCCGTCTTTCCCTACGGCGACGAGTTCACCTCGCTGTGGACCGACATGGCGCACGACGGCGGCTCGCGCCGCTGCCTTACCTTCGGCGAGCACGAGGATGCCGACATCTCGCTGCAGCACGCCGAATGGAAGCAGGGCGCCTGGGCCGTGAGCATCCGCACGCCGGTGGGCGCCTTCGACGCGCGGCTGCACATCGCGGGCCGGCACAACGTCGTCAACGCGCTCGCCGCCACGGCCTGCGCACTCGCGGCGGGTGTGTCGCTGGAAACCATCGGCGCCGGCCTCTCGGCCTTCGAGCCGGTCAAGGGCCGTTCGCGCGCAAGCGAAGTCGCGCTACCCGGCGGCCATGCGATCACGCTGGTCGACGACAGCTACAACGCCAACCCCGATTCGGTGATCGCCGCCATCGACGTGCTCGCCGCCCTTCCGGGCCCGCGCCTGCTCGTGCTGGGCGACATGGGCGAGGTGGGCGACCGCTCGCCCGAGTTCCACGCCGAGGTCGGCGAGCATGCCCGCGAGCGCGGCATCGAGTCCGTCTACACGCTGGGCGACGCGACGTCGCACACCGTCGCGGCCTTCGCCGGTGCCGACGGACGCCATTTCAACGAGTTCGACGCGCTGAGCGCGGCCGTGCTCGCACGCCTGCCGCAGGTCGGCAGCGTGCTCGTGAAAGGATCGCGCTTCATGAAGATGGAGCGCGTGGTGCAGGTCGTCGAGGCGCAGGCACAACTACAACAACCACAACAACAAAAGGAGGCCGGTCATGACGCATGAGCCGCGCGAAACCACATGCTGCTGACCCTCGCTCAATGGCTGCAGACGCTGTCGCCCGAGTTCGGGTTCCTGCGCATCTTCCAGTACCTCACCTTCCGCGCGCTGATGGCCGCGCTGACGGCACTCGTCGTCGGCCTGGTGGCCGGTCCCTACGTGATCCGCCGCCTCACGGCGCTCAAGATCGGCCAGCCGGTTCGCGGCTACGGCATGGAAACGCACCTCACCAAGAGCGGCACGCCCACCATGGGCGGCGTGCTGGTGCTGTTCGCCATCGCCTTCGCCACGCTGCTGTGGTTCGACATCTCCAACAGGTTCGTGTGGATCGTGCTGTGGGTCACCATGGGCTTCGGCGCCATCGGCTGGGTGGACGACTGGCGCAAGGTGGTGCGCAAGGACCCGGAGGGCATGCGCTCGCGCGAGAAGTATTTCTGGCAGTCGGTGGTGGGCCTGATCGCGGCCTTCTACCTGCTCTTCAGCATCTCGGAAAGCTCCAACTGGCGCGTGGTGCAGCTGTTCTTCGCATGGGTGCAGTCGGGCTTCGACCTCGACTTCCCGCCCAAGATCAACCTGCTGGTGCCCTTCTTCAAGGAAGTGAGCTATCCGCTGGGCGGCATCGGCTTCGTGATCCTCACCTACCTGGTGATCGTGGGCGCGAGCAATGCCGTGAACCTGACCGACGGCCTGGACGGCCTGGCGATCATGCCGGTGGTGATGGTGGGCTCGGCGCTGGGCGTTTTCGCCTACGTCACGGGCAGCGCGGTGTATTCCAAGTACCTGCTCTTCCCCAACATTCCCGGTTCGGGCGAGCTGCTGGTGTTCTGCTCGGCCATGGCCGGCGCGGGGCTCGCGTTCCTGTGGTTCAACACGCACCCGGCGCAGGTGTTCATGGGCGACGTGGGCGCGCTGGCGCTGGGCGGCGCGCTGGGCACCATCGCGGTCATCGTGCGCCAGGAGATCGTGTTCTTCATCATGGGCGGCATCTTCGTGGTCGAGGCGATCTCGGTGATGGCGCAAGTCACCTACTTCAAGTACACGAAGAAGCGCTTCGGCGAAGGCCGCCGCGTGCTCAAGATGGCGCCGCTGCACCACCACTTCGAGAAGAGCGGCTGGCGCGAGACGCAGGTCGTCGTGCGCTTCTGGATCATCACGATGCTGCTGTGCCTCGTGGGCCTTTCGACGCTGAAGCTGCGCTGAGAGAGAAAAGAAGAAGACAACCATGCGGCACCTGAAAGACCTCCCCGTCCTCATCCTCGGCCTCGGCGCGTCCGGGCTGGCGATGGCGCGCTGGTGCGCGCGGCACGGCGCGGTCGTGACCGTGGCCGACACGCGCGAGGCGCCGGCATTGCTTCCGACGCTGCGCGAGGAGCTGCCAGGCGTGAACTTCGTCGGCGGGCCGTTTTCGGCCGCGCTGGTCGAAGGCACGCCGATCCGCGTCGTGTACCGTTCGCCGGGCCTTTCGCCGGCGACCATCGCGCCGGTGGCCGATGCGGCGCGCGCCGTGGGCCTGCCGGTCGGTGGCGAGCTGGATCTGTTCGCGCGTGCGCTGCAGGACCTGCGGACGGTGGAAGTGCCGGTGGTCGAGGCCGAACCGGAGGCGGAAGTCGCCGCCGCAACGGAAGCCGAGCCGGTTGCCGAAGCTCCCGCCGAGCCTGAAGCACAGGCCGAGCTGGCGCTGGAAGAGCCTGCGCCCGCCGAAGCCGCAGCTCCGGTCGAGCCTGCAGAAGCACCCGCGCCAGTAGAAACATCGGAAACCGCTGAAGCCCAGCCCGAGCCGGCCGCCCCCGCGATGGCCGAAGCGATGCCGCGCGATCCGTCGATCAGCGTTGCCGTGCCGCCGCCGCAGGAAGGCGAAGTGGCCGTGCCGGCCGAAACCGTTGCGGAGCCAGCATCCGAAGCCGCGCCTGAACCGGCGCTGGAATCCAACGAAGCAACCAGCGCTGAAGCAGCGCCGGAAACCCCGGCTGCCGAAGCCGCCCCCGAATCGCCCGAAGGCCCGGCAGCGGAGCCTGCTCCCGCGCCCGCCACCGTTTCGCGCCTGCCCACCACCGGCAAGCCCTACGTCCCGACCGCCGCCAAGGAAGCCGCGGAGTTCGTCGCGCGCATCGCCGAGCTCTCCGCCACCAACCCGGCGTCGGCCGCGGTAGAAGAAGAGCCGTCGCCGCAGCTCGAACTGGCACCGCCCGTCGAACCCGAAGCGCCCAAGGGCTACACGCCCGCGGTGCTCGCCATCACCGGCACCAACGGCAAGACGACGGTCACCTCGCTCACCGGCCAGCTGGTCGAGCGCGCGGGCAAGACGGTGGCCGTGGCCGGCAACATCGGCCCGACGCTGCTCGACACGCTCTCGGCGCACATGGACGCCGAGACGCTGCCCGACGTGTGGGTGCTGGAGTTGTCCAGCTTCCAGCTCGACGGCGTACAGGGCTTCGAGCCCACCGCCGCGACGGTGCTCAACCTCACGCAGGACCATCTGGACTGGCACGGCGACATGGCCGCGTACGGCGCGGCCAAGGCGCGCATCTTCGGCGCGCACGGGCTCATGATCCTCAACCGCGACGACGCCGGCGTGATGGCGATGCTGCCCGCGCCCGTCAAGGTCAAGCTGCAGCGCCCGCAGATCCGCACGCATGTCACCTTCGGTTCCGCGATGCCGCTGCGCCCGGGCGACTACGGCATCGAGCGCGTGAACGGCATGGCCTGGCTGGTGCGCGCGCTGGAAGCCGACGAAACGCAGAAGCGCAAGCGTGGTGCCGTGGTCGAGGAAGAGATCTTCCTGCAGCGGCTGATGCCCGCCGACGCGCTGCGCATCCGCGGCCGCCACAACGCCATGAACGCGCTCGCGGCCCTGGCGCTGGCCAGTGCCGCCGGCTGCCCGCTGAACGCCATGCTCTACGGCCTGCGCGAATACCAGGGCGAGCCGCATCGCGTCGAGCCCATCACCGTCATCGACGAGGTCGAGTACTTCGACGACAGCAAGGGCACCAACGTGGGTGCCACCGCCGCCGCGCTGACCGGCCTGGGCGAGGAGCGCCGCGTGGTCGTCATCCTCGGCGGCGAAGGCAAGGGGCAGGACTTCGAGCCGCTGGCCGCGCCCGTTCGCCAGTACGCGCGCGCCGTGGTGCTCATCGGCCGCGACGCGCCGCTCATCGAAGCCGCGCTGGCATCGACTGGTGTTTCTCTGCTGCACGCCGCCTCGATGGACGAGGCGGTGAGGCTCGCGTCCGCCCGCGCCAACCCCGGCGATGCCGTGCTGCTGTCACCGGCCTGTGCGAGCTTCGACATGTTCAAGGACTACGCGCACCGCGCCGAGGTGTTCCGCGAGGCCGTGCAGGCCTACGAGGACAGCCCGCGCGGCCTGGGCGACTCGACGACGGAGGAACAGGTTTGAACTCTGCCGCATCAGGCGCCACGCCCAACGCACGCACCAGCCGCTTCGGCGGCTGGTTCAGGCGCGCGCGCAGCGGGATCGACTCGCTGCCTGTGCACCTGCCCGTGCGGCTGGGTGGCGCCGGCATCGCGCAGACCAAGGCCACGCCGATGCGCGTGCTGGGCTTCGACCAGGCGCTGGTCTGGGTCACGGTGGCACTGCTGACCTGGGGCCTGATCATGGTGTATTCGGCCTCCATCGCGCTGCCCGACAACCCGCGCTTCGCGCGCGCGGGCTACAGCGCCTCGTATTTCCTCACGCGGCACGCGGCCTCGGTGGTGTTCGCCTTCATCGCCGCGCTGCTGACCTTCCAGATCCCGATGAAGACCTGGGAGCGCGCCGCGCCCTGGCTCTTCGTGGCCTCGCTGCTGCTGCTGGTGGCTGTGCTCATTCCGCACATCGGCATCAACGTGAACGGCGCGCGCCGCTGGCTGCCGATGGGCTTCATGCGCTTCCAGCCGTCGGAGCTGGCCAAGCTCGCGATGGTGCTCTACGCCGCCAGCTACATGGTGCGCAAGATGGAGATCAAGGAGCGCTTCTTCCGCGCCGTGCTGCCCATGGGCGTGGCGGTGGTGGTGGTCGGCATGCTGGTGATGGCCGAGCCCGACATGGGCGCCTTCATGGTGATCGCCGTGATCGCCATGGGCATCCTGTTCCTGGGCGGCGTGAATGCGCGCATGTTCTTCCTGATCGCCGCGCTGGTGGTGGTGGCCTTCGGCACCATCGTCGCGAGCAGCCCGTGGCGCCGCGAGCGCATCTTCGCGTACCTCGATCCGTGGAGCGAGGAGCACGCGCTGGGCAAGGGCTACCAGCTGTCGCACTCGCTGATCGCCATCGGGCGCGGCGAGATCTTCGGCGTGGGCCTCGGCGGCAGCGTCGAGAAGCTGCACTGGCTGCCCGAGGCGCACACCGACTTCCTGCTGGCCGTGATCGGCGAGGAGTTCGGCCTCGTCGGCGTGCTGCTGATCATCGGCCTGTTCCTCTGGCTCACCCGCCGCATCATGCACATCGGCCGCCAGGCCATCGCACTCGACCGCGTGTTCTCGGGCCTCGTGGCCCAGGGCGTGGGCGTGTGGCTGGGCTTCCAGACCTTCATCAACATGGGCGTGAACCTCGGCGCGCTGCCGACCAAGGGCCTGACGCTGCCGCTGATGAGCTTCGGCGGCTCGGCCATTCTGATGAACCTGGTGGCGCTGGCGATCGTTTTGCGCATCGATTACGAAAACCGGGTGCTGATGCGCGGAGGTCGCGTATGACCGGCCGCACCGCGCTCGTCATGGCCGGCGGCACTGGCGGCCACATCTTCCCCGGCCTCGCGGTGGCCGAGGCCCTGCGCGAGCGCGGCTGGAAGGTGCACTGGCTGGGCGCCCCCGGCAGCATGGAAGAAAAGCTGGTGCCGCCGCGCGGCTTCGCCTTCGAACCCGTGCAGTTCGGCGGCGTGCGCGGCAAGGGCCCGCTCACGCTTTTCCTGCTGCCGCTGAAGCTGTTGCGCGCCTTCTGGCAAAGCCTGGGCGTGGTCCGCCGCGTGAAGCCCGACGTGCTGGTGGGCCTGGGCGGCTACATCACCTTCCCGGGCGGGATGATGGGCGTGCTGGTCGGCAAGCCGCTGGTGCTGCACGAGCAGAACTCGGTGGCCGGCCTCGCCAACAAGGTGCTGGCGGGCGTGGCCGACCGCGTGTTCACCGCCTTTCCCAACGTGCTGAAGAAGGCGCAGTGGGTGGGCAACCCGCTGCGCGCGGCCTTCACTTCCAAGCCGGCGCCGGCCGAGCGCTTCGCGGGCCGCAGCGGTCCGCTGAAACTGCTTGTGGTCGGCGGCAGCCTTGGCGCTCGCGGTCTCAACACCGTGGTGCCGCAGGCACTCGCGCGCATCGCGCCGGCCGAGCGCCCGCAGGTGCTGCACCAGAGCGGCGCCAAGCAGATCGACGAGCTGCGCGCCAACTACGAGGCCGCGGGCGTCGAAGGAGAGCTGACGCCCTTCATCGAAGACACGGCGCAGGCCTATGCGGACGCCGACATGATCGTCGCGCGCGCCGGTGCCAGCACCGTCACAGAAATCGCGGCCGTCGGCGCAGCAGCGCTGTTCGTGCCTTTCCCCTCGGCGGTCGACGACCACCAGACCACCAACGCGCGCTTCCTCGTGGACGCGGGCGGCGGCTGGCTGGTGCAGCAGGCCGACCTCACTCCTGAATTGCTGGCTGACTTGCTACAGAAAACCGGGCGCGATGCGCTGATAGAGAAGGCCGAGAAGGCCAAGACCATGCAGAAGACCGAAGCCGTCGAGGCGGTCGTCCGCGCCTGCGAGGAGCTTGCCAAATGAAGCACGCGATTCGTCACATCCATTTCGTGGGCATCGGCGGCTCCGGCATGAGCGGCATCGCCGAAGTGCTGCTGAACCTGGGCTACAAAATCACCGGCTCCGACCTGGCCGACAGCGCCACGCTGCGCCGGCTCGCGGGACTGGGCATCGGCACCTTCGTGGGCCACGCGGCCGCGCATATCGACGGCGCGGATGCGGTCGTCACGTCGACGGCGGTGCAGTCGGACAATCCCGAGGTGCTGGCCGCGCGCGAGAAGCGCATTCCGGTGGTGCCGCGCGCGCTGATGCTGGCCGAGCTGATGCGCCTGAAGCAGGGCATCGCCATTGCCGGCACGCACGGCAAGACCACCACCACCAGCCTGGTGGCGAGCGTGCTCGCGGCCGCCGGGCTCGACCCGACCTTCGTGATCGGCGGGCGCCTGAACAGCGCCGGCGCGAACGCGCAGTTGGGCTCCGGCGACTACATCGTGGTGGAGGCCGACGAGTCGGATGCCTCGTTCCTGAACCTGCTGCCGGTGATGGCGGTGGTCACGAACATCGACGCCGACCACATGGAGACCTACGGGCACGACTTCGCGAAGCTCAAGAAGGCTTTTGTCGACTTCCTGCACCGCATGCCGTTCTATGGCGTGGCCATTCTGTGCACCGACGATCCGGCGGTGCGCGAGATCGTGGCCGACGTGACCTGCCCGGTCACCAGCTACGGTTTCGGCGAGGACGCTCAGGTGCGCGCCATCGACGTGCGCGCCGTTGGCGGCCAGATGCATTTCACCGCGCAGCGCCGCAACGGAGTGACGCTGCCCGACCTGCCCATCGTGCTGAACCTGCCGGGCGAGCACAACGTGCGCAATGCGCTGTCGGTGATCGCGGTGGCGGTGGAACTCGGTATTCCCGACGAAGCCGTGCAGCGCGGGCTCGCAGGCTTCAAGGGCGTGGGCCGCCGCTTCCAGAGCTACGGCGACGTGGCTGTGCAGGGCGGGGATGCTGCCGGCACCTTCACGGTGATCGACGACTACGGCCATCACCCCGTGGAGATGGCCGCCACCATCGCGGCCGCGCGCGGCGCATTCCCGGGCCGCCGGCTGGTGCTGGCCTTCCAGCCGCACCGCTACACCCGCACGCGCGACTGCTTCGAAGACTTCGTGAAGGTCATCGGCACGGCCGACGCGGTGCTGCTCGGCGAGGTCTATGCCGCCGGCGAGGCGCCCATCGTGGCGGCCGACGGCCGCACGCTGGCGCGCGCGCTGCGCGTGGCGGGCAAGGTCGAGCCGGTCTTCGTCGACGACATCGCCGCGATGCCGCGCGCCATTCTCGACAACGCCCGCCCGGGCGACGTGGTGCTCTCGATGGGCGCGGGCTCCATCGGCGCGGTGCCGGCCAAGGTGGTCGAGCTCGGCGCGGCCGGTGTCGCGACCGGCGCCTCTGCCCCTTCAACATCCGAGCGCGGTTCGCGCAAAGGGAGGGCCTCATGAGCCTCCAGGACCCCAAACTCTTCGGCAAGGTCGCCGTGCTCTTCGGCGGCAGTTCCGCCGAGCGCGAGATCTCCCTGATGTCGGGCACCGGCGTGCTCGAGGCGCTGCGCTCGCGCGGCGTGGACGCGCATGCCTTCGACCCGTCGCAGCGCGACCTGTCGGAGCTCAGGAGCGAAGGCTTCGCGCGCTGCTTCGTCGCGCTGCACGGCCGCCACGGCGAGGACGGCACCGTGCAGGGCGCGCTCGAGCTGCTCGGCATTCCCTACACCGGCTCTGGCGTGATGGCCTCCAGCGTGGCGATGGACAAGGTCATGACCAAGCGCATCTGGCAGGCCGACGGCCTGCCCACGCCCAAGTACGTGCGCCTGGCCTTCGACCAGCAAAGCCGCGAGCAGGTCAGGGCGGTGCCCGACGTGCTCGGCCTGCCGCTGATCGTGAAGCCGCCGCGCGAAGGCTCGTCCATCGGCGTGACCAAGGTGCAAGGTTATTCAGAGATGCAGGACGCGGTGGCGCTGTCGGCCAGGTACGACGCCGACGTGCTGTGCGAGGAATTCATCGAGGGCGAGGAAGTGACCTGCGCCGTGCTCGGCCACGGTCTCGACGCGCGCGCGCTGCCGGTGGTGCGCATCGCCGCGCCCGAGGGCGCCTATGACTACCAGAACAAGTACTTCACCGACGACGTGAAGTACCAGTGCCCGAGCGGCCTGCCCGAGGCCGAGGAGCACGAGATCCAGCGCATCACGCTGGCCGCCTACCGCACGCTCGGCTGCCGCGGCTGGGGCCGCGCCGACGTGATGATCCGCGCGAGCGACCGCAAGCCCTTCCTGCTGGAGATGAACACCTCGCCCGGCATGACCAGCCATTCGCTGGTGCCGATGTCCGCCCGCGCCGCGGGCATCGCGTACGAGGAGCTGTGCCTGCGGGTGCTGGCTTCCGCCACGCTGGACGCGACGGGAGGCTCGCTATAGCCATGGCCGACAGCATTCCAGCGCCCTTCGACGTCAAGCTCATGAACATCGTCGCCAACCTTGCGTTCGCGGCGGTGGCGCTCATGCTGCTTGCCGCGGGCGCGTGGTGGGTGCTGCGCCAGCCTTTCTTCCCGATCGCCGGCATCAAGGTGGACGGCGAGGTCACGCACAACAACGCGGTCACGCTGCGCGCCAACGTGGCGCCGCAGCTGTCGGGCAACTTCTTCACCATCGACCTGGCCCGCGCGCGCGCGGCCTTCGAGTCGGTGCCGTGGGTGCGCAGCGCGGTGGTGCGCCGCGAGTTCCCGAACAAGCTGCGCGTGACGCTGACCGAGCAGGTGCCGGTGGCCAACTGGGGCGACGAGGCGGGCTCGAAACTGATCAACGGCTTCGGCGACGTGTTCGAGGCCAACGTGGCCGAGGTGGACGACAACCTGCCGCGCCTGGACGGCCCGATCGAGCAGGCCGGCCAGGTGCTGGGCATGTACCGCGTGCTGCAGCCGCAGTTCCAGCCCTACGACCTGGGGATCGACGAGCTCACGCTGTCGAGCCGCGGCAGCTGGAAGGTGGTGCTCGACAGCGGCGCCGAGATCGAGCTCGGCCGCGGCCAGAGCGAAGAGGTGACCGCCCGCCTGCAGCGCTTCCTGAAGACCGTGACCCAGGTCGCGGGCCAGTACCGCCGCACCATGGCCGACGTCGAAGGCGCGGACCTGCGCCACAACGACGCGTATGCCCTGCGGCTGCGCGGCGTCACCACGGTCTCGCCCGAGGCCCCAAGAAAAATCAAGTAGCGAATACCGAGGAATCGAGGACATATCCCAATGCCCAAAGAATACAAAGACCTGGTCGTAGGACTCGACATCGGCACCGCCAAGGTGATGGTGGTCGTGGCCGAGGTGCTGCCCGGCGGCGAGCTCAAGCTGGCCGGCCTGGGCATCGCGCCGAGCAACGGCCTCAAGCGCGGCGTGGTGGTGAACATCGACGCCACCGTGCAGAGCATCCAGCAGGCGCTGAAAGAGGCCGAGCTGATGGCCGACTGCAAGATCAGCCGCGTCTACACCGGCATCACCGGTAGCCACATCCGCGGCATCAACTCCAGCGGCATGGTGGCGGTGAAGGACAAGGAAGTGACGCCCGCCGACGTGGCCCGCGTGGTGGAGACGGCACGCGCCATCAACATCTCCAGCGACCAGCGCCTGCTGCTGGTGGAGCCGCAGGAGTTCGTGATCGACGGCCAGGACGTGAAGGAGCCGATCGGCATGAGCGGCATGCGCCTGGAGGCCAAGGTGCACATCGTGACCGGCGCGCAGAGCGCGGCCGAGAACATCATCAAGTGCGTGCGCCGCTGCGGCCTGGAAGTCGACCAGCTGATGCTGAACCCGCTGGCCTCCAGCCAGGCGGTGCTGACGGAAGACGAGCGCGAGCTGGGCGTGGTGCTGGTGGACATCGGCGCGGGCACGACGGACGTGGCGATCTTCACCAACGGTGCGATCCGCCACACGGCGGTGATCCCGATCGCGGGCGACCTCATCACCAGCGACATCGCGATGGCGCTGCGCACTCCGACGAAGGACGCGGAAGACATCAAGGTCGAGAACGGCTTCGCCAAGCAATTGCTGGCCGACCCCGAGACGCAGGTGGAAGTGCCGGGCCTGGGCGACCGCGGCCCCCGCATGCTGAGCAAGCAGGCGCTGGCCGGCGTGATCGAGCCGCGCATCGAGGAGATCTTCTCGCTGGTGCAGCAGGTGGTGCGCGAGTCGGGCTACGAAGAGGTGCTCTCGTCGGGCGTGGTGCTCACGGGCGGCAGCGCCGTGATGCCGGGCATGGTGGAGCTCGGCGAGGACATCTTTCTCAAGCCCGTGCGCCGCGGCATCCCGAAGTACTCGAGCGCGCTGTCGGACATGGTCGCGCAGCCCCGCGCCGCGACGGTGATGGGCCTGCTGGAGGAAGCACGCTTCGCACGCATGCGCGGCTTCAAGGTCGCGCAGAAGAATGGGTCGGTAAAGACTGCATTCGGACGTTTCAAGGACTTCATCGTGGGGAATTTCTAGCCATGATCAAGTCTCCACTCTGGCTCGCGCGTGGCAGCCCTCCCATGCATTTCAACGAGCGATGGCGACGAACAGGTCCACCATCGCGACGGTCTCATCGTTGATCCCGTCAGTACACAAGAAATATTCACAGACACATAACGGCAACTGCAAGATTCAAGGAGTTAAAAATGACCATCGAAATGATCGAAGTCGAAGAGTTCAACCAGGGCACGCAGATCAAGGTGATCGGTGTCGGCGGTGGCGGCGGCAATGCGGTCGCCCACATGATGGAGCGTGGCGTGCAGGGCGTTCAGTTCGTCTGCGCGAACACCGACGCGCAGGCCCTGCAGCGCAGCAACGCACACAAGATCATCCAGCTGGGCACCAGCGGCCTGGGCGCCGGCAGCAAGCCCGAGAAGGGCCGTGACGCGGCCGAGGCCGCGGTGGACGACATCCGCGCCGCCATCGACGGCGCGCACATGCTGTTCATCACGGCCGGCATGGGCGGCGGCACCGGCACCGGCGCCGCTCCCGTGATCGCCCGCGTGGCGAAGGAAATGGGCATCCTCACCGTGGGCGTGGTGACCAAGCCCTTCGACTGGGAAGGCGGGCGCCGCATGACCAACGCCGACGCCGGCCTGGCCGAGCTCGAGGCGAACGTCGACTCGCTGATCGTCGTGCTCAACGAGAAGCTGCTCGACGTGCTGGGCGAGGACGTCACGCAGGACGAAGCTTTCGCTCAGGCCAACGACGTGCTGAAGAACGCCGTGGGCGGCATCTCGGAAATCATCAACGAGTACGGCGGCGTGAACGTCGACTTCGAAGACGTGCGCACCGTGATGGGCGAGCCCGGCAAGGCCATGATGGGCACCGCTGCCGCAGCCGGTCCCGACCGCGCGCGCATCGCAGCCGAGCAGGCCGTGGCCTGCCCGCTGCTCGAAGGCATCGACCTCTCGGGCGCAAAGGGCGTGCTGGTGCTGGTGACGGCATCGAAGAGCTCGCTGAAGCTGAACGAGTCGAAGCTGGCGATGAACACCATCCGCGCCTACGCCTCGCCGGACGCGCACGTGATCTACGGCGCTGCCTACGACGACAGCCTGGGCGACGAGATGCGCGTGACCGTGGTGGCCACCGGCCTGTCGCGTCCCGACGCTCGCCGCCAGCAGCCGACGCTGGAAGTCATCCGCACCGGCACCGACAACATCCCGTTCACCGTGCCGACGCTCGGTGGCGTGGGTCACGCCGGCGGCACGGGCGGCAGCCAGCCCAACTACGACGGCATGGCCGTTCCCAGCGTGTGGCGCACCAACCGCACGATGGCCGCCGCGAAGGTGGACGCGCTGTCCTCGGGCGGCATGGACGACTTCGAGATTCCCGCGTTCCTGCGCCGCCAAGCTGACTGAACCTGGCTCGCCCCCCAGGCTGCGCGCATTTCGTGTCGCTTCGCCAGCCCCCTGCCGGGGGGCGACACCTGAGGACCGGCAGAGCCGGTTCCTCGGTGTTTTGCGAAGGGACCAGCTCGACGCAGAGGGCACGAGAGGGCGTAAGGGGCACGGGGACGACCCGAAAGGGACGTCCGCTGGCTCTAGGCGCTGCGCTCGCCTCGTGCCCTTTGCGTCCATTTCGGGCCAATTCGAAGGAATTGCATAGAACCCATGTCTATCGGTGCCATAGCGAGGGGCATAGGCCGCCACGCCCGTCGCGCGCCTAAAATCCCGGCCGTGCTGCAACAACGAACCCTCAAGTCCATCAGCCGCGCCGTGGGCGTGGGGCTTCACAGCGGCCAGCGCGTGGAGCTGACGCTGCGGCCGGCACCGGCCGACACGGGCATCGTGTTCCGCCGCGTCGACCTGCCCGAGCCGGCCGAGATCCGCATGACGGCCGAGTCGGTCACCGACACGCGCCTGGCGTCCACGGTCTCCACCGGCGGCGCGAAAGTGCAGACCGTCGAGCACATCATGTCGGCCTGCGCGGGCCTGGGCATCGACAACCTCTACATCGACATCACGGCCGACGAAGTGCCGATCCTCGACGGTTCGGCATCGTCCTTCGTGTTCCTGCTGCAGAGCGCGGGCATCGCGCTGCAGAAGGCGCCGCGCCGCTTCATCCGCGTGACCCGCAAGGTCGAGGTGCGCGAAGGCGAGGGCGCCAACGAGAAATGGGCGAGCCTGGAGCCGTACCACGGCTACAAGCTGAGCTTCGAGATCGACTTCGACCACCGCGTCGTCAACTCCACCGGCCAGCGCGTGGAGTTCGACCTGGGCACCGGCTCGTACAGCCGCGACATAGCGCGCGCCCGCACCTTCGGCTTCACGAAGGAAGTCGAGTACATGCGCAGCAAGGGCCTCGCGCTCGGCGGCGGCCTCGACAACGCCATCGTGATGGACGATACCAAGGTGCTGAACGAGGGCGGACTGCGCTACGACGACGAGTTCGTGAAGCACAAGATCCTCGACGCGATGGGCGACCTGTACATCATCGGCAAGCCGCTCCTGGCCGCGTATACCGCCTTCCGCTCGGGCCATGCGCTCAACAACAAGCTGCTGCGCGAGCTGCTCTCGCACAGCGACGCCTACGAGGTCGTGACCTTCGAGGACGAGAAGCGCGCCCCGCGCGGTTTCGGCGAAGTCGCGCGGGCCTGGTAGGCCGCTCGTTCCTCTCACATGCTTCTGTTCCGCTGGGCCATCCTGCTGCTTCTGCTGGTGGCTGGCGTGTGCTTCGCGTTCTACGCGGGTACGGGGCAGGTCAAGTACCGGCGCATCGGCTGGATCGTGCTGAAGTGGACGTTGCTGGCGGCATTCGGCTTCTTCGCCGTGCTGATCGCGGAGCGGGTGGCGTAGAGCCGGCTATCCCGATAGCAGGCTTTCAGCCCGCTGCCAGCGCCTGCAATGCCTGCACCTGCCGCGCGAGCAGCGGCCCCTTGCGGTGCGCAGGCACCAGCAGCATCACCGTATCCCCCAGCGCTTTCGGCCGCCCCCAGGGCGCATGCAGCTTGCCTTGAGCCAGCAGCGGTGCGACGAGTCGCTCGCGGCCCATCAGCACGCCTTCGCCGTCCAGAGCTGCCTGCAGCGCGAGGCTGTAGAGCGAGAAATCCGGCCCTGCAGCCAGCGCCTCGGCTTCGGCAGCCTTGATGCCGGGCCGCACGGCCTGCAGCCAGCGCTGCCAGTCGTCGCGCCAGACGGTGTCGTGCAGTCCGCCGCTGCGCTGCAGCAGCTCTGTCAGATCTTCGAGTGCGCGTGGACGGCCGCTGGGCAGGGGCTCGCGCAGGCGCGGACTGCACACGGGCAGCAGTCGGTCGCGCACCAGCGGGATCGCCTGCGCGCCTGCCGCAATCTCGATACGTTCGCCGGCGCGCGCATAGAACAGCCCCAGATCGAAGGGTTCGCGGCGGAAGTTCGGTGGCTGCTCGAGTGCCGTCACCGAAACCTGCACGCCGGGCAGCTCCGCCTTCAGCCGCGACAGGCGCGGTGATAGCCACAGCTGCGCAACTGCCGGCAGCGCAGCCACCTGCAGCGTGCTGCGGCGCGCGGCGGTCTGGGTTTCGTGGCGCAGTGCCTGCACGGCCAGGCCGAGCTGGTCGACGGCCGCGCTGAGGGCCGGCAGGGCGCGCCGCCCGTGCGCGCTGAGGCGGATGCCCTGGCTGTGCCGCTCGAAGAGCGCGCCGCCGGCCCATGTCTCCAGCGCCTTGATCTGCTGCGCGATGGCCGCCGGCGTGACGAAGAGTTCTTCTGCCGCGCGCGCGAAGCTGCTGTGGCGCGCCGCCGACTCGAAGGCGCGCACCGCGGTGTGCGGCGGCAGGCGTGGGCGGGGTGGTGCGAGCGGCATGGGCAGATCCTTCAGGCCAAGTTTTTCTACGGCTCGGGGCCAGATTATCCGGTTTGCCCCGTCGGCGAGGGCAGGCGACGATGCGGCCATCCCCCTTTCATAGCGAGATCCGCCACATGCCTGCCGCCGCCCTGCAACGCCGCCCCTGGGTTCCCGCCGCCAGCGAGGACCACGTGCTTTCCATCGCCGCGGACGCCGCCTCGCGCGATGCTGCAGGCGTGGCCGCCGAGATCGAACGGCTGGTGGCCGACAACCACCGCATCCACGACGTGGATGGCCTGAACCTCAACCCCGCCACCAACGTGATGAACCCGGCCGCCGAGGCGCTTCTGTCGCGCGGACTGGGCTCGCGCCCCTCGCTCGGCTATCCGGGCGACAAGTACGAGATGGGCCTGGAGGCCATCGAGCGCATCGAGGTGGTCGCCGCCGAGCTGGCGGCCGAGGTGTTCGGTGCGAAGTTCGCCGAGGTGCGCGTGAGTTCGGGCGCCCTGTCGAATCTCTACGTGTTCATGGCGACCTGCCAGCCCGGCGACACCATCGTCGTGCCCCCGCCCAGCATCGGCGGGCACGTCACGCACCATGCGGCAGGCGCCGCAGGGCTCTATGGCCTGAAGCCGGTTTCCGCGCCGGTGGATGCCGACGGCTACACGGTCGACATCGCCGCGCTCGCGAAGCTGGTGGGCGAGACAAAGCCCAAGCTCGTCACCATCGGCGGCAGCCTCAACCTGTTTCCGCATCCGGTGCCCGCGATCCGCGAGATCGCCGACGGCGTGGGCGCGAAGCTGCTCTTCGACGCGGCGCATCTCTCGGGCATGGTGGCCGGCAAGGCATGGCCGCAGCCGCTGGAGCAGGGTGCGCATGCGATCACCATGAGCACCTACAAGAGCCTGGGCGGACCGGCGGGCGGGCTGATCGTGTCGAACGACACGGCGCTGATGGAGCGAATCGACGCCATCGCCTATCCCGGCCTCACGGCCAATTCGGATGCGGGCCGCACGGCGGCATTGGCCCGTGGCCTGCTCGACTGGAAGGTGCACGGCATCGCCTATGCGGCCGCGATGCGGGAGACCGCGCAGGCACTGGCGCGCGAACTCGATGCGCGGGGGCTGCCGGTGTTCGCGAAGGTGCGCGGCTTCACGCAGTCGCACCAGTTCGCGCTGGAGGCCGCGCGATGGGGCGGCGGCCAGCGAGCGGCGAAGAAGCTCGCGAAGGGCGGCCTGCTGGCCTGCGGCATCGGCCTGCCGATGGCACCCGTGGAAGGTGACATCAACGGCCTGCGCCTCGGCGTGCCCGAGATCGTGCGGCTGGGCTTCACGCCCGCGGACATGCCCCAGCTCGCTGACTGGATCGCACGAGCCCTCGATGGCGATGCAGCATCGGTTGCAGCCGAAGTGCGCGAGCGCCGCAAGCGCCTCGGCGAGCTGCGCTACATCGTGCGCTGACGCAGGCAGCCGCTTCGGCTCAGCGCGAACGCCCCTGCCGGTAGGTGCCGGCAGGCAGCGCCGCGGAACTCTTCGATGCCTCGGCCGCTTCGGCCAGCCGTGCCATCGAACGTCCCACCTGCGCATGCGTGATGGCGATGCCCAGCGCGTCCGCCGCGTCGGCGCCCGGCAGGCCCGGCAGGTCGAGCAGGCGACGCACCATCTCCTGCACCTGCGCCTTGGCGGCCTGGCCGTGGCCGGCCACCGCCTTCTTCATCTGCAGCGCGGTGTACTCGGCCACCGAGAGATTGTTGGTGACCAGCGCGGTCACGCAGGCGCCGCGCGCCTGCCCCAGCAGCAGCGTGGACTGCGGGTTGACGTTGACGAAGATGATTTCCACCGCCGACGCGTCGGGCTGGTAGCGCGCGGTGATCTCCGCGATGCCGTCGAACAGCACCTTCAGGCGCGCCGGCAGGTTGTTGCCGGTGCCCAGGTGCCGGGTGCTGATGGTGCCGCTGGCCACGTAGCGCAGCGCATGGCCGTCCGCGTCGACCACGCCGAAGCCGGTGGTCTGCAATCCGGGGTCGATGCCGAGAATGCGCATGAAAGGAAACGTAAAGGCCTAAGCCTGGGAAAAGATTGTCAAAAGAGTTGCGAGGAGCGGGCCGAAAGCCGGCTGATCGTGGGCAGAATGCGCCCCGGTCCGTACCGTCCGCCCCGCCCCGCGCGGGGCGCGCCATTCAAGGAAGCGAATGTGAATGTAGTCGAGTCCTCCGCGCAGCAGCAACTGGACGAGGTGCAAGCCTTGATCGCGCGCCTGCAGATGCACCCCGCCGAACGCGCGGCCGCCAGCTTCCGGCGCATCGAGCTGCTGGACGACCTGGGCCGCCGCAAGGAAGCGGTGGCCGCCAGCGTCAGGCTGCTCGACGAGTTCGCTGCGAAGCCCGAGGTCGGCGTGGTCGTGCCCTGCTGCCAGGCCTTGCGGCTGCTGGCCCACATGCTGCGCCAGCTGCACCGCCCCGCCGATGCGCTCGCCACGCTCGACCGATTGATTGCGGCGCACGGCCAGCGCCCCGAACCCGAGATTCGCGAGCACATCGCCCATGCGCTCTACCAGCGCACCTGGTGGATCGACGAGCCCGCCGCGCGCTGCGAAGCCTGCGATGCCATGAGCGAGCTGCTCGACAGCCAGCCCGACGTCGCCTTCGACACCTGGCGCGTGGAGGCGCGGCTGCTGAAGGCAGAGGTCGAGCACCACCGCGGCCTGCCGCAGGACGCACTGGCCACGCTGGAGGCCGTCATCGAACGCTTCGACGGCAGCACCGACCCCGGCGTGGTGCTGCGCGTGGCGCGTGCGCGCCTGGCTTCGGTGCTGAACCTGCGCGAGCTGGCACAGCATGCGCAGGCGCAGGTGATGTGCCTCGCGGTGGCCGACCAGATCGAGGCCGGCCTGGCCCATGCGGCGCCCGAGCTGCGCATCGAGGGCGTGCGCGCGCTGACGCTCTTCTTCGACGGCTTCGGCATCGACGAGCATGCGAACCGCGCCGAACTGGTCGGCTGGCTGCTCGAGCGCTACGGCCACGATGCCTCGCCGCAGGTGCGGCGCATGGCGGTGCGCCGCGCCTACGACTGGTCGGTGGGCCTGCGCGAGTCGGACGACGGCGAGGCCGCGCTGGCCGCCTGCGAGCGGCTGCTTGCCACCTTCGGCGCGGACACCGATCCGGTGGTGCATCGCACCGTGGCGAGCGCGCAGCTCAACAAGGGATTCGTGCTGCTCGAACGGCTGGGCCGGGCCGATGAAGCGCTCGCCGCATACCAACAGCTCGCGAGGCAACTGCAAGGTACGCCCGCGTCCGAGCTGCAGGACACGCTGGCCAAAGCCCTCGCCGGCCGGGAAGCCTGCCTCAAGCGGCTGCGCAAGGCCGAGGCCGGAGCTCATTTGCCGGAACTGCCGGCGGAGCTGCGCGACGAAGTGCGCGACAAGGTCCGGCAGGGCCGCAAGCACGGTGATGCCGGCGAATTGCAGGAGGCCGTCGCGCTGTTCGACCAGGTGCTGTCCGCGCACACCGCATCGCCGCATCCGGAGCTGCGGCGGCAGTGCGCCCGGGCGCTGGTGCACAAGGCCTTCTGCCTGATCGCCCTCGAACGCTTCCACGAAGTGGTCGCGGCCGCCGATGCGATCGACGTGTACTACGGCGCCGACCCTTCGACCGAGATGCAGGAGACCGTTGCGCAGGGCCTGCAATACAAGAGCACTGCGCTGGACCGGCTCGGCCTGCACGACGACGAGATGCGCGTGCACGACGAGATCGTCGCGCGCTGGGGCAACTCCGAGCTGCCCGACCTGCGCGGGCGCGTGGTGGGCGCGCTGTTCCGCAAGGGCGCCACGCTGCGCCAGGCGCGCCAGCTCGAAGCCGCGGTGGCCTGCTACGACGAGGCCATCGCGCGCACCAGCAGCGCGCGGGAAGGCACGCTGCAGCTCTGGGCCGCCAAGTCGATGATCAACAAGGCCAAGGCGCTCGACAAGCTGGGCGATGCTGCCGGGCAGATCAAGGCCTATCGCACTCTCATAGCCCGCTTCGGCGATTCGGGCGACGCCGCGCTGCGCGAGCGTGTCGTCAATGCCTGCGAATGGCTCGCCGAGGCCGAAGGCCGCCAGGGCCGCGTGGAGGCGCAGCGCGCGGCCCTAGAAGCCGCGCTGGGGCGCTTCGGCACCGCACTATCGGCCGAGCAGCGCACGCGTCTCACGCGCGAGCTGCAGGCGCTGAAGGCGAAGGCACTGGGCCGCAAGGCGAAGGAAGTTTTCGGCCGCGTGGTGCGGCGCAGGGCCTGAGGCCGCCACCCAACCCGATCCGTCTCAGGCTTTTTTCCAGGAATACCGCGGAACCGGCTTTGCCGGGCCGCAGGTATTGCCCCCTGCAAGGCGGTTGGCGAAGCGACACGAAGTGCGCGCAGCCTGGGGGTTGGCCAAGTTCATGCGTTGAAGTACCAGCGGATGGAGTGGAAGAAGATGGGGGCGGCGAAGCACAGCGCGTCGACGCGATCCAGCAGCCCGTTGGCGCCCGTCACGCCCGCATCCTTGCGGCCCCAGTTCGGAATGCCCCGGTCGCGCTTGAGCGCCTTCATCACCAGGTGCCCCATCGAGCCCGAGATGCAGGCGATGACCGACACCGCCAGCGCCTGCCCGAACCTGAAGGGCGTGATGAACGAGAACAGCGCGCCCACCAGGCTCGCCACCGCGATGCCGATGGCCCAGCTGGTCCAGTTGAAGCTGCGGCTCACGTTCGGCGCGAAGGGCGCGCGCTGCATGCGCCGCGAGATGAGGTGCTGCACCAGCACCGAGGTCTGCACCACGAACACCAGGAAGAACACGAGGAACGCGCTCTTGCCCTCGTAGCCCGGAAAGCTCAGCAGCAGCAGCGCCGGCACGTGGCTCATGCCGTAGACGCAGACCATGATGCCCCACTGCAGCTTGGCGTTGCGCTCCAGGAACTGGCTCGGGTCGTTGGCCAGCGCGCTGGTCACCGGGATCGCGAGGAACACGTACACCGGGATGAACACGGTGAAGAGGTCGAAGCGCGCGGTGGCCACCAGCCAGAACTGGATCGGCAGCACCACGAAGAAGGCGAGGATCAGGCTGCGGTGGTCGCCGCGCCGCGTGGGCGAGAGCGTGATGAACTCGCGCAGCGCGAAGAAGGAGATGAGCGCGAACAGCACCGTGGCCACCGTCTCGCCGAGCGCCCAGCCGATCCAGAAGACCAGCGCCATGAACCAGGTGGTGCCCAGCAGCTTGCGGAAGTGCGCCAGCTCGGCCTGCCAGGCGGCGTCGTGCACGGGGTTGCGCTTCTCCCTGAAGCTCAGGAAGAAGGCGGTGGCGCTCACGACCGCGAGCACGCCGAAGATGATGAGAAAGAGCGCCGCGACCTGCTGGGTCGGGCTGAGGCTGCGCAGGAACTGGTTCATGTCGTCGTCGTCAGACGTCGCGCAGGGCGATCACGGCGGCGCGCGCCCGGTCGAGGAAAGGGCGGCGCTCCTCGCCCGGCTCCACGCGGATCGGGGCGCCGAAGGTGACGGAGCACAGGATGGGCACCGGCACGATCTCGCCCTTGGGCATGACGCGCTGCACGTTGTCGATCCATGCGGGCACCAGTACCACGTCGGGGAACATGGTGGCCAGCGTGTAGAGGCCCGACTTGAACTTCTGCGGTTCGCCGGTGTGGCCGCGCGTGCCCTCGGGGAAGATGATGATCGAGTCGCCGCTGCGAAGGGCTTCGACCAGCGGGGCCAGCGGATCGGAGGCAGGGGCCGCCGGCGTGGGCGCGGGTGCGGGCGCCGCGGGCGGGGGTGGTTCGGGAGACGGCGCAGGCGGCGGGGCAGGGGGCACGGGCAGGTCCAGCTGGCCTTGTGCGCCGGATGCTGCTTCGACGGGCGGTGGCGGCGGGGTCAGGGGCAGCAGCGGCTCCATCGAGGGCTCGATGCGCTCGTCCAGTGGCCGGGCGGCAGGCGCCGGCGGCGCAGCCTCGGGAGCGGCAGGAGTCGCCGGCGCTGCGGGAACTGCCGCAGGCGCTGCCGCGGCCTGCCGCTCCACGTACACCGCGTTGAACACTTCAGTCGTGATCCAGCGCTTGACCGGTGTGTTGGCCCAATAGTCGCGCGCCGCGATGGGCCGCGTGATGCTGCGCAATTCTTCCGGCAGCGCCGCCCAGATCATCACCAGGTCGGCATGGCTCTGGTGGTTGGCGAAATAGATGCGCTGCTCGGCCTTGGGCGGACAGCCGTACCAGCGCGCCTGCGCGCCCGTGAGCAAGCGGACGATCCCAAGAAGCAGCCAACCCGTGAGCTTTGCCAGCATATGGGCGCGATGATACGGGCCATGCGATGGCGTTTCGATCCTCTTTCATTGGCGTGGGCGGTGGCCCTGTTTCTTGTGTTGCTGCTGCTGGCCACCGTGGGTGCGCGCTGGGGCTGGCTGCGCAGCTTCTTCGGCGACGTGCTTGCCGTGGTGTGGGTGTATTTCGTGTTCAAGACCGCGATCGGTGCGCGCGTGCTGCCGCTGGCGCTGGCCGCGCTGGGCGTGGGCCTCGCGGTCGAACTCGGGCAGTACCTCGCGGCGACGTGGCACCTGCACATTCCGAACCGCGCGCTGCGTATCGTGCTCGGCAGCACGGCGGACTGGTGGGACGTGCTGGCCTACACCATCGGCTTCGCCGGCGTGCTGGCCATCGAGGGCCTGCGCGGCGGGTTCCTCAGGGCAGCTCGGCCGCGGGCATCCGCGCCATGACGGTGGAGGCGCGCCCGCTCAGGTAGGGCGAGCCCGGGCGCCGTTCGAAGAACTTGGGGCTGGGCAGCATCACCGCGAGGCGCGCGGCCTCGTTGGCACTCAGGCGCGAGGCCGGCTTGCGGAAGTAGTACTGCGACGCCGCCTCGGCGCCGAACACGCCTTCGCCCCACTCGACGTTGTTGAGGTAGATCTCCAGGATGCGCCGCTTGTCCAGCAGCACCTCGAGCAGCGTGGCCAGCACCAGCTCCTGGCCCTTGCGCAGCATGGTGCGCTCGCCCGACAGCAGCAGGTTCTTCGCGAGCTGCTGCGTGATGGTCGAGCCGCCGCGCAGCTGCACCGGCCGCACCGGCTTGCCGCGCGCTGCCGCACGGGCTGCGCGCTTCGCGGCCAGTTCTTCCGCCTTGGCGTTGCGCTGGCGCGCGCGCTCGATGGCTTCCCATTCCACGCCGTTGTGGTCGACGAAGCCGGCGTCCTCGCTGGCGATGACCGCGCGCTTGAGCGTGTCGTTGATCTGCCAGTAGGGCACCCACTCCTGCCGCCAGCCGCCGCCGCGGCCTTCATGAACGGCGATCTGGAAAGCCTCGGAGCGCTGGAAGGCGGTGCTCTGCGGATCGACCACAGCCATCGCCGCGATGCGCGCCACGAAGAAGAGCTGCAGGGCCAGGCCCGCCACCGCGAGGCAGGCGATCAGGCGCAGCACGGCCTTCATTTATTTCAGCTCGGCCCGGATCTCGGCCAGCACCTGTGCCGAAGGCGGCCGGACGCCGCGCCAGATCTCGAAGGACTCGGCCGCCTGCTCGACCAGCATGCCCAGCCCGTCGCGCGCCACCGCGCCGTGCGCTTCGGCCCAGGCCATGAAGCCGGCGGCGGCGGGGCCGTACATCATGTCGACCGCGAGCCCGCCTTCGCGCAGCACGCTGGCCTTCACCGGCACCGCGTCGCCCGCAAGGCTGGAGGCGGTGGCGTTGACCACCACGTCGAAGGCGCCCGGCACTTCGTCGAGTGCCCAGGCTTCGAGCGATGCGCCGTGGCGCAGCGCGATGGCCGCATGGCGGCGCACCAGCTCGACGGCCTTGTCCACGGTGCGGTTCGCGACCACGACGCGCGAGGCGCCTGCGTCGAGCAGCGGCCCCAGCACGCCGGCAGCGGCGCCGCCCGCGCCGATCAGCAGCAGCGCCTTGCCCTGCAGCGGCACGCCCGCGTTTCGCACGATGTCGTTGACCAGGCCGATGCCGTCGGTGTTGTCCGCACGAATGCCGCCATCGGCCTCGAAGCGCAGCGTGTTGACCGCCTGCGCGAGAAGGGCGCGCTCGCTGGTGTGCTGCGCGAGCGCCGCGGCCTCGAACTTGAATGGCACGGTGATGTTGCAGCCGAGCGCGGCGTCGCCGCGCTCGGCTGCTTCGCGGCGGAAGGCTGCGATGCCCTCGGCGAAGGCACCGAGCGGAATGAGCCGCCGGCCGTATTCCAACTGCTGGCCGCACAGCTGCGCAAAGCGCGCGTGGATGCGGGGCGAGCGGCTGTGCTCGACGGGGTTGCCCATGACGCAGTACAGGTCCATGGTGTCTGCCTTTTCTGGTTGCGCCTGCCGTTGCGGTGCGGCTATTTTCCGGATTCCGGTTACTGCGAGGAGAGTTCGACCGAGCCGTCGTGCGAGAAGCGGAAGTGCGGGCGGATCACGATCTGGTCCGCGTGCTCCTTGCGCATCGCGTCGGTGAAGGTGCCGAAGTTGCCCACGCTCGCGACGATGGCCTGGGCCCGCTTGTCGAGCACGGCCTGGCCCGAGCTTTCGTCGATCACGGTCGAGAGCAGCCGGCCATCGAAGTTGACGGTGATGGTCATGGTGAGCTCGCCGTAGAGCTTCTTGCCGGCCAGCGTCGGGAAGTTGGCCGTTCCCTGCGCTTCCACCCGGCGGCGCAGCGAATCGACGTAGGTGGCGAAGGCGGCCTCGCGCGTGAAGGGGCTGAGGTAGCGCTTCTTGGGACGCGCGTTCTCCTCGTTCACGCGGCGCTCGATCTCGGCCAGCAGGTTGATCATCTGGCGGCGCTTTTCCTCCTGCGCCTTGGCCTCGGCCGGATCGCCGGCGTTGCGCGGATCGGGCGCGGGCATCGCGGCCAGGTCGCGCTTGAGCTGGGTGAGCATCTGCATCTGCTCGGCCTGCATGGCGTCTACCTTGCGCTGCGCGTCCTCGAACGAGTCGCCCACGGTGGTGAAGCTCGACGGCGGCAGCGGGCTGGTGGCGCGGCCCTTGTCGAGGTCGCCGCCGCCCGCGAGCGAGGTCTGCGCGCGCAGCCGCGCGGCGGGGTCGGGCCGGTCGTTGGTCCTGGTGTTGACCAGGATCACCTCCAGCGGCGTGTCGCTGAAGACCTTGTTGAAGGATTCGGGATCGACGAATCGCACCGTGAGCAGCGCGGCGTGCACAACGACCGACACGCCCAGTGCGATCTGCAGCGTGCTGAGGTCCTTGAAGTTCATTCTCTAGACTCCTCCAGGGGCCGCATTTCTCCGGACGATCCGCCGGGGTTCATGCAGGCGTGTTTTCTTCGGGTGCTGCCTCGCTGTCGTTCAGGTCGACGGCGATGGCGATCGGGCCCGCAACCACTTCTTCCTCGCCGTCGTCGCCTTCCTCCTCGGCGGAGGCGCCGGCCTTCGGCGCGTCGAGGCGCTCGAGCACCGTGCCGCTCACGTCGAGGGCGATCTCGTCGATCTCGCCGAGCTTCACGCGCAGGCGCGCGCCGCGCTCCTGCTGCCCGGCCACGGGGAACACCAGCGGCAGGGTGTCGGCACGCACGAGCGCGCCGTTGGGCATGTCCTTGATGACGGTGGCCTCCAGCTCGGTGATGCCCTGCTGCTGCAGGTACTTCAGCGTCCAGAAGCGCTCCATGCCGCCCTGGTAGGCGTTGTACGCGGTGTAGGCCGCGTCGAAGCCCGAGAGAATCGAGAACAGGTCTGCGTCCTTCGGCTTGAAGGGCGCGGCCAGCGCGGCGGTCTTGCCGTGGCGTGCGGCGGCGATGATCTGCCACTGGTTCACCAGGTCGGTGTAGCGGCGCAGCGGCGAGGTGCTCCAGGCGTAGCTCTTCACGCCCAGGCCTGCGTGCGGCAGCGCGCGCGTGCCCATGCGCACCTTGATGCCGGGCGCGAGGCTGGCCTGGCTGCGGTAGAGACCCGGCACGCCGAGCTCGCCGAGCCAGCCGCCCCAGCTGCTGTTGGCCAGGATCATGGCTTCGGACACGATCAGGTCGAGCGGTGCGCCGCGCTGGCGCGTGCTGATCTGGACCTGCTCGCCGCCGGTGGGCTCGGCGCCGTCGTTGCCGACGAGGCGGAAGTTGTAGTCAGGCCGGTTGAAGCTCTCGGGTTTGCCGCGCACGACCTCGCGCTGCGCCTTCAGCTGCTTCGCCAGGCGGAACAGGAACGACAGGGGCGCGCGCATGCGGGCCGCGGCGTCGGGTGTGCTGTCGGCATTGAAGGCGGCGTCTTCCAGCCACTGCTGCGTGACGACGGTGTCGAGCTGGTCGTGGCGCAGGTTGGCCACGATCGGCACGCGCTCCAGTTTCGTCTCGGTGCCCTGCAGCTCCAGCGTGGCTTCGTCGAAGCGCGCGTAGAGCGACACGGCCGGGCGGTCGCCGCCTTCGAGCAGCGTGTAGGTGTCGACCACCTCGTCGGGCAGCATCGTGATCTTGTAGCCCGGCATGTAGACCGTGGACATGCGCGCACGCGCCACGTTGTCGATCGGGCTGCCGGGCGTCAGCGCGAGCGCCGGCGCGGCGATGTGGATGCCGACCGTGACGGTGCCGCTGCCCAGCCCCTGCACGGAGAGCGCGTCGTCGATTTCGGTGGTCTGCGAATCGTCGATGGAGAAGGCCTGCACGCCCTCTGCCAGCGGCAGGTCGTCGGCGATGGCGGGCGCCGCGAGCGCGGGGAAGCCGGTGCCCTTGGGGAAGTTCTCGAACAGGAAGCGGCGCCAGTGGAACTGGTAGGGCGAGTCGATGGCGCCGGCGCGTTCAAGCAGGTCGAGCGGCGGACGCTGCGTGGCGCGCGCGGCCTCGACCACGGCCTTGTATTCGGGGGCGTTCTTGTCGGGGCGGAAAAGAATCTTGTAGAGCTGTTCGCGCACGGGAGCCGGGCACACGCCCTCGGCGAGCTGCGCCGCCCACTCGGCGATCTGCGCCTGGATGGCCTTCTTCTTCTCGATGGCGGCCAGCGCCTGCTGCACGATCTCGGCCGGCGCCTTCTTGAAGCGGCCCTTGCCGGCGCGGCGGAAGTAATGCGGCGCCTCGAAGAGCGCGAACAGGGCGGCGGCTTGCTGGGCGAGCGAGGGCTTCTCGCTGAAATACTCGGCGGCCAGCTCGGCGAAGCCGAATTCGCCCTCGGGCGCGAACTCCCAGGCGAGATCGAGGTCCATGCCGGCGGCGAGCGCGCGCCCTTCGGCGATCAGGTCGGCGGGCGACGGCTTCTCGAAACGAAGGACGATGTTGGCGCCCTTGACCTTGACGCGCTTGCCGGTGTCGAGCTCGACCTGCGCCGATGCTTCGGCCTCCGACAGCACGCGGCCGCCGAGGTACTTGCCGGCTTCTTCAAACAATACAAACATCCGTCGATTGTCCCACGCGGAGTTGGGCTCACCCCCAGGCTTGCCCACTTCGTGTGGCCTCCCACCCCCTTCCGGGGGCGACACCTGCAGCCCGGCGAAGCCGGTTCTGCGGTGTCCTGGAAATTCAAACGGGGTTGATGAAGGCCATCACGTCGTCCAGGTGGGCCTTTTCGAAGTCGGACAGGGCATGGTCGCCGCCTTCGAGCAGCTTGATGTTGCTGTCGGGGTAGCGTGCCGACATCTCGTGCCAGTCGAGCGCCTCGTCGCCCTTGGCGATGATGGCGAACACGCGCTCGGGCCGGGTGAGCGGGCCGACCTCCATGGCGCGCAGCTCGTGGATGTATTCGGGGCGGAAATAGAAATGCTCGGCCGGGTCGTGCCAGGCGGTCTGGTCGCCGATGTAGAGCATGAGGTCGCGCGCGGGGTGCACGGCCGGGTTCAGCAGCACCGCGCGGCAGCGCGTCATGCCGGCCACATAGGTGGCGTAGTAGCCGCCCAGCGACGAGCCCACCACGGCCATCGACTTGCGCGGCCAGTGCGCGATGCCCTTCATCACCATGTCGATGGCATCGTGCGGCGACGGCGGCAGCTGCGGACACCACCATTGCAGGTTCGGATGCCGCCGCGCGACGCGATCCGCGACGATCCGGGCCTTGGTCGAACGAGGCGAAGAGCGGAAGCCGTGCAGGTAGAGCAGGTGGGTTGTTTGCGGATCCATGCGAGGAAAGGAAGGGCGGTGCGGCGGTGGTGCCTCGCTTGCCGGGAACGGGTAATTCTGCATGAGGTCTGTTCTCGCGAGGCCGCTTCCGACATACAAAAACCGGCTGGTCGGGTTCGTCGGCAAGGCCGCAGCCTGCCGGGGCCCGGGGCGCACCGGCGTTCCGCATGCTCCTGCGCCTGGGGGCATGCCGCGCATCTGGAATTCGAAAGTACTCAGGCTGAGTTCGCTGCGGTGCAAATCGCCTACATTCCGGTTACTTCGCTCGCCCGGGCTGCAGGAATGTGCCCGGAAAAAAGCGGCCAGAGTTTCAAGCAAAGCCTGTTGGCGCACATATCCCATGAACGAGGGATGTGCGCATGGATGCCCCATGCTCGCCGAGGCTTATGCTCGGAGGAATGAACATTGAGGCTCAGGACGACGCGTCGCTACGCCGCTGGGGCGTGCTCGTGGTCGAGGACGACAGTCGCGCGCGCGCCTTTTTCGAGGCGAGCGTGCAGCGCAGCCCGCGCCTTTTCTGGCTCGGCAGCGCGGGTACCGTGCAGGAGGCGCTGGGCTGGCTCTCGCGCACGACCACCATTCCCGACGTGTTGCTGGTCGACCTCGGCATGCCCGACGGCACCGGGCTCGACGTGATCCGCGAGGCGGTCTCGCGTTTTCCTGGCTGCGAACCGCTGGTTGTGTCGGTCTTCGGGGATGAGGAAAACGTTCTCGCGAGCATCGAGGCCGGCGCCGTGGGCTACATCCACAAGGACGCCGCGCCCGAGGACATCGCGCAGACCATCGTCGAGATGAAGGCCGGCGCCTCGCCGATCTCGCCCATGATCGCGCGGCGCGTGCTCGCCAAGTACCGCAGCCTGCAGACTGCGGCGCCTTCCGGCACCACGCCGGGCTCGGCGCCCGAGGCCGCCGCCGAGGAAGCCGACCGCGGCCTGCTCTCGGCGCGCGAGCACGAGGTGCTGACGCTGATCGCTCGCGGTTTCTCCTATGCCGAGATCGCCCGGCTCAAGGGCCTGAGCGTGCACACGGTGCAGACCCACATCAAGAATCTCTACGGAAAGCTCGCGGTGCATTCCAAGAGCGAGGCCGTCTTCGAAGCGACGCGTCTCGGCCTGTTGTCTCATCCGGGCTGAGCGCAGATGCGGCCGAACCGGGTGTCGCTGGTGATGTCGTGGCTGGCGATGCTCCTGATGGGCCTCGCCGGCCTTTTCGGCGCCTGCGGCGTTTCCGTCGCGTCCGCCGCCGAGGCGCCGATCGAACTGCGCCAGGGTACCGTGACGACCACGGTCGACGGCGTCACGCGCACCGAGCCGGTCGAGCTTTCCTACCACTGGGACCGGCAGCACAACGGACGCCCCGGCACGGCCAGCTTCGACCTGCCGTTCACGCTCGAGGCCGAGCCCGAGACGCCGTGGGGCATCTTCATTCCGCGCGTGGGCAACGTCTTCGAGGTGCAGCTCAACGACGCGCTGCTGCAGACCTACGGCGACATGAAGCGCAACAACGACGCCGACTACGCAAAGGCGCCCATCTACGTGCCCGTGCCCGGCAAGCTGCTGCGCAAGGGCGACAACCTGCTGCAGATCCGGCTGCACGCCGACACCGCCCGCCTCGCGGGGCTGTCGCAGGTGGTCGTCGGGCCGGCCGCGTCGGTTCGCAACGAGCTCTTCGAGAGCGCCAACGCTTGGCGCTTCACCGGCTCGGTGCTGCTGATGGCCTTCAGCCTGATCGTGGGCGGCATCGCGCTGGCGCTGTGGCTGACGCAGCTCGACGTCGATGCAAACGGCATGCCGCGGCGCGTGGCCATCTATTTCTGGGCCGCGCTGGCGGAGTTCTTCTGGGCGGTGCGCATGGCCGACGGGCTGGTCGCCGAGCCGCCGCTGTCCTGGGGGCCGTGGGGCGTGCTGATGGCTGCCTGCTACGCCGGCTGGGCGGCCGCCTCCATGATGTTCGTCTACCACCTCGCGGGCTGGGCGAACGAGCGGCGCCACCGCTGGGTGCGCTGGCCGGTGGCCGGCGTGGTGGTCGGCACGGTGCTGTTCAGCGCGCTCTCGCTGCAGCGGGACGAGCCGGCCTGGTTCACCGCCTGGCTCGCCGTGGAGCTCGTGTTCGTCGCCGCCTTCGTCGGCGCCTTCGCCCTCGCCACGCTGCGCCACCCGAACGACGACCGCCTGCTGATGGCCGGCGCCGCGCTGGTCACGGTGGCATTCGCCGCGCGCGACTGGCTGGTGGTCCGCCTGAGCGACGCCTACGGCGAGACCACCTGGGTGCGCTATTCGTCGGTGTTCTTCGGCGCGGTGCTGCTCCTGATCGTGCTGCGGCGCTTCCGTGCGGCGGCCGTGCAGGCGCGCGGCTCTGTCGCGGCCCTGGCCGAGAGGGTGGCGCAGCGCGAGCGCGAACTGGCGGCCACCTATGCCGAGCTCGAGGCCGCGGCGCAGGTGCAGGCGCGCACCCACGAGCGCGAGCGCATCCTGCGCGAGATGCACGACGGCGTGGGCTCGCACATCAGCTCGGCCATCCGCCAGCTGCAGTCGGGCCAGAGCAGCTCGGGCGACCTGCTGCGCACGCTGCGCGATTCGCTGGACCAGCTCAAGCTGCAGATCGATTCCATCCACCTGCCGCCGGGCGACGTGGGCGCGCTGCTCGCGGCGGCGCGCTACCGGCTGGAGCCCAGGCTGGCGTCCTCGGGCATCGAGTTCGAGTGGGCGGTGGACGAGGTGGAGCCGGTGGAGGGGCTGGACGCGCACGGCATGCGGCAACTGCAGTTCCTGCTGTTCGAGTCGATCTCCAACGTGCTGCGCCACGCCGAGGCCACCGTGCTGCGCTTCGAGGCCGGCATGAAGGGCAAGACGGTGCAGCTGCGGGTGATCGACAACGGCAAGGGCTTCGACACCACCAGGGTCATGCCGCGTTCGCTGGCGGAGCGCTCCGGGGCCATCGGGGCCCGGCTGACGGTCGAAAGCCGACCGGGGCGCACGGTCGTTCAGCTCGAATTCGATTGAGGGGGCCGGTGGGGCTGGGATAATCCGCCCTCATGTCCGCCGTGTTCAATCAGCCCTCCCTGGCGCGTCGAATTGCGCCCATCTTCCAGGGCTTCGACGGCTTTCTGGCCTTCGCCGTGCTGCTGCTCGCCTTCGCCGGGCTGCTCACCATGTATTCATCGGGCTACGACCACGGAACCCGTTTCGTCGACCATGGCCGCAACATGCTGTTGGCCGGCTTCATCATGTTCGTGGTGGCGCAGGTGCCGCCGCAGCGGCTGATGCTCGCGGCCGTGCCGCTCTACACGATGGGCGTGGCGCTGCTGGTGGCGGTGGCGCTCTTCGGCATCACCAAGAAGGGCGCCCAGCGCTGGATCAACGTGGGCGTGGTGATCCAGCCCAGCGAAATCCTGAAGATCGCCATGCCGCTGATGCTGGCCTGGTGGTTCCAGCGGCGCGAGGGCCAGCTCAGGCCGCTCGACTTCGTGGTGGCGACGATGCTGCTGGCGGTGCCGGTGGGGCTCATCATGAAACAGCCCGACCTGGGCACCTCGCTGCTGGTGCTGGCGGCGGGGCTGTCGGTGATCTTCTTCGCGGGGCTGCCCTGGAAGCTGATCGTGCCGCCGGTGGTGATCGGCGCGGTGGCCATCACGCTGATCGTGGGCTTCGAGTCGCGGCTGTGCGCCGACGGCGTCGACTGGCGCGTGCTGCACGACTACCAGAAGCAGCGCGTGTGCACGCTGCTCGACCCGAGCAAGGATCCGCTGGGCAAGGGCTTCCACATCATCCAGGGCATGATCGCCATCGGCTCGGGCGGGGTGGGCGGCAAGGGCTTCATGCAGGGCACGCAGACGCACCTCGAATTCATTCCCGAGCGCACCACCGACTTCATCTTCGCCGCCTATTCCGAGGAATTCGGGCTCATGGGCAACCTGGCGCTGATCTCGGCCTTCATCCTGCTGATCTTCCGGGGACTGGTCATCGCAGCCAACGCCGGGACGCTGTTCTCGCGCCTGCTGGCCGGGGCGGTGACGATGATCTTCTTCACCTACGCCTTCGTGAACATGGGCATGGTCAGCGGCATCCTGCCGGTTGTGGGCGTGCCGCTGCCCTTCATCAGCTATGGCGGCACCGCGATGGTGACGCTGGGGCTGGGGCTGGGCATCCTGATGTCCATCGCCCGGGCGAGGAGGCTCGCCCAGAACTGAGCGCGGACGGGGGGCGAGCCATAGAATCCTGAAATGATCTCTCGCGAACCCACCATCGAGCGCCTTGCCACGGCGCAACAGCTCCTTCTCACGCCGTTCGGCCTCGACGAATCGCACCTGAGCAAGGCCCTCGCCGAGATCACCGCGCACCGGGTGGACGACGCCGACCTGTACTTCCAGTACACCCGCAGCGAGGGCTGGAGCCTCGAGGAAGGCATCGTCAAGACCGGCAGCTTCAGCATCGACCAGGGCGTCGGCGTGCGAGCGGTCAGCGGCGAGAAGACCGCCTTCGCCTACTCCGACGACATTTCCGAGGCCTCCCTGCTCGATGCGGCGCGCACGGTGCGCTCCATCTCTTCCGCGGGCCGCGCCGGCAAGGTGAAGACGGCGCCCCGCAAGATCGCCTCCAGCCGCTCGCTCTACCAGGGCATCGACCCCATCGCCACGCTCGACAGCACAGCCAAGGTGAAGCTGCTCGAGAAGGTCGAGAAGCTCGCCCGCTCGCGCGACCCGCGCGTGGCGCAGGTGATGGCGGGGCTGGCCAGCGAGTACGACGTGGTGCTCGTTGCCCGCGCCGACGGCACGCTGGCCGCCGACGTGCGGCCGCTGGTGCGCCTGTCGGTCACCGTGATCGCCGAGCAGAACGGCCGCCGCGAGATCGGCTCCGGCGGCGGTGGCGGGCGCTTCGGCCTGGCGTATTTCTCCGACGAGCAGATCGCCGAGTACGTCGACCATGCCGTGAAGGCGGCGCTGACCAACCTCGACGCGCGCCCGGCCCCGGCCGGCGAAATGACGGTGGTGCTGGGCTCCGGCTGGCCCGGCATCCTGCTGCACGAAGCCATCGGCCACGGGCTGGAGGGCGACTTCAACCGCAAGGGATCGAGCGCGTTCTCGGGCCGCATCGGCCAGCGCGTGGCGGCCAAGGGCGTGACGGTGCTCGACGACGGCACCATCGCCGACCGCCGCGGCTCGCTCAACGTCGACGACGAGGGCAACGCCAGCCAGCGCAACGTGCTGATCGAGGACGGCATCCTCAAGGGCTACATCCAGGACGCGCTCAACGCGCGCCTCATGAAGGTCAAGCCCACCGGCAACGGCCGCCGCGAAAGCTATGCCCACGTGCCGATGCCGCGCATGACCAACACCTACATGCTCGGCGGCGACAAGGAACCCGACGAAATCGTCGCGAGCATCAAGAAGGGCCTGTACGCCACCAACTTCGGCGGCGGGCAGGTCGACATCACCAGCGGCAAGTTCGTGTTCTCGGCCAGCGAGGCCTACTGGGTCGAGAACGGCAAGATCCAGTACCCGGTGAAGGGCGCGACCATCGTGGGCAACGGCCCCGACGCGCTCACCCGCGTGACCATGATCGGCAACGACATGGCGCTCGACTCCGGCGTGGGCACCTGCGGCAAGGAAGGCCAGAGCGTGCCCGTGGGCGTCGGCCAGCCCACCCTGCGCATCGACGGCCTGACTGTAGGTGGAACGGCTTAGGACTTTCGGCACTTGTGGACTGTTTCCTCCCGTTGCTAAGCTGCGCTCCTTTTTTTGCGAAGAACGCATTCAAGGAGCATTTCGATGGGGAACAGGATCAATTCGCCCGCCGTTCTGTGGGCCGTGACCGCCGTGGTGGCGGTGGCCTCCGCCGGTTGCGCATCCCGCGGCAGTTCTGGTAGCCAGCCCGCGGCGGCGCCCGCACCCGCGGCGGCGGCTGCGGCACCTGCCGCGCGCGGCGGAGCCAAGGCCGGCATGGACGCCCAGGGCAACGTGATCGACTCCTCCAAGGTCGAGGCCGGCAGCGGCCGCACCGTCAAGGGCCTGAACGGCTACGAAGGCGAGATCACCGGCAATCCGGCGCGTAACAGCAAGTTCGCGCGCCTGCAGATCGGCATGAGCGCCCGGCAGGTCACCGACATCGCCGGCCAGCCCACCGATCAGGGCGCATATGTAACCGGCAAGGCCTTCATTCCCTTCTATTTCGGCAGCGACCGCCATCGTTTCGAGATGACCTACAAGGGCCAGGGCCGCCTGATCTTCGCGGGCGGCGGCATGGGTGACTATTCCTCCGGCAACCTGATCTGGATCATCCACAACCCCAACGAATCGGGCTACCGGTAAACAACAGCGAGCCCGGTCCCTTGACCGGGTTTCGCTTTTCCGTGCTACATTGCCACCCCATGTCCGCTGTCCGCGCTTACTTTTTTGCCTACTTTTGGTTCCCGGTTTCCGGCGGACGAGAGGCGAGCGCGTAAGCAGCACACACGAATACCCTCCCAGAACCGCCGGTGGCCTCAAGCCCCGGCGGTTTTTTCTTGTCCCCTCGATTCCAACTCCAGCAGCACACAAGGAAGAAGCACCATGAGCACGAACAACTCCCCCGCCAGCGACAGCTGGTATGCGCGCGTCGAAAAAACCAGCAAGACCGACGACGAACGCATCAAGGACATCAACGTGCTCCCCCCTCCAGAACACCTCATCCGCTTCTTCCCCATCCGCGGCACCGCGGTCGAGACGCTGATCGAGGACACCCGCGGACGCATCCACAACATCATGGCCGGCAAGGACGACCGGCTGCTGGTGATCATGGGCCCGTGCTCGATCCACGACCCGGCCGCCGCGCTCGAATACGCCCGGCGCCTGAAGGCCGAGCGCGAGAAATACGCCGGCACGCTGGAGATCGTGATGCGCGTGTACTTCGAGAAGCCGCGCACCACGGTCGGCTGGAAGGGCCTCATCAACGACCCGTACCTGGACGAGAGCTTCCGCATCGACGAAGGCCTGCGCATCGCGCGCCAACTGCTGATCGACATCAACCGCATGGGCCTGCCGGCGGGCAGCGAGTTCCTCGACGTGATCTCGCCGCAGTACATCGGCGACCTGATTTCCTGGGGCGCCATCGGCGCGCGCACCACCGAAAGCCAGGTGCACCGCGAACTCGCCTCGGGCCTGTCGGCGCCCATCGGCTTCAAGAACGGCACGGACGGCAACATCCGCATCGCCACCGACGCCATCCAAGCGGCGGCGCGCGGCCATCACTTCCTGTCGGTGCACAAGAACGGCCAGGTCGCGATCGTGCAGACCAACGGCAACCGCGACTGCCACGTGATCCTTCGCGGCGGCAAGGCGCCCAACTACGACGCCGCCAGCGTCGAGGCCGCCTGCAAGGACCTTGAAGCCGCCAAGCTGCCGCCCACGCTGATGGTCGACTGCAGCCACGCCAACAGCTCCAAGCAGCACCAGAAGCAGATCGACGTGGCCAAGGACATCGCCGCTCAGATCGCTGACGGCTCCAAGCGTGTCTTCGGCGTGATGGTCGAAAGCCACCTGCAGCCGGGCGCCCAGAAGTTCACGCCGGGCAAGGACCAGCTCTCGGGTCTCGAATACGGCAAGAGCATCACCGACGCCTGCCTGGGCTGGGAAGACTCGGTGCAGGTGCTGGACACGCTGTCGCAGGCGGTCAAGCGCCGCCGGGGCTGAGGAGGCTGCTCCTCAGAGCATCGCTGCCAGGTCGGGCCAGTGGTGCCGCATCGACGCAGCCTCGTCGCTGTCGGACGGCACCAGGGAGAAATCGGCGAAGTCGAAGCCCGGCCCGACCATGCAGGCGACCAGCGTGTAGTCGCCCGAGCTGTGGCTCTGGATCGGCTGCGCCGCCTGCCACTGGCCGGCGGGCACCACGTGCTGGGGGCGAGTGCCATGGATGTCGACCGGGCCCAGCCGCGTGTGCGCCGGCGCGGTCCGCATCGCGGCGTCGCAGGTCCACAGCGCGAGCGGCACGCCTTCGAGGTGCACCCAGACTTCGTCGGACAGCACCCGGTGCCAGCGCGAATGCTGGCCCGCCTCGAGCAGGTAATAGATGCTGGTCAGCGCGCTGCGCGGCGGGCGGCCATCGGCCGGCGTGACGCTCGATGTGGAGCGGAACACCTCGGCGTACCAGCCCCCTTCGGGGTGCGGTTGGAGCTTCAGGGTCTCGACCAGTTCGCGGGCTCGGGCGATTGGCATGGCGGTCATGATGTGGCCGCCGCGCGCAGGGCCGCAAGCAGTTTGTCGTGCACGCCGCCGAAGCCGCCGTTGCTCATGCAGACGATGTGATCGCCCGGCCGGGCCGCGGCGACGATCTGCTTCACCAGCGGCTCGATGGCCCCCGCGACCTGCGCGCGATCGCCCATCGGCGCGAGCGCGGCGGCCACGTCCCAGTCGAGGCCGGCCGTGTGGCAGAACGACAGGTCGGCCGATTCCAGGCTCCACGGCAACTGCGCCGCCATGACGCCCAGCTTCATCGTGTTGCTGCGCGGTTCGAAGGCAGCGAGGATGCGCTCACTTTTGCGGCCAGCGTCGTCCAACTTCTTGCGCAGGCCGTCGAGCGTGGTGCGGATCGCGGTGGGGTGGTGGGCGAAGTCGTCGTAGACCGTGATCGCGCCGCCGTTGCCTTCGACCGTGCCGCGCAGCTCCATGCGCCGGCGCACGTTGCGGAAGCTGCCGAGCGCCCGGGCCGCGTCGGCCGGCGCCACGCCCACATGCTCGGCCGCGGCAATGGCGGCCAGCGCATTCATCTGGTTGTGCAGTCCGGAAAGCTCCCATTCGACCCGGCCGACCGCCTCGCCGCGCAGCAGCACCTCGAAGGCGTCGTGGGTGCCGCGTGCCTGCCACTCGCCGCCCGCGCCGAAGCGCGCGAGTTCGCTCCAGCAGCCCTGGGCCAGCACGCGCTGCAGGCTTTCCTCGGTGGCGTTCACCACCAGCCGGCCGGTGCCGGGCACGGTGCGCACGAGGTGGTGGAACTGGCGTTCGATGGCGGCAAGGTCGTCGAAGATGTCCGCGTGGTCGAACTCCAGGTTGTTCAGCACCGCGGTGCGCGGCCGGTAGTGCACGAACTTGCTGCGTTTGTCGAAGAAGGCCGTGTCGTACTCGTCGGCCTCGATGACGAAGGCAGGGCCGTCGCCCAGCCGGGCCGAGACGCCGAAGTCCAGCGGCACGCCGCCCACCAGGAAGCCGGGGGACTTGCCGCCCTTTTCAAGGATCCAGGCGAGCATCGAGGTGGTGGTCGTCTTGCCGTGGGTGCCAGCCACCGCCAGCACATGGCGGCCCAGCAGAACGTGTTCGGCCAGCCACTGCGGGCCGCTGGTGTAGGGCTTGCCGGCGTCGAGGATGGCTTCCATCAGCGGGAACTTGGGACTGCCGTCGGCCAGCCGCGCGCGGGAGACCACGTTGCCGACCACGAACATGTCAGGGGCCAGCGAGAGCTGGTCGGCACCGAAGCCCTCAATCAGGTCGATGCCGAGGGCGCGCAGCTGGTCGCTCATCGGGGGGTACACGCCGGCGTCGCAGCCCGTGACCCGGTGGCCGGCTTCACGGGCGAGGGCGGCCACTCCGCCCATGAAAGTGCCGCAGATACCCAGGATATGAATGTGCATCGGTCGATTCTAGGTAAGCGGTGTGCAGGCCCTTCGGCGGGGCCGCCCGTTTGTCCCGTGCCGCGTACTGATGTTCATGTGAGGGGCGCCTACTGCGGGCAAAATGCCCCGATGGACACGTCCAAGCGTGAAATCGCCGCTGCCGCAGCCCGCCTCGTCGTGGAGGAGGGGCTCGAATACGGCCCGGCCAAGCGGCGGGCCTTGCGCGACCTGGGGCTTTCGACGCGCACCGCGCTGCCGAACAACGACGAGGTCGAAGCCGAGGTGCGCGAGTACATTGAGCTCTTCTGCGCCGACACGCAGCCACAGGAATTGCACGCATTGCGCCTGCTCGCGCTCGAATGGATGGAGCGCATGGCTGTCTTCCGCCCTCATGTGGGTGGCGCCGTCTGGCACGGAACGGCCACGCGGCTGTCAGACATTTATATTCAGTTGTTCTGCGATGATCCCAAATCGGCGGAGATAGCCCTGATCGATCACCACGTGGACTACGAACCGCGCATGGTGACCGGCTTCCACGGCGAGCAGGTCGAGGCCCTGAGCGTGCATGCGCCGAGCCGCGCGCTCGGCGAGGAAATCGGCGTGCACCTGCTTGTGTACGACCTCGACGACCTGCGCGGCGCCCTGAAGCCCGATGCCCAGGGGCGCGTGCCGCGCGGTGACCTGCCCGCATTGCGCCGACTGATTGAACGAGAAAAGGACAAGTGAATGACTTCTTCGCCCACCCGACGCGGCATGCTCTATGCCGGCGTGGCGGCCGCGGCTGCGGCGGCCGGGCTCGGCGGTGCCTGGTGGAAGGAGCGCAGTGCGGGGAGCGTTGCGGGCGGCAAGGAGATGCTCGACGCAGCCTTCTGGGCCCAGAGCTTCGAGCGTCCGGAGGGCGGTGACCTCGTCCTGTCGAGTCTGCGGGGCAAGCCGCTGCTGCTGAACTTCTGGGCGACATGGTGCCCGCCCTGCGTCGAGGAAATGCCAATGATCGACGCCTTCTTCCGTCAATATGGTGCGAATGGATGGCAAGTGATCGGATTGGCCATCGATCAGCCGAGCGCCGTGCGCAAGTTCCTGCAGCGCACGCCGGTCACCTATCCCACGGGCCTGGCCGGCCTGCAGGGCACTGAACTGGTCAAGAACCTGGGCAACACGGGCGGCGGACTGCCCTTCACACTGGTCCTGAACGCGAACGGCTCCGTGGCCGCCCGTAAAATGGGCAAGCTCGAAGCGACCGACCTGGAGACTTGGCGGCGTGAACTGGTTCATGGTTAGAATCAGTTCCTTACGCTGGCGTTAGACGCCGAACGCCGAAAATCACCGATTTTCGAACAAGTTATATCCTGAAGACCGGCACAGCCGGCACTGGAGTCCCATGGATCTGCGCAAACTCAAGACACTGATCGATCTGGTGTCCGAATCGAATATTTCCGAACTGGAAATCACGGAAACCGAAGGCAAGGTTCGCATCGTCAAGGGCGGCGGCGCCGCTCCGGTGCAGTATGTGCAAACCCTGGCCGCGCCTCAGGCCGCTGCCGCCGCGCCGGCCGCGGCCGTCAGCGCCCCGGCGGCTCCCGCCGCGGCCGCTGCGCCTGCCGCCGAGGCCGCGCCGTCCGGCCATGCGGTGAAATCGCCGATGGTCGGCACTTTCTACCGTTCGTCGAGCCCGGGCGCCCCGGCATTCGTCGAGGTCGGCAGCAAGGTCAACGAGGGCGACACCCTCTGCATCATCGAGGCGATGAAGATCCTCAACGAAATCGAGGCCGACAAGTCCGGCACCATCACCCAGATCCTCGGCGAAAACGGCCAGGCGGTCGAATACGGACAGCCGCTGTTCATCATCGAGTAAGCATGTTCAAGAAGATCCTGGTTGCAAACCGGGGGGAAATCGCCCTCCGGATCCAGCGCGCCTGCAGCGAGCTCGGCATCAAGGCCGTGATGGTCTATTCCGAGGCCGACCGCGACGCCAAGTACATCAAGCTCGCCGAAGAGGCTGTCTGCATCGGACCGGCCCCATCGGCGCAGAGCTACCTCAACATGCCGGCGATCATCTCGGCGGCCGAGGTGACCGACGCCGAGGCGATCCACCCCGGCTACGGCTTCCTGAGCGAGAACGCGAACTTCGCCGAGCGCGTGGAGCAGAGCGGCTTCCAGTTCATCGGCCCGACGCCCGACAACATCCGCACCATGGGCGACAAGGTGTCGGCCAAGCAGGCGATGATCAAGGCCGGCGTGCCCTGCGTGCCCGGCTCCGAAGGCGAGCTCTCGGACGACGCCGCCACCAACAAGCGCATCGCGCGCGCCATTGGCTACCCGGTCATCATCAAGGCCGCCGGCGGCGGCGGTGGCCGCGGCATGCGCGTGGTGCACACCGAGGCGGCGCTGGTCAACGCGATCCAGATGACGAAGGCGGAAGCGCAGGCGGCCTTCAACAATCCGGCCGTGTACATGGAGAAGTTTCTCCAGAACCCGCGCCACATCGAGATCCAGGTGCTGGCCGACAAGCACAAGAACGCCGTCTACCTCGGCGAGCGCGACTGCTCCATGCAGCGCCGCCACCAGAAGGTGATCGAGGAGTCGCCCGCGCCCGGCATCCCGCGCAAGCTGATCGAGAAGATCGGAGAGCGCTGCGCCGCGGCCTGCAAGAAGATCGGCTACCGCGGCGCCGGCACCTTCGAGTTCCTCTATGAGAACGGCGAGTTCTACTTCATCGAGATGAACACGCGCGTGCAGGTGGAGCACCCGGTGACCGAGTTCACCACCGGCATCGACATCGTCAAGACGCAGATCATGGTCGCGGCGGGTGAGCGCCTGCCGTTCACGCAGCGCCAGATCCAGATGAACGGCCACGCCATCGAGTGCCGCATCAACGCGGAAGATGCCTGGAAGTTCATTCCCTCGCCGGGCCGCATCACCATGTGGCACCCACCGGGCGGCCCGGGCGTGCGCGTCGACTCGCATGCGTACACCAACTACTTCGTGCCGCCGAACTACGACTCGATGATCGGCAAGATCATCGTCTACGGCGACACGCGCGAGCAGGCGATGGCGCGCATGCGCACGGCGCTGAACGAGACGGTGATCGAAGGCATCCAGACCAACATCCCGCTGCACCGCGAGCTGATGGTCGACGCCAAGTTCATGAGCGGCGGTACCAACATCCACTATCTGGAAGAGTGGCTGGCCGCACACAAGCGCTGAGCCTGGAACATCGCGATGTTTGAACTTCGCCTCATGGCGCCGGAAGACCGGGTTGAGACGCTGTGCGAAGCGCTCGATGCGCTCGACGCATTGAGCGTGTCGGTGGAAGACGCCGACGCGCAGACCGATGCGGAGCAGGCGCTGTTCGGCGAGCCGGGCATGCCGCCGCCCAAGGAGGGCTGGCAGCGTTCGCGCGTGATCGCGCTCTTTCCCGACGAGGCGCAGGCCAAGGACGCCGCTTCGGTGCTCGCGCTGCAGGACTTCTTTGACGAAGGCTGCGAAGTGCTCGGCATCGCGACGGTGCCCGAGCAGGACTGGGTGCGCCTGACGCAATCGCAGTTCGCGCCCGTCGAAGTCACGCCCGAGTTCTGGATCGTGCCGACCTGGCATGAGCCGCCCGAGCAGGCCAGGCAGGTCATCAGGCTCGATCCGGGCCTGGCCTTCGGCACCGGTACGCATCCCACCACGCGCATGTGCCTGCGCTGGATCGCGACGCGAGGCGAGGGGGCCCTGGCCGGCAGGCGCGTGCTCGACTACGGCTGCGGCTCCGGCATCCTGGCGATCGGCGCGGCGAAGTTCGGCTCCACCGACATCGATGCCGTCGACATCGACGAAGCAGCGGTCTCCTCGACCGTGCTCAACGCCGAAGCCAACGGCGTGAAGCTCAAGGCCGGCCTGCCTGACGCCGCCAAGGGCGAATACGACATCGTGCTGGCCAACATCCTGGCCACGCCGCTCAAGCTGCTCGCGCCGCTGCTGCGCGGCCATGTGAAGGCGGGCGGCTCGCTCGTCATGGCCGGCATCCTCGAACGCCAGGCCGACGAACTGAAGGAAGCCTACGCACCGTACGCGGTGCTCGAAGTCAGCGACAGCGAGGACGGCTGGATCCTCATGACGGCCCGCTGCTGAGCTGCTGCGGCGCACGCGGCCGGTTTCTTGCGTGGCCTTGAGCCCCTCGCGCGGCGAGGGCCCAACCCTACAATCGCCCGGTCATGAGTCTCGTCACGCGCTGCCCTGCCTGCACCACCACCTTCAAGGTGGTGCGCGACCAGCTTCGCATCTCGGATGGCTGGGTGCGCTGCGGCCGTTGCAGCAACGTGTTCGACGCGACGCTCGACCTGCACGAGACATCCGAAGGGACCGGCGGGACAGCGGTTGCGCCTGGTGCGTCGCCGGCGGTGCAGGGCAGTGGCTTCATGCCGGGGCTGGTCGAGCAGCCTGCTGCGGAGCCGGCGCCTTCGCCCGAGCCTCCCACGCCTTCGCCTGCACCGGAACCCTTGCCCCCGGCCGAGCCCGGACTCGAGGAGCCGGAGCAACCCCTGTCGTCATCCGCCGAGGATGCGGACTTCTTCGATGACGAGCCCGAGCATCAGCGCCAGCGCAAGGATTGGCTCACGGACGAGGAGCACCTGCTTCCGCCGGATGCCCTGGTGCTCGACCCCACGCCGAAGACCGTGTCGCCGCTGGTGCAGTCGCCGCCTCCTGCCCCGGCGTCGCCGCTGCCCGCGTTCTCGCTGACCCTGCCCGAGCACGGCCTCGCCGCCGACGAGCCGTGGTCCGACCTCGACGCCACGCAGCCCGCCTGGAAGCCGCCGCCGAGCACGCTGCCGCCGTTTCCGAACATCGACCTGAATCTCGCGTCTCCGCCGCCCGCGCCGCCACCACCGGCGCCGCCGCTGCCGGTTACGCCGCGCATCGTCAAGACGCGCGTGCTCATCCAGCGTGCGAGCGATGACGACGCCGCCGACGACGGTGGTGCCGCGGACGAACGCGAGCAACTGGAGAAGGAACACGACCAGGTCCAGATGCAGAAGGCGCTGCGCCGGGCTCGTGCAAAGTCGGCCAAGATCGCAAGCGCCAAGGCGCGCGAGGAGCGTGCGGCCGCGAAGGCATCGCCGGCCCTGGTGGTGCGGGAAGAGACCGAAAGCGGAGCCGACGAGCCCGATCCGGTGCTCTCGCCGATCTTCGAGCCGCCGCCGGGGCATCCCTTCGCGGAGGACGACGAGCCGCTGGAAAAGGCACCGGGCTTCTGGCAGCGCAGGGGTGTGCGGGTGCTGCTGGTCCTGCTGGCGGTTCTTGCGGCGCTGTTGCTGGTTCTGCAGATCGTTCGCCATGAACGGGACGGCATCGTCGCGCGCCAGCCCAACCTGCGGCCCACGCTTGCGGCGCTGTGCCAGTACACCGGCTGCGAGCTCGGCGCGCTGCGCCAGATCGGCGACATCGTGATCGAAGGCGCGGCCTTCGCGCGCGAGAAGAGCGGCGGCAACGACTACCGCCTGAGCTTCACCCTGCGCAACGGCGCCACGGTGCCGCTCGCGATGCCGGCCGTCGAGCTCTCGCTGCTCGACACGCAGGAGCGCGCCGTGGTGCGCCGCGTGCTGATGCCGACGGACTACGGCGCTCCGGCCGTGTTGCAGGCGCGCGCGGATCGCGCGGCCTCGCTGCCCCTGACCTTGTCCGCTTCGGAGGCGGCGGCGCTGCCGCCCGTCGCGGGCTATCGCGTCGAGGCTTTCTATCCCTGAGCGGGGCTCGTGCGCGCGTGTGTCCTTCTCGCTTTCATCCACCACTCAACACACCAACGGCTAACCATGGCAGCAGTGATTTGCGGTTCCCTCGCATTCGACACCATCATGACTTTCGAGGGCCGGTTCGCCGACCAGATCCTTCCTGATCAGTTGCACATCCTCAATGTGTCGTTCCTGGTGCCGACGCTACGCCGCGACTTCGGCGGCTGCGCGGGCAACATCGCCTACAGCCTCAATGCGCTGGGCGGCACGGCGCTGCCTATGGCCACGCTGGGCAGCGACGGCGCCACGTACCTCGAGCGCATGCGTTCGCTGGGCATCAGCACGGAGTTCGTGCGCCAGCTCGACGACACCTTCACCGCGCAGGCGATGATCATGAGCGACGTCGACAACAACCAGATCACCGCCTTCCACCCCGGCGCGATGCAGCAGGCGCACGTCACCAAGGTGGCTGCGCGCGAGGACATCAAACTCGGCATCATCGCCCCCGATGGCCGCGACGCGATGCTGCAGCACGCTGAGCAGTTCGCCGCAGCGGGCATCCCGTTCGTGTTCGATCCGGGCCAGGGCCTGCCGATGTTCGACGGCGAGGCGCTGCGCCATTTCGTCGATCTGGCGAGCTGGGTGGTGGTGAACGATTACGAAGGAAAGATGCTGTCGCAGCGCACCGGCTGGAGCCTTGCGGAGATCTCCAGGCGCGTGCGCGGCCTCGTGGTCACGCTGGCGGCCGAGGGCTGCGAGATCTGGACCGATGGCGAGCGCGAGCACGTGCCGGGCGTGGTGGCCACCGAGGTGGTCGAGCCCACGGGTTGCGGCGACGCATGGCGTGGCGCGCTGCTCTTCGGTCTGGAAAAGGGCTGGCCGCTCGCACAGTGCGCGGCGCTGGGCAACAAGGTCGGCGCGATCAAGATTGCGCAGCGTGGCCCGCAGAACTACGAGATCGATCGCAAGGCGCTGGGCGTCTGATCTTCTCTTTGAGAGAGCGCCTGGAAGGGCGATAAAGGGCGATAAAAAAAGCCCGGCACCGTGAGGTGCCGGGCTTTTTGCCTTCAAGGCCGCTGAGAAACTCAGGGCTTGCTGGCCGTGGGGAACGGCCAGGCTGCCTGGGGGTTCAGCGTCGTTTGCGCCGCAGGGGCAGGCGCTACGGCGGCAGCCTTGGCAGGAGCAGCGGCCTTGGGAGCCTTCTTCGCAGCAGGCTTCTTGGCAGCAGGCTTTTTCGCGGCTTTCTTGGCCGCAGCCTTTTTGGCAGGGGCCTTCTTGGCAGCAGCCTTCTTCGCAGGCGCCTTCTTGGCAGCGGCCTTCTTCGCCGGGGCCTTCTTGGCAGCAGCCTTCTTCGCAGGCGCCTTCTTCGCTACGGCCTTCTTGGCAGGAGCCTTCTTGGCAGCGGCCTTCTTCGCCGGTGCTGCCTTCTTCGCTGCTACCTTCTTTGCCGGAGCCTTCTTGGCAGCGACCTTCTTGGCCGGTGCCTTCTTGGCGGCTACCTTCTTGGCAGGAGCCTTCTTGGCGGCGACGGCCTTCTTAGCCGGAGCCTTCTTTGCAGCGGCTTTCTTAGCCGGAGCTTTCTTTGCAGTTGCCATTTCTATTTCTCCTTGATCAAGTTGAAAAAATCAACCTATTGAAGCACTCCACGCACGTTGGGTAACGTGAAGCGATTCATGGTGTTGGAATCTTTGCTCCAGCACCATGAACACCTGAGCCCTCGTCCATGCCGCGCTCTTCGACGCGATCGGTGGCAAAGGCAATTCTTGAATTCATTAATTCTTTTCGAAAGATTCAATCCCAGGAGAGCGCACCACCCGACTGGTATTCGATCACGCGGGTTTCGAAGAAATTGCGCTCTTTCTTCAGGTCAATCATTTCGCTCATCCACGGGAACGGATTTTCTTCGTTCGGGAAGAGCGTTTCGAGGCCGATCTGCTGTGCACGCCGGTTGGCGATGTAGCGCAGGTAGCCCTTGAACATGGAGGCGTTCATGCCGAGCACGCCACGGGGCATGGTGTCTTCGGCGTATCTGTATTCGAGCTCGACGGCACGCAGGAAGAGTGCCTTGATCTCCGCCTTGAACTCCGCCGTCCAGAGGCCGGGATTCTCGAGCTTGAGCTGGTTGATCAGGTCGATGCCGAAATTGCAGTGCATCGACTCGTCGCGCAGGATGTACTGGTACTGCTCGGCGGCGCCGGTCATCTTGTTCTGGCGGCCCAGCGCGAGAATCTGCGTGAAGCCGACGTAGAAGAAGAGGCCTTCCATCAGGCAGGCGAACACGATGAGCGACTTGAGCAGCTTCTGGTCGGCCTCGGGCGTGCCGGTGTGGAAGTTGGGGTCGCTGATGGCGTCGATGAACGGGATCAGGAACTGGTCCTTCTCGCGGATCGACGGCACTTCGTTGTAGGCGTTGAAGATCTCGCTCTCGTCCAGGCCGAGCGACTCTACGATGTACTGGTACGCGTGCGTGTGGATCGCTTCCTCGAAAGCCTGGCGCAGCAGGAACTGGCGGCATTCGGGCGCCGTGATGTGGCGGTAGGTGCCCAGCACGATGTTGTTGGCGGCCAGCGAGTCGGCGGTCACGAAGAAGCCGAGGTTGCGCTTGACGATGCGGCGCTCGTCTTCGCTCAGGCCGTTCGGATCTTTCCAGAGCGCGATGTCGCGCGTCATGTTCACTTCCTGCGGCATCCAGTGGTTGGCGCAGGTGGCGAGGTACTTCTCCCACGCCCACTTGTACTTGAACGGCACCAGCTGGTTGACGTCGGTCTGGCCGTTGATGATGCGCTTGTCCGAAGCCTTGACGCGCTGGGTGGATTGGGCGGCGACTGCGGGCGTTGCTGCTGCAGGAGCGGCGGTGGCAACCGGGCGCACCTGCGCGCCGTCATCGAGCGTGCTGAAGGTGCGGAGGGCGGGTTGCGCGACGGAAGACGAAGCCGGAGCGTCCACCGAACGGCCTGCGGGCAATCCGCCGGTCGATGCGTTGTGGTGCTGCAAACCTTGTTGCATATCCTTTGGTAAGGAGGGCTTGACTTCTTCGTCCCAGGTCAACATAGAAAAATCCAATGCTCAAATTATCGGAGTAACGATGTGAGTTGCAAAGTGCTCGTTCACATCGCACGCCATTTATGTGGTTGTTATGTTGCTCGCATGCATCGCGCGATGTCAGTCAATGCCTTGATTGATTGAACGTCGCGCGATTTCGCGAGCACCTCACTGAGTTGTTGTCGCGAGCACCGAAGCGTTTATTGGCACGCTTCGCAGGTCGGATCGTCCACGCCGCAGAACGCGATGTCGGTGGCGGGAATCGCGCTCATCTGCGCCTTTGCCGCAGCAGCAGCGGCTTCGAGCGCGCTCATGCCGGAGGAAGAAGTCGCTTCACCGTTGCCCGACGACACCGCGTTGAGGCGGCCCGACTGCACCGTCGACTTCTCTGCGTGCGTCGCGCTCTGCGTGCGCAGGTAGTACGTGGTCTTCAGGCCGCGCAGCCATGCGAGCTTGTAGGTGTCGTCGAGCTTCTTGCCCGATGCACCGGCCATGTAGATGTTCAGCGACTGCGCCTGGTCGATCCACTTCTGGCGACGCGCTGCGGCTTCCACCAGCCACGTGGTCTCGATCTCGAACGCGGTGGCGTAGAGCGCCTTCACGTCCTGCGGCACGCGGTCGATGGGGCGCAGCGAACCGTCGAAGTGCTTCAGGTCCATCACCATCACGTCGTCCCAGAGGCCCAGGCGCTTGAGGTCGCGCACCAGGTAGTGGTTGATCACGGTGAATTCGCCCGACAGGTTCGACTTGACCGAGAGGTTGCCGAAGCAGGGCTCGATCGAGGCGTCCACGCCGATGATGTTCGAGATGGTCGCGGTCGGAGCAATCGCCACGCAGTTCGAGTTGCGCATGCCGTCGGCCTTGATCTTCGAGCGCAGCGCGTCCCAGTCGAGGGTGGCCGAGCGGTCGACCTCGACGTAGCCGCCGCGCTGCTTCTCGAGCAGGTCGAGCGAGTCGATCGGCAGCACGCCCTTGTCCCACAGCGAGCCCTTGTAGCTCGAGTACTTGCCGCGTTCCTTGGCCAGCTCGGTCGAGGCCCAGTAGGCGTGGTAGCAGATGGCTTCCATCGACTCGTCGGCGAACTGCACGGCTTCCTGCGAGGCGTAGGGAATGCGCAGTTCGTACAGCGCGTCCTGGAAGCCCATCAGGCCCAGGCCGACCGGACGGTGGCGCAGGTTCGAGTCGCGCGCCTTCTTCACGGCGTAGTAGTTGATGTCGATCACGTTGTCGAGCATGCGCATCGCGGTCGACACGGTCTTCTTCAGCTTCTCCTGGTCGACCTTGCCGTCCTTCAGGTGCTGCAGCAGGTTCACCGAACCCAGGTTGCACACGGCGGTTTCGGTGTCGCTGGTGTTCAGCGTGATCTCGGTGCACAGGTTGGACGAGTGCACGACGCCGGCGTGCTGCTGCGGCGAGCGCACGTTGCAGGCATCCTTGAACGTGATCCAGGGGTGGCCGGTCTCGAACAGCATCGTGAGCATCTTGCGCCACAGGTCGGTCGCCTGGATGGTGCGGCTCGGCTTGATCTCGCCGCGGGCAGCCTTCTCTTCGTAGGCGACGTAGGCCTTCTCGAACTCGGCGCCGAACAGGTCGTGCAGGTCGGGCACGTTGGAGGGCGAGAACAGCGTCCAGGTGCCCTTTTCCATCACGCGGCGCATGAACAGGTCGGGGATCCAGTTGGCGGTGTTCATGTCGTGCGTGCGGCGGCGGTCGTCGCCGGTGTTCTTGCGCAGTTCCAGGAACTCCTCGATGTCGAGGTGCCAGGTTTCGAGGTAGGTGCAGACGGCGCCCTTGCGCTTGCCGCCCTGGTTCACGGCCACGGCCGTGTCGTTCACCACCTTCAGGAAGGGCACCACGCCCTGCGATTCGCCGTTCGTGCCCTTGATGTGGCTGCCGAGCGCGCGAACGCGGGTCCAGTCGTTGCCCAGGCCGCCGGCGAACTTCGACAGCAGCGCGTTTTCCTTGATCGACTCATAGATGCCGTCCAGGTCGTCGGGCACCGTGGTCAGGTAGCAGCTCGACAGCTGCGAGCGCAGCGTGCCGGCGTTGAACAGCGTGGGCGTGCTCGACATGAAGTCGAACGAAGACAGCACCTCGTAGAACTCGATGGCGCGCGCTTCGCGGTCGATCTCGTTGAGCGACAGGCCCATGGCCACGCGCATGAAGAAGGCCTGCGGCAGCTCGATGCGGGTCTTGCGCACGTGCAGGAAGTAGCGGTCGTACAGGGTCTGCAGGCCGAGGTAGTCGAACTGGTTGTCGCGCTCGGGCTTCAGGGCCGCGCCCAGGCGGGGCAGGTCGTACTGCAGCAGCTTCTCGTCGAGCAGGTCGTTGTCCACGCCCTTCTTGATGAACTGCGGGAAGTAGTCGGCGTAGGCGGATGCGCGTTCGGCGGGCAGCACTTCGCGGCCGATGATCTCCTTGAAGATCGTGTGCAGCAGCAGGCGTGCGGTGGCGAAGGTGTAGTCGGGATCTTTTTCGATCAGCGTACGGGCCGCCAGGATCGAGGCCTTGTAGACCTCGTCGAGCGGCACGCCGTCGTACAGGTTGCGCATCGTCTCGGCGACGATGGGAGCGGCCGTGATGCTGTCGCCCAGGCCTTCGCAGGCCGACTCGATCAGGCTCTTGAGCTCATTCAGGTCGAGCGCGACCAGCTCGCCCTTGTCCAGCACGTGCAGCGCGGGAGCGGCCGGCACTTCCTGCTCGCCCTGCTTCGAGCGCTCCTGCGTGCGGCGTTCGCGGTACAGCACGTAGGCGCGGGCGATCTCATGGTGGCCGCCGCGCATCAGGCCGAGCTCGACCTGGTCCTGCACGTCCTCGATGTGGAAGGTGCCGCCGCCCGGACGGGAACGCACCAGCGCGCGGATCACGCCCTGCGTGAGCGTGTCGACCGTCTCGCGCACGCTGGCCGATGCCGCGCCCTGCGTGCCGTGCACGGCCAGGAAGGCCTTCATCATCGCGATGGCGATCTTGTTCGGCTCGAAGGGAACGACGGCGCCGTTGCGGCGGATGATCTGGTAGTGGGCCAGGTTCTGGCCGGCGGGGGAGCCAGCAGTGTCTCGCTGCTGCTGCGACGGCGTGGAGGGGATGGCACGCGGGGTCGATTGGGGGTTCAGGGCTGTTTGCATTCGCTTCCTCTCAGTTGGCAATTCTTGTTGGATGGCGGCACCTGGCCCGGCGCCGCACCGGTGTACGGTACCGGACGGGGGACACTATATCTAGGGTGCACGGGGCGTACAACCCACTAGATGTAGCGTTTTCCAATGGATACAAGGATTGCCGGTATTACTTCCGCAATAGAACACCTGCAAAGATGCCCCATGAATACTGGCCTATGGTCCTGCAACCCGCATGGGTCGTGGCTTGCAGGCCGATTTGGGCCTGCAGGGCGCATGGTTGCTGCATCGCGCGTTTGAAAGACTCTATTTGCTGCGGCGCATGAGCGTCGCATCGCAAGCCGCCGCGCGATTGAAAAAATTAGCGCCGGATCACCTGCTCGGGAAACATCTGTGGATTCCAGCCGAGCTGTTCGCGCAGCAGGCGCCAGTCGAAGCCGGCGCCTGGGTCCTGCTTGCGCCCCGGCGCGACGTGCTCGTGGCCGGCGATGTGCCCGACCGGAAAATGCTGCGCGATGGCGGCGCACAGGCTCGCGAGCGTCTCGTATTGAGGCTCCTCGAAGGGCTGCCCTTCCAGGCCCTCCAGCTCGATGCCGATGGAGTAGTCGTTGCAGTTTTCGCGGCCGCGCCAGGACGACACGCCCGCATGCCAGGCGCGGTCGTCGCAGCTCACGAACTGCCAGAGTTCGCCGTTGCGCCGCACATAGAAATGCGACGAAACCTCCAGCCCGCGTAGGGCCTGGAAGTAGGGGTGCGCGTCCCAGTCGAGCCGGTTGGTGAAAAGCCGCTGCACCTCGTCGCCGCCGTACTCGCCGGGCGGCAGGCTGATCGAGTGCAGCACGATGAGGTCGATCTGCGCGCCCCGCGGCCGGGGCCCGAAGTTGGGAGAGGGCAGGGCTTTCGCGAAGCGGTACCAGCCGGCCCGCCAGAGTGCGTCGCCAGACGCCGGGGGGGCTTCTTCAGTCGTCGGCATGGCTGCTGTTCGCACCATCGTCGCCGTTGGGCGTGGTGATGCCCAGCCGCGCGATGCGGTAGCGGATCTGGCGCAGGCTCATGCCCAGCCGGGCGGCGGCGGCAGTGCGGTTGAAGCCGCTCTCGTGCAGCGCGCGCACGAGAATCTCGCGCTCCTGCTGGTCGAGGTAGGCCTGCAGGTCGGAGGGCAGCGGCGGCGGCGCGGCCCTGGGCGGTGCCACCACGGGCGCACTCGGCGCCGGTGCCGGCACGGCAAGCGCATCGGCACCGACGGGCGACAGCGGGGCTGGCGCGGAGGACGCGGCAGCTTCGGCCGCGGCCGTGAAGCCGCCCATCAGATCCAGATGCAGCTCGTCGCCGTCGTTCAGCGCCACCGCGCGGTGCAGCAGGTTCTCGAGCTCGCGCACGTTGCCGTTCAGCGGATGCTGCGCGAGGCGGAGCAGCAGTTCGTCAGACAGGTGCGGCACCGGCAGCCCGCCGTCTTGTGCGATGCGCGAAAGCAGCGCGTTGCACAGCGCGGGCAGGTCCTCGCGGCGGTCGCGCAATGCGGGCACCGCGATCTCGATCACGTTGAGGCGGTAGAAGAGGTCTTGCCGGAAGCGGCCTGCCTGCACTTCGGAGTGCAGGTCCTTGTGGGTGGCGCTGACGATGCGCACGTCGACGGCTTCTTCCTGCGTCGAGCCGATCGAGCGCACGCTGCGCTCCTGGATCGCGCGCAACAGCTTCGACTGCATCGCCAGCGGCAGGTCGCCGATTTCGTCGAGGAACAGCGTGCCGCCGCGCGCGGCCTGGAAGTAGCCGTCGCGATCCTGCGAGGATCCGGTGTACGAGCCCTTCTTCGCCCCGAAGAACTCGGCCTCGAGCAGGTTCTCGGGAATCGCGCCGCAGTTCACCGCGACGAAGGGGCCTTCGCTGCGCTGGCTGCAGGCATGCACCGCGCGCGCGACCAGTTCCTTGCCGGTACCCGATTCGCCGCGCACCAGCACCGGCGCCATGCCCCGCGCCACCTTGGCGATGCGCGACTTGACCAGCCGCATCGGCTCCGATTCGCCCACCAGCCGGTCGAGCGCGGCGATGCCGGTGCCGGACGTAGGCGCCGCCTCTGCTTCGGCCCTGTTGCTTCCAGCGGGCGTCGCCTGCACAGGCTTGGCCAGCGGCTGCGGCGTCGTCCGCGCCTGCACGGCGGAAGCCACCACCGCGCGGAACTGCTTGAGGTCGACCGGCTTCGTGAGGTAGTCGAAAGCGCCGGCCTTCAGCGCCTCCACCGCGTTCTCGGCGGAGCCGTAGGCGGTCATCACCACGCAGCGCTCGCTGCGCTGATTCTTCTGGATGCGGTGGATGATTTCCATGCCCTGCCCGTCGGGCAGCCGCATGTCGGTGATCACCGCGTCGAAGCGCGCGGCCTCCAGGTGCTGCCAGGCTTCCGACACGCTGCCTGCCGCCTCCACGCGATAGCCCTCGCGCAGCAGCGTCAGCTCGTACAGCGTGCGCAGATCGGGCTCGTCGTCGATGACCAGGATCTGCGCCGGCCGCTGGGTGGAAGAAGAGGGGGAGTTGCTCACGGGCGCTATTGTGTCAGCCGGTTTTCGCTGGGGGCGAAGCTGACGAAGAATTCGTTGCCCTCGGGCCCGCCCGGCACCAGCGCGCGGCGCTCGTAGCCGATGGTGGCGCCGTGCCGCCGGCACAGCTCGCGGCACAGGAAAAGGCCCAGGCCGCTGGAGCGGCTCTCCGAGGAGAAGAACGGCTCGAACAGGTGCCGCTGCACCGCCGGTTCGAGCGGTGCGCCGTCGCTCCACACCATCAGGCTCGGGCGGCTGGTGCCGCTGCGCTGCAGCGCGGTCAGCACCTGGATCGAGCCCTCGCGCGTGCCGGCGTAGCGCGAGGCGTTGTCCAGCAGGTTCACGATCAGCCGGCGCAGGTGCTCGGCATCGAAGCGCACCTCGCTGGCGGGCGCGTCGAACGACATGAGCACGCCCTTGCGCTGCGTCTGGCGCACCCATTCCTCGGCCAGCACCTGCACCGCAGGGTCGAGCACCAGCTGCTCGCCGAGCGAGAGCACGCGCTGCTGGCGCGCGCGGGAAACGTCGAGCACGTCGTCCACGATGCGCGCCAGGCGCTGCGCGTTGTGCTGCACCATGCTCGTCAGCTTGCGGTGCGCGGGGTCGGTCAGGTCTTCGTTGAGCAGCGCGCTGGCCTGCGTGATGGCGGCCAGCGGGTTGCGGATTTCGTGCGCCACGGCGGCCGACATGCGGCCCATGGCCGCCAGCTTCTCGGTGCGGATGCGGGCCTCGAGCTCGCGCAGGTCCTGCAGGAACATCACGCACAGGCTGTCCGCGCGCTTCTCGCTCGCGGGCGTGAGGCGAGTGCGCACGCGCACCTCGCGCGCCGCGCCGCGCGCCTGCGCCACCGGAATTTCCTCCGTCTGCGGCGCCCGGCGCGCGAAGGTCTGGCGGGCCAGCGCGGCGAGTGCGTGCCAGGCCGGCTGCGCATGCAGCGGGAAGGGCAGCGTCAGCCTGGCCAGGCCCTGGCCGAGGATGGCGTCGGCCGCGGGGTTGGCCGCATGCACCAGGCCCTCGGCGTCGATCACCAGCACGCCTTCGCTCAGCGTCTCGATCACCAGGTCGTTGACCTGCGCCTGCATCTGCGCGCTGCTGCGGTTGCGCTGCGCCACCGCTTCCTCGCGCGCCAGCCGGCGGGCCATCTCGTGCGCGAGCAGCGCCACCACGAAGAATCCGGTGCCGGTGAGCGCCGCCTGCACGAAGCGCGGCGACGAATCGGCTGACTGCTGCAGCCAGTGCCAGCCCGCGTCGGCCAGCAGCAGCAGCGTGACGGTGGCAGTGGTGCCCAGGCTCACGATCATGGTGCCCAGCACCGCGCTCATGAGCACCGGCAGCGCGAACAGCGGCGTGTAGTTGACGTTGCCGCCCTGCAGCACCTGCAAGGCGGCGAAGGCCGCCAGGTCGATGCCGATGGTCATCAGCCACGACGCGGCGAAGCCCCGGATCGGCGGCTGGAAGCGCGAGTAGCGCATGCCCAGCCACGTCGCGGCCAGGTACAGCGCCGAGACGGCGATGGCCGCCGTCTGCATGGTCTGGCCGATCGCGAACGCCACGCCCTGCAGCAGCACCAGCACCAGCGCGACGAAGCAGCGCGCGCCCATGAAGCCGCGCCAGAGGCGGCCCAGCGCCGAGCTCTCGGCCGGGCCCTGGTCGAGCACGTCCCAGTCGGTGACCGGCTCGCCGCGCGACCACAGGGGCGTGCTCATTGCTGCGTGGCGGCTTCGCGGTGCGCGGTGCTGCAGTAGACCGCGCCGCCGGGGCCGGCGATGGCATCGGTCTCCGGCAGGTGCAGGCCGCAATGGGCGCAGCGCACCATGGCCTGCGGCTGGCTGGCGGCCGTGCGCTGCTGTTGCCGTGCCTTGGCCGCGCGCTCGCGCATGGCGTCGTGCATTTCTTCGCGCCGGTTCTTGCGCCAGAGCCAGATCGCGACCCAGAGCACCGCGAGGACGAGGAGGTATTTCATTTCAGGCGGGGGGGCGCGCGAGAACCACTTCAAGCACGAAGCGCGAGCCGACGTAGGCCAGCAGCAGCAGCGCCGAGCCGGCATAGAGCACGCGGCGCGCGGTCCGCCCGCGCCAGCCGAAGCGGGCGCGGCCGATCAGCAGGATCGCGAAGCTGATCCAGGCGAGCACCGAGAAGATGGTCTTGTGGTCCCATTTCCAGGCACGGCCGGCGGCGCCGTACAGCTGCTCGCTGAACAGCAGGCCCGCCAGCAGCGTGGCCGACAGCAGCACGAAGCCGGCGGTGACGAAGCGGAAGGTGAGCCGCTCGAGCGTGAGCAGCGGCACGCCGCCTTGCGGCTCCACGGCCGCGGCCAGGCGGATCTGCTTCTCTGCGCGGGTGATGAGCCAGGCGTGCACCACGGCGGCGCCGAAAAGGCCGTACGAGGCGATGCCCAGCGCCAGGTGCAGCGGCAGCCATGGCGAGGCCGTCACGTGCAGCGGCGTGCCGGGAAACAGGATGGCCAGCAACACCGCGGCCGCGCCCAGCCAGGCGAGCGCGCGACGCACCTTCAGTTGCGGATACATGCGGCTTTCGACCGCGTAGACAGTGAGCACCAGCCAGGCCGTGACCGACAGCGCGGGCGCGAAACCGAAGCGCGGTTCGCTGCCGACGAGACCATGGGCGAGAGCGGCGGCGTGCAGCAGCCATGCGATCCCGAGCGTCCATTGGGTCGATTGGCGGCTGAATCTGGCGCCGGCGGCGGCGACAAAACCGTAGGCAACCGCGGTGGCGATGCCCAGAGCCACGCCGAGCGGGGAGGGGATCGCTAAAATCATCGGCCGGAGTTTAGCGTCTCGCTATTGCGTTCCCGGCGCCCGGCTTCAAGTTCTTTCCCGTCTCCCAGGCTTCTCATCCGGCCCGCGCCGCAGCGGGCAGCAAGGCATCTCCCTCATGGCCACCGCCCTCACAGAAAAGTTCTCCCGCCTCGTCAAGACGATGAGCGGCCAGGCCCGCATCACCGAAAGCAACGTGCAGGACATGCTGCGCGAGGTGCGCATGGCGCTGCTGGAAGCCGACGTGGCCCTGCCCGTCGTGCGCGATTTCGTCGCCCGCGTGAAGGAGAAGGCGCTCGGCCAGGAAGTGCTGGGCTCGCTCAAGCCGGGCCAGGCGCTGGTGGGCATCGTCAACCGCGAGCTCGCCGCCACCATGGGCGAGGGCGTTTCCGACATCAACCTCGCGGCCCAGCCGCCGGCGGTGATCCTGATGGCCGGCCTGCAGGGCGCCGGCAAGACCACCACCACCGCCAAGCTGGCCAAGCACCTGATCGAGAAGCGCAAGAAGAAGGTGCTCACCGTGTCGGGCGACGTGTATCGCCCAGCCGCCATCGAGCAGCTCAAGACCGTCACCAGGCAGGCCGGCGCCGAGTGGTTCCCGAGCACGCCCGACCAGAAGCCGCTGGACATCGCGCGCGCCGCGCTCGACCACGCCAGGCGCCACTATTTCGACGTGCTGCTGGTCGACACGGCCGGCCGCCTGGCCATCGACGAGGTGCTGATGGCCGAGATCAAGCAGCTGCACGCGGCGCTCGACCCGGTCGAAACCCTGTTCGTGGTCGACGCCATGCAGGGCCAGGACGCAGTCAATACCGCCAAAGCCTTCAAGGAAGCGCTGCCGCTCACCGGCATCATCCTGACCAAGACCGACGGCGATTCACGCGGCGGCGCGGCGCTGTCGGTGCGGCAGGTGACGGGCGTGCCGATCAAGTTCGCGGGCGTGAGCGAGAAGATCGACGGCCTGGAGGTGTTCGACGCCGAACGCCACGCCGGCCGCATCCTGGGCATGGGCGACATCGTGGCGCTGGTCGAGCAGGTCACGGCCGGCGTCGATGTGGCGGCGGCGCAGAAGCTCGCCGCCAAGGTCAAGAGCGGCGCGGGCTTCGACCTCAACGACTTCCTCGGCCAGCTGCAGCAGATGAAGCAGATGGGCGGCCTCTCCAGCCTGATGGACAAGCTGCCCACGCAGATGGCCGCCAAGGCCAGCGAGGCCGACCTGAGCCGCGCCGAGCGCGACATCCGCCGCAAGGAAGGCATCATCAACAGCATGACTCCGCTGGAGCGGCGCAAGCCCGAGCTGCTGAAGGCCACGCGCAAGCGCCGCATCGCGGCCGGTGCCGGCGTGCAGGTCCAGGAAGTGAACCGCCTGCTCAACGAGTTCGAGCAGATGCAGGGAATGATGAAGAAGATGAAGGGCGGCGGCCTCATGAAGATGATGAAGCGCATGGGCGGCATGAAGGGCCTGGGCGGAATGGGCGGCCCCGGCGGGCCGAAGCTGCCGTTCTGAGCGGACGCCGCACGCACATATATATATAGAAGAAGGCCCGCCGGGATGAATCGGCGGGCCTTCTGCTTTTCAGGTCTGGACCTCGTAGACCGTCTTGTGCGCCTCCACCGGCGCCGGCAGCTCCCAGCGGTTCAGCATGCGTTCGATGCCCGCGTTCGACAGCGTGGTGTCGCGCTCGCGGTTGCGGCGCATCAGCTCCGCGTGCGGCGCTTCCAGGTACACCAGCTCGATGTGCGCGTGGTAGGCCCACAGCAGGTCGAGCGTCTTGGTGCGCATCTGCTGGCTCAGGTGCGTGGCGTTCCAGACGAAGCGTTCCTGCCTGCGCAGCAGCGCCTTCGCCTGGTCGACCGCGTGGTGCGCGGCGAGGCCGTCGTTCTCGCCGTGCTTCAGGCCGAGCTCGCCGCGGGCATCGTCGAAGGACACCACCGGCCAGCCCTTGCGGTGCTGCGCGACCCAGCGGTTCTTGCCGCTGGCGGGCAGCCCGCACATCACCGTCACCTGCGATCCGGCGTTCTGGAACAGCGGATAGTCGGGGCTGGTGTCGGCGCCGCGGAAGTAGGCCAGGCGCGTGTGGGCGTCGGCCATCTTCCGAGGGCCTTCCCAGCAGCCTTCCTCCTGCGCCAGCTGCTCGAAGAGCGCGATGTCGGCCATGCTGTCCGCGCGCTTCTCGTAGTGGCGCCCGAGCATGTCGCAGCGCGCCACGCAGCACAGGTCGGGCAGGCTCAGCTCCCACGAGAGCTTGTGCACCAGCCACTCCGGCCGCACGCCCTTGCGCGAGGCGAAGGCGTGGAACGGCACCTGGTGCACCGCGATGATCCGGCACACCGCCTCGCGCAGCGCGAAGGGCACGCGGGCCTTCCACATCAGCACGCGCACGTCGACCGAGCCCCGGCGCGAGTGGCCCGGCTGGCCGATGCGGCCGCTGGCCTCGTCGATCACCGTGGTGTCGGGCTTGGCGATGTCGTGCAGCATGCAGGCCATGAACAGCACGAAGCGGCCGTCGGCATCGGCGCGGCGGTAGTGCCCGTCCTGCATCAGCGCGTCGAGCACCATGCGCGTGTGGATGCCGACGTTGCCTTCGGCGTGGTAGTACGGGTCTTGCGGCGTTTCCTCCAGGCGCAGCAGGGCCGGCAGCAGATCGCAGCATTGCGCCCAGTCGGTGTCCTTGCCGGGCTCGGGCACCAGGGCGCGCAGGTCGTCGAAGTTCATCGCTTTCTCCCCGTGGTCGTCAGTTCGGCCGGATCGCGTAAGGTGCGCAGGCCCAGGTCCTGCCATGTCAGCTGCGGCGTCGGCGCGTAGAGGTCCACGCCCGGCGCGAGCTGGTTGGGCAGTACCGGCCGTCGGCTGTGGTGCGAGCCCGAGTCGAGGATGGTCTGGACGAAGTCCGGGCGCACCCACTTGTAGCGGCCCGTCACCTGGCCGTTGGACTCGGTCTTGAGGTACAGGCCCTCGGCGAGGTCGGACAGGTCGGTCTGCTGCCGAACCAGATCGAGCGGCTGGCCTTCCTGCGCCACCGCAGCTTCGAAGGCGGGCCTCCAGCTTGCGCTGCGTGCCAGCGAGGGCCGCACGAGCGCCTGCAATGCTTTCGCTTGGCGCGGCATCTCGCCTTCGTAGAGCACGGGCACCGGCAGCACCGGGCTGCCTTCGAGCAGCGCATGCCGCGCCGGCGTCGAGAGGAAGCACTGCGACTGCCGGTCGTAGACGTCGAACTCCAGGAAGAAGGCCGGCAGCCGGTCGTACCAGCAGCTGTGCTTGGCGAAGCACCATTCGCCGTACATCACGTAGCGGTCTTCGAGCCGCTCCAGCAGCGCCGCTTCATGCGCGGCGGCCCAGTGCTTGAACAGGTTGAACTGCCGTTCGCCGGCGCCGCCCGCGAGGTAGTGGCCGCGCGACTGCAGAAGCAGTTCGCCTGCGGAAGTGAACGACACGGCGGCATTGGCGCCATCGAGCTTTTCCTCGATGACGACATGCATGCCTTGCAGTTCCGACAGCGGCGCCTGGCCGTCGTCGCTGTCGCCGGCCTGCAGCCGGGAGCCTTCCAGGTGCGCAGTACGCGGGTACTTGAGCAGCGGGATCGATGAAAGAGAAGAAGAGAGGGGAAACACGTTTGTTCTCCGGTTGGAACCAGGAAGAACCGACAACGTGCGGGAGCGAAGCTGGAAAGCTGGAAAGCTGGAAAGCTGGAAAGCTGGAAGAAGCGGATTGCGGTCAGCGGAAAGCGCAGCTTGGCGCCCGACATGACCGGCAATGAAGCGGCGTTGTCGGCGTCAGAGGGTGATGACGGCGAGACGGGGCACTTGGCGCTCCTGTGGATCGAGGGGGATCCGTGGGTGGATGAAAAAAGAGTCGGCGATTCTAGCGATATGCGCGCCATGAAAAAAGCCGGCGCAGTGGCCGGCTTCTTTCGGAGGTTGGAGCTTCAGAGCATCAGGCCGTCGCGAGAGCTGCCGGACGCGCCAGGCGCAGCGCGTGCATCCATGCACGGCGCAGCACGGCCGGCGAGCGCGATTCCTCGGGAATCAGCAGGTAGCCGCGGTCGCGCAGCGTGGTGCCCAGCGCGATCTGGCTGGTCAGCACGGTCAGCGGGATCGCCAGCAGCAGCGGCAGGCCGACGGGCATGAGCCAGACCAGCGCGCTCGGGTCGATCATGGCGACGCCTGCGGCCAGCATTGCGATCACCAGCGTCATGGGCGCCAGCTGCGAGGCGGCGACCTTCCACGGCACAGCGGCGGCTTCGCGCGGGGGCGACTTCCAGTCGAGCTTGATGCCGGTGAGGGCGACCAGCACGAAGAGCGAATGAGCCAGCATGCGCACCGGTGCCTGCACGATCGCCAGGCCGGCTTCCATCACCGAGCTCTTCACCAGGCCCCACAGGCCGCCGTACTGGCGCTGCTCGCCGCGCATCAGCACGGCGGCGATGCCCAGCACGCGCGGCAGGAACAGCAGGCACAGGGTCCAGACCCACAGGCCGGCCAGTTCGGCGGGCAGCACGCTCCAGCTGGAGACCAGGCTCGAGCCGCTCAGCCACAGGGCCGTGCCCAGCGTCAGGAACGCGAGCCACAGCGGGGCCGAGACGTAGGCCATGGTGCCGGTCACGAACATCGCGCGGTGCACGGAGTGGATGCCGGGTTCGGCCATCAGGCGGGCGTTCTGCAGGTTGCCCTGGCACCAGCGGCGGTCGCGCTGGAGTTCGGCCAGCAGGTCCGGCGGTTGTTGTTCGTAGCTGCCGACCAGGTCGGAAACCAGCCACACGTGGTAGCCGGCGCGGCGCATCAGGGCGGCTTCGACGAAGTCGTGCGACATGATGCCGCCCGACATGCCGCCGGTGCCCTTGATCGGGGCCAGCGCGCAGTGCTTCATGAAGGGCTCGACGCGGATGATCGCGTTGTGGCCCCAGTAGTGCGACTCGCCCAGTTGCCAGAACTGCATGCCCAGCGTGAACAGGCGGCCGGTGACGCGCGAGGCGAACTGCTGTGCGCGTGCGTGGAGCGTGACGTGGCCGATGGCCTGCGTCGCGGTCTGGATGATGCCGGCGGTGGGGTTGGCTTCCATCAGCTTGACCATCGAGGTCAGGCAGTCGCCGCTCATCACCGAATCGGCGTCGAGCACGACCATGTAGCGGTAGTCCTTGCCCCAGCGGCGGCAGAAGTCGGCCACGTTGCCGGCCTTGCGGTGCGTGCGGCGGGTGCGCAGGCGGTAGTAGACCTCGACCTGCGGCTGGTTCGGGCTCTCGGCCAGCGCGGCGCGCAGGTCTTCCCAGGCGGCGCGCTCGGCGGCGGCGGTCTCGGGGTTGTAGCTGTCGGACAGCACGAACACGTCGAACTGCCTGGCGTGGCCGGTGGCCGCGACCGATTCGCAGGTGGCGCGCAGGCCGGCGAACACGGTGGCCACGTCCTCGTTGCAGATCGGCATGATGATCGCGGTGCGTGCCTCGGGGTTCATCGGGTGGTGGGCCACCTGCTTCGCCGAGAGGGAGTATTTGTCACCGCGCACGGAAACGTAGAAGCCCATGAGCGCGGTCACGAAGCCGGTGACGACCCAGCCCGAGAGCAGGCCGTACAGGCCGATCTGGCCGTATTCGAGCCAGAGGTTGTCGTAGTCGGGCTGCACGCTGGCGAAGAGCGAGGACGCGATCACGGTGCTCAGCAGCGTGAGCATCATGAAGGCGAAGCGGCGGCGGGCGGCGGCGCGCTGCCAGGGCTGCTTCGTTTCGTTGACGGGGTGAGCGCCGGCTTCGGCGTCACGGCCCGCGCCGAGCTTGACCAGCGCGGCGGTGCCGAGGCTGTTCCAGAAACCGCGCCAAGGACGCGGCGTCATGGAGCCGCGGTTGACCGGCGGAGCGGTGACGGAGTTGGGATGGCGTTCTTCGCGAACTTGGCTGCGGCGCGAGAAATCGGTGTCGGCCAGCACGTTCAGTTGGGAGAAGTCGTTCGGCTTCATGCGGTTTACCAACGTTGCTTGTCGAGGGAGGGGGTGTCGCCAATGGCCGGAAGGCGCTTGAAGACACAGTCGGAGGAGGCGCCGCCGGCGCTTGCGAGCGCGGCCAGCGAATGGCCCGCGGCACGGGGCCGCGAGGGGGAAAACTGCTTTTGACGCAGGCCGTCGCGCTGCTGGCGCAGTGCGAAAGATGGGCTGGTAAGTGCTGTCATGCCGGTACAGGGGCAAACCCTGTGCCAGGCTGGAAAAACGCTTTCAGATCAACGACTTGGGCGTGTTCGAGAGCATTTTTCGTGGAGGAAGGCCGCCGGAGGGCCTCCAAACCCCTGTTTTTGTCGCCGAATCCCGACAAGCCTGGGTGACTGGCGGGCTTAGGTCAAGAAAATCAACAACTTAGCGGCGTCGCTACTCGGCGACAGCGTCTCCACCGCCAGCGACAGCGTCGGCCTTGAAGTGGCCCGGCGTGAGCTCGTGCTTCTGCAGAAGCCGGTAGAACTCGGTGCGATTCCGGTCTGCCAGGCGGGCTGCGTCGGCCACATTGCCGTCCGTCAGCTTGAGCAGGCCGACGAGGTAATCGCGCTCGAAACGCTGCTTGGCCTCGGCGTAGGTCTGCACCTCCACCGTCGGCACGCGCAGCGCCCGCTGCACCAGCGCCAGCGGGATCAGCGGCGAGCTCGACAGCGCGCACACCTGCTCCACCACGTTGTAGAGCTGTCGCACGTTGCCCGGCCAGGCGGCCATGGTCAGCGCCTTCAGCGCCTCGGGGGCGAAGCCCGAGAGCCGCTTGCCGTACTTGGTCGACAGGCGCTGCAGGAAGTGGTTGGCCAGCAGCGGAATGTCTTCGCGGCGCGCCGACAGCGGCGGCAGCGTGAGCGTCACCACGTTCAGGCGGTAATACAGGTCCTCGCGGAACTGGCCGGCTTCCATCGCGGCGTCGAGGTCGCGGTGGGTGGCCGAGACGATGCGCACGTCGACCTGGATCGACTGGCTCGCGCCCAGCGGCCGCACCGCGCGCTCCTGCAGCACGCGCAGCAGCTTGACCTGCAGCGCGGGCGGCATGTCCCCGATTTCGTCCAGCAGCAGCGTGCCGCCGTCGGCCTGCTGGAACAGGCCCTTGTGATTGGCGTGGGCGTCGGTGAAGGCGCCCTTCATGTGGCCGAAGAGCTCCGATTCGAGCAGCGCCTCGGGAATGGCGCCGCAGTTGACCGCCACGAAAGGCTTGTCGGCGCGCGCGCTGGCCTTGTGGATGGCACGCGCCAGCATTTCCTTGCCGGCGCCGGAGTCGCCGCGCAGCAGCACCGAGGCGTCGGACTTCGCGACCATGCGCGCCTCGGCCAGCAGTTCGGCCATGCGGTTGCTGCGGCTCACGATCTCGGAGCGCCAGCTGTCGTCGCCGGCCTTGCTCGGCGTGGCGGCGGGGGCGCCGAGCGCCAGCGCCTGCGCGATCTTCTCGAGCAGCTCGCGCCCGTCGTAGGGCTTGGTCAGGTAGGTGAAGACGCCGCGCGCCGTGGCTTCCACGGCGTCGGGAATGGTGCCGTGCGCGGTCAGCAGAATCACCGGCAGCGAGGGATGGCGCTTGCGGATCTCGTCGAAGAGTTGCAGGCCGTCGCGCCCGGGCAGGCGCACGTCGCTCAGCACCAGCTGCGGGTGCTCGATCTCGAGCTGCGTGAGCGCAGTCTCGGCCGAAGTGACGGCCGTGACCTGGTAGCCCGCCGAGCTCAGCCGCATCGAGAGCAGCCGCAGCATGTCCGGGTCGTCATCGACCACGAGGAGGCGGGCGCCGGTGGTGCTCATTGATTGGGTTTGCCTGCGTTGGGCGGCGCGGCGGGCACGGCCGACGCCGGGTTGCTGTTGGGCCGCGCGAAGCTGCGCTCGATGGCGCGCAGGGCTTCGATGCGGTCGTTGAGCTGGTCGATGCGGCGCTGGCTGTCGCGCAGCTGCTGCACCTGCTTGTCGCGGTCGTCCTCCACGCGGCGCTGCTCGACATAGCGGGCAGCGAGTGCGCGCGCCAGCGGCTGCAGCGCCTGCGCTTCGGGCGCGGGGTTGGAGATCACCCGCTGCAGTAGGCCCAGCGCGCGCGCCAGGTCGGCCGGCACGCGGGTCTGCGAGAGCAGCAGCGCCACCTGCATCTGCGCGGTGGGCGAGTCGCCGGGGTCGCCCACGCGGGCGATCTCGGCGCTCAGGTCGGCGCCGTTGAGGGGGCGAACCTTGTCGGCGTACGACAGCATCGAGGACACCGGACCCTGCAGCATCGTCGTGAAGAGCGAGGCGGCGGGCTGCGTGGCCGGCGCCTTGGGTTCGGCCTCCACCGGCATCACGCGGGGCACGACCGGCGGCGGCGGCAGCGCATCGGCCTCCGCGGGCGGCTTGGGCTGCGAGGCGCAGGCGGCCAGCAGCAGGACGAAAGGCACGGTCATCGCCCCGGCGAAGGAGGAACGGCGGACGAACGGAAAAGACATGGGTCGAAGAAGGACGCGAGGCGTTCGGACGGTTTTTCTGGAAAGGGGATGCCGGGGTGGTCAGGCCGTGCGCGGCAGCTCGATGCGGAAGTGGGCACCGGGACCGCCGGGCTGCAGTGTGATGCGGCCCCCGTGGGCTGCAATGTACTCCTGCACGATGGAAAGTCCGATGCCCGTGCCCTTCACCGTGTGCTCGGGCTGGCGCTCGCCGCGGAAGAAGGGTTCGAAGATCCGGTCGCGGTCGCCCTCAGCGATGCCCGGCCCGGCGTCGTTCACGTCGATGTGCACCGCTTCCGGTGTCTGCGACACGGCCAGGGTGATGACACCTCCCGTTACCGAAAAGCGGATGGCGTTGCTCAGCAGGTTGGCGATGGCGGTGCCGAGCTTGGCCCGGTCGACCGTGACGGTGACCGCCTCGCCCTCGGCGCGCACGCGCAGGCCGTGCGACTGCCACTGCAGGCGCTGGCCTTCGATCTGCTCCTCGATCAGCGGCAGCAGCTCGGTGCGCTCGCGGCGCAACTCGCGCGCCTCGAAGGCGGCGGCATTGAAGCGCAGCAGCGCCTCGATCTGGCCCTGCAGCGCCACCGTGTTCTGGTTGAGGATCTGCGCCACCTCCAGCTGCGCCGGGTTCAGCGGCCCGGTCACGCCGTCTTCGAGCAGCGACACGCCCTCGCGCAGCGCGGCCAGCGGCGTCTTCAACTCGTGCGACACGTGGCGCAGGAAGCGGGCCTTGTCGGCGTCGAGCTCGGTCAGGCGCAGCCGCAGCCATTCGAGCTGCTGCGACACGCGGCGCACGTCGGCGGGGCCGCGGATGTCGATCGGCTCGTCGAGCCGGTTCTGTCCGAGGCCGACGATGGCCTGCTCCAGCCGCTTGAAGGGCCGCGCCAGCCAGATGCCGAAGGCCAGCGCCAGCACCGCGGCCAGCACGCTGGCAGCCACCACCTCGCGCATCAGCCGGCGGCGCGCGTTCTCGATGCGCCTGGCCAGCGCGTCGTTCTGCGTCTCGATGAGGAACTGCGCCTGCTGCGCCAGGTTGGTGTTGAGCGCGTCGAGCTCGCGGAACTGCATCGCCATCGTGCTCTCGCGGGCCAGGGCGCTGTCGGCGCTGCCGCTCATCAGGCCCTCGATCACGCCGAGCTGCGTGCGCCACATCTCGATGCCGGCGGGCGGCAGGCCGTTCTTCTCCAGGCGATCGAGCACCTGGTGCGCCTCGCGCGCCGCCTCGTCGAAGCGGCGGCGCAGCACGGCGTCGTTCAGCACCAGCGACTGGCGCCCGGCGCGCTCCATGGCCGCGCTGCGCTCGGCCAGCGACTGCGAAGCGCCCGACAGGCGCAGCGCGCGCGCGGCCGCGTCGCGGCTTTGCGTCATGAGCGCGTCGTACTGCAGCACCGAGCGCAGTGCCACGCCGACCAGCAGCGCGGTGATCAGAAGGAAGGCGAAGAGCAGGAGCTGCTGGAACGAGCCCCGGATGGACGGACGCTTCGCCATCAGTGGTGGGCGAGCGCCATCGGCGATTCGTTCGTGACGACTTCGCCGCGCAGCGTGTAGGCCAGCGAGCGCGTGATGCGCAGGTCGGCCATCTGGCCCACGAGTCGCGCGTCGCCCTCGAAGTTGACGACGCGGTTGCAGGCGGTGCGGCCCATGAGCTCGTTCGCGTCCCTGCGCGAGGCGCCTTCCACCAGCACGCGCTGCGTGGTCCCGACCAGCGCCTGGCCGAAGCGCTTCACGTTGGCGTCGATCACGGCCTGCAGCTTCTGCAGCCGTGCGAGCTTCACTTCGTGCGGCGTGTCGTCGTGCAGCGCGGCCGCCGGCGTGCCGGGGCGCGGGCTGAAGATGAAGCTGAAGCTGGCGTCGAACTGGCAGTCGTCGATCAGCTTCATCATCTTGCCGAAGTCCTCCTCGGTCTCGCCGGGGAAGCCGACGATGAAGTCGCTGCTGAGCGCGAGCTCCGGGCGGATGGCGCGCAGCTTGCGCACCGTGCTCTTGTATTCCATGGCGGTGTAGCCGCGCTTCATCGCCATCAGGATGCGGTCGCTGCCGTGCTGCACCGGCAGGTGCAGGTGGCTCACGAGCTGCGGCACCTTCGCGTAGGCCTCGATGAGGCGCGGCGTGAACTCGTTCGGATGGCTGGTGGTGTAGCGGATGCGCTCGATGCCGGGGATCTCGGCGACGTACTCGATGAGCAGTGCGAAGTCGGCGATCTCGGCCGTATCGCCCATCTTCCCGCGGTAGGCATTCACGTTCTGGCCCAGCAGCGTGATCTCGCGCACGCCCTGGTCGGCCAGGCCGGCGATCTCGACCAGCACGTCGTCGAGCGGGCGGTTCACTTCCTCGCCGCGGGTGTAGGGCACCACGCAGTAGCTGCAGTACTTGGAGCAGCCTTCCATGATCGACACGAAGGCGGTCGCGCCCTCGACGCGCGCGGGCGGCAGGTGGTCGAACTTCTCGATCTCGGGGAAGCTGATGTCCACCTGCGGGCGGTCCAGGCGCTCGCGGTCGCTCAGCATCTCGGGCAGGCGGTGCAGGGTCTGCGGGCCGAACACGATGTCGACGTAAGGGGCGCGCGCGATGATGGCCTCGCCCTCCTGGCTGGCCACGCAGCCGCCCACGCCGATCTTCACGCCCTTGGCCTTCAGGTGCTTCACGCGGCCGAGGTCGGAGAACACCTTCTCCTGCGCCTTCTCGCGCACCGAGCAGGTGTTGAACAGGATGAGGTCGGCCTCGTCCACGTTCTGGGTGGGCTCGTAGCCCTGGGCGGCGTTGAGCACGTCGGCCATCTTGTCCGAGTCGTACTCGTTCATCTGGCAGCCGAAGGTCTTGATGAATACTTTTTTCATGGGGAGCTCTCTCTCGTGGCCTCCCTGCTTGAAGGGGAAGGCACGGCGGCCGGGCGCGCGGGACCCGCCGCGCCGGCCGTCTTCTTGCTTGCTTACTGCGTGTTGAGGGTGTCGTTCGAGGTGAACGGCCAGATGTTCAGGAACGGCTTGTCCAGCGATTCACGGCTGGCGGTGGCTTCGTCGGGCGTGAGGATCCACACCTCGCGCAGCAGCCCGGCGGCGTCGCGCGTGTAGTTGACGAGGTACTTCTGGCCGACGATGGCGCCGGGCATCACCAGCATGTTCTGGCCGCTGCGGATGCGCGCGCCGGCGCCCAGGCGGTCGGGCCTGCCGTCGAGCTCGACGTCGGGCGCGTTGGTCACCATGAACTTGCCGCGCAGGGTGCCGATGGGGAAGGTGCGGCCGCCCACCAGCGACTCGTTCTGGGTCTGCGGGCGGGGCACTTCGTCCTGCGCGCTGGCGGCGATCGGGAAAAGGCCTGCAGCTGCAATGGCTGCTGTGCAAAGCGCTATGGAAGTGAGAGCATTCGTGGATTGTTTCTTGCAGCGGTTCATGGGGTTTATCCAGAGGCTGTGGACCGGCGATTTTAGCGATGGGCCCCTGTCGGCCCGGGCCGGCCGCAGCGAGTAGTGCGACTTTCGGTTGACCTGCTTTACATTTCTTTACGGGACCCATGATCACCAGGAGTCGGCCGCTGATCCAATAGCCGTGTCAGCCCAAAGTGCACAAGAACCCATGAAGAAAAATGTCGCCGTCGCCCTTGCGGGCGTGTTGATCGTAGCCGTCGTGGGCGGGTGGTGGAGCATGTCCGCAGACAAGTCCGCCGCGAAGAACGCCAAGGCCCCGGCCGCTGGCGGCGCACCGGCGGGCGGTGGCGCTGCGGCGCTCGTGACGCTGGCCACGGCGAAGAAGCAGGACGTGCCCGTGACCGTGCAGGTCAACGGCAGCGTGGTGTCCCTCAACAGCGTCGACCTGCGCCCGCAGGTGACCAACACGGTGAGCGCGGTGCATGTGAAGGAAGGCCAGTTCGTCAAGGCCGGCCAGCTGCTCTTCTCGCTCGACGACCGCAACGACCAGGCCAACCTCGCGCGCGCGAAGGCGCAGCAGAAGAAGGACGAGGCCACGCTGGCCGACCTGGAGCGGCAGTACAAACGCAGCCAGGAACTGGTAGCGCAGAACTTCATCGCCAAGAGCGCGGCCGACGCCACGCTCTCGCAGCTCGAGGCGCAGCGCGCCGCCGTGGCCGCCGACCGCGCGGCCGTGCAGTCGGCGCAGGTGGCGCTGGGCTATGCCACGCTGCGCGCGCCCATCGCGGGGCGCATCGGCGCTGTCAACATCTACCCGGGCACGCTGGTGCAGCCGACGCTGTCGCTGGTCACGGTCACCCAGCTCGACCCGATCGCCGTGAGCTTCCCCGTGCCCGAAGGCAACCTGCAGGACCTGCTGGAGGCCGCGCGCTCGCGCTCCAAGGTCGAGGCCGTCGTCACCGGCCGCAGGGAGCCGCTGACCGGCACGCTCGATTTCGTCGACAACACCGTCGATCCGCAGATCGGCACCGTGCGCGCCAAGGCCGTGTTCGCCAATGCCGACCAGAGCCTGTGGCCGGGGCAGTTCGTGGGCACGCGCATCACGGTGCGCACGCTCAACGGCGTCACCGTGGTGCCGGCCGCGGCGCTGATGATGCTGTCCGACGGCGCATCGCTGTACGTGGTCGACCAGGCCAAGACCGCCACGCGCCGCAAGGTGAAGGCGCTGCACACCTTCGGCACGCAGGTGGCGGTGAGCGGCATCGAGCCCGGCGAGCAGGTGGTGATCGAGGGCAGCCAGAACGTGCGCCCGGGCGGCAAGGTGCGCGTGGATGCGAAGGCGCCAGGCACGGCCCCAGGTGCTCCGGTGAACGGCACCACGGGCGTCACGCCCGGCAGCGCCGCATCTACCGACGGCACCGACATCAAGCCGCCGCGCCAGGAACGCGCATGAACATCTCGGAGCTCTGCATCCGCCGTCCGGCGATGACGGTGCTGCTGTCCGCCGCCGTGGTCGTCATCGGCATCTTCGCGTACTTCAGCATCCCCGTTGCCGCGCTGCCCAGCTACAACACGCCGGTCATCAACGTCAACGCGCAGTTGCCCGGGGCCAGTCCGGACACCATGGCCTCATCGGTCGCGCTGCCGCTCGAAAAGCAGTTCTCGACCATCCCCGGCCTGCAGACCATCAGCTCGGTGAACACGCAGGGCGTGACCTCGCTCACGCTCGAATTCGTCAGCAGCCGCGACATCGACGCCGCCGCCGTCGACGTGCAGGCCGCGCTGCTGCGCGCCCAGCGCCAGCTGCCGCAGGAGCTGACGCAGCTGCCCTCGTACCGCAAGGTGAACCCGGCCGACGCGCCGGTGCTCTTCATCGCGCTGATCTCTCCGTCGATGAACCCGTCGGAGCTCAACGACTACGCCGAGAACCTGATCTCGCCCACGCTCTCGACCATCGACGGCGTGGCGCAGGTGGGCGTGTACGGGCGCAAGGCGTTCGCGGTGCGCATCAAGGCCAACGCCGATCTGCTCAACGCGCGCAACATCACGCTCGACGAACTCGCCAAGGCGGTGAACTCGGCCAACGCCAACACGCCGGTGGGCGTGCTCGACGGCCCGCGCCAGACGCTCACCATCCAGGCCAACCGCCAGCTCATGAAGGCGGCCGACTTCGCAAAGCTCATCGTCGGCCAGCGCAACGGCTCTCCGGTGCGGCTGGACGAAGTGGCCACCATCGAGGACAGCTTCGAGTCGGTGAAGACCGCCAGCAGCTTCAACGGGCAGGACTCCATCTCGCTGGCCGTGCAGCGCCAGCCCAACGCCAACACCGTGCAGGTGGTGGATGCGGTGCGCGCGCTCATCCCGCGCTTCAAGGCGGAGCTGCCGCAGTCGGTCGAGATCCAGATGGTGAACGACCGCTCCATCTCCATCCGCGAGGCGGTGCACGACGTGCAGCTCACGCTGCTGGGCACCATCGCGCTGGTGGTGCTGGTGATCTTCCTGTTCCTGCACCGGCTGGTGGCCACGCTGATCCCGGCCGCGACCATCCCCATCTCGCTGATCGGCGCGGTGGCGCTGCTCTATGCCTTCGGCTACAGCCTGGACAACATCTCGCTGCTGGGCATCACGCTTGCGGTGGGCCTGGTGGTGGACGACGCCATCGTGGTGCTCGAGAACATCATGCGCTACGTCGAGAAGGGAATGGATCCGTTCGCGGCGGCGCTGCGCGGCGCGCGCGAGGTGGGCTTCACCATCGTGTCGATCTCCATCTCGCTGGTGGCCGTGTTCATCCCGATCTTCTTCATGCCGGGCGTGATCGGCCTGCTGTTCCACGAGTTCGCCGTGGTGGTGGCGCTGGCGGTGCTGGTGTCGGCGGTGGTGTCGCTCACGCTGGTGCCGATGCTCGCGAGCCGGCTGCTCAAGCAGGTGCCGCGCAAGGAAGGCGCGATGGACCATGAGGAAGAACACCCCGAGCCCGGCACCGCCATTGGCCGTGCCTTCGAGCGCGGCTACCGCAAGGTGCACGCGACCTACATGAGCACGCTGGACTGGACGCTGGGTCACCGCAAGGTGATGCTGCTGATGGCGGCGCTCACCTTCGTCGTCACCGGCTGGCTGTTCGCGACCATCCCGAAGGGCTTCTTCCCCGAGGAGGACATCGGCCAGATCCAGATCACCACCGAGGCGGCCGAAGACATCTCCTTCACCGCCATGAAGGCGCTGCAGGACCGCGTGGCCGCCGCGCTCAAGGACGACCCCAGCGTCGACTACGTGAGCTCCTTCGTCGGCGTGGGCGGGCCCACGGCCACGCAGAACTCCGGCCGCCTGTTCGCCGTGCTCAAGCCGCGCAGCGAGCGTCCGCAGATGTCGAAGGTGCTCGAGTCGCTGCGCCAGCGCTTCCGCGAGATCCCGGGCATCGCCGTCTACATGCAGCCGGTGCAGAACCTGCGCCTGGGCGGGCGGCAGAGCAAGGCGCGCTTCCAGTACACGCTGCAGAGCGTCAACGCGGGCGAGATGGTGCCGTGGGCCACGCGGCTCATGGAGCGCATGCGCGCCGACCCCGACTTCCGCGACGTCACCAGCGACTCGCAGAACCGCGGCCTGCAGGCCACCCTCGACATCGACCGCGACAAGGCCGGCGTGCTCGGCGTGGCCGTGGGCGACCTGCGCACCGCGCTCTACAACGCCTACGGCGACCGCCAGATCGGCAGCATCTACGGTGCGAGCAACACCTATCAGGTGATCCTCTCGGCCGCCGACGACGACCGCCAGTTCGAGGAAGACGTCTCGCGCCTGTCGGTGCGCAGCACCACCGGCAAGCTGGTGCCGCTGTCGGCCTTCTCGACCGTCAAGCGCACCGTGGGGCCGACCGCGGTCAACCACCAGGGCCAGCTGCAGGCGGTGACGGTGTCGTTCAACCTCGCGCCCGACGTGCCGCTGGGCAACGCGACCGCGAAGATCGACCAGTTCAAGAGCGAGCTGAAGATGCCGCAGTCGATCATCACCACCTACGGCGGCGACGCGGCGGTGTTCCAGAGTTCGCAATCGAGCCAGGCCGTGCTGCTGGTGCTGGCGGTGCTGGTCATCTACGTGCTGCTGGGCGTGCTCTACGAGAGCTACATCCACCCGATCACCATCCTCGCGGGCCTGCCCTCGGCCGCGGTGGGCGCGCTGATCTCGCTGAAGATCTTCGGCTTCGACCTCACGCTCATTGCCACCATCGGCATCCTGCTGCTGATCGGCATCGTCAAGAAGAACGCGATCATGATGATCGACTTCGCCCTGGAGGCCCAGCGCACCGAAGGCATGAAGCCGGTGGACGCGATCCGCGAGGCCTGCCGCCTGCGCTTTCGCCCGATCCTGATGACCACGCTGGCCGCGCTCATGGGCGCGCTGCCGCTCGCACTGGGTCTCGGCGCCGGCGCCGAACTGCGTCAGCCGCTGGGCGTGGCGGTGGTGGGCGGCCTGATCTTCTCGCAGGTGATCACGCTGTACATCACGCCCGCGATCTACCTCGCGCTGGACCGCTACAGCGGCACCGGGCCGATGGTGGACCTGCCGGGTGAAGCGCAGGCGGAGGCAGCCCACGCTCAGCACTCGCACGCCTGAAAGCGGGAACGCGGGAGCGGGCAGCCGAACGCAGAAGGAAGACAAAAGCTACGCAAAAGTCGCAAAGGAAACCAGGAAACCTTTCAGGTTTTCTTTCGCGCCCTTCGCGAAACCTTCGCGTCCTCTGCGTCCTCCGCGTTCGGCGGTCCGATCCCGCTCCCGCCCTCAGGTAGTCGTTTCGTCCAGAGCACCGTCCGTGAGGTGCGTCGTATCGCTCCACCCCACGAGGCTGAACCCCTCGCTCGTCCACAGCATGCGGTTGATGGCCGCGTTGCCGAGCAGCCATGTGCGCGGCGCCTGCAGTTCCTGGCGGGTGGCTGCGCGGTAGAGCACGTCCATCACGCCGCCGTGCGCCACCAGCACCACCAGCTCGCCCGGGTGGCGCGCGGCCAGTTCGGAAGCAACGCCCGTCACGCGGTCGCGGAAGGTCAGGAGGCTCTCGCCGCCCTCGGGCTCGAATTCGGGATCGCGCTCGCGCCAGCGCTTGGCCTGCACCGGCAGCGTGGCCTCGATCTCCGCGAAGCTCATGCCCTCGAACTTGCCGAAGGCGCGCTCGCGAAGGCGCGGCTCGGGCTGCACGGCCAGGCCGTGGGGCTCGGCGATGGCCTGCGCGGTCTGCCAGGCGCGCGAGAGGTCGCTGGCATAGACGACGCCGATGGGCTCGTCGGCCAGCGCCGCGCCCGCGCGCCGTGCCTGCCACACGCCGGTGGCGTTGAGCCCGATGTCGAGCTGGCCCTGGATGCGGGTGTCGACGTTCCAGGCGGTCTCGCCATGGCGAACTGCGATCAGGCGGGTGGGTTCTTCCATCCGGGGAATTCTAGAAGGCGCTACTTTTTGGCCTGCTGCCCGGTCTGCAGCTCGATGTTGACCCGGCGCTCGCCCTGCGGCGGGTTCGGGAAGCCCTGCAGCGCCGCCTGGAACATCACCGGCAGGATCGCCGCGCTCGACGTGTAGGGGCCATCGTTGCGGGCGCGGGTCTCGTAGACCACGCGGTTGGTGGCCGCCTCGCGCAGCACGATGCTCACCTCGCGCTCGTACCAGGGGTTGGCCGGCGGCGCGAACACCGGGCCGCCATACCAGCCGCCGCCGTACCAGCGACGGCCGTAGTAGCCATAGCCGCCGTAACCGTAGCCCCAGGGGCCGTTGTAGAGCCACGGGTCGGCCCAGGGAGAGAGTCCGGCCGTCACCCGCGCGCCGATCTGCGCGGTGTACCGGGCCTTGGCGTCGTCGCGGCGCAGGCCGACCTGGTCGAGCGCCGCGCCGGCCATGGCTTCGAGCGATTCCTGCCGCGCGCCGTCGGCCTGCTGCGAAGGCAGGCGGTCGAAGCGGTAGGTGGCGCCGGGCGCCACGGCGCCGATGGAGGAGAAGCTCTTCACGTCGCTGTCGACCACCCAGGAGGTGGCGCAGCCCGTCAGGCTGGCGGCGAGAAGAAGAGCCGAGATGGCAGATTTCATGAGGGTCTCCGGGCACAGGGTGCCCCAAATTCCCCTGGGTTGCCCGTTCAGCCCTGGACGATGCGCAGGGCGGCAGGTGCCTGGGAGAGCAGATCGAAGGAAGGCGGATCGAAGGCCTTGTCGCCCTCGTCGTCCGCCACGCCGGTCGCCTTCAGACCCTTGAAGTCGTGCCGCGTTCCGTCGAGCAGGTGCGAAGGCACCACGTTCTGCAGCGCGGTGAACATGTTCTCCACGCGGCCGGGATACTTCCTGTCCCACTCGCGCAGCATTTCTCCCACCTGCTTGCGCTGCAAGTTCTCCTGGCTGCCGCACAGCGTGCACGGAATGATCGGGAACTCGCGGTGCTGGGCCCAGCGGATGGTGTCCTTCTCGGACACATAGGCCAGCGGGCGGATCACGACATGTTTGCCGTCGTCGCTCACCAGCTTCGGCGGCATGCTCTTCAACTTGCCGGCGAAGAACATGTTGAGGAAGAAAGTCTGCAGCATGTCGTCGCGGTGGTGGCCCAGCGCGACCTTGGTGGCGCCCAGCTCGTCGGCCACGCGGTAAAGAATGCCGCGGCGCAGCCGGCTGCATAGGCCGCAGGTCGTCTTGCCCTCGGGAATCACGCGCTTGACGATGCTGTAGGTGTCCTGGTTCTCGATGTGGAAGTCCACGCCCAGTTCGCTCAGGTACTTGGGCAACACCTCCTCGGGAAAACCGGGCTGCTTCTGGTCGAGGTTGACCGCGACGATGTCGAAGTGGATGGGCGCGCGCGCCTTCAGCTTGAGCAGGATGTCGAGCAGCGCGTAGCTGTCCTTGCCCCCCGAGACGCACACCATGACCTTGTCGCCCTCCTCGATCATGTTGTAGTCGACGATCGCCTGCCCGACCTGGCGGCACAGGCGCTTCTCGAGCTTGTGCGTCTCGCGCTCGATCTTCATGGAGTTGGCGGGAGAGGGAGCGGTGGCGTCGGCGGTGGCGGGCGCCTCGTCGATCCAGACGGCGTTCATGGGCAGGCTGCTTCGGGGAGTCGGGGGAAGGGGGTGATTGTCCCCGATCCCCATTTCACCCGCCATCCGGCCCGTTTCCGGCCTTCCCGGCTTTTCCGGTTCCAGGCAGCGGCGACTCCGGAAAGGCCTGCCGCATCGCCTCCACGAAGAGCCGCAGCCTCGCCGGATAGAAGCGCGCGTACGGGTACACGATGTAGACCGGCGCCGGCACCCCGTGCCATCGGGGCGCCAGGTGCACCAGCCGGCCCGCTTCCAGCTCCTCGGCCAGCATCCAGGCCGACGACACGCCGACGCCCGCGCCCAGCACGGCCGCGCTGCGCAGGGCGTAGAGGCTGTCGGTGATCATGCGCGGGCGGATCGGCACCCGGTACACCTCGCCCGTGCCCTCGTGCGTGAACACGACTTCGGTCCGGTAGAAATTGCGCGCCGCCAGCCAGGGCAGGGCCTCGAACTCGGCGGGGTGCGCCGGCACCGGCGTGCCGCCCCCGAAGAGCGACGGCGCTCCGACCGCGATGCGCGGCACGTCGAAGAGGCGGATCGCCACGGCGTTGGGGTCCGTCACCTCGCCGACGCGGATCGCGCAGTCCACGCCCTCGGCGATGAAGTCGGGCGTTTCGTCATGCGGGCTGTCGTGCAGCAGCCATTCGACCGTCACCTGCGGATGGCGCTGCAGATATGTGGCCAGCGGCCCGACCAGCAGCTGCTGCCCGAAGGCATGCGGCACCACCACGCGCAGCCGGCCCTCGGGCTGGTCGCCGACGCCCCGCAGCTCGGCCTCGAAGGCGCCCCAGCTCAGGATCAGTTCCTTGGCGCGGTCGAAGCAGCGCTCGCCGTCCTCGGTGAGCTTCATCGCGTGGGTGGATCGCTGCAGCAGCCGCACGCCCAGCGAGCGTTCGAGGGCCTGCAGGCGGCGGCTCACGGTGGGCTGGGTGGTGCCCATCTGGGCCGCGGCGGCCGACAGGCTGCCGGCCTCGACGATGCGAACGAAGGTCTGCATCAGCTCGATGCGGTCGGCCGGGGGAGGGGGCGGGAGAAGTTTGGCCATGCGTCGAGCGTATATCAATTGTTCGGCCCGCAAGGCTACCTTCATAGGAGGATGGCCCGCAAACTCCAGCCCTTGCTTCTCGAAACCAAGGGTTTACACCATGTCTTACATTCAGAATACGCATGAAAAGCTGCCGGGATCGCTGATCCTGCTGCTGGCGGCCAGTGCCGGCTTCGGCGTCGCGGCGCTCTACTACAGCCAGCCCATGCTGGGCGTGCTCGGCCCCGACATCGGCGCCTCGGCCCGCTCCGTGGGCTTCGTGCCCACGCTCACGCAGCTGGGCTATGCGCTGGGCATCCTGCTGCTTGCGCCCCTGGGCGACCGCTTCGACCGGCGCCGCATCATCCTCGCCAAGGCTTCGGTGCTGGTGCTCGCGCTGCTGGGCGCGGCGTTCTCGCCCTCGGTCGCGCCGCTGCTGGTGGCGAGTCTGGTCGTCGGCCTGGCGGCAACGCTGGCGCAGGACGTTGTGCCGGCCGCCGCCACGCTGGCGCCCGAGGCGCATCGCGGCCGGATCGTCGGCACGGTGATGACCGGGCTGCTGCTGGGCATCCTGCTGTCGCGCGTGCTCGCCGGCTTCGTGGCCGAGCACTTCGGCTGGCGCGCGATGTTCGTCGTGGCGGCCGTGAGCATCGCGCTCATCGGCGCCGCCGCCGCACGCGGGCTGCCGCGCCTGCGCCCGACCACTCACCTGGGCTACGGCGCGCTGCTGGGTTCGCTGGCTGGCCTTTGGAAGCGCCATGGCGCGCTGCGTCGCGCGACCTTCGCGCAGGCCCTGCTGTCGGTGGGCTTCAGCGCCTTCTGGTCGACGCTGGCCGTGATGCTGCATGGCGCGCCGTTCCACCTGGGCAGCGCGGCCGCCGGTGCCTTCGGCCTGGCCGGTGCTGCGGGTGCGCTGGCCGCGCCGATCGCGGGGCGCCTTGCCGACCGCCGCGGGCCCGAGCTGGTGATCCGCATGGGCGCCGCGCTGGTCGCCGTGTCGTTCGCCGCGATGCTGTTCGCACCGCTGCTGGCGACGCCCGCTGCCCGGTTGGGGCTGATCGTGGTCGCCGCCATCGGCTTCGACTTCGGGCTGCAGGCCGCGCTGATCGCGCACCAGACTGTTGTCTACGGCATCGACCCCGGCGCACGCAGCCGGCTCAATGCGGTGTTCTTCACGGGTGTGTTCGTCGGCATGGCCACGGGCTCCGCGCTGGGTGCCCTGGTGCTTGCGCAGTGGGGATGGCCGGGCGTGGCGGCGATGGCCTCGGTGTCGGCGCTCGGGGCGCTGGGGGTGCGCATGTGGCCTGTCGCCTCGAAGAAGACAGCCGTTGCCTGCGGCTCGGCCGCCTGAAAGAAATGCAGGACGTCCGGCTAGCTCACCACTCGCCGGCTTCCATGCGGATCGCCACCTCGCAGTCGTCGAAGATCTCGAGCTTGGCGATCTTCACGCGCACGCCCAGCACGCCGGGCAGCTGCAGCAGCCGTTGCGCCAGCTTGCCGATCAGGCTCTCCAGCAGGTTGACGTGCTCGGCGGTGCACTCGTCGATGATGATGCGGCGCACCTTGCGGTAGTCGAGCACGTGGAAGATGTCGTCGTCCTGCGGCAGCAGCGGCTGGGGGCCGAGATTGAGTTCGGCGTCGACCAGGATCGGCTGGGGCGCCGTTTTTTCCTGCTCGAGGATGCCCAGGTTGGCGTCGAAACGCAGGCCCTGGAGGGTGAGTGTCTGGTGGCCGTGCGAGGGAGTGGACATGGTGGATGGGCTCACATGAGCGAGAAATCGCGCTCGAATTTCATCAGGTGCTGGCCACCGTCCACCAGCAGCGTGGTGCCGGTGATCGAGCGGTTCTCCAGCGCGAACTTCACCGTGGCGGCAACGTCCTCGGGCGTGGACGAGCGGCCCAGCGGCGACAGCTTGTGCAGCTGGGCGAACTTGTCGTCGTCCAGCATGTGGCTCGCCAGCGTGAGGCCGGGCGCCACGCCCACCACGCGCACGCGCGGCGCCAGGGCCAGCGCCAGCATCGGCGTCGCGGCCTCGAGCGCAGCCTTGGACAGCGTGTAGCTCAGGAAGTCGGGGTTCGGGTTCCAGAGCTTCTGGTCGAGCAGGTGGACGACGGCGCCGTGGGCGTCGCGCGCGGTCAGGTGCTCGTGCAGCGCATTCGCCAGCAGGATGGCCGCGCCGGTGTTGCTGCGCGCATGGCGCTCCATGAGCGCGTAGCCGAAGGTGGCGGCCTCGTCGTGCTCGAAGAGGGCCGCGCTGTGCACGACGGCATCGACGCTGCGAAAGCGCGCCACCACGCGGGGCAGCAGCGCGCGCGTGGCTTGTTCGTCGTCGAGGTCGGCCAAGAACAGGGCCGAGTCGCCCGAGAGAGCGGCGCAGTCGGCGACGGTCTGCTCGGCTTCGGCGCGCGAGTTCCGGTAGTGCACCGCCACCTGCCAGCCGCCCGCGGCCAGTGCGAGCGCGATCTCGCGGCCGAGCCGGCGGCCCGCGCCCGTGACGAGGACCGTGCGGGGGGAGTTGGATGCGGGGGAGGCGGGGCTCATGCGGGGAGAGGGAGAATGGCGCTGTGACGACAAAGACGACCCCCAGCAGTTTACCTACCGCCCTCGACCACCTCATCGCGCGCTCCGTCGAGCGCGCGGGGGGGTGGATAGGCTTCGACCGCTTCATGGCCCTCGCGCTGTACGCGCCCGGCCTCGGCTACTACGCCAACACACTGGCCAAGTTCGGGCACATGCCTTCTTCGGGTAGCGACTTCGTGACTGCGCCCGAGCTCACGCCCATGTTCGGCCAGGCCCTGGCCGCGCAGGTGGCCGAGGCGCTGGAGAAGACCGGGACCGATACGGTCTGGGAATTCGGTGCGGGCTCCGGGGCGTTGGCTGTGCAGCTGTTGCATGCGCTCGAAGGGATGGGGCGTGGTGATGTGCGCTATCGGATCGTCGATCTGTCGGGGACCTTGAGGGAGCGGCAGCAGCAGGCGCTGGCGGGGCATGCGGGGCGTGTGGAGTGGCTCAACGAACTGCCTGAATCGATGCAGGGGGTTGTCGTTGGCAATGAGGTGCTCGATGCGATGCCGGTGCAGTTGCTGGCGCGTGCCGGCGGGCAATGGTTCGAGCGGGGCGTTGTGCGGAACGCTTCGGACGATGGATGGGCGTGGGCCGATCGTGCGACTGAACTGCGGCCGTCGGTGGAGGTGCCTGGAGAGCATGACTACCTCACGGAGATTCATCCGCAGGCCAAGGCGTTTGTTGCGACGCTGGCGGATCGGTTGAAGAAGGGGGCGGCTTTTCTTATCGACTATGGGTTTCCCGAGGCGGAGTACTACCACCCGCAGAGGCATATGGGGACTGTGATGTGTCATCGGGGGCACAAGGCTGATGGGGATCCGCTGTCTGATGTTGGCTACAAGGACATCACTGCACACGTCGACTTCACTGGGGTTGCTCTTGCTGGACAGGATGCTGGGCTTGCTGTGCTTGGCTATACGAGTCAGGCGCGGTTTCTTTTGAATTGCGGACTACTTGGTTTGATGGAGAAGGGGACTGTTGCTGAGCGCGGTATGGCGGCTCGGCTCATCCATGAGCATGAAATGGGGGAGTTGTTCAAGGTTGTGGCGTTTGCTGTGGGGGAAGGGTGGGATGCAATGGGGTTTGTCGAGGGAGATCGGAGTCATACGCTTTGATCTTTGACGAGGGGTTGCTTCCCGAGGCCGGGACTCGCCCCGGCGGGCGACCTACTTTCTTTTGCTTCGCCAAAAGAAAGTAGGCAAAGAAAAGGCGACCCCACTGTCTGCGACCCTCCGCTTCGCTGCGGGCAACCTGCGGTGCTCGCGTTTCGCGGGGTCTCGCAGAACTCGCTTCGCTCAGACAGCTGCGAGCCCTGATCCGCGAAACGCTGCGCTCCTCGGCGCAGCCAGAGGGGAGGGGAAATGCCCGGGCCATCGCGTTGCTCGGCCTCCAAGGCACGGCAGGCGCTTCGCGCCTGCTGTGCTTGGAATGAGGCGGTGAGGTTGCTGCGTGCGCTGCTGGCGCCGTCAAGACTAGTTCTGAACCTGTATCCCCGGCCGAGCGAAGCGAAGGCCAGTCCAAGGCTGTTCAAAAGCCGAGCGCAGCGATGGCGCGGATCGATCCCTTCTGGCTGCGCCGAGGAGCGCAGACGTAGGAGGGATAAGGGCCGCAGCTGTTTGAGCGAAGCGAGTTCTGCGGACCCCCTCCTACGTCGAGCACCGCAGGTTGCCCGTAGCGAAGCGAAGGGACGCAGACAGTAGGGTCGCCTTTTCTTTGCTTACTTTCTTTTGGCGAAGCAAAAGAAAGTGAGTCGGCCGCCGGGCCGAGACCCGGCCCCGGGAAGCAACCCCTCACCACGCCAAAAACAAAGTCATAAGCTAGCAACAAAGAGTTCGTTGCCGATCCAAACCCCGCCCCCTACATTCCCGGCATGACTGCCGCCCCTGCCAGCGAGGTAAGCCCCCCTTCGCAGCACTTCGAAGTGCGCCCTTTCAATGCCCCGGTCGGCGCCGAGGTAGTAGGCCTCGACATCTCGAAGCCCATCAACACCGAAGACTTCACCCGCCTCCACAAGGCCCATCTCGACCACCACGTCCTGGTCTTCCGCAACCAGCAGATCACCCCGCAAGAGCACATCGATTTCAGCCGCCGCTTCGGCCCGCTCGAAATCCACGTCCTCCACCAGTTCCAGCTCAAGAACCACCCCGAGATCCTCATCGTCTCCAACATCAAGGAGAACGGCGAGCCCATCGGCCTCGGCGACGCGGGCGTCTATTGGCACTCCGACATCTCATACAAGCCAAAGCCCAGCCTCGGCTCGCTGCTGCACGCGCAGGAACTGCCGAGCGAAGGCGGCGACACGCTCTTCGCCGACCAGCATCTCGCATGGGAGTCGCTGAGCCCCGAACTGCAGCAGCGCATCCTGCCGCTGAAGGCCGAGCACAGCTACCTCGCCAAGTACGAGGAGCTGCGCGCGAAGAACCCATGGCGGCCGAAGCTCTCGCAGGCGCAGATCGACCAGGTCGCGCCCGCGGTGCAGCCGGTGGTTCGTACTCACCCGGAGACGGGCCGCAAGGCGCTCTTCGTCAGCGAGCACTTCACGACGCGCATCGTCGGGCTGCCTCAGGAAGAGAGCGACGCGCTGCTGGCCGAACTGTTCGCGCACAGCGTGAAGCCCGAGTTCGTGTATCGCCACCAGTGGGCGCCGCATGACCTGGTGTTCTGGAACAACCGATCGCTGATGCACCTGGCAGCGGGCACGCCCGACCACCTGCGCCGGCGACTGAACCGCACCACGATCGTCGGCGACGCGCCTTTCTGATTTTTCTTTCCTAGCCACCGCTTCCAATGAACCGTTTCACCCGCAAAGCCGCGGCGCTCGTCGCCGGCCTCGGCCTTCTCGCCGGCAGCCTTGCCGCGCATGCGGAAGGCCAGATCCGCATCGCCGAGCAGTTCGGCATCGTCTACCTGCTGCTCAACGTGGCGCAGGAGCAGAAGCTCATCGAGAAACATGCGAAGGCCGCGGGCATCGACGCCAAGGTCGAGTGGGTCAAGCTCTCGGGCGGCTCGGCGGTGAACGACGCACTGCTGTCGGGCAACATCGAGATCGCGGGCGCCGGCGTGGGGCCGCTGCTCACGCTGTGGGACCGCACCAAGGGCAAGCAGAACGTGAAGGGCGTCGCCTCGCTGGGCAACTTCCCGTACTACCTGGTGAGCAACAACCCGAACGTGAAGTCGATCGCCGACTTCACCGACAAGGACCGCATCGCACTGCCCGCGGTGGGCGTTTCGGTGCAGTCGCGCGTGCTGCAGTTCGCCTCGGCCAAGCTCTGGGGCGACAAGGAGTTCAACAGGCTCGACAGGATCAGCGTGGCGGTGCCGCATCCCGATGCGGCGGCGGCGATCATCAAGGGCGGCACGGAGATCACGGCGCACTTCGGCAATCCGCCGTTCCAGGAGCAGGAACTCGCGGGCAACCCGAACGCGCGCATCGTGCTCAACTCGTACCAGGTGCTGGGCGGGCCATCGTCGGCGACGGTGTTGTACGCGACGGAGAAGTTCCGCAGCGAGAACCCGAAGACCTACAAGGCCTTCGTCGACGCGCTCGACGAGGCGGCGAAGTTCGTCACGGCCAATCCTGAAAAGGCCGCCGACATCTACCTGAAGGTGAGCAACGCGAAGCTCGACCGCGAACTGCTGCTGAAGATCATCAGGAACCCCGAGGTGCAGTTCAAGACCACGCCGCAGAACACCTACCCGCTGGCGGAGTTCATGCACCGCGTGGGCGCGATCAGGAACAAGCCGGCTTCGGTGAAGGACTACTTCTTCGACGACGCGCAGAACGTGTCGGGTAACTGAGTGAATACAGCGGCTGTTCTGGATTCGCGGGTCGACTCCCTCTCCCATCGGGAGAGGGCGGGGGTGAGGGGGGAGTCTCCGGCATCGCCGCCCACCCTCACCCCGACCCTCTCCCGCGAGCGGGAGAGGGAGCAAGACAGCGCGCCGCTGCTGCAGGTCGACAACGTCAGCCTCGAATACCGCACCCCCGAGCGCGTCGTGCGCGCCACCCATCGAGTGAGCTTCGACGTCCATGCCGCCGACCGCTTCGTGCTGCTCGGCCCCTCGGGCTGCGGCAAGTCCACGCTGCTGAAGGCGGTGGCCGGGTTCATTCCGCCGGTCGAGGGCGAGATCCGCCTCGACGGAAGGCGCGTGGCGCAACCAGGCCCCGACCGCATCGTCGTGTTCCAGGAGTTCGACCAGCTGCCGCCGTGGAAGACGGTGAAGCAGAACGTGATGTTCCCGCTGCTGGCCTCGCGCACGCTCGGCAGAAAGGAGGCGGCCGAACGCGCGCTGCACTACCTCGACAAGGTCGGCCTCTCGAAGTTCGCCGACGTGCATCCGCACCAGCTCTCGGGCGGCATGAAGCAGCGCGTGGCGATCGCCCGCGCGCTGGCGATGCAGCCGCGCGTGCTGCTGATGGACGAGCCTTTCGCTGCGCTCGACGCGCTCACTCGCCGCAGGATGCAGCAGGAGCTGCTCGAGCTGTGGGAGGAGGTGCGCTTCACGCTGCTGTTCGTCACCCACTCGATCGAGGAGGCGCTGGTGGTGGGCAACCGCATCGCGCTGCTGTCGCCGCATCCGGGGCGCATGCGCGCCGAGATCAATAGCCACGCCTTCACGCTCGACAGCCTGGGCGGCGCCGAATTCCAGGGCACGGCGCAGCGTATCCACGACATGCTGTTCGAAGAGGAGGCTGCCGTATGAGCGCCGTCGTCCCGCCGGTCCGCCCCGAGTACGAGCGCACGCTGGAGCCCTTCACCGATGTGCCGGTGGAGCGTTCGCTGCCGCTGGGTGAGCGCATCTGGTCACAGGCCTGGCTGCGCAAGGGGCTGATCCTCGCCGTCATTGCCGTGCTGTGGGAGCTGGCGGCGCGGTGGCAGAACAACGACCTGCTGCTGCCCACCTTCACTGCCACTGCGGCGGCGCTGTTCGACGGTCTTGTGAGCGGCGAGCTGATCGAGAAGGTGCGCATCTCGCTGGCCGTGCTGCTGCAGGGCTACGTCGCCGGCGTGCTGCTGGCCTTCGCGCTCACCACGCTCGCGGTGTCGACGCGCCTCGGCCGCGACCTGCTGGACACGCTCACCTCCATGTTCAACCCGCTGCCCGCCATCGCGCTGCTGCCGCTGGCGCTGCTGTGGTTCGGGCTGGGGCGCGGCAGCCTGGTGTTCGTGCTGATCCATTCGGTGCTGTGGCCGCTGGCGCTCAACACCTACGCGGGCTTCCAGGGCGTGCCCGACACGCTGCGCATGGCCGGGCGCAACTACGGTCTCAGGGGGCTGCGCTACGTGCTGCAGATCCTGGTGCCGGCGGCGCTGCCGTCGATCCTGTCGGGGCTGAAGATCGGCTGGGCCTTCGCCTGGCGCACGCTGATCGCGGCGGAGCTGGTGTTCGGCGCCTCGTCGGGCAAGGGAGGGTTGGGCTGGTACATCTTCCAGAACCGCAACGAGCTCTATACCGACCGCGTGTTCGCGGGGCTCGCGCTGGTGGTGCTGATCGGCCTGCTGGTCGAGAGCCTGGGCTTCAGGACGCTGGAGCGGCTGACGGTGCGCCGCTGGGGGCAGCAGCGCTAGGGTGGCCGGCTAGCCGCCGGGCTTCTTCGCGCCTGTCGCCTGCCGCAGCGCGCGCAGTTCGCTGTTGAGGAACTCGTTGGCGTCGCGCACCGTGCCGTTGGTGAGCTTCACCCTGTAGGCCTGTCCGGTCATCTCCGAGCGCGAGGCGCAGCGCTCGATGAAGTCCTCGGCCGTGACCAGCTCCTTTTTGAAGTAGTCGTACTTCGCCTGCATGTGCTTGGCGGCGTCGGAGGCGTTGTACTCGCTGCCGTTGCGCAGGAAGATCATCGAGCTCATCTTCGAGACCCGCTGTATCAGCGTGTCGATCAGCTTGTCTTCGGTGTCGGAGGGGGTGGCGTGGGCCAGAAAGGCCGAGGCGCCGAGCACGAGGGCGAGCAGGGCCGGGCGCAGGTGGGTGAAAGAAGCCATTTGTCGTAGTTCGTGGCAATTTCCGGGCCATGCTAGGGCTGGCGGGCCCGCTGTGTCAAACAGGGGCCGGCTCGGGTCTAATTGCAGGTTTTGGCAAGCGTTTCCAACTCTTTCATGAGCTCCTCCTCTTCCGACCTCTCGCCGATCGCCGAAGCGCTGGCCGATGCCGCCGCCGCCAAGTCGATGCACTACTTCCGCACGCCGCTGGACATCATCACCAAGGCGGACGAAAGCCCCGTCACGCTGGCCGACCGCGCCGCCGAGACGGCCATGCGCGAGATCCTCGCCGCGCGCGCCCCGGCGGACGGCATCTACGGCGAAGAACACGGCCCCGAGCGGCTCGATGCCGGGCGCATCTGGGTGCTCGACCCCATCGACGGCACGCGCAGTTTCATCACCGGCTCGCCGCTGTGGGGCACGCTGATCGGCGTGCTGCAGGGCGAGCGCGTGGCGCTGGGCATGATCGACATGCCGGTGCTCAAGGAGCGCTGGATCGGCGTGGCGGGCCAGGGCGCGACGCGCGACGGCCAGCCGGTGCGCGTGAGCGGCTGCACCGAAGTGGCCAAGGCCCGCATCGTCACCACCTCGCCCGACATCTTCGCGCCGGCCGACTGGAGCGCCTTCGATCGCCTGAGCCGCCAGTGCGCCATGCGCCGCTTCGGTGGCGACTGCTACGGCTACGCCCAGTTGGCGGGCGGCACCATCGACCTCGTGGTCGAGACCGGCCTGCAGCCCTACGACTACCTCGGCCCGGCCGGGCTGATCGAGGCGGCCGGCGGCGTCATCACCGACTGGCAGGGCCAGCCGCTCGGGCTGAAGTCTGACGGCCGGGTGATCGCGGCCGCAACGCCCGAACTCCACCGGCAAGCGATGGCCATTCTCTCGGCCTAGACTGTTGCCCATGCTTCGCTGGCTGATCGTCGTCGTCCTCGCGCTGGTGCTCATGAGCGGCCTGACCGCCTGGCTGCGCCGCTTCGGCTTCGGACGGCTGCCGGGCGACTTCGAGTTCCGCGCCTTCGGCCGCGAGTGGCAGCTGCCCATCGCCAGCACCATCGTGCTCAGCATGATCGCGGCGCTGGTGGCGCGCTTTCTGTAGACAGAGCACAGAACCAGACAAGGAAAAGACGAACCGCAATGAGAGCCTGCGTAGACATCGGCGGCACCAAGGTAGCCGTGAGCCTTTCCGCCTCGAGCGACGCGCCGCTGATCGGCCGCCGCAGCGAGCCTACGGCCAAGACCGGCGACAACGACGCGGTGGCGGTGCAGATCATGCGGATGATCGACGAGGTCTGCGCGCAGCAGGGTGTCGATCCGGCTTCCATCGACCGGGTGGGCGTGTCGTCGACGGGGCCCTTCGAGTTGCGCGACGGGCTGGTCGAACTCGCCACGCCCAATATCTGCGGCGGCATCGCGGGGCCATCGCGCGGCCTGCCCAATTCATGGATGACCGCGATCATCGAAGCCCCGCTGGTTCAGCGCTTCGGCAGCGTTCGTGTCGAGAACGACGCCGTGGCCGCCCTTGAGGCCGAACGCCATTGGGGCGCGCTCCAGGGCCTGGACAACTGCGCCTATGCCACCTGGAGCACCGGCGTGGGCGTGGGCCTGTGCGTCGACGGCAAGGCCTTGCGTGGCAAGAACGGCAATGCCGGGCACGCGGGACACAGCTTCGTGGTCGACGATGCCACCGGGGCGCTGTGCGGTTGCGGCAACTACGGCGACGTCGAGGCGCTGGTTGGCGGAAATTCGATCGGCCACCGTTTCGGACAGTCCGCCGCCGACCTGTTTTCCGCCGCATCCGCCGGCGAACCCAAGGCGCTGGAGACGGCGGAGGCGTTGTGCCGTGTGTTCGGCCGGATGCTCTACAACATGGTCATCATCCTCGACCTGCAGCGCATCAGCCTGGGTGGAAGCGTGTTCTGGCATCACCGCGACTTCGTGCTGCCGAGGCTGCAGGCGCAGATCGACGGCAGGCTGCTCCCTCTCACGCGCGGGGTGATGCTTGTACCCGCCGGCCTGGGCGACAAGGTCGGCGACTACGCGGCGCTCGCGCTGCTCGACTGACCCGGGCACCCGGCGAACCATGACCCCCTTGCCTCGCCGCCGCTCGTTCGCCTACCTGCTGTGGCTGGTGGGCGGCTTCATCGGCGCGCACCGCTTCTATCTGGGCAGCTACCTGGGCGGGGCGGGGCAGTTGGCGTTTCTGGTGTACGGAATCGCCGGCCTGCCGGGCGGCCGCTTCTGCCTGATGGTGCTGCTGCCGTGGATGCTGTTCGACCTGTGGTGGATCCATCGGCGCATGAGTCAGCTGCAGGCGCAGCGCCCGGCCGAGGAGGAAGAAGAAACCCCGCCCGCCGCCGCGCGCCACGCTTCCCGTCGCCCCGCGCCGAGGGACCCCGCCAAGGATTACGACCTTGCTGCCCTCGCCGAAGCCAACAAGCTGCAGGAGCGCTTCGTGGCCGCCGCCGAGGCCGGCGACTGGACGCAGGCCGTCGCCATCGGCGAGCAGATCGTCGCCGCCACGCGCCGCGTGTTCAAGGGCCCGCACCAGAACCTCGCCATGACCCTGTGCATGCTCGGCCAGACCTGCTACCAGATCGACGCCTTCGACAAGGCGCGCGCCAGCCTCGAGGAAAGCCTGTCCATCGGCCGCAAGCTCGGCATGCCCGCGGAGGACATGGACGTCGCCCGCAAGGCGCTGGACCTGACGCTGGTCGGCATCGAGCAGCGCAAGGCGCGCGGCGCGACCACCGACGAGCAGGGCGCACTGCTGAACCTGTTGGACGACCGCGAGGCCCGCTACCGCGACGCGCTCGCGCAGGGCGACCTGAAGAGCGCCGAAAGGCTCTGCGCGGAGGCCATCGCCACCAGCCGCCGCCTGCACGGCGGCGCGCACCGCAGCGTGGTGCTGCATCTGTCCAGCCATGCCGAGCTGTGCCGGCGGCTGCGCTGGAACGAGAAGGCCCAGGCCTCGGCCGACGAGGCCCTCGCCGTGGCCGCGCAGCTCGGGCTGGACGACAGCTGGCGGCGCGGTCCGACCAACACGCTGGCGCTGCTGCATGCCGCGGCCGGACGTGCCGACGAGGCCGAGGCGCTCTACAAGAAGACCATCGCCATGGCGGTGGCCGAGGCCGGAGGCGGCTCCAGCGACGGCGTGGTACGCGCCTTCAACAACCTCGCGTTCCTCTATGCCGAGTCGGGCCAGGACGCGAAGGCCGAGCTCTGCTACGCACGCGCCCTGGTGCACCTCGACAAGCTCCCGCCGGGCGAGGGCGACGCCGAGCTGCATTCGGACATGCTCAACAACTTCGCGAGCCTCTTCATGGCGCGCCGCGACTTCGTGCGGGCGCGGGAGCTGTTCGAGCGCTCGCTCGACATCCAGCAGCGCAGCTGCCGCGGCATCTCGTCGTCGGCCGCCAATGCGCACAACGACCTGGGCCTGATCGCGCAGGAAGAGGGCGAGCTGCGCCAGGCGCTTGCGCACTTCAAGCGCACGCTGCTGCTCAACCAGATCTGCGCGCCCGACCATTTCAGGAACATCGACAACGCGCAGCGCAACATCGACAGCGTGAGCATCGCGCTCGCGGCGGTGGCGCGCGCCGCCCGCATGGAGCCCAGCACTTGAGCATCGGCGCCGCCTTCTATGCCCTCGACCGCTACCGGCTGCGCGCGCTGGTGATCGATCCGTCCACCGTCTCCGCCTTCCTGAATTCGCCCGCGGCGAAGGGCGGCCCGCACGACAGCCAGACGGTGGAGCAGGCCTGGGACGTGGTGCGCACGCTGATGCCCGAGGCGGTCGACGGCGAGGGGCTCGACGGCACCGACGGCCTGGGCTGCATCTACCTCACGGCCGCCCACGTGGAGCGCGCGGCGGCACGGCTCGCGCAGTGCGACGTGGCGGCGCTGGTGGGCCGATTCACTGCCGAGCCGGCGAAGTTCGGCGAGCTGTACTGGGCCAAGGCCTGGCAGGAAGGCGCTCAGGACCTCGCGGGCTTCATGGACGGCGTGAAGCGCTTCTTCGCCGAAGCGGCCGCAAGGCGCGACGCCGTCGTGTTCTACATCGTCTGAATCGCGCCGAAGCGCCGGCGGCTAGCGTGGCGGAGGCACTGCCGAGACGATCTCGCCCAGCCGCCGCAGCCCCGCGTCCACCGCCTTCGAAAACGGCCAGCCGCAGTTGATGCGCAGGTAGTTGTCGAAGCGCCCGGAGTTCGAGAACTGCGCGCCCGGCGCCACCAGCATCTGTTCGCGCAGCGCGGCGTCGAACACGTTCACCGACGAGCGCTGCTGCGGCAACTCCACCCACAGCTGCAGCCCGCCGCGCGGCAGGTTCAGCCGCGTGCCGGCCGGGAAGTAGCGGGCGATGGCGTCGGCCGTCTGGTCGCGCTGCATGTGCAGCCGCTCGCGCAGCCGGCGCAGGTGGCGGTCGTAGCGCCCGCCCGCGATGAACTCGCCGGCGGCGATCTGCGCCAGCGCCTCGTTGTTGCGGGTTTGCGCGTACTTGAGCATCTCCACCTGCGCATGCCAGCGCCCGGCGGTGATCCAGCCCAGCCGCAGCCCCGGCGCCAGCACCTTGTGCAGCGAGGCGCAATAGATCACGTTGCCGGTGCGGTCCCACGACTTCAGCGCCCGCAGCGGCGCGTCGGTCTCCACCAGGTCGCTGTAGGTGTCGTCCTCGACCAGCGCGATGCCGTGGCTCTCGCACAGGTGCGCGAGCCGCTGCTTGTGGCTGTCGGGCATCACGCTGCCGATGGGGTTCTGCAGGTGCGGCACCACCACCACGGCCTTGATGTCGTCGTAGGTGTGGATGGCCAGGTCCAGCGCTTCCAGCGAGATGCCGGTCTGCGGGCTGGTCGGGATCTCCAGCGCGCGCAGGCCCAGGCTCTCGAGCACCTGCAGCAGGCCGTAGAAGGTGGGCGACTCCACCGCCACCGTGTCGCCGGGCTTCGCGACGGCGCGCAGCGCGAGGTTCAGCGCCTCGATGCAGCCGTTGGTGACCAGCACCTCGTCGGGCGCCACCGTCATGCCTATGCGCAGGCTGCGCTGCGCCACGGCCTCGCGGAACTGCTCGTGGCCCTTCTGCGACGAGGCGGTGGTCAGCAGTTCGGGCCGCTGGCGCAGGGCGCGCGTCATCGAGTTGCGCAGGGCCTCCGCGGGATACAGCTCGGGCGCTGCGCGGGCGATCGCGAAGTTGAGCTTCACGCCCGTATGCCGCCCGCGCGCCATGAAGTTGGCCATGCGCGCGCGCATGCTCACGAACTGCGCCGGGTCGGGCGGCACGTCGGCCACCGGTTCTTCCATCGGCGCGATGGCCAGCCGCTGCGGCCGGCGCACGAAATACCCGGAGCGGTCGCGCGCCTCGACCCAGCCGTCGCTTTCCATGGCGCGGCAGACCTGCAGCGCGGTGGACAGGCTGATGTCGTGCAGCCGCATCAGGCTGCGCAGCGATGGCAGCTTGTCGCCCTGCTTGAGCGAGCCGGTGTGGATCGCATCCACGTAGTGCGCGGAAAGCTGGCGGTAGAGCGGTAGCGAGTCCATGGATCGATGTTCCCCGCATCGGGCATCCGAAAACAGATGCAGTTGCCTGGGAAAACAACCATAACAGATGCGTTTCCAGCCCTGCTGTTCCGGTCGCAATAGCCATGGCGTGTGCCTGTTTTCCGGGCAGCAGGATTCCTACGATGAAGCCTCGTCCAACCCACCTATGCCGACGTAGCCGCCATGATCACCACACTCTCCCAAGCGCCCGATTCCATCGTCCTCGAACCCGGACAGTCGCTGCGCACCTCGGTCGAGGCCGGCGCCTGGCTCCAGCTGGCCGAAGGCAGCGCGCGCGTGGTGTCGCCGCCCGGCTGGTTCGGCGAGACCGTGTTCATGACCGAGACGCTGCTCGAGGAGGGCGACATGCACCGCCTGCCGCACGGCGGGTGGATCGAGGTGTCGGCGCTGACGCCGGTGCACCTGCGGGTGCATGCGCCCATGGCCGCGAGGGCGGCCGCCCCTGCCCAGCCGCGGCCGGTGATGCGCCTGGTGCGGCTGCTGACCGGCTGGTGAGCGGCTGGTGAGCGACCGGCCAGGGAGTCAGCGCTCGCTGGCCGCCTCGCGCAGCGCATCCAGGAAGCTGCGCCGCCACCAGTGGATGTCCTGCTCGCGGATGCGCGACAGCAGCTTCTGGTGCCGCTCGCGCCGCTCCTCCAGTGGCATCTGCAGCGCCTGCTGCACCGTCTCGGCGGTGCCGTGGGTGTCGTAGGGATTCACCAGCAGCGCTTCCTTCAGCTGCTCGGCGGCGCCGGCGAAGCGCGACAGCACCAGCACGCCCGGGTCGGCCGGGTCCTGCGCGGCGATGTATTCCTTGGCGACGAGGTTCATGCCGTCGCGCAGCGGCGTCACCAAGCCCACGGCCGCCGCGCGGCACAGCCCCGGCACGCGCTTGCGCGCCACCATGCGGTGGATGTAGCGCACCGGCATCCAGTCGAGCTCGCCGTAGTCGCCGTTGATGGCGCCGCACAGCGATTCGAGCTCGCGCCGGATGTCGGCGTACGCGTCGACCGTCTCGCGCGTGGGCGAGGCGATCTGGATCAGCGTGGCGCTGCGCCGGTTCTCGGGGTAGTTCGCCAGCAGCTCGCGGAACGCGCGCACCCGCTGCGGGATGCCCTTCGAGTAGTCGAGCCGGTCGATGCCCATGAGCAGCCGGCGCTGCGAGTATTCGCGCTTCATGGTCTCGTACATGTCGCGAGACTCCTTCGCATGCGTGAGCGCCGCGAACTCGTCCACGTCGATGCCGATGGGAAAGGCGGCACTGCGCACCGTCTGCCCGTAGGCGCGGTACATGTCGTTGCCCAGGTACTCGCCGGCGGCCTCGTTGCGCACGTAGTGCTCGAAGTGCTGCACGTCCTGCTGCGCCTGGAAGCCGATCAGGTCGTACGAGAACAGCGAGCGCATCAGCCACGCATGCTGCGGAATGGCCGCGATGATGATCTGCGGCGGCAGCGGAATGTGCAGGAAGAAGCCGATGCGCTGCTTGCAGCCCATGGCGCGCAGCTCTGCCGCCAACGGTATCAGGTGGTAGTCGTGCACCCAGATGATGTCGTCGTCTTTCAGCAGCGGCAGCAGCTTGCGCGCGAAGAGCTGGTTCACCCGCCGGTAGCCGGCGACGAAGCCGGCGTCGAAGTGGGCCAGGTCGAGCCGGTTGTGGAACACCGGCCAGAGCACGTCGTTGCTGTAGCCCAGGTAGTAGCTGTCGTGGTCCTCGCGGCTCAGGTCGAGGGTGGCCAGCGTGACCTTGCCGGCCTGCTGGCGGTGCAGTTCGCCCTCGCCGGTCGGGCCGCCCTCGATGATCTGGCCGCTCCAGCCGAACCACAGGCCGCCGCTTTGCTGCAGGCTCTCGCCCAGTGCCACGGCGAGGCCGCCGGCGGCGGGTTTGCGCGGGTCGGCCACGCGGTTGGAGATGACGACGAGGCGGCTCATATTGCGGAGTCCCAGGGGGCGGACAGCCGAACCGCTGCGTTGATGATGCCGACCATCGAGTAGGTCTGCGGAAAGTTGCCCCACATCTCGCCCGTGACCGGGTGCGTGTCTTCCGACAGCAGCCCCAGCGGGTTTCGCGCCGCGAGCATGGTCTCGAAGATCTGGCGGGCCTCGGCCTTGCGGCCGATCTTGGCGAGCGCGTCGATGCGCCAGAAGGTGCAGATGTTGAAGGCGGTCTCGGGCTTGCCGAAGTCGTCGGCGGCCTCGTAGCGGCGCATGTAGGGACCGTCGCACAGCGTCTTCTCCATGGCGTCGACGGTGGAGATGAAGCGCGGATCGCGCGCGTCGATCAGGCCCACTTCCACCATCAGAAGGATGCTCGCGTCGAGTTCGTGCCCGCCGAAGCTCTCGGCGAAGGCCTGGCGCTCCTCGCACCACGACTTGGCAAGGATCTCCTCCTTCATGCGCGCGGCATGGCCGTGCCAGTAGGCGGCGCGCTCGGCCAGCCCCAGCGTGCGTGCGATCTTGGAGAGCCGGTCGCAGGCGGCCCAGCTCATCAGCGCCGAGCTGGTGTGCACGCGCGCGCGGGTGCGCAGCTCCCACATGCCGGCGTCGGGCGTGCCGTAGACGGCCACCGCGCGCTCGCCCACCGCCTCGAGGTGCGGAAACTCCGCCAGCCCCGCGCGGCTGAGCAGCCGGTGGTCGTGGAAGGCCTGCGCTGCGCCGAGCACGATGTTGCCGTACACGTCGTGCTGGAAGTGCTCCTGCGCCTGGTTGCCCACGCGCACCGGGCCCATGCCGCGGTAGCCCGGCAGCTGGTCGACAAAAGATTCGGGCAGCTCGCGCTCCAGCCCGATGCCGTACAGCGGCTGGATGTGCTCGCCGTGCGAGCCGATCACCACGTTGCCGAGCCAGCGAAGGTAGTCCTCCATGGTGCCGACTTCGCTCAGCGAATTGAGCGCGCGCACCACGAAGAAGGCATCGCGCAGCCAGCAGTAGCGGTAGTCCCAGTTGCGCTGGCTGCCCGGCGCCTCGGGAATGCTGGTGGTCATGGCCGCGACGATGGCGCCCGTGTCCTCGTACAGCGAGAGCTTCAGCGTGATGGCCGCGCGGATCACCGCGTCCTGGTATTCGAAAGGAATGGCCAGGCGCTTGCTCCAGACGCGCCAGTACGAAATGGTCTCCTGCTCGAAGCGGCGCGCGGTGTCGGCGATGCCGTCCATCAGCGTCTCGTCCACGCCGAACATGAAGTTGTATTCGCGCGAGATCACGAAGGGCTGGCGCGAGAGGATGTGCGAGATCGAGGCGTCGGTGTTCAGCCGCAGCGTCACGTCGGGCCCGACGTAGCGGATGTGGTTGCTGCCGCGCGTGACCTCCACCGGCGCCGACGAGCCCCATTGGAACCTCGGGTCGAGCGAGACCCGGATGCGCGGCGCGCCGGCAATGGGCCGCACGCGGCGCACGAGCATGAGCGGGCGGAAGTAGCGCGAGCGGCTGTAGAAGCGCGGCGCGAAGTCGGTGATCTCGATACCCTGGCCGGCGCTGTCGAAGAGCTGCGTGCGCAGCACGGCCGTGTTCGGCTCGTACCACTGCTTCGATTCGGCGAAGTCCTCGATGTCGATGCTCCATGCGCCCGCATCCTCGCCGGGGTGCAGCAGGGCGTTGAACACCGGGTCGCCGTCGAAGCGCGGCAGGCAGCACCACACGGCGCGGCCGCGCGAGTCGATGAGCGCGCTGTAGGCGCAGTTGCCGATTACGCCCACGTTGAGCGAAGGTTCGGCCGGTGGAGCGAAGCCGCGCTTGCCCGGGGCGGCGGCCGCCCTCGCGTCGACCGGCGCGCGGTCGTCGGGGCCGGCCGCGCCCGCCAGCGCCTGGCCGGCGCGTTCCTCGGGCGCCGCCGGCAGTTGTTGTTCGCTCATCGGGGGCTCCTCGGTGATTCTTCGGGTTGGCTAGCGGTTTCTTTCGGTGGACGTGCGGCGAGCAGGTCGCGTGCCTGCACCAGCCATTCATACACGGCCAGCGGCGATTCCAGGCGGTGCTGCGCCAGGCTCGGGCCGGAGCCGACCTTCACGGCCACGCCGCCGCGCGGCTGCACCACGGCGAAGCCGCTCTCGTCGGTGGTGTCGTCGCCGAGGAAGACGGGCACGCGGCCGGCGAAGGGCGCCTCGGCCATGAAGGCGTCGATGGCGATGCCCTTGTTGACGCCCGCGGGCTTCACCTCGAACACGAACTTGCCGTGCATCAGCTCCAGCATCGGATCGTGCGCGATGGCGCGCGACATCGCGTCGCGGCACACGGCCTCCAGCTGCGGCGCGAGCCTGTAGTGCAGGGCGATGGCGGCGTGCTTGCGCTCCACCAGCAGGCCTTCGTGCACGCGCGCGAGCTCGTTGGCGATGTCGAGGATGGGTACAAGGTCGGGCGCGCGCTGCTCCTGCATGCGGCCCTGGGCATCGCGGCGCTGCACGCCGTGCTCGCCGGCCGCGGGCAGCCGCAGCGGGGCGAGGAAGCGGTCGATGGAGTCGATCTGGCGGCCCGACACCACGGCGAGCGCGCCGCCGAGCTGGTCGCGCAGGTCGTCCAGCAGGGGCACGAGGGCCGGTGGAATCTCGATGGCTTCAGGCGTGGGCGCAAGCCCGACCAGCGTACCGTCGAAGTCGAGAAAGAGGGCTGCGTCCCGGCCCAACGGAGGAGGCAACTGCGTGTTGCTGGAGGACTTTGGCATCGGGAAAAACCTTAACACGCGTCGCGCGCCGCGCATGTCGGCCAAAGCCCAATGTGCCTGGATCCGCCCCGGCGCGGGCGGGCCGGTCAGTGTGCGAGAGGCCCCGGCGCCAGTTCGGCCAGCGCGCGCAGCAGCATCGCCGGGTTCACCGGCTTGAACAGCACCGGGATGCCCGAGGCGCGCACGCGTTGCAGCCGATCTGGCGACGTCTCGCCCGTCACCAGCAGCAGCGGCGCCTGCAGCCCGAAGCGGCGCTGCAGGCGCATGCCCGCGTCGAGGCCGTTCTCGCCGTCGCAGAGGCGGTAGTCGCACATGAGAAGAGAGAAGGGCCGCTCGTGCGCGTCGGGCCGGCCCAGCAATTCGGCGGCCTCGGCCTCGCTGGAGACGGCGTCGAGCGCGAGGCCGTGGGCCCGGAAGAGGCCGGTCATGGCTTCGCGGATCTCGGCCTCGTCGTCGATCAGCAGGATGCGGCCGTGCACCGCCGGCGCCGCGTGATCGCCTCGCACCCCCATGGTGCGCACGGGCGCGGCCAGCCCGGCGTCGGGCATCGCCACCGCCTCGGCGGCCGGGAGCTCCAGTCGGAAGCGGCTGCCGCGGCCCGTCTGCGACTTCAGCCGCACCGGGTGCTGCAGCAGCCGCGAGAGGCGCTGCACGATCGACAGGCCGATGCCCAGCCCCTGCGCGCGGTCGCGGCCCGGGTTGTGCACCTGGTAGTACTCCTCGAACACGCGCTCCTGCTGCTCGGGAGCGATGCCGATGCCGGTGTCGAACACCTCGATCCACACCACGCCGCCGCGCGCGCGGGCCCGCACGGCGACGCCGCCGCGCGTCGTGTACTTCAGCGCGTTGTCGACGAGGTTGGAGAGCATTCGGTAGAGCAACTGAGCATCGCTGTGCACCCACAGGCCGCTGGCGCGCACGCGCAGCTGCAGCTGGCGCTGCTCGGCCCGCGCCGCGAACATGTGGTTGAGCGAGCGGAAGAGCGCATCGAGCGAGACGGGCGCGATGGCCGGCGTGACCACGCCCGCGTCGAGCCGCGACACGTCGAGCATGGTGTCCAGCGAACTGCCCAGCGCATTCACCGCGCGCATCAGCTGCTGCGCGTTGCGCCCGCCGTGGTGCTCGCGCAGCTCGTTCTCCAGCGCGGCGCCGAAGAGGGCGATGGCATGCAGCGGCTGGCGCAGGTCGTGGCTCGCGGTGGCCAGGAAGCGCGTCTTCTCGGCGCTCGCGCGCTCGGCCGCGGCGATCTGCGTGCCGAGCTGGCCGGCCAGCGCCTCGTTCTCGAAGCGCAGCACCAGCGAGTCGGTCAGCAGCTTGTGCTGCTGCCCGCCCACGCGCAGCGTGAAGAGCAGGTAGCCCAGGCTGAAGAGCGCGAGGAAGAAATGCATCGCGTCGCCCTGCCAGGCCAGCGCGACGATCAGGCTCAGCATCATCGGCAGCGTGTAGCCGTACAGCGCGGGCTTCAGCGGCCACAGCAGCTGCATGGCCCGCGCGCAGCTGCCGATGATGACCACCGTGATGACCGAGGTCACCGGCAGGTCGCCGGGCGAGATGAAAAGCAGCGGCGCGCTGGCCATGGCCGCGCCCACCACGGTGACGGTGCGCGAATGCCGGCGCGCCCAGCGCCTGGTGTCGGCCAGCGGCACATCGGAGTGCCAGCGCGGCATCAGGAAGAGGAAGAGGCCCAGCGAGAGATGCACCGCCATCCACACCAGGACCCAGGCGCGCGGCTGGTGCAGGTACATGGCCGCGCCCAGCGCCGCGCCCAGGCCGAAGTGCACGAACACCGACGCGTTGTAGGCCGCGTAAACCGAGGCCACGTGCTCGCGCAGCACGCGCAGGCCCAGTTCGTCCGGCTCGGGCGGGCGCGGGAAATCGGCGGATTCGTGTGACGGCTTCGGCGCGGTGGCATTCACACGGCCGATGCTATCGGCCGGGTTCGCGCACGGAAGTGTCGTAAGTCATGCCCCGGAGGGCCGGCTCCGGTCGACCTCAGGCCTGGCCCGGCGACGCCGCGACGGCTTCGACGCGGGCCCGGTGGATGGCCTCGCCGATCTTCGGGCCCGTGGCGCCGGACTGCTGGGCGGCTCTGGCCACCACGTCGGTGGCTACGGCCGACGCCGTCGCCAGCACCGCGAGCAGCCGCTGGCGCTGCGGCCAGGGCGCATCGCTTTCGTCGACGCCACTGCCCGCACGGCTGCGCGCCGCGCACTCGCAGGCCAGGAGGGCCTCGGCGAAGCGCGCGGGCTTGCGGAAGGCGTCGCAGCGCTCCAGCAGGCGGACCAGCCCAGCGGCGTCGAGCGCGCCGCTCTCGTCGATGTGCGAATGCTCGCGCGCCACCACCTCCGCCAGCTCGCGGATTTCCACCGGGACGCGCCAGCGCTCGCACACCGCCTGCAGCGAGGCCACGCTGCCCTTGCTGCCGCCGAAGCCGCCGGCCAGGCAGGCGAAGCGCACGGCCAGCGATGTCTTCAGCCGGGCGGCGGTGTCGATCGCCCGCATCGTCCACGCGCCGGCATCGATCTCCGGCAGCAGCACGGCCAGCGCGCCGCATTCGCGCAGCACGTCGAACATGCGCGAGGGGCGCGTTTCCATCAGGCCGCGCGAGAGCTCCTGCCACACGCGCTCGGCCACCAGCGCATCGGCCTCGCCGGCCGCGACCATCTCTCGCATCAGCGCCATGGTTTCGGGGGCGACGCCGAAGTCGTCGAAGCGGGCGGCGAAGCGCGCCACGCGCAGGATGCGCACCGGGTCTTCGCGGAAGGCGTCGGTCACGTGGCGCAGCACCTTGTCGCGCAGGTCGCGCTGGCCATGGAAGGGGTCGGCCAGCGTTTCCGGCGTGGGGTCGAAGCGGCCATCGGCGCTCACCAGTTCGGCGGGCAGCGCGATGGCGTTGACGGTCAGGTCGCGGCGGGCCAGGTCCTGCTCGAGCGTGACGTCGGGCGCGGCATGCACGGTGAAGCCGCGGTAGCCCGGCGCGCTCTTGCGCTCGGTGCGGGCGAGCGCGTATTCCTCGCGCGTGTCGGGGTGCAGGAACACCGGGAAGTCGCGCCCCACGGGCAGGTAGCCGCGCCTGACCATCTCCTGCGGCGTAGCGCCCACCACCAGCCAGTCGTGGTCGGACACCGGGCGCTGCAGCAGGCGGTCGCGCAGTGCGCCACCGACGAGAAAGATTTTCATGGCCGCAGTTTAGGGATACTCCCCTCTGTCAGAAATAGAACGGTCGTTCGATAATTCGCGATGCAGACCGGGCAATCGTTCGTCATTCGGGCGATCTTCAGCGGCGGTCACAGCCGACGCCCGCATCCGCAGAGGGATATTCAACCAAAAGGATTCACATCATGAAGAAAAGAATGATTGCACTGGCAGCTCTGGGCGCCCTGGCGTCCGGCGGCGCCATGGCGCAACAGGCCGGCGACTGGGTCGTCGGCGCAGGGTGGTTCCATCTGTCGCCGCAGGATTCGAGCAAGCCGCTGACCGTGACCTCGCCCGTGCAGAGCGTCCTGGCCGGTTCCGGCGCCAGCGTGAGCGATTCCGACACCCTAGGCCTCAACGCCACCTACTTCATCGACAGCCACTGGGCGGTGGAAGGCGTGTTCGGCGTGCCGCCCAAGTTCAAGCTCAACGGCACCGGCACCCTCGGGCGCGTGGGCCAGCTCGGCGAGGCCCGCCAGTGGAGCCCGACGATCCTGGGCAAGTATTTCTTCAACGAAGGCAACGACGCCTTCCGTCCGTTCGTGGGCTTGGGCGCCACCTATGTCTGGTACAGCGACGTCAAGCTGACCCCGAACCTGCAGAGCGCGCTGGCCTCACAGTTCCACCAGTCGCCCTTCGCGGTCAACACCACGGCCAAGCTGGACAGCAAGTTCGCGCCGGTGATCAACGTGGGCGCGGCCTACCAGTTCGACAAGCACTGGGGCATCTCCTTCTCGGTCTCCTACATCCCGCTGAAGACCAAGGCCAAGCTGACGACGACCTCGATCTACGGCCTGCCGGTTGCGACCAGCGAAGCCAGCCTGAAGCTGAACCCGATCGTCACCTACGTGGCGGCAACCTACCGGTTCTGAACCGGGCTCGCCCTTGCAGCGTTTGAAGCCCTATCGCCCCGTGCGGTAGGGCTCTTCGAACTGCAGGAAATCCTTCTCCGCCAGGCCCGCGTCGATCCAGGCCTTCACGCCCGGCAACGCCTGCACGCGCTCGATGTAGGCCGTGATGTGCGTCGGCACCGGCAGGCCATAGGTCCTGATGCGCGTGCCCACCGGCGCGAAGTAGGCGTCGGCGATGCCGAACTCGCGGCCGAACAGCATCGGGCCGCCGTGGGTGTCGAGCAGGCCGCTCCACATCTGCACGATGCGCGCGAGGTCGCTGGCGACTTCGGGCACTTCCTTCATCAGCCGCGCGCCCACTTCGGGCAGCGAGGCTTCGAGGTTCATGCCGCAATGGTTGCGCAGTCCGCCGAAGCCGGAATGCATCTCGGCGCAGACGCTGCGCGCGCGTGCGCGGTCGGCCTTGGCCTGGGGCCAGAGGTGCTTCTCGGGAAAGGTCTCGGCGAGGTATTCGGCGATGGCGAGCGTGTCCCAGATGACGAGGCCGCCGTCTTCCACCAGCACCGGCACCTTGGCCACCGGGTTCAGCGCGCCGATGGTGTGCTTGAACTGCGAATCGGCCTCGAAGGAGTCGAAGCGCACCGCGACTTCCTCGAATTCGATGCCGGCCTGCTTCATCAGTACCCAGGGCCGCATGGACCACGACGAGTAATTCTTGTTGCCGACATAGAGCTTGCGCATGAGGGATCTCCGGTCCGTTGCGGGGGTGAAACAAAGCCTTCGATGCTAGCCGCGCGCCCGACGGCGATTGATGCCGAACGCGGCGCGAATTGATGCAGCCGCGCGCGTTCAGTGCCGGCCGCCGTCCTTGCCGCTCTCGTCCTGCTTCCTGGGCCCCGACACGCGCTCGATCAGGTCCACCAGGCGAGGCACCAGAGCCAGCACAGCGAACGCCAGCAGCGCGCTGAGCACGGCCGTCAGCTCGCGGCCGAGCCCGCAGGCCATGCCGATGGCGGCCGTCATCCACAGGCCCGCGGCGGTGGTCAGGCCCTGCACGTGGCTCTCGTCCTTGCCCTGCTTGAGGATGGTGCCGGCGCACAGGAAGCCCACGCCGGCCACAAGCCCCTGGATCACGCGGCTCATGTCGGCCGGCACGATGCCGGTCTGTTGCGGCACCAGCACGAACATCGCCGAGCCGATGGCCACCAGCATGTGGGTGCGCACGCCGGCCGCCTTGCCCTGCTGCTCGCGCTCGAAGCCGAGCACGAAGCCCAGCGCGCTCGCCAGCGTGAGGCGCAGCACGATACGTGTGAGCTGCGCGACATCGCCCACGTCCGAGAACTCGGACGCGAGGGTATCGAGGACCTCGTCGCGCCAGCTCATTTCAGGCCGCCGGGCTCAGGGCAGGTCCTTGTTCGGCTCGGGCTCGGATGCATCGCGCGGGCCGACGCGGCCCAGGCGCTCCTTCAGCGACTGCGGCCGGCCGCTGATGATGGCGGCGTAGTTGGTGGTGTTGGCCAGCACCTTCTTCACGTAGTCGCGCGTCTCGTTGAAGGGCACGTTCTCGGCCCAGATGGCGGCGTCGAGCACCGGCCCGTTGCGCCAGCTGCGCGGTCGGCCGGGGCCGGCGTTGTAGGCGGCCGCCGCCAGCGCCATCGAGCCGTCGAAGTCGTCGAGCGCAAGCTTCAGGTAGTTGGTGCCGATGGTGATGTTGGTCTCGCGGTCGTTGATCTGGCCGGGCGAGAAGTCGGTCATGCCGATCTTGCGGGCCGTCCAGCGCGCGGTGGCGGGCATGACCTGCATCAGGCCCGAGGCGCCGACGCCGGAGCGCGCGTCCATGATGAAGCGGCTTTCCTGGCGGATCAGGCCGTAGACGTAGGCCGGATCGAGGCCGATGTCCTGGCTCTTGCGCAGCACCGTGTCGTGGAAGGGCATCGGGAAGCGCTGTTCCACGTCGACCACGCCCTTGGTGCGCTCGCTGGTGTTGATGCAGCGGTCCCACACCTCGCGCTGGCAGGCGAAATCGGCCGCGGCCAGCAGCGCGCGGTCGTCCATGCCGCCCTTGTCGTGCAGGTTGGTGGCGTAGTTCCACTCGCGCGTGCCCTCGGGGCGCAGGCCGATGGCGATGGCGTAGAGGCCGCGCGCCAGCGCGGGGTTGCTGCGCGCGGCGGCCTTCTCTTCGGGGGTGAGCGGGGCGGGGCGCGTGGGCACCACGGTGCGCTGGCCCAGTTCCTCCAGCGCCAGCATCTCGTAGAAGCCGCGCGAGCCGGCGATGCTCTGGTAGAGCTCGCGGGCCTGGGCGCGGCGTTCGTCGCCGCCGGCACTGGCCAGGCCGCGCGCCTTCCAGTAGACCCAGGTGGGGTCGAGCTGGGCGGTCTCGCTCATCGCGTTGATGGCGGGTACCACCTCCTTCCACTGGCCGGCGCGCAGCGAGGCGCGCACGCGCCAGCCGAGCATGTCGTCGGAGAGGTCGCCGTTCTTGGTGACGTTGGCGAAATAGCTGCCGGCCTGCGGCCACAGCTTGATGGCGGCGGCGCGGCCGATGGTGCCCCACAGCCAGTTGCGCTCCTCGGCCGAGAGCATCGGGCCCCACTTGCTGTCGAGTTGCGAGGCGGCCAGCTCGGGGTCGGCCATGGCGACCTTGATGAGCGCGAGCACCACCAGCTCCTTGCGCGACTTGGCGGCCACGAAGGCGCGGCCGGTCAGGAACTTGGCCGAACTCGCGTTGAGCTCCTCGAACAGCGGCAGCGCGTCGGGCGCGGCGATGGCGACGGCGGCGCGCGCGGCCTGCGGGCGGTTGGCCTCCATGGCCAGGCGGGCCTTCTTCCAGACGTCGTTGGTCGACAGCAGCCGGGCTGCGGTCATGCGATCGGCGGCGGTGAGGCAGCCGTCGTCCAGGTCTTTCTGCGCGAACCAGTTGCGGCGCACCTCGTCGGCCTGCGCCTGCGTGGCGGTGCCGCTGCGCAGCGTGTCGACCAGGATCGCGTAGCAGCGCACCTGCGCGTCATCGCCCATGCGGAAGCCGTCGAGCGAGGCGGAGAAGTTGTCCCAGTCGCGGCGCTGGCCGGTGAGCAGCAGCCAGTCGTTGCGCAGGCGGTCTTCCTGGTAGGTGCCGGGGTAGCGGGCGTAGAAGTCCTGCACTTCGTTGGGGGCGGCTTCCTGCAGACGGGCCTTCAGTTCCCAGTAGGCGGCCCAGGGTTCGAGCGCATGGCCGCGGGCCTGCGGCAGCAGGGCCGTCAGCCGGGCCTTGTCGCCGCGCTGGAAGGCCTGCTTCATCTGGATCAGGACGTCGTCGTTGGTGTTGCTCTGGGCCGCGGCGGGCTGCTGCGAGAGCAGTGCGGCGAAGGCGATGACCGCGGAAAAAACCAGCGCGGGGACCGCATTGCGCGGATGGCTGCGCTTGGATGCCAAAATGCTTGGGAACTGCATCGGGGGATTATGGACAAGTCAAAGGGTGCCGACACCTCGGCAACGGCGAGTTTTCTTAAGGAACAGTTGAGAAAGGCACTCATCGAGCAACGCCTTGCGATGCCCGACCGGTTGACGCGCGCCGACCTGCTGCAGCGCGTGATGCGGATCTGGCTCGTGGGCCGGCCCGACACGGTGATCGGTGCCTACTGGCCGATCAAGGGCGAGTTCGATCCGCTGCCCGCACTGCACCGCTGGAAGGAAGACGGCGAGCTGATGGAAGAGCCGCAGCGCCGCCGCATCGGACTGCCGGTGATCGACAAAGTTCACAAGACCCTGACCTTCCACGCCTGGTATCCGGGCTGCCAGATGGAAGAGGACGCCTACGGCATCCCCAAGCCCAAGGACACCGAGCTGATCGTGCCCACGCTGCTGTTCGTGCCCTGCGTGGGCTACAGCGCCGGCGGCTACCGGCTGGGCTACGGCGGCGGCTTCTACGACCGCACGCTGGCCGCGCTGGAACCCCGGCCCTTCACGGTGGGGCTTGGCTTCACCAACGGCTTCGTCCCGGACTTCGAGCCCGAGTCACACGACCTGCCTTTGGATGCCATCCTCAACGACAACGGCGTCGTCTGGCCGGTCACCTGACTCTCCCCCAGGCTTCGCGCACTTCGTGTCGCTTCGCCAACCCCCTCGCCGGGGGCAACACCTGCGGCCCGGCAAAGCCGGTTCCGCGGTGTTCCTGGAAAAGGCCGCCGGGCCGCTCTTCCCCTTCCTCTTCTTCTTGAATCTCAGTCGAGGTCGTCTACGGTATCCGGGTCGGGCACCTCGCCGATGGTTTCGCGCGTGGTCACGGCCTGCAGCTGCAGCCAGTCGCAGAAGGCCCGGATCTCGGGGCGCTGCATGCTGCGCGGGCCGGCGATCATCCAGTAGGACATCGGCGAATCCATGCGGTGCTGCGGCAGCACCTCGACCAGGTCGCCGTTGGCCAGGCTCTCGGCGATCAGCGAGCTGCGCGCCAGCGTCACGCCCTGGCCGGTGAGGGCGGCCTGCACCATCTGGTAGGCGTAGTTGAAGTAGAGCCAGCGCTTGGGCTGGGCGCGCTCCAGTCCGTTCACCTCGAACCAGCGGCGCCAGGTCAGCCATTCCAGGTGCGTGCGGTGGGCGTCGCCGGCCTCGATGAGCGTGAACCGGGTCATGTCTTCCGGCGTCTTGATCGGCGGGCTGCTCTTGAGCAGCCAGGGGCTGGCCACGGGCGTGAGCGTTTCGCCGAACAGGCGCACGGCGCCGGAGGGCATGGAATCGCGCGGGCCGTAGCGCAGGGCGATGTCCACGTCGGCCACGTCGAGGTCGACCGCCACGTCGCTGGCGTCGATGCGGATGTCGATCTCGGGGTTGTCGCGCTGGAAGGCCTCCAGCCGCGGTATCAGCCACATCGAGGCGAACGAGGCGAAGGTGGTCAGCGACACGCTCTGGCGCCCCGCGCTCTGGCGGATCTGGCGCACGGCCGTGTCGATGCGCGGCAGCGACTGCTGCACCGCCAGCAGCAGCAGGGCGCCGGCGCTGGTGAGCTCCACCGCGCGCGTGTGGCGCAGGAACAGCGCCACGCCCACTTCCTCTTCCAGCGACTGGATCTGGCGGCTCACGGCCGACTGGGTCAGCGCCATTTCCTCGGCGGCCGCCCGGAAGTTCAGGTGGCGGGCCACCGCCTCGAAGGCGCGCAGATGCCCGGCGGAGATCGGGCGGGAGCGCAGATGGGTCTGGGAATGTTGCATGGGTGTGAATCCGGGTCGTCTCGCGGCCAGTCAATTGATGCGATACCAGCATCAGTAGGCTAACTCGTTTTCATTGGACCGCCAACGCCGCACAAACGATCATTCATTCCCGAACTGCGCAATTGCCTCTTTCTGTCAAGCGCCTCGGCAAAGCCCCAAGGAGTTACACCATGTCCACCGCCGTCTGCACCACCGAATCGCTCTCGTCCCTCTCCGTCCCGGCTCGCGCCGCCACCGTCCCGCCGGCAGTGCGCCGCGGCGCATGGCAGATCGCTCCCGGCGAGGCGATGAGCCTGAAGGCGCGGGCGGCGAGCGTCCTGCGCGTGAAGCAGGGCCGCGTGTGGATCACGCCCGACGCCACGCTCGCCAACCCCAGCGAAGACCTGGTGCTCGCCCCCGGCGAGTCGCTGATGGTGGCCGCGGGCCAGCGCATCGTGATGGAGGCGTGGGATGGCTATGGCGCCACCTACAGCTGGGACAACGCCTGATCGTTCCAGTCCTCCAGGTGCTTGAAAAGGCGGCTTCGGCCGCCTTTTCCTTTTTTGGCGGCCGCTCAGCCGTTGATGTCGAAGCTGGGCACCAGCGCCAGGAAGTGCCTCAGCGCCGCTTCCCCGGTCAGCGCATGCACGCCCGCCATCAGGTCGGGGCCCTCGCATTCCGCCAGCCCCATGCCGAAGCCGCTGTAGCGGCGAACCTCCAGCGGGGCCCGGTGGACCACCCTGACGTCCACATGGCGCGGATCCTTCTCGATCCGCTGCATCAGCGCGCTGACGGCATCGGCCGGGCCCTCCAGGTGCTGGCAGAAGCGCATTCCGTCGAACACCAGGAGGCCCGTGATGCCGTGCAGCGCGTTCTGGGTGCGGGCCCGGGAAACGATCTGGCCCACGGTCTGCGGGGGCAGGCTATGCGTGAGCATGCTGCAGTAGAAGATTTCGTGAAGTGGGAGCGTTGCTTCGTCGGTCATGCGTTCGGAGTCGGAGGGGCGCGCAGAGTGTAGGTGGCCGGGGGAAGCCCTGGGCATGTCAAAAGACACAGGCCGGGCGCCTATAGTGCGGTGTGAAATTCGAGGACTACCCAGCTGCCGCCGCCCCGCCCGTCGGCGCGAATTCGTGCGACCGATGCGCGTTGCGCCGCCTGGACGCCTTCCTTCCGTGCTCGCAGGAGGAATTGAAGACCATCCAGTCCTTCCGCGTGGGCGCCCGCCGCGTGGAGGCCGGCGGCGCGATCATCGAGGAGCACCGGCGCAGCGCGCAGCTGTTCACCCTCTATGCGGGGTGGGCTTTCCGCTACAAGACGCTGAGCGACGGCCGGCGGCAGATCCTGAGCTTTCTGCTTCCCGGCGATTTCCTGGGCCTGCAGGACGAGTTCGCCGACGGCCAGACCCACGGCGTCGAGGCGGTCACCGACGTCACGCTGTGCGCCTTCTCGCGCGACCGGCTGTGGGAGCTGTTCCATGCCCAGCCCAAGCTCGGCTACGACATCACCTGGCTGGCCGCGCGCGAAGAGAAGATGGTCGACGACAACCTCGTCACCGCCGGCCGGCGCAATGCCGGCGAACGGGTGGCGATGCTGCTGATGCACCTGTACCGCCGGGCGCAGCGCGTAGGCATGGAGCGCGACGGCTGGGTCGAGTTTCCGTTCAACCAGCAGCACATCGCCGACGCGCTGGGGCTTTCGCTGGTGCACACCAACAAGACGCTGCGGCGGCTGCAGCGCCTGGGGCTGTACAAGATCGACGCCGGCTGGCTGCGCATCATGGAGCCGCATGCGCTCGAAGCGCTGGGCGACTACTTCGAGCGGCCGATACGGCCGACACCGCTGTTGTGAGCTCCGCCCTCCGGAGCCGGCGTCTTCAGCGCGCCGCCACCAGCTGGCGCAGATCGTCCTGGTAGGCCTGCAGCCGGCGCACCGCCTGCGCGCGCTGGCTGGCGCTGGTGCCGTTGTGCATGGCCGCGGTGTTGCGGCAGCCTTCCTGCAGCAGGGCCCGCTGCTGGTCGCGCCAGGGGCCGGGCGGCGGCTCGGCGATGCGCTGGATGTAGTCGTGCAGCGCGGCGCGCGCCTCGGCGGGCGAAGGCTTGCCGGCGGCGAAGCTACGCAGCAGCCTGAGCGCTTCCTGTTGGCGCTTGCGGCGCTCGGCGTCCGCGAGCTTCGGGTCGAACACCGACTGCGCGACCTGCTGCCTCAGCAGCTCGCGCTGCTCGGCGCTCAGGCGGCCGTAGAAGTCCTCGGTGCGCTCGAGGAACTGGTCGTAGCGCTTCTCCTGCACCTGCGCGGGCGTGCGGTCGAGCCAGTCCTTGCGGTATTCGGCGTTGTTCTTGGCGTACTTGCGCTCCAGCTGCTGCAGCTGGGCCTCGCTCAGGCTCAGAGCCAGCTCGGTGCCGGCGGGTTCGGCGCGCTCGGTCACGGCCAGCAGGCGTTCGCGGATGCGGTCGGACATGGCACAGACCTGTTCGGGCGTCACCTCGCCCGGGGCCATCGTCTCGGCCTCCTTGAGCAGCGATGCGATGCGCGGCAGCTCGTTCTGCCGGTGCCAGGCCAGCAGCCGGGCGAGCTCGTCGCGCACCTTCGGGGTCTGGGCACCGTCGAAATCGAGGTAGCCGTCGAGCCACCAGTAGCTCACCGTGGGCAGGTTGTTGTAGGCCAGCTGGATGGCGCTGCAGGCGCCCAGGGCGGTGGCCACGAGCAGCGCGCCGATAATTCGGCTCATTGCCGAGCAAGTCGCGCAACGAATCCTGGAAAAGAAACGCATGAATCAGCCCCCGCAACAGAACAACGACCACGGACCGATCGACGTCGTCATCATGGCCGCCGGCAAGGGTACCCGCATGAAGAGCAGGCTGCCGAAGGTGCTGCACCGGCTGGGCGGCCGCGCCCTGCTGGCGCACGTGGCGGGCACCGCCGCGCGCATCGGGGCGCGCGACGTGGTGGTGGTCACCGGCCACGGCGCCGACCAGGTCGAGGCCTCGATGGCCGGCGGCATCGGCGATGCCAGCCTGCGCTTCGCGCGCCAGGAGCCGCAGCTGGGCACCGGCCACGCGGTGCAGCAGGCCGCGCCGTTGCTGGCGGACGACGGCACGGTGGTCGTGCTCTCGGGCGACGTGCCTCTCATCGGCGAAGAAACCCTGCGTGCCCTCGTCGCGGCCAGTGCCGGCGGCAAGCTGGCGCTGCTGACCATCGAGTTCGACGACCCCACGGGCTATGGCCGGGTCATCCGCGCGGCCGATAGCGGCGAGGTGCGGGGTAACTTGCGGGGCGAAGTGCAGGCCGTGGTCGAGCACAAGGACGCCACCGAGGCCCAGCGCGCGGTGCGCGAGATCTACAGCGGCGTGATGGCCGTGCCCGCGCGCCTGCTCAAGGGCTGGCTCGGCCGGCTGGACAACCGCAATGCCCAGGGCGAGTACTACCTGACCGACGTGGTGAAGCTGGCGGCTGCCGACGGCGTGCCCGTGGTCGCGCACATCACCACCGACGCGCTTCAGGTGGCCGGCATCAACAGCCCCGCACAGCTCGCGGCGCTAGAGCGCGCATGGCAGCTGCGCCAGGCGAACGCGCTGATGGAGCAGGGCGTGCGCCTTGCCGACCCGGCGCGCTTCGACCTGCGCGGCACGCTCGAATGCGCGGGCGACGTGGAGATCGACGTCAACTGCGTCTTCGAAGGCGCGGTGTCGCTTGGCGAAGGCGTGCGCATCGGTGCGAACTGCGTGATCGCCAATGCGCGCATCGAGGCTGGCGCGGTGATCCATCCCTTCACCCACATCGAGGGCGAGAAGGCCGGCGTCACCGTCGGCGCGGGCGCGCTGATCGGCCCCTTCGCCCGCCTGCGGCCCGGTGCGCAGCTGGGCGCCGAGGTGCATATCGGCAATTTCGTCGAAGTGAAGAACTCCACGCTGGCTGCCGGCGCCAAGGCCAACCACCTGGCCTACCTGGGCGACGCCACCGTGGGCGAGCGCGTGAACTACGGCGCGGGCAGCATCACCGCCAACTACGACGGCGCCAACAAGCACCGCACCGTGATCGGCGACGACGTGCACGTGGGCAGCAACTGCGTGCTGGTGGCGCCCATCACCATCGGCGCGGGCGGCACCATCGGCGGCGGCTCGACCATCAACAAGTCGACCGAGCCGGGCGCGCTGACCGTGGCGCGCAGCAAGGCGGTGAGCTTCCCCAACTGGAAGCGTCCCCAGAAGAAGCCGAAGGCCTGACGACGGCCTTCAGGCCCCCGATGCCAGCGGCATCCGGGGCTCGAACTTCGCGCGCTTCAGGCTGAAGAAGGCCTTGACGTTGCGCACGTTCGCATCGGCCGTGAACAGGCGCTGCGTGAGCGCGGCGTAGTCCGGCATGTCGCGCGCCGCCACCACCAGGATGAAGTCCGGACCGGGCGACACGCGCCAGCACTGCTGGACCGCGTCGTCGGCGATCACGCGCGTCTCGAAGGCGTCGAGCGAGGCGGCGTCCTGCCGGTCGAGCGAGATCTCGATCACCGCCTGCAGGCCGTGGCCCAGCACCGCGGCGAGCCGGTCGGGCGACAGCAGCGCCACCTGGCGCTCGATGAGGCCGACGTCGCGCAGCCGCTGCACGCGGCGCAGGCAGGTGGGCGGTGAGATGCCTACGTCGGCGGCCAGGCGCTGGTTGGTCTGGGAGGCGTCGCGCTGCAGGGCGTCGAGCAGGCGGAGGTCGGTTGAATCGAGGGAAATTGATTCCATATTCAATGAGATTATGGAATAAAACTCCAATCGTCCGAAATGGAGAAATAAAAGTACGAAATCGATTGAATTTCGAATGCATATTTCTTCCATGCCTTCCTACCATCGAGCCTCTTCTCCATTCAAAGGCAGCTCACCATGTGCGGCATCGTCGGGGCAGCGTCCCATCGCAACATCGTTCCGGTCCTCGTGCAGGGCCTCCAGCGGCTCGAGTACCGCGGCTATGACTCCTGCGGCGTCGCGGTGCATGCCGGCGGCCTGACGCGGGCGCGCACCACCTCGCGCGTGGCCGACCTCGTGGCGCAGGTGCGCGACGACAAGGTCGAGGGCCTCACCGGCATCGCCCACACGCGCTGGGCCACGCACGGCGCGCCGGCGGTGCACAACGCGCATCCGCACTTCAGCCACGGCCCGGGCGCTGACGCGCAGGCCGCGCGGCCGGGCCGCATCGCGCTGGTGCACAACGGCATCATCGAAAACCACGAGAGCCTGCGCGCCGCGCTCGAGGCCAAGGGCTACGCCTTCGAGAGCCAGACCGACACCGAGGTCATCGCCCACCTGGTCGACAGCCTCTACGACGGCGACCTGTTCGAGGCCGTGAAGGCCGCCGTGCTGCAGCTGCACGGCGCCTACGCCATCGCCGTGATCTGCCGCGACGAGCCGCAGCGCGTGGTCGGCGCGCGCGCGGGTTCGCCGCTGATCCTGGGCGCGGGCAAGGACGGCGCCGAGAACTTCCTGGCCAGCGACGCGATGGCCCTTGCCGGCGTGACCGACCAGATCGTCTACCTGGAAGAGGGCGACGTGGTCGACCTGCAGCCCGGCAAGTACTGGATCGTCGACAGGAACCACAAGCCCGTCACTCGCCAGGTGCGCACCGTGCTCGCCCACAGCGGCGCGGCGGAACTGGGCCCGTACCGCCACTACATGCAGAAGGAAATCTTCGAGCAGCCGCGCGCCATCGGCGACACGCTCGAGGGCGTGGAAGGCATCGTGCCCGAACTGTTCGACGGCATCGGCCAAGACGGTGCGACCGGAGCGAGCGCGCACCGCGTGTTCCAGGACATCGACAAGATCCTCATCCTCGCCTGCGGCACCAGCTACTACAGCGGCTGCACCGCCAAGTACTGGCTCGAAGGCATCGCGAAGATCTCCACGCAGGTCGAGATCGCGAGCGAATACCGCTACCGCGAATCGGTGCCCGACCCGAAGACGCTGGTCGTCACCATCAGCCAGTCGGGTGAAACGGCCGATACGCTGGCCGCGCTCAAGCACGCTCGCTCGCTGGGCATGGAGCAGACGCTGACCATCTGCAACGTCGCCACCAGCGCGATGGTGCGCGAGTGCAAGCTGGCGTACATCACGCGCGCCGGCGTGGAGATCGGCGTGGCCTCGACCAAGGCCTTCACCACGCAACTGGCGGGGCTCTTCCTGCTCACGCTGGCCATCGCGCAGGCCAAGGGCCGGCTGAGCGATGCCGAGGAGGCGCGCTACCTGAAGGAAATGCGCCACCTGCCCGTCGCGCTGCAGTCGGTGCTCGCGCTGGAGCCACAGATCATCGGCTGGGCCGAAGACTTCGCGCGCAAGGACAACGCGCTCTTCCTCGGCCGCGGACTGCACTACCCGATCGCGCTGGAAGGCGCGCTCAAGCTCAAGGAAGTGACCTACATCCACGCCGAGGCCTACGCCGCCGGCGAACTCAAGCACGGCCCGCTCGCGCTGGTGACCAGCGAGATGCCCGTGGTGGCCGTGGCCCCCAACGACGCGCTGCTGGAGAAGCTCAAGAGCAACCTGCAGGAAGTGCGCGCCCGCGGCGGCGTGCTCTACGTGCTGGCCGACGGCGACACGAAGATCAGGAGCGGCGAAGGCCTGCACGTGATCCGCATGCCCGAGCACTACGGCGCGCTCTCGCCGATCCTGCACGTGGTGCCGCTGCAGCTGCTGGCGTATCACACGGCCTGCGCGCGGGGGACCGACGTGGACAAGCCGCGCAATCTTGCGAAGAGTGTGACGGTGGAGTGAGGCTGGGGGTGGCTGGTGGAAGGGCGTTCAACGCAGCTGGCGCTGACCGCTCCTCGAGAAATGACGCGGTCTGCGTAGTCACTCGGTGAAAACGACCGGCGCCGCACCGATGGCGCCAAAGCGCGGGCCCGAAGCCGTTCGAGCGCCCCTCAGCCCAGCCAGCCGCGGATGCGCCGTCCCAGCACTTCCCGGCTGATGCCGTAGCGATCGTGCAGGGTCGGCAATGCACCCGCATCGAGGAAGGCGTCGGGCAGGCCGGCGAGTTCGAAGCGGGCGGGCTGCACACGGTGACGCAGCAGCGCCGACGCCACCGCCTCGCCGAGCCCACCGACCACCGAATGGTTCTCGGCGACGACCACGAGACGCGGCGCCGCGCCGACGGCGGCGACGATGGCGGCTTCATCGAGGGGCTTGATGGTCGGGCAGTGCAGCACGGCCACACCGACGCGGTCGGCGGCCAGGTCCTGCGCCACTTCCAGCGCACGCATGGTGAGGATGCCGCTGGAGATGACCAGCACGTCTGCGCCCTCGCGCAGCATCCTGGCCTTGCCGAGCTCGAAGCGGTAGCCCTCGATCTCGTCCAGAACCAGCGGCACCTGGCCGCGCAGCAGGCGCATGTAGACCGGCCCGGGGTGCTGTGCGATCTGCGGCACGGCCTGCTCGATGTCCAGGGCGTCGCACGGGTCCACGATGGTCAGGCCGGGCACGCCGCGCATCATGGCGATGTCTTCGGTGGCCTGGTGGCTGGGCCCGTAGCCGGTGGTGAGGCCCGGCAGCGCGCAGCAGATCTTGACGTTGAGGTTTTCCTCGGCGATCACCTGGTGGATGAAGTCGTAGGCGCGCCGGGTGCCGAAGACGGCATAGGTGGTCGCGAAGGGCACGAGCCCCTCCTTGGCCAGCCCGCCGGCGGCTCCCATGAGCAGCTGCTCGGCCATGCCCATCTGGAAGAAGCGCTCGGGATAGGTCTGGGCGAAAAGATGCAGGTCCGTGTATTTGGCGAGGTCGGCCGTCAGGCCCACGACCTCGGGCCGATCGGCGGCGTACTCCACCAGGGCCTTGCCGAAGGGGGCCGCCTTGACACGCTGGCCTTCGGAGGCGATGGAGGCGATCATGGCCGACGTCGTCAGCCGGGGCTTTGCTTTCTCTGCGATGGCTTGGCTCATGCCAGGGCTCCTTCGGTGGATGGTTCGGGGCGGCTCGCGTCGAGGATGGCCAGCGCCTGCTGCCATTCGGGCGGGTCGACGCGGATGAAGTGGTTCTTTTCGCGCTGCTCCAGAAAAGGCACGCCCTTGCCCATCAGCGTGTCGAACAGGATCACGCGCGGCTTGGCATCGCGCAGGCCGCGGGCTGCGTCGAAGGCGCTCAGCACGGCCGGCAGGTCGTTGCCGTCCACACGCTGGACGTGCCAGCCGAACGCCGCCCATTTGTCGGCCAGGGGTTCGAAGCCCAGTACCTTGCTCGAAGGGCCGTCGGCCTGCTGATTGTTGATGTCGACCAGGCAGACCAGGTTGTCCAGCCCGTGATGAGCGGCGGCCATGGCGGCCTCCCAGGTCGACCCTTCGTCGAGCTCGCCGTCGGACATCGAGTTGTAGACGAAGGCCGGGTTCTTCTTCTGCTTGAGGCCCAGCGCCATGCCGACGGCAATGACCAGTCCCTGGCCCAGCGAGCCGCCGGAGATCTCCATGCCGGGCGTGTACGCGGCCATGCCGGACATGGGCAGGCGGCTGTCGTCGCCACCGTAGGTCTCGAGTTCGCTCTCGTCGATCACGCCGGCCTCGATGAGCGCCGCATAGTGGGCAATCGCGTAGTGACCATGCGAGAGCAGGAAGCGGTCGCGGCCTTCCCATTCGGGCTCGCGGGGACGCAGGGTGAGGGCGTGGCGGTAAGCCACGGCCAGCACGTCGGCCCAGCCCAGGGCCTGGCCGATGTAGCCCTGTCCCTGCACTTCGCCCATGCGCAGGGCGTAACGGCGGATGCGCCAGGCAGCCTGTGCCAGCGCTTGCGTGGCCGTTGAAGGCAACGCCGCGGAATCGGTCATGAATTTCTCCTAGAAGACACGGGGGATGGGGATCTGGGTCACTTCAGGATGAAGGCCGGGAAATACGACACGAGGGCCAGGACGCCAAAGGCGACGAGGTAGAACGGGCCCAGCTCGCGCACGGTCTGCCCGACCTTGACCTTGGCCAGCGCGCTGGTGATGAACAGCGTGGTGCCCACCGGCGGCGTGTACAGGCCGATGGCGAGGTTGACGACCATCATGATCCCGAGCTGGGTCATGTCCATGCCGATGGAATTCGCCAGCGGAACGAACACCGGCGTCAGCAGCAGGATGGCCGCAGGCAGGTCGATGAACATGCCGAGGAAGAGCATGAGCAGGTTCATCAGCAGGATCACGAGCACCTTCGCATGCACGTTCTGCTGCACCCACTGGGCAATGCCCTGGGGCATCTGGTCGAAGGTGAGCAGCCAGCCGATGGCGGCGGAGGCCATGATCACCAGCAGCACCACGCCGGTTGCCAAGCCTGCGTGCACCACCGCGTCGTTCAGGCGCTTCCAGCCCAGGTCGCGATAGATCACCGCCGACACGACGCCCGCATACAGGGTCGACAGAACGGCCACCTCGGTCGGCGTCGCGATGCCGAAGCGCAGGAAGATGATGATGAGCACGGGCAACAGCACCGCGGGCGAGGCGTAAGCCAGATGCCTGCGGAATGCGATGCCGTCGAAGGGCGCGGTCTCGCGCGGGAAGTTGCGGCGCCGGCCCACCCACCAGCACATGAACATGAAGCCGCCGCACATCAGCAGGCCGGGCAGCACGCCGGCGACGAACAGGTCGGCGATCGACGCGTTGGCTGTCAACGCGAAGAGGATCATCGGGATCGACGGCGGGATCAGGATGTCGATGGTGGCGGCCGCCGCCAGCGTGGCCGCCGAGAAGGCCGCGGGGTACCCCAGGCGCTTGTGCCAGGGGATCATGAGCGAGCCGATGGCCGAGGCATCCGCCACCGCCGAGCCCGACACGCCGCCGAACAGCGTGGAGGACAAAACGCCGACCTGGGCGGGGCCGCCGTGGAAGCGCCCCAGCAGCGTGGACAGCACGCCGACCAGCGCTTCGCCCAGCTTGCCGCCCATCATGAGGCTGCCGGTGAGCATGAAGAAAGGGATGGCGATCAGTGGGAAGCTCTGCACCTGCGCGACCATCTGCTGCACCAGCAGGTCGAGAGGCACCTTGTCCGAACTGGCCGCCGCGGCCATGGCTGCCACGAGCAGCGCATGAGCGATGGGCATGGCCGCCACGGCGGCCACCATGAACACGAGAAGAATCAGGGCACTCATGTCGGGTCCTTGTCGTGTTGCGCTTTACCAGTGGGCGGCCGGGACGACCGGCTCCGCGTCGGCTGAAGGCGGCAGCGGCGTGCTGCGCCACGTCTTGACGCCCGATTGCAGGGCCAGCGCCGCGAGCAGGGCCATGCCCCCCATCACGCAGCCATAGGTGACCGAGCCCGGCACTTGCAGGATCGGCGACTTCTCGTCGTGCACGATTTCCAGCATGCGGAAGGTGGCGACCGACAGCGTGCCGTACATCGCCGCCACGACGAGCCAGGCGAACGTGGCAACCACACGGCGTGCGCCAGCAGGCAGCGCGTCCATCAAGAACGTGGTGGCGATGTGCGCGCCCTGCTGCGCGGCGATGACGACGCCGGCCATGACGAGCCAGGGAAACAGCAGCTCGGGCACCTCGTTGGCCCACTCCAGGCTGGAGCCGGTGGCATAGCGCAGCACCGTGTTGACCACGAGGATCAGGAAGATGACGGAGGTCGACAGCCAGAGCACCGCGCGGCAGATGCCGGCGATGACGCCATCGATCCAGCCGTTAGGGGCGTGGACCATGGGGATCTCCTTGGCGTGGCTATCGGTCAGAGCGCCTGGGCGGCCGCAACGACCTTCTTGACGTAGGCACCGATGGGGCCGCTTGCCCACTTGGTGACGACTTCCGCCGTGGCCTTGGCAAAGGGTGCCGGCGCAGGGGTGGTCACCTGTACGCCCTTGGCCTTGAGGTCGGCCAGCAGCTTCTCGTCGGCGTCCTGCGACAGCTTGCGCTGCAGCGCGGTGGCTTCGGTCGAGGCCTCCAGCACGATCCTGCGGTCTGCTTCCGACAGCTTGTCCCAGCTGCGCTTGCTCATCAGGAATGGCGTCATCTGGAACTGGTGATTCGTCATGGCCAGGTGCTTCTGCACTTCGTAGAGCTTGCTGGCGTGGAAATTCACGAGCGGGTTCTCCTGCCCATCGACCACTCCCTGCTGCAGGGCCACGTACAGCTCGGCGAACTTGATCTGCTGAGCCTCGGCGCCGAGCGCCTTCATGATGTCGACCAGGGTCGCATCCGGCGGCACGCGCATCTTCAGGCCCTTGAGGTCCTCGGGGCCGTTGATCGGGCGCTTGCTGTTGGTCATCTGCCGGATGCCGTTGTCCCAGGTACCCAGCAGCACCATGCCTTTTTCGGCCGAACGGTCGGCCAGTTCCTTGCCGAGCGGGCCGTCGAGCACCTTGAAGGCAGCCGCCGGGCTGGCGAACAGGAAGGGCATGCCGTAAGCGGCGTACTCGGGCACCGCATTGGCCACCGCACCCTGCGAGTTCGCGCTGATGTCGAGAGCACCGGTGCGCAGTGCGGTGACCATGGCAGCGTCGTCGCCCAACTGGCCGGAAGGTGCGACCTGCACCTCGATGCGGCCGCCTGACCTGGCCTTGACGACCTCGGCGAACTTCACGGCCGCTTCATGCCGCGGATTGCCGATCGCGGCGCCGTGGCCGAGCGTGAGCTTGACTGTCTGTGCGGCGGCGCCCGCAGCGCAGAGCAGGCCGAGGGAGGTGGCAAGCACGCTGCGGATGAAATGTTGGCGGTTCATGCGATGTCTCCTGGATTTTGTTGATGGAGTGAGGTGTCGGTCAGTGAATCAGCATGCCGCCGTTCACGTCGAGGGTGATGCCCGTGCAGTAGGCGGCCAGGTCGCTGGCCAGGAAGACGCAGGCGCCGGCTACGTCCTTGGCCTGGCCCAGGCGAGCCAGGGGAATGGTGTCCTCGATTTCCTTCTTGCGGTCCGGGCTCAGCTTGCCCTGCGTGATGTCGGTCTCGATCAAGCCGGGGGTGATGCAGTTGACGCGGATGCCTTCGACGCCGAACTCACGCGCCATCGCACGCGCCAGGCCGAGCACGCCCGCCTTGGCGGCCGAGTAGTGCGGCCCCCCGAAGATGCCGCCGCCGCGCTGCGCCGACACGGACGAGATGCAGACGATCGAACCGCCCTGTGCGCCGCGCATGGCGGGCAGCACTGCCTGCGACATGTAGAGCGTGCCGCGCAGGCTGACGTCCAGGATCCGGTCATAGTCGGCCCCCGTGATGTCCAGGGTCTTCACCGGCTGGGTGATGCCGGCATTGTTGATGAGGACATCGATGCGCCCGAAGGCCGCGATCGTTGCGGCTGCCGCTGCGATGCAGGCGTTCTTGTCGGTCACGTCGCCGACCACACCGAGGTGGCCTTCGCCCAGGCGAGCCGCAGCCGCCTGTGGTTCCGCCCGTTCGAGGTCCATGATGACCACGCGCGCGCCCTGCGCGGCCATTTCTCGCGCAGTGGCGAAGCCCAGTCCGTTGATGCCGGCACCGCCGGTGATCAGCGCGACCTTGTCCTTGAGCAGCATGTCTTCGATCTCCTGAGTTCTGAGTAAGGGGTCCGCAGCGGCCATAGCTGGCGCGCCTCTCGGGACGGAGCGAATGGTCGATCGGGCTGAAGATGAAGACAAGCGATATCTCGTCAGGCTAGGATGAAGGATGTTCATCTGAGCGCGGGGGAAACCCGATGTCGTCGATCCCAGCCATTGCCAACCTCCTCGCATTCGAGAGCGTCGCGCGACGACGCAGCTTTGCGCTCGCCGCCGCGGAACTGCACCTGACGCCTTCTGCGGTCAGCCACCAGATCGCACGCCTCGAGTCGGACCTTGGCGTGCGCCTGTTTGAGCGCAGCGCGCATGGGGTGCGCCTGAGCTATGCGGGGACTCGCTACCTCGATCGCGTAGGCGGCGCGTTGTCGGCCATCTCCACGGCCACCGAAGACCTGCGCGAAGGAGTCGGCAACAGCCTGTACGTCCATTGCGCGCCCAGCATCGCTAGCCTGTGGCTCATGCCGCGCCTGCGCCGCTTCGCACAGGCGCACCCCGACATCTCGCTGAACCTGTCGGCCGCCCACACGCAGAGCGACTTCGCGCTGGGCCAGGCCGACATCGACATCCGCTATGGCGTGCCGCAATGGGGCAACCTGGTGGTCGAGCCGCTGTTCGAGGAACGCATCGTGCCGCTCGCGAGCCCGGAGTTCGTCCGCGAGCGTCGCCTGTCCAGGATCGATCAACTCCTGGACATGCCCTTGATCCAAAGCAACGTCAGCATCGTCCAGTGGTCGGACTGGCTGCAGGCGTTTTCAGACAAGCGCGCCCCGGAGCGCTACGCCTTGCGTTTCGACCGCGCCCAAATGTCGCTGGACGCGGCAACGCAAGGGCTGGGTATCGCGCTGGAGAGCGACGTCAATGCCGCAGGTCACCTCGCCGAGCGCAAGCTCAAGCCGGTGTTCGGCCTGGACAAGGCGATCAGGGTCAAGGCACATTTTCTGGTCTATCCCCAGCGCCATGCCGGGCGTCCGGCGGTGGAGGCGTTTCTGGCGTGGGTGCATTCCGAAGCCGCGAGGCAGCGGGTGCGGCGCGCTTGAGTGGCGAGGCCGCGCCCGCAGCAACGCCCGCCTCCGCCTGCAAGGCCTCGAGGCCGCCGGCGACCGGTCCGAGATGCGCAACCCGTGATGCGACTGACAGGAGGCGCCTCGGAAGCCAGCCGCAGGTTGGTCCAGTAGGCTTGAACGTGGGGCCGGGGCTGGTCGAGGCTGCGAATTCTGGTGCAAGCATCTGACAGAGTAGGCGAGAGTAGATCGCACGGTGAACGAAGGCTCGGCTCAGTTGCCGCCCGCAGGAAGTCGTCCCGCGCACCACAGAGTCCGCGAAGCCGGAGCCGATCCATTTTCATGATGCGTTGAGGTGTGCGAACAGCATCTCGACCTTCTTCCTGTCCCTGCGCGACTGGCTGTACTCCGGTGTCTTTGCGATGGACTGTGCCGTCTCGCGGGTATCGCGATCCCGAAGTCGCGCGCGGATCGCATGACAGCTCTGCTTGGATCGAGCGGCAGGCCTGTCGAGATAGTCAAATTGGCGCTCTGAGCCAGGATGACCTTGCGAACGATCACGAGATGCTGCAGCACGGTCTTGTGACGCACGACGCTCTGCATGCCGGGTGCCAGTCGCGTCAGATCCAGACTAGCCTGCGCCTCTTCGAGATCAGGCCGCCGCGGCCACGCGCGCCACGACATCGCGGACCATCCACTCCGGGCTGGCGAACACCGGCTTGCCGGTGGCTTCGGCGAGTGGCGCAGCCAAGTGGGCGAGCGAGGCCTGTGCCAGCACCAGCCGGTCGGCGCGTGCAGCGAGGGCAAGCGCCGATTCCGTCACCAGTGCATCGTGGATTTCGCGCCGGCCGGCGGAAAGCGCGTCGAATGCACCGTCGACCAGCACGCACTCGGCCTTCACCCGCGCGCCGGACGCCGCGGCATGTTCGGCCAGCAGCGAACGGCTCGGCTCCAGCGTCGAGCACGCCGTGTACAGCAGGCCGACACGGCCATCGCAGCGGGCCGCCTCGGCGTACATCGCGTCGTCGATCTTCACGATGGGCACCGGCACCAGTGGCCGCGCCGCATCGATGGCGGGAGAGGTTGAGGAGCAGGTGAAGACGATCAGGTCCGCGCCCGCGTCGGCGGCCAGCGTGGCCAGCGTGACTATGCGCCGCGTAATGGCGGGCGACGGTCCGTCTCGCAGCAGGTCCTGCAGCACGCTTTCGTCGAGCAGGTGGAAGCAGCGCTGCTGTGGCAGCTCGGCCTGGAAGCGCGGCCGGAAACGCTCGACCAGCAGGGCCACGGTGTGGATGAAGGCGATGGAACGGATCATGGGGTTCTCAGTGATCTTTGAGGGGAAGCGCGAGACGCGCACCGGCGGCCGCCAGTACGCCCGCGGCCCAGAACACGCCGGCCGCGCCAACCAGCGAACCGGCCGCGCCCGACACCAAGGGAATGCCGACGCTGGATGCGTTGTTCACGATCACGCGCATCGCCACTGCTTCGCCATAGCGGTGCTGCGGCGCGAGCCGGTGCAGCAGGCTCATGACCATGGGCTGAGTGCTGCCGAGGCTGAAGCCCAGCAGCGCCGAGCACAGGCCCATGGCGAGCGGCGCCTGCACCAGCGGATAGACGGCGAACAGCAGCGCGGTGGCGACCATCGCGCCGAGCAGGACGGCCCATTCGCGCAACTGCGCGGCCACAAGCGGCGCCAGCAGCCGGACGGCGGCGGCGCCGATGCCGAAGGCGCCCAGGATGCTGCCGATCACCGATGCGGGCACGCCGCGCTCATGACCGAGCACGGGCACGAGGAAGGTGTGCACGTCCCAGCAGCACGACAGCAGGCCGGTCAACAGCAGCAGCCGGCGCAGGCCGGCATGGCGCCAGAGGTCCCGGACGCTGCGCTCGCTGGTGGCCGCTTCGTGCAGCGGGGACGCATGATCGACCGTCCCTCGCACGGCTAGCCAGGCCAGCAGCGGCAGTGGCGCCAGCCCCAGGAGCGCGACGCGGATTCCGGCGCTGTCGATGAGGAACCCGGCCATCAGCGGGCCCAGGACATTCGACAAGGCCAGGCCGATCGCCAGCCACGAGAACGCTTGGCGAAGCGAGGCCGCCTCGCCCGCGACTCGCGGAACATGGCGCTGGACCGCAATGATCACGACGCCGCCCGCGCCGCCGGTGAGAAGCGCGCTGGCGCACAACACCGGCAACACTGGCCACGCCGCGGCCATGGCGCAGGCCGCCGTGGCGACCACCACGGCCATCGCGACCGGCCGCTTCAGCCCGCTGCGTTCGCAGTAGCGGCCCGCGGGTAGTGCGAGAAACACCTGGGCGAGCGCGAAGAGCGCGATCAGGCCGCCCACCGCCGCCTCGCCATGCCCCAGTCGCAGCGACTGCAGCGGCATGGCCATCCGCAGGCCGGTCACGCAGGCGTTGACGAACAGCTGGGCGAGTACCAGCCTCGCCAGCTCACCGGCCGGAAGTTGAAAATGGGACACGCGGTGGACTGCTAGAAGTCGGCGACTTGGCCCCAGGCCGACTTCGCGAAGCGCGCCGGGTTGTAGGGTGCCGGATCGAAGATGGGCGGCGCACCCGTCGCCAGGTCGGCGATCAGGTGGCCCGCGCCGAGGCCGATGCCGAAGCCGTGGCCCGAGAATCCCGCGGCCAGGATGAAGCCGGGGATCTGCGGCACCTCGCCGATGCCCGGAACGCCGTCCGGTGTGCTGTCGACAAAGCCAGCCCAGGCGTTGGCGATGCCCGCCCGGCCCAACGCCGGCAGCAGTTCGGCCGCACGGTGGAAAGTCTGCTTCACCGCCGCGGCATCCGGCCTGGGGTCGAGCACACGTACCCGCTCCATGGGCGTGGGCGCATCCAGCCGCCACCTTGCCAGCGTTTCGTGGCCGCCGCGGATGCCCTCCAGACCGCCTGGAAAAACGTTGCGCCAGCGCTTGGCGAACATTGGCAGGAATTGCGGCGCAAAGCGCAGCAGCTGCGCTGTCGGGTCCACGCGTCCGCGCCCGCTGATGGCGAGGTTGTAGCTGCCGTCGCTGCGCTGCGTAACGGACACGCGCGCGGTGTGCAGCGCAGCCGGCAGTCGCTCGGCCACGGATGACACGCGCACGATGGTCTGGCGAACCGTGGCCTGGGGAAACCTGATGCCCAGCTGGCGCAGGAAGGACGAAGCCCATGCGCCGCCGGCGTAGACGGCCATGCGGGTCCTGATGGTGCCGGCCTCGGTGACCACGCCGGCGAGGCGGCCTCCCTCGCGCTCGATGCCGCGCACGGCGCAGTTCTGGTGCACCGTGCCGCCGAGTTTCATGAGCGCCGCGGCCACTGCGGGCGCCGCCTTCGACGGGTCGGCCGTGCCGTCGCTGGGCGAGAACACGCCACCCTTCCACGCGCGGCCGGTGGCCCGGCCCCGCTCGCTGGCATCGCGGCCGCTGAGCATGTGCGTCTTCACGCCGGCCGTCTTCGCGAATTCGCCCCATTTGGCCCAGCGGGCGATCTCGTCCTCGTCGTCGCTGAGGTAGAGCAGTCCGCAGCGGTTGAAGCCCGTGTCCTCACCCGTGTCCGCTGCGAACTGCTGCCAAAGATCGAGGCTGCGGGTGGCCATGGGCAGCTCGCGTGCATCGCGGTTCTGCTGGCGGCACCATCCCCAGTTGCGGCTCGACTGCTCGGCACCGATGCGACCCTTCTCGACGAGCGCTACCGACAGGCCGCGACGGGCCATGTAGTAGGCCGTGAAGACACCGATGATCCCGCCGCCAATGACGACGGCGTCGGCATGGGGCGGCAGTGTGGAGGAGGTCTCGATGAGACGCAAGGGCTGGGCCATGGATGGATCGCTATCGTTTGTTCAGGCTGCCGTGCGTTGCACGACGTAGGGCTTGCGATGCGTGCGACGCGGCTGTCGCCGATTGCCACAGCTTAAGGGTGGTCATGAAGAGGTTGGTGCCGTTGCGTGGCCATAAACCCGCAGCATTGATCGCTATCGGCACCTCTGCCGGCACATGCTGCGGCAGTTGTGAAGCGGGTCTCGGCAGATGAGGCTTTGCCGGTGCCGCTTTCCCACGGCGGACACGCCCGACCCCGGAGCGATCAATTGGCGCGCTGAAAGATTTCGGCAAGGTCGCACAGATCCCAGTTGCCGCCTGTCAACACCACACAGACCTTTTCCTCTGGCGTCACTTTGAGTCCTTTCGCCAGCAGCGCGCCAATGCCGATCGAGGCAGCCGGTTCTGCAATCAGCTTGGCGTCCTTGGCCAGCATGCGCATGCCCTCGATGATGTGTTCGTCCTCGACCAGCACGATCTCGTCGACGTACCTTTCGATGATGGGGTAGGGGTTCTGGCCTGGCACACTGATACGCAAACCGTCGGCGATCGTGTTCTTCAGCGGCAGTGAAGTGCGCTCCTTGTTGATGCGGCTATGGAAGTACTTGGGGGTCAGCGCTGGTTCCGCGCCCACCACACGCACGGAGGGTCTGGTTTCCTTGATGGCGGTGGCGATGCCGGAGATGAGACCCCCGCCCCCCATAGGGATGATGACGGTGTTCACGTCGGCCAGGTCTTCCAGGATTTCGCAGCCTATGGTTCCCTGGCCCGCCATGACCGTGGGATCCTCGAATGCGTGCACCACGGCGTAGTGGTTTTCTGCCGCGATCTCGTAAACCCGTTTCCATCGCGCCGCGGTGTCGCCGTCGAACAGAATCACCTCCGCGCCGAGCGCCCGGGTGTTCTCCACCTTGATTTTCGGGGTGGTGACGGGCACCACCAGAAGCGCCTTGACGCCCAGCATCCGCGCCGCGTAGGCCAGCCCCTGGGCATGGTTGCCCGAAGACGTGGCGATGATGCCGTTGTCAATCGCCTCGCGGGGCAGCGACAAGGCCTTGTTCAGCGCGCCGCGGATCTTGAAGGCCCCGGTGATCTGCAGCGTCTCGGGTTTGAGGTACACCTCGCACCCGAGCGTGGTCTCCATCTTCTCGGCGCGCAGCAAGGGCGTGTGACGGATGTGTGGTTTCAGTCGCTCCCGCGCTTGGTGGATGTCGCGAAGGGTGGGGTGCTCGAGCAGGGGCGTCATGATTGAATGAACTCAAAAGCCGTGCCGGTGTTGCTGGCCATGGCGTTGCGATAGATCAGGTGCGACGTCGTGTTGTCCTGGATGGCCATGCCCGTCGAGTCGAAGATCGTGATCTCGTCGTCGGACTCGCGCCCCGGCTTCTGGCCCAGCAGGACCTCGCCGATCTCGGCGTGGATGTCGTGCTTGCTGATGATGTTCTTGTGCAGCGGATGCCAGGTTTCGCCTTTCTCGACGCATTGCGCAATCGAATCGTTGACGATCTTGGCGTTCCTGAAGATCTCGGGCTCCAGCTCCTGCTTGCCTTGCGTGTCCGTGCCAATGGCGACGATATGCGTGCCAGGTCGGACCCAGGCGGCTTCCACCAGCGAACCTTTGCCGCGGGTGGTAGTGACTAGGATGTCCGCCTGCTCCACAGCGTCTTGTTTGGAGCGGGCCATCACCACCGGAATGCCGAACTCGCGCTCGATATCGGCCTTGTATTGCGCGAGCGTCTGGGGGTGGGGGCTCCAGGCATGGACGGTATCGATCGTCATCACCTCCCGGATCGCGCGGATCTGCATCCGGGCCTGATTGCCGGTCCCGATGGAGGCGATGGTCTTCGCGTCCTTGCGGGCCAGCGCCTTCACCGAAACGGCCCCGGCGGCGCCTGTTCTCAAGCCGGTGACAAGGCTGCCATCCATCACGCAAATGAGCGCGCAGGTTCTGGCGTCGAACAGGAGGATGGTTCCCATGCCGCTGGGCACGCCGTGCTCGGTGGGGTTGTTCGGGAATCCCCCGGACGAGGTCTTCATCGAGATGATCTCGTTGGCCTCGCAGTACCCTATCTTGAAGTCGATTTCGCCTCGGGGTGGTGGGAAGTGGAGGCATGTGTAGGCCGGTTGAATCACCTGGCCGCTGCTGAAGGCTTTGTACGCCTGCTCCACCGTCCCAATGACTTCCTTCATGGAAATCAGGCTCCCTACATTCTCTTTGTTCAGCAACAGTGTCTTCATCGGTGTGATCTGTCCATGAATCAAGGGCTCGGGGCGACTGCCATCGGTGGCGCCGCGCGTGGTGTGGGGACCATAGGCGAAGGGGCGCCGGCCTGGTGCGGCAAACCCGGAACCGGTCTAGAAATCAGCCACCTTGCCCCACATCGACTTCTTGAACCGTGCGGGGTCGAAAGGCGCGGGATCGAGTATTGGCTTGGCCCCGGACACCAGGTCGGCGATCAGGTGCCCTGCGCCGGGACCGATGCCGAAACCGTGGCCCGAAAAGCCCGCAGCCAGGATGAGCCCGGGAACCTGCGGCAGCTCGCCGATCCCCGGCACGCCGTCGGGCGTGCTGTCGATGTAGCCAGCCCAGGTGTTGGCGATGCGGGCTCCGCGCAGCGCAGGCAACAAGTCGACGGCACGGCGGTGGGTTTCGCGGACACCTGCAGGGTCGGGCTTCGGGTCGAGGATGCGCGCCCGTTCCATCGGTGTGGGCGCGTCCAGCTTCCATCGAGCCCGGGTTTCGTGGCCCCAGCGGATGCCCTCCAGGCCGCCGGGAAACACGTTGCGCCAGCGCTTGGCGAACATCGGGATGAATTGCGGCGCGAAGCGCACCAGCTGCGCTGTGGGGTCGGCGCGCCCTCGCCCGCTGATGGCCAGGACGTAGTGTCCGTCGGGGCGGCGCGTGACGGCGACGCGCGGGCTGGTCAAGGCGGCCGGCAGGCTCTGATCCACCGGCGCCAGTCGTACGATCGATTGGCGAATCGTGGCGACCGGAAACTGCACACCGAGCTGGTTGCAGAACGAGGACGCCCATGCGCCGCCTGCGAGCACGGCGCTGCGGGTCTTGATGGTCCCCGCTTCGGTCACCACGCCGCAGAGCCGGCCGCCTTGCATCTCGATGCCACGCGCGGCGCAGTTCTGGTGCACCGTGCCGCCAAGTTTCATGAGCGCGGCTGCCACGGCGGGCGCTGCCTTGGCCGGATCGGCCGTGCCGTCGCTGGGTGAGAAGACGCCGCCTTTCCACGCGCGGCCGGTCGCCTGGCCGCGCTCGGAGGCCTCGCGGCCGCTCAGCATGTGCGTGGTCACGCCAACGGTCGTCGCGAACTCGCGCCATTTGGCCCAACCGGCAATCTGGGCTTCGTCGTTGCTGAGATACAGCAGGCCGCAGCGCTTGAAGCCCGTGTCTTCGCCGCTGTCTGCGGCAAACTGATCCCACAGCTCAAGGCTCCGGGTGGACATGGGCAGTTCGCGCGCATCGCGATTCTGCTGACGGCACCACCCCCAGTTCCGGCTCGATTGCTCGGCGCCCACGCGCCCCTTTTCCACGAGAGCGACCTTCATGCCGCGCTTGGCCAGGAAGTAGGCAGTGAATGCTCCAATGATGCCGGCGCCGATGACGACGACGTCCGCATGGGTCGGCAGATCGGGGCTGGACTCAACGGGAAACAGTGGTGCAGGCATTCTCGGGATGTCCGTGAAGGGGCGGTGAAAACGTGAAATATGTTTATTTCGATTGTTGGCAGATCCTGCTGGATCAGTAGCCAAGGACTGCCTTGGTCTCGAGATATTCCTCAAGCCCGTGAATGCCGTATTCGCGGCCATTGCCGGACCGCTTGAATCCGCCGAACGGCGCATGGCTGTTCCAAGCCGGATAGTTGATATGCACCTGGCCGGCGCGAAGTTGCATGGCTACGCGCTGCGCTCGCTCCCGATCGCCAGACTGCACGCTCGCACCGAGGCCATAGACCGTGTCGTTCGCAATCGCAATGGCCTCTTTCTCGTCCCGATAAGGAATGATGACCAGCACGGGACCGAATATTTCTTCCTGCGCCACTCTCATGTCGGGCGTCACATCGGAAAACACGGTCGGCTGTGCAAAATAGCCACGCGTCAAGCCGGCGGGCCTGCCCGGACCGCCGCAGACCAGCTTGGCGCCCTGTTCGATTCCGCTGGCGATCAGCTCCTGCACCCTCGCATACTGCGCAGCGTTTGCGATCGGGCCCATCGACGTCTTTGCGTCGCGCGGATCGCCAACCGTGATGCCCGCTGCCGCCGCTTGTGCCAATGCTTCCACCTCGGCCAACCGCGACGCGGGCACCAGCATCCGTGTCGGCGCACTGCACGACTGGCCCGCATTGCGCATTCCTGCCAGCACGCCCTTTGCCACGCCCCGTTCAAAGTCGGCGTCGTCCAGAAACAGGTTCGGCGACTTGCCGCCCAGTTCCTGCACGACGCGTTTCACCGTCACCGCAGCTGCTTGGGCCACGAGCACACCGGCTCGCGTCGATCCGGTGATGGAGATCATGTCGACATCGGGGTGCGCCGCCAACGACGCACCGACCACCTCCCCCCTGCCTCCGACCAGATTGAAGACACCTGCCGGCGTACCGGCGTCGTGCATCACTTGCGCGAAAAGCTGCGCACTGTACGGCGACAACTCACTGGGCTTCAGGACGATCGTGCAGCCCGCGGCGATCGCCGGTGCGACCTTGGCGGTGATCTGATACAGCGGCCAGTTCCATGGCGTGATCAGGGCGCATACGCCGATCGGCTCTTTCGAAATGGCAACGCTGCCATCCGAGGAAAGAAACTTGTAGCGCTGAAGCACTTCCATCTGGGCACGGACATGCGCAATCCCGAATGGCACATGGGCGGTCCTGGCGAATCCGATGGGAGCCCCCATCTCCGCCACGATGGCTTGCGCGAACAACTCCGCGCGCTCCTCCAGAAGCGCCAGGATTCGCCCCAGGAGCGCAAGCCGCTCCTCGACGGAACTTTGTGAAAACGCCTCGAAAGCGCGCCGGGCCGCAGCGACGGCCAGGTCCACGTCGGTCGATGAGCCGGCTGCGACGTGTCCGATGATCTCTTCGGTAAACGGATCGACGACCGCAATACCCGCGGCATGAGTGCGGTCCTGCCAGCACCCATCGATGTAGAAGCGGGCGTCGTCCATGCGTGGTTCAGCTGTCATCCCGGGGCTTTCCGTCAAGCGGTGACCCACACCTTGCGAACGGTCTCGATGGTGCGCCACGTTCCGACATAGCCCGGCTTCATGATGAAGCAGTCGCCGGCCTTGTAGGTCAACGGGGGCTGGCCTTGCTCGGTGATCTCCACCACGCCCGAAAGGATCAGGCAGAACTCCCACGTCTCTCCCTTGATGGAGTGATTGACGCCCACCGTCGACTCGAACACGCCGGCGCGCACCTTGCCGTCTTTGGCGCTGTCGACGTCCCAGTTGCGGCATACGACATCGCCCTCGATGACGCGCTCCGCCGGCGGCCGGTATTCACGCGGTTCACCGAGTTGGTCGAGGTTGAAAGGGACAAGAAGCTTGGACATGTGAAACCCTGTTCGCGTTGGTCGGATGGTGGATCGATGCTAGAAAAAATCCGGCCCCGTTGATGCTGAACCATGGGTCGACAACAGCGGGAAATATGTCTTTGCGAGCGCGCACTGATGGATCGTGCGGTGGCCGTTGATTCGCCGAGACGGAGGCGCCGTCTACCGTTCGATCCGGTAGCCTGCCGTCCGGGTTTTCTCGACGCAGCCAGGGCGAAACGATGCGCTATTGCAGCTGCCCTTGGCACACGTACTTGATGTGCATGTAGTCGTCCAGCCCGTACACCGAGCCTTCGCGGCCGTAGCCCGACTCCTTCACGCCGCCGAAGGGCGCGGCCTCGGCCGCCAGCGCGCCTTCGTTGACTCCGACGATGCCCGACTCCAGCGCCTCGGTCACCCGCCAGATGCGCCGTGCGTCCGTCGAATAGAAATACGCCGCGAGTCCGAAGGGCGTGTCGTTGGCGGCCGCGATGACCTGCGCCTCCGTCTCGAAGCGCGTGACCGGCACCACGGGGCCGAAGGTCTCCTCGCAGCTGCATTCCATCGTCGCGTCGGCGTTCACCAGCACCGTGGGCGCGAAATAGTTGGGGCCGTCGCAGCGCGCGTCGCGCAGCCGCTTGCCGCCGACCACGATGCACGCGCCGCGTGCGACCGCGTCGCGCACATGGCGCTCGATCTTCTCCACCGCGCGCGCGTTGATCATCGGCCCGATCTGCGAATCCGCCTGCGTGGCTGGCCCTACCTTGAGTGCGCCGACCCGCGCGGCCAGCTTGTCGACGAAGGCGTCGTGCACGCTCGCCTGCACGAACACCCGGTTCGGGCACACGCAGGTCTGGCCGCCGTTGCGGAACTTGGCGGCCATCAGGCCTTCGACCGCCGCGTCGAGATCGGCGTCGTCGAACACGATGAAGGGGGCATTGCCGCCGAGTTCGAGCGACAGCTTCTTCAGCGTGTCGGCCGAGCGACGCGCGAGGTGCTTGCCCACGGGCGTGGAGCCGGTGAAGGTGATCTTGCGGACGCGTGAGTCGTCGAGCCAGGCATCGACCACCTCGGGCGTGCGTTCGCGCGAGGCGGTCACGATGTTGAGTACGCCCGGCGGTACGCCGGCTTCAGCTGCGAGCGCGACGAGTGCCAGCGAAGTCAGCGGCGTGTCCTCGGCCGGCTTGCACACCACGGTGCAGCCTGCGGCGAGGGCCGGAGCGATCTTGCGCGCGATCATCGCGGCCGGAAAGTTCCAAGGCGTGATCGCTGCAACCACACCGACGGGCTCCTTCAGTGCGAGCATGCGGCGGCCCGTCACGGGTGCCGGGATGATGTCGCCATTGGCGCGCGTCGCCTCTTCAGCGAACCATTCGATGTAGCTGGCCGCATAGGCAACCTCGCCTCGGCCTTCCGCCAGCGGCTTGCCTTGTTCGCGGGAGATGAGTCGGCCCAGGTCTTCCTGGTGCGCGAGCACGAGATCATTCCAGCGCTTGAGGATCTGCGCGCGCTGCTTCGCGGGCACCGCACGCCATGCGGGAAAGGCTGCATGCGCGGCATCGACGGCGGCACGCGCATCGGCGGCCGTGCCGTCGGGCACGCTCGCGAACACGCCATCGGTCGCGGGGTCGCTCACATCGAGGCGACGGCCGTCGCCGGCTTCGCGCCATTCAGCGCCGATCAGATGCCGGCCCGGCATCAGGCTCTTGTTTTCGATTTCGAGAGTCATATGGAGCAGGGAGCTTTCTTCAGGATGCGGCCACACGTTCGGCGATAGCGATGCCCACCTCGGTGGTGGTCGCCGAGCCGCCGAGGTCGCGCGTGCGCGGGCCGTCGCGCAGTACCGATTCGATCGCGCCCAGGATGGCGTCGTGCGCCGCGCGGCCCGCGCCCTGGCCCTGGGTGAGGAAGTCCAGCATCAGTGCGCCGGACCAGATCATCGCGATCGGGTTGGCAATGTTCTGGCCGTAGATGTCGGGCGCCGAGCCGTGCACCGGCTCGAAGAGCGAGGGGAATCTGCGCTCCGGATTGAGGTTGGCCGAAGGCGCGAGGCCGATGGTGCCGGTGGTCGCGGGGCCGAGGTCGGAGAGGATGTCGCCGAACAGGTTGCTCGCCACCACCACGTCGAAGCGCGTGGGCTGCAGCACGAAGCGCGCCGACAGGATGTCGATGTGCTGCTTGTCGGCCGTCACCTCGGGGTAGTCGCGGCCGACCGCGTCGGCGCGCCTGTCCCACCAGGGCATGCTGATCGCGATGCCGTTGCTCTTGGTGGCTACCGTCAGGTGCTTGCGCCTGCGGGCGCGCGCGGTCTCGTAGGCGAAGCGCAGCACGCGGTCGGCGCCGTGGCGGGAGAACACCGATTCCTGGATCACGATCTCGCGCTCGGTGCCCTCGTACATCACGCCGCCGAGCGAGGTGTATTCGCCCTCGGTGTTCTCGCGCACCACGAGGTAGTCGATGTCGCCGGGCTTGCGGCCGGCCAGCGGGCAGGGGACGCCCTCGAACAGGCGCACCGGCCGCAGGTTGATGTACTGGTCGAACTCGCGGCGGAACTTCAGCAGCGAACCCCAGAGCGACACGTGGTCGGGCACGGTCGCCGGCCAGCCGACGGCGCCGAAGTACAGCGCGTCGACGCCCTTGAGCTGCTCCTTCCAGTCGTCCGGCATCATCTGGCCGTGCGCGGCGTAGTAGTCGGCGCTGGCCCAGTCGAAGGCGCGGCAGTCGAGCTCGAAGCCGAAGCGCGCCGCGGCGGCCTGCACCACGCGCAGGCCCTCGGGCATCACCTCCTTGCCGATGCCGTCGCCGGCGATCAGCGCGATGCGGAAGGTCGGTGTCATCTCTGTCTTTCTCATGATGCGAGGGCGGCGGCGGCTGCCGCACGGTCCATGTCGTCGAGCCAGCCCTGGCGCAGCTCGGGCACGGAGCGCGCCAGCAGCTCGTAGTAGGGGTGGTGCGGGCCACGGTCGTAGTCGGCGCGTGCCACCTGCGCGAGCTTGCGGCCGTGCTGCATCACGACGATCTCGTCGCACACCGCGCGCACCGTGTGCAGGTCGTGGCTGATGAAGAGGTACGACACGCCCAGCTCGCGCCGCAGCTCGGCCATCAGGTCGAGCACCGCCGCGCCCACCACGGTGTCGAGCGCGGAGGTCACCTCGTCGCACAGGATCAGGTCCGGCTCCGCCGCCAGCGCGCGCGCGAGGTTCACGCGCTGCTTCTGCCCGCCCGAGAGGCCGCCCGGCAGGCGTCCGCCCACGGTGCGCGGCAGCTTCACCAGGTCGAGCAGCTCGCCGATGCGCCTGCGCAGCGGCTCGCCACGCAGTCCCTTGTAGAACTCCAGCGGCCGCGCCAGGATGCGTTCGATGGTCTGCGAGGGGTTCAGCGCCGTGTCGGCCATCTGGAACACGATCTGGATGCGGCGCAGCTCGTCGCGCTCGCGCTGCTGCAGCGTCGGCTTCAGCTCGCGGCCATGGAACAGCACGCTGCCGCTGCTGGGCTTGAGCAGCCCCGCCACCGCGCGCGCCAGCGTGGTCTTGCCCGAGCCCGATTCGCCGATCACGCCGATGGCCTGGCCGCGGTAGAGCTTCAGGTCGATGTCCTGCAGGATCGGCTTGGCCGGGCGCCCCTGCGCATCGACCGGGCCGTAGCCGGCCGAGAGCTGGCGCACTTCAAGCAGCAGCTCGCGTCCGTCGTCCGTGGCGTTGGCCGGCGTGCGTACCTGCGGGCGCGCGGCGGCCAGCAGGCTTCTCGTGTAGTCGTCGGCCGGCGCGGTGAGGATCTGTCCGGTGGCGTTGAGCTCGCGCATGGTGCCGTTGCGCAGCACCAGGATGTGGTCGGCCATCTGCGCCACAACCGCGAGGTCGTGGCTTACGTACACCGCGGTGGCGCGGCGCTCGCGCACCACGCGGCGGAAGGCGCGCAGCACCTCGATCTGCGTGGTCACGTCCAGCGCGGTGGTCGGCTCGTCGAGGATCACCAGGTCGGGGTCGCCGATGAGAGCCATCGCCGCCATCAGCCGCTGCAGCTGGCCACCCGAGACCTGGTGCGGGTAGCGCGAGCCGATGCCCTCCGGGTCGGGCAGCGCCAGCTCGCGGAAGAGCTGCACCGCCTTCGCCTCGGCCTCGGCGCGCCTGCACAGGCCGTGGATCACGGTCGGCTCCACCACCTGGTCCATGATCATGCGCGAGGGGTTGAAGGAGGCCGCCGCGCTCTGCGCGATATAGGCCACGGTGCGCCCCCGAAGCGCGCGCTGCGCACGTGCATCGAGCGCCAGCACGTCGGTGTCGCCGATGCGTACCCGCCCCCCCGAGATGCTGCAGCCGTGGCGCGCATGGCCCATCAGCGCCAGCGCGGTGGTGGTCTTGCCCGAGCCCGACTCGCCGATCAGCGCCAGCACCTCGCCGGGCTGCACCGAGAAGCTCAGGTTGTCGACCAGCGTGGCGGTGCCGGCGCTGATGCTCAGGTTTTCGACGGTGAGTGAGGCTCCCATCAGCGTGCTCCTCGTTCCCGGGCCTGACGGCCAGGAAGGTTGTCGATTACAAGATTGACCGCAATGGTCAGGCTCGCGATGGCCAGCGCCGGCACGATCACCGAGGCGCCGCCCATGGCCAGCGCGCCGATGTTCTCGCGCACCAGCGATCCCCAGTCGGCGGCAGGCGGCTGGATGCCCAGGCCCAGGAAGCTCAGGCTCGCCAGCAGCAGCACGATGTAGACGAATCGCAGCCCCAGGTCGGCCAGCATCGGGCCGACGATGTTCGGCAGGATCTCGCGCAGCATGATGTAGAGCGTGCCCTCGCCGCGCGTGCGCGCCACGGTCACGTAGTCGAGCGCGTTGATGTTCACCGCCAGCGAGCGCGCGATGCGGAAGGCGCCCGGCACGTAGATGATGGCCGCCGTGACCACCAGCATCGGCACCGAGGAGCCGAAGCCCGCCACCATGATGAGCGCGAACATCTTGCTCGGGATGGCCGTCAGCGTGTCGAGGCAGCGGCTGAGCGTGGCGTCGGTCCAGCGGCTGCCGGCTGCCGCCAGCAGCGCCAGCGTGGTGCCGGTGCCGCTGGCCAGCAGCGTCGCCAGCAGCGCCACGCCGACGGTGTAGCGCGCGCCCTCGATCACCAGCGCCAGCATGTCGCGGCCCAGGTAGTCGGTGCCCAGCCAGTGCGCCGCGCTGACCGGCGCGAAGACGTTCGAGGTGCCGGCGGCAGCCGCGCTGAACGAAAGCAGCCAGGGACCGAATGCCGCCGCGAGCACCCAGAAGAGCAGCACCGCGAGACCGAGCAGTCCCGAAGGCCCGAAGCCGGCTAGCCCGCGAAGCGGGTTGCGCCGAGGCGCGGGTGATGGTGGCAGCGTTTGCGTGGCCGCGTTCAGGACAGGGGAAGAAGTGGACGATTCCATGATGGTTCCCCGTCAGCGGTGCCGCAGCCGCGGGTTGGCGACGATGCCGCAGACGTCGGCCGCGGTCACCAGGATCAGGTAGGCGCCGCAGAAGATCATGGCGCAGGTCTGCACCAGCGGCATGTCGCGCTGCGAGACGCCGTCGACCATCAGCTTGGCGATGCCCGGGTAGTTGAAGATGGTCTCGACGATGATTACGCCGCCCAGCAGGTACGACAGGCTCAGCGCCACCGCATTGGCGATCGGCCCCACCGCGTTGGGCAGCGCGTGCGCCAGCACCGTGCGCATTGGCGATGCCCCCTTGAGCCGCACCATCTCGATGTAGGGCGCCTCCAGCTGGTCGATGACGGCCGCGCGCGTCATGCGCATCATCTGCGCGACGATCACGCAGCACAGCACCAGCACCGGCATCGCGAAGGCCTGCAGCATCTGGCCCAGCGAGTCGATGTCGCTCACGAAGGAAAGCGCCGGCAGCCACCGCAGCTTCACCGCGAACACCAGCACCGCCAGCGTCGCCACCAGGAACTCCGGTACCGACACCACCGCCACGGCGCCCGTCGAGGCGGCGCGGTCCAGCCAGGATCCGCGCCACACCGCCGAGGCGATGCCAATCGTCAATGCGATCGGCACCGAGAAGAGCGCCGTGACGGCCGCCAGCAGCAGAGAGTTGGGCAGGCGGCTGGCCACGAGCTCGGCCACCGGGGTCTGCGTGCTGGAGGAGAGACCGGGGTCGCCCTTCAGCATGCCGAGCAGCCACTTCGCGTAGCGCTCGGGCGCCGGCACGTCCAGGCCCATCTGGGCGCGCAGAGCCGCCACCGCTTCGGGCGTGGCGTCCTGGCCGAGCTGTTCCTGCGCGGCATCGCCGGGCAGCACCGCGGTGATCGAGAACACGACCACCGACACAGCCAGCAGCGACAGCAGCGCCAATGCGATGCGCTGGCCGAGTAGCTTGAGGATTACGCGGTTCATGGCGAGCATCCCGGAGAACGGCGGCTCGCGCGCGTCATGCCTCGAGCCACACGTTCTCGGCGAACTGATAGCCCATGAGGCCGCCCAGCGGGATGGGCGACAGGCCCTTGAGCTTGGAACTGTGGCCGTCGATGCTCGAGAGGAACAGCGGAATGCCGATACCCGCGTCCTGGTGGATCATGGTCTGCATGTCGGCGTACATCTGCTTGCGCTTGGCCAGGTCGGTCTCGGCGCGCGAGGCCAGCAGCAGCTGGTCGAACTTGTCGCTCTTCCAGCGCGACTCGTTCCACGCCGCACCCGACTGGAAGAACTGCGTGAGCAGCACGTCCGCGCTCGGGCGCGGATTGACGTTGCCGAAGCCGACGTGGCTGTTGAGCCAGTGGTTCGACCAGTAGCCGTCGGCCGGCATGCGCTTGATGTCCAGCTCCAGGCCCACGCGCTGCGCCGTCTGCTGCAACATAAGGGACATCTCCACCGAGTACAGCGCCACCGGCGAAGCCACGATCGGCACCTTGCCCGTGATGCCGGCTTTCTGCAGGTGGAACTTCGCCTTCTCGGGGTCGAAGGGCCGCTGCGGCAGGCCCGCGAAGTGGAAGCGGTTGGTCGGGTCGATCGGCTGGTCGTTGGCGACCACCGCGTAGTCGAGCGCGATGGTCTTCTTCATCTGCTCGCGGTCGAACAGGTGCTTCATGCCCAGCACGAAGTCGGGGTTTGCACCGGGGCCCACGTCCTTGCGCATCACAAGGTCGGAGTACTGGCCCGACTGGGTGACGAAGATGCTGAAGCCGGGCGTTCCCTTCACGCGCTCCACCGAACGCGGGTTGACGACGCCGACGAGATCCATGCCGCCCGACAGCAGAGCGTTGACGCGCGCGCTCTCGTCGCCGATGCCGACGAACTCGATCTCGTCGAGGTACGGCTTGCCCGGCTTCCAGTAGGCCTCGTTGCGCACCACCACCGAGCGGATGCCGGGCTTGAATTCCTTGAGCTTGTAGGGGCCGGTGCCGATGCCGGCGTTGAAATCGGTGGTGCCGTCCTTGACGATGTGGAAATGATAGGTGCCCAGGATCACCGGCAGGTCGGCGTTGGGCGCGCTCAGCACCATGGTCACCTCGTTCGGGCCCGTGGCCTTCACGCTCTCGATCTGGTCGGCGAGCACCTTGGCCTTGGAGGCGGTGGCCGGGTCCTTGTGGCGCATCACCGAGAACACCACGTCGGCGGGCGCGAGCGGCTTGCCGTCGTGGAACACCACGCCCTTGCGCAGCGTGAACACCCAGGTCTTGGCGTCTTTGGTGTTGAACGATTCGGCCAGCGCGGGCTGCGGCGTGAGGCTGCCGTCCAGCGAGGTCAGGCTGTTGTAGACCATGTTGCAGCGCGCGTAGTCGGTCTGGTTCGACTGCTTGGCGGGGTCCAGCGTGTCGGTGGCCGCGGCGGTGGCGCCGGCCACCCGGATGCGGCCGCCGCGCCGCGGCGTCTGCGCATGCGCCGACAAGGCCACGCCCGCGAGACTGCCGGCCAGCGTGGCCTGCATGCCGCCGGCCATCAGCATCGACAGGATGTCGCGCCGCGTGGCGCCGCGCCGAAGCGATGTCATCACGCGAAGGCTTTCGTCGGGGCCGACGAGGTTCTGGAAGCTCTTGTAGTCGCTGCTGCTGTCGCTCATGGTGGGTGCTCCTGGGGGCCGTGGGGTGAAAGAAATCAGTCGGAAGAACGAACGCCGGACAGCCCGCTCTCAGGCCAGCCTGTCCTTGAGCCGGTAATAGAGGCCCACCGCCGGCAGGAACCACGGCGGGCCGAAGTGGCCGGGAATGGCGGGCCAGTCGCGGCCCTGCCAGGGGTTGGCTCCGGCATCGCCGCCCATCACGGCGGCCATGCGCTGGCCCATGTGCACCGACATCTGCGTGCCGTGGCCGCTGTAGCCCATGGCGTAGTAGAGGCCGTCGCGCTCGCCGGCGTGCGGCAGCCGGTCCTGCGTCATGTCGACGAGGCCGCCCCAGCAGTAGTCGAGCCGCACCGCGCCGAGCTGCGGGAAGGTTTCGGCCAACCCCGCGCGCAGGATGTCGCCGCTCGCGGCATCCGACTGCGGGCTGGACACCGCGAAGCGCGCGCGCCCGCCGAACACCAGCCGGTGGTCGGGCGTGAGCCTGAAGTAGTGATGGATGTTCGCGATGGTCGTGTAGGTGCGCCGCGCTGCGAGCAGCGCCTTCGCGCGCTCTTCGCCCAGCGGCTCGGTGACGACGATGAAGCTGCCGATGGGCACGATGCGCCGGCGCAGCCAGCCGAAGCTGCCGTAGCCGCCATGGCGCGTCGCGCCCGTGGCCAGCAGGACCTGCTGCGCGGTGACGACGGCGCCGCGCCCGGTGTGCAGCCGGTGGGCATGGCCGCTGCCGCCGATGCGCTCGATGCGGCTCACCTCCGTGCCGGTATGAATCGAGGCGCCGCCGCGCTGCGCGGCCGCTGCAAGCCCGCCGGCGAAGCGGCCCATGTGCATCTGGCCGCTGCGCTTGTAGAGCAGGCCGCCGTGGAAGCGCGCGCTGCTCACCTCGGCGCGCACGCGGGCCGCGTCGAGCACTTCGACGTCGCTGTCCACGCCGTCGTCGATGAGCCGCTGCGCGCTGCGCTCGAGCGCGGCCATCTGGTTCGCCCGCGTTGCGAGCTTGAGCTTGCCGTGGCGCAGGAAGTCGCAGTCGATGGCTTCCTCGCGCACCAGCCGCTCCACCGTGTCGACCGCGTCGTCGTAGGCGCGATACCAGCCGCGCGCGCGCTCCACGCCGACCTTGGCCGCCACATCGGCGTAGTCCACGGCCAGCCCGTTGTTGACGTGCCCGCCGTTGCGCCCCGAGGCTTCGGCCGCCACCCGCGTGCCGGCCTCCAGCACCGCGACGCTCGCGCCGCGCCGGGCCAGCGCGAGCGCCGCCGACAGGCCGGTGAAGCCGCCGCCGACGATGGCGACGTCGACCCGCCCCGGCAGCTCGCGCGCCTGGGGCACGAAGGCGGGTGCCGAATCGGTCCAGTAGGAGTCGAGCTTCATGGCGTGGTGCTGTGTGTGGCTGCGTGAAAGGGAGATCAGAGGCCGACGACGCCGGGCAGGCCGCCGATGTCCTGGATTTCCGTGTAGCGGTAGGCCGGGTTGCCCGGTCCGTGGCCGCGATTGACGAACACCTTGTTGACGATGCCCAGGTCGTCGGCAGACATCAGGTCGTAGCGCAGGCTGGACGACACGTGCAGCACGTCTTCGGGGTTGCAGCCCAGCGAGTCGAGCATGTACTCGAAGGCCGTCAGGCGCGGCTTGTAGGCCTGGGCCTGCTGCGCGGTGTAGACGCGGTGGAAGGGTGCGCCCAGCATCGCGACGTTCTTCTGGATCTGGTCGTCCGATGCGTTCGACAAAATCACCAGCGGGATTTCCTTCGCGACCTTGGCCAGGCCCGCGGGCACGTCGTCGTGCGGGCCCCAGGTGGGCACCGCGTCGTAGATCTTCTGCGCGTCGAGGTCGAAGTACTGGATCTTCCACTTGCGGCACAGGCGACGCACCGCGTTCTTCAGCACCACCTCGTAGGGCTGCCACGCGCCCAGCACCTCGTCGAAGCGGTAGGCGGTGAAGTCCGCATGGAACTCCTCCATGCGTTCTGCGGGAATGCGGTCGGCAAACAGGTCTGCGGCCATCTCCTTCATGCGGAACCGGGTGAGGGTACCGTAGCAGTCGAAGGTCACGTACTTGGGACGGAAGGTCATGGTCTCGATCCTTTTTCAGAAGTGGCGAACAAGGTGGCGGATAGACGGGAATTGCGACAAGCTCATTACGAAGTGATTGCAGCACGCAGTCGCTTGGGGGATGTAGGGAAAAAAGGTGTTGCCCGAACCGAAGCTGCGGTTTACGGGGGCGGCGGCAGCATGCCGTGCTGTCCGCCCTTTCGGTGTGCGGCCACGCACCTCGCTGCGTCGCGGCGAAGTCGACGGGCACGCTTTTGAAGCACAGGCGCCGGGCGCGAGCGTGTGCCGGCCGCACGGCCCGCACGCAGCTGGATAGGTTTCCAATCGAAGGCTTCCATGGCACGGGGCAGGTGGAGAGGGGCGAAGAGAAGAGGGGGGCGATGGGCGTAGATCCGGGCCGACCGATGCTAGGCAGATCGACGCGGCATTTGTGTGCGTATGGGGGCGCGCCACCGCAGTAAATTGCAAGACCGGGGTGCGTGGCAGGCGAAGCTTGCGAGTTGCTGCGAAGAGCCGATTCGGTCTGGTGCAGCGCCGCAATGTCGTCCAAGATAGGCGTGCCATTCCAGCCGCAACAGAGAGACTTCCCGATGCCCGAACCCGCCACGAACGCACCCGCCATGGACGGCGTGGTGCTCAGACCGATGACCTCCGCCGACTTGCCGCACGCCCATGCGCTGTCCGCCGAACTGCGCTGGCCGCACCGGCCGGCCGACTGGGAACAGATGTTCGCGCACGCCGAAGGCACCGTGGTCGAGCGCGACGGCGAGATCATCGCCACCGCCCTGCGCTGGCGCTGGGGCGAGCGCCACGCCACCATCGGCCTGGTGATCGTCACGCCCGCATGCCAGGGCCGCCGCATCGGGCATCGGCTCATGACCGCGCTGCTCGAAGGGATGGAAGACCGCACCGTGCTGCTGCACGCCACGTCGGAAGGTCGGGGCCTGTACGAGCGGCTCGGTTTCGTGCGGACCGGCGAAGTCCGGCAGCACCAGGGCATTGCGCAGCCGGCGCCGCTGATCGCGTTGCAGCGCGGCTGGCGCCTGCGGCCCGCGGGCCTGAACGAACTGCCTGCGCTGCAGGCGCTCGATGCCGCGGCGCGCGGCATGCCGCGCGACGCACTGATCGCTGACCTGCTCGCCACCGCCGACGCCTGCGTGGTGTTCGACCACGACAACACCCCCAAGGGCTTTGCCATGCTGCGCCGCTTCGGCCGGGGCCATGTCATCGGCCCGGTGGTCGCGCCCAGTGCCGAGGGCGCGAAGGCGCTGATCGCGCACCTCGCCGGCATGAATGCGGGCAGCTTCACGCGCATCGACGTCGACTTCGATAGCGGCCTGGCCGAATGGCTTGAGAGCATCGGCCTGCTGCGCGTGGATGCGCCCACGACGATGGTACGCGGTGCGCCGCTGGCCCGGTCAGCGGACGCACCGGCGCTGTTCGCCCTCGTGACCCAGGCCCTGGGTTGAAGGAGGCGTTCGTGGGGGCCTTCACTTTTCTCTACAAATCCGACCCCGCACGCGGGCGCCTGTGGGCCGAAGTGTTCCGCCGCCGCGCCCCGCACATCGACTTCCGCATCTGGCCCGATATCGGTGATGCGTCGCAGGTGCGCTTTCTCGCTGCATGGGAGCCGCCGGACGACCTGGCGAAGCGCTTCCCCGATCTGCAGGTGCTGTTCTCCTCCGGTGCTGGCGTAGACCAGTTCGACTTCGCGTCGCTGCCGCCAGCGCTGCCCGTGGTGCGCATGGTGGAGCCCGGCATCGTGCGCGGCATGGTCGAGTACGTGACGCATGCGGTGCTCGGCCTGCATCGCGACATGCCGCAGTACCGGCGCCAGCAGCAGGAGGCTTGCTGGAAGCCGCTGCCCGTGCGCACCGCCGCCGAGCGGCGCGTGGGCGTGCTCGGGCTGGGTTCTCTCGGGCAGGCCGTGCTGGCGCAGCTCGTCGCGCTGGGCTTCGACTGCGCGGGGTGGAGCCGCTCGCGGCACCAGGTGCAGGGCGTGCAATGCCACGCCGGCGCAGATGAGCTGCCCGCATTCCTCGCGCGCTCCGACATCCTCGTGTGCCTGCTGCCGCTGACCGATTCGACGCGCGGCTTTCTCGATGCGCGCCTGTTCTCGCAATTGCCCGAAGGCGCGAGCCTCGTGCACGTGGGACGCGGGCCGCAGCTGGTCGATGCCGACCTGCTGGCCGCGCTGGAGAGCGGCCGCATGGGCGACGCGGTGCTCGACGTGACCGACCCCGAGCCGCTGCCGCCGGAACATGCCTTCTGGCGCCATCCGCGCATCCAGCTCACGCCGCACATCGCGAGCATGACGCAGCCGCTGAGCGCGGCCGAAGCGGTGCTCGACAACCTCGAGCGCTTCGAGGCCGGCGAGCCGATGCAGGGGCTGGTCGATCGCGCGCGCGGGTACTGAAAAGAGGCGCGAAGGACCCACCGCACGATCTGCTGAGCATGGCGTGCACAACCGCAGCCTGCTTCGCGCGGCACCCCCAAAGCAGCACCACCTCGCACCGCGGGCCGCCTAAGCTGAGGGCATCGAAAGCTTCCTTCGCTCTCGCTCCTTCACACCCCATGACACACCCCACCGCATTGCCCCAGCAAGCCGCGCTCGACGCCATCGACCGCGCGCACCTCATCCACCCCGTCTCGCCCTGGCGCGTGCACGAGCAGCGCGGGCCCACCGTGCTGTCTTCCGGCAAGGGCGCATGGCTGACCGACGGCAACGGCCGCCAGCTGCTCGACGCGTTCGCGGGCCTGTGGTGCGTGAACGTGGGCTACGGCCAGGAAAGCGTGGTGCAGGCCGCCGCCGAGCAGATGCGCCGGCTGCCCTACGCCACCGGCTACTTCCACTTCAGCAGCGAGCCGGCCATCCGCCTCGCGCAGAAGCTGGTGCAGATCACGCCCGCGTCGCTCACGCGCGTGTACCTCACGCTGGGCGGCTCCGAGGCGGTCGATGCCGCCGTGCGTTTCATCGTGCAGTACTACAACGCCATCGGCCGGCCGTCGAAGAAGCAGTTCATCTCGCTGGAGCGCGGCTACCACGGCTCATCTTCCACCGGCGCGGGCCTCACCGCGCTGCCGGCCTTCCATCGCGGCTTCGACCTGCCGCTGCCCACGCAGCACTACATCGCCTCGCCTTATGCCTACCGCCACGAGCATGGCGCCGATCCGCAGGCGCTGATCGCCTCCTCGGTCGCCGCGCTGCGCGCCAAGGTGGCCGAGCTCGGCGCCGACAACGTGGCCGCCTTCTTCTGCGAGCCGATCCAGGGTTCGGGCGGCGTCATCGTGCCGCCCAAGGGCTGGCTCAAGGCCATGCACGACGCGGCGCGCGAGCTCGACATCCTCTTCGTGGTCGACGAGGTCATCACCGGCTTCGGCCGCACCGGCCCCATGTTCGCCTGCGAGGCCGAAGGCGTGGAGCCCGACCTGATGACCATGGCCAAGGGCCTGACCGCCGGCTATGTGCCGATGGGCGCGACCATGATGTCCGAGAAGGTCTACGCAGGCATCGCCGACGGCGCGCCGTCGGGTGCCCCCATCGGCCACGGCGCGACCTATTCGGCACACCCGGTGGGCGCGGCCGTCGCGCTCGAGGTGCTGCGGCTCTACGAGGAAGGCGGCATCCTCGCCAATGGCCAGCGCGGCGCGGCACATTTCGCGGCCGGGCTGGAGGCGCTGCGCGCCCATCCGCTGGTGGGCGACGCGCGCCACCGCGGCCTGCTGGGCGCGTTGGAGCTGGTGAGCGACAAGGCCAGCAAGCGCCGCTTCGACGCGGCGCTGGGGCTGTCGGACCGCATCTTCGCGGCCGGCTACCGCAACGGCCTGGTGTTCCGTTCCTTCGGCGACCACATCCTCGGCTTCGCGCCCGCGCTCACCTTCACCGAGGACGAGTTCGCGCAGCTGTTCACGCGCCTGAAGCGAACGCTCGACGAGGTGCTCGACGCCCCTGACGTGCGCGCCGCGCTGGTGGCCTGAGCAGCAAGCGCAAAGAGCCCTCGGAAATCGGCGGCCGTCGCAAAATCGGGATTCCTCGTTTCGTTGTCAGGCTCCGCCATGTCAGAAGCATTCAAGATCGACCGACTCGACCTGCGCATCCTGTCCCAGCTGCAGAAGAACGGGCGCATGACCAACGTCGACCTGGCCGACGCGGTCGGTCTGTCGCCCAGCCCCTGCCTGATCCGCGTGAAGCGGCTGGAGCAGGCCGGCTACATCGCCGGCTACGGTGCGCACCTGCGGCTCGAAAAACTCGGCGACACGCTGACCGTGTTCACCGAGGTCACGCTGCAGGACCACCATCGCGAGGACTTCGTGCGCTTCGAGGCCGCGATCCGCGAGGTCGACGAGGTGCTCGAATGCCATCTGGTCAGCGGCGGCTACGACTACCTGTTGCGCTTCCTCACGCGCGGCGTGAACCACTACCAGGAAGTGATCGAGAGCCTGCTCGAACGCAACATCGGCATCTCGAAGTACTTCAGCTACATCGTCATCAAGTCGCCGTTCATCAAGACGCACTGTCCGATCGATCGGCTTTTCCCCCACGAGCGGTGACCGGCGCTCTTCGGCGTCTTCGACCTTCCATGCCCGGGGAACGTCTGATCAGGTCGTAAATTGGTCATCGTTGGCAATGAACGGCACTACCGCAGCAGTCGCGCCGGCACCAGTCCCAGTGCGCGCAGCTTCGGTTCCTCATAGACCGAGTCCTCGGCCGGATAGCGCAGACCTGGAACCTGCGCCGCCTTGGCGCTGGCCCAGACGACGCTTTCGCCCGCAGGCAGGGTGTCGATCCGAACGGTGTAGACCGGGTCGTCGAAGGCCGTCCTGGCGGTGGTGAAAGTCCACCCTCGCGTCCGGAACGCCGCGATCAATTCGCCGAGAGCGGCGGCGTTGATCCTGCTCGTGTGCAGCAGCATCACATGGGCAGGGCTGCGGCCGAGGACCTGCCGGGCCAGGGCGTCGTAGTAGGCCGCGCGGTCCAGCAGATGCTCGATGTACGCGGCCTTCACTCGATCGGCCTTGCCGGCATTTCCTTCGTCCAGCCAGGCCGCATAGACCTGGTTGTAGTACCAGTCGCTCGCGTCGATCGAAACCGGTGCCGCCCTGTAGCCTGCGGCCTGCATCCAGAGGCGCATGCCGTCCCGCTTGGCAAGCGTGTCGCCTTCCTTGAGATACGGAAAGCGCAGCATCTTCGTCCAGCCAGGAAGCCGGCTCAGCACGGCTTCGGCCTCCTTGACATCGCCGATGAAGTCCGCAAGCGGCACTTGAGGCGACCCAAGGCTGCGGTGCCGGGAGGTGTGGTTGCCTACCGCGTGGCCCGCGCGCGCCCAGTCCCGGATGAGGTCCAGTCCTTGGGCCGGGCCGGTGCGCACGAGTGCTGGAAACACCATGGACGTGATGCCCGCATCGCGGAGCGTTTCCAGGATCTGCCGGTTCCACGACGCGGCCGCGGGCTCTTTCGAAGGGTCGAGGCCGTCGTCGAACGTCAGCGCCAAGGTCTGGGCCAGGACGCAGGACGAACCGAGAAGGAGGAGAAGCGCGGCAAGCGCGCGGCGCAATGCGGTCATCGCTATACCCGCCTCAATGGTCGACGGTTGGCAGAAGCCGAAGCAGTTCGTCGCGCGCACGCAGGCCCGCGTTGGGCCTGAGCGCCTGCTCATCCTGAATGAGGCGTGCGAACACCACCCTTCGCGCGCCCTTGGTGGCCCAGCCCACGTACCAGCCATAAGCGCGGCTCGCGTCGTAGCGGTTGTCGGCGCCTGGCGACCCGGTGCCCGTCTTGCCATGCACGGCCCAGCCGTCGACCGGGGCGCCGTAGCTTGCGATGAGTGCGGTCATGTCGAAGGCATGCGCACTCACCGGCAGCTGGCGGCGCACGATCTTGCGCATGAACGCAAGCTGTTCCTCGGGGGAGATGCGCAGGGAACTCATCACCCAGACGCCGTTCTGCCCAGGGTCATCGACCGGCACGGCAGAGACATCTGCATTGCCATACCGAAAAGCCTTCACATATTGCGCGAAGCGCTCCTGCCCGACCCGCTTCACAACCTGCTGCGAGTACCAGAAGACGGAGTCCCTGATCCATGTGGCCGGCGTGATGTCGCGCCGCCAGGCATCGCCGCCCCAATCCGGATACCCCGCCTGATAAGGCAAGGCCGGCTGTGCAGCGTCCTTCAGCACACCCGCGTCGTAGCCCATGAGGCTGATGGCGAGCTTGAAAGTCGAGGCGGGCGTCACGCGCTCGGAACAGGCGGGGCCGCGCTGCAGAAGCACCTTGCCGGAATCGGCATCGGCATCGGCGATCAGCGTGCACAGCTCGTGCGCGGTCGCGAAGGGCGCTGAAAAAAGAACGGCCGCTGCTGTCGCGGCGACCTGTAGGACGCGGTTGCGCATGTTGTCTGTTTTTTCTGCGGGGAAGAATGGGAGCCCGGTGCCGGGGCGTGCTTCTGGAGCATCCCGCGGTACCCGGGGATCGAAGATGCCGGCGTGGTATTCGCGCGTGGTGCAGGGCCCTCGGCCAGCGCGCCGAGTTTATCGTTCCATGCCATGAAGGCTTGTCGCCGGAGTGCGAAAAGGTGCATCACCAATTCGAGGGATGTCTCCTCTCGGGCGCCGTCGCAAGATGAGGCGTGCCTGGAGAATCCGCCGCCGCGGTACTTCATGAAAAAAAAGAGCAGGGCGGCGCTGTCCTGGCGCTGCCAATGTCCGATGAAACAGGTCGAAGACTTCCGGAGGGATCCATGGCTGCAAGCCTTCTCATGCGTCTGACGCGGTGCGCTCGCCTCGTCGTATTGCTTGGCGCCCAGGTTCTCGTGGCGCTTGCACTGGGGGCCTGTGCGACAGCGCCGGCCCCGCTGGGCATTCCGACGGCTGTTCCTCGGATCGAGGACGCAAAGAAAGGATATCCGGTAAAGGTAGCGGTGTTCTACGGGACGAATCGCGTCCCGGTTGCAAGGCCGGTCTACTTCGATGACAACGAGGCGGCGGAAGTCCAGTATGGGTATGCCCTGGTCAGCCTGCCATGGATCCATGAAAAAGGTGAGGTCGAGACGCCGACAGTCTTCGACTGGGACCGGAACAACCCGGACAGGTTCATGCTTCTCCTCGACGCGGTGCCCCTGAGGCCCGATGAATTCATCGCTCAGGTGAATCGATCATTTGCCGCCGATCCGCGAAGGAACATCGGCTTCGTGTTCGTGCACGGCTTCAACGTTCCCTTCCGCGATGCCGCGCTGCGGACGGCGCAACTCGCCGTGGACATGCAGCTGCCCGTGGTGCCGGCCTTTTTCAGCTGGCCGTCGAATGGCGAGTCGCCCGTAGAGGGAACCGCCAACTACCTGCGGGACTTCACCAAGGCCATCAGCTCCATTCCCGCGCTCGAGGAGTTCCTCGTCCAGTTCGGGGAGAAGACCCGCGCCGAGGAGATCTACGTTCTTGCGCACAGCATGGGTTCCTGGACGACGACCCATGCGCTGATGTCGCTCGCCCTGAATCGCCCGAAGCTGGCCGCCAAGGTGAAGCTGGTCACGCTGGCGGCTCCCGACATCGACGCCAGGGTCTTCACGGTGCAGATCGCGCCGGCGATGGTCAAGGCCGGCTACGCCGTGAACCTCTATGCATCGGACAACGACAAGGCGCTGAATGCCTCCAGGGTCGTCTGGGGAAGGCCTCGCGCGGGCATCGCGGGCGCAGCGCTGACGCTCTCGCCTGGCGTCGAGACCATCGATGCGAGCGACATCGACACCGACGTTCTCGGGCATTCGAAATATGGAGACTCGCCGGCCCTTCTGGAGGACATGGCTCTTTTCTACGGCGGTGCGCGTGCCGGTAAACGGCCCGGATTGATTCCGAGAAAACGAGGCGCCGAAACGTACTGGCAGATCCAGGCTCCGCCGCATTGAGGGCCCTTGCCTAGGTGGCGCGCTCCACGATGAACTCCACGAACGCCCGCACCCGAGAGGGCAGCAGCCGCGCATGCGGATAGATCAGGCTCACCGGCCGTGAGCGCCCGGCGTAGGGCTGCAGCACCTCGACCAGCTCGCCGCGCGCCAGGTCTTTCTCGACGACGAAGCCGTAGGTCTGGAACAGCCCCGCGCCGGCCCGGGCCAGCGTGACGCCCGCGAGCACGTCTTCGGCGCAGCTGTAGTTGCCGGTGGAGAGGATTTCCTTCTCGCGCCCGTTGTCCGTGAACAGCCACGGAATCTGCCGCCCGCTGCTGGGCAGGTCGAACTGGATGCACTCGTGCCGCGCGAGGTCGTCCAGCGTCAGCGGCTGCCCCGCGCGGCGCAGGTAGGCCGGGCTCGCAACCACCACGAGCTTCGCGTCTTCCAGGTGGCGCGCCACCATCGTCGAATCGGGCTGGGCGCGAAAGCGGATCGCGACGTCGAAGTTCTCCTCGTGCAGGTCGATGTTGCGGTTGCTGATGTGCGCCTCGACCTTGATCAGCGGATAGCGCGCGCGGAACCCGGGCAACAGCGGCAGCAGGCGGTGGTGCCCATAGGTGGTGGGCGCGCTGATGCGCAGCGTGCCCGAAGGCTGCACCTGCTCGCCGGTGAGCTTGTGCTCGGCCTCCGCCAGCTGGTGCAGGGCGGCGCGGCACTGCTCGAAGTACTCCCGCCCGCCTTCGGTGAGCCGGATGCTGCGCGTGGAGCGCACGAAGAGGCGCACGCCCAGGCGCTTCTCCAGCCGCGCGATGGAGCGGCTCACCGCCGCCGGCGTGACGCCCGCCGCGTTGGCGGCCGCGGTGAAGCTGCCGGCCTCGGCCGCCAGGCAGAACAGCTCGATGCTGCCCAGGAGCACGTCGTCGAATTGGCGCTGCATATTGATTACATGGAGTATCAAGACAAGTGTAGTCGCGTGTGTTTATTGCTCTTCGAGTCATCAATAAAGTTCAGTCCAACCGGTGGCGAAACCTGAAATCCGCACCGGCCCTTCCGAACTTTTTTCTGAAACCGAACCTGATCGAGGACCACCATGAGCAAGTCTGAAAACACCGTCGTCATCACCGGCGCCACCAGCGGCATCGGCCTGGGCCTGGCCGAGGCCTTCCTGCGCGAGGGCTACAACGTCGTGGGCACTGGCCGCACCGAGCAGCGCCTGCAGGCCGCGGCCGAAGGCCTGAACGCAGGCGGCCGTTTCCTGGGCGTCGCGGGCGACGTCGGCCGGCCGGAGTCGGCGCGCGAGCTGTTCGCACAGGCCATCGCGCGCTACGGCCACGTCGACGTGCTGGTGAACAACGCGGGCATCTTCACCGCCAAGCCGTTCGTCCAGTTCACGCCGCAGGAGATCGAGGAGAACATCGCGACCAACCTGAAGGGCGTGCTCTACGCCTCGCAGGAGGCGGCGAAGCACATGAGCGAACGGCGCAGCGGCAGGATCATCAACATCACCGCCGCGATCGCGATGCAGCCGCACAGCGGCGTGCCCGCGCTGCTGGCGGTTGCGCTCAAGGGCGGCGTCAACGAGGCCACGCGCGCGCTGGCGCTCGAACTCGCGCCCTACGGCGTGACGGTCAATGCGGTGGCGCCGGGCGTGGTCGACACGCCCATGCACAGCGCCGACAACCACGCGGCGCTCGCCGGACTGCACCCGCTGGGCCGCATCGGCACCACGCGCGACATCGACGAAGCCGTGCTCTACCTCGCCCGCGCCGGCTTCGTGACCGGCACCGTGCTGCCGGTGGACGGCGGCTTCAGCGCCGGGCGCTGAGCGCGGCCAGGAAAAAGGAGATACGGCCATGCCATTCGTCAGCATCCGCATCACCCGCGAGGGCAACACCGCCGAGCAGAAGGCGCAGGTCATCCGCGAGGTTACCGAGACGCTCGAGCGCGTGCTGCACAAGCCGCCGGAGTGGACGCACATCGTCATCGAGGAGGTCGACACCGACAACTGGGGCTTCGGCGGTCACACGACCACCGCCGTTCGCCAGGGGCTGGTTCCGATGCCAGGCTCGCAGCCGAAGAACAGCGGCTAGAGCCTCCACCGGACAAGGCGAAATTTATAGGTCTTAGCTATGAATTCAATGCACTCAATTTGGTTGATGGATCGGTCACCCGAACCTAGACTGGCCCGGCTCCACACCTCCGAGCCACCCCACAACCAAAGGAGAACCCCTTGTCCGATGAAGCCAAATGCCCGTTCCCGGGTCATGCAACCACCGGCACCGCACGCCGCGCCGCGACGAACACAGACTGGTGGCCCAACCAGCTCAACCTGAAGCTGCTGCACCAGCACTCCGCCAAGGCCAACCCCATGGGCGAGGCCTTCGACTACGCGAAGGAGTTCAAGACCCTCGACCTCGACGCCGTCGTCAAGGACCTCCACGCACTGATGACCGACTCGCAGGACTGGTGGCCCGCCGACTACGGCCACTACGGGCCGCTGTTCATCCGCATGGCCTGGCACTCGGCCGGCACGTACCGCACCTTCGACGGCCGCGGCGGCGGCGGCGCGGGCGCGCAGCGCTTCGCGCCGCTGAACAGCTGGCCCGACAACGGCAACCTCGACAAGGCGCGCCGCCTGCTGTGGCCGATCAAGCAGAAGTACGGCCGCAAGCTCTCGTGGGCCGACCTGATGATCCTCACCGGCAACGTCGCGCTGGAGTCCATGGGCTTCAAGACCTTCGGCTTCGCCGGCGGCCGACCCGACATCTGGGAGCCGGAAGACGACGTCAACTGGGGCGCCGAGAACAAGTGGCTGGGCGACGAGCGCTACAGCGGCGAGCGCGATCTCGCCAACCCGCTGGCCGCCGTGCAGATGGGCCTGATCTACGTCAACCCCGAAGGCCCCAACGGCAACCCCGATCCGCTGAAGTCGGCCCGCGACATCCGCGAGACCTTCGCGCGCATGGCGATGAACGACGAGGAAACCGTGGCGCTCACCGCCGGCGGCCACACCTTCGGCAAGGCCCACGGCGCCGGCGACCCTGCCAAAGTGGGCGCCGAGCCGGAAGGCGCAGACATCGAGGAACTGGGCCTGGGCTGGAAGAACAGCTTCGAGAGCGGCATCGGCGTGCACGCCACCACCAGCGGCATCGAAGGCGCCTGGACCCCCACGCCCACCAAGTGGGACAACAGCTACTTCGAGACGCTGTTCGGCTACGAATGGGAGCTCACCAGGAGCCCGGCCGGCGCGCACCAGTGGAAGCCCAAGGGCGACACCGGCAACGGCACCGTGCCCGACGCGCACGACCCGTCGCGCCGCCACGCCCCGATGATGACCACGGCCGACATGGCCATGCGCATGGACCCGGCCTACGAGAAGATCTCGCGCCGCTACATGGCCAATCCGCAGGAGTTCGCCGACGCCTTCGCCCGCGCCTGGTTCAAGCTCACGCACCGCGACATGGGCCCGCGCGCCCGCTACCTCGGCAAGCTGGTGCCCAAGGAAGAGCTGATCTGGCAGGACCCGATCCCCGCCGTCGACCACCAGCTGGTCGACGACAAGGACGTCGCCGCGCTCAAGGCCAAGGTGCTGGCCTCGGGCCTGGGCATCGGCCAGCTGGTGCGCACCGCCTGGGCCTCGGCCTCGACCTTCCGCGGCAGCGACAAGCGCGGCGGCGCCAACGGCGCACGCATCCGCCTCGCGCCGCAGAAGGACTGGGAAGTGAACCAGCCGGCCGAGCTGTCGAAGGTGCTGTCGGTGCTCGAAGGCATCCAGAAGGAGTTCAACGGCGCGCAGGCCGGCGGCAAGAAGAAGATCTCGCTGGCCGACCTGATCGTGCTGGCCGGCAACGCGGCGGTCGAGGCCGCCGCGAAGAAAGCCGGCCAGGACGTGACCGTGCCCTTCTCGCCGGGCCGCATGGACGCATCGCAGGAACAGACCGACGTCGAATCCTTCGCTCCGCTGGAGCCGCTGGCCGACGGCTTCCGCAACTACCTGCGCAAGGGCGCCAACCCCGCGGCCACCGCCGACCTGCTGCTCGACAAGGCGCAGCTGCTGCGCCTGAGCGCGCCCGAGATGACGGTGCTCGTCGGCGGCCTGCGCGTGCTGAACGCCAACTACGGGCAGTCGCCCAACGGCGTCTTCACCAAGCGGCCGGAGACGCTGAGCAACGACTTCTTCGTGAACCTGCTCGACATGCGCACCGGCTGGAAGAAGTCGGCCGCCGACGCCAACGTGCTCGAAGGACGCGACCGCACCAGCGGCGAGGCGAAGTGGACCGCCACCACCGCCGACCTGGTGTTCGGCTCGAACTCGCAGCTTCGCGCCCTCTCGGAGGTCTACGGCTCCAGCGATGCGCAGCAGGTGTTCGTGCGCGACTTCGTGGCCGCGTGGGCGAAGGTGATGGACCTCGATCGCTTCGACCTCCGGTGATCGTTCGCGGACGGCGGCCGGCTCCGGCCGCCGCCGAGTACGGCAGCGCGTGAAGCCCCGGCCCGAAGCAGGCCGGGGCTCATCGGCAGAAAAAGAATGACAGCAGGAGACAACCATGCTCGTCGTGAAGAGGAAAGAAGAGAAGGCGCCCGCTGCATCGATGGAGTTCTTCCAGCCCGAGCAGTGGCTGCATCTGCTCGAGCAGATGGACATCGTCCTGGCGACCGTGCAGGGCGACGACTCCAACCCTATCCTGCGCCGTTTCGGGCCGCGCAGGCGCAACGCCATCGTGCGTCGCCTGATGCTGGAGCGCAGCCGCCTCGTCAAGGAGATGGAAGCCTTCGGCCAGGAAGCGCTGCTGAACTTCGCGCGGAACAACTCGCCGGCCGGCGCGCCGCCATCGCGCCGCCACCTGGACGTCGAGTTCAGGCTGCTCGGCGAGGCCTTCGACCAATGCTCGAAGGACCTCTCGCCCGACAAGCAGGCCGCGCTGAGAAAGTGGCTGCTCGCGCGCTCGCACATGCACCAGGAGCATGCCCGGTTCCTGCAGACTTACTGACGGGCAGGGCGCGGTGAAGGCTGGTACCGTTGCCGGCAACGCATCCACCATCAGGAGCCTTGCATGAAACCCCAGCCCATCGAATACGCAGCCGCTTCGGAAGAAGTGCGCGCCGTCTTCGACGACATCAAGACCACGCGCAACGTGCCCGACGTCAACAACTTCTGGAAGTACCTCGCCAACGACCCCGCCACGCTCCGGCGCACCTGGAGCAGCCTCAAGGAGGTGATGGCGCCCGGCGCGCTCGACCCGGTGGTCAAGGAGATGGTCTACCTCGCCGTGAGCGTCACCAACGGCTGCGGCTACTGCACCGCGAGCCACCACGCCGGCGCCGAGAAGGCCGGCATGACACCCGCGATGTTCGCCGAGCTCATGGCCGTGGTCGGCATGGCCAACGAGACCAACCGGCTCGTCAACGGCTACCGCGTGCCGATCGACCCCGCGTTCGACAAATAGCTGGCCGGCCGGGAGCGCTCAGCCGATCGTCATCAGGCTCGCGTTGCCGCCCGCCGCCGCGGTGTTGGTGCTGATCGCGCGCTCCACCACCAGGCTTTCGAGCGGAATGCGCGCCTCTCCGGGCGCGAAGCCGCGCACGCCGACGATGGGGCCCGGCCGCGCGGCGATGCGCCGCATCACTTCCGAGAGCCCCTGCGCATCGCCGTGATGCAGCGCGGCGTCGAACGCCACCGTGTCCGACGACCAGTCGCTCGCGATGGCCACGTTCTGCTGCACCTCGGCCGGCAGCGATGCGCGCAGGCTTTGCGCCGCCGCATCTGCGGGCCAGATCGCGCCACTGCCCACCGCGAGCACGGCGGCGAGCTGCGTCAGCCGGTCTTCTTCCGCATCGGCCAGGCACAGCACCGCCTCGCGCGGCTCCAGCCTGTAGACGTTGCGCTCGCCGGTAGGCCCGGCCAGCGTGCGCGAGCTGCCCGAGCGCGACTGCGCCGCGAAGAGCGCGCACTGCGCCGACAGCGCGGGCCGGCCGGTCGCATCGGCCCAGCGGGCCAGCGCCGACAGCGCCGGGTGCGAAGCCGGCGCGGCGCCTGCCACCGCGCGCGCCATCGCGTCGTCAGGCCGCGCCAACAGCATGCGCAGCATGTACAGCGGCCCGCCCGCCTTCGGCCCCGTGCCCGACAGGCCCTCGCCGCCGAAGGGCTGCACGCCCACCACCGCGCCCACGATGTTGCGGTTCACGTAGACGTTGCCTGCCTTCGCGTTCTCCACGACCTGCGCGATGGTCTCGTCGATGCGCGTGTGCACGCCCAGCGTCAGTCCGTAGCCGGTGCCGTTGATCTGCCCGACCAGCGCGCCGAGGTCGCGGCGGCGGTAGCGCACGAGGTGCAGCACCGGGCCGAACACTTCGCGCTGCAGCTCGGAGATGCCGTCGAGCTCGATCAGCGTGGGTGTCACGAAGGTGCCGTGGCGGGTGTCGTCGCCATGCTCGCGGGCCTGGCGGAACACGGCATGGCCGCGCGCGCGCATCGCCTCGACGTGGCGTTCGATGCTGTCGCGAGCCTCGGCATCGATCACCGGGCCCACGTCCACCGCGAGGCGGGCGGGGTTGCCGATGGCGGCCTCGGCCATCGCGCCCTTGAGCATCGCGACCACGCGGTCGGCCGCTTCTTCCTGTACACAGAGCACGCGCAGCGCGGAGCAGCGCTGGCCCGCGCTGTCGAAGGCGGAGGCCATCACGTCGGCAACCACCTGCTCCACCAGCGCGGAGGAGTCGACGATCATCGCGTTCTGCCCGCCGGTCTCGGCAATGAGCGGTACCGGCGCGCCGTGCGCGCCCAGGCGCTGCGACAGCGTCTTCTGCAGGATGCGCGCGACCTCGGTGGAGCCGGTGAACATCACGCCCTGCACGCGCGCATCGGCCACCAGCGCGGCACCCACCGTCTCGCCACGGCCGGGCAGCAGCTGCACCGCCGCGCGGGGAATGCCGGCCTCCCACAGCACGCGCACCGCCTCTGCCGCGACCAGCGGCGTCTGCTCGGCCGGCTTGGCCAGCACCGGGTTGCCGGCCGCGAGCGCGGCCGCCACCTGGCCGGTGAAGATCGCCAGCGGAAAGTTCCACGGGCTGATGCAGGCCATGGGGCCTAGCGCGCGGTGCGTGTCGTTGGAGAAATCGCTGCGCGCCTGCGCCGCGTAGTAGCGCAGGAAGTCCACCGCCTCGCGCACCTCCGCGATGGCGTTGGCGTACGTCTTTCCGGCCTCGCGCGTCAGCAGGCCGAGCAGGCGGGGCATGCCCTGTTCGAGCTTTTCGGCGGCGCGTTCGAGCAGCGCTGCGCGTTCGGCGGGTGGCGTGGCGGCCCATGCCGGCGCGACGGCATGGGCCTGCGCGATGGCCGATTCGACATCGGCGAGCGTGGCTTCCTGGACCTGCCCGACGATGTCGCGATGGTCGGCGGGGTTCAGCACGTTCGCCGTCTCGCCGTTGGGCGCGGCCTCGGCCAGCATCGGCGCCGCACGCCAGTGGTCGGACGCGCTTTCGCCCAGCACTTTGCCCAGCACGCGCAGGCTGTCGTCGCTCGCGAGATCGAGGCCGCGCGAGTTGGCGCGCTGCGTTCCGTACAAGGCCGCCGGCAGCGGGATGGCCGGATGCGGCAGGCCTGCCATGCCTTCCTGTACCGCCATGTGCTCCACCGTCGCGACCGGGTCTTCCACCAGCACGTCGAGCGAAATCATCGGGTCCGCGATGCGGTTCACGAAGGAGGTGTTCGCGCCGTTCTCTAGCAGCCGGCGCACCAGGTACGCCAGCAGTGTCTCGTGCGTGCCCACCGGCGCGTAGATGCGGCAGGGCCGCGCGAGCGGGCCCACCACCTGCTCGTACAGCGGCTCGCCCATGCCGTGCAGGCACTGGAACTCGTACTGCCCCGGCTCGTAGCGCGACGGATCCGCCATCGTGTAGATGGCCGCCAGCGTGTGCGCGTTGTGCGTGGCGAACTGCGGGTACACCGCCTCGGGCGCGTCGAGCAGCTTGCGCGCGCAGGCGAGGTACGACACGTCTGTGTAGGCCTTGCGCGTGTAGACCGGGTAGCCGTCGAGCCCGTCGAGCTGCGCGCGCTTGATCTCGCTGTCCCAGTAGGCGCCCTTCACCAGCCGCACCATCAGCCGGTGGCCGCTGCGCCGCGCGAGGTCGATCACGAAGTCGATCACGAAGGGGCAGCGCTTCTGGTAGGCCTGCACCACGAAGCCGATGCCGTTCCAGCCCGCGAGTTCGGGCTCGAAGCACAGGCGCTCCAGCAGGTCGAGCGAGAGCTCCAGCCGGTCGGCTTCCTCCGCGTCGATGTTCAGGCCGATGTCGTGCTGCCGCGCCAGCAGCGCGAGTTCGCGCAGCACCGGGTACAGCTCGGCCATCACGCGCGAATGCTGCGCGCGGCTGTAGCGCGGGTGCAGCGCCGAGAGCTTGATGGAAATGCCCGGCCCCTCGTACACGCCGCGCCGCGCCGACGCCTTGCCGATGGCGTGTATGGCCTCTTCGTACGCGGTGCGGTAGCGCTTCGCGTCCTCCATGGTCAGTGCCGCTTCGCCGAGCATGTCGTAGGAATAGCGGAAGCCCTGCGCCTCCAGCTCGCGCGCGTTGGCGAGCGCCTGCGCGATGGTCTCCCCGGTGACGAACTGCTCGCCCATCATCCGCATCGCCATGTCCACGCCCTTGCGGATCAGCGGCTCGCCGCCCTTGCCGATGAGGCGCGTGAGCACCGTCGACAGGCTGCTCTCGCTGTGCGTGGCCACCAGCTTGCCGGTGAGCAGCAGGCCCCAGGTCGCGGCGTTGACGAACACCGAGGGGCTGCGGCCCGCGTGCGACTGCCACTGGCCGTGTGCGATCTTGTCGCGTATGAGCGCGTCGCGCGTGCCCGCATCGGGAATGCGCAGCAGCGCCTCGGCCAGGCACATCAGCGCCACGCCTTCCTGCGACGACAGCGCGTATTCCTGCAGCAGGCCCTGCACGAGGCCGGCGCGGCCGCTCGCGCTCCTGCGGTCGCGCAGCTGCCGGGCGATGCGCATGGCGAGCGCCTGTGCCTCCTCCGCCTGATCGTCTGGCAACCGGGCCTGCGCGAGCAACGGCGGCAGTGCCTGCGGCTCGGGGCGGCGGCAGGCCGTGGTGATGCGGGCGCGCAGCGGCGAAGGCGCGGATGGCAGTCCGTCGGCGAACGCCTGGAAAGAGGAGGGCAGGGGGTCTGGGTTCATGGCGGTTCGTGGTGGGATTTGTTGGATGATCCGCGCCCCGTTGCCGAATTTGTGTTCGAAGAGCGGCGCTTCGGTAGAGCAAATCGCTATGTAAAGCAGCAGGCAAGTCAGCTTCGCCGGATGTGGCAGGCAGAGAATCCGCTTCAATTCCGTTCCATCCCGGGAGTCGCACGAACATGCCCAGCTACAGATGGTTCCTTTCCTTGGCCCTCGCCGCCGCGTACATCGCGCCATGGCCGGCTCATGCGGCAACGGCCGATGCCTCTGCCTGCATGAACTCGGCGGCCGCGGACTGCTTGCGCAGCTTCACGCCGCCAGGGGCCGGCGGCGCGCTTCACTTCTACTCGTCGCTCGACCCCGACGCACCGGCGACCGCCGGGCCGACCAGAGCGCTGATCGCCATGCACGGGCACTCGCGCGATGCCAACAAGACATTCGAGGCCGCGCTGCGCACCCTGCGCAACGCCGATGCGCTCGGCGACACGCTGGTGATCGCGCCGCTCTTCCAGGTCGCGGCCGACAAGGCGGTGGCCGGCCGCTGCAACAACCTGGGCGTGCCGGTCGCGCAGCCCGGCGACCTGCTGTGGACCTGCGGCTCCTGGCTCGAAGGCGCGCGCTCGGCATCGGGCAATCGTGTCGGGTCCTTCGCGGTGATGGATGCGCTGGTCGCCGACATCGCGCGGCGCTGGCCCAGCCTGCGCACCATCACCGTCGCGGGCTTCTCGGCCGGCGGGCAGTTCGTGCAGCGCTACATCGCCTTCACGCAGCACGACGGCAAGCCGGCCATGCGCTATGTGGTCGCCGACCCGAGCACCTGGCTCTACTTCGACCCGGTGCGCCCGCAGTTCTCGGCCGACGGTGCCTCCGTGACCGGCTTCTCCACGCCCGACACAGCCGCATGCCCGCAGATGAACCGCTGGAAGTACGGCACCGACGACCTGCCCACATGGCTGGGCCGCACCGCCGCGCAGGCGCGCCAGCAGTACGCGCAGGCCGACATCAGCTATCTGGAAGGCGCGCTGGACAGCAACGACGCCAAGGGCACCGCCTACCGCGTGCTCGACAAGTCCTGCGCGGCGCTCGCCCAAGGCTCGTTCCGCATGCAGCGCGGCCTGGCCTATGCGGAGTACGACCGCAAGCTGCTCGCGCCCGACAAGCGCCGCGGGGTCGTGGTGGTGCCGGGATGCGCCCACGACGTGGCCTGCGTGTTTCCCTCCGAGGCCGCGCGCGCTGCGCTGGTCGGGCCGTCGCGCTGACCGGAGGAATCTGCTGGCTGGCTTGACGCGATTTCCTTTATGGTGGACATTTCATCCAATATGAAGGAAGAAAATGAATCGGCCGAGACGGAAATCCACTCCGGCCTCAACGACCGCATCGCCCAGCGCGTGCGCGAGCTGCGCGCGGCGCGTGGCTTCTCGCTCGACGCGCTCGCCACGCACTGCGGCGTGAGCCGCTCGATGATCTCGCTCATCGAGCGCGGCGAAAGCAGCCCGACCGCGGTGGTGCTCGAAAAGCTCGCGACCGGCTTGGGCGTGTCGCTGGCCTCGCTGTTCGAGGCGCCGGCCCCGGCTGCCGATCCGGTCTCGCGGCTGGCCGACCAGCTGCAGTGGCGCGATCCGCACTCCGGCTACCTGCGCAGGAACGTGTCGCCCGGCGGCGTCGCGTCGCCGATCCAGATCGTCGAGGTGGAGTTTCCGCCCGGCGCCCGCGTGGCTTACGAAACCTCGGCGCGCGAGCCGCTCATCCACCAGCAGGTGTGGGTGCTCGACGGCGTCATCGAACTCACCGTGGGTGACGAGCTGCACCGGCTCGCCACCGGTGACTGCCTGGCGATGGTGCTCGACCGCCCCACCAGCTTTCACAACCCCTCGCGCAAGAACACGCGCTATGCCGTCGTGATCGCGACCGCCCCTTCTTCCTGGAGATGAGCATGACGACCGTTTCCGCCGGGAGCACCCCGGCCGTCCGCCTGCTGGACACCGTTTCCGAAGCGCAGCTGCGCGGCCTTGCCGCCGTGCTGGCCGATTGCGTCGAGGGCGGCGCATCGGTGAGCTTCATGCAGCCGCTGACCGCGCAGCGCGCGCAGGCCTTCTGGCGTCGGGTGGCCGATGGCGTGGCGAGCGGCGAACGCGCGCTGCTGGTGGCGGAGGACGAGGAAGGCATCCTCGGCACGGTGCAGGTGGTGCTGGCGCAGCCCGAGAACCAGCCGCACCGCGGCGAGGTGGCGAAGATGCTCGTGCATCGGCGCGCTCGCCGCCGGGGCATCGGCGCGCTGCTGATGAAGGCGGCCGAACGGGTGGCGCGCGAACGCGGCAAGACGCTCCTGGTGCTCGACACATCGAGTGCCGACGCCGAGCGGCTCTACGAGCGCTCGGGCTGGGTGCGTGTCGGATCGATTCCGGGCTTCGCGCTGCTGCCGCAGGGCGAGCCTTGCGACACCACCTTCTTCTATCGCGAGCTGAAGTGAAGGTCGGCGCGACGAGGGGCCGTTTCGCAACCGGCGCGGTCTAACGCGCGCCGAAGGCCGCGTTCTCGAACAGATCCTTGAACTCGCGCGGCTGCGAGCGCCAGTACTGGTGAGGCGCCTTCACCCGCGCGCCCAGTTCGGCAGCCGCATGCCAGGGCCAGCGCGGGTCGTAGAGGATCGCGCGCGCCAGCGACACCGCATCGGCCTGGCCGTTGGCGACGATAGCCTCCGCATGCGCGGGTTCGGTGATGAGCCCCACCGCGATGGTCGGCAGCCCGACCTCGGCCTTGATGCGTTCGGCGAACGGCACCTGGTAGCCCGCGCCCAGCGTGATCGCCTGCTGCGGCGACACGCCGCCGCTGGACACGTGGATGGCCGCGCAGCCGCGCTCCTGCAGCGCGCGCGAGAAGGCGACGGTGCTGTCGAGGTCCCAGCCGCCGGGCACCCAGTCGCTGGCCGACACGCGCACCCACACCGGCCGGCCGGCGGGGAACACCTCGCGCACCGCCTCGAAGACTTCGAGCGGGAAGCGCAGGCGGTTCTCCAGGCTGCCGCCGTATTCGTCCTCGCGATGGTTGGCGATGGGCGAGAGGAACTGGTGCAGCAGGTAGCCATGTGCCGCATGCAGCTCGATGCCGTCGATGCCGAGCCGCGCGGCGCGGCGCGCGGCGGCCACGAAGGCGTCGCGCACGCGGGCCAGCCCGGCGGCATCGAGCGCGATCGGCGTGTCTTCGCCGGGCGCATGCGGCACCGCCGAAGGAGCCCAGGCCTTCCAGCCGCCCGGTTCGCCGGGGCGAATCTGCTTGCCGCCTTCCCACGGTGCGCGGCTCGAAGCCTTGCGCCCCGCGTGGCCGAGTTGTATGGCGATCTTGATCGGCGAGTGCGCGCGTGTCGCGTGGAGCACCCTGGCCAGTCCTTCCTCGTTGGCATCGGAGTAGAGCCCGAGGTCGCCGGGCGAAATGCGGCCGTCGGCCTCCACCGCCGTCGCCTCGATGATGAGCAGCCCCGCGCCGGAGAGCGCCAGGTGGCCCAGGTGAATCAGGTGCCAGTCGCCCGGCGTGCCTTCGGTGGCGGAGTACTGGCACATCGGCGCGATGACGATGCGGTTGTCGATCCGCAGGGGGCCGAGCTGAAGGGGCTCGAAAAGATGGCTTCGGGGGCTGTCGCTGTCGCTGGTGCTCATGAGGGTGTGGCTCCGCAGGTCCGGTAATTCTGCTGCGGCCGCGCCGTCGGTGCAGCCGCGGCGGCGGAAGCCTTTCGGCTCGATGCGGTATGGATCAGCAGCGCCGCGATCACCATCGCCATGCCGGCGGCCTCGCTCGTGGTGGGCAGCCGGCCCATGGCCGCGCTCATCAGCAGCGCGGAAACCGGAACGAAGTTGAGGAACGCCGTGCCCGTGACGGCGCCGAGCGCGCGCACGCCGTAGTTGAAAGCCAGCACCGAGATCGCCGAAGGCACCACGCCCACGAAGAGCAGCGCATGCCACGACAGGCGCAGCCCTTCCAAGCTCGGCACCGCGGACCAGCCCAGCACCGAGGCGCCGACCGCCGCCGCCAGCAGCACGGGCCACGAGGCCAGCACCGTGAGCGCGGTGTACTCGATCACGTCGAGTTCCGGAAGGAGCGCAGCCCCGCGCGTGTACCAGACCCAGCCCAGCGTGCCGACGAAGGCGATCGCGTCGCCCATCAGCGTGCTCGCCCCGCCAGGGGAGCCCGCGCCGCCGGCCAGCAGCCCCGAGACGGTCGCCACGCCCAGCAGCGCCAGTGCGCTGGTCAGCAGGGTGGTGCGCGTGGGGCGCACGCCGTCGAGCAGCCAGCGCACGATCTGCGTGGTCATGGGCGTGGTGGCGATGATGACCGCGCCGTGCGAGGGCACCGAATGCGCCAGCCCCACCAGCAGCATGACGCTGAACACGCCGAAGCCCGCCGCGCCGCGAAGCGCCAGCGGCCCCGCATGCCGGCGCAGCTTGCGCCACGGGGCGGCGCCGCGCGGCAAGATCAGCAGCACGAAGAGCAGCGCCGACAGCGTGTAGCGGATCAGCGTGAACCACACCGGTTCGACATGGTGGAGCACGCCCTTGCTCACGAGGAACAGGGAGCCCCACCCGGAGGTGGCGAGCAGCAGCGCGGCGGTGCCGGCGATGCGTTGGCGACGGGACATGGGAAACCAGCCTTTTCTTTGCGATGAATCGATGCCCCAAGAATCGGGGCTGCGGTCCGCCATTGCCATTCGCATCTTTGGACAGGGGGCTCCAAAAAAGCGAACGGACGCATCCGGCGCCGGCGCTCACAATCGGCAGCCATGGAGCTCTACCAACTGAAGACCTTCGTCGCCATCGCCCGCGAGGGCAGCCTGACCCGTGCCGCCGAACGCGTGTTCACCAGTGCGCCGGCAGTCAGCGCCCAGCTCAGGGCGCTGGAAGACGAGCTCGGCGTGAAGCTGTTCGAGCGCACGCCGCGCGGCATGTCGCTCACCGAGGCCGGCGTGCGCCTGCTCGACGAGGCCGAGCGCACGCTGGCATCGGCCATGCGCATGCGCTCGGCGGCCGACCAGCTGCGCGGGGCGGCGCAGGGCGTGGTTCGCTTCGGCACGGTGGTCGATCCGGTCGCGCTGCGGCTGGGCGAGGTGCTGGTGACGCTGGCGCAGCGGCATCCGCAGGTGGCGCTGCAGCTGAGGCAGGGGTTGTCGTACCAGACGCTCTCGGCCGTGCAGCGCGGCGATCTCGACTGCGCCTACGTGCTCAGCGACGCGGAGCACATCGAGGGGCTGGAGCTGCACCGCCTGGGCGCGGTCGACCTGGTCGTGGTGCTGCCGGCGTCGGTGGCCGAGGCGCATCCCGGCCTGTCGCTCGACGAGCTCACGAACCTGCCGTGGGTCGGCACGCCACCCTCGTGCGTCCTGCGCGTGCATCTCGAGAAGCTCTTCGCTGGCGCAGGCCGCGAATACCGCCAGGGCCGCACGGCCGATGACGAAAGCGCCATCCGCAGCATGGTCGCAAGCGGCATGGGCGCGGGGCTGATCCGGCTCGACCAGGCGCAGCAGGGCGAGCGCAACGGCGAGCTCGCGATCTGGAGCGGGTGGCGCTCGCACACCTGGCTGTGCTGGGTGGCGCCGGGCGGTGACCGGCGGGCAGTCGCGGTCGAGGCGGTGAAGGAGGCCGTGATGGAGGCCTGGGCCTGAGGCTGCGCCTCGTGCGGGGGCCGGCACGAGTGGGCATTGCCGGGCGGAGTTGCTGAGACAGTTGCTGAGCCTCCAGGCGGCAGCGCATGGTCAGCCAGCGGTCAGGCCGCGCGCAAATTCCATGGATTGACGGGATGGCGGCCAGTGTCGCGGCCTGTCATGATTCGCGGCTGCATGAATCACGAGCCGAAGAATCCACTCGCATATCTGTTGAACCGCGCCAGGCAGGCCCTGGCGGACCCGGCGGGCATGCTGCCTCCGGCGGCGCCGGTCACCGCCGAGGCGGGTTGCGTGGTCTTCTTCGCCATCGGCGAGGCCAGCAGCCGGGCCCGCGTGGCCTCGGGCCGGGGCTCGGACATCGAGGCCGCCTGGCGCGCCGCCGCCGATGCCGTCGCCGCGCAAGCCAGGCGCGGCGCGCAGCCTCCGCAGCGCCTTCGCGCGGAGATCGTCGACAAGGTCGTGCCGATGAACTGGGGCGAGCTGAAGGCCAGGCTCGCGAAGACCAAGCGCAACTACTTCAACGAGGGAATCGCCTTCGACGCGCGCTTCGAGTTCGCCCTGCTCGCGCAGGAGATGCACGGCAGCGCCGTGCTCTACAACGGCGACGTGGACCATGCCGAGCCCAACACCGGCAACCTGCGGCTGCACACCAAGCGGCGCTTCGGCCGCGAGCTCGACTTTCCTTCCGACGACGCCGCGCCGGTGTGGTGCTTCACCACGCGGGCCGTGTACGTCGATGCCAAGGGCGCGTGGCCCATCACCGCCGAGGGGCAGGCCGCGGGCTTTCGCGAACTGAGCGACTGGAACGCGCAGCAGGTTCATGCGCTGATCGACGACGCGGGCAACTACCTCGCCGCGCAGGTCAAGCCCACGGGCGAGTTCCACTACGGCTGGTTCCCCTGCTTCGACCGCACCATTCCCACCTACAACACGCTGCGCCACGCGAGCTCGACCTACGCGATGCTGGAGGCCTGGGAGCTCACCCGCAACGACACGCTGAAGGCGGCCATCGACCGCTCGCTGGCCTTCCTCGCCGGCACGCTGATCCGTCCGGCCAACCTGCCCGACGGCACGCGCGCGGCCTACCTGCTGGACATCGGCAGCGAGATCAAGCTCGGCGGCAATGCCGTGTGCCTGCTCGCACTGGTCAAGTACACCGAGCTCACCGGCGACGAGCAATACCTGCCGCTGCTGGAGCAGCTCGCGCTGGGCATCCGCCACATGCAGGACCCGGAGACCGGCAGCTTCGTGCACGTGCTCAATGCGCCCGCGCTCGACGTGAAGGACAAGTTCCGCGTCATCTACTACGACGGAGAGGCCGCCTTCGGGCTGATGCGCCTGTACGGCCTCACACGCGACGCGCGCTGGCTCGCGGTGGTGGAGAAGGCCTTCGAGCACTTCATCGCCGCCGAGCACTGGCGCGCGCACGACCACTGGCTGAGCTACTGCGTCAACGAGCTCACGCGCTACAGGCCCGAACTGCGCTACTACCGCTTCGGCCTGCAGAACGTGGCCGGGTACCTCGACTTCGTGCTGGAGCGCATCACCACCTTCCCCACGCTGCTCGAACTGATGATGGCCGCGCGCGACATGGTGCTGCGGCTGGAGGCCGACCCCGAGCTGCGCCCACTGCTGGCCGGGCTCGACCGCGACAGGTTCGACCGTGCGCTCGAATACCGCGCGCGCTACCTCGCCAACGGCCATTTCTGGCCCGAGCTGGCGATGTTCTTCCGCAACCCGGCGCGCATCGCGGGCTCGTTCTTCATCAAGCACCACAGCTTCCGCGTGCGCATCGACGACGTGGAGCACTATCTCTCGGGCTACGTGGCCTACCACCGCATGCTGAAGGCTGGCGAGGCTGCGGCAGCGGCCGACGCTGGAGACAACAGCGCCACCGGCACCGTCGCATGGGGCGGCGACGTGAACCTCTCGCGCCGCCAGCACTATCGGCTGAAGGATCTCGGCGGCGCGCACAGGATGCTCGGCGACATCGCCGCGTTGCGCGAAGCCGACCTGGGCATCGTGAACCTCGAATGCGTGGTCGCCACCGTCGGCGAGCAGGGCGTGGACAAGGGCGAGGCCGGCCCGTACTACTACCGCGCCCGCCCCGAGATGCTCGCGGTGCTGACCGAGGCCGGCATCGGCATGGTGGCCACCGCCAACAACCACAGCGGCGACTACGGCCCCGAGGCGCTGATGGAACAGCAGGCCCTGCTGCAGGCCGCGGGCATCGCCCACGCCGGCACCGGCCGCACGCTGGAGGCCGCGTTGCGCCCGGCCTTTCGCCGCGCGGGCGGCGTGCGCGTGGCGCTGTTCTCGCTCGACGCCACGCAGCCGAGCTTCGCCGCCACAGCCGCCAGCGCGGGCGCCGCCTGGCTGCCGCTCGAAGACCCCGCCGCATGGATCGCCACGCTCGCGCCGCGCATCGAGGCCGCGCGCCGCGAGGCCGACGTGGTGCTGGTTGCGGTGCACTGGGGCGCCAACCTCGAGACCGAGCCCACGCAGGCCGAGATCGCCGTCGGCCATGCCATCGTCGATGCGGGCGCGGACGCGGTGCTGGGCACTTCGGCGCACGTGCTGCAGGGCATCGAGACGTACAAGGGCAGGCCCATCCTGCACGACGCCGGCGACCTGCTGTTCGACTCGGTGCGCAACGACTTCGGGGATTCCGGCGTCTTCACGCTGAAGCTGAGCCCGCGCGGTGTGGAGGAGGTGGTGTTCACGCCCGTGGGCGTGGGCTTCGGCTTCTCGCGCCAGCTCGAAGGCGATGAAGCGCGGGCATCGAGCGAACGCTTCAGCGCGCAATGCAGCGCGCTCGGCACGCGGATGAGCCCGCTGCCGGGGGGGCGCTGCGCGGTGCGCCTGTCGCCGCCCGCGCGGCCCGCGTTCCATGCGGACCCGTCCGGCGCCGGCGTCCAGGACTTCCGGCCCGCTCGCGCCATCGCGGCCCTGCCGGCGCCGCGGCCGGAGTGGCTGGTGGACGAGGTGCCCAGGGAGGCGCGCATCGCGCCGCTGCAATTCGGCCCGCTGCGCCTCGTGGGGCTGCGCTGCGTGCCCAGGCAGATCGTCGGCCGGCGCATGCTGTGGATCGAGTCTTTCTGGAGCATCGACGCTCCCGTCGTCGCCGACCTGCGCCTGCACTTCCGCGCCTTGCCGATGCGCAGCAAGCGCATGCCGCCATGGGGCGAGGGCATGGACCACGACCCCTGCGACTGGATGTGGCCCACCAGCCGCTGGGAGCCCGGGCGCATATACCGCGACCGCTACGGACTGCGTCCGCCGCGCGCCGGCCTGCTCGAAAGCGACGTGCTGCAGATCGAGGTGGCCGTGCGCGGCGAGTGGCCCGAGCTGCCGCCCGCGCGGCGCCTCACGCTGTGGTGCGGCCTGCGCGTGCCGGATCTGCCCGTGCCGCTGCCGGATCGCCCCGCGCCCGTGCTCTGGGCCGACCGGCCCGGCGCCGGCCCGAGCCCCGCGCCCGTGTGGACCGCCGACGAACTGCAGCGCGCCACCGGCGGGCGCTGGCTGGTCGAGCCGCCGCCGGGCTGGTACGCCAACTCGGTGGTGCGAGGACCGGTGCACATGGGCGTGCTGCCGCAGCCCTCGCTCTTCGTCGCTTCCGACTACCGCACGCTGGCCGTGCACGAGAGCTACAGCAAGCCCAGCTCCGACAACTGGGACCGCCACCTGGAGCTGCCCCGCCTGCAGATGGCGTTGGCCGGGGCCGTGATCGCGCACACGGTGGAAGGGCTCGATGCGGCCTTCCCGCTGCTGCAGGCCGACGATCCCATCCGCGCGATGCTCGCCATGGGCGAGGCTGCGCGGGAGCGCTTCAAGGGCCTGGTGGTGGGCGTGACCGGCACCGTGGGCAAGTCGTCCACCATCGCGATGCTGCGCGACCTGCTGCCCGAGCGAGCGCGCGTGCACACCACCGTCTACAACTACAACTCGCGCGTCGGCGTGCCGGCCACGCTCGCGAACCTCGGGCCGGACACCGACGTGTGCATCCTGGAGATGGCGCAGAGCGGCCTGTGGATGGACCGCGGCCCCATCTCGCTGATGGCCCGGCCGCACGTGGCCATCCTCACCGAGGTGGGGCTGTCGCAGACCCGGCAGGCTCCGACGCTGGAGCTCACGGCCGCCTACAAGTCGCGCATCTTCCTCGGGCTGGAGCCGGGCGGCGTGGCGATCGTGCCCGACCACATTCCCTGCCTGCGCCAGGTGGTGGACATGGCCGCGCTCACGGCCGGCGCGATCTGGGTGGTGGGCAGCGGGCCCGACGCCAATGTGCGGCTGATCGAGACCCGCCCCGAGCCCGGCGGCGGCTGCCGCGTGCGCGTCGCCGCGCCGGGAGGCACCTTCGAATACCTCTTCCCGGTCGAGAGCGCGGGGCTGGTGCGCAATTCGCTGCTCGCGTTCGCGGCGCTGCTGGCCATGGGCTTCGACGGCGAGGCCGCCTGCGCGCGCATGCCGCAGGTGCGGCTGCCGGCATCGGTGATGCAGGTGCGCGCGCTGCGCACGCAGGCCGGCGTGCAGGCCACGCTGATCGACGACAGCTGGAACGCCGAGGTCATGTCGATGCGCAACGCCATGGAGTTCGTGCGCAACTGGCAGCGCGCCGACAGCGGCCCGGGCGTGCTGCGCAAGATCGGCGTGCTGGGGCGCATCGTCAACCTCGACAAGGACGCCGAGGCCATGCACCGCAGCCTGGCCGCGCCGCTGCTGGCCTCGGGCATCCAGCACCTCGTGACGCACGGCAACGAGATGCGCTGGCTGCGCGAGGAAGTGCCCCCCGAGCTGCTCGGGCCGCACTTCGACGACGCCGCGCAGCTCGCGGGCTACCTCGGCGGCTTCCTGCGAGACGGCGACCTCGTGCTGGTGAAGGGCGACCGCGACCGGTCGGATTTCGGCAGCATCCCGGGGCTGCTGCAACGGCTATGAAGCTGCTGCACACGCTTCGAAGACTGCGCTTCGTGCTGCTGCTCGTGGCGCTGGCGCAGACCGCCTGCGCGCAGCGCACCGGGCCCGACGTGCCCAGAGTCTTCGCCGCCGGCGCCGACGAGGTGCTGTACTGGAACCAGCCCGCCGACCGCGCCCGCTGCCCCGACCGCAACGGCTTCCTGTGGGTGCAGGCGGCCGAGGGGCCGTCGTGCATCCGCTACTTCGCGAGCGACGACATCGACGGTGCGCGCATCGCCATCGTGCAGTTCTCCGGCGACCGCGACGGCGTGATGGACCAGGCGCCCACGCGCATCCCCGGGAACACCGAGGAGCTGCGCACGCTCGACGCACAGCGCAGCCGCGACCGCGCGGGCGTGCCGTGGATCTTCGTGGCACGGCCCGGCACGTACGGCTCCTCGGGCGATCACCGCAAGCGCCGCCAGCTTGTCGAGTTCCATGCGCTCGATGCCGCGCTCGACGCCCTCATGCAGCGCCACCGGCTGCAGCGCATCGTGATCGTCGGCCACAGCGGCGGCGCCACGGCCGGCGCCGCGCTGCTCACGCTGGGGCGCACGCGCGTCGCCTGCGCGGTGCTCACATCAGGTGCCTACGGCCTGCTGGAGCGCGCGCGCATGCTGGGCCGCTCGAAGGACGGCCGCACCGACACCACCGGCAGCACGCAGTTCTACGACCCGCTCGACCACGTGAACGGCATCGTGCGCGACCCGGCGCGGCGCATCGTGCTCATCGGCAATCGCGAGGACAGGAACACGCCCTATGCGCTGCAGGAGCGCTTCGCCGATGCGGTAGCCAAGGCTGGCCACCGCATCGAGCTGCGCACCCACGCGGCCGAGCCGCCCGACTTTCACGACCTCAAGGACCGCATCGCGCTGCACACCGCGTCGCAGTGCGCACGCGAGGCACTCTTTCCCTGATCACCACACACATGAGCAATCGAGAACAGAAAAGCAGCGTCGCATCGCGCGAGTACGGGCGCATGCCCGACGGCCGCGTGGTCACCGAGTACACCCTCGACAACGGACTCGGGCTGAGCCTGAGTGCCATCAACGTCGGGGGCATCGTCACCGCGCTGCGCGTGCCCGACCGGCACGGGCACAGCGGCAATGTGGTGCTGGGCCTGCCCTCGCTGGCCGGCTACCTGGGGCCGCATCCGCATTTCGGAACCATCGTCGGCCGCTATGCGAACCGCATCGCGGGCGGGCGCTTCACGCTCGATGGCAAGGCGCATCAACTGGGCCTGAACAACGGCCCCAATTCATTGCACGGCGGCGCGACGGGCTTCGGCAAGCGCTACTGGGAGATCGTGCCGGTTCCGGCGGAGCAGGCGGGAAGCGACGCCATCGCCATCGAGCTGAGCTACACCAGCGCCGACGGCGAAGAGGGCTACCCCGGCGAAGTGCGGCTGACGCTGCGCTACACGCTGAGCACCAGCGCGAACACCTGGCGCATCGACTACAGCGCCATCGCCGACAAGCCCACCGTGCTCAACCTGAGCCACCACGATTACTTCAACCTCGCGGGCAGCGGCTCGGTGATGGATCACCGCCTGATGCTCGCCGCGAGCCGCTACTGCCCGGTCGACGCGACGCTGATTCCGCTGGGCACAGCCGACGTGACGGGAACTCCCTTCGACTTCCGCACCGCGACCCCCATTGGCGAGCGCATCCGCGAAGGCCACGAGCAGCTGATGAGGGCGCATGGCTACGACCACAACTGGGTGCTGGACCGTGCCGACACCGAGCAAGGCCTGGCGCTCGCGGCCCGGCTGGAGCACGAGGCTTCCGGCCGCGTGATGGAAGTGCACACCAGCGAGCCCGGTGTGCAGTTCTACTCGGGCAACTTCCTCGACGGCAGCCTGCTGGGCAGCGCGGGCGCGAGCATCAGGCAGGGCGACGGTCTGTGCCTGGAGACGCAGCATTTCCCCGATTCGCCGAACCAGCCGGAATTTCCGTCGACGGTACTGCGGCCCGGGGAGCGCTTCCACAGCGCGACGGAGCATCGGTTCTCACTGATGGGTTGATGCCGCTCCCGCGATCGCACATGCAATCGCAGGTCAATAGAGGCTGTAGTGGTAGTCGTAGCTGCGAAACCGCAGCTGCGGCTTTCGAGGCTCGTCGAAATGGAGCTGCAGCAGATTGCGCGGGTGGGCCGTGTCGACCAGCAGCTGTTCTTCGCTTTCGGGCGACGCGGCCTGCGAAAGAGCGAGGCGCTTGAACACGTGGGTCAAGGCCGCTTCGGCCGTCTGGGGCTGGTAGTCGTCGTCCAGCAGCAGCGCGGGCTCGGCGATGTGCTCCTGGTGCAGCCAGTACCAGACACCTTCGTTCGGCGTCGCGGGCTGCGCGCCGGGGTTGCCCTGGTCTCCGGCGCTGTTGGGCGGCTCGCCGGCGACCACGCCCTGCGGGTCCCAAGCGAGGGCACCCAGGCCGTCGCCGATCTCCGCGAATACGGCCACGCTGCGGTGGTAGCGCGCCAGGACCGAAGGCGGCAGCAGCGCGCCGAGGCCGCCGTTGCCGTCGCCGTTGCCGTCGCCGTCGCCGTCGCCGTCGCCGTCGCCGTCGCCGTATCCGCCAAGCCCGAGCAGCAGGCCTTCGGCCGTCTGCAGTCGATGGGGCTGCAGGAAGTACGAGTTGTCGATCCGGATGTCGGCTTCGGCAAGCAGCACGCGTAGCGGGGAAGGCAATGTGGTGCCGAGGCGGGCTTCGGCTTCGATCAGCGCGGCCTCGGCCTCGGCGTTAGTGCCGGCGGGCGGACGGGCGTCGCCGACCTCCACCAGCCCGGAGAGTTCGGCGAAGGCGCGGATGCGCTCGACCAGCGGCCTGGCGGTGTCGTAGAGAGGGTGGGAGATGCGGGCCATGTCGAGCACCGACCAGCGCCGCCTGAACGACGTGGCCTTGCCCTGGGCATCGACGTGCGATCCGCGCAGCTCGAGCCGACTCAAGTTCTCCGGCAGATCGAACACCACCGAAGGCCGTTTCTTCAGCCCTGGCAGCGTGGCCGTGTGCTCCAGCCTCGCGATGGCCTTGCCATCCGCCAGCACGTCGGCATTCACCTGCTCGCCGACCTGGAGCCATGGATGGATGCCTGCACGCCCCTTCGCCGCGTGCAGAAGCGGTGCGTCTCTCGCGAAGACTTTGGAAAAGAGATTGCCGATGTAAGAAGAAAGAAGCGCTGCCATGTTCGATGTGTGGATATCGCCGCCCGGGAGTCGATGCGCGGGTGCCGCGCAGCAGGACGCCGAGTATCGTTTCACGAAACTCCCGCACGCACTTCACCTCGACTTCACCGCGCGTGGGCACACTGCGTCCCGACAGCGGTTCGGCGCTGGTAGAGGCAAAAAAAGAGGGGGAGGGAAACCGCTCAGGGACCGCCTCGATGCCAGCCGCTGTCGCCATTCACCCGGCGTGTTCAAGGCCCTGCGGCCTTGAACACCGCCACCACCCCAAGCTCCAAAGCTCCCGCCGTCAGGCCTTCGACGACAGGCGCCGCCGCGCCTTGACCGCAGACGCCAGCCCTTCGAGCACCGGCACCGTCTGCGCGAAGCCGATGCAGGCATCGGTGATCGACACGCCGTGCTTGAGCGGCACGCCGGGCTTCAGGTCCTGCCGTCCCTCTTCCAGGTGGCTTTCGATCATGATGCCCGTGATGCGCCGTTCGCCGCCCGCGATCTGCGCCGCCACGTCTTCGGCCACCACGATCTGGCGCTGGTGCTGCTTGCTGCTGTTGCCGTGCGAGACGTCGATCATCACCTGCGGGCGCAGGCCGTTGGCCAGCAGCGCCTCGCAGCTGGCGGCGACGTCGGCGGCCGAGTAGTTGGGCGCCTTGCCGCCGCGCAGGATCACGTGGCAGTCGTCGTTGCCGCGGGTCTCGAAGATCGCGGACATGCCCATCTTGGTCATGCCCATGAAAGCGTGCGGGGCGCGCGCGGCGAGGATGGCGTCGGCCGCGACCTTCACGCTGCCGTCGGTGCCGTTCTTGAAGCCCACGGGGCAGCTCAGGCCCGAGGCCAGTTGACGGTGGCTCTGGCTCTCGGTGGTGCGCGCGCCGATGGCGCCCCAGGCGATCAGGTCGGCGATGAACTGCGGGCTCAGCAGGTCGAGGAACTCGGTGCCGGTCGGCAGGCCCAGCGTGGTCAGCTCCAGCAGCAGGCGGCGCGCGCGCTCCAGCCCTTCGTTGATCGCGAAGCTGCCGTCCAGGTGCGGGTCGTTGATGTAGCCCTTCCAGCCGACGGTGGTGCGCGGCTTCTCGAAGTAGGCGCGCATCACGATGATCAGGTCGTCCTGCAGCGAGTCTGCGACCTTCTTCAGGCGCTGCGCGTACTCGATGGCCTGGTCGTGGTCATGGATGGAGCAGGGGCCGACCACCACCACCAGCCGGTCGTCGCGATCGTGCAGCACGTCGGCGATCTCCGTACGGCTGCGCTCGACCAGCGCCAGCGTGTTGTCGCGCACCGGCACGCGCTCCTGCAGCAGCGCGGGCGTGATGAGCGGACGGACCGCGCCGATGCGCACGTCGTCGATGCGGGTGGTGTCGAGCGTGCTGTCGCGGGAGCCGATTTCGGCGTCGTGGAGGGGGTCGTCGAGGCGGGGCATTGTCGTTGATGCGGTTTCCGGTGGATGCCTCGATTGTCCCCTCGTCGCGACGCCGGCCCTGCGGGGGGCTGCTCAGCCCGCGAACAGGGCGGCCGGCACGCCCGGGCTGTCGATGCGGACCCTGAAGAGCCCGCCTGCCAGCGGCTCGGCCGCTTCCTGCTCGGGCGTGAGGCTGTTGCGGGCGGTCGTGATGTAGAGCGTGCGCATGTCGGCGTCGCCGAAGGCGCAGTCGGTGACGTGGCTCGCGGGTATGGCGATGCGGCACAGCTCGGCCGCGCTCACCGGATCGTGGCAGGTGACGCAGGAGCCGCCCCAGTGCGCGATCCACAGGCGCCCGGCCGCGTCGGTGGTCATGCCGTCGGGCAGTCCGTCGGGTTTGGGAAAGCGATGCCACACGCGGCGGTTCGACACGGTGCCCGCTTCCATGTCGAAGTCGTAGGCGTACAGGTTGTTCAGCACCGTGTTGTTGAAGTACATGGTGCGGCCGTCGCCCGACCAGGTCGGGCCGTTGGTCACCTCGAAGCCGTCGTCGTGCTTGGTGCAGCGGCCGCCGGCGTCGTAGCGGTAGAGCGCGCCGGTGGGCGCCTTGCAGTCGAAGTCCATGCTGCCGGCCCAGAATCGGCCGCGCGCGTCGCACTTGCCGTCGTTGAAGCGGTTGCCGGTGCGTTCGGGCTCGGGCTGGTGCAGGTACTGCGGTTTGGCTTCGTCGCCGGGCGCGGTGGTGTCGAAGAGCGCGAAGCCGCGGCGCAGCGTGATGAAGAGGCCGGGTGCCGATGCGCGCTCGGCGATGGCGGTGATCTCCTCGTCGAAGTTCCAGGTGCGCTGCGCGCCGGTGGCCGGGTCGTAGCGGAAGAGGCGCGGCGTGAGGATGTCGATCCAGTACAGCGCCTGCTCGCGCTGCGACCACATGGTGCCTTCGCCGAGGTTGGCGCCTGCCGGCCAGATGCACTCGGCCTGGCCGATGACGGAAGGAGAGGGAACGGGGCTGCTTGTCTCTTTGCTCATTGGTCTTTCTTCTTTCCTGTTCGTGTCTGTCTTCTTGACGCGGCGGATCGTATCAAGGCATATTGATAACCGAAATCGAAAATCACGGCATCGATTGATATGCATATTGCAATGTCATGAGATGCCCACCCCGGAGACTTTTCTTGAATTCCCCCCAGCTTTCCATTCATCCCAGCCTCAAGGGCCGCACCGTGTTCGTCACCGGCGGAGGCAGCGGCATCGGCGCGGCCATCGTCGCCGCGTTCGCCGAACAGGGCGCGCGCGTGGCCTTCGTCGACATCGCCGAAAGTGCCAGCGCGGCGCTCGCACGGCAGATCGAAGAGGCCGGCCATGCCGCGCCGTGGTGGCGCGCCTGCGACGTGCGCGACATCGCCGCGCTGCAGAAAGCCATTGCCGATGCGGCGGCCGAGCTCGGCGACTTCGCGGTGCTGGTCAACAACGTGGCGAGCGATGACCGCCACACGCTCGAATCGGTCACGCCCGACTACTACGACAACCGCATGGCCATCAACGAGCGGCCCGCGCTTTTCGCGATCCAGTCGGTCGTTCCTGGCATGAAGCGCCTGGGCTTCGGCTCGGTGGTCAACCTCGGCTCCACCGGCTGGCAGACCAAGGGCTCGGGCTATCCCTGCTACGCGATCGCGAAGTCGTCGGTGAACGGTCTCACGCGCGGCCTGGCGGTGGATCTGGGCCGCGACCGCATCCGAATCAACACCGTCTCGCCCGGCTGGGTGATGACCGAGCGGCAAGTGAAGCTGTGGCTCGACGAGGAGGGCGAGCAGTCGCTCAAGCGCAACCAGTGCCTGCCCGACAAGCTGATGCCGGAAGACATCGCGCGCATGGTGCTGTTCCTGGCATCGGACGACGCGAAGATGTGCACGGCCCAGGAGTTCACCGTCGACGCCGGTTGGACCTGAATCCAACAGCCGAACGCAGAAGAAATACAAAAACTACGCAGAAGTCGCAGAAGAGACCGAAACCATTTTTTGGGTTTTCCTTCTGCGACCTCTGCGAAACCTTCGCGCCCTCTGCGTCCGGCTGCCCGATCCCGTATTTCCTCAGTCGATCTCCATCTCCAGCTTGCGCCCGTAGACGCTGACGCTCGCCGTTTTCAGCGCCTTCATCATCACCTTCGCCGCCGGCGACGGCAGCCGGTCGGTGCGCGTGATGATGCCGAAGGCGTCCATGTGGCAGGGCATGTCCAGCGGCAGCAGCGACACGATGCCGTGCGAGGCGTAGTAGCGCGCCACGTCGGTCGCGAGCACGGCCACCATGTCGCTCTGCTGCAGCATGCGCGTGATGAAGAGCAGGGCCGAGCTCTCGATGGTGTTGGTCGGCGGCGCAAGGCCTTCCTCCTGGAACATCAGCTCGAAGCGGTGGCGCAGCACGCTGCCCGCGGGCGGCACGATCCAGCCGGCGCCCACCACGTCGCGCAGCGTGAGGCCGCTCACGCCCAGCAGCGGATGGCCGGGTCGTACCAGCGCGCACACGGGTTCCTCGCTGAGCGCCTCGTAGCGCAGCTGCGACTTGTCGTGCTCGGCGAAGAGGCGCGCCACCAGCATGTCGAGCTTGCCCTGCTCCAGCCGCTCGATCAGCACCGGGCTGGTCTCGATCTCCAGCGACACGCGCAGGTCGGGGTGTTCGCGCTTCACCATCGCCACCGCAGGCGGCATCAGCGTGAGGCCGGGAGCGGTGATGGCGCCCACGCTCACCTGGCCGAAGCGGCCGGCCTTCAGCGCGGTGAGCTCGTCGTGCGCCTGGTTCAGGCTCGCGAGCGCGACGCGGGCGTGGCGGATCATGGTCTCGCCGTACCAGGTCGGGCGCATGCCGCGCGGCAGGCGCTCGAACAGCGGCACCTCCAGCACGTCTTCCAGGTCCTTCAGCAGCTTGGAGGCGGCCGGCTGCGTCATGTTGAGCACCTGCGCCGCGCGGTGGATGTTCCCCTCCTCGGACAGCGCCACGAGCAGCAGCAGCTGCCGGGTCTTGAGGCGGGCGCGGATGAACCAGTGGTTGTAGTTGGTCATGTCTCCGGGCTTTAAACAAAGGACTGATCGGGTTTTCCAGAATCCGGCGATCGATATCCATTTTGCTTAAAAAACGATTGGATTGATATCAAATCTGTTTCTAGACTCCGGGCATTCCAAGAACAACAGAGACAAGGTCCAAGCCCCGGTGATTCACGGCGAGCTCCATCAGAACGTGCGGCAGTACATCAACGGCCGCTGGGAAACCAGCGCGACCACCGGTGTGAGCGCCAATCCTTCGGACACCAGCGAAGTGGTGGCCGAGTACGCACGTGCCGATCGCCGCCAGGCCGAGGCGGCCATCCGCGCCGCCACGGAAGCCTTTCCGCACTGGAGCCACAGCACGCCGCAGCGGCGCGCCGACGTGCTCGACCGCATCGGCACCGAACTGCTCGCGCGCAAGGACGACCTGGGCATGCTGCTGGCGCGCGAGGAGGGCAAGACCCTGGTCGAGGCGGTGGCCGAAGTGGCTCGGGCCGGCCAGATATTCAAGTTCTTCGCGGGCGAGGCACTGCGCGGCGGTGGCGGCGAGAACGTGGCCTCGGTGCGCGCGGGCGTGCAGGTCGACGTCACGCGCGAGCCGGTGGGCGTGGTGGGGCTCATCACGCCGTGGAACTCGCCCTTCGTGGTGCCCGCATGGAAGATCGCGCCCGCGCTGGCCCATGGCAACAGCGTGGTGTTCAAGCCGGCCGAGCTGGTGTCTGGCTGCGGCTGGGCGCTGGCGGAGATCATCAGCCGCGCCGCATTGCCGGCCGGTGCCTTCAACCTCGTGATGGGTAGCGGCCGCGAAGCAGGGCAGGCGCTGGTCGACAGCCCGCTGGTCGATGCGCTGAGCTTCACCGGCTCCATGGCCAACGGCGAGCGCATCCTGCAGGTGGCGGCTGCGCGGCGCGCCAAGGTGCAGCTGGAGACGGGCGGCAAGAACGCGCTGGTGGTGCTGGCCGATGCCGACCTCGACCGCGCGGTCGATTGCGCGGTGCAGGGCGCGTATTTCTCCGCCGGCCAGCGCTGCACCGCGTCGAGCCGGCTCATCGTCGAGTCGGCGGTGCACGACGCCTTCGTGGCGAAGCTGCGCCAGCGCCTGAAGACGCTGAAGATCGGCCACGCGCTGGAACGCGGCGTGGACATCGGTCCGGTGGCCGACGAAGACCGCCTCGCGCAGGACCTCGCCTGGGTCGACACCGCACGCGAGGAGGGTGCCGAGCACGTCTGGGGCGGCGAGGCGCTGGAGCGCGCCACCGCCGGCCACTACATGAGCCCCGCGCTCTTCCTGGCGAAGCCCTCGCACCGCATCGCGCGCGAGGAGATATTCGGCCCGCTGGCCTGCGTGCTGCGCGCCGACGACTACGACGAGGCGCTCGCGCTGTGCAACGACACGCCCTTCGGCCTGTGCGCGGGCATCTGCACCAATTCGCTGAAGCACGCGATGCATTTCAGGCGCCATGCCGTGGTCGGCATGACGATGGTCAATCTGCCGACCGCGGGGGTGGACTTCCACGTGCCCTTCGGCGGCCGCAAGGGGTCGGGCTACGGGCCGCGCGAACAAGGGCGCCACGCCGCGGAGTTCTACACGACGGTGAAGACCGGCTACATGCTGGCCTGAACCGGACGGGGTTCTTTTCAGTTTCGTTTTTCATCACCCACGCCAACCGGCATTCCTCGAATCATCAAGAAGGAGACATCCCATGACCATGAATCGCCGCACCCTCAATACCGCCCTGGCCGCCGCCGCGCTCGGCGGGCTTCTGCCCGCTTCCGTGCTCGCGCAGAAGAAGCTCGTGCTCGGCTTCGCACAGGTGGGTGCCGAGAGCGAATGGCGTACCGCCAACACCGAGTCGATCAAGTCCTCGGCCAAGGAGGCGGGCATCGAGCTCAAGTTCTCCGACGCGCAGCAGAAGCAGGAAAACCAGATCAAGGCCATCCGCTCGTACATCGCGCAGAAGGTGGACGTGATCGCCTTCTCGCCGGTGGTCGAGTCCGGCTGGGAGACCGTGCTGCGCGAAGCCAAGGCCGCGAAGATCCCGGTGGTGCTGACCGACCGTTCCGTCAACACCAAGGACGACTCGCTCTACGTGACCTTCATGGGCTCCGACTTCACCGAGGAAGGCCGCAAGGCCGGCCGCTGGCTGGTGGAGAAGATGAAGGACCAGAAGGGCGACGTGAACATCGTCGAGCTGCAGGGCACCGTGGGCTCGGCACCGGCCATCGACCGCAAGAAGGGCTTCGAGGAAATCATCAAGGCCGACCCGAAGTTCAAGATCATCCGCTCGCAGACCGGCGACTTCACGCGCGCCAAGGGCAAGGAGGTGATGGAAGCCTTCCTGAAGGCCGACGGCAAGAAGATCAATGTGCTGTACGCGCACAACGACGACATGGCCATCGGCGCGATCCAGGCCATCGAGGAAGCCGGCCTGAAGCCCGCGAAGGACATCGTGATCATCTCCATCGACGGCGTGAAGGGCGCGTTCGAAGCCATGATCGCCGGCAAGCTCAACGTGTCGGTCGAGTGCAGCCCGCTGCTCGGGCCCCAGCTCATGCAGGCCGTGAAGGACATCAAGGACGGCAAGACGCTGCCCAAGCGCATCGTGACCGTCGAGAGCATCTTCCCGATGGAAGTCGCGGCAAAAGAATTCCCCAATCGGAAATATTGAGTACTCCCCCAGGCTTCGCGCACTTCGTGTCGCTTCGCCAACCCCCTCGACGGGGGCAACACCTGCGGCCGGGCAAAGCCGGTTCCGCGGTGTTCCCCCAAAGGCCATTCCCATTGAAAGACGGATTTACTAGCACCATGAAACGCAACTTCCTCAAGGCATCGCTGGCCGGCATCGCACTGGCCATCGTCGGCTTCGCTCCGCTGGCCAACGCGCAGGACAAGGGCCTGATCGCCATTTCCATGCCCACCAAGTCGTCGGCGCGCTGGATCGCCGACGGCGCCAACATGGTCAAGTACTTCAAGGACAAGGGCTACAAGACCGACCTGCAGTACGCCGAAGACGACATTCCCAACCAGCTCGCGCAGATCGAGAACATGGTGACCAAGGGCTCGAAGGTGCTGGTCATCGCGGCCATCGACGGCACCACGCTGTCGGACGTGCTGCAGAAGGCGGCCGACAAGGGCGTGAAGGTCATCGCCTACGACCGGCTCATCAAGGGCTCGAAGAACGTCGACTACTACGCCACCTTCGACAACTTCCAGGTCGGCGTGCTGCAGGCGCAGTCGATCGAGGCGGCGCTGGGCCTGAAGAGCGGCAAGGGCCCGTTCAACATCGAGCTCTTCGGCGGCTCGCCCGACGACAACAACGCCTTCTTCTTCTACAACGGCGCGATGTCGGTGCTCGACCCCTACATCAAGAGCGGCAAGCTGGTGGTGCGCAGCAAGCAGATGGGCATGGACAAGGTCGGCACGCTGCGCTGGGACGGCGCGGTGGCACAGGCGCGCATGGACAACCTGCTGTCGGCCTTCTACACCAAGGACCGCGTCGATGCGGTGCTGTCGCCGTACGACGGTCTTTCCATCGGCATCCTGTCGTCGCTCAAGGGCGTGGGCTACGGCTCGGCCTCGCAGCCGATGCCGGTGGTGTCGGGGCAGGACGCGGAGATCCCCTCGGTGAAGTCGATCCTGCGCAAGGAGCAGACCTCGACCGTGTTCAAGGACACGCGCGAACTGGCCAAGGTGACGGTCGCCATGGTGGACGCGATGCTTTCGGGCAAGACGCCCGAGGTGAACGACACCAAGACCTACAACAACGGCATCAAGGTCGTGCCTTCGTACCTGCTCAAGCCCGTGAGCGTGGATGCGTCGAACTGGAAGCAGGTGCTGGTGGACAGCGGCTACTACAAGGAAAGCCAGATCAAGTGAGCATGCAGGGCAGCAGCGACGGTGCCGGCGCCATCCTCGAGATGCGCGGCATCACCAAGACGTTCCCCGGCGTGAAGGCGCTGAGCAACGTCAACCTCAGCGTGCGCGCCGGGGAGATCCACGCGGTGGTCGGCGAGAACGGCGCGGGCAAGTCGACGCTCATGAAGGTGCTGAGCGGCGTCTACCCGTGCGACTCGTACACCGGCGAGATCTTCTTCGAGGGCGAGGAGCGCCGCTTCAGGGGCATCGCCGACAGCGAGAAGCTCGGCATCATCATCATCCACCAGGAGCTGGCCTTGGTGCCGCTGCTGTCCATCGCCGAGAACATCTTCCTCGGCAACGAGATCGCCAGCGGCGCGGGCGTGATCGACTGGTTCGCCGCCTATGCGAAGACGCGCGAGCTGCTTGCCAAGGTAGGCCTGAAGGAGCCGCCCACCACGCTGGTGACCGACCTGGGCGTGGGCAAGCAGCAGCTCGTCGAGATCGCCAAGGCGCTGGCCAAGGAGGTGAAGCTGCTGATCCTCGACGAGCCCACCGCCAGCCTCAACGAGAACGACAGCGACGCGCTGCTGATGCTGCTGCTGGAGCTCAAGCGCCAGGGCATCGCGTCGATCCTCATCTCGCACAAGCTCAACGAGATCGCCAAGGTGGCCGACTCGATCACCGTGCTGCGCGACGGTGCCACCGTGGAGACCATGGACTGCCGCGGCCAGCCGATCAGCGAGGACCGCATCATCCGCGGCATGGTCGGGCGCGACATGGCGCACCGCTATCCGCAGCGCGACCCGAAGATCGGCAGCACCGTGTTCGAGGTGCGCGACTGGCGCGTGCACCATGCGCTGCACGCCGACCGCGAGCAGATCAAGGGCGTGAGCCTGAACGTGCGCCAGGGCGAGATCGTCGGCATCGCGGGCCTCATGGGCGCGGGCCGCACCGAGCTGGCCATGAGCATCTTCGGCCGCTCCTACGGCCAGCGCATCAGCGGCTCGGTGTTCATGCACGGCAAGCCGGTGGACGTGAGCACGGTGCGCAAGGCCATCGACCAGGGCATCGCCTACGTCACCGAAGACCGCAAGGGGCTCGGGCTGGTGCTGGAGGAAGACATCCGCAAGAACATCAGCCTCGCGAACCTGGATGCGATTGCCGACAAGTCGGTGATCGACCATGGGCGCGAGTTCAAGGTGGCCAACGAGTACCGCAAGGCGCTCAACATCCGCTGCTCGGGCATCGAGCAGCTGGTGGTCAACCTTTCAGGCGGCAACCAGCAGAAGGTGGTGTTGAGCAAATGGCTCTTCACGAAGCCCGAGCTGCTGATCCTCGACGAGCCCACGCGCGGCATCGACGTGGGTGCCAAGTACGAGATCTACACCATCATCGACAGGCTTGCCAGCGAGGGCAAGGGCATTCTCATGATTTCTTCCGAACTGCCGGAGCTGCTCGGCATGTGCGACCGCATCTACGTGATGAACGAGGGGCGATTCGTCGCCGAGTTTCCGGCTTCAGAAGCCTCTCAGGAGCGCATCATGCATGCCATCGTGAGTTCGGGGAGTTCCGTCCATGTCGCATCCTAGAACAAAGCTCTCCCCCAGGCTTCGCGCACTTCGTGTCGCTTCGCCAACCCCCTTCCGGGGGCGATACCAGCGGCCCGGCAAAGCCGGTTCCGCGGTATCCCCCGCGGTGATGTGGAGCAATTGAAATGACGCCAATGGACGCAACGGTCACACCTCCCAAGCTGCACACCGGCTTCCTGAAGAACAACCTGCGCGAATACGGCATGCTGATCTCGCTGGTCGCGATCATGGTGCTGTTCCAGGTGCTGACCGACGGCACGCTGCTGCGGCCGCTGAACCTGACGAACCTGCTGCTGCAGAACAGCTACGTGGTCATCATGGCGCTGGGCATGCTGCTGGTGATCGTGGCGGGGCACATCGACCTGTCGGTGGGCTCGGTGTGCGGCTTCATCGGCGCGCTGGCGGCGGTGCTGATGGTGGAGTACGACTGGCACTTCGTGCCGACGGCGCTGGTGAGCATCCTCGCGGGCGCGGTCATCGGCGCTGCGCAGGGCTGGTTCGTGGCCTTCCGCAAGATCCCGTCCTTCATCGTCACGCTCGCGGGCATGCTGGTGTTCAAGGGGCTGACGCTGGCGCTGCTGGCGGGCCAGTCGGTGGGGCCGTTTCCTGTGGAGTTCCAGCGGCTGAGCTCGGGCTTCATTCCCGATCCGCTGGGCGGCGACGCCTTCCGCACCACCTCGCTGATCGTCGGCGCGCTGGCCGCCGTGGCGCTGGTGTTCTTCAAGATGCGCGGGCGCGCCAAGCTGGCGGCGCACGGCATGGAGCAGGAGCCCTACGCCTTCTTCCTGGTGAAGAACCTGTTCTTCGCGGCCATCATCCTGTTCTTCAGCTACCTGCTGTCGACCTACAAGGGCCTGCCCAACGTGCTGATCGTGATGGCGGTGCTGATCGTGGTGTACGACTTCGTCACCAACCGCACCACCGTCGGCCGGCGCATCTACGCGCTGGGCGGCAACGAGAAGGCGGCGCGCCTGTCGGGCGTGAAGACTCAGCGGCTGGCGTTCCTCACCTTCGTGAACATGGGCGCGCTGGCGGCGCTGGCTGGCCTCGTGTTCGCGGCGCGGCTCAACACGGCCACGCCCAAGGCCGGCCTGGGCTTCGAGCTCGACGTGATCGCGGCCTGCTTCATCGGCGGCGCCTCCGCTTCGGGCGGCGTGGGCAAGGTGATGGGCGCGGTGATCGGCGCCTTCATCATGGGCGTGATGAACAACGGCATGTCGATCCTCGGCATCGGCATCGACTATCAGCAGGTCATCAAGGGACTGGTGCTGCTGGCGGCGGTGTTCATCGACGTCTACAACAAGAACAAGTGACGGGCAGCACATGGCAGACGCAAGCGCCACCAGCCCCGTTCTCCAGCTCCGGGGCATCCACAAGCAATTCGGTGGCATCCCGGTGCTGCGCGACGTGCGGCTCGACCTGTATCCGGGCGAGATCCACGCGCTCATGGGGCAGAACGGCGCTGGCAAGTCGACGCTGATCAAGGTGCTCACGGGCGTGCTGCCGTCCAGCGGCGGCGAGATGCTGCTCGAGGGCAGGCCGATCCGCGCGCATTCGCCGCTGGAGGCGCAGAAGCTCGGCATCAGCACCGTCTACCAGGAAGTGAACCTGTGCCCGAACCTCTCGGTGGCTGAGAACGTGTTCGCCGGGCGCTATCCGCGCAAGGGCGCGGCGCAGGGCTTTCGCATCGACTGGGCCGCGGTGAACCGGCGCGCCGAGGAGCTGCTGGCGCGCATCGGGCTCGACATCGACGTGACCCGGCTTCTGTCGAGCTACTCGGTGGCTGTGCAGCAGATGGTGGCCATCGCACGGGCGCTGGGCGTGTCGTCGAAGGTGCTGATCCTCGACGAGCCCACCTCCAGCCTCGACGACGACGAGGTCGAGAAGCTCTTCGACGTGCTGCGGCGGCTGCGCGCCGAGGGGCTGGCCATCGTTTTCGTGACGCACTTCCTCAACCAGATGTACGCGGTGTCGGACCGCATCACGGTGCTGCGCAACGGCGCCTGGATCGGCGAATGGAAGGCGGCCGACCTCGGGCCGCAGGCGCTGATCGCGGCGATGCTCGGACGTGAGCTCGCGGCGCAGTCGGCGCGGCCGGCTGCGCTGCCTTCGTTCGACGAGGCCGCGCCTGCGCTGCTGCAGATCGAGGGGCTCGGGCAGGCGGGCCAGCTGCAGGCGACCGACCTGCGCGTGCGCGCGGGCGAGGTCGTCGGCATCGCGGGCCTGCTGGGCGCGGGCCGCACGGAACTGGCGCGGCTGCTGTTCGGGCTGGAGGCGCCGGACCGCGGCGTGCTCAAGGTCGATGGCCGCAGCGTGAGCTTCTCGAATCCGGCCGACGCGATCCGCGAAGGCCTGGCGTTGTGTCCGGAAGAACGCAAGACGGACGGCATCGTCGCCGAGCTGTCGGTGCGCGAGAACATCGCGCTGGCCTTGCAGGCGCGGCTGGGCACGAAGCGCTTTCTCTCGCACGCGGAGCAGACGGCGATGGCGGAGAAGTTCGTCGCGTCGCTCGGCATCAAGACGGCGAGTGTCGAGACGCCGATCGGGCTGCTCTCGGGCGGCAACCAGCAGAAGGCCGTGATCGCGCGCTGGCTCGCGACCGAACCGCGCCTGCTGATCCTCGACGAGCCCACGCGCGGCATCGACGTGGCGGCCAAGCAGGAGATCATGGAAGAGATCCTGCGGCTGGCGAAGGCGGGCATGGCGGTGATCTTCATCTCCTCGGAGATGAGCGAGGTGGTGCGCGTCGCGCATCGCATCGTGGTGCTGCGCGACAGGAAGAAGGTGGGCGAGTTGCCGGGCGGCTCGACCGAGGACGAGGTGTACGAAATGATTGCGGCGACGTGATGGCGACCCTGTTTTCGTGTTGTCCCCTCTCCCGTTTGCGGGAGAGGGCTAGGGTGAGGGCATCGGCTTTCGAAAAGCAAGGTGCTCCGGTTCAGGCCACACCCTCACCCCAACCCTCTCCCGCAAGCGGGAGAGGGGGCAAGACCGCCTCGGTGGAGCAACTGTCATGACCAACGCCGAAAACAATCGCTTGGCGGCTGCGATGCGCCATCGCCTCGCCTGGCCCATCGTCACGCTGCTGCTCCTGCTCGCGGTGAACACCGCCTTCAACGCCAGCTTCCTCCACCTCGAGTGGCGCGACGGCCATCTGTACGGAAGCCTCGTCGACATCCTCAACCGCGCCGCGCCGCTGGTGCTTGTATCTCTGGGCATGACCCTCGTGATCGCCACCCGAGGCATCGACATCTCGGTGGGCGCCGTGGTGGCCATCGCGGCGGCGCTCGCGGCCTGGATGATCGGAGGCTCGGTGTCCAGCGAAACGAGCCGCTTCCCGATGCCGCTCGCGATCCTCGCGGCCATCGGCATCGCGCTGGTGTGCGGGCTGTGGAACGGCCTGCTGGTGGCGAAGGTGGGCATGCAGCCGATCATCGCGACGCTGATCCTCATGGTGGCGGGGCGCGGCATCGCGCAGCTGATCGCCGACGGGCAGATCATCACCATCTACTACAAGCCCTTCTTCTTCCTCGGCAGCGGCTACCTGCTAGGCCTGCCGTTCTCGCTGTTCATCGTGGCGGCGGTGTTCGTGCTGCTGTACCTGGCGATCACGCGCACGGCGCTGGGGCTCTTCATCCAGGCGGTGGGCATCAACCCGACGGCGGCACGCGTGGCGGGCGTGCAGGCGCGGCGGCTGATCGTGGGCGCGTATGCGTTCTGCGGCGCCTGCGCGGGCGTGGCGGGGCTTCTCATCAGTTCCAACGTGAAGAGCGCGGACGGCAACAACGCGGGCCAGCTCATCGAACTCGACGCGATCCTCGCGGTGACGCTGGGCGGCACCGCGCTCACGGGTGGGCGCTTCAGCCTCGTGGGCAGCGTGATCGGCGCGCTCATCATCCAGACGCTTACCTACGCGATCTACTCGCTGGGCGTGCCGCCCGAGATCAACCTCGTGGTGAAGGCGGGTGTGGTGTTCGTGGTGATGCTGCTGCAGTCGCCGGAGTTCAGGTCGCAGGTGCGCACGCTGGTGCAGCGGCCGGTGCATGAAGGAGGACGGGCATGAGCGCGGTGATCGAGGCTGCACCCTCACCCCAACCCTCTCCCGCGCGCGGGAGAGGGGGCAAGAGGGGGCTCAATCCCAAGTACCTGCCATTGGCGGCGACCGTCTCGCTGTTCGTGCTGGTGGCGACGCTGGGTTCGGTCTTCTACGACGGCTTCTTCTCGGCCCAGGTTTTCCTCAACCTGCTGATCGACAACGCCTTCCTCATCGTCGTCGCGGTGGGCATGACCTTCGTGATCCTCTCGGGCGGCATCGACCTGTCGGTGGGCTCGGTGATCGCGCTCACCACCATGGTGTCGGCCTCGCTGGTGGAGAAGCACGGCTGGAGCCCCGGCATCGTGATTCCGCTGGTGCTCGCGATGGGCACGGCGTTCGGCGCCTTCATGGGGGTGCTCATCGAGCGCTTCAGGCTGCAGCCCTTCATCGTCACGCTCGCGGGCATGTTCCTGGCGCGCGGGCTTTGCTACCTCATCAGCATCGATTCGATCAGCATCACCAACGAGTTCTACTCCGAGGTCTCGCAGATCCGCATCCCGGTGTGGGGCGAGGCCTCGGTGTCGATCAGCGCGGTGATCGCCATCGCGGTGCTGCTGGCGGCGATCTTTCTCGCGCACTGCACTCCGTTCGGGCGCGCGGTGTACGCCATCGGCGGCAGCGAGCAGTCGGCGGTGCTCATGGGCCTGCCGGTGCGCCGCACGCTCATCGGCGTGTACACGCTCTCGGGCTTCTGCTCGGCGCTGGCGGGCGTGATCTTCACCTTCTACATGCTCTCGGGCTACGGCCTGCATGCGGTCGGGCTGGAGCTCGACGCCATCGCGGCGGTGGTGATCGGCGGCACGCTGCTCACCGGCGGCGTGGGCTACGTGGCGGGCACGCTCTTCGGCGTGCTGATGCTGGGCATCATCCAGACGCTCATTTCCTTCGACGGCACGCTGAGCTCGTGGTGGACGCGCATCGTCGTCGGCGCGCTGCTGTTCGTGTTCTGCCTGCTGCAGCGCTTCTTCACGTCGCGCACGCCACGGCGCTGACCTTCTTTTTTTCTCCCTCTCTCCCCTCAGGACAACTCGCATGCCGGACACCCCTCCGAAGAAACTGCGCTCGACCGAATGGTTCGGCTCGGCAGACAAGAACGGCTTCATGTACCGAAGCTGGATGAAGAACCAGGGCATCCCGGACCATGAATTCGATGGCCGCCCGATCATCGGCATCTGCAACACATGGTCGGAGCTCACGCCCTGCAACGCGCACTTCCGCAAGATCGCCGAGCACGTGAAGCGCGGCATCTCGGAGGCGGGCGGCTTCCCGGTGGAGTTCCCGGTGTTCTCCAACGGCGAATCGAACCTGCGGCCGACCGCGATGCTCACGCGCAACCTCGCCAGCATGGACGTGGAAGAAGCCATCCGCGGCAACCCGGTCGATGCGGTGGTGTTGCTCACCGGCTGCGACAAGACCACGCCCGCGCTGCTGATGGGCGCGGCCAGCTGCGACATCCCGGCCATCGTGGTCACCGGCGGGCCGATGCTCAACGGCAAGCTCGAGGGCAAGAACATCGGCTCCGGCACGGCCGTGTGGCAGCTGCACGAATCGCTGAAGGCGGGCGAGATCAACCTGCACCAGTTCCTCTCGGCCGAAGGCGGCATGTCGCGCTCGGCCGGCACCTGCAACACCATGGGCACGGCCTCGACCATGGCCTGCATGGCCGAGGCGCTGGGCACCTCGCTGCCGCACAACGCGGCGATTCCGGCGGTCGACGCGCGGCGCTACGTGCTCGCGCAGATGTCGGGCATGCGCGCGGTGGAGATGGCGAAGGAGGGGCTCACGCTGTCGAAGATCCTCACGCGCGAGGCCTTCGAGAACGCGATCCGCGTGAACGCGGCCATCGGCGGCTCGACCAACGCGGTGATCCACCTGAAGGCGATCGCCGGGCGCATCGGCGTCGAGATGGAGCTGGAGGACTGGACGCGCATCGGAAGCCACACGCCGACCATCGTCGACCTGATGCCCTCGGGGCGCTTCCTGATGGAGGAGTTCTATTACGCGGGCGGCCTGCCCGCGGTGCTGCGCCGGCTCGGCGAAGCCAACCTTCTGCCGCACCCCGGTGCACTAACGGTGAACGGCCAGTCGCTCTGGGACAACGTGCGCGACGCGCCCAGCCTCGACGACGAGGTGATCCGCCCGATCGACAAGCCGCTGATCGCCGATGGCGGTATCCGCATCCTGCGCGGCAATCTCTCGCCGCGCGGCGCGGTGCTCAAGCCCTCGGCCGCGTCGCCGGAGCTGCTGAAGCACCGCGGCCGTGCCGTGGTGTTCGAGAACCTGGAGCACTACAAGGAGCGCATCGTCGACGAAGACCTGGACATCGACGCGAGCTGCGTGATGGTGTTGAAGAACTGCGGTCCCAAGGGCTACCCCGGCATGGCCGAGGTCGGCAACATGGGGCTGCCGCCGAAGCTGTTGCGCCAGGGGGTGAAGGACATGGTGCGCATCTCGGACGCGCGCATGAGCGGCACGGCCTACGGCACCGTGGTGCTGCACGTCGCGCCCGAGGCGGCCGACGGCGGGCCGCTGGCCGCCGTGCGCGATGGCGACTGGATCGAGCTCGACTGCGATGCAGGGCGCCTGCACCTCGACATCAGCGACGAGGAGTTGGCCGCGCGGCTGGCTTCGCTGTCCGCTTCGGACGCGCAGCCGATGAGCACGCGCGGCGGCGGCTACCAGAAGCTCTACGTCAACCATGTGCTGCAGGCCGACGAGGGCTGCGACTTCGATTTTCTCGTCGGCTGCAGAGGTGCCGCCGTTCCCCGCCACTCACACTGATCCATCACCATGACCCCCAGATACCGCGGCATCTTCCCGGTGGTGCCCACCACCTTCACCGAACAGGGCGCGCTCGATCTCGAAAGCCAGAAGCGCTGCGTCGACTTCATGATCGACGCGGGCTCGGACGGGCTTTGCATCCTCGCGAACTTCTCGGAGCAGTTCGTGCTGTCCGACGAGGAGCGCGAGGTGCTGACCCGAACCATCCTCGAACACGTGAAGGGCCGCGTGCCGGTGATCGTGACCACCACGCACTACAGCACCAAGGTCTGCGCCGAGCGCAGCCGCCGCGCGCAGGACATGGGCGCGGCGATGCTGATGGTGATGCCGCCGTACCACGGCGCCACCTTCCGCGTGCCCGAGCCGCAGATCTACGAGTTCTATGCGCGGCTGTCGGATGCGGTGGGCATACCCATCATGATCCAGGACGCGCCGGCCAGCGGCACGGTGCTGTCGGCGCCGTTCCTCGCGCGCATGGCGAAGGAGATCGAGCAGGTGGCGTACTTCAAGATCGAGACGCCCGGCGCCGCATCGAAGCTGCGGGAGCTGATCCGCCTGGGCGGCGACGCCATCGAGGGACCGTGGGATGGCGAGGAGGCCATCACGCTGATGCCTGACCTCGATGCCGGTGCGACCGGATCGATGACGGGGGGCGGCTATCCAGACGGCATCCGCCCGATCATCGAGGCGCACCGCTCGGGCGACCGCGACAAGGCCTTCGCGCTCTACCAGCAGTGGCTGCCGCTCATCAACTACGAGAACCGCCAGGCAGGGCTGCTGGCCTGCAAGTCATTGATGAAGGAGGGCGGTGTGATCGCCTGCGAGGCGCCCCGCCACCCCCTGCCGGCCATGCACCCCGACACGCGTGCCGGCCTGATCGAGACCGCAAGGCGACTCGATCCGATGGTGCTGCGTTGGGGGAAGTGAAGAGAAAAGAGAAGAGGGGTGGGAAGGAAGCCGGGGCCGCTCAGGCCTTGGCTTCGGGTGCGTTCTTCCTGGGTTCGCTGCTCTTTTCGAGTTCGCTGACCTGCAGCGACAGATCGAACAGCTTGGACTTGCTGGCGTAGTAGCGGTCGAGGCGCCACTCCTTCAGGATGTCCATGGCGAGCTGGAAGCTCTTGTAGTCGAGTTCGTAGAGGGTGATGAGTTCGAAGCTTCGTTCGGACTCCAGAGCCAGCACGAGCTGGGCCAGGATCTTGGCCGAATCGTTGGCCGGGTCCGTTTCGATGAATCGGCGAGCGACCTTGATGGCATTCATGAAAAAGAGTTCCTCGGTAGGCAGGGACCGGGAACTATAGCTAGCACGCCGCGGCGTTTTGTGACAGAAATATGACATTAGGGGCATCGCCTTCCCGGGGGAAATGGCGATGCCCCTGTGTGGAAAGACTGCTAGATCAACGGATGGGCGCCGGCATGGGCCGGGGCATCGGCATCGGTTGCGGCATGGGCTGCGGCATCGGCATCGGCTGGGGTGCCATGGCCGGCGGGGGCACCGGAACCATGGTGGTGGTGACCGACTCGCGGATCACGCCGCCGCCCATCACGCTGCCGTCGACGTTGGCCGTGGTGTTGCCGCTGCTGCCGAGCACGCGGGCTTCACAGGCCGGGCGGTCGGCAGGCTGCTGCAGGCCGCAGCGGGCGAGCGCGTTGGCGCGGTAGTCGGGGGCGCTGGTCAGGCCGCCGCGTGCCGCGGCCTGGCGGGCGGCGCCGGCTTCGCGGATGCAGGCGGCACGATCCTGTTGGTTGTGGCCGCAGACGGCCAGTTCCTGCTGGTAGGTGCTGGACGATTCACCGCGCTGCGGCGGTGCGGCCGAAGCGGCTGCGGAAACCGTGAGTGCCCCGGCGGCGAACATGGCGAAGAGCATCGAACGCGGGTTGCTTTTCATGGATGACTCCTTGAGGTGAGCTGGATAACCAGGAGAGATTGGACCGCCCGTATCTGGGCGGGTTCATTCGATTCAGCGCGCCGGCACTGTCTGCGGCGGCAGGGGCGTCACGGTCTCGCGGATCACGCCGCCGCCCATCACGCTGCCTTCGGTGGTGGTGCGCGGACCGCCCTTGATGCGCGCCTCGCAGGCCGGTTGCTCGGCTGCGGGCAGTTCGCTGCAGCGGGCCAGCGAATTGACCTGCTCCCGCGCGGGGCTGGGGCTGGTCAGGCCGCCGCGGGCCGCTTCCTGGCGCGCGGCTCCGGCTTCGCGCAGGCAGGCGGCACGGTCCTGCTGGACGCCGTCACAGGTGGCGCGCTCCTTCTGCAGGCGGGCGTCGCTGCCCGGCGCCTGCGCGCTGGCCGTCTGCGCGCCGAAGACGATGAAGCCACCGGCGGCGAAGGCGGCCGTGGCGGAAAGAACGGAACGAAGGGTTTTTCTCATGCGGGCTCCTCTGTGAAGGCACGCCCTCCAGGAGGTGCGTGACTGGAGCCCCAGTGTGCTGTGGGAGGCGGCCGGCGGTCTGTGGGACAGCCGCACGCCGCCAACCGGGCCGGACGCGCCCCAGCGTGTGGGACATGTCCGGCAAGCGCGGCTTCAGCCTGCTGCGATCCGTTGGGCCAGGTGAGCGAGCGCTTCCTCGACCTGGTCGACCAGGATCAGCGAGAGATCGCCCGGCTGCAGGCGCGCCAGCGCGGCGTCGATGGCCACGAACTCGCCGCGGATCTCGTCGATGTAGCGCGTGCGGGCCGCGCCCTGCAGGCCCTGGCGCAACAGCGCCATGACTTCGCCGTCGGCACGGCCGCGCTGCGCCGCGTCCTGGTAGAGGATCACGTCGTCGAAGGCCTGGCCGAGGATGGCCGTCTGGTCGCGGATGTCGGAGTCGCGCCGGTCGCCCGCGCCGCTGATGACCACCGAGCGCTTCTTCGCCGGCATCGTGTCCACGGCCGACACCAGCGCGCGCATGGCGTCGGTGTTGTGGCCGTAGTCGGCGATCACGGTCGCGCCGCGGTAGTCCATGACGTTGAAGCGCCCGGGCACGCCGGCCGCGTCGTTCATGAAGCTCGCGAGGCCGCTGCGGATGGTGTCCCAGTCGAGGCCCACGCCCCAGGCCGCGGCCACGGCGGCCATCACGTTGTCGACCTGGAAGCCGATGCTGCCGCCGCGCGTGATGGGTACGTCGCGCAGCGGAATGCGTTCGCGCCACGAGCCTTCGGCGGCCACCAGCGTGTCCTGGTCGACGTACACCGTGCGCTTGCCCTGCGCGCGGTGCGTGGCCATCACAGGATGCATGCGGTCGGCGGTGAAGAAGATCACGTTGCCGGGGCAGCCTGCCGCCATGGCGGCGACGTTGACGTCGGCCGCGTTGAGCACCGCGTAGCCGTCGGGCGCCACGTTGCGCACGATCACGCGCTTGAGCACCGCCAGGTCTTCCACGGTGGTGATGTAGTTCAGGCCCAGATGGTCGCCGCTGCCGATGTTGGTGACCACCGCCACCTGGCAGCGGTCGAAGCCGAGGCCCTCGCGCAGGATGCCGCCGCGCGCCACTTCGAACACTGCCGCGTCGACGTCGGGGTGCATCAGCACGTTGCGCGCGCTCTTGGGGCCGCTGCAGTCGCCGCTGTCGGTCTGGCGGCCGTCGACGTACACGCCGTCGGTGTTGGTCATGCCGGTGCGCAGGCCGCTCGATGCGAGCAGGTGGTTGATCAGGCGTGCGGTGGTGGTCTTGCCGTTGGTGCCCGTGACGGCCACCACGGGAACGCGGCCGTCGTCGCCGTGGGCGAAGAGGGTGTCCATGACCGCCTCGCCGACCGCGCGGCCGCGGCCGAACGAAGGCGAGATGTGCATGCGCAGTCCGGGCGCGGCATTTACCTCCACCACGCCGCCGTGCTGCTCCTCGAGCGGGCGCAGCACGTTTTCGCAGACCATGTCGACGCCGCAGATGTGCAGGCCGACCATTTGCGCCGCGTCGATGGCGCGCGCCGCGACCTCGGGGTGCACGGTGTCGGTCACGTCGGTGGCGGTGCCGCCGGTGGAAAGGTTGGCGTTGTTGCGCAGCACCACGCGCTGGCCGCGCGCGGGCACGCTGTCTGGCGTGAGGCCCTGCGATTCGAGCCGGCCGATGGCGATGTCGTCGAGGCGGATCTTGGTGAGCGAGGTGGCGTGGCCCTCGCCGCGGCGCGGGTCGAGGTTCACGGTGTCGACCAGCTGGCGCACGGTGGAGCTGCCGTCGCCGATGACCTGCGGCGGATCGCGGCGCGCGGCGGCCACGAGGCGGTCGCCCACCACGAGCAGGCGGAAGTCGAAGCCGGGCAGGAACTTCTCGACCATCACCTCGCCGTAGACGGCGGCCGATTCGTAGGCCGCGAACAGTTCCTCGCGCGAGTTGATGTTGACCGTGACGCCCTTGCCCTGGTTGCCGTCCTGCGGCTTCACCACGACCGGCAGGCCGATCTCGTTGGCGGCGGCCCAGCCGTCTTCCGCGCTGCTCACGGGGCGGCCCAGCGGCACCGGCACTCCGGCGGCGTTGAGCAGCTGCTTCGTCAGTTCCTTGTCCTGCGCGATCGACTCGGCCACGCCGCTGGTGCTGTCGACTTCGGCGGCCTGGATGCGGCGCTGCTTGGAACCCCAGCCGAACTGCACCAGGCTGCCGCGCGTGAGGCGGCGGTACGGAATGCCGCGCGCCACGGCCGCATCGACGATGGAGCCTGTGCTCGGGCCCAGGCGCTCCGACTCGTCGAGGTCGCGCAGCTCGGCGATGGCGGCTTCGGCGTCGAAGGGCGTGTCGTTCTGGGCGGCGACGATCAGCTCTTCGGCCAGCTCGGCGGCGCGGCGGCCCACGGCCTCCTCGCTGTACTGGAACACGACCTGGTAGACGCCTTCTTCCACGGTGGGGGAGGTGTGGCCGAAGTTGACCGCGCAGCCGGCCTGCGCCTGCAGCGCGACCGCGGCGTTCTCCAGCACGTGGGCCAGCGCCAGCGGCTGGCCCAGCACCATCGGGTGCAGCTCGCCAATGGTCGGGAAGCGGGCGCGCAGGCGGTCTTCGAAGCCGCTCAGCTTGCTGATGGCGTTCTCGTCGCCCTGGCAGGCCACGACCGCCTCGATGGCGGTATGGCGGCTCCAGAGATTGGGCCCGCGAAGGGCTCGGGTGCGGGTGACTTTCATGGGGCTGCGAGAGCTACGGTACTGTCTGCCGGGGCCGGGGGCCTCAGGCAAATTGGGGTTGGAGAGGCTGGGTCTGCGAGAGCTGCAGCGAGGCCAGCGCGGCCTGCAGGTCGGCCTCGAAGGCTTCGACCCCGGCGCCGATCAGGTTCAGCGGAATGCCCATGGCCCAGGCCGCGGCCACGGCGGCCAGCAGGCTTTCGAGGCTCACGCCGGCATGCGTGGCGCGCCACACGGTCAGGCGGCCGAGGCCCGGCAGGAACGATTCGCTGCTGCCGTTGGCCAGCACCACGCGGTCCTGCCGCACGAGCACGGCCTTGCCGCCGGCGGTCTGGTGCGCCGTGAGCGCGGGAGCCTGCGCGTCGGCCGAGTAGAGGATGACGGCGCCGTCGCACAGCGGCGCGAGACCGGCGACGCGCGGGTCGGCGGCGTTCAGCACGGCCGTGCCCTCGGGCAGCACCACGTCCACCTGCGTGCGCAGCACCTTGACCATCTGGTCGCTCTCGGTGATGTCGTAGTCGGCCAGTGCCTCGCAGCCTTCGAGGTCGGTGACGATGCCGACTTCGCAGCGGTCGTACGGGAGACCGTCGCGCAGGATGGTCTCGGCGCCGTTCTCGATCACCACGGCCTGCACGGCGCGGTTCACCAGCAGGCGGTGGCCCGCTTCCCAGTTGGCGCTGTCGCGTGCGTCGACGCGGCGGCGCTCGAGGAACAGCCCGTCGCGGCAGGCCAGGCCGGTGTGGCGGCCGCCCAGGTTGATGAGCCAGGCCACCAGGCGCGCCAGCACGGCGGTGTCGCGCGAGCCGGCCACGCCGACCACGGGAATGCGCCCAGGCGCGTCGTTGGGAAACAGGTGGTCGCAGATCGCGCGGCCCACCGGGCGCGGCGAGCCGACAGCCGGCTTCAGGTGCATCAGCAGGCCGGGGCCGGCGTTGACCTCGACGATCGCGCCGCCCTGCGGGCCGAGCGGCCTGGAAATGTCCTGCGCCACGAGGTCGATGCCGGCGATGTCCAGGCCCACCACGCGGGCGGCCAGCACGGCGGCGTGCGCCACCTCGGGATGCACCAGGTCGGTGCAATCGTTGGCCATGTTGCCGTTGCGCTGGATCGTGACCACGCGGCCGGCGGCGGGCACGGCGTCGGCGCTCAGGTCCTGGCGCTTGAGCTCGAGCTGCAGCTTGGCATCGGTGTCGATCAGGATCACGTCGAGCGGAAACTCTTCCTCGGCGCCGCGGCGCGGGTCGCTGTTGAGCTGCTTTTCGATGAGCTCGCGCACGCTGGCCTGGCCGTCGCCGGTCACGGTGATGATCTCGCCGCGCGCGGCCGCCACCACCTCGCCGCCCACCACCAGCAGGCGGTGCTCGTGGCCGCGGATGAAGCGCTCGACCATTACGTCGCTGCCCTCGGGCTCGGCGACCGCGAAGGCGGCCATGACTTCCTCGCGGGTCGTCAGCTCGAGCGACACGCCGCGGCCATGGTTGGCATCCGATGGCTTCACGACCACGGGCAGGCCGATGTCCTCGGCGGCTTCCCAGGCTTCCTCGGCGTCGGCGACCACCTGGCCTTCGGGCACGGGCACGCCGCAGCTCGCGAGCAGCGACTTGGTCAGCTCCTTGTCGCTGGCGATCGATTCGCCGATGGCGCTGGTGTAGTCGGTCTCGGCGGTCCAGATGCGCTGCTGGTTGGCGCCGTAGCCCAGCTGCACCAGGTTGCCGCTGTTCAGCCGCATGTGGGGAATGCCGCGGTCGGTGGCGGCGGCCACGATGGCGGCGGTGCTCGGGCCGAGGTAGCAGTCTTCCACCTTGGCCTTGACCGCGTCGACGGCCTTCTGCACGTCGGCGGCGGTGAACGGGTCGTTGTTGATGGCCGCCATCAGCAGGCGGTGGCCCTCGGCCAGCGCCACCCGGGCGACCTGCTCGTCACGGGCGCGGAACACCATGCGGTAGACGCCGTGCTCCGAGGTGCTGCGGGTCTGCCCGAAGCCGGTCGGCATGCCGGCCAGGTTCAGCAGCTCGATGACGACGTGCTCCAGCACGTGACCCGACCAGGTGCCTTCGGTCAGGCGCTGGATGAAGCCCCCGCGCTCGCCGACGCCGCAGTGGTGCTCGATGAGCGCCGGCAGCAGGGTAGTCAGGCGGTCGGTGAAGCCGTCGATCTTGTTGGAGGGGAAGTCTTCGAGCTGGCCCAGGTCGAGCCAGACTTCGAGGACGGGACGGTAGGTCCAGAGGTTGGGACCGCGCAAATAATTGATGCGCAGCAGTCGGATGTCGTCGAAACGGGTCATGCAAACGTTCGATGTGCTTTGGCCGAGCACCACGGCGCCTTCAAGCGCACCCATGGCTATCGGTCAGAATCGGCGCCCGACCTGGGGCGCCATGACGCGGTCCATGCGGCCCGCGACGGGCAAGAGTCAAAGAAACACAATGCAACATCACGATCCAGTCGGCACCCGGGAGGGCGAAACAGAAGCGGCATCAGCACAAGCACTGAAAAACCGCCTCGCAGTCGCGGAAAACGTTCTGGTAACACTGACGGTTGACCTCGACGACCAACTTCGCTTCGCCTCCGCATTAGTCGCCTTGACTGACCGGAGGCTGATTGCCCTCGACCCGAACGCCAAGCCTGGAGACGAGTGGCGTGAGTGGCCGCTAACCGACGAGGCCTTGGAACTGCGCGTTTCCGACCATGCCGGCGTCGGCACCCTCGACCTCGTGGGCGCCTCTGGCCGGCTGGGCCGCTGGCGCTACACCCTGGCCGGGCAGGTCGCGGCGCTGCGGCTGATGAAGCTGTTCGGCCAGCGCGCGGCGGGCGGTGTCGCCAAGGAGACACCTGAAGCCGTCGAGACGGCCGACGGCGAGGATTCGGCCGACGCCGAACTCCAGACCCCGCCCTCCACCTGGGTGCTGCTGCGCCTCGGCCGCTTCGCCAAGCCCTATCGCAAGCAGCTGATCGCAGGGTTCTTCCTGACCCTGTTCTCCACTGCCGCCACGCTGGTTCCGCCGTACCTGACCATCCCGCTGATGGACGACATCCTGATCCCGTTCCAGAACGGCCAGAAGATCGACACCATGCGCGTGGGCATGTACCTGGGCGGCCTGCTGATCGCGGCGCTGGTCGGCTGGGGGCTGGGCTGGGCGCGCACCTACCTGCTGGCGCTGGTATCCGAGCGCATCGGCGCCGACCTGCGTACCACCACCTACGAGCACCTGCTGACCCTGCCGCTGGACTACTTCGGCGGCAAGCGCACCGGCGACCTGATGGCGCGCATCGGCTCCGAAACCGACCGCATCAACGTCTTCCTGTCGCTGCACGCGCTCGATTTCGCCAACGATGTGCTGATGATCGTGATGACCGCGGTCATCCTGATCTCCATCAACCCGCTGCTGGCCGTGGTCACGCTGGTGCCGCTGCCCTTCATCGCCTGGATGATCCACGTCGTGCGCGACCGCCTGCGCACCGGCTTCGAGAAGATCGACCGCGTCTGGTCCGAAGTGACCAACGTGCTGGCCGACACCATCCCCGGCATCCGCGTGGTGAAGGCCTTCGCGCAGGAACGCCGCGAGGCCGAGCGCTTCCGCGTCGCCAACACCTACAACCTGCAGGTCAACGACAAGCTCAACCGCACCTGGTCGCTGTTCACGCCGACCGTCTCGCTGCTCACCGAAATCGGCCTGCTTGTGGTCTGGGCCTTCGGCATCTGGCAGGTGGCGCGCGGCAGCATCACGGTGGGTGTGCTCACGGCCTTCATCGCCTACATCGGGCGCTTCTATACCCGGCTCGACTCCATGAGCCGCATCGTCTCGGTCACGCAGAAGGCCGCGGCGGGCGCCAAGCGCATCTTCGACATCCTCGACCACGTGAGCAACGTGCCCGAGCCGGCCAACCCGGTGAAGGTGGAGCGCGTGCAGGGCCGCATCGACATGAACGGCTTGGGCTTCCGCTATGGCTCGCGCGCGGTCATCCACGACCTCGACCTGACCATCGAGCCCGGCGAGATGATCGGCCTCGTGGGCCACAGCGGCTCGGGCAAGAGCACGCTGGTCAACCTGATCTGCCGCTTCTACGACGTGACCGACGGCGCCATCAAGGTCGACGGCACCGACATCCGCCGCTTCGCCGTGGCCGACTACCGCCGGCACGTGGGGCTGGTGCTGCAGGAGCCGTTCCTGTTCTTCGGCACCATCGCGCAGAACATCGCCTACGGCAAGCCCGACGCCACGCGCGAGGAAATCGTGGCCGCCGCGCGCGCCGCGCATGCGCACGACTTCATCCTGCGCCTGCCGCACGGCTACGACTCGCTGGTGGGCGAGCGCGGGCAGGGCCTGTCGGGCGGCGAGCGCCAGCGCATCAGCATCGCGCGCGCGCTGCTGATCGACCCGCGCATCCTGATCCTCGACGAGGCCACCTCGGCCGTGGACACCGAGACCGAGAAGGAAATCCAGAAGGCGCTCGACAACCTCGTGCAGGGCCGCACCACCATCGCCATCGCGCACCGCCTGTCGACGCTGCGCAAGGCAGACCGCCTCGTGGTCATGGACCGCGGCGAGGTCGTCGAGGTCGGCCCGCACGACGCCCTGATGGCGAAGCAGGGCGCCTACTGGCGGCTCTACCAGGCGCAGCTGCGCCAGGGCGACGATGACGCGAGCGAAGGTGCCGCCGACGAGCGCGCCAGCGCGCAGGCGCCGCTGGCTATCAGCCACGCGGCTCATCCGGCGGGGGACGCATGACCGACCACAACACGCCATCTTTCGAACTCGAACGCGATGCCTTCGGCCGCCTCGTGCTGACCGATGCACAGGGCGAGCGCCACGTCGGCATCGTGCCCGTGCGAGCCTTTCCGCTGAGCGCGCCCGGCCACGGGATCTCGTTGGTCGGCAGCGAAGGGCGCGAGCTGGTCTGGATCGACAGCGTCGACCAGCTGCCGGCGCAGGCCAAGGCGCTGCTCGAGGAAGACCTCGCGGTGCGCGACTTCGCGCCCACGCTGCTGAAGCTGCACGGCGTGTCGAGCTTCGGCGTTCCCAGCACCTGGACCATCAGCACCGACCGCGGCGAGACCAGCTTCGTGCTCAAGGCCGAGGAGGACATCCGCTGGCTCGAAGGCGGCGCGCTGCTGATCGCAAGTGCGCACGGCGTGCAGTTCCGCATTCCGGATGTGAAGACGCTGGACCGGGCCTCGCGCAAGCTGCTGGAGCGCTTCCTCTAGTCCAAAAGAAAAGAGGCCCGAAGGCCTCTCTGCGTGGAGCACCGGAAAAGCCGGTCAATCCAGCAGGTCGGAATATTCGCCGCGTTCGTAGGAATCGGCGGTCTTCCACGGCAGCGTCTTCGGCGCCGGGATGGACGAGGCCGTCATCACGTTGAGCGAGGTGCCGTGCTCGTTGCGCTGCTCGATCCTGCGCGCGTAGCGGCCGACCGTGTCCCACTCGATGCGCAGCGTGCTCTCGCCCTGCTGCAGCTCGTAGCGCTGCACGCCCTTGCCAGCGGTGCCCAGCGACTTCATGCGCGGCAGGCTGGCGGGGTCGACGAGCCAGTAGGCATTCGCCCACGAGCCGCCGTAGCCCACGTTGCCGTAGTTGGCCTTGTCGACCTCGATCAGCTTGCGCTGCTGACGCAGCACCATGTTCACCAGCACCTTGCCGGCCGGATCGCGGCTCAGCCACAGCGGCGCGGCCGTGTTGTCGGCGTGCGAGTGGCCGATGTGCACCTTGGCTTCGCTGGCCTCGTGGTCGTGGTCGGCGCGAAGCGCGGGCGGCAGCTCGCGCTCGATCCACACCGTGCCGGCGCGGCGGAACATCAGGTCGGCGTAGCGGCTCTCGCGCTGCACGCCGTCCTTTCCGATCGACATCACATGGTGCTGGATGCGCAGGTTCTGGTCGGGCGCCTCGACATCGCCGGCGGCGCTGGCCGCCAGTGGAAGTGCCGCGAGGGCCGCTGCCGCCAGCAGCGTTTTCAGTGCCACGGATGCGCTCACAGGCCCGCCGCTTCCTTGACCTTGTTGAACACCTTGATGTTCTCCACGGTGCCCTTGAAGATCTTCGAGCCAGCGCCGCCCGCGAACAGCATCACGTCGCCGCCGCCATGGGTTTCGGCACCGGGCGTGCCGAGGTTGATGCCGACTTCCTGCAGGAAGTTGTCGTCCGTCGTGTCCATCGCGGTCTGGTCGTCGCGCGAGGCCGCACGCGCCGGAGCGATCCACGGCTTGTTGCCGTCTTCGGGGTTGACCTGGCTGGAGCCCGTCGCGTTGGGCCGGCCACCGTTGCCGAACACCAGCGTGGTGTACGGGTTGCCGTCGGCGGCCTTCGCGAGCTTGCCATCGGCGTAGCTGTTGACCTTGCCCAGGATCGGGTTGCCGATCTTCGGATAGCCGTTGAAGGCGATCGCGTGGTCATGGTCGGCCGTGACCACCACCAGCGTGTTCTTCAGGCCCGGGTCCTTCTTGTTCATGAAGTCGAGCGCGGTCTGGATGGCGGTGTCGAAGGCCAGCGTGTCTTCGAGCGCGCGCTTGGCGTTGGTGCCGTGCAGCGCATGGTCGATGCGGCCGCCTTCCACCATCAGGAAGAAGCCCTTGTCGTTCTTGCTGAGCACGCCGAGCGCCTTCTCGGTCATCTCCGACAGGCTGGGCTGGTCGAGGCTCTGCTTCACGCGGTCGAGCTCGTAGGCCATCTCGCTCTGGGAGAACAGGCCCAGCAGCTTGCCGGTGGCGGCCGTGTCGACGGCCTTGAGCTTGGTGCCGGTGTCGACGTAGGTGTAGCCCTTGGCCTTCATCGCGGCCACCAGGTCGACGCCGTCGGTGCGCTTGCTGCCGGGGTTGGTCGCCACCGGCAGGTAGTTGCGCTGGCCGCCACCCATCAGCACATCGACGCCGTCGAGCAGCTTGGGGTTGTAGTTGGCGTGGCCCGGAACGCTCTGCTCGGCGATGCTGTTGTAGCCGTTGCGGTTGCAGATGTGCGAGTAGGTGGTGGCCGGCGTGGCGTGGCCCACGCGCGTGGTCGACACCGCGCCCACCGAGCGGCCCTTGGCCTTGGCGAGTTCGAGCAGCGTGTCCACGGCCTTGCCGTTGGTGGGCGGGCAGGTGGTGTCCTCGCCGCTGATGTACTGCTTGCCGGTGCCGTCGACGGCGGTGGTGTCGCTGGACATCGAGATGACTTCGTTGCGCATCTTCACGCCGGTCATGTAGGCGGCCATCGAGGGCGCGCTGTCGGTGGTCTGGCCGTCGAGCGAGAAGGTCTTCACGCGCGCGGCGTAGGGCAGCGACTGCATGACGAGGTTGGCGCGCTCGGGACTCACCAGCGAGCCGGGCTGTGCGGCCAGCTGCTTCTCGCCCTTGTAGATGCGCGCGGCGGTCACGGTGACGGGGCCCATGCCGTCGCCGAGGAAGAAGATGACGTTCCTGGCTTCGCCGGCGGCGTGCGCGGTGCCGGCCAGGGTGCCGGCGGCGGCGCAGACGAGGGCGGCGGCCAGGCGGGTGTTGCGGGTGATGCGGTTCATGGTCGTCGTGTTCATGGTTGTGTTCGTCGATGAGCGCTCGCTGCCCTTCACAGGCCGACCGCCTTCTTGATGAGGCCGAACACGTCGGTGTTGGTGATCACGCCGGCGAAGTTGTCGGCGCCCAGGCCCTGCGCGCCGAGGAACACGTCGGCGCCGCCATGGGTTTCGGAATCGCTGGCCGCATCCATCGGCACCACGGCTTCCTGCCTGTAGTCCTTGCTTTCCAGCTCGGCGTCGGAGATCGGGCCGCGCGTGGCGAGGCGGCGCGGGCCGTTGCCGAAGCCGATGATGGTGTAGGGGTTGCCGTCGACGTCCTTGCTGGTCTTGCTGGTGTCGACGTAGTCCTTCACGAGGCCCAGCACGCCAGGCTTGCCCGCCTCGGTCTTGCCGGTGCGCGCGGCGTAGCCGTTGAGCTGCAGCGTGTGGTCGTGGTCGGCCGTGACCACCACCAGCGTGTTCTTCAGGCCGGGGTCGACGGCCTGCATTTTGTCGAGCGCGAGCTTGATGGCGTCGTCGAAGGCACCCGTGTCCTGCAGGGCGCGACGTGCGTTGGTGGCGTGCAGCGCATGGTCGATGCGTCCGCCTTCCACCATCAGGAAGAAGCCCTTCTTGCGCGCGGCCAGCGCGTCGATGGCCTTGCCGGTCATCTCGGCCAGGCTCGGTTCCTTGGTGGCGTCGCGGTCGAGGTCGTACGCCATGTGGCTCTTGGTGAAGAGGCCGGCGATCTTGGTGGCGCCGTCGGCCGGCAGCTTGTCGAACTCGCTCTTGTTCGCGGCGAAGCTGTACTTCGCAGCCTTCAGTTCGGCGATGAGGTTGCGCTTGTCGTTGCGCTTGCCGCCGTCTTCCTTGGCGGTGAAGTAGTCGGTGCCGCCGCCGAAGAACACGTCGACGCCGTCGCCCAGCTTGCCGTTGTAGCCGGCGCCGCCCGGCACCAGCGCGGCGGCGATGGTGTTCTCGGCGTCGCGGTGGCACACGTGCGAGTACGTGGCTGCGGGCGTGGCGTGCGTGATGCGGGTGGTCGTGACCACGCCGGTGGCGTAGCCCTTGGCCTTGCTCTGCTCGAGCAGCGTTTCGACGGCCTGGCCGTTGCCCGAGGGGCAGGTGCTGTCGAAGTTGACGTGGTAGGCCTTGCCCGAGGCGTCGGTGGCCTTGGTCTCGGCGCTCATCGAGATGACTTCGTTGTTCATCTTCACGCCGGTCATGTAGGCCGACATCGAAGGAGCGCTGTCGGTGACCTGGGCGTCGTTCGAATAGGTGTGGACGAAGGCCGTTTCGGGCAGCGTGTCCATCGTGAGGTCGCCGTCTTCGCCGACCTTGTAGATGCGCGCGGCGGTCATGGTGGTGATGCCCATGCCGTCGCCCAGGAAGAACAGGACGTTCTTCGGCGCCTGCGCCGCGGGCGGAGGCGGCGTGGTGTTCGACGGTGGGATGAACGGCAGCACGATGCCGTTGTTGTTGCTGCTGCCGCCGCAGGCGGACAGCAGGAGAGAGACGCCCAGCAGTGCTGGGGCGATGAGGCGTTGGGTCATGATTCCCTCGGTTGGTTGTTGGACCGGCGCACCGGGCGTGCGCCATTTCTGGCGATGAAATCTAAAGACGTCAGATGACCCGGCCGTGACGAGTTGAAAGCCGAATGAAAGTTCGCCGATCGCTCGGAAACAAATGCCAAGGCTGTCTTCGGCGTTTCATGCGCATCGTCTGGCCGATGCGGTGAATTCCGGCAGCTGCGCGAAGCTGACGGAAAATCGCGTCTTTGGATTGCGGCGGCACGTACCGCCGCCGACGGATATGCCCCTGCACACCACCGCCCTCGTCCTGTTCTCCGGCGGCCAGGATTCGACCACCTGCCTCGCCGATGCGCTCTCGAAGTACGAGCGCGTCGAAACCCTGGGCTTCGACTACGGGCAGCGCCACCGCGTCGAGCTCGACGTGCGCGGCACCATCCTCGCGAAGATGCGCGAGCGCTTTCCCGACTGGGCGCCGCGCCTGGGCGAAGACCACGTGCTCACGCTCGCGGCCCTGGCGCAGCTGGGCGGCTCCTCGCTCACGGAAGAAGTCGCCTTCGCCATGCAGGCCGATGGCCTGCCCAACACCTTCGTGCCCGGGCGCAACCTGCTTTTTCTCACGCTCGCCGGCGCGCTGGCCTACCGGCGCGGGCTGCAGGTGATCGTCACCGGTGTCTGCGAGACCGACTTCTCGGGCTACCCCGACTGCCGCGACGACACCATGAAGGCGATGCAGCTCGCGCTCTCGCTCGGGCTGGAGCGCCGCCTGGTCATCGAGACGCCGCTCATGTGGATCGACAAGGCCGAGACATGGCAACTGGCGCACCGCCTGGGCGGCAGGCCGCTGGTCGACCTGATCGTCGAGGAGACGCACACCTGCTACCTGGGCGATCGCGTGCACCGCCAGGACTGGGGCTACGGCTGCGGCGAATGCCCCGCCTGCGAGCTGCGCAGGAAGGGCTGGGAGCGCTACGTGGCCGCCGCCGTGCCGGCCGACGAGGGCACGACCTCCACGCGATAGCGGGCGGCCGCTCCGTCTGCCTCGGGTACCAGCGTCCACCGCTGGCTGTGGAACTCGCCCACGGCAGCACGATGGGCCACGGACACCATCGCGCCACCGCTCGCGCGCACCATCTCGGACAGCCGTTGGTAGAGCGTGCGCTCCGCCGGCGCGTCGAGCGCGCTGCTGATCTCGTCGGCGAAGACCCAGCGTGGCTTCTTTAGCAGCACGCGCGCGATGGCCAGCCGCTGCTGTTCGCCGCCGGAGAGCTTCTGGCTCCAGGCGTCGCTGTCGTCCAGTCGATCTGCGAATTGGGGCAGCAGCGCATCGCGCAGCGCCTCGCGCAGCTGCGCGTCGCTGTACTTGGCCGCATCGTCCGGATAGGCCAGCGCAACGCGCAGGGGCCCGTCGGGCATGTAGGGGCGCTGGGGCACGAACATCGCATCGGACGGCACCTGCACGCGTCCCCGCGCGAACGGCCAGATGCCGGCGAAAGCGCGGAACAGGGTCGACTTGCCGCTGCCGGACGGCCCTTGCACGAGGACGCTGTCGCCGGCCTTCGCCGAGAGCGCCGCGTTCACGAGCAGCGGCGTGCCGTTCGGCAGGCTGAGCGAGAGTCCGTCGGTTTGAAGCTCGGGAGCTTCGCTGCGCTCCAGGGGGTGTTCCTGCGCGGCGCGGGCCCGGATCGCATCGTCGAAGCTCGTGAGACGGTCGGTGGTTGCGCGCCATACGGCCACGCTGTCGTAGTTGTCGACGAACCAGCTCAGCGAATCCTGCACCTTGCCGAAGGCGGACGAAATCTGCATCAGCTGGCCGAGCTGGATCGCGCCGCTGAAGAAGCGCGGCGCCGCGACCACGAAGGGAAAGATCACCGCAGCCTGGCCGAAGAAGGCGGTGAAGGTCACGAGATTCTTCTGCTGCTTGATGAGCTGCAGGTAGTTGCGAAGCACGGCGCCGAAGCGCAGGTCGAGCTGGCCGTGCTCCACCTTCTCGCCGCGGTCGAGAGCAATGGCCTCGCTGTACTCGCGCACGCGCACGAGGTGGTGGCGGAAGTCGGCCTCGAAGCGCTGCTGGCGGAAGTTCAGCCCGATCAGTGGCCGACCGATGTAGTGGGTGATGATGGTGCCGACCACGCAGTAGGCCAGCGCAAGCCAGACCATCGCGCCCGCGACCTGGTAGGTGGTGCCGCTGAGCGAGAACTCGGTGGTTCCCGAGAGGCCCCAGAGAATGCCGACGAAGCTCACCAGCGTGACCACGGCGTTCAGCAGGCCCATCGACAGGGTCATGGTGGCGCTGGTGAACAGCTGCATGTCCTCCTGGATGCGCTGGTCGGGGTTGTCGGGCGTCGTGCCTTCCTTGCCGACGTAGCGTGCCAGTTCCATCTCGTAGAAGGTGCGGTTCGCCATCCAGCGACCGAGATAGTTGCGCGTGATCCATGCGCGCCAGCGCAGCTGCAGCAGCTGCGTCACGTAGAACTTGAGCACCTGCAGCGTGATGTTGAAGAAGGCCAGCACGAGAAACACGCGGATCTCGCGCCAGAACACCGTCACATCCTTGTTCTGGAGGCCGTCGTAGAAGCGGCCATACCACTGATTGAAAAGCACCAGCGCATACACATAGGCCAGGTTGAGTGCCACGATGGCGGCGAACATGCTTCGCGCCCGCCATTTCTCCTCCGACTGGAAATAAGGCGCCGCAAGCCTGAAAACACGGCGCAGCACCTGGATGAACGAGCCAGCGCGAGCTGTGACTGATAGAGACATTCGGTTTCCTCGCAGGCGCTCGCGCGCCGGTCATGGTGAGGAGACCATCGTAGACAAATGTTTCTTAAACCGGCCTGAAACCGGCTTCGGCCCTCGAAAAGAGTTCGTCAGCGCAAAAGCACGCGTGCGGCCGTCGTCAGGAAATGGGCCAGCGGTGGTGTCTGCAGGCCCTTGACCTTCGCTTCCTCGTCCCATTGCCGCAGCCGAACCGCGTCACCGGCCCACTGATGGGTGGCGAAGCGCTGGGCGGCTTCGGCGTCCATCACGCCGCCCTGCAGGGCAAGGCTGCGCACGGAATCGGGAGAAAGCCTGGAGAAATAGTCGGGCTGGGTGGCGCAGAGGTAGCGCTTGGCGTCCACGTGCAGCCGGATCGGCTCGCGCACCTCGACGTCGAAGGCGCCGCGAAGCAGGGGCAGGGCGATGTACTGGTGCCGGTCGTCGATGCCTAGCTGGGTGGGAGAGTGCGAAAGCGTCTGGTGCTCGGCGATCAGCAGGTGGCCCAGGTCGTGAAGCAGCGCGGCCGTGACCAGCGAATCGCTCGCGCCGGCCTGCTCGGCGAGCCAGGCGCACTGCAGCGCATGCTCCAGCTGCGACACAGGCTCGCCCGCATACGCGATTCCGCCGCGTTCGGCGAACAGGCGGGCGATCTCGGCGAGGTCGAGTGTCATGGGAGTGGAGCGCAGCGGGCGACGCGAAAACACAGGGCAATAAGTCCGCGAGTCTGCCGCGCCACCGTGACATGCGGATGACGAAGCCGTTGCAGGGCCGCTCGGAGTCGCCAATTTCAGCGTGATTTTGGGGATTTGGGTTTTTTTGAGGCATCTGACAAATCGCTGTCACATGCCGCTGCCAGCATCGCCCCCATTCGTTGCCCGGTGGAATTTGCGTACTTTCGCTTGCCCGTTCGCGGTTCCGCCCGGCCTCCCTTCTTGTCTCCCGTTCTCCACTTCTCCACTTCTTTCTCCCGAGGAACCTCCCCCATGCTGCATCGTTCCATCCGCTGGGCCGCCGTGCCGGCCGCTCTGCTCTCGCTGGCCTTCGCCGCCTCGGCCCAGGGCCGTACCGAGCTGCTGGTCTACACCGCGCTCGAGGCCGACCAGGTCCAGGCCTACAAGGCCGCCTTCGAAAAGGAGAACCCGAGCATCGAGCTGAAGTTCGTGCGCGACTCCACCGGCATCGTCACCGCCAAGCTGCTCGCCGAAAAGGCCAACCCGCAGGCCGACGTGGTCTGGGGCCTGGCCGCCACCTCGCTGATGCTGCTCGACAAGGAAGGCATGCTCCAGCCCTACGCGCCCAAGGGCCTGGACGCCGTCAAGTCCAACATGCGCGATCCGGCCAACCCGCCCAAGTGGGTCGGCATGGACGTGTGGTCCTCGGCCATCTGCTTCAACACCGCCGAAGCGCAGAAGAAGAACCTGCCCAAGCCCACCAGCTGGGCCGACCTGACCAACCCGGTCTACAAGGGCCAGATCACCATGCCCAACCCGGCCGCCTCTGGCACGGGCTACCTGATGGTGTCGGGCTGGATCCAGATGATGGGTGAAGAAAAAGCGTGGAAGTACATGGACGCGCTGCACCAGAACATCGGCATCTACAGCCAGTCGGGCAGCAAGCCCTGCCGCCAGGCCGGCGCCGGCGAGTTCGCGCTGGGCATGTCCTTCGAATACCGCGCCAACAAGACCAAGCGCGACGGCGCACCCATCGACATCGTGCTGCCCAAGGAGGGCCTGGGCTGGGACATGGAAGCCACCGGCATCATCAAGACCAGCAAGAAGCAGGAAGCCGCCAAGGCGCTGGCGGACTGGGCCGTGACGAAGCAGGCCAATGAGCTCTACGCCAAGAACTTCGCCGTGCTCGCGCTGCCGGGCATCCAGGAGAAGCTCGAATTCGTGCCGGGCGACGTCGAGAAGCTGCTCGCCAAGAACGACTTCAACTGGGCCGCCGCCAACCGCGAGCGCATCCTGACGGAGTGGTCGAAGCGCTACGAATCGAAGTCGGAAAAGAAGCCGATGTGACTTGAATACGGACAGCCGAACGCAGAAGGAAGACAAAAGAGCGCAAAGGTCGCAGAAGGAAGCCCATTGGCTGGCTATTCCCTTTTGAAGACTTCTGCGACCTTCGCGAAACCTTCGCGTCCCCTGCGTTCTGTACCCGCATTCCACCCCGTTCGACATTGATATGAGCTTCCTTTCCCTGCGCGGCATCCAGAAATCCTTCGGCGCGACCCGCGTGCTCGACGGCATCGACCTCGACATCGAGCCCGGCGAGTTCGTGTGCCTGCTCGGCCCTTCGGGTTGCGGCAAGACCACGCTGCTGCGCATCGTCTGCGGCATCGAGCGTGCCGACAGCGGCCAGATCCTGCTCGGCGGCCAGGACATCGCGGGCCTGCCGCCCGCGGCGCGCGGCTTCGGCGTGGTGTTCCAGTCGTACGCGCTGTTTCCCAACCTGACGGCCGCGCAGAACATCGCCTACGGCCTGCATCCCACGGGCGCGCTGGCCCGCGAGATGGCCAAGCGCTCGCGCGAGATGCTCGACCTGGTCGGGCTGGCCGCGCATGCCGACAAGTACCCGGTGCAGCTCTCCGGCGGCCAGCAGCAGCGTGTCGCACTGGCGCGCGCGCTCGCGCCCAACCCGCGCCTGCTGCTGCTCGACGAGCCGCTCTCCGCGCTCGACGCGCAGGTACGCGCCACGCTGCGCAGCGAAATCCGCGCGCTGCAGAAGCGCCTGGGCATCGTCACCATCATGGTCACGCACGACCAGGAAGAAGCCCTCTCGATGGCCGACCGGGTGGTGCTCATGCACAACGGCCGCATCGAGCAGGCCGGCACGCCCGACGAGCTCTATCGCCAACCGCGCACCCGTTTCGTGGCGGGCTTCGTGGGCCGCATGAACATGCTGCCCGCTACCGTGCTGGCCGACGGCAAGGTGCGTGTGCGCGACAGCGAACTGCTGTGCGCGCCCGGCAACCTCAGCATCGGCTCGCAGGCGACCGTGGGCATCCGTCCCGAACACGTGGTGGTGAAGCGCTTCGGCACCGAGCTCGGCGCCAACAGCTTCGCGGCGCGCCTGCTCGACACCGAGTTCTTCGGCAACCGCACCTCCGCCCGCCTGGCCTGCGAGCCGCTGGGCATCGAGATCGAGGCCGAACTGCCCGCCGACGCCCGCAGCGGCGGCGACGAGCCGCTGGTGCCCAGCAGCATGGTGCACATCCAGCTGCCATTGAACGCGCTGTCCGTCCTGGCGCATTGAGCATGAGCAGTTCTCCCGACGCCATCGCCGTCGCACCGGTGGTGGCGACGCGCCGCAGTGCGTTCGACCGCGAGCGCTGGCTGACCGGCGCTGCCGTGCTGCTGGTCGTGCTGCTGCTGGTGGTGATCGTCGCGCTGCCGGTCGGTGCGCTGGTCGGCCAGAGCTTCTTCGACCGCGAGGGCGCCTTCGTCGGCCTCGCCAATTTTGCGCGCTACTTCGAGAACCCGGCGCTGGTGCAGTCGGCATTCAACAGCGTGGGGCTCGCGGCGATCAGCGCGGTGATCTGCACCGGCATCGCCTACGTCTATGCCTACGGGCTGACGCTGTCGTGCATGCCGGCCAAGGGCGTGCTGCGCGCCGTGGCGCTGATGCCGCTGCTCGCGCCTTCGCTGCTGCCCGCGATCAGCCTCGTCTACCTGTTCGGCAACCAGGGCCTGTTCAAGGGGCTGCTGGGCGACCTCTCCATCTACGGCCCGCTGGGCATCGTGCTCGGCTCGGTGTTCTGGACGCTCCCGCACGCGCTGCTGATCCTCACCACCGCCATGGCCACCTCCGACGGCCGGCTCTACGAGGCCGCACAGACGCTGGGCGCCTCGCGCTGGCGAATCTTCCGCACGGTGACCCTGCCTTCCTCGCGCTACGGCCTGATCGTGGCCGCGATGGTGGTGTTCGTATTGGTCGTCACCGACTTCGGCGTGCCGAAGGTGGTGGGCGGCCAGACGGGCGTGCTCGCCACCGACATCTACAAGCAGGTGGTCGGCCAGCAGAACTTCCAGATGGGCGCGGTGGTCGGCCTGGTGCTGCTGATTCCCGCGGTGCTTTCCTTCCTCGTCGAGCGGCATGTGCGCGGCAAGCAGGCCGCGGCGCTGTCGGCGCGCGCCACGCCCTACCAGCCGGAGCCCGTGAAGTCGCGCGACCGCGCGCTGCTGGCGTTCTGCGTGCTCACGGCCGGCGCCATCCTCGTGATGATCGGCATGGCGGTGTTCGCGTCGCTCGCCACCTACTGGCCCTACAACCTCGTGCCGTCTTTCAAAAACTACGACTTCAGCAACATGGACGGCGGCGGCTGGGGCAGCTACTTCAACTCGCTGCGCATGGCCGTCTGCGCGGCGGTGGCGGGCGCGCTCGTCACCTTCGTGTCGGCCTACTTCGTCGAGAAGCCGCGCCACTTCGGCCTGCTGCGCGAGCTGCTCAACCTGCTGGCCAACCTGCCGCTCGCGGTGCCGGGGCTGGTGCTGGGCGTGGGCTACATCTTCTTCTTCATCTCGCCGTCGAACCCGCTGCGTGCCATCTACGGCAGCATGACCATCCTCGTGGTCTGCACGGTGGCGCACTTCTTCTCGGTGGCGCACCTCACCTCGCTCACCGCGCTGCGCCAGCTCGACCGCGAATACGAGCTGGTGTCGGAGTCGATGGGCGTGCCGTTCTGGCGCACGCTGTGGCGCGTGCACCTGCCCGTGGCGCTGCCCACCGTGCTCAACGTGGGCGGCTATTTCTTCGTGAACGCGATGACCACCGTTTCGGCCGTCGTGTTCCTCTATTCGCCGCAAACCACGCTCGCCGCCATCGCCGTGCTCAACATGGACGACGCGGGCGACGTGGCGCCCGCCGCCGCCATGGCCTCGCTGATCATGCTCACCGCCGCCATCGGCCGGGGCCTGTTCGCGCTGGCGGGGCAATGGGCACTCAAGCGCACCCAGACCTGGAGACATCGTTGACAAGCGCAACCCCGCAAGCAAAGAACCCCGGCAGCTTCGACCTCATCGTGGTCGGCGCCGGCATCGTCGGACTGGCCCATGCCTACACCGCCGTGCAGCGCGGCCTCAAGGTCTGCGTGATCGAGCGCGACGCGGCCGCCATCGGCGCGTCGATCCGCAACTTCGGCTTCATCACCATCACCGGCCAGGCGCCGGGCGACATGTGGCGCCGCGCCATGCATGCGCGAGGCGTGTGGAACGAGGTGGCGCCGCAGGCCGGCATCGAGGTGGTGCACCGCAACCTGTGGCTTGCCGCTTATCGCCCCGAGGCGCACGACGTGCTCGAAGCCTTCATGCGCACCCCGATGGGCAAGGGCTGCGAACTGCTCGAAGCCGCCGACGCGCAGGCCAGGGCGCCTGCGCTGAGTCTTGCCGATGCGCGCTCGGTGCTTTTCAGCCCGCACGAGCTGCGCGTCGAATCGCGCACCGCCATCGGCCTGCTCACGAAGTGGCTGGCCGAGGCGCACGGCGTGACCTTCCGCTTCGGCGAAGCCGTGCACGAGGTGGAGACCCCGCGCGTGCGCACCTCGCGCGGCACGCTGCATGCCGAGCGCGTGGTGGTCTGCACCAACACAGATCTGCATGGCCTCTTCGCCGAACGCATCGCCGGGCAGAAGCTCACGCTGTGCCGGCTGCAGATGCTGCGCGTGAAGCCGGAGGCGGGTTTCCGCCTGCCGGGCTCGGTGATGATGGACCTGAGCCTCGTGCGCTACGAGGGCTACAGCACGCTGCCCGAAGCCGCCGCGCTGCGCGAGCGCCTGCAGCAGGAAGAGGCCGCGTCGCTCGCGCACGGCATCCACCTGATCGTGGTGCAGAGCGCCGACGGCTCGCTGGTGGTCGGCGACTCGCACCACTACGCCGATGCGCCGGAGCCCTTTGCGATGGAAGAGGTCGACCAGCTCATCCTGCGCCACCTGCGCAGCACGCTGAACCTCGAGGCCGCGCAGATCACCGAGCGCTGGACCGGCGTGTACCCGTCGTCGAAGACCACGCCCTGCGTGATCGACGCGCCCGACGACGCCACGCGGCTGGTGCTGGTCACCAGTGGCAGCGGCGCGAGCACGGGCTTCGGCATCGCGCACGACGTCTTCAACACCTGGTGAGACCGGCAAAAAGGCCATCACCGTTCGCTATCCTTCCTCCAGAGACACACACACCCGCCGCCATGAACGCCCACAACCACTCCCAACTCAAGGCCGTCGTCTTCGACTGGGCCGGCACCATCCTCGACTTCGGCTCCTGCGCGCCCATGGGCGCCTTCGTGAAGCTGTTCGAGCAGTTCGGCGTCGACATCACCATCGCCGAGGCGCGCGGCCCGATGGGCATGGCCAAGTGGGACCACATCAAGGCGCTGGGCACGCTGCCGCGCATCGCCGCGCAATGGGAAGCGAAGCACGGCCACGCCTTCAGCGACGCAGATGTCGACAGGCTCTATGAAGTGTTCACGCCGATGAACGCGGCCAGCGCACGCGACCATGCCGATTTCATTCCCGGCGCGCTCGAAGCCGTGAAGGCGGCGCGCGACCGGGGCCTGAAGATCGGCTCCACCACGGGCTACAACCGCCCGATCATGGAGGTGGTCGTGCCCATCGCCGCGGCCGGCGGCTACTCGCCCGACAACCTCGTATGCGCCGGCGACCTCGCAGAGGGCCGCCCGTCGCCGCTCATGATGTACCGCTGCTTCGCCGACCTCGGCGTGTGGCCGCCGCGCACCGTGGTGAAGGTCGACGACACCGGCGTCGGCCTGCAGGAAGGCCTCAACGCCGGCACCTGGGCCGTGGGCCTCGCGGTCAGCGGCAACGCCAACGGCCTCACGCTGGCCGAATGGCAGGCGCTCGACGAAGCGCAGCAGCAGGAGCGCCGCGCCCGCGCCACTGCCGACCTCGAAGCCGCCGGCGCGCACTATGTGATCGACAGCGTGGCCGACCTGCCGCAGGTACTGGAAGACATCGAGCGCCGCCTGCAGCGCGGCGAGCGGCCAGCAGCCTCCGCGGCCACTGCCGCCTGAGCGCTGGAGAGAAAGCGGCAGCGTCCGACTTGACGCGCCGCGGCCCGGGCCTAGCATGGCCCGCATGCGAAGCACAGCCTTTGTCCTTCTCTTCTGCCTCGGCCTGCTGACGGCCGCGTGCGACGAAAAGCCGACGAAGCCGGGCGTGCCCACGCCGAAGGCTTTGGCGAGCCTTGTCGCTCCAGCGGCCTACGCGCACTGAGGCAAAGCCGCGCCCGAGGTGGCTCACTGCGCCACCTGGTTCCGCGCGTGTCTCGAGTTTTCGCACCGCGGGGTATCCTCGCCGCGGAGAGAAAAATGAAGACAAGCGAGACAAACATCCACCAGCCCGACTCCCGCTACGCCATGGTCCGCCTGGGCCTCACGCTGCTGATCATGACCGTCGGCAGCAGCGGCATGTACGTGGTGTCGGTGATGCTGCCCGCCGTGCAGGCCGAGTTCGGCATCGCGCGCGCCGACGCCTCTCTGCCCTACACGCTGCTGATGCTGGGCTTCGGCTTCGGTGGCGTGCTGATGGGCAAGCTGGCCGACCGCATCGGCGTGATGAAGCCGCTGCTGATCGGCGCGGTCTTCCTGGGCGCGGGCTACGTCGCCACCGGGTTCTCCGGTGGCATCGTCAGCTTCACGATGGCGCAGGCGCTGCTGGTCGGCCTGCTCGGCAGCTCGGTGGCCTTCGCGCCGCTGGTGGCCGACACCTCGCTGTGGTTCGTCAAGCGGCGCGGCATCGCGGTGGCGGTGTGCGCCAGCGGCAATTACCTGGCGGGCGCGGTGTGGCCGCCGATCGCGCAGCACTTCGTGGAAACCGTGGGCTGGCGCCAGACCTACATCGGCATGGGCATCTTCTGCGGCGTGACGATGGCGCTGCTGGCCATGTTCTTCCGCGCGCGGCCGCCCGCGCTGGCAGAAGCCGTTTCCGTGAATTCCGCCTCGGGCACCACGGCACCGGTGCGCGACATGACCCGCCCCTTCGGCCTGAGCACGGGCGCGGCGCAGAGCCTGCTGTGCATTGCCGGCGTGGCCTGCTGCGTGGCGATGGCGATGCCGCAGGTGCACATCGTGGCCTACTGCGGCGACCTGGGCTACGGCCCGGCGCAGGGCGCGATCATGCTGTCGCTGATGCTGGGCTTCGGCATCGTGAGCCGGCTGGTGTCGGGCGCCATCTGCGACCGCATCGGCGGGCTGCGCACGCTGCTGCTGGGCGGCGTGCTGCAGTGCGTGGCGCTGCTGCTGTTCCTGCCGTTCGACGGGCTGGTGCCGCTCTACGTGATCTCGGCGCTCTTCGGCCTCTTCCAGGGAGGCATCGTGCCGTCGTACGCGATCATCGTGCGCGAGCACTTTCCGCCGAAGGAAGCGGGTGGGCGTGTGGGCACGGTGCTGATGTTCACGCTCTTCGGCATGGCGCTGGGCGGATGGATGTCGGGCAAGGTGTTCGACCTCACCGGCAGCTACCACGCGGCCTTCATCAACGGCATCGGCTGGAACCTGGTGAACGTGAGCATCGCGAGCTTCCTGCTGTTCAGGACGCTTCGGCGATCAGGCGGCCGAGTGTTCGCATTGCCTGCTCGCTGACCGTGTCCCACGGGTGGCCGTAGTTGAGCCGCAGGCAGTTGGCGAAGGCGCGCGTGGCCGAGAAGATCGGCCCCGGCGCGACGCTGATGCCGAGTTCCAGCGCCTTGCGGTGTATCTCCAGCGCGTTCGCACCCGCCGGTAGTTCTATCCAGAGGAAGTAGCCGCCCAGCGGCCGCGTCGCGCGCGTGCCTTGCGGAAAGTAATGCCCCACGGCCTGCGCGAAGGTGGCCTGCTGCATCGCCAGCGTCTGGCGCAGCTTGCGCAGGTGCCTGTCGAGCCCGCCTTTCTCCAGGTAGCCCGCGAGCGCCAGCTGTGCCGGCGCCGAGGTGCTCAGTGTGCTCGAAAGCTTCTGCCGAGCGACCTTGCGTGCGAAGCGTCCGGCCGAGGTCCAGCCGATGCGATAGCCAGGCGCCAGGCATTTCGAGAACGAGGAGCAGTGCAGCACCAGCCCCTGCGTGTCGAAGGCCTTGGCCGGCGGTGGGCGGCGTTCGCCGAAGTACAGCTCGGCGTACACGTCGTCCTCGATCAGGGGCAGCCCGTGCCGCGCGAGCAGTTCGACCAGCGCCTTCTTCTTCGTCTCGGGCATCAGGCTGCCCAGCGGGTTCTGGAAGGTGGTCATGAGCCAGCAGGCGGCTGGCTTGTGTGCCGCGATGGCCTGCTCCAGCGCCTCCAGGTCGATGCCGTCGCCCGGATGCGTCGGCACCTCGACGGCGCGCAGGCCCATGCGTTCCAGCGCCTGCAATGCCGCGTAGAAGGTGGGCGATTCGACGATCACCGCATCGCCCGGCCGCGTCACCGCCGAGAGGCAGAGGTTGAGCGCCTCCAGCGCGCCGTTGGTGATGACGATCTCGTCGGCCGGCACCTGCATACCGGCGGCCAGGTAGCGCAGCGCGATCTGCCGGCGCAGCGCCGCGCTGCCGGGCGTGAGGTCATCCACCGTGCTCCACGGGTCGAGCGACCTGGCACTGGCGGCCATGAACTGCCCCAGCCGCGCCAGCGGAAACAGCAGCGGGCTCGGAAAGGCCGAGCCGAAGGGCACGACCTTGCGCGACATGCTGGCCTCGAGGATGTCGAACACCTGGTCGCTCACGTCCAGCGACTTCGGCCCGCCGGCGGGGCGCGAGGTGAGGGTGGATTCGGGCGGTGCGTCTCGCAGCCCGCCGCCGGCGACGTAGTAGCCCGAGCGGTCGCGCGCCCGCACCAGGCCGCGCGCCTCGAGCAGGTAGTAGGCCTGGAACACGGTGGAGGCGCTCACGCCGCGGCTGGCGCCGGTGTGGCGCACCGAGGGCAGGCGGTCGCCGGTCTTCAGGGTGCCGCTGCGGATCGAGGCCTCGATGTCGGCGGCCAAGGCTTCATATCGCTTCATCGCTGGGTGTGATTCGTTCGGATGCACTTTATCTGCACCGGTCAATTGGTGCGGATCTGCATCTGTTTTTTCCGGCCGGTCTGGTCCACACTCGACCTCATGTCGAATCTCTTGCGCGCACTGCGCGCCGTTCTCTGGAGCTTCATCGGGCTGGGTGGCCGCCGTGCCGACGCCGAGCGGCGCACCTCGCAGGTCGGCATCCTGCCGTTGATCGGCGTCGCGGTGGTGATGGTGCTGCTGCTGATCGCGGGGCTGGTCACGCTGGCGCATTTCGCCGCCGGCACATGAGGCGAGCGCTCAAGTTCCTCGGGCTCGGCCTGCTTCTTGCCGTGCAGGCCATGGCGAACGCCGCCACGCCGGCCACCGCGCCCGACACCATCGAGCAGCGCGTGGCCGCCTGCATCGCCTGCCACGGCCGCGAAGGCGCGACCACCAACGCCGGCTACTTTCCGCGCCTGGCGGGCAAGCCGGCCGGCTACCTGTTCAATCAGCTCGTGAGCTTTCGCGACGGCCGCCGCTTCAACACCGACATGGCGTACATGGTGCAGCACCTGTCGGACGCCTACCTGCGCGAGATGGCCGATTACTTCGCCGGGCTGCAGCTGCCTTACCCGCCCGTTTCCCCCGTGAGCGATGCGACGCCCGAGCAGTTGCAGCGCGGCCGCCAGCTCGTGCGCGAGGGCGATGCGGCGCGCGGCATTCCGGCCTGCGTGCAGTGCCACGGCGCGGCGCTCACGGGCGTGCAGCCGGCCATTCCGGGGCTGCTGGGGCTCCCGAGGCTGTACGTGTCGTCGCAGCTCGGCGCCTGGCTCACCAACGAGCGCCATGCGCTGGCACCCGACTGCATGGCCGACATCGGCCGGCGCATGAGCACCGCCGACATCAATGCCGTCGCGAGCTGGCTCGCGGTGCAGCCGATGCCCGTCGACACGAAGCCCGTCGCCTCGCTGCCCGCGCCGCTGCCGGTGAAGTGCGGCGGCATGCCCGACAAGTGAGGGAGCAGCGCCCATGAAACTGCGACACCTCGCCTGGCTGCTGCTTGCGCTCGTCGTGCTCGGCGCCATGGCCGCCGGCACCATCGTGGCGATGAACCTGCGCGGCGAAGACCCGCTGCCCACGCAGGCCGAAGCCTTCCAGGCCACCCCGCAACTGGTCGAGCGCGGGCGCTACCTCGCGCTGGCCGGCAACTGCGCCGGCTGCCACACCACGCGCGGCGGCGAGCCCTATGCGGGCGGGATGCCCATCGAGACACCCTTCGGCACCGTCTATTCGAGCAACCTCACGCCCGACGACAAGGCCGGTATCGGCAGCTGGAGCAGCGCGCACTTCTGGCGCGCGATGCACAACGGCCGCAGCAAGGACGGCAGGCTGCTGTACCCCGCGTTCCCGTATCCCAGCTTCACGCAGGTGACGCGCGAGGATTCGGACGCCATCTACGCCTACCTGCGCAGCGTGCCGCCCTCGGCGGTACCCAATCGCGAGCACCGGCTGCGCTTTCCGTACGACACGCAGGCGGCGCTCGCCGTGTGGCGCGCGCTCTCGTTCAAGCCCGAGCCCTTCGTCGCCAATGCAGGCAAGCCCGCCGAATGGAACCGGGGCGCCTACCTCGTCAGCGGCCTGGGCCATTGCATCGCCTGCCATGGCAGCCGCAATTCGCTGGGCGCAACGGAGACGAAGCTGGGGCTCTCCGGCGGCCTGATCGCCGTCGAGAACTGGTACGCGCCTTCGCTCACCGATCCGCACGAGGCGGGCGTGGCCGACTGGTCCGCAGCCGACGTGGTGGCACTGCTCAAGAACGGCGTGGCGCCGCGCGGCTCGGTGATGGGACCGATGGCCGACGTGGTGTTCCGCAGCACGCAGTACCTGAGCGAGGCCGATCTGACGGCCATGGCGAGCTACCTCAAGGACCTGCCCGATGCGCCCAAGGCCGAAGCCCCGGCCGCCGCCACGGCCAAGGCCCCGATCCGCCGCGACGCCGGCACCATGGCGCGCGGCGCGAAGATCTACGACCAGCGCTGCGCCTACTGCCACGGCGACCAGGGCCAGGGTGCGGCGGGCGCCTATCCGCCGCTGGCGGGCAACCGCGCAGTGAACATGGCGCGGCCCACCAACCTGATCCAGGTGATCGCGCACGGTGGCTTCCTGCCCTCGACGGCTGGCAACCCGCGCCCGTACGGCATGCCGCCCTTCGGCCAGACGCTGGATGCGGCCGAGGTCGCGGCCGTGCTCACCTACGTGCGCGGCTCGTGGGGCAACGACAGCCCGCCGGTCACGCAGCTCGACACCATGCGGCGCTGATCGATCGACCGATCGGTCAGATGTTCGTGCTGGAGGGAATCCGGCTCGGCAGCAGATATTCGTAAGGCCGCGCGCGCGTCGTGTTGCGCTGGCCGATGGTCGCTTCGATGCCCACAAGCGCATTGCGGAAGCGCTCCAGCGGCCCGCCTTGCCCGACGATGGCCGGGTCCAGCAGCACCGGCAGGTGCGGAAAGACGTTGTCCTTGTATTCGCCCAGCGGCCGGTAGTACACGCCGCCGAGGATGTGGAACAGCAGGATCTGCTCCTGCGCCGCCAGCCGCGAGGGCAGCATCTGCGACCAGCTCGCCTCGTTCTGGCCAGCGCCGCTCGTCGGCGCCGGCACCCCTTCGGCACCCGCGCTGAAGGGCGCATAGGTCATCACCGAATACTGCGGAAAGTTCACCGCCGCGTGCTGCGCGCTGGCGTTGAAGATGATGGCGGTGAGCACGTCGGCCAGCTGCGCGCGCGTGGTGATCGCGCGGAAGCCGTGCACCTTGCCGCTTGTCGCCAGCTCGGAGGCCCAGGCCTTGAGCTCGTAGTCGCCGGTCACGTCGGCGTCGCTCAGGTAGTAGGTGGCCACGTAGTCGCCCACCCACTGCGCGATCGCGTTCCACACCAGCAGCGCGTCGTCGCGGTAGGGGTAGTCGGGCAGTGCCGTTGTGTCGTCCACGCCGCGCGTGCGCAGGTCGCTGGGCAGCATCATGCGGTCGTAGAAGTCGTAGGCCAGCCGGTCGCGTCCGCACTGCTGCTGCAGCGTCTCGATGGGCGCGGCGAGGATCACGTCGCCCGTGGTCAGCGGCGCCATGATGATCAGCGTCGCCGCCTCGTTGATGAACATCGCGCCTTCCAGGTGTGGCGACAGCAGCCGGCTCAGCGGATGCGCTGTCGCGAGCTGGCGCTGCGTGGCCATCGCGAAGGCTTCCGACATCAGGTGCGTGCGGCCCAGGTGCACGAACATCTCGTGGTAGTTGAAGTCGGCCACCTGCACCACGGTCTTGGCCGACTGCCAGGCCCAGTAGGCCTCGGCGTTGGCGGTGTCGTCCACGCGCAGGAAGATGGCGCTCGCGGCCGGGTCCTGCCCGCACTGGATGGCGACCGGCACCAGCGAACGGCCGGTCTTCGGCCGCGCGAACAGTGCGATGGGCGCCTGGATGTAGCCGGTGCCCGTGAGCGGCTTGACCTGCGCTCCGGCCGGCGCCATGTCTGCGAGGCCTTCGTAGTCGAGGATGTAGAGCCGACCCGACGAGGCAGCCTCGGCAAGGCTGTCGCCCGCGCCCATCACCTGCTGGTACTGCGCATTGCCGAGCGGGAACTTGGCCGGCAGCGCGGTCGCGCGCCGGATCAGCATCGGGTTGGGCCCGGCTACGCGCATGGCGGCGAACAGGTCGTTGTCGTGCAGCAGCTGCGCGATGGCGGGCTTCTCGATGGTAACGAACAGCGCGTCGTACTGCGCCACAGTCTTCGGTCCGTTCAGCGCGCCCAGCGGGCCTTGCGAGAGCAGGTCCTGGTGGATCTGCTTGAGCTGCGTGGCGATGTCGCCCGCCGTGCCGGTGAGCGTGCCGAGCAGCGTCAGCACCGCGGCCGGCAAGGTGGCCAGTCCGCTGTTGGCGGCCAGCAGCTGGTCGAAGCTGGCCTGCAGGCTCGCAAGCCGCGTGCGCAGGTTGTCCAGCGACTGCAGGCTGCCCGAGGCCAGCGCGCTGGTGGCGAACGAGGCCGCGAAGTTGGTGACGGCCTCCAGCGCCTTTGCAATCGTCTTGAGCTGGTGTTCGAGTGCCGGCAGTTCGGTGGCCGGCACCACCGCGCCCATCGGCACGCCAGCCAGGTTGATGTGCGATTCGGTCCAGAGATAGGTCGCCTGCCGACCCACCAGCTCCAACCGCCGCAGCGTGGCGCTGATCGGGTCGATCTTCTGCGGCAGCGTGGGCTTCGGCACCGGCAGTGCCGCCGATGCCGTGGATGTCTTGCCGGCCAGCAGGCCCAGGCCGCCCGCCGAGGCGGACCATTTGAGGATGTCTCTGCGCTTCATCGGGGAGTCCCTGTTGTTGTGAATCTTGGGAGGCCGACGGAAGGCTCGGCCACCAAATCGAACGCTCGTTCTATTTGGTGGGCGGATTCTGCGGAGGGGCTTGGGCGTTGGCAATCAGGGTTGCTGCCTACTCCGAGGCGCCTTCCCTGCAACGCCTGGTCAGGGCGTCGTCAGGCCGTATGCGGGTGCCGTGCGGCTTCGTACAGCGTGCGCGCCAGGTCGCGATGTCTGGCCAGCAGCGGTGCCAGCTCGAGCCCGGTGAATGCACCGCCGCGGATGCGCACCGCGCCGCCGATCACGCTCAGCGACACCGATGCCGGCGTGCAGAACACGAGCGCTGCCACCGGGTCGTGCCCCGCGCCAGCATGCGCGACGCCGCGCATGTCGAAGGCCACGATGTCGGCCGACATGCCGGGCGCGATGGCGCCGATGTCGTCGCGGCCCAGCACCTGGGCGCCGCCGAGCGTGGCGATCTCCAGCGCCTCGCGCGCCGTCATCGCCGCCGGGCCGTAGCCCACGCGCTGCAGCAGCATCGCCTGGCGCGCCTCGCCCAGCATGTGCGCGCCGTCGTTCGACGCGCTGCCGTCCACGCCCAGCCCCACCGGTACGCCAGCGCGACGCATCGCACCGATGGGCGCGATGCCCGAGGCCAGGCGCATGTTGGAGCAGGGGCAGTGCGCCACGCCCGTGCCAGTGCGGCCGAAGAGTGCGATGCCGGCCTCGTCGAGCTTCACGCAGTGCGCATGCCATACGTCGCGGCCGACCCAACCCAGGTCTTCGGCGTACTCGGCCGGCGTCATGCCGAACTTCTCGCGCGAGTAGGCGACGTCGTTGTCGTTCTCGGCCAAGTGCGTGTGCAGCGACACACCCCGCTCGCGTGCGAGTTCGGCCGACAGTCGCATCAGGTCGCGCGACACCGAGAAAGGCGAGCAGGGCGCGAGCACGATGCGGCGCATCGAGTGGCGCGAGGCATCGTGCCAGCGGCCGATGAGCCGCTCGCTGTCGCGCAGGATCGCTTCCTCGGTCTCGACCACTTCGTCTGGCGGCAGGCCGCCGGCGCTGCGGCCCACGCTCATGCTGCCGCGCGCCGCATGGAAGCGCATGCCCATCGCGTCGGCCGCCTCGATCGAATCGTCGAGCCGCGAGCCGTTGGGGAACAGGTAGAGATGGTCGCTGGTGGTGGTGCAGCCCGAGAGCATCAGCTCGGCCATCGCCGTCTGCGTGGATACCCGGATCATCTCGGGCGTGATGCGTGCCCACAGCAGGTACAGGCTGGTGAGCCAGCCGAAGAGCTCGGCGTCCTGCGCCTCGGGCACCGCGCGCGTGAGGCTCTGGTACATGTGGTGGTGCGTGTTGACCAGGCCGGGCATCACCACGTGACCGCGCATGTCGATGGCTTCGGCCTTGCCGTCGCGCAGGGCTTCGAGGTAAGCGATGGGCAGCTCGGCCGTGGGGCCGGCCCAGGCGATCGCGGGGCCGTCGCACACCACGGCGCCGTCGGCGATCTCGCGCCGGGTGGCGTCCATGGTGACGAGGGTGTCGGCATGTCGGAGGATCAGCATGCCGGCATTCTTGTCCCCGGGCCGGGCGCGAGGCAAGCGTGCCGCGAGGCCGCCGCTCAGGACTCGTTGCTGATCCCGCTGCTCACATGCCCCGCCGGCACATGCCTCGAGGCCGCATCCACATGCCCCGTCTGGTCGTCGAAGAAGAAGTCGGGCTCGAACTCACGCAGGAACTCGCCCTTGGGCAGGCCGCCGAGGAACATGGCCTCGTCGACGCGGATGTTCCACTTCATCAGCGTGCGGATGGCGCGTTCGTGTGCCGGTGCGCTGCGCGCGGTGACCAGCGCGGTGCGGATGCGCATCTTCGCGTTGCCGGCCAGTTGCAGGCGGTGCAGTGCGCTCAGCAGCGGCTTGAAGGGCCCTTCGGGCAGGGGCAGGTCGGCCTTGCTGAGTTCGTGGGCCTGGAAGGCGTCGAGGCCTTCCTTCTGGTACACGCGCTCGGCCTCGTCGGAGAACAGCACGGCGTCGCCGTCGAAGGCGATGCGCACTTCGTTCGGCCAGGCGTCGCTCGCCTTTACCGATTCGACCAGCACGCGCGCGGCCGGAAAGCCGGCATTGAGCGCCTCGCGCACGTCCTGCGCATTGACCGACAGGAACAGGTGCGCGCGCAGCGGGCGCAGGTAGCCGAAGGGCGGGCGACCCTGGGTGAATACGCCGCGCTGCAGCTTGATGTCGGCCGCCGCGCTCGACCTGAAGATGCGCATGCCCGAGACCGGGTCGTTGCGCGAGAGGATCACCACCTCCACGCGCTGCACGCCGTCGTCGTTGAAGCGCAGCAGCTTGCGGATGAGCGAATAGGCAATGCCGGGCGCGGCCGGCACGTCGATGCGGTCGAGCTGCAGCTTCATGTAGCCCTCGTTGTCGCCGGCCTCGAAGACCTTGTTTTCTTCTTCGAGGTTGAACAGGGCGCGCGAGGAGATCGCGACCACGAGCTTGTCTTCGAGGGTTACGGGCATGTCGAGTACGTCCTGCGCTGCTGGCTGGCCGTCGTCACTTGACGAATTGATTCAGCTGGATGATCGGCAGCATCACCGCCAGCACGATCAGCATCACCACGCCGCCCATTGCCACGATCAGCAGCGGCTCCAGGATGGTGGCGAGGTGCATCGCGCGGCGCTGCACTTCGGCGCCGAGCTGGTTGGCGGCGCGCTGCAGCATCAGCGGCAGGGTGCCGGTCTGCTCGCCCAGTCGCGCGAACATCGACACCAGGCCCGGAAAGCGTTTCTTCTGCGCCAGCGCGGAGGCCAGCGGCGCGCCTTCGCGCACCAGCACCAGCGCGTCGAGCGCGTCGGCGCGCATCGCCCGGTTGCTCAAAGTCTCGGAAGCCGCCTGCAGCGCGCGCAGGATCGGCACGCCGGCCGTGGCCAGCATGGCGAGCGTGCTCGCGAAGCGCGCCGCGTTGTAGCCGCGCGCGAGCTTGCCCACCAGCGGCAGCTTGAGCCAGGCGGCGTCGAACTTCAGGCGCAGCGCTTCCTGCGCCAGCGCGAGCCGCGTGCTGATGGCGGCGAGCACCACGCCCGCCAGCATCCACCAGCCGTAGTTGCGCACGCCGGAGCTCAGCGAGAGCATCACCGTGGTGAGGAAAGGCAGCGAGCGCTTGGTGCCCGCGAACACCTGCGCCACCTGCGGCACCACGTAGCTCACGAGGAAGATCACGATCACGATCGCCACCAGCGTGACGATGGCCGGGTACAGCGCCGCGCCGATCAGCTTCTGCTGCAGCGCCTGGCGCTCCTCGAGGTCGTCGGCGAGGCGGTCGAGCACGAGGCCGAGGTTGCCGCTCTGCTCGCCGGCGCCGATCACGGCCGTGTAGATGGGCGAGAACTCGCGCGGATGCGCCGACAGCGCCCGCGCGAACGGCGAGCCTGCGTTGACCTCGGCGCGCAGCGACGCGACAAGATTGCGCTGCTGGTCGGACTCGGCCTCGTCGGTCAGCGCCGTGAGCGCGCGTTCCAGCGGCAGGCCCGACGAGACGAGGCCGGCGAGCTGCCGCGTCCACACGGCGAGCCCGGTGGAGTTGAACACGCGCTTGCCGCCGCCCAGCCAGCGCCCGAGTCCGCTGCGCTGGCCACCACCGCCGGCATGCTCGCTGCCGACCGGCTTGACCGACAGCGGAATGAGCGCCTGAGCCCGCAGCAGGCTGCGCGCGCTGCGGGCGGTGTCGGCCTCGAGAACGCCTTCGCGCGACTGGCCGCTGGCGTCGATGGCTTCGAATGCGTAGGCGGGCATCTCTTCTCTTCTTGCTCGCTACTCGCGCGTGACGCGCAGCAACTCGGCGCGCGAGGTGATGCCGGCCTGCACCAGCCGCTCGCCGTCCTCGCGCATGGAGCGCAGGCCGCCGCGTTCGCCGGCCTCGAAGAGCTGGCTCTCGGCCGCCTTGCCGTGGATGAGCGCCTGCACTTCGTCGTCCGCCACCAGCAGCTCGAAGATGCCGGTGCGGCCCTGGTAGCCGGTCTGGCCGCAGGCTTCGCAGCCCGCGCCGCCGCACGAGGTGCAGACCTTGCGCACGAGGCGCTGGGCGAGCACGCCCAACAGCGACGAGCTCAGCAGGAAGGGCTCCACGCCCATGTCGGTAAGGCGCGTGACGGCGCTGACGGAGTCGTTGGTGTGCAGCGTGGCCAGCACGAGGTGGCCGGTCAGCGAGGCCTGGATGGCGATCTGCGCGGTTTCGAAGTCGCGGATTTCGCCGATCATGATTACGTCAGGGTCCTGCCGCAGGATGGCGCGCAGGGCCTTGGCGAAGGTGAGTTCGATCTTCGCGTTGATCTGCGTCTGGCCCACGCCCGGCAGCTCGTACTCGATGGGGTCTTCCACCGTCATGATGTTGCTGCGGGTGGCGTCGAGCCGGGCCAGCGCTGCGTACAGCGTGGTAGTCTTGCCCGAGCCCGTGGGGCCGGTCACGAGGATGATGCCGTGCGGCTGCGCGATGAGCTTCTCGAAGCGCTCCAGCGTGTCGCCCTGCATGCCCACCGATTCGAGCGTGAGCTTCGATTCGCTCTTGTCCAGCAGGCGCAGCACCGCGCGCTCGCCGTGCGCGCTGGGCAGCGTCGACACCCGCACGTCGACCGCGCGCGTGCCGATGCGCAGCGAGATGCGCCCGTCCTGCGGCAACCGCTTCTCGGAGATGTCGAGGTCGGCCATGATCTTCAGGCGCGAGATCAGCGCCGCGTGCAGCGCGCGGTTGGGCTGCACCACCTCGCGCAGCGTGCCGTCGATGCGAAAGCGCACGGAAGACGTGCGCTCGTAGGGCTCGATGTGGATGTCGCTGGCGCCGTCGCGCGCGGCCTGAGTGAGCAGGGCGTTCAGCATGCGGATGATGGGCGCGTCGCCCGCGCTCTCCAGCAGGTCTTCGACCGCCGGCAGCTCCTGCATCATGCGCGAGAGGTCGGCGTCGCTCTGCACCTCGCTGACCACCGCCGCGGCGCTCGACTCGCCCTGCGCGTAGGCCGCGCTGATGCGCTGCGCCAGCGGGCCGTCGGCCAGCACCTCGAAGGCCTGCACGCCGTACTTGCGCGACACCTCGCCGACTGCGCTGCGCGCCGGATGGCTCGACATCCAGAGGGTGTACCGGCCGTCGTCGGTCTCCTCCAGCAGCAGTTGCTGGCTGCGTGCGAAGGCGTATGGCAGGGGGTAGCGGTTGGACATCGGAAACAGTATCAGGGCAGTTCCCGCGCGCTCACCGGGTCGCCGGTGGGGGGCAGTGCGCCACGCAGGGGGCTGGGCGCCAGTTTGCGGCTGTCCGCGGCAGGTTGCGATGGCGGGATCAGCTGGGTGCCTTCGAGGCGCGAGCCGCCGCGCGCGGCGGTGGAGGCCGAGGGCGCCGGAGCCGCCGAAGTCGGGGCCATGGCACGGGACGGGGGCGCCAGTTCGGGCAGGATGTTCGAGCCGCTCACGCCGCGCAGCATCACGTTGGAGGTGTCGGGCTGCGTGCGCTGCTGCATGCCGCGGATCTCGTCGTAGCGGTCGTACGCGAAGGCTTCGGTGGCGCTGGCATCGCGCATCACCGCCGGGCGCAGGAACATCATGAGGTTGATCTTCTCGCGCGTGCGGGCCTGGCTCTTGAACAGGTTGCCGAGCACGGGAATGTCGCCTGCGAGCGGCACCTTCTCGACCGTGTTGCCGTAGCTGTCGGACAGCAGGCCGCCGAGCATCACGAGGCCGCCGTCTTCCACCAGCACGCTCGATTCGATGGAGCGCTTGTTGGTGGTGGGGCCGTTCTGGTTGTTGACGGTGTTTCCGTCGACCGTGGAGGTCTCCTGGAAGATCGTCAGCTTCACCGTGCCGTTCTCGTTGATGGTCGGGCGCACGCGCAGCGTGAGGCCCACGTCCTTGCGCTCGACGGTGGTGAACGGGTTGACGCCGACCGAGCCCGAGGTGCTGGCGTACTGGCCGGTCACGAAGGGCACGTTCTGGCCGATGACGATCTTGGCTTCCTCGTTGTCCAGCGTCAGCAGGTTGGGCTTGGACAGCACGTTGGCGTCCTTGTCGCTGTCGAAGAAGCTGGCGATCGCGCCCAGGATGTACTGGCCGCCGACCTTGCCGGCGATGCCGAGGTTCGCGCCCGGCGTGATCGCGCCGGCCAGGCCGGCGGCGTTGCGCGTGGCCAGCGCCTGGGTCAGCGTCAGCAGGTTGGCTCCGGCCACCGACGAGTTGGTGCCGATCACCGCGTTGTTGCCCAGCGCGCTCTGCCACTGCACGCCGAACTTCGCGGCGGCCGTGTCGCTCACCTCGACGATCAGCGCCTCGATCATGACCTGCGCGCGCCGTCCGTCCAGCCTGTCGATCACCGCGCGCATCTGCCTGTACTGAGGCTCGGGCGCGGTGATGATCAGCGAGTTGGTCGACGGGTCGGCCTGGATCTGGCCGCCGGTGGACGGCTGGTTGGCGTTGTTGAGCGGCGCACTGGCGGCCGCAGATGCCCCCGACTGGCTGCTGTTGTTCAGGTTGACCTGCATGGCCTGCGGCGCGCTCTGCTGCGGCACGGCGCTGGCCGTGGCGCCCGGCGTGCCCGGCGTGGTGTTCAGCTGGTTGGCGGCCATCGCCGCGCGCAGCGTGGCCGCGAGGCGCACCGCGTCGGCGTTCTTCAGGTACACCACGTAGATGTTGCCGGCCGCGCCGTTGCTGCCCTCGACGGCGGGGCGGTCGAGCTTGTCCACCAGCGTGCGGATCAGCGCCACGCGGGCCGGGTTGGCCGCGCGGATGATCAGCGAGTTGCTGCGCGGATCGGCCATGAGCGTGGTGCGGAACGACGCGTCGGCCGCGCCGGGAGCCGCCGGCGCACCCGGTGCGCCCGAGCCGCCGCCGTCCACCAGCCGCTGCACCAGCGGCACCATGTCGGTGGCCACCGAGTGCTTGAGCTGGATGATCTCGATGTCGGAGGCGTTCGGCACGTCCAGCGACGCGATGATGCGCGCCAGGCGGCGCATGTTGTCGGCGTAGTCGGTGATCACGAGCGAGTTGTTGCCCGGGTTCACGTTGATGGTGTTGTTCGGCGGAATCAGCGGGCGCAGCACCGGCAGCAGGTTGTTCGGCGACTCGTAGTTGAGCCTGAAGATCTGCGTGACGATCTGGTTGCTGCCGCTGGACGCCGTGGCGCTGATGGAGGTGTTGACGGTGCTGCTCTGCAGCTTGGCGTCGGCCTCGGGCACCACCTTGTAGAGGCCGTCGGCTTCCACCACCGCGAAGCCCTGCAGGCGCAGTGCCGAGGCGAACTGGTTGAAGGCCGCGGCCGGCTGGATCGCGCGGTCGGTGACCAGGTTCATCGTGCCCTTCACGCGCGGGTCGACCACCACGTCGCGGCCGGTGACCACGGCCATGGTGCGGGCCACGGCCTCGATGTCGGCGTTGGAGAAGTTCAGCGTGATCGGCTCGCCGCGGCGCGGCGCGTCGCCGGTCTGCGCGAACGCGGCGGGCGCGGCCTGCAGGAACGTGGCGGCGATCAGCACGCGCACGGCGAGCGCGACGGTGCCGGTCGAAAACAGTGGCTTCATCATGAGGATCAACCCAGGGTGATGATCGAACGCGCGTTGTCGCGTCGTCCGATGATGTTCAACAAATTGGAAAGAGCGTCTTCGCGGCCGGGCGCGGCACTGGCTTCGCCGTTGAAGCGGAAGGAAGTGCCGGTCCAGCTGCCGCTGCCGTTGAGCTCGAGGCTGCCCTCGCGCGTGCTCAGCAGCAGCGTGGGGCGGCTGCCGCCTTCGAGCGTGAGCCGGTAGCTGCCCATCGGCCGCAGCGTCGACAGGCTGGAGGAAACATCGGTGGCGTCGAGCGTCGCCTGGCCGGCGATGCGCAGCGCGGGGCCGTCCCACTGCATCGAGAACGCCTTGGTGTTCAGGTCGAGCGCGCCTTCGAGCTTGAGCGTGTTCCACGGCGCGCCCAGCCCCATGAGCAGGGTGGCGGGCCAGCGCGAGCGGCTGTCCTGCCAGGCGAGCTGCATGCCGCCGGCGCGCGGACTGGCCTTGAGTTCGATCGGCTGCGCGGCGCAGCACGGCAGATCGAGGCTGGCGGCGATGCCGTTCCAGCTCGGGCGCATGCGCCAGTGCAGCAGGCCGGGCAGCGACACCGCCTGCATGCCGCCCGCGCCGCTGGCGAGGACCACGGCGGCCGTGCCGTTCCATACGGTGCCGCGCGGGTTGGTCAGCACGAGGCGGCCCTGGCTCCAGCTCGACAGCGCCGCCGACAGCCAGCGGGCCGGCGCGAACAGCACCACCGCCAGCAGCACGCCGGTGACGGCGCCGAGCAGGGCCCAGCGCCAGCCGCGGCGGGGTCGGGGTTCGGGGATCGGAGGGCGGCTCAGCATGCGGGTCGTCTGCCGTTCTTTCTCAGCGCGCCGCGGGCAGCGCCATGACGACAGTGCCGTCCCAGCGGACCTGCGGGGTCCTGGGCGCGTCCTTGGCGGCGGGCGACGATGGCGGCGGCGTCGAGGCCGGCGCGCGGGTCAGGTGGACTTCGCGCGGCACCGCATGCGCATTGCCGCGGGCCTGGCCGAGCCACTGGGCGACGGTGGCGGCGGGCGCCGCGCGCAGCGAGACGGTGGCGGCGCCGTCACCTCCCGATGCCATGAGCTGCGCGTTGCTCGTGCCCAGGCTCTCGCGCACGGAGGTTTCGAGCGCGCGCATCGCGTCGTCGCGGTTCAGGCGGGGCTGCGACTGCAGGGCCTTGGCGCGGGCCTGCAGGGTGGCCATCTGCTGCAGCTGCGCATCGAGCTGAGCGTGTTCGGCGGGCGCCGCGGACAGTGTGCGCAGCGCGGGAGCGAGCGCGATCCACCAGAGCAGGGCCAGCGCCACGAGGGCCGCGGCGGCGTAGACCATGCGGCGCTCGCGCACTTCCAGGGTGGCCCAGCGGGCCTTGAGCTGTTCGCTGAAGTTCATCGGTTGGCCTCGGCCTGAACCAGCAGGAGGTCGCCCTCGGTGCGCACGTTGTAGCCGCGCGGCGCCATCGCATTGGTGATCTGCGAGACCTCCGACGGCTGCAGCCCGAGGCCGCGCAGGCGCAGCTGGCCGGCGCTGTAGTCGACAGCGCTCGGTACCTTGCCGGGCGGCAGGACGGCGGCGAGGGCGCCGACCATGGGTTCGAAGTCGCTGTTCACCACGTCGCCCACGGCCTGCTGCAGCGATGCGACCTCGCGTTGCATCTGCACCGGCGCGTCGACCACGATCTTCACGGAGGGGAAGGTCTGCGTCAGCATCGCCTTGGCGGCCTGGCGCTTCGATTCGAGCGCGTTGCGCTCCTTCCAGGCCCAGGCGTTCAGGCCGATCAGCTGGGTCAGCAGCAGCGCGACCACGCCCCAGCGCGCGGCGCGCCATTCGGGCGCATAGCGCAATGTTTGAATCACCGAGGCGAACTTCTTGCCGGCACGTGCGCGGCCGGTGACCGCGAGGTCGAACTGAGCGAGCTCCCAGGGCGTGCGCGCGGCCTGCAGCCAGCGCTGCGGCGACTGCACGATGGGCACGCGGCGCTGCAGCAGCGATTCAGCGGCCTCGGCCACGGCGGGCTCGGTGGAGATGACGGCGGTGTCCAGCGGCAGGCCGTCCGACAGCGCCAGCCCCGCGCCGGCCAGCGGCAGCGAGACCACGCCGTCGGCGTCGCACACCGTGAGCCGCGGCGCCTCGGGTTCGCCGGTGACCAGCAGCAGCGGCGGACCGTCGGCCGGCTGCGGCGTGAATTCGGGAACGATGCGCACCACGCGCCGGCCGGCCGCTTCGAGCCCGTGCACGATGCTGCGCAGCCAGATGCGGTTGCAGGCCGCGACCCACACGGGCGCGCCGGCCTTGGCGTCGGGCTCGAGCGCGAAGTGCAGGGCCTCGGGCTCGTCGAGCAGGTGTTCTTCGAGAAGGCCGTCGAGCACGGCGCGCAGCTTCGAGGCGCTGCCCATGCTGCCCTTGGGCAGGGTGATGCGGTGCCAGGAGAGCGCGGCGGAAGGAATGCCGAGCATGACCTCCGGGCTCGAGGGCAGCAGCGCCAGCAACGCCCGGCCCTGGTTGCGCAACGCAATGCCGTCGTCGCCTGCCTGGGCCCAGTCGTACTCGCCCGCGGCATCGGCCGGAGGGAGGGGGGCAATGAGCAGCAGGGGAGTCATGTGGATCTTGGAAAAGCCGGTGATTGTAGGTGCGCGTCCGACACGATGGCGCTCTGTTTTTCATAGCGTATCACGCTGATGTGACGCGCTCTGGAAGGCTTTTTGTCTACAAATAATGCATCGAAATCAGGGTTTGACCGGAGTGAGCGTTGCGCCGGCGCCGCGCGTGCGCCAGATCGTCGTCACCGTGACACCGCTTCGCTGTAGCAACGAGCGTTCCTCCACGTAGGTGCGATCGAGCCGCAGCTTGCCGTAGACCTCGAAGAACTGGGTGCCCACGCCGTGCTGGGCCGCGTTGAAGGGCGCGCTGCCGCTGGGCAGGGCGGCGTTGGCGGCGGCGATGTCCTTGAAGAAGGCGCGCGAGCGGCGGTCCACCAGCTGGCGCGCGCTGGCGATGTTGAGCGACTCCATGCTGGCGCTGATCGCCTCGGCGCTCGCCGTATTGAGGTTGAGCGTGGTCTTCACCGGCAGGATCGTCACGTAGGGCTCGAGCGCCGCGGCCGTCGAGGCCGACAGACCCAGCCACACCAGCTGCGAGACCTGCTGCGGCATGAGCGGCGCGGCGCTGGAATCGACACCGCTGCTGCTGCCGTCGGTCGCAGTGCCCGTGGCAAGCGCGGCAGCGAGGCCAGTGGTCATCAGGCTGAGCTCCGACACGGGCAGGCCCAGCAGGTTGAACAGCCGCGTGAAGGTGGCGACGGCCGCCGGCACTGGCTTGCCGTTGTCGACCAGCGAGAGCACGTTGAGCTTGGACTGCGCGTCGACGATGCGGCCAGAGAGAAATGCGTCGGGCAGCCCTTCGAGGTTGTCGCTCGCCACGTTCTTCTCGGCCGAGAGGAAACTGGTGAGCCGCGCCTCTTCCAGCGGCACGGCCCAGGGCTCGCCCAGGTGGTCGGGGCCGCCGGCGCGGCCGTCTTCGCCGAGGATGAGGCGCGACCAGTCGAGCGCGCCGATCAGCACCCAGGCCGCCTGCACGCGCGCCCGCTCGGCGCCTTCGACCTCGGCCGAGCGCCACTGCTGCCACAGCGCCGCGGCGGCGAAGGTGGCCACCAGCATCACGGTCAGCATCGCGGCGAGCAGGGCGGCGCCGCGCTGGCGCGATCGCTTGCTGCCGTCGTTAGTCCTTGCGGGCGTCTGCGTCATGAGGTTTTCGGCGCTCCGACGGTCGGCTTGACCCAGTCGCGCGTGAGCGTGCCCGAGAGGCCTTCGCCGGGCGGCAGCGTGATGACGAGGCGTACGCCGTCCGGCATGGCGACGACGGGGCCCGAGGGGTTGTTGGGGTTGGGCTGGGTGACGGGCAGCTGGCTGGCCGGCACCCAGCTGTTGTCGCGGAAGAAGAAGATCTGCCAGCTGTTGGCCGGCACCAACGCCACGTCGCTGTAGCCGCCGTTCGAGCCGGCGCCGCCGTCCTGCGCCCAGGCGGCCGCCAGGTTCCAGGCCTGCTGCCATTCGCCGCGCGTGGTGAAGGGCAGCGATTGCCAGCGCCGCCAGCGCACGCCGTCGGGGCCGGACTTCAGCGTCCACGCCACCACCTGCACCGACGGCGCGGTGTCGTCGCTGCCGCGGCGCGTGAGCCGCAGCACCCGGCCGTCCCAGTCGATGGGGCGGGTCTGGGCGAGCGTGGTCACGGCGTTGAGGTCGGCTCCCCATTGCGCCAGCGTGGCCTGCAGCGTGAGCACGGCGTCGGCGCGCTGCTGGTTCTGGGTGGTGGCGCGCGACATGCTGTCGAGCCCGCGCCAGCTCACCAGCGAGAGCAGTGCCATCACCGCGATGGCGACAAGCAGCTCGATCAGCGTGAAGCCGCGCGCGGTGCGAGCGCCAGGGTGTCGCTGCATCGCTCAGTACCTCCCCACCACGGTGGAGATGCGCAGGATGGGCGAGTCGGCCTGGTCGCGCACCTGCACGTCGACGCGCCGGAAGTTCGGGTTCAGCGTCGGGATGGTCGAGGTGGTCACGTTGAACGAGATGCCGGCCTGCAGGCAGATCGACCCCGAATCGCCCACCGCCGGCATCTGGCGCGAGAGGCGGGCCTTGGCCAGCTCGTTCTCGGCGCACAGGTCGGCCAGCACGAGGTCGGACTGGCGCTGCGCATTGCGTGTGAGCGACATGGTGGCCTGCGAGCCCGCGGCCAGCGCGATCGCGACGATGCCGAGCGCGATCAGCACCTCGATCAGCGTGAAGCCGCCGATGCGGGAGCGCGAAGCAAGCGGGCGCCGCGTATTTCTCATTGAACCGCCGAGACGGTGAAGGGGCGCACGCCGTCGGTCGAGATGCGCAGGGCGCGCGCGGGCGGGCCGGCGGAATAGAGCATGACCTGCTGCGCCGCGATGATCGGGTCGGGCCCGAGCTGCAGTGCCGGAATCAGCGTGCCGTTGGCGAGCGACACCTGGGCGGTGATGCCGTCGGCGGCCCAGCCGTCGGGCAGCGAGCCAGGCAGCAGGCCGTCGAACCTGAAACTGCCTTCCACCGGCCGCCAACGCACCACGATGCCGCTGGCGCGCGACTGGGCGCGAGCCGATTCGAGCAGGGCGGCCAGGCGGTCGGCTTCTCGGTCGAGGTTGGCGGCGTTGGTGTCGCGGATGGCGAAGCTCACGGCGGCGGTGGCGATCGCGATGATGGCGATCACCACGATCAGCTCCAGCAGCGTGAAGCCGCCTGGCCGTTGGAGGCGGCGTGAATGGGGAGTGCGGAGCGGCGCGTCCGAGCCGCCGCTGCTACTGCCAGCTGCCGATGTCGGCATTCTTGCCCTCGCCGCCGCTCTGGCCGTCGGCGCCGAACGAGAGCACGTCGATCTCGCCCTTGATGCCCGGGTTCAGGTACTGGTAGGGGTGGCCCCAGGGATCGTTGGGCAGCTTCTCGACGTAGGGCTTCCAGTTGGGAGCGGCCGGACCGGTGGTCGGGCGGGTGAGCAGCGCCTGCAGGCCCTGCTCGGCGGTGGGGTAACGCTGGTTGTCCAGGCGATAGAGCTTGAGCGCCTGCATCAGGTTGTTGATGTCGGTCCGGGCGGCAGTCACGCGGGCGTCGTCGGCGCGCTCGATCACGTTCGGGACGATGAGTGCCGCCAGCACGCCGATGATGACCAGCACGACCATCAGCTCGATCAGCGTGAAGCCGCGTTGGGCGGTACGGGTAGCGGCACGGATGAATTTGTTCATAGCTTGGGCAGACATGATTCGGAAGGCGCGCTGCATGATAATCCGCGGCCATGACAAGTCCTTACTCCGCCGCCCGCTGGCATGCCCCACTTGCAACGACGGGGCTTTGGGCGCTGGCGGCCGGTGCCGCGGTGTTCTGGGCGCTGCGGCTGGCGTCGCCGACCGATGCCGTCGCCGCTGCCGCGACCATGCCCCGGCCCTCGGTGGCGGCGGACTCCGACTCGGTGGCGCGTCTGCTGGGCGTGCTGCCCGAGTCCCGCACGGCGCCTGTGGCCCCGGAAGCCGCCAGCCGCTTCGCGTTGTCCGGTGTGGTGGCCGATCCTTCCAGGCAGGGAGCGGCGCTGATTTCCATCGATGGCAAGCCGCCGCGGCCGTTCCGCGTCGGCTCGACGGTCGGCGAGAGCTACGTGCTGCAGTCGGTCGGTCTGCGCTCGGCGACGATCGGATTGCGTGCCGATGGCCCGGCGGCATTCACGCTGCAGCTGCCGGTGCGTGCGCCGATCAGCGTTTCCACTCCCGCGCTGGCGGCGGCGCCGATGGTGGCTGTGCCGCCCCCGGCCATGCCCGCCGTGGCGGCTCCGCCGCAGATGCATCAGCAGCAGATGCAGCCTCCTCCTCCACCGCCGGGTGGCTCGCTGTTGCAGCAACAGCAGCAACCGGCCGCCATGGCAGCGCCACCGCAGCAGCAACAGGCGGCTGCCCAGTAATTTTCTTCAGGATTTCGGTTCGATGAAGCGAAGCCGGCCTTGCGCCGGCTTCTGCTTTTTCAGGCCTGGAGGAAGAGCCGGTAGGCCGGATTGGCAGTTTCCTCGACGTAGGGATAGCCCAGCGTCTTGAGGAAGGCGTCGAACTCGGCGGATTCGCCGGCCGGCACCTGCAGGCCGACGAGGATGCGGCCGTAGTCCGCGCCCTGGTTGCGGTAGTGGAACAGGCTGATGTTCCAGCTCGGCTGCATCAGGCTCAGGAACTTGAGCAGAGCGCCCGGCCGCTCGGGGAACACGAAGCGCAGCAGGCGCTCGTCGTGCGCAAGGCCGGTGCGTCCGCCCACCAGATGCCGCAGATGCTCCTTGGCGAGTTCGTCGTGCGTGAGGTCGAGCGCGTCGAATCCGTGCGCGGCGAAGGTCCGTGCGATGACGGCCGATTCGCCCCGCGTCGAGGTCGTGAGGCCGACGAACACATGCGCCTTGGCTGCATCGCTTATGCGGTAGTTGAACTCCGTCACGTTGCGCAGCGCGCCGCCGCCGGTGCCCGGAGCTTCCGAATCGCTGGCGGGCATCTCGCCGATCAGTTCGCAGAAGCGGCGGAAGCTGCCGCGCTCTTCGGGCATGGTGACGGCAAACAGGGCTTCACGTTCTTCGCCGACCTCGGCGCGTTCGGCTACGAAACGCAGCCGGTCGAAGTTCATGTTCGCGCCGCACAGGATCGCCGCATAGGTTTCGCCATGGCGGCCATGCTGCGCGACGTATTCCTTGATGGCAGCGACCGCCAGCGCACCCGCGGGCTCGACGATGCTGCGCGTGTCCACGAAGATGTCCTTGATGGCGGCGCACACGGCATCGGTGTCGACGGCGATGTAGTCGTCGACCAGGTCGCTGGCGATGCGGAAGGTTTCCTCGCCGACGAGCTTGACGGCCGTGCCGTCCGAGAACAGGCCGACGTCGGGAAGGTTCACGCGCTGGTGGGCTGCGACCGATTGCATCATCGCGTCGGAGTCGTTCATCTGCACGCCGATCACCTTGATCTCGGGGCGCACCGCCTTGATGTAGTTGGCCACGCCGGAGATCAGGCCGCCGCCGCCGATCGCAACGAACACCGCATCCAGCGGGCCCTGATGCTGCCGCAGTATTTCCATGGCGATGGTGCCCTGGCCCGCGATGACGTCCGGGTCGTCGAAGGGATGCACGAAGGTCAGGTTTTGCTTTGTCTGCAAATCGAGTGCGTGCAGATAAGCATCCGAATAGCTGTCGCCGTGCAGCACGATTTCTCCGCCGAAACCGCGCACCGCATCGATTTTGAGTTTGGGCGTGGTGACCGGCATCACGATCACCGCGCGAGTGCCGAGCTTGCGGGCACCCAATGCAACGCCTTGTGCGTGATTGCCGGCCGATGCGCAAATCACGCCGCTTGCCAATTGGGCTGCACTCAGATGAGCCATCTTGTTATAGGCGCCGCGCAGCTTGAAGCTGAAAACCGGTTGCTGGTCTTCACGCTTCAATAGAACTGTGTTGCCGAGTCGCTCGCTCAGCGCGCGCGCTTTCTCCAGCGCGGACTCGACAGCAACGTCGTAGACCCGGGCATTGAGAATTTTTCTGAGATAGTCGGCGGGCGTCAGTGTTGTTTTAAGAGGTGCGTCTTGCACGATTTTTTCCAAGGGAGTTTTCATTTGCTAACTGCCGATGATAAGAGGCATCGAGATTGCATGCGAGATATGGCATGGACACAAATGTCATAAACCTCCTCCAAAAGGCGCCAGCTGCAAATGATTCGGGATTTTTTGGACGCACCTATCCCGCGATCCATATGGCCGCCGATCAAATTACAAATGAGCAAAATCTGTTATCAATTTCTGTCAGCGACCTTTCGAAGAGGCTGATGCAGGCGGAAGCCGCGCGCGTTCAGCGAAAGGAAATCGGGCGTGCCACATGGCAAGTGATGGGCAACAGATTGCGTGCGCACATCGTTCCGTTGCTGGGTGATGTGCCGGCGCAGTCGTTTGCAACGGCTGACGCGCAACGCCTGATCGATCACCTCGGCGAACAGGGTTTCACCAGCACGACCATTGCCCAGTACCTGGTGCTGCTGCGCAAGGTCGTGATGCATGGCGTCCACATCGGCGCGCTTCGCGATGCGCCTGCATTCCCGAAGGTCAAGGTGCGCAGCCAGCCGCGTGGCAGCTTCAGCGTTGCGGAGTACCGCGCGATCATCAGAACTGCGCGCAGCTTGCGCGGGCACTCGCACCCGGTGCTCGATCAACTGGCGGCGGGAGAGCGTTTCTGGATAGCGCGCGAACTGCTCGTGATGCCGGACGAACTGCCTTGGCTGGTCCGCTGGATGGTGAACACCTTCGTGCGTCCGAGCGACATCAAGTTCATGAAGCACAAGCACATCGAAGTCGTGCGCGGCAAGCACGTCTATCTGCGGATGAACCTGCCGGAGACCAAGCGGCACAGCCAGCCCATCGTGAGCCTGTGCCCCGCCGTGCGGGTTTACGAATGCCTGATCGCCTATCGAGCGGAGCGTGGATATGGTGGCGCGGAAGACTACGTCTTCATGCCGCAACTGAAGAACCGCGAGCACGCCCTGGCGGTGCTCAACTTCTTCTTCCACTGGGTGCTCGAAAAGGCGGGGCTCGAGAAGGGGCCGCTGGGCCAGTCGAGGACCTTGTATTGCCTGCGCCATACCGCCATCACGTTGCGGCTTCTGTACGGGCAAGGAATCGACATGCTGACATTGGCGCGCAATGCGCGCACGAGCGTCAATATGGTCGAGCGTTTCTACGCGTCGGTGCTGAGCGGAGAAATGAATGTGGGGTTGCTGCAGAGCCGGCGTAGCCGGGCAACCTGAAACGGGACGGGGGAAACGACAAAAAGCCGCCCGGCGCGAGCCGGGCGACTTGAGGCTTGGTTGCCGCTTCGAACTGGCAGGAGCCAGCATCGGGGTCAGGCAAAGAACTTGAAAGTTCGACGGTCAGAACGCGTGGCGAATGCCGAAGTCGTAGCCGGTCGACGTCTTCGGCTTGAACACGTTTTCGGAGGCCTGGTAGAAGCCAGGGCCGCCTACCGTCAGCGATGCGCCGTTCTTGTTGCTGACACGAGCGATGGTCGCGTACAGAGCCGTTCGCTTCGACAGGTTGTGCACATAGCCCAGCGCGAGCTTGTTCGCCTTCGGATCGCGATTGTTCAAGCCGAACGGATTGAACGGCTGGTTGTAGTCGTACTTGACGGCCGAATAAGACGCACGGATGAGTCCTGCGCCGACGGGGACGGTCACACCGAGCAGGTAGCCGTTCAGATCCACGTCGGGGCGGGCTCCGATGATGGGTGTGATTGCATAGTCGCGCGAATTCTTGGCACGCGACAGTTCGCCGAACAGCTTGACAGGACCGAAGTCGTAGGAAGCACCCAGGTTGAACGTCTTCACGTAGTCCGTGGTACCTGCGTAGTACTGATCGGCGACCGTGCTGCTGCCGTATGCCACTGCGACGTCCAGCGGGCCATTCGCATAGCCGAAGCGACCACCGACGTAGCGCCCGGCGCGGCTCTTGGAGGTGCTGCTGTCCTTGGGTGTGAACCCGCCGTTGCTGTACTTGTCGTTCTCGTGGAAAGCGTACATCACCTGGCCATAGAAGCCGCCCAGGTTGGGCGGCAGGAAGTAGCCGATGGAGTTGCTGGCACGGGCATAGTTCTGGTTGCCCCCGAAGCCGCCGGTGTCCTTGGCGCCATAGGTCTCTGCGTTGTAGCCGTTGGCCGTGAATATCAGGTTGGCGCCCACACCGCTGGTGCCGAAGGGGTCGAAGACGGTGTCGTTCCAGAAAGTCGGGGTGTAGTCCCGACCGATGCGCAGTTCACCAAACCCGCCCGACAGGCTCACGGTCGAGCGACGAGCAAACGTCGAAATGCCGGTAGCGCCGTCGTCAGCAGTGATGGGAGCTTCGAGCCAGAAGCTGGCGGCCAGACCGCCGCCCAGATCTTCAGTGCCGCGGAAGCCAAGGCGGCTCGAGTTGTACCCAGAATTGAACACCCCCGTACGGCTGACCTTGACGCTGCCCCGGTTCGTGTAAGTGGCTGCCCCGAAGCTGTTGGGCAGAACGGTAGGCTTCAGATCACGCGAACTCGACGAGTAGCCGCTGATCGACGCGTCGACCACACCAAACAGCGTGACGGACGACTGAGCCGAGGCAACACCGGCAACAGCCAGGGCAGCCAGAGCAACTGCCCTTTTCGAGTGAAAACTAGAGTGATGACAGGGCGGACGAGGCCGTTCGGGCAAGAAAAAAGCCCCGAGCTTTGCAGCTCGGGGCTAAATCCACCAATTGGAAGGGTGGAGGAGACAACTGGGTGCGCATACGTTTGCGCAATGAAATAAAGTATATCGACTGTTTGTTGCGTTGCAACAAGCGAGTGATGCTTTTCCCACACACAAATGGATGTTGGCGTGCATTTTGCCCTGCATCCCAGACCTGGAAACCCGAAAACCATGGAATGCACAGTAAGTTGGACCGGCGATGCCGGCACGCGATCGGCCATGGGCTTCGTTGCCGAGACGGGCAGCGGCCACGTCCTGATGATGGACGGCGCCCCCGATGCCGCGAAGCCCGAGAATGGCGGCCAGAACCTGGCGGCGCGGCCGATGGAGACCGTTCTGGCCGGTACCGGCGGGTGCACCGCCTATGACGTGGTGCTGATCCTGAAGCGCGGACGGCACCGTGTCGAACGCTGCAGCGTCAAGCTGACCAGCGAGCGCGCCGAGAAAGATCCCAAGGTTTTCACCAAGATCCACATGCATTTCACAGTGGCGGGCAAGGGAATCCCGGCCTCCGCCGTGGAACGGGCGATCGCGCTGAGCCACGACACCTATTGCTCCGCCAGCATCATGCTGGCGAAGACGGCCGAGATCACCACCAGTTTCGACCTGATCGAAACCTGAGCCGCTCAGCCTAGATGCGGTGCGCCAGCGTGGTCATCACGCGGGAAGCGGCACGCATCATCGCCTTGGCTGGCGCCGGCAACTCCGCCGCGCCGGCGTCGACGGCCTGCGACGCATGGCGGGCTTCGTCGACTTTCATCTGCTCGACCACTGCCCTCGAGGCGCTGTCTCCAGATGGCAGGCGGTCGAGGTGGCTGTCCAGGTGGGCCTCCACCTGGCGTTCGGTTTCCGCGACGAATCCCAGGCTCAGCGGATCTCCCAGTCGGCCCGCGACCAGGCCGAGGCCGAAAGCACCCGCATACCAGAGCGGGTTCAGGATCGATGGGCGGGCACCCAGTTCATCCAGCCGTTGCCGGGTCCATGCCAGGTGGTCGGTTTCTTCGTGCGCCGCCTCGATGAAGCGAGCGCGCAGCGCCGGATCGCGTGCCACAGCCGCCTGGGCCGTGTAAAGCGCCTGGGCGCAGACTTCGCCGACGTGGTTCACGCGCATCAGGGCCCCGGCTTCCCGACGCTCTACTTCGCTCAATTCGCCCGTCGCCTGGGAGGGTGCTGGAATCGCCCGGGTAGCGTGGGGGCGGGCAAAAAGCGTGCGCAACGCCGAATCTGCCGCGGTCAGAACTGAGTCGATCATGAGCGTCATGGGGCTATTTGAACGCACATGGGAAATGCCCTGCCACGGGCGCATGATTTTTCACAATATGGTGTATCTCGGGGCATAAGTCCTTTGTTGCAGGCGTGCAACGAAACGCGCGGGCCATCCAAGATTTCGGGCGATTTGTTTTGCCCTGCCGCAGCGGCTCTGGTGCAATAGCATCAACTTCCCAAAAGGAGGTTGGCCCGGGGTCCGGTGGGAGCACAAAAGTGCCAGTCACGGTGAGCCCTTCGCACCGGAGCCCTATGTTTAACCTTGGAGAAACTTGCAATGAAAAAATCTCTAGTTGCTCTGGCTGCCCTGGCTGTTGCCGGTGTTGCCTCGGCTCAGTCGTCCGTCACGCTGTTTGGTGTGGTCGACGCGTCGATCAGCGGCTACTCGAACACCGCGCGCGACAACCGCGCGACCGTTTTCCCCAACGCTTTCGGCATTCCCGTCTACCTGAACCAAGGTTCGGTCAAGACCAGCCGTCGTGAACTGGCTAACTCTGGCTACAACTCCAGCCGTCTGGGCTTCCGTGGTACGGAAGACCTGGGTGGTGGCCTGGCAGCCAGCTTCTGGCTCGAAGCCCCGATCTCCAATGACGACGGCAGCCAAGGTGTTGCAACGTTCGCTCGTCGTTCGACCGTGAGCCTGTCGGGCGGTTTCGGTGAAATTCGTCTGGGTCGTGACTACACCCCGACGTTCTGGAACGACACCGTGTTCGACCCGTTCGGCACCAACGGCGTGGGTACCAACCTGATCTCGACGGCAAACACCAGCTTCGGCGGCTTCGGTACTCCCGCAGCTACCGTTGGTTCGTTCGCCAATGTCGGTTCGAGCAACTACGTTCGCGCCAGCAACACCATCGGCTACTTCCTGCCTCCGAACCTGGGCGGCTTCTATGGCCAGTTCCAGTACGGCATGGCCGAGAAGACCAAGTACAACTCGGGCATCTTCACGCCTGACGTTGCTAACAGCCAGCGCCAAGGCCGTTACATCGGCGGCCGCTTCGGCTACGCAAACGGTCCTCTGGACGTTGCACTGGCTTACGGCAGCAGCACGGTTGGCGACAACTACTACGCTGGCACGACCACCAAGGTCAACACCCTGAACCTGGGCGCTTCGTATGACTTCGGTCCCGTGAAGCTGTTCGGTGAACTGTCGAAGGCCAAGAACAAGATCGACTACGAAGTGACGCCTCTCCTGGGCGGCCGTCCCGACATCGATCTGACCGGCTACCTGCTCGGCGTGACCGTGCCGGTCGGCGCTGGCCTGATCCGCGCTTCGTGGTCGCACGTCAAGTACGACTACAACCAGCCGGCGACCCTGTTCGCTGTGAACACGCCTGATCCCAAGGCCAACAAGATTGCTCTGGGCTACGTGCACAACCTGTCGAAGCGCACGGCTCTGTACGCTACGATCGCTCGCGTCAGCAACAAGAACGGTGCTGGCCTGACGGTTGGTGGCCCGGCCTTCTACAACAACGCAGCTGGCGTCTTCACCCCGAAGAGCTCCACCGGCTACGACTTCGGTATCCGTCACGCTTTCTAATCTGACGCTGGCGCAAGCCAGCTTCGGTTAAAAAGTCAAAAAGCCACTCGGCGCAAGTCGAGTGGCTTTTTTTCGTCCGGCCCCGGCGTGAAGCCCCGGGGAAATCACGATGCGCACCCCCGGGGAACCACCGTGCGGGCACGCACCTTGCACTGCTAGCATGCCCGTTCACTTTGCTCGCTGAATGATCGCCTTTGTACTGCGCCGCCTGATCCAGGCCGTGATCGTGATGATCGCGGTCGCGTTCATCGCCTTCCTTCTTTTTCAATACGTCGGCGACCCTGTCGTGTTCCTTCTGGGCCAGGACGCCAAGCCCGAGCAGATCCGCGAGCTGCGCGCCGCATTGGGGCTAGACCAACCCTTCTTCGTGCAGTTCTGGCACTTTCTCGTGAACGCGGCGCAGGGCGAGTTCGGCCTGAGCCTGCGCCAGGGCGCGAAGGTGTCGCGCTTGATCGGCGAGCGCTTCCCGGCCACGCTCGAGCTCGCGCTCGTGGCAGCGGTGCTGGCGCTCTTCATCGGCATCCCGATGGGCGTGTACACCGCGCTGCGCCGCGGCACCTTCATGAGCCAGGTGTTCATGACCGTCTCGCTGCTCGGCGTGTCGCTGCCCACCTTCCTCATCGGCATCCTGCTGATCCTGGTCTTCGCTGTCACGCTGGGCTGGTTCCCGAGCTTCGGCCGCGGCGAGACAGTGAAGTTCGGCTGGTGGACCAGCGGGCTCTTCAGCGCCGATGGCTGGCAGCACATCGTGCTGCCGGCGGTGACGCTGGCGATCTTCCAGCTGACGCTGATCATGCGGCTGGTGCGCGCCGAGATGCTGGAGGTGCTGCGCACCGACTACATCAAGTTCGCGCGCGCACGCGGCCTTTCGAACCGCGCCATCCATTTCGGCCATGCGCTCAAGAACACGCTGGTGCCGGTGATGACCATCACCGGCCTGCAGCTCGGCGGCCTCATCGCCTTTGCGATCATCACCGAGTCGGTGTTCCAGTGGCCCGGCATGGGCCTGCTCTTCATCCAGGCCGTGACCTTCGCCGACATCCCGGTGATGGCCGCCTACCTGTGCCTCATCGCCCTGATCTTCGTGGTGATCAACCTCGTGGTCGACATGCTGTATTTCGTGGTCGATCCGCGCCTGCGCGTGGGCAAGGCGGGAGGACACTGACATGGCCGCAGCAGCCACGCCCATGGTTCCGCGTCTGAAGGCCTCCGGCCGCGCCTTCGCGCACATCGCGAACTTCTACCCCGAGATCGAGGCTTTCCGCCGCGACCTCCATGCCCACCCCGAACTCGGTTTCGAGGAGGTCTACACCTCCGGGCGCGTGCGCGAAGCGCTACGCGCCTGCGGCGTCGACGAGATCCACGAAGGCATCGGCAAGACCGGCGTGGTCGGCGTCATCCGCGGCCGCTCGACGGCCAGCGGCCGCATGATCGGCCTGCGCGCCGACATGGACGCGCTGCCGATGCGCGAGGACAACGACTTCGGCTGGCGCTCCGCCTGCGACGGCCTGATGCACGGCTGCGGCCACGACGGCCACACCGCAATGCTGGTCGGCGCCGCGCGCTACCTCGCCGAGACGCGCGACTTCGACGGCACCGCGGTACTGATCTTCCAGCCCGGCGAGGAAGGCTTCGCCGGCGCGCGCGTGATGATCGAGGACGGCCTGTTCGACCGCTTCCCGGTCGACGCCGTCTACGCCATGCACAACTGGCCCGCGATGCCGGCCGGCACCGTCGGCATCAACCGTGGCGCGATGATGGCCGCGGCCGACCGCATCACCATCGAGATCAAGGGCAAGGGCGGCCACGGCGCGCACGCCTACCAGACCATCGACCCGGTGATCGTCGCGGCGCACATCATCACCGCGGCGCAAACGATCGTGTCGCGCAACGTGCGCCCGATCGACGCGGCCGTCATCAGCATCTGCGCGATGCAGGCCGGCGACCTCGGCGCGATGAGCGTGGTGCCCGGCGAGGCCACGCTGGTGGGCACCGTGCGCACCTTCAGCTCGCGCGTGCAGGCGCAGGTCGAGCAGCGCCTGAACGAGCTGTGCGCGGCCATCGCCTCCGGCTTCGGCGCCACCGCCAGCGTCAGGTACGAGCGCATCTACCCGGCCACCATCAACACCTCGCCGGAGGCGATGTTCGCCGCCGACGTGGCCGAGTCGCTGGTCGGCGCGCGCAATGTCGAGCGCAGCATGGAGCCCAGCATGGGCGCCGAGGACTTCTCCTTCATGCTGCAGAAGAAGGCCGGCGCCTATCTGCGCATCGGCCAGGACGTGCGCGACGGCGCCTACCTCCACAACAGCCGCTACGACTTCAATGACGAGATCCTGCCGCTCGGCGCCGCGCTGCATGCCGGCCTGATCGAGCAGGGCATGCCGCTCGCCGCTACCCGCGGCGCGCAGCCAGGGAAAGCAGCCGCCACCGCGGCGACGTGATTTGTTCGATTCCAACCCGAGGAGTGTTCCCATGAGTTTCATCAAGAAGAATGTGGCCGCGGCCGCCGTTTTGTGCGCCTTGAGCGCCGTCAGCATGGTCGCCGGCGCGCAGACCATCCGCATCGCGAACCAGGGGGATGCGCTATCGCTGGACCCGCACTCGCTGAACGAATCGCTGCAGCTGAGCGTCACCGCCAACGTCTATGAAACCCTCGTGGGTCGCAACAAGGACCTGACCCTCGCCCCGCTGCTGGCCACCAGCTGGAAGCAGACCTCGCCCAACGTCTGGCGCTTCGAACTGCGCAAGGGCGTTGTCTTCCACGACGGCACGCCGTTCACCGCCGATGACGTGGTCTTCAGCTTCGCGCGCGCCCAGGGCGACGGCTCCGACATGCGCGCCACGCTCAGCGACATCAAGGCGGTGCGCAAGGTCGGCGACCTCGCCGTCGAGATCGAGACCAACGGTCCCTTCCCCATCCTGCCCGACGTGATCTCGCTGACGATGATCATGAGCAAGAAATGGTGCGAGGAGAACCAGGCCACCAAGCCGGTCGACCGCCGCAAGGGCATCGAGAACACGGCTTCGTTCAAGGCCAACGGCACCGGCCCGTTCCGCGTGCGCGAGCGCCAGCCGAACGTGCGTACCGTGTTCACGCGCAACGGCACCTACTGGGGCAAGATCGAAGGCAACGCGCAGGAGATCGTCTTCACGCCCATCGCCAACCCCGCCACCCGCGTGGCCGCGCTGGTCTCCGGCGAAGTCGACGTGATGGAGCCGGTGCCGGTGCAGGACATCGCCCGCATCAACGCCGCGCCCAACGCCCGCGTGATCACCGGCCCCGAGCTGCGCACCATCTTCCTGGGCATGGACCAGAAGCGCGACGAACTGCAGTACTCGAACATCAAGGGCAAGAACCCGTTCAAGGACAAGCGCGTCCGCCAGGCCTTCTACCAGGCCATCGACATCGCCGGCATCCAGCGCACCGTGATGCGCGGCGCCTCGCGCCCGACCGCGCTGCTGGTGGGCCCCGGCATCAACGGCTGGAGCGCCGAACAGGACAAGCGCCTGCCCTACGACGTCGATGCCGCCAAGAAGCTGCTGACCGAAGCCGGCTACCCCAACGGCTTCGAGGTGTCGCTGAACTGCCCGAACGACCGCTACGTCAACGACGGTCAGGTCTGCCAGAGCGTGGCCTCCAACCTGGCGAAGATCGGCGTCAAGGTCAACCTGGTCGCCGAGACCAAGGGCACCTACTTCCCGAAGGTGCTGCGCCGCGACACCAGCTTCTACATGCTGGGCTGGACCCCGACCACCTACGACGCGCACAACGCGCTGAGTTCGCTCACCGCCTGCCCCGACGACAAGGGCACCGGCCAGTTCAACCTGGGCGCCTACTGCAACCCCAAGCTCGACGAGCTGACCAAGAAGATCCAGTCGGAAACCGACAAGGCCAAGCGCAACGAGATGATCAAGGAGGCCTTCAAGATCCATGCCGACGACGTGGGCCACCTGCCGCTGCACCAGCAGTCGCTGGCCTGGGGCGTGAGCAAGAAGGTCGAGCTGGTGCAGCTGGCCGACAACTTCATGTACTTCAAGTGGATGAGCATCAAGCCCTGATGCCGCCGGCCGCCGGCTGATCGATCGAACAAGGCGGCCTGTCCATGGGCCCGCTTCCTGCGGGCCCATTCCTTTTTGCTTCACGATGAAAATTAACCCCCACGCTTCCCTTGCTGCGCAAGGTCCGCTGCCCCCCGAGGGGGCCGCTTTTCATCTTGGAGCGGCCCGGCGATGAAGAAAACACTCGCTCGTTGGCTCGACAGCGATGTCGGCTACAGCTTCCGCACATCGCCCGTGGCCATGGCCGCAGCGCTGATCGCGCTGGTCTGCGTGTTCTGCGCGGTGTTCGCCGGCTGGGTCTCGCCTCACAACCCCTTCGACCTCGCCACCCTCGAGCTGGGCGACGCGCGGCTACCGCCCGCATGGAGCGCCGAAGGCTCTTCCAAATACCTGCTGGGCACCGACGACCAGGGCCGCGACATCCTCTCGGCCGTGATCTACGGCGCGCGCATCTCGCTGATCGTCGGCCTCGTGTCGGTGGTGCTGTCGGTGGCCGTCGGCGTGGTGCTGGGCCTGCTCGCCGGCTTCTTCGGCGGCTGGCTCGACTCCTTCCTCATGCGCGTGTGCGACGTGATGCTGTCGTTCCCGCCGATCCTGGTCGCGCTGCTGATCGCTGGCGTCGGGCGCGCGCTCTTTCCGGGGGCGCACGAGTCGCTCGCCTTCGGCGTGCTGATCATCTCCATCTCGCTGACCGGCTGGGTGCAATACGCGCGCACGGTGCGCGGCTCCACGCTGGTGGAGCGCAACAAGGAATACGTGCAGGCGGCGCGCGTGACCGGCGTGGCGCCGCTGCGCATCATGCTGCGCCACGTGCTGCCCAATGTGCTGGGGCCGGTGACGGTGCTCGCCACGATCCAGGTGGCGACGGCCATCATCACCGAGGCCACGCTGTCCTTCCTGGGCGTGGGCGTGCCGCCGACCTCGCCCTCGCTGGGCACGCTCATCAGCATCGGCAACCAGTACCTGTTCTCGGGCGAGTGGTGGATCACGGTGTTTCCGGGCCTGATGCTGGTGCTGATCGCGCTCAGCGTGAACCTGCTGGGCGACTGGCTGCGCGACGCATTGAACCCCCGCCTGCGATGAGAGAGGTAGCGCCATGAGCCTGTTGCAAGTCAAAGACCTCGTCGTCGAATTTCCCCACCGCCGCGGCACGTTGCGCGCGCTGGACCGCATTTCCTTCGACATCGCGCCCGGGGAGATCCTGGGCGTGGTGGGCGAATCGGGCGCCGGCAAGTCGCTCACCGGCGCAGCCATCATCGGCCTGCTGGAGCCGCCGGGCCGCGTGGCCGGCGGCGAGATCCTGCTGGAGGGCCAGCGCATCGACAACCTCGGCTTCGAGGCGATGCGGCCCATCCGCGGCCGCAAGATCGGCGCGATCTTCCAGGACCCGCTGACCTCGCTGAACCCGCTCTACACCGTGGGCCGCCAGCTGGTGGAAACCATCCGCGCGCACCTGCCGGTGACCGAGGCCGAGGCGCGCAAGCGGGCCATCGGCCTGCTGCAGGACACCGGCATCCCGGCCGCCGAGCAGCGCATCGACCACTTCCCGCACCAGTTCTCCGGCGGCATGCGCCAGCGCGTGGTGATCGCGCTCGCGCTCGCGGCCGAGCCCAAGCTCATCGTGGCCGACGAGCCGACCACCGCGCTCGACGTGTCGATCCAGGCGCAGATCATCCAGCTGCTCAAGCAGGTCTGCAAGGAACGTGGCGCGGCGGTGATGCTGATCACGCACGACATGGGCGTGATCGCCGAGACCTGCGATCGCGTGGCCGTGATGTATGCCGGGCGGATCGCCGAGATCGGTCCGGTGCACGAAGTCATCCACCAGCCCGCGCACCCCTACACCTCGGGCCTGATGGGCTCGATTCCCGACATGACCAGCGACCGCGAGCGCCTCAACCAGATCGACGGCGCGATGCCGCGGCTCAATGCCATCCCGGCCGGCTGCGCCTACAACCCGCGCTGCCCGCGCACCTTCGCGCGCTGCCTGGTGGAGCGGCCCGAGCTCATGCATGCCGGCGCCACTCGCGCCGCCTGCTGGCTGCACGACGCCGCCGATCCGCATGCAGGCCAGGCCGAGATCGCCGCGAGGCACCACGACGCGATGGCGGCCGGCGAACGCGCCACGCCCGAAGCGGCCGAGACCATCGTGGAGGTGACGCGATGAGCGCTGCCGTGAACGAACCGCTCGTCGTCGCCCACGACCTCGCGCGCACCTTCGACGTCTCGCCGCCCTGGCTCAACCGCGTGCTCGAACGCAAGCCGCGCGTGCTGCTGCACGCGGTGGACGGCGTGAGCTTTTCGATCGAGCGCGGCAAGACGCTGGCGCTGGTGGGCGAGTCAGGCTGCGGCAAGAGCACCGTGGCGCGCCTGCTGGTGGGGCTTTATGCGCCCACGCGCGGCGGCCTGAAGTTCGACGGGCAGGACGCGCACGCCGCCTTCAAGACCGCCGAAGGCCGCAAGCTGCGCCGGCGCATCCAGATGATCTTCCAGGACCCGTATGCGAGCCTCAACCCGCGCTGGATCGTGGAAGACATCATCGGCGAGCCGCTGCGCGAGCACGACATCCTCAGCGACAAGGCCGCGCTGCGCGACCGCGTGGGCGAGCTGCTGAAGTCGGTCGGCCTCTCGCCGCTGGACATGAGCAAGTACCCGCACCAGTTCTCCGGCGGCCAGCGCCAGCGCATCTCCATCGCGCGCGCGCTCGCCACGCAGCCCGAGTTCCTGGTGTGCGACGAGCCCACTTCCGCGCTCGACGTGAGCGTGCAGGCGCAGGTGCTCAACATCATGAAGGACCTGCAGCGCGAGCAGGGCCTGACCTACCTCTTCATCTCGCACAACCTCGCCGTGGTGCGCCACGTGGCCGACCAGGTGGGCGTGATGTACCTGGGCCGGCTGGTCGAGGTGGCGGACAAGCAGGACCTGTTCTCGACGCCGCGCCATCCGTACACGCGCATGCTGCTGGACGCCATCCCGCAGATGAAGCAGACCGGCCGCGCCCGCACCCCGGTGCAGGGCGAGGTCCCGAACCCGCTGAACCCGCCCGCGGGCTGTGCCTTTCATCCACGCTGCCCGCATGCGAATGCGCGCTGCTCGGCGGAGCGGCCGAAGCTCTCGAGCATCGGGGGCGTGCAGGTGGCCTGCCACGCGGTGGAAGAAGGGCGCATCTAGCGGCCGCCTCTTCGGCTTGCGGGAAAGTGTGCGTAAACGCACGGCGTTGCACCGCGAACCGCCGCAGAGTCGGGTGATGCCCATGACCACGACCCTCGCTACCTCCGACCTCGGCCGCCGCGGCTTCCTGATGGGCACTGCCCTGGGCGCGACGGCGGTGCTGGCTTCGCTGGCCTGCAGCGTGCAGGCCGCGGGCACGGCCGGGCGCCGCATGCCGGTGATCTTCATCGGCCACGGCTCGCCGATGAACGCCATCACCGACAACGCCTTCACGCGCCGGCTGGCGGCGTGGGGCAGGGAGCTGCCGCGGCCGTCGGCGATCCTCAGCGTGTCGGCGCACTGGCTCAGCCGGGGCGCCACCGGCGTCGGCATCCAGGAGCGGCCGAAGACGATCCACGACTTCGGTGGTTTTCCCCAGGCACTGTTCGACATCGAGTACCCCGCACCAGGTCATCCAGGGCTCGCCCGCGAGACCGTCGGGGTGGTGAAGCAGGCGCCGGTCATCGCCACCGACCAGTGGGGCCTGGACCACGGCACGTGGACGGTGCTGAAGTACCTCTACCCCAAGGCCGACATCCCGGTGTTCCAGCTCAGCATCGACTACGACAAGCCGGCCGCGTTCCACTATGCGGTCGGGCGCGACCTGGCCGCGTTGCGCGACAAGGGCGTGCTGGTGATGGGCAGCGGCAACGTGGTTCACAACCTGCGCGCCACCGACCGTGGCACGCCGGACGGCCTGCGCGCGAGCCGTCCGTGGGCGCAGTCTTTCGACGATGCGGTGAAGTCGGCGCTCGCGGGCCGGGACGACCGGGCGCTGATTGACTACGCGAAGCTCGAAGGAGCAGCCACCGCCGTGGCGATGCCCGATCACTACTACCCGTTCCTCTACGCGCTGGGCGCCGCCGGAAGCAGCGAGCGCGCGAAGACGGCCTACGAGGGGTTCCAGTCGGGCACGCTCAGCATGCGTTGCCTGCAGTTCGGCTGAGCGGCCCCGGGGCGGCCAGGGCTTACTGTTCCTCGCCCCACGAGAAGCCGTCGCGCGCGATCATCGCGCTCGATGCGCTCGGGCCCCAGGTGCCGGCCGCATAGGGGCGCGGGCCGCCGTCCGACTCCCAGCTGTCGAGCAGCGGCTCGACCCAGCGCCATGCTTCTTCCTGCTCGTCGCTGCGCACGAACAGGTTCAGCCGGCCGTCGATCACGTCCAGCAGCAGGCGCTCGTAGGCGCCGACGCGCTCGGAGCCGAAGCGCTTGTCGAAGTCGAGGTCGAGCTGCACGGGCGCCAACTGCGCGGCCGTGCTCTGGTTGCCGTTGGTGCGCTGGCGGTTGTCCTGGGCCTGCGCGAGCATGTGCAGCTCCAGCCCGTCCTTGGGCTGCAGGTTGATCACCAGCTTGTTGACGTTGCCGGCCGGCGCGCGGTAGATGGCGTGCGGCGTGGGCCTGAAGTTGACCTCGATGCGCGCGTCGCGCGAGGCCAGGCGCTTGCCGGTACGGATGTAGAAGGGCACGCCGGCCCAGCGCCAGTTGGCGATCTCGGTGCGCAGCGCCACGAAGGTCTCGGTGCGGCTGTCGGGGCTCACGCCCGGCTCGTCGCGGTAGCCCTGCACCCGCTCGCCGTAGGCCGTGCCGGCCGTGTACTGGCCGCGCACCGTGTGCAGGCCCAGGGTTTCGGGTGTCCAGGGCTTGAGTGCGCGCAGAACCTTGAGTTTTTCGTCGCGGATGGCGTCGGCGTGCGAGTTGATCGGCGGCTCCATGCCGATCGCGCACAGCAGCTGCAGCGCGTGGTTCTGCACCATGTCGCGCAGCGCGCCGGTCTGGTCGTAGAAGGCGCCGCGCTTTTCCACGCCCAGGTCTTCGGCGATGGTGATCTGGATGTTGGCGATGTGCTCGCGGCGCCAGATGGGCTCGAACAGCGCATTGCCGAAGCGCATCGCGAACAGGTTCTGCACCGAGGGCTTGCCGAGGTAGTGGTCGATGCGAAAGACCTGCTTCTCCTCGAGCACCTTGCCCACGGCGGAGTTGATGGCGCGGTTGGAGGCCAGGTCGTGGCCCAGCGGCTTCTCCAGCACGATGCGGGTGCGCGGGCCGTTCAGGCCGGCCGCGGCGATCTGCTCGACCACCTGGGTGAAGAGCGCCGGGGCGGTGGCCACGTACATCACGACCGTCTTGGCGTCGCGCTGCTTGAGCAGGTCGGCCAGGCGGGCGTAGTCGTCGGGCTTGGAGAGGTCCATGCGCAGGTAGTGCAGCATGGAGGCGAACTTCTTGAACTCCTCGGGCGAGGGCCGCTTGGCGCCTTCGACGGCGCTGAAGCGCGACTGGATCAGCTCCCGGTACTGGTCGTCCGACAGGTCGTCCCGCGCCACGCCGACGATGCGTCCGTCGGGTGGCAGGCTGCCGTGGCGGAATGCCTGGAACAGCGCGGGCATGAGCTTGCGCCACGCGAGATCGCCAGTACCGCCGAACAGAACGAGATCGAAGCTCATGAGAAAACTTTCCTTCCTTGTCTGAATGCCTGGCCAGGCCGCCCCGGTCGCGACTCCTCGTCGCAAAGGCGACTGCGCCACCCGCGATGGTACTTGTACGGATTCGCGAAGCCTGTACTAAAGCTACGCTGCCCGATGGCCGCGAGGCCTTTTTTTATTGCTCAGAGGAAGAGAGACCAGATGAACAAGAACAAGTTTCTTGCCGCGGCAGCGCTGCTGGGCCTGTCGGCCACGGCTTCGGCCCAGACCGTCAACGTGATCTGCTCGGTGCAGGCCGAATGGTGCAGCGTGATCTCCACGGTCTACGCCCGCACCACCGGCGTGCGCATCAACATGGCGCTCAAGGGTTCGGGCGAGGCCCTGGCCCAGCTGATCGCCGAGAAGGACAACCCCAAGACCGACGTCTGGTTCGGCGGCACCGGCGATCCGCACCTGCAGGCGGCCGAGCAGGGGCTCACGCTCGAATACAAGTCGCCCACGCTGCCGCAGCTGCACCCGTGGGCGCAGCAGCAGGCCAAGCAGTCGGGCTACAAGACCGTCGGCATCTACTCGGGCCCCCTGGGCTTCGGCTACAACCCCGAGCTACTGGCCAAGAAGAAGCTGCCCGTGCCCAAGACCTGGGCCGACCTGCTCAAGCCCGAGTACAAGGGCGACATCCAGGTGGCCAACCCGGCCTCCAGCGGCACGGCCTACACCATGATCGCCACGCTGGTGCAACTCATGGGCGAGGACAAGGCCTTCGACTACCTGAAGGCCCTGCACAAGAACGTCGGCCAGTACACCCGCTCGGGCACCGGCCCGATCAAGGCGGTGGCGCGCGGCGAGACGGCCGTGTCGATCAGCTTCGTGCACGACGGCCCGGGCGAGAAGATGCAGGGTTTCCCGGTCGAGACCATCACGCCCAGCGACGGCACCGGCGCCGAGATCGGCTCCATGAGCATCGTCAAGGGCGCGCGCAACCTCGACGCCGCCAAGAAGTTCTACGAATGGGCGCTCACGCCCGCCGCGCAGGAACTGGGCGCCGCCAACAAGCAGTTCCAGCTGCCGAGCAACGTGAACGCCAAGCTCGATCCGCGCATTCCCGACTTCAAGAAGATCAAGTTCATCAACTACGACTACGCCAAGTACGGCGCCAGCGCCGAGCGCCGCCGCCTGATCGCGCGCTGGGAGAAGGAAGTCAACTCGCTGCCGCGCTAAGTGAAAGCGGGTGCTATCGACGCGGGCGCGCCGGCCAATCCGGCATCGCTCGCCGCGGCCCGGCGCTCGCAGCGCTGGGTTCGGGCGTGGATCGCTCTGGGCTTCGCGGCCTACCTGCTGCTGCCCTGGTACGCGATCCAGGATTCGACCTGGTACGAGGCCGTTCCGCAGGTCTTCGGCCAGGGGGAGGGCGCCAACGGGCTGATGCAAGCCGCCACGCAGGGCCGCGTCTGGCTCTTCGTGGGCCTGGCCGGCCTGCTGCTGTGCGCCGTGGGCGCGTGGCTTCCGGCCGGCAGGACGCAGGGGCGTTGGCTGCTGGCCGGCGGCCTGATCGGCGCGCTGGGGCTCGCCGCTACCGGCTTCACCATCGGCGCGCGCGGCTGGAGTGTGGCCGTGCTCAACGCGCAGTTCGGCGAGCTGGCGGTCAACCAGTTCGGCCTCGGCGCGGGCGGCTTCGTGGCGCTCACGGCGCTGGTGCTGCTGGCGGCCTTCGGCATCGCGCGGCTGGGGCTCTTCAAGGGAGACCTGTTCGTGTCCGCCGCGGTGGTCGGCTGCGGCGTGCTGATGGCGCTTTTCATCGCCTATCCGGTGAGCAAGGCGCTGTCGGGCGCTTTCTTCGATGAAGACGGGCAGTGGTCGGCCGCCGCCTTCTTCGCTCGCGTGTTCACCGAGCGCATCTGGGGGCTGGGCTGCCTTGCGGGCGGCGTGCGTTGCGGCGTGGCCTGGAACACGCTGGTGCTTGCGCTGCTCACGGCCGCCGGAACCACCTTCCTCGGCACGCTGATGGCGCTGATGGCCGAGCGCGGCAGCAAGCGCGGGCAGGGCGCGCTGCGGGTGCTGGCGCTGCTGCCAATCATCACGCCGCCCTTCGTTGTGGGGCTGGGTTTGATCCTGCTCTTCGGCCGCGCGGGCATCGTCAACCAGGTGCTGGAGAGCGCCTTCGGCATCGAGCCCACGCGCTGGTTCTACGGCATGCCGGGCGTGCTGGTGGCGCAGCTCTTCGCCTTCACGCCCATCGCCTTCATGATCATGCGCGGCGTGGTGCAGGGCATCGCGCCCAGCCTGGAGGAGGCCGCGCAGATGCTGCGCGCCGACCGCCGCCGGGCCTTCTTCACCATCACGCTGCCGCTGCTGAAGCCCGGGCTGGCCAATGCCTTCCTGGTGGGCTTCATCGAGAGCATCGCCGACTTCGGCAACCCGGTGGTGGTGGGCGGGCAGTTCTCGGTGCTGTCGACCGACATCTTCTTCGCCATCGTCGGCGCGCAGTACGACCAGGGCCGCGCGGCCTCGCTGGCCTGGGTGCTCACGCTCTTCGCGCTCGGCGTGTTCGCGCTGCAGCGCGGCCTTCTGGGCAAGCAGAACTACACCACCGTCAGCGGCAAGGGCGATGCCGGCATTCCGATGGCGCTGCCCGACGGCGTGCGCCGCACCATTCTTTGCATCGCCGGGCCGTGGATCGCGTTCACCGCCGTGGTCTACCTGTTCGCCTTCGCCGGCGGCTTCGTGCAGACCTGGGGGCGCGACTACACCTTCACGCTGAACCACTTCAAGACGGCGTTCTCGCTCGAATGGGGGCAGTTCGGGCTGGTGTGGGCGGGTACCGCATGGAACTCGCTGCTCACCACGCTCAAGCTGGCGGGCATCTCGGCGCCGATCACTGCCGCGCTGGGCCTGCTCATAGCGTGGCTGCTGGCGCGCAACGAGTTCAGGGGGCAGGGCCTCTTCGAGTTCGGCGCGCTGCTGGCCTTCGCGATTCCGGGCACGGTGTTGGGCGTGAGCTACATCCTGGCCTTCAATGTGCCGCCCTTCGAGCTCACGGGCACGGGGCTCATCATCGTGCTGTGCTTCATGTTCCGGAACCTGCCGGTGGGCGTGCGCGCCGGCACGGCGGCCTTCAAGCAGCTCGACCGCTCGCTGGACGAGGCTTCGCTGATGCTGCGCGCTTCGACCTCGCAGACGCTCTTCCGGGTGGTGCTGCCGCTGCTGAAGCCGGCGCTGGTGGCCGCGCTGGTCTACAGCTTCGTGCGCGCGATGACGACGGTGAGTGCCGTGATCTTCCTGGTCACGGCCGAGAACGAGCTCGCCACCACCTACATCATCGGCCGCGTGGGCAACGGCGACTACGGCATCGCGCTGGCGTACTGCACGGTGCTGATGATCCTGATGTCGCTGGCCATCGCGCTGGTGCAATGGGTGGTCGGCGAGCGCAGGCTGGGACGGCGCGGCACCGCGCCGGTGTTGACCCAGTGAATACGGGCAGCCGAACGCAGAGGTCGCAGAAGTTGCGCAGAAGTCGCGAAAGGAACATCCAGAAATTTCCTTTGGTTTTCTTTTGCGACTTCTGCGCAATCTTCGCGACTTCTGCGTTCTGAAATTTGGGGTTCTGACTTCATGAGCAACGGCATCGAATTCCGCAACGTCACCAAGCGCTACGGCGCAGACAAGAACGCGCCGCTGGCCGTCAAGGGCATCAGCTTCGAGGTGCCGGTGGGCACGCTCACCACCATCCTCGGCCCCTCGGGCTGCGGCAAGACGACCACGCTGCGCATGATCGCGGGGCTCGAGTCGCCCACCTCGGGGTCGATCCTGATGGGCGGGCGCGACGTCACCACGCTGGGGCCGGCGGAGCGCAACGTGAGCATGATGTTCCAGAGCTACGCGCTGTTCCCGCACATGAACGTGATCGAGAACGTGGCCTATGGGCTGCGCATGAGCGGCGTGAAGAAGGAGGAGGCCGCGGCGCGGGCGCGCGAGGCGCTGCGCGGCGTGGGGCTGGTCGGCTTCGACGAGCGGCTGCCCAGCGAGCTCTCGGGCGGCCAGCAGCAGCGGGTGGCGCTGGCGCGCGCGCTGGTGCTGGAGCCGGCGGTGCTGCTGTTCGACGAGCCGCTGTCGAACCTCGACGCCCGGCTGCGCCGCGAGATGCGCGAGGAGATCCGCGCGTTGCAGCAGCGGCTGAAGCTGACTGTGGCCTACGTCACGCACGACCAGAGCGAGGCGCTGGCGGTGAGCGACCAGATCATCGTGATGGACCACGGCGTGATCGCCCAGCGCGGCACGCCCGAGCAGCTCTACGGCCGACCCGAGAGCGAGTTCGTCGCCGGTTTCATGGGCGAGGCGATGGTGTTCCCGGCGGTGGCCGAGGCCGACGGCAGCGTGGCGCTAGGCCCCCTGCGCCTGCAGCCGCGCTATGCGGTGGCGCCCGGCACGGTGAAGGTGGCGGTGCGGCCGGAGGCGTGGCAGATCGGTGCTCCGGGCGGCTTGCCGGCCACGCTTCGCAAGGCCGCCTACCTCGGCAGTTTCTACGAATACGGCTTCGACACCACCCTGGGGCCGGTCTTCGTCGTGTCGACCGACCTGTCCAGCCCGCTGGCGACCGGCGCGCAGACCACCCTGTCCCTGGGAGCCCATGGCGTGAGCGTGGTGCCCGGCGCATGAAACAATGGGGCCATGAACGTGGTTTTCGACCTGGGCGCCGTGCTGTTCGCATGGGAGCCCACCCGGCTGGTACAGGCCCATCTCGCTCCACACGCACCCACTGAAGCCGCCGCGGCGGCCATGGGCCGCGCGCTCTTCCATCACGACGACTGGACCAGCTTCGACTGCGGCACCCGCACGCTGGCCGATTCCATCGCCCGCATGTCGGCCCGGCTGGCGCTGCCGCCGGAACCGCTTTTCGCCATGCTCGACGGGCTGGGCGAGCGGCTGGAGCCGATCGGCGTCACCGTCGAGATGCTCGAACAGCTGATCGCCCACCGCGACGCCGGTCAGCCGCTGCGGCTGTACTACCTGTCGAACATGCCCTCGCCTTATGCCCGTGCCATCGAGCGCCGGCATGCCTTCATGGGGCGCTTCGACGGCGGCGTGTTCTCGGGGGACGTGAAATTCCTCAAGCCAGAGCGCGAGATCTACGAGGTCCTGGCGACGCGCCATGCGCTCGACCCGTCGCAGACCGTGTTCATCGACGACTCGGCCGCCAACGTGGAGGCGGCGCGCGCCTTCGGCTGGCACGCCATCCACTGCACCTCGCCGGCCATGCTGCCCTCGCAACTGCAGCGTTACCTGCCGGTCAGCGTCACCTTGCCGGTGTCGAACCCCAGGCTGCGGGCGTAGTCCAGCTCGGCCTGCAGCACCGCGTCTTCCAGGCGCGGTGCGCGCGAGAGCACCCAAAGGTACTTGCGGTCGGGCGTGCCGACCAGAGACACCTGGTAGTCGCGGTCCAGCTTCAGGATCCAGTAGTCGCCCCAGACCATCGGCAGCCATCCCAGCCAGGCCGGGGCGAAGCGCACTTCGAGGCGGCCCGCGCCGGGCTGTCCTGCCACCGGCACCACGCGGGCCGTGCCGACGGCCTCGTCGAAATTCCCGTCGTCCCGCAGGCAGCGGTTGCGAACCTGCACCGTGCCATCGGGCTGGGGCGTGTACTCGGCGCTCACCGGGCCCGCGCATTGCTTCTGGAAGCGGTTCGGCAGGCGAGCCTGTTCGTGCCAGATGCCGGCATAGCGCTGCAGGTCGACGGGTGCCACCACCTGCAGCGGCGCGCGCATCAGCGGGGCGCCATCGGCGGGGCCCGCGGGCTGGGCACGCGCCGTGCGTGCGGCACCCAGCGCCAACCACGTTGCCACCCCGCCCACGACGAAGGCCGTGGCCATCGCGCCGATCGCATGGCTGGTGCGGCGGTCGTCGAAGGGCCGGACGTTGGCGGGAGGTCGGCGAGTGGTCATGGGGGCTCCTGAAGGGAAAGACTTTGCGTCTGCTGAAACTGCTGAAGACATTCGCAGTACGACAAAGCCTAGCCGCGCGGCGGGCGCCGGGCCGTCAGCCACGGACCACAGGCGCTGTAGGGCGCCAAGGGGAGAGCCAGGGGACACCAGCGGGGGCGGAGACCGCAGAAGAAACCGACAACCCCACTCGGCTCAGGCCGATGGAGCCGCGCGGAAACCCGTGCTACGGTGCGCATGAAAACATCGGCCGACGCGCAACTGCGTGCAGGTCTTGTCACAACCGGCACAGGATAATGATTTCATGAACCAACTCGATGCACTCCGCCAGTGGACCACCGTTGTCGCCGACACCGGTGACTTCAAACAGCTCAGCATTTCCAAGCCGCAGGACGCGACCACCAATCCGTCGCTGATCCTCAAGGCCGTGCAGAAGCCCGAGTACCGGCCTCTGCTCGACGAGACCGTGAAGAAGCACGCAGGCAAGCCGCTCGACGAAGTCATCGACCGCCTGCTGGTGCGCTTCGGCACCGAGATCCTCTCCATCATCCCGGGCCGCGTCTCCACCGAGGTCGATGCCCGCCTGTCCTTCGACACGGCCGCGACCGTCGCGCGCGGCGAGCGCATCGTGGCGCTGTACAAGGCCGAAGGCATCGACACCGAAAAGCGCCTGCTCATCAAGGTGGCCTCCACCTGGGAAGGCATCGAGGCCGCGCGCCAGCTTGAGCGCAAGGGCATCCGCACCAACCTGACGCTGCTGTTCTCCTTCGCACAGGCCGTGGCCTGCGGCGCGGCGGGCGTGCAACTGATCTCGCCCTTCGTGGGCCGCATCTACGACTGGTACAAGAAGTCGGCCAGCGCCAACTGGAACGAGACGGAGAGCGCCGGTGCCAACGACCCCGGCGTGAAGTCGGTGCGCCAGATCTATGCCTACTACAAGCAGCACGGCATCAAGACCGAAGTGATGGGCGCGAGCTTCCGCAACGTGGGGCAGATCAAGGCCCTTGCCGGCTGCGACCTGCTGACCATCAGCCCCGAGCTGCTGGCGGAGCTGGCCGCGAGCAACGAGCCGCTGCAGCATGCGCTCGACCCCAAGGCCACCGGCGCCGACATCGCCAAGGTCAGCTACGACGAGGCGGGCTTCCGCTTCGCTCTCAATGAAGACGCCATGGCCACCGAGAAGCTGGCCGAAGGCATCCGCGCCTTCGCGGCCGACGCCGTGAAGCTCGAGAAGCTCATGCAGGAAAGCGGCAAGTAAAGATGGCCATGACCCTTCGCTGCGACCGCGCGCCGTCCTGGACGCAACTGCAGGCCAGCTTCGACACCGCGGGTCGCCAGTTCGACCTGCGTCATGCCTTCGTGGAAGACGCCGGCCGCTTCGAGCGCTTCAGCCAGGAGGCACCCTTCGTGTTCGCCGACCTGTCGAAGAACCTGATCGACGCGCGCACCGAGGAACTGCTCTTCAAGCTGGCGCGCGAATGCGGCCTGGAAGCGCATCGCGACGCCATGTTCGCCGGCGAGCACATCAACAACACCGAAGACCGCGCCGTGCTGCACACGCTGCTGCGCGCGCCGGCCGACGCGCCCACGGGCCCGAAGACGGCCAGCGAGCTGCGCGAGGTGCATGCCACGCTCGACGCGATGCTGGCCTATGCAGAGAAGGTGCGCGCCGACCACACGATCACCGACGTGGTCAACATCGGCATCGGGGGCTCCGATCTCGGCCCGCAGATGGCGGTGCTGGCGCTGGCCGAATTCGCCGCGCCGGGCAAGCGCTTCCACTTCGTCTCGAACGTCGATGGCCACGAGCTGGCCGGCGTGCTGCAGGGCCTGGCGCCCGAGCACACGCTGTTCCTCATCGCCTCCAAGACCTTCACCACCGCCGAGACGATGACCAACGCGCAATCGGCCAGGCGCTGGTACGAGCAGTCGGGCGGCACCGACATCGCAGGCCACTTCGCCGCGCTCACCACCAACGTGGAAGCGGCGAAGAAGTTCGGCATCGACACCACCTTCGGCTTCTGGGACTGGGTCGGCGGGCGCTATTCGCTGTGGTCGGCCATCGGCCTGCCGATCGCGCTGGCGATCGGTGCCGAGGGCTTCCGCCGGCTGCTGGCAGGCGCGCATGCGATGGACGAGCACTTCCGCACCGCGCCGCTGGAGCGCAACCTGCCGGTGCGCCTCGGGCTGCTCGATGTCTGGTACCGCAACTTCCACAAGTTCACGAGCCGCAGCATCGCGCCGTACCACAGCGCGTTGAAGCGCGTGCCGGCCTACCTGCAGCAGCTCGAGATGGAGAGCAACGGCAAGCAGGTCGACGCGGGCGGCAAGCCGCTGGCCTTCGGCACCTCGCCGGTGCTGTGGGGCGAGCCCGGCACCAACGGCCAGCACGCCTACTTCCAGATGCTGCACCAGGGCACCGACGTGACGCCGCTCGAGTTCGTGGCGGTGCGCGATGCCTCCCACGACCTCGAAGGCCATCACCCCAAGCTGCTGGCCAATGCGCTCGCGCAGGCGCAGGCGCTGATGGTGGGCAAGCTCGACGAGGGCGGCCACAGGAACTTCCCCGGCAACCGGCCGAGCAGCTTCTTCGTGTTCGAGAAGCTCACGCCCGAGGCGCTGGGTGCGTTCCTCGCGATGTACGAGCACCGCGTGTTCACCAGCGGCGCGCTGTGGGGCATCAACAGCTTCGACCAGTGGGGCGTGGAGCTCGGCAAGGTGCTCGCCAAGGACATCGAGCCGCGCCTCGCATCGGGCGACATCACGGGGCTCGATGCCTCCACCGCGGGGCTGCTGAAGCGGCTCGGAAGCTGATCGAGGGCCGCGGGAAAAGCGATTTCGGAGCCTTTTGTTTTAAGCCAGGCTATGGCTTCCGGCTGTATTTGCCGTTGAAAGACGCATCGATATGATGGCCCCGGGAAATTTCCCTGGGACCAATCACAAAAGAGGAGTCGAACAATGGATTTTCAAACAGCGGTCAAGACCTGCTTCAACAAGTACGCCGATTTCAACGGCCGTGCATCGCGTTCCGAGTACTGGTGGTTCGTGCTGGCCGAGGTGATCGTTCTGATCGTCGCCAGCCTCATCCACCAGTACGTCTACGGCATCGCGGCCCTGGCCTTCCTGCTGCCCGCGCTGGCAGTGGGCGCCCGCCGCCTGCATGACATCGGCAAGAGCGGCTGGCTCCAGCTCCTGATGATCATCCCGATCGTCAACCTCGTGCTGATCTACTTCTACGTCCAGCCTTCGCAGCCCGCGTCCAACAACTACGGCGAAGCGCCGGTTGTCTCTGCCTGAGTCTTCCGGGTTTTCAATGCAAGAGGGCCGCGCAAGCGGCCCTTTTCTTTTTGCCTTGCTTCGTGCGATGCGTCAGGCCGCCACCGCCTGTGCCTGCTCGCGCACGGGCGCGCCGCTGGCCATGCGCACGCACAGGTCGAATGCCTGCTGCAGCCCCTCGATCTTCGCGATGCCCTTGCCCGCGATGTCGAATGCGCTGCCGCTGGCCGAGGTGGCCACCGGCACCGGCAGGCCGCCGTGCAGCGTCACGCCCTGCTCGAATCCCATGAGCTTCATCGCGATCTGGCCCTGGTCGTGGTACATCGACACCACCGCATCCACGTCGCCGCGCCGCGCACCGATGAACACCGTGTCGGGCGAGAAGGGGCCGCGTGCGTCGAGACCCTCGGCGCGCAGTTGCTCGATGGCGGGCGCGATGATCTCGATCTCCTCCATGCCGATGGAGCCGCCGTCGCCCGCGTGCGGGTTGAGCCCGGCTACCGCGATGCGCGGATGCGCCACGCCCGCGCGCCGCAAGGCGCTGGCGATGATCTTCACCGCGTCGCTCACGCCCTGCATCGTGATGTGGCTGGCCACGTTCTTCAGCGGAATGTGCGAGGTCACGCGCGAAGTCCACAGCGAGCCGGTGAGGTTGAACTCGCAGACGAAGCCTTCCACCGCGAAGCGCTCCTGCATGTAGCGCAGTTCGTCCTCGTGCACCAGGCCGCCCAGGCGCAGCGAATGCTTGTTGAGCGGCGCGAAGAGGATGCCTTCGGCCTGCTCGCGCCGAACCGCCAGCGTGGCCAGTTCCAGCGCCTCGAACGAGGCCAGGCCCGAGCGTTCGTTCGATTCGCCGAGCACCGGCTCGCGACCCTCCATCCAGTTCATGGCGAGGAGCGTGGGGCGCCCGTCCTCGAAGCGCACGGCATCGAGGCTGTCGACCCGCAGCGGGTTCAGCTTTTCGCCCGCTATGCGCTCGCCGGACGCGAGCACGACCGGGTCGGCGATCAGCAGCACGCGCGCGGCGTCGAGATTGCGCTGCCGCGCGAGCAGCTTCACCGCCATCTCGGGGCCGATGCCGCTCGGGTCGCCGAGCAGTACGGCGATGCGGGGCCTGGCGGATGTCACGCCTGAAGTCTTGGAGGAGGAAGGGGACATGGTGTCGGTCGGGTGCGGTTGAAGAAGAAAAGAGGGAGAAAAAGAAAGCCGGCCGCCTCATTCGGCCTTGATGTTGGCGTCACGCACCAGCTGGCCGTAGTGGTCGAACTCCTGCCGGTTCATCGCCGCGAAGGGTTCGCCGGTCAGGCCACCGGGCTCGCCGCCCAGCGCCTTGATGCGCGCCTGCACGTCGGCCAGCTTCAAGGTGCGCGATAGCTCGGCGCTCAGCCGCTCCACCGCGGGCCGCGGCGTACCGGCCGTGACGTAGAGGCCATACCAGGTGGACACGTCGGCGCCCTTGATGCCCTGTTCGGCCAGCGTGGGCACGTCGGGCAGCTCGGGCGAGCGCTGCGGCGCGCTCACCGCCAGCGCGCGGAACTTGCCGGCCTTGATCTGGCCCATGGCCGAGGAGGTGCTGTCGAACATCATGTCGACCTCGCCCGCGATGATGTCGACGTGCGCCTGCGAGCTGCCCTTGTAGGGCACGTGGATCGACTTCATTCCTGTCGCCAGGTTGAAGGCCTCGCCGCCCACGTGCTGCGTGCTGCCGATGCCCGAGGAGGCGTACTTGAAGCCGCCCGGCTTCGCGGCCATGGCCGCCACCAGGTCCTTCACCGACCTGTAGGGCGAATTGGCGGACACGACCAGCACGTTGGGCATCACGGCCACCAGGCCCACGGGCTGCAGGTCTTTCAGCGGGTCGTACTTGAGCTTGAGGATGTGCGGTGCCACCGCCTGTGCCGTGTTGGTGGCCAGCAGCAGCGTGGCGCCATCTGCCGGCGCTCGGGCCGTGAGCTCGCCCGCGATGGTGTTGGAGGCGCCCGGCCGGTTCTCGACCACCACGGGCTGCTTCAGCGCGGGCGAGAACTTGTCGGCCAGCACGCGCGCCAGGATGTCGGTGCCGCCGCCGGGGGAGGCGCCGACCATGATGCGCATCGGCTTGTCGGGATAGGCCGGCTGCTGTGCGCCGGCTGGCGCCGCCGTGAGCAGCATGGTGGCCGCCAACCCTGCCGCGCGAGCGAGAAAAGAGGGCTTCATCGGGTCTGTCTCCTGCTTGTAGTGGGGCTAGCGTACGGAGCATCGTCCGCGCGATCCAATCGAAAAAGCCCGCTGATCCATATACTTTTGTGCATGACCCAAGGCCCCTCCGACGCCTCGCTGATGCTCCTCGTGCGGCCACGCCAGCTGCTGCTGCTGGCCCGGCTCGACGCCCATCGCCACCTCGGCCGGGCGGCCGAGGCCATGAGCATCAGCCAGCCGGCGGCCACCAAGCTGCTGCAGCAACTGGAGGATTCGCTCGGCGAAAAGCTCTTCGAGCGCCTGGCGCGCGGCATGGAGCCCACGCCCTACGGCGAGATCCTGATCCGCTACGCCCGCCGCGTGCTCAGCGACTTCGGCACCGCCCGCGAGGAGATGCTGGCCCTGCGCTCGGGCCTCAGCGGCGCACTGCGCGTGGGCAGCGTGCCGGGCGCGGTGCCGCAGCTGCTGGCGCCGGCGCTGGTGGAATACCACCGCCGGCACCCGCAGGTGGCGGTGTCGATCGTCGTCGAGACCAGCGACGTGATCCAGGCGCAGCTGGAGCAGGGTGATGTCGATTTCGTGCTGGGCCGCCTCACCGACGGCCACGACGAGGCGAAGTACGCGAGCGTGCCGCTCCTGGGCGAGTCGCAGGTGGTGGTGGTGCGCGCGGCCCACCCGGTGTTCGAGCGCGGCACCGTCACGCTGGCCGAGATGGCGGGCTGGTCTTGGGTGCTGCAGCCGCCGGGCTCGCCGCAGCGCGGGCGCTTCGAGGCGGCGATGCGCGAGGCGGGCATACGGGAGCGGCTGGACATCATCGAAACGGCATCGCCCATTGCCATCACCGCCTTGCTGGAGAACTCCGACATGGCGGCCGTGATGCCCGCCTCGCAGGCCGGCCACTACGCCCGTCTCGGCGTGCTGCGCGTGGTGCCGGTGGAGTTGCCGGTGCGCGTGCCGCCGATCTGCCTGATCACCCGCACCGACCGGGCGCTGTCGCCTGCGGCGGCGCAGCTGCGGCGCCAGCTGCTGGGCGGCGCCTGAAGCCTTTGTGCTGCTGTTTTCCATGCTGTATTGCGTTAACTAGGGAATTCACTAGCCAACTGGTGCATGAAAGTACTGGTGATGGCGGCGGCAGTACCAAAACCGAAGGCGTGCTTCTCCAGAATTCGCGGCACGGCGACCCGACAGGAACAGGGCGTCGCTCACCTCTAGGAGACAAACATGAAGCGTTTTCTGAAAGCGGGCCTCGTCCTCGCACTCATCGGTACGGGCGTCGTCTCGCAGGCCGCCACCGAGCTCGTGATCGCGACCGTGAACAACGGCCACATGATCGAGATGCAGAAGCTCACCCCCTTCTTCGAGAAGGCCAACCCCGACATCAAGCTCAAGTGGGTCACGCTGGAGGAAGGCACGCTGCGCCAGCGCGTGACCACCGACATCGCCACCAAGGGCGGCCAGTTCGACGTGATGACCATCGGCCTGTACGAGACGCCGATCTGGTCGAAGAAGGGCTGGCTCAAGCCCATCGCCACCGACGCCGCCTACGACGTGGACGACCTGCTGCCCGCCATCCGCGACGGCCTGTCGAACGAGGGCAAGCTCTACGCCGCGCCCTTCTACGGCGAGAGTTCCATGCTCATGTACCGCAAGGACCTGGCCGACAAGGTGGGCGTGAAGTTCCCCGAGCAGCCCACCTGGGCGCAGGTGAAGGAGTTCGCCGACAAGGCCAACGATCCGAAGGCGGGCGTCTACGGCATGTGCCTGCGCGGCAAGCCGGGCTGGGGCGACAACATGGCCTTCCTGACCACGCTGGTCAACACCAACGGCGGTCAGTGGTTCGACATGCAGTGGAAGCCGCAGATCGACACCAAGCCCTGGAAGGACGCGATCACCTTCTACGTCGACCTGATGAAGAAGGACGGCCCTCCGGGCGCCTCGGCCAACAGTTTCAACGAGAACCTCGCGCTCTTCAACGAAGGCAAGTGCGCGGCCTGGGTGGACGCGACCATCGCGGCCTCTTTCATCAGCGACCCGAAGCAGTCGAAGGTGGCCGACAAGGTGGCCTTCGCGCAGGCGCCCACCGCCGCCACGCCCAAGGGCGCCAACTGGCTGTGGTCGTGGAACCTCGCCATTCCGGCCAGCTCGACCAAGGACGAGGCGGCACAGAAGTTCATCAAGTGGGCCACGTCGAAGGACTACATCGCCCTCGTGGCCAAGGAAACCGGCTGGGCCTCGGTGCCGACCGGCACGCGCAAGTCGACGTATGCGAACCCCGAGTTCCAGAAGGTCGCCAAGTTCGCGGCGGCCGAGAAGAAGGCGATCGACAGCGCGAACCTGACGGACAGCACGCTGCCGAAGTCGCCATACGTGGGCGTGCAGTACGCGGCCATTCCCGAGTTCCAGGCGATCGGCGTGGCGGTGGGGCAGCAGATGAGTGCGGCGCTGTCGGGCAAGGTCACTGTGGACCAGGCGCTGAAGACTTCGCAGACGGCGGCGGAACGTGAGATGAAGAAAGCGGGCTACTACAAGTAAGCCGCTTTCTTACCCTCTCCCCTCGGGGAGAGGGCAGGGTGCGGGGGCGGCGTGCCCACCGCATGTGTCGCATGCCCTCACCCCAACCCTCTCCCGCAAGCGGGAGAGGGGGCAACAGCCCCCAGAGAGGAACACACAATGAAAAGACTCCTGCCACGCGCCCTCATGGCGCCCGCCGTGCTCACGCTCTTCCTCTGGATGATCGTGCCGCTGGTGATGACGTTGTACTTCTCGTTCGTGAACTACAACCTCATGCAGCCCGGCGAGCGCACCTTCGCGGGCATCGAGAACTTTCACTACTTCATCACCGACCCCGACTTCTGGCCGGCCACGTGGAACACGCTGCTGCTGATCGGCAGCGTGATCGTCATCACGGTGGTGCTGGGCGTGCTGCTCGCGCTGCTGGTGAACGAGCCCTTCCCGGGGCGCGGCATCGTGCGGGTGCTGCTGATCTCGCCCTTCTTCGTCATGCCCGCTGTCAACGCGCTGCTGTGGAAGCACATGATGATGAACCCCATCTACGGCATCCTGGCCGACGTGTGGCGCGCCTTCGGCGCCGAGCCTGTGGACTGGCTCACCGACGTGCCGCTGCTGTCGGTGATCATCATGGTGGCCTGGCAGTGGTTGCCCTTTGCCTGCCTGATCTTCATCACCTCGCTGCAGTCGCTCGACCGCGAGCAGATGGAGGCCGCGCGCATGGACGGCGCGAGCGCCATCCAGCGCTTCTTCTATCTCACCATTCCCCACCTCGCGCGTCCGATGGCGGTGGTGATCATGATCGAGATGATCTTCCTGCTCAGCGTGTTCGCCGAAATCGCCATTACCACCAACGGCGGCCCGGGCAACGAGAGCACGAACATGACCTACATGATCTTCAAGCAGTCGCTCATGAACTTCGACGTGGGCGTGGCCTCGGCGGGCGCGCTGTTCGCGGTGGTACTGGCCAACATCGTGGCGGTGTTCCTCATCCGCATCATCGGCAAGAACCTCGATTGAGGGAGCGCACACCATGCAACAGACACAAGCTCCCAGCAACTTCCTGCCACAGCTGCTGCGCACCGTCGGCGCGTGGGCCGTCGCGCTGCTGCTGTTCTTCCCGCTCGGCTGGCTGTTCCTCACGGCCTTCAAGACGGAGCTGCAGGCGATCCACGTGCCGCCGCTCTTCATCTTCGAGCCCACGCTCGACAACTTCGGCGAGGTGCAGCGCCGCAGCGACTACCTGCTGTATGCGCGCAACTCGCTCATCACGAGTCTCGGCTCGACCATCCTGGGCCTGCTGATCGCGGCGCCGGCCGCGTACTCGATGGCCTTCTTCCGCACGAAGAAGACGCGCGACATCCTGATGTGGATGCTCTCCACCAAGATGATGCCGGCCGTGGGCGCGCTGGTGCCGATCTACGTGATCGCGCAGACCGCGGGCCTCTTGGATTCGCTCACCGCGCTGACCATCGTGTTCACGCTGTCGAACCTGCCGATCATGGTGTGGATGCTCTACAGCGCCTTCAAGGACATCCCGCCCGAGATCCTGGAGGCCGCGCGCATGGACGGCGCCAGCCTCTGGACCGAGTTCCGCCACGTGGTGATGCCGCTGTCGGTGGGCGGGCTCGCATCCACCGGCCTGCTGTGCCTGGTGCTGAGCTGGAACGAGGCCTTCTGGGCGCTCAACCTCAGCTCGGCCAAGGCCGGCACGCTGGCCACGCTCATCGCCTCCTACTCCAGCCCCGAGGGCCTGTTCTGGGCCAAGCTGTCGGCCGCCTCGCTGATGGCCATCGCGCCCATCGTGGTGTTCGGCTGGTTCAGCCAGAAGCAACTGGTGCAAGGCCTGACCTTCGGCGCCGTGAAATGAACACCCCCAGTCTTCGCGCACTGCGTGCCGCTTCGCCAACCCCCTCGAGGGGGCGCCGCGCGCTTTCGAACAACGTCGGCGCATCGCTCGCCTGCTGGCAAAACATCAAGGAGTCGTGAATGGCCTACCTCGAACTCAAGAACATCAAGAAGAGCTTTGGTGAAGTCAACATCATCAAGGGCGTCGACCTGCAGATCCAGAAGGGCGAGTTCATCGTCTTCGTCGGGCCCTCGGGCTGCGGCAAGTCGACGCTGCTGCGGCTGATCGCGGGGCTGGAGCCGATCACCAGCGGCAACCTGCTGCTCGACGGCAAGGACATCACCTGGGCACCCTCGGGCAAGCGCGACCTCGCGATGGTGTTCCAGAGCTACGCGCTCTATCCGCACATGAGCGTCTACGACAACATGTCCTTCGCGCTCAAGCTGGCGGGCGTCTCCAAGAGCGAGATCAAGACGAAGGTCGAGTACGCGGCGAAGACGCTGAATCTCACGCAGTACCTCGACCGCACGCCCAAGGACCTCTCGGGAGGCCAGCGCCAGCGCGTGGCCATCGGCCGCGCCATCGTGCGGGCGCCGAAGGTGTTTCTGTTCGACGAGCCGCTGTCGAACCTCGACGCCGCGCTGCGCGGCAACACGCGCGTGGAGATCCACAAGCTGCACCGCGCGCTGGGCGCGACCACCATCTACGTGACGCACGACCAGGTCGAGGCCATGACGCTGGCCGACCGCGTGGTGGTGCTGAAGGACGGGCTGATCGAGCAGGTCGGCACGCCGCTGGAGCTGTACGACCGCCCGGCCAACCAGTTCGTGGCGCAGTTCATCGGCATGCCGTCGATGAACATGGTGGCGGCCAACGCCATTCCTTCCTTTTCCGCCGCGACCGGCGGCAGGCTGCCCGCCGACGGCTTCCTGGGCGTGCGCCCCGAGGGGCTGCGCGTGCATCCGAAGCAGGGCGCGCCGATGACCGACGTGCTCGGGCGCGTCGAGCTGGTCGAGGCGCTGGGTGCCGACACGCTCATCCACGTCGACGTGGGTGGCGTGCCGCTGATCGCGCGGCAGAACGACCGCACGCCGCTGCAGGCCGGCGACGACGTGGCCGTGGAGCTCGATCCGTCGGTGCTGCATCTCTTCAACCGCGAGGGCCGCTCGGTCGCCGCGTGACCTGACCCATCTACTCCTGTCCACCGTCTTTTCAACGGACCTTCTCGTGACCATTGCGCAAACTCCACCGGCTCTCTCCGAGTTCACGGTGCTCCATCTCGGCCTGGGCTCGTTCCACCGCGCCCACCAGGCCGTGTACCTGCAGCGGCTGATCGACGCGGGCGACACCCGCTGGTCGCTCTCGGGCGCCAACATCCGGCCGGACATGGCCGAGGTCGTCGCGGCGCTGCAGACGCAGGGCGGGCGCTACACGCTCGAAACCGTCTCGCCCGCGGGTGAGTACCGCTACGAAGAGATCTCCGCGATCCGCGAGGTGCTGCCCTGGGAGCGTTCGCTGGCGGGCGTGATCGCCCGCGGCGCGGCGCCTTCGACGCGCATCGTGTCGTTCACCGTGACCGAGGCCGGCTACTACCTCGATGACAAGGGCAAGCTCGATCTCTCCTTCAGCGACCTCGCGGCCGACGTGGAGCGCGCACGGCGCGGCGAGACGGGTGGCGACGGCGTGACCATCTACGGCGCCGTCTGCGCCATCCTGCGTGCGCGCAAGGCCGCGAACGCGGGCCCGCTGACGCTGCTGAACTGCGACAACCTGCGCCACAACGGCGACCGCTTCCGCGCCGGCCTGCTGGAGTTCATCGGCCTGGCGGACGATGCCGACCTGCTGGCCTGGGTGAACGCGAACACCCGCTGCCCCAACGCCATGGTCGACCGCATCACGCCGCGCCCGCCGCCCGAGTTGCGCGCGCGCGTGAAGGCCGCCACCGGACGCGACGACGCAGCCGCCATCACCGGCGAGAGCTTCATCCAGTGGGTGATCGAAGACGACTTCGTGGCCGGCCGCCCCGACTGGGGCCGCGTGGGCGTGGAGCTGGTCGAGTCGGTGCAGCCGTATGAAGAAGCCAAGATCCGCATCCTCAACGCCACCCACAGCTGCGTGGCCTGGGCGGGCACGCTGATCGGGCTGGGCTTCATCCACGAGGGCACGCACGATGCGGCCATCCGCAAGATGGCCTTCAATTACGTCACGGACGACGTCATTCCCTGCCTGAGCCCCAGCCCCATCGACCTTGCGGCCTATCGCGACGTGGTGCTCGACCGCTTCGGCAACCCGGCCATCCGCGACACCAACCAGCGCGTGGCGGCGGACGGCTTCTCGAAGATCCCGGGCTTCATCGCGCCGACGGTGCGCGAGCGCCTCGCGGCCGGCCAGCCCATCGAGAGCGTGGCGATGCTGCCCGCGCTGTTCCTGGCCTTCCTGCAGCGCTGGCACAAGGGCGCGCTGCCCTACGCCTACCAGGACCAGGGCATGGACGAGGCCGTGGCGCACGCGATCTGCGACGCTGCCGACCCTGTGGTCGCGCTGTGTTCCGACGCGGGGCTGTGGGGCAACATCGCGGGCGATGCGCGGCTGATCGATGCCGTGCGCCGCGCGGGAGAACGCGTCGCGCGCTTCGTGCAGGCCGCGGGGCACAAGCCATGAGCGGCAGGCTGCAGGGCAGGCACGTGCTGCTGACCGGCGCGGGCGGCGGCATCGGCCTGGCCGTGGCCGCGGCCTGCATCGCCGAAGGTGCGCGCTGCACGGTGATCGACCGCGCGCCCGCCGCACCCGAGGCCGTGCGCGCGCTGCAGCAGGGCCACCCCGACAGCCTGGCCTACATCGCGGCCGACGTGACCGACACGCAGGCCATCGCGCACATGCTGGCCGAGGCGCAGGTGGCCTTCGGGCCGGTCCACACGCTGTTCAACAACGCGGCGGTGTTCGACCTCGCGCCGCTGCTCGACAGCGACGAGGCTTCGTTCGACCGGCTGTTCGCGGTCAACGTGAAGGGCATGTTCTTCGTGATGCAGGCGGTGCTGCGCCATATGGTGGAGGCCGGCACGCAGGGCGCCTCGGTCATCAACATGGCCTCGCAGGCCGGGCGCCGCGGCGAGGCGCTGGTGTCGCACTACTGCGCGACCAAGGCGGCCGTCATCAGCTACACCCAGAGCGCCGCGCTGGCCATGGCGCCGCACGGCATCCGCGTCAACGGCATCGCTCCCGGTGTGGTCGACACGCCGATGTGGGACCATGTGGACAGCCTGTTCGCCAAGGCCGAAGGACTGCAGCCCGGAGAGAAGAAGCGGCAGGTCGGCCTGGCGGTGCCGCTCGGACGCATGGGCGTGCCGGACGACATCGCGGGGGCGGCGGTGTTCCTCGCCAGCGACGAGGCGCGCTACATCACGGCGCAGACCCTCAACGTCGACGGCGGCAACGTCATGAGCTGAGACCCGATGAACCAAGACTTCCACCTGTACCTCGACAGCGCCGACATGGCCGAGCTGCGGGCCTGCCTGCCGCACCCGGTGGTGCACGGCGTGACGACCAACCCCACGCTGCTCAGGCGCGCCGGCATCGGCCGCGCCGACGTGCCCGGCCTGCTGCGCCGCTGCATCGAGCTGGGCGCGCGGCAGGTGCAGGCGCAGGTGTATTCGCAGGACGCCGACGGCATGCTGGAGGACGCGCGGGCGCTGCTCGCGCACTTCGCGCCGGGCCAGCTGGTGGTGAAGATCCCGGCCACACGCCAGGGCTTCGCGGCCGGCGCGCGGCTCATCGAACACGGCGTGCCCGTCACCTGGACTGCGGTTTACGCGCCCGAGCAGGCCCACTTCGCGGCGCAGCTGGGCGCCGCCTATGCCGCGCCCTACCTCGGCCGCCTGGAAGACTCCGGCGCCGACGGGCTGGGGCTGATCGCGCAGATGCAGGCGCTGGTCGCGCAGCGGCCCGCGTCGGGCACGCGGCTGCTGGTGGCGAGCATCCGCTCGCGCGAGGCCTATCTTTCTCTGCTGCGGATCGGCGTGGGCGCCATCACCATTCCGCCGCGCCTGTTTTCCGAATTGCTCGATCATCCCGCCACGCTGGCCGCGGAAAGCGGCTTCCTCGCCGACGCGCGCGACCTGCCGGCCTGACCGCGCCAGAATCCAGACACCATGCGCATTGCACTCACGGGCGAAGCCCTCATCGATTTCACCGCCAGCGAAGCTGGCACCCTGGCGTTCCTCGGGCACGAGGGCGGTTCGCCGCTCAACACGGCCGTGGCCTGTGCGCGGCTGGGCCAGCCGACGGGCTTTCTCACGCAGCTTTCGACCGACCTGTTCGGCGAACGGCTGATGGGCTTCCTGCAGCGCAACGGCGTGGACACCAGCTTCATCCTGCGCAGCGGCGCGCCTTCGACGCTGGCCTTCGTCGAGCGCACGCCCCAGACCAACCGCTACGCTTTTTATACGCAAGGCAGCGCCGACGCCACCTGGGCGCCCGAGCCGCTGCCGCAGCTTCCGGAGGAGTGCCGCTTCCTGCACTTCGGCTCGATCTCGCTGCTGCAGGACCCGGCCGCCACGCGCATCGCCGATCTGGTCGCGGCGAACCGCGGACAGCGCGTGATCGTGTTCGACCCGAACGTGCGGCCCAGCCTCATCACCGACATGGCCGCCTATCGCGAGCGCGTGAACGGCTGGTTCGGCATGGCCGACCTGGTCAAGCTCAGCGACGAGGACGCGGCGCTGCTCGCGCCCGGCCAGCCGGTCGATGCGCTGGCCGCCGAGTGCCTGAAGGCCGGCGCGCGTGCCGTGATCGTCACGCGCGGCGGCGACGGCGCGACGCTCTGGCGCACCGGCCATGCGCCGCTGAGCGTGGCGGCGCCGCGCGTGACCGTGGTCGACACCATCGGCGCGGGCGACACCTTCACGGCAGGGCTGTCGGTGGCGCTGCTCTCGCACGGCATCGAGCAGCCCGGGCAGCTCGACGCGCTGACCGACGACGACTGGAAGGGCGTGATGGGCTTCGCCGCCACCGCCGCCGCCCTCAACTGCACCCGCGAGGGTGCCGATCCACCGACGCTGGAGGCGGTTCACGCCGCGCTGGCGAAGGCACAAAATACCGCTGTTGCTGCTGCTTCCCGGCCCTGAGCCGGGCTGCCACCATGACGACGTCCACCCGCAAGCGCTCGATTCCCCGCCAGCGCCAGCCCGAACTGGAGCGCGACTTCGCGCGGTCCCCCTCGCTGGGCTACGAGGCCCCCGAAGAAACCGGCGTGGTGCGCTGCCTGGCGCACGGCTTCCCGAGCCCGCTGGTGCGGTGGCACTTCCATGAAGAGTACGAACTGCACCTGATCACCGAGACATCGGGCAAGGCCTTCATCGGCGACTGGATCGGGCCCTTCCAGCCCGGGCACCTGGTGCTGTGCGGGCCGAGGCTGCCGCACAACTGGATCTCGCTGGACGTGCCCGAAGGCGGCGCGGCGGGGCGCGACCGCGTGATCCAGTTCCGCCACGAGCCCATCGAGCACGCGGCGGCGCAGATTCCCGAGCTGCGCGAGGTGATGCAGCTGCTGGAGCGGGCGCGCCACGGCATCGAGTTCTTCGGCATGTCGCAGCAGGCGCAGTCGCACTGGGACCGCATCAAGGCCGCGCGCGGCGTGCGCCGCCTGGGCCTGTTCCTCGACTTCATGGCCGACCTGGCGCAGTGCACCGATTACCGGCTGCTGTCGAGCGTGCAGATGCAGGGTGCGCAGGGCGCCGACGGCGACGCGCAGGTCGACCAGATCAACGGCATCGTCAACCGCATCACCAACAACATGGCCGAGCCGATCTCGATGTCGGACGTGGCGGCCGAGCTGGGCATGAGCGAGAGCCGCTTCAGCCGCTTCTTCCGGCGCTCCACCGGCAACAGCTTCACCGACTTCGTCAACCGCGTGCGCATCAACAGCGCCTGCCACCTGCTGATGCAGACCGACCACTACGTGACCGACATCTGCTACCAGGTGGGCTTCAACAACGTGGCGAACTTCAACCGGCGCTTTCTCGAGATCAAGGGCATGACGCCCAGCGAATTCCGCAAGCAGGCCGACACGCGCTTCGGGGTATGAGGTTCGCCGCCAGGCTGCGCGCACTCCGCGTCGCTTCGCCAACCTCCTCGCCGGGGGCAACACCTGAGGCCCGGCAAAGCCGGTTCCTCGGTGTTCCTTGAAAGGAAAGCGAGCTCTTCGTACATCCGCCGCGCGAAAGCACGGCTAGTCTGAACAAATCAAATAAGGGGCTCATCTTGTATCTGGGACTCGACCTCGGCACGTCCGAGCTCAAGGCGCTCTTGCTCGCCGACGACCATCGCATCGTGGGCGTGGCCCGCGCGCCGCTCACGGTCGAACGGCCGCAGCCGTTGTGGTCGGAACAGGCGCCGCAGCAGTGGTGGCAGGCGCTCGAAGAAGTGATGCGTGCGCTCGGCAAGTCGCACCCCGAAGAACTCGCGGCGGTGCGCGCCATCGGCCTTTCGGGCCAGATGCACGGCGCCACGCTGATCGACAAAGCGGGCGAGGTGCTGCGTCCCGCGATCCTGTGGAACGACGGCCGCAGCGGCGCGCAATGCGAGGCGCTCGCGCGCGCCGTGCCCAGGCTCGGCGAGATCGCGGGCAACCTCGCGATGCCGGGTTTCACCGCGCCCAAGCTGCTGTGGGTGCGCGAGCACGAGCCCGAGATCTTCAGCCGCGTCGCGCGCGTGCTGCTGCCGAAGGACTGGCTGCGCTTCATGCTCAGCGGCGAGGCCGTCAGCGAGATGTCGGATGCGGCGGGCACGTTGTGGCTCGACGTGGGCGCGCGCGACTGGTCCGACGAGCTGCTCGCCGCCACGGGGCTGACGCGTGCCCACATGCCGAGGCTGGTCGAGGGCAGCGAGGTGTCGGCGCAGCTCAAGCCCGAACTGGCTGCGCGATGGGGCTTGCCCGATGGCGTCAAGATCGCCGGCGGTGCCGGTGACAACGCGGCGAGCGCGGTCGGCATGGGGCTGGTCGAGCCGGGGCAGGGCTTCGTGTCGCTAGGCACGTCGGGCGTGGTGTTCGTGTCGACCGACCGCTTCCTGCCGAACCCCGCACAGGCGATGCACGCCTTCTGCCACGCGCTGCCGAAGCGCTGGCACCAGATGTCGGTGATGCTCTCGGCCGCCAGCGCGGTGAGCTGGGCCGCCAAGACTTTCAGGTTCGCCGACGAGGCGGCGCTGCTCGAAGCTGCCGCAAGCGTTGCGCTGTCGCAGCGCGAACGCTGCCCGCTGTTCCTTCCGTACCTGTCGGGCGAGCGCTCGCCGCACAACAACCCCAACGCGCAGGGCGTGCTCTTCGGGCTCACGCATGCGCACGGGCCGGCGGAGATCGCCTATGCCGTGGTCGAGGGCGTGAGCTTCGGCCTGCGCGACGGCTTCGACACCCTGCGGCTGCCGCAAGACATGCCGATGCGCGAGATGGCGCTGGTCGGCGGCGGCGCGCGCAGTGTGTGGTGGGGGCAGTTGCTGGCCGACATCTTCCAGGTTCCGCTCACGCTCTATGCTGGCAGCGAGACTGGTGGGGCGCTGGGCGCGGCGCGGCTGGCCTGGCTGGCGGATGGGGGCGAGGTGGCAGAGGTGTGCACGCTGCCGCCAGTGAAGCAGAAGCTGGTTCCCTCGACCGATGGAGCCGATGTCCGCAGGACGAGGCATACGCGCTTCCAGGCGCTCTACAAGGCGGTGCAGGCGCAATTCCAGTAGCAGAGCAATCACGACCGCCCATGAAAAAAGCCCGGCGCAAGCCGGGCTTTTTTCATTTCGCGAGACACCGCGGATCCGGCTCTGCCGGTCCGCAGGTGTCGCCCCCGGTAGGGGGGAGGCGTAGCGGACACGAAGTGCCGCGCAGCCTGGGGGCGAGCAATTACATGCCCATGCCACCCATGCCGCCCATGCCACCCATGTCGGGCATGCCGCCGCCGGCAGGAGCGTCGTCCTTCGGAGCGTCAGCCACCATGGCTTCGGTCGTCAGCAGCAGCGAGGACACCGAAGCGGCGTTCTGCAGTGCGGTGCGGGTGACCTTCGTCGGGTCCAGGATGCCCAGCTCGAGCATGTCGCCGTACGTGTCGTTGGCGGCATTGAAGCCGTAGTTGCCCTTGCCGGCCAGAACCGCGTTCACCACCACCGAGGCTTCGCCGCCGGCGTTGTTCACGATTTCGCGCAGGGGAGCTTCGATGGCCTTCAGCACCAGCTTGATGCCGGCGTCCTGGTCGGCGTTGTCGCCCTTGACCTTGTCGCCCACGGCTTGCTTGGCGCGCAGCAGAGCCACGCCGCCGCCGGCAACCACGCCTTCTTCCACTGCAGCGCGGGTGGCGTGCAGGGCGTCTTCGACGCGAGCCTTCTTTTCCTTCATTTCGACTTCGGTGGCAGCGCCGACCTTGATCACGGCAACGCCGCCGGCCAGCTTGGCCACGCGCTCTTGCAGCTTTTCACGGTCGTAGTCGCTGGTGGCTTCCTCGATCTGCACGCGGATCTGCTTCACGCGGGCTTCGATGTCCGGAGCAGCGCCCGAGCCGTCGATGATGATCGTGTTTTCCTTGCCCACTTCGATGCGCTTGGCCTGGCCCAGGTCGGCCAGGGTCACCTTCTCGAGGGTCAGGCCCACTTCTTCGGCGATGACCTTGCCGCCCGTCAGGATGGCGATGTCTTCCAGCATGGCCTTGCGGCGGTCGCCGAAGCCGGGAGCCTTGACGGCCACGACCTTCAGGATGCCGCGGATGGTGTTCACCACCAGCGTAGCCAGGGCTTCGCCTTCGACTTCTTCAGCGATGATCAGCAGCGGACGGCCGGCCTTGGCGACTTGCTCCAGCGTGGGCAGCAGGTCACGGATGTTGCTGATCTTCTTGTCGAACAGCAGGACGAACGGGTTGTCCAGGATCGCCGATTGCTTCTCGGGATTGTTGATGAAGTAGGGCGACAGGTAGCCGCGGTCGAACTGCATGCCTTCGACGACGTCGAGTTCGCTGTCCAGCGACTTGCCGTCTTCCACGGTGATCACGCCTTCCTTGCCGACCTTGTCCATCGCGTCGGCGATGATCTTGCCGATGGTTTCGTCGCTGTTGGCCGAGATCGAGCCGACTTGAGCGATTTCCTTCGACGTGGTGGTGGGCTTCGAAGCCTTCTTCAGCTCTTCGACCAGGGCAGCAACTGCCTTGTCGATGCCGCGCTTCAGGTCCATCGGGTTGATGCCGGCGGCCACGTACTTGAAGCCTTCGCGAACGATGGCTTGAGCCAGCACGGTCGCGGTGGTGGTGCCGTCACCGGCGTTGTCGCTGGTCTTGGAGGCCACTTCCTTCACGAGCTGGGCGCCCATGTTCTGGAGCTTGTCCTTCAGTTCGATTTCCTTGGCGACCGACACGCCGTCCTTCGTGACGGTGGGGGCGCCGAACGAGCGCTCGAGCACCACGTTGCGGCCCTTGGGGCCCAGGGTCACCTTGACTGCGTTGGCCAGGATGTTCACACCCTCGACCATGCGTGCGCGGGCTTCGCCGCCGAAGACTACGTCTTTTGCTGCCATGTCTAATTACTCCGAATGGGGATCTGTTGAATTACTTCTCGACGACCGCGAACAGGTCGTCTTCCTTCATGACGAGCAGCTCGTCGCCGCCGACCTTGACGGTCTGGCCGCTGTACTTGCCGAACAGGACGCGGTCGCCGACCTTCACGGTCAGAGCTGCCAGTTCGCCCTTGTCGTTGCGCTTGCCCGGGCCCACGGCCAGGACTTCACCCTGATCGGGCTTCTCGGCGGCTGCGTCGGGGATCACGATGCCCGATGCGGTCTTGGTTTCGCTGTCAACACGCTTGACGATCACGCGATCGGCCAAAGGACGAAGTTTCATTGCATCTCCTGGATGTATGGATAAGAAACGGGTTTGTGGTCGGGTGCCGGACCGGAGCCCGGCAGCCCATCGGCTGGAAGCGAGGGCTGTTAGCACTCATCAGCAGCGAGTGCTAATCATAAGGGCAATCGATGACGTTTCAAGGCTGGGCGGCCGCTGGCGCCAGTTCCGCAGTCAGGAAACCCGAAATCGCACGGCCGTGCTCTTTCTGTCGCCGATGCGGCAGGAGGTGGCTTCCGGAGGCCCGAGAGGGGCGGGTTTCCAGATCTCTCGCTTGTTGGCCAGGCGGGGAACCGGGGCCATCAGTCGATGCACGGATCGATGATTCAGGCCCGACGCCGCTGCTCGCCAGGCCGGCAAGTCGCTCTTCGGGGCCAGGCAAGTGATGAGGCACGCGGGACGGCGCTCATGGGGCTGCTAATGGATTAGATCAATCAACGGCCCCGGCCCTATAAATCCCGGTTTTTCACCCGGCCTTGGGGCCGATGCCGAACTTGGCGGATCGAGCCGGTTTCCATGATTTTGCATTTGATTTTACGCAGGGCCGATGGCTCGCGCGGGCTGCGGGGAACGATGAGTTCGAGAAACGAGGCCCATCGGAGCCCGCCACCGAAAGACCCGCTCGCATGACCGCTTCCCATCGCTGCGATGCGATCGCGGTCGTCGACGACGACCCGCGCCTGCGGCAACTGGTCGGCGGCTATCTCTCCCAGGAGGGCTACGAGGTGTTCGAGGCCGAGAACGGCAGTGCGCTTTCGTCGATCCTGCAGCGCCGCGCCATCGACCTCATCGTGCTCGACGTGCTGCTGCCGGGCGAGGACGGCTTCTCCGTCTGCAGGCGCCTGCGCGCCACGGGCACGCGCACGCCGATCATCATGCTCAGCGCGAAGGCCGAGGACGCCGACAGGATCGCGGGCCTGACGATGGGCGCTGACGACTATGTCTGCAAGCCCTGCAATCCCCGGGAACTGCGTGCCCGCATCCAGGCGATCCTGCGGCGCAGCCCTCCGAAGGAGGAGCCGGGCGGGCCTTCGATCGCGAACGAGGTCGTGCGTTTCGGGCCTTTCGAATTCAACATGGGCACGCGCACGCTTCGCAGGGACGGGCGCATCCTCGGCATCACCACCGTTCAGATCGCGATTCTCAAGGTGCTCGTGCGGCACACGGGCCAGCCGATGTCGCGGGAGAAGCTCGCGCAGGTGGCGCGCGGGCGCGAACTCGGCGCCTTCGACCGCAGCCTGGACGTGCAGGTCTCCCGGTTGCGCAAGCTGCTGGAGGACGGGGCGTTTTCCTATATCCAGACGGTATGGGGCGTGGGCTACATGTTCGAGCCCAGCGGCAAGGATGGCGGCATCCGGTATCCGTCAGGGCCCGGCCACGCGGCCTCCTGGTAGCTCCGGGCTGCCTCGGCGCCGCTCAGAGCCTGGACAGCGGCACCTGAAGATCGGCAAGTTGCTCCGGCGTGACCTCGGTGCCGCGCTCGATGAGCCTTCGCGCAAACCGCAGATCGCGCGCCGCGTTCGGCCCCAGCGCGGCGGCGACCTTGCCGCCATCCAGAAAGAACACGACGAAGCTGTCGCTCTCCATGTCGCCGCGCACCACGGCGCGATGTCCCGGCGCCGGCATGCCGAATATCTGGAGGTTGATGCCGTACTGGTCGGACCAGAACCACGGAAGCGGCTGGTGATCGACCGCGATGCCCAGCGCGGAGCGCGCGGCCGCGATGCCCTGCTCCTGCGCGTTCTGCCACGACTCCAGCCGCATCCGGCGGCCGGCGCGCTCGCAGTGCCAGACGGCGACGTCGCCGGCGGCGAGGATGTCCGGGTCGGAGCTGCGGCATTGCGAGTCGACCACGATGCCGCCTTCGCACTGCAGGCCGGCCTCGCGCGCGAGCTCGTCGTTCGCGATCAGGCCGATGCCGGCCAGCACCACGTCGCATGCCAGCGTGCGTCCGTCGGCGAGCGTGGCGATCAGGCCGTTGCCGTCCGCGTCTTGCGCCAGGCGCTCGATGCCCATGCCCAGTTCGACATGAACGCCGTGCGAGGCGTGGAGCCGAAGCAGGTAGCCGGATATCTCAGGCGCAACGGTGCGCTCGCAGAGGCGCTGCATCGCTTCCACGACCGTGACCTCCAGCCCCTTCCTGCGGGCGGTCGAGGCCACTTCGAGCCCGATCCATCCGCCGCCGATGACCAGCAGCCGCCTGCCCGGCATGAGCGCGGCTCCCAGCGCCGCGGCATCGTCAAGGTTGCGCAGCGTGAAGACGCCGGGCAGCTCCGATCCGGGAATGCCCAGCCGCCGGGCACGGCCGCCGGTGCAGAGAATCAGTTTGTCGTAGCCGACGACGTCGCCGCCGCTCAGGTGCAGTCGCTTCGCCGCGCTGTCGATGCGCGTCGCGCTCACTCCCGGGCGCCAGTCCACGTTGAGCGCGTCGAAGGCTTCGGGCTTCTGCAGGCTGGTCGTCTCTGGAAGGGCTTCACCGGCGAGAACCGATTTCGACAGGGGAGGGCGCTCGTAAGGGCGATGCGCCTCGTCGCCGATCAGCACGATCCTGCCGCCGAAGCCTTCGCTGCGCAGTGTCTGCGCGGCCCATCCGCCGGCCTGGCCGGCGCCGACGATCGCGATCGTCTTTTCTTCAGCGCTCATGGTTCGTGCCGTTGCAGATCAGCCCAGCGAAAGAAACACCCGCCCGCTCTCGATCTTCACGGGATAGGAGCGGATCGCTTCGGTCACAGGCGCGCAGGTGGGCTTGCCGCTGCGCACGTCGAACTTGCCCTGGTGCAGCGGGCACTCGATCTCGTGCCCTTCGAGAAAGCCTTCGCACAGGCGGGCATGCCCGTGCGTGCAGATGTTGTCGGTGGCGTAGACATTGCCTTCGACGCTGTAGAGCGCGACTTCATTGCCACCCACGAGGACGGCGATCACGTCGTCCGCCGGTACGTCGTCGACCGCGGCGGCGTCGGTCCATTGCAGCTCACTCATGGCGGTCCTCAGATCGGATAGATGACGGAGTTCGGGATCATTTCGCTGTCGTAGATGACCTGGCGCGAAGCGAACTTCAGGCCTTCGTCTGTGCGCACCACCACGTCGATGTAGCGGCCCACGCTGAAGACGCTCGAAAGCTCCGAGAGCTTGGTGCGGAAGACGGCGTAGTTGGCCTCCGACTCGATGCGCCCCGGTTCGGCCTTCAGCACCACCGGCGCGCCCACCACGTGGCGCTGGTAGTACGGGTCGTGGAAGAGGGTCTCTCGAATGCCGTACACACGGTCCTTCAGCATGCCCTTGCTCTCGAAGGAGAGCGTGGCGAGAGGAAAGCCGCGCTCGTGGTTCTCGCGCGGCTGCAGCCGGTAGACACAGTCTTCCGTGAAGAACTCTGGCCACAGTTCCCACTGGCTGGAGCTCACGGCCTGGGCGTAGCGGGCGTAGAGCTGCGAAAGCTCGAAGTATTCCTGGAAGTCCATCGCTCAAGCCTCCATCACCTTGCGCCAGTACTTGTACATGCCCCGGATCAGCGTCTCCGTGACCATGTGGTCCGTGTCGCCGACCTCGCGGCCGCCGAGTTCGGCGAGCGTGCGGTGGAAGGGCTTCTGCTCGAAGCCCTTCTGCGAGAGCTCGATCACCTCGCCGTCGTCGGCCGACACGAAACCCGCGGGGCCGAAGAGGTTGGCCTGGCGCAGCCGGCGCTGCGTCATCTCCTCGGTGTCGTCCTCGAAGCCGAAGTGCGTCCAGACGAAGTCGAAGGCGCCGGGGCCGCTGGGCTGGATGTGCCGCGTCGAGACGCTGTTGACCTGCTGCTGCAGGATCACGCTCGGGAAGAGCGTCATCATCACCGCCGTCGGCCCGCCCCACCAGGGCTCGGGCACGATGTCGAGGAAGCGCGGGTCGTTGAGCTGCATGCTTTCCTTGAAGCTCGACACCTGGGTCACCTGGTCTGCCTTGCCGCTCGCGCCGCGCGTGGAAATCATGGCGGCGTGGCGGTGGTGCCGGTCCATCTTCAGCTCCGACTTGTTGTCCGCGCGCCAGAGCCCGAAGGTCACGAACCAGGTGTGCAGCAGGCCCGGGTGGTACGGGTCCTTGATGTTCTCCTGCATGAGCTTCCAGTTGCCCGGAATGCGCTGGCGGTTGTAGCCGAGGATGGTGAGCTTGCGGCCGTTGAAGAGCCGGTCGAAGTAGCCCAGGATCTCCGGGCCCATGAAGTCCTCGAGCGATTCGACCTCGGGGTCGAAGGCCGCGAAGACCACGCCGCCGCGCCGCGCCACCTTGAGCTTGTTGAGGCCGTGCTCGGCCGGCTTGAAGTCGGCCGGCATGCCGCCGTTGACCTTGCCGTCCTGCTTCACGCCGCGGCGGAAGGGCACGCCCTGCAGGTCGCCTGCGAGCGCGTAGTTCCATTGGTGGTAGGGGCAGGTGAAGCCGCCTTCCTTGCGGTTGCCGTGCCGCTCGCGGCAGAACTGCATGCCGCGATGGGCGCACACGTTCTCGACCACGCTGATGGAGTCTTCCGCATCGCGCACCATGATCACCGAGCGCTCGCCCACCACCGTGCGCTTGAAGTCGCCGACCGCCGGAATCTCGGCCTCCAGGCCGACGTAGCTCCAGTGGCCGCGATAGAAGAAGCGCTCCAGCTCCTGGCGGTGCAGGTCGGCCTCGGTGTAGGCCATGAAGGGGATGCGGCTGGTGCCCTGGCTCTCCCAGTGGATCTTCTGGGGGAAGACCGCCGATGCGGTGTCGTCCATTCTTGTGTCTCCTTGGCCGTCCGGTGGAGGGCGGCGTTCGTCTCTCGTGGGTGCGTCGATGATCCGCATTCGGGCGTCATCGCTCAATAGAATGTGATCAATAGTTCATATTGATTTCAAGAATGTGAGAGGCCGGCGATGGAGCTGAAGGACATCGATCTCAACCTCCTGGTCGTCTTCCAGCAGCTGCTCGTCGACCGCCGGGTTTCCAAGGTGGCCAGCAGCCTCGGTCTCTCGCAGCCGGGCGTGAGCAACGCGCTGGCGCGGCTGCGCAAGCTCACCGACGATCCGCTCTTCCTGCGCACGCCCAACGGCATGGAGCCCACGCCCTATGCGCAGCAGCTCGCGGAGCCGACGGCGCGCGCGCTGCAGGTCATCCACGCGGCGATTAACCAGAAGGCCTCGTTCGATCCGGCCACGTCGAAGCGCGCCTTCACCGTCGGCATGACGGACATCGGCGAGATCTACTTCCTGCCCAGGCTGATGAAGGAGATCGCGCGCGTCGCGCCCAACGTGTCGCTGAGCACCGTGCGCAACACGGCGGTGAACCTGCAGGACGAGATGGAGGCCGGCCACGTCAGCCTCGCGATCGGCCTGCTGCCGCAGCTGAAGGCGGGCTACTTCCAGCGCAGGCTCTTCAGGCAGAACTATGTGTGCATGTTCAGGCGCGGCCATCCGCTGGACGGCCGCAGGAAGGTTTCGCTGGACGACTTCTCCGCCGCCGATCACGTCGTGGTGGTTTCGGACGGCACCGGCCACGGCAAGGCCGACGAATTCCTCGATCGCAAGAAGATCACGCGCAAGGTGGTGTTGACCGTGCCGCACTACGTGGCCGTGGGGCACATCCTGCACGACTCCGACCTCGTCGCAACCGTGCCCGAGAGACTCGCGCAGGCACTGGCGGGGCCCTTCGACCTGTCCTACGTGCGGCATCCGGCGAAGCTGCCGGAGATCGCGATCAACCTGTTCTGGCACGGCCGCTTCCACAAGGACCCAGCCATCGCGTGGCTGCGCTCGCTGATCATCGGGCTCTATGGCGAGGGCGGGCCGGGCTGAGGAGCGGGCTTCGCCCCTGCTACAGCTGGTCGGTGGGTACGAACCACGAGAAAAGCAGCAGTTGCAGCCGGGTCAGCATGCTCGAGTCGGGTTCGCTGTCGAGCACCTCGTTGTCGACGTCGCCGGTACCGACCCACTGCACGCTCTGGCCGTCGGGCTTGAGGGTGACGCGGTACACGCCCTCGATGTCGTCGAGCTGGTAGGCGAAGAGCAGGGCCTGGGTCAGGTCGAAGCTGCGCACGCGCACGCCGAACTCGGTGTTCAGGCGGGCGGAGCGCGGGTCGAGGTTCATGGAGCCGAGCAGCACCCATTGCCGGTCGACCAGCGCCAGCTTGGCATGCAGCCGCCCGCGCGCCTTCTTGAGCAGGGTGCGGAACTGGTCGCTGCGCTTCAACTGCTGCGTGCTCACCTCGTACAGGTTCACGCCGAGCTTGAGCATGTCGACGCGGTAGCGGTTGTAGTTGATGTTGACCAGCGGCTCGTCGCTGTCGGCCAGCGAGTTGGTGATGACGGTGATGTTCACGCCATGCTCGCGGCCCATGCGGATGCGCTCCATGCCCTCGTCGCCCGGAATGAAGTAGGGCGAGATCACGACCACGCTCGAACGGGCCGTGGCCAGCATCTCGTGGAAGCGCTGCGCGAGCGGCTCGACCGGGTGGGCCATCACGCCCAGCGCCTTGTTGGGGCTGTCCGCGGAGGCGTGGGCCTCGGCGCGCATCCATTTCGCCTCGTCGATGTCGGCAAGCTGTGCGCCCAGCGGCGGATCGCCGAGCAGGTCGGAAAACGGCAGCGGGTCGGGCGGCGGCGCGTGGGCGGGGGAGGTCGCTTCCTCGAAATCGGCCTTCAGCGCCTGCGGCGTGCGGCTGGTACCGGCCACCCGCTGCAGCGGGTAGACCACGTCGCTGTTCCAGTAGGTGTCGAAGATGGCGGCGGATTCGGGCACCACGGGGCCGGCCAGCAGCAGCTCGAAATCGATGAAGTTGGCGCTCTCGCTGCGCAGGAAGTACTCGTCGGCGAGGTTGCGGCCACCCGCGATAGCCATGGCACCGTCGGCCACGAACAGCTTGTTGTGCATGCGGTGGTTGAGCCGGCGGAAGTCGGAGAAGAACTCCAGCCAGCGCCCGGACGAATGGTCGCGCGCATTCACGAAGGGGTTGAAGAGCCGCACCTCGACGTTGGGCTCGGCCGCGAGGCCGAGCAGCAGGCGGTCCATGCCTGCCGTGTAGAAGTCGTCGAGCAGCAGCCGCACGCGCACGCCGCGGCGGGCGGCGTTGCGCATCTCGCGAAGCAGCAGGCGGCCGGTCTTGTCGTTGCCGAGCTGGTAGGTCTGGATGTCGAGCGACGACTTCGCACGTCGCATCAGCTCGAGCCGCGCGTCGAGCGCGAAGGAGGCCTCGATCAGCGGCCGCATGCTGCTAAGGCCGTCGGGCGGGGTGTTGAGGCTGATGGCCGCGCGGCCCAGTTCGGTGGCCGGCGAGGCGGGGATGGCCTGCGTGGGCGGCTCGGGCGTGCGCGGCGGCAGGCCGGCGCAGCCGGTGAGCGCGGCGACCGCCACGAGCGCCATCAGCCGCAGAGCCGGACCGCGCAATGCGGGAAACAGAAGGGCGATGAGCTTGAGCATGAAGGCTGCCAACGCACGGTGAGCGTGCGGGCGGCATCGTAGCCGTTTCGCCTTCGCGCAGAAGACGCAATTTCGCAACGCAACGCCCTTCATCCAAGGCGGTGATTCGGGAAGGCGGAAATTTGTCACGCATAAAATGCGAATCGTTCTTATTAATTTGTAGAGGAGCGGAGCGGGAATGAAGAGGTTGGTGGCGCGGCGCAAGGCTGCATCGGTGCTGGCGGGATGCCTGGCGATCTACACACAGCACCAGGTGCTGGCCCAGACGATGAATGCAGCCTCGCTGCCGGAAGTGCGGGTCGATGCCGGGGCCGAGACGGCGACCACGCCCGTTATCGGCTACCGAGCGAAGAACGCCGTCACTGCCACCAAGACCGACACGCCGCTTGCCGAGACGCCGCAGTCCGTCACGGTGGTCACGCGCGACCAGATGGTCGACCAGGGCGCGACCAACCTGCAGGACGCGCTCACCTACGCCGCGGGCGTGCGTTCCGACGCCTACGGCATCGATTCCCGTTCTGACAGTTTCTCCGTGCGCGGCAGCGACCCGACGATCTACCTCGACGGCCTGCAGACTTACTCCTCCGGCTGGTACACCGCCACCGCGCGGCCCGACCCCTACACCCTGGAGCGCCTCGAAGTGCTGCGCGGGCCCTCCGGGATGCTCTTCGGAGCGGGCACCGCGGGCGGCGTGGTCAACATGGTCAGCAAGCGGCCCCAGCAGGAGGCCTACCGCGAGGTTGGCGTGCAGTTCGGCTCCTTCGGCCGCAAGCAGATCCAGGCCGACCTGACCGGCCCCCTGACGGCGGACGGCGATTGGTCGTACCGGCTGGTGGCGTTGCACCGCAAGTCCGACACGCAGGTCGACTATGTTCCCGACGACCGCTCCCTCATCATGCCGTCGCTCACCTGGCGGCCGAACGCCGCCACGTCGCTGACGCTGCAGGCCCTGTGGCAGAAGGACAAGACCGGCAGCACCTCGCAGTTCTTCCCGTGGCAGGGCACGATCCTGCCGAACATCAATGGCCCGTTGCCGTCGAGCCGCTTCATCGGCGAGCCGGGCGACGGCTACGCCACCGAGCGCAAGACCTTCGGCTGGCTGTTCGAGCACAAGTTCGGCGACCGGTGGACCTTCCGGCAGAACTTCCGCGCGTCGCGCACCTTCAACGACTCGCACTACCACTACGCCGATTCGTTCTCCGAGCCCGGCGGCTGGTCGCTCGACCCGGTTGGCCAGCGCCTGCTCGGCCGCTACAACGACAAGTCGCTGGCCTGGACCAGCATGGCCGGCATCGACAACCACGTCGAAGGCCATTTCGACACCGGCGCGGTGCGCCACACGCTGCTCGTGGGGGCCGAGTACTCCCGCCAGCGCCAGGACAAGACCGAAGGCTCGGTCTACAGCACCATCGACGCCTATGCACCGGTCTATGGCCTCGGCTACGTGCCGGTCACCGAGCTGACGCGCAAGCCCCGCACCACGCAGCGCAATGCCGGCATCTACGTGCAGGACCAGATGAAGTGGAACAACTGGATCTTCGTTGCCGGGCTGCGCCATGACCGCAGCACCGCCGGCACGGCGGGCAGTGCTTCTGAAACGACGAGCGCCACGTCGCGCCGCCTGGGCGTGATGTACGCGCTGCCCTCCGGCTGGTCGCCTTACCTGAGCTACACCGAATCCTTCACCCCGCAGGCAGGCACCGACGCCGACGGCAAGCTGTTGAAGCCGTTGCGCGGCGAACAGGTGGAAGCCGGCGTCAAGTACCAGCCCCAGGGCTCGCCCACGAGCTTCACTGCCTCGGTGTACTCGCTGAAGGAAAAGAACCGTACCGTCTTCGACAGCACCAATCCGAACTATGGCCGGCAGGTCGACGCGACGAAGAACAAGGGCGTGGAGTTCGAGCTCAAGACCACCCTGGCGCGCGACTTCGACCTCATCGCCAACTACACCTACATCGACGTCGACCACAAGCTCACCGACACGCCGCGCAACCAGGTGTCGGTGTGGGGCAAGTACCGCTTCTCGATCGCGGGCGTGCCGGGCTTCTCGGCCGGCGCCGGCGTGCGCTACATGAGCGGCTTCCGCGACGTCGAGGGCACCGGCGCAGGCCCGTACGTGCCTTCGGTCGCACTGCTCGACCTGATGCTCGCCTACGAGTCGGCCAAGTGGCGCTACGCCCTGAACATCAACAACGCCACCGACAAGACCTACTTCAGCACCTGCCTCGCGCGCGGCGACTGCTGGTACGGCGCGCGCCGCAACATCGTCGCCAGCGCGACCTACCGTTTCTAGAACCCCTTCCTCGATAGAACAGCCACGACATGAACAGCAGAAAGATCAAGACCTGGGCCTGGGTGCACAAGTGGAGCAGCCTCGTGTGCACCGTCTTCATGCTGCTGCTGTGCATCACCGGGCTGCCGCTGATCTTCCACCACGAGATCGGCCACCTGCTGGGCACCGAGGTCGAGGCGCCGAAGATGCCGGCGGACACGCCGCGCGTCAGCCTCGACCGCGTGCTCGAGGTCGCGAAGGCCAGGCACCCCGACCGCGTGGTGCAGTTCGCCTCGCAGCCCGAGGACGATGACGGCCTGTGGTTCGTCACGCTCACGCCCACGCCGGCGCCCACGGACGACTTCAAGTCGGTCGCGGTCGACGCGCGCACGGGCGAGGTGCTCGCGCAGCCCAAGTTCGACGAGGGCTTCATGTACGTGATGTTCAAGCTGCACGTCGACCTCTTCGCTGGGCTGCCGGGCAAGCTGTTCCTCGGCTTCATGGGCCTGCTGCTGCTGGTGGCCGTGGTCTCGGGCGTGGTGCTTTATTCGCCCTTCATGCGCAAGCTCGACTTCGGCACGGTGCGGCGCGAGAAGCGTCCGCGCCTGAAGTGGCTCGACCTGCACAACCTGCTGGGCATCGTCACGCTGGTGTGGGTGTTCGTGGTGGGCGCCACCGGCATGATCAACACCTGGGCCGACCTGGTCATCAAGTACTGGCAGTACGACCAGCTCAGCGCGCTGCTGACGCCCTACAAGAACGAGCCCGTCGTGGCGGTGAACGACCGCGCCTCGGTGCAGCGCTCGATGGAAGCCGCGATCCAGGCGACGCCCGGCATGAAGCTGTCGTTCATCGCGTTCCCGGGCACGTCGTTCTCGAGCCCGCACCACACGACCTTCTTCCTGCGCGGCAACGAACCATTCACGTCGAAGCTCTTCCAGCCGGTACTGGTCGACGCCAAGACGGCGGAGGTGACCGCATCGCCCAAGCTGCCCTGGTACCTGTGGGCGCTGCTGGTGTCGCAGCCGCTGCACTTCGGCGATTACGGCGGCATGCCGATGCAGATCATCTGGGCACTGCTCGACATCGCGACCATCATCGTGCTTGGCAGCGGCCTGTACCTGTGGCTCAAGCGCGGCAACACCGCGCCGGCGGCCTCGAGGAAGGTGCGGGAACACGAAGAGAGCAAGCCCGAGCACGTCGGCGTCTCGCAACCCGAGCCGGCACCGGCGATGAAGGCGCAGGCATGAAGCCGCAGCACCATCATCACGGCTTCTGGCAGATGTGGGGCTGGCCCATCGTGCTGGGCGTGCTCACCACCTTCGGCCTGATCTCGGCGCTCTTCAGCGACGGCGGCCTGGGCGACGTCCTGGCCTGGATCGCGCTGGGCATCCCGTGCGTGGTGTGCGTCTGGTACGGCTGGTGCAGGAAGCGGGCCGAGAAGGCCGGCGAGTCCTAGTTTTCCCTGAGAGTCGCGCCACCGCGACACGCGCGGCCGGCGCGCCAAAGCAGAATCGGCGCGATGAAGAACCTCGCGCCCGTTGCCTTCACCGCCGCCGGCCTCCTCCTTCTGCTCGCCGCGCCGCCGGCCGCGCGGGCGCAGCAGGATCAGCCCGCCGCCGGCCCGGGCCCCGGCAGCAACGCCCCGAGCCTGCGCGAGATCACCGTATCCGTTCCCCGAGGCGAGGCCGCGCCCTTCAACGTGCCCGGCTCGGTCGACCGCGTCGATGGCGACGAGATGCGCGACAGCCGCCTGCAGGTCAACCTGTCCGAAGGCCTCGGCGCGGTGCCGGGCCTGCAGGTGCAGAACCGGCTGAACTACGCGCAGGACCTGCAGCTTTCCATCCGCGGCTTCGGTGCGCGCTCGACCTTCGGCGTGCGTGGCGTGCGCCTCTATGTCGACGGCATCCCCGCGACCCTGCCCGACGGGCAGGGCCAGACATCGAACATCGACATCGGCTCGCTGGACCGCGTCGAAGTGCTGCGCGGACCGTTCTCCGCCCTCTATGGCAACTCCTCCGGCGGCGTGGTGCAGGCCTTCACCGCCTCGGGCGAGGGGCCGCCGCGCCTGTCGTATTCGCTCGCGGGCGGCAGCTTCGGCACCTGGCGGCAGTCGTTCAAGCTCAGCGGATCGCAGGGCGCGGTGGACTACCTGCTCGACGCGAGCCGCTTCCACACCGACGGCTGGCGCGAGCACAGCGCCGCGAAGCGCGACATCGCCAACGGCAAGCTCGGCATCGCGCTGGACAACGGCGACAGGCTCACGCTGGTGTTCAACAGCGTGCGCATAGCCGCGCAGGACCCGCTGGGCCTCACCGCCGACCAGTACGCCCTGGCGCCGCGCAACGCGCCGCTGGCCACGCAGTACGACACGCGCAAGACGGTCGAGCAGACGCAGGCCGGCCTGCTCTACGAGCACCGCATCGATGCCACGCAGGGGCTGCGGCTCATGGTCTACGGCGGCCAGCGCAAGACCGTGCAGTTCCAGTCGATCCCGCCGTCGGCGCAGCAGAACCCGCTGCACGCGGGCGGCGTGATCGATCTTTCGCGCCAGTACGGCGGTGTCGACCTGCGCTGGAACGCCGCGCTCACCCTGGCCGGCCGGCCCTTCGACATCGTGGCCGGCCTGGGCTACGACAGCCTGCGCGAAAAGCGCCGGGGCTACGAGAACTACCTCGGGCCGGTGTCGGCTCCCGTGCTCGGCGTGCGGGGGCGGCTGCGGCGCAACGAGCTCAACGAGGCATGGAACCTCGACCCGTACGCGCAGGCCACATGGCGGCTCACCGACCGCTGGACGCTGGAGGCCGGCGTGCGCCGCAGCAGCGTGCACTTCGACTCGCAGGACCGCTACATCGTCGGCACCAACCGCGACGACAGCGGCAGCGCGCGCTACAGCAAGACCCTGCCGGTGGCCTCGCTGCGCTACCAGGCGACGCAGGACCTGGCGCTGTACGGCTCCATCGGGCGCGGCTTCGAGACGCCGACGCTGAACGAGCTTTCCTATCGCGCCAACGGCGCGAGCGGCCTCAATTTCGCGCTGCGCCCGTCGGTCAACGACAGCATCGAGATCGGCGCCAAGGCGCGGCTCGCCGGCGGCCTGCTCACGGCCGCACTGTTCCAGACCCGCACGCGCGACGAGATCGTGACCGACACCAACGTCGGCGGCCGCGCCACCTTCCAGAACGCGGGCCGCACGAAGCGCAACGGCCTCGAACTGGGCTGGCAGCACGAGACAGCGAACCACTGGCGCACGCAACTGGCCTACACGTGGCTGGACGCGACCTATCGCGACGCTTTCTGCTCGCCGTCTCCGTGCGGCACCGCGAACACCGTGGCTGCGGGCAACCGCATTCCGGGCATCGCGCGGCAGTCGCTGTTCGCGTCGCTGGGCTGGGTGCCGCCCGAGGGCTGGCGCGCCGGCATCGAGATGCGCGCGCTGGGTCGCATCCAGGCCAACGACGCCAACACGGCGAGCGCGCCGGGCTACGCCGTGGCGGCGGTGTATGCGGGCTACCTGAAGAAGTGGGAGCGCTGGGAGTTCAACGCCTTCGCGCGCGTCGACAACCTGTTCGACCGGCGCTACGTGGGCTCGGTGATCGTCAACGAAGGCAATGCGCGCTATTACGAGCCTGCGCCGGGCCGCAACTGGACGGTGGGGCTGAGCGGCGCCTACCGCTTCTGACGCCCCACCATCTTTTTCTCTTGCTTACTTGAGGCCGGCTGCCGCGCGCAGTGCGGCGGCCTGGGTGGTCGCTTCCCAGGTGAACTCGGGCTCCTCGCGGCCGAAGTGGCCGTAGGCGGCGGTCTTCTGGTAGATCGGGCGCAGCAGGTCGAGCATCTGGATGATGCCCTTCGGACGCAGGTCGAAATGCTCGCGCACCAGTTCCGCGATCTTCTCGTCGGGAATCACGCCCGTGCCTTCGGTGTAGACCGTGATGTTCATCGGCTGCGCCACGCCGATGGCGTAGGCCACCTGGATCTGGCACTGGCGCGCCAGGCCGGCGGCCACGATGTTCTTGGCGACGTAGCGCGCGGCGTAGGCGGCCGAGCGGTCGACCTTCGACGGGTCCTTGCCCGAGAACGCGCCGCCGCCGTGCGGGCAGGCGCCGCCATAGGTGTCGACGATGATCTTGCGGCCGGTGAGGCCGCAGTCGCCCTGCGGGCCGCCGATGACGAAGCGGCCGGTCGGATTGATCAGGTAGCGCGTGTCCTTCAGCCACTCCTTGGGCAGCACCGGCTTGATGATCTCCTCGATGATGGCTTCGTTGAACGATGCCTTCATCTTGGTGGGCGTCTCGCTCTGGTCGGGGCTGTGCTGGGTGGAGAGCACCACGGTGTCGATGCTGTGGGGCTTGCCATCGACATAGCGCATCGTCACCTGGCTCTTGGCGTCGGGACGCAGGAAGGGCAGGCGGCCGTCCTTGCGCAGCTGGGCCTGGCGCTCGACGAGGCGGTGCGCGTAATAGATGGGCGCGGGCATCAGCTCGGGCGTTTCGTCGCAGGCGTAGCCGAACATCAGGCCCTGGTCGCCGGCGCCGGTGTTCAGGTGGTCGTCGCTCGCGTGGTCCACGCCCTGGGCGATGTCGTTGGACTGCTTGTCGTAGCAGACCATCACGGCGCAGCCCTTGTAGTCGATGCCGTAGTCGGTGTTGTCGTAGCCGATGCGCTTGATGGTGTCGCGCGCGACCTGGATGTAGTCGACATGCGCGTTGGTGGTGATCTCGCCGGCCAGCACGACCAGGCCGGTGTTGGTCAGCGTCTCGGCGGCCACGCGGCTGCGGGGGTCCTGCTCGAAGATCGCGTCGAGGATGGCGTCCGAGATCTGGTCGGCGACCTTGTCGGGGTGGCCTTCGGAGACGGATTCGGATGTGAAGAGGAAGTCGTTCGCCATTTGTTCAAAACTCCTTGATTTGACTTGGCGCGTTGCCAACTCTGCGGAGCTCTGGCGAACGCTTTAGCAGATGCCGATTTCTCGGCCCGGCACAATCGCATTGCTGCGCTTGTGTTTGTCGCCCTGCAAGTTGTTCCGTAACTCGGCGACAATTTGCATTCTATTCGAGCCGCGCAATACCATGCGCGCGCGTCCGTGTTTTGACTCCCTCCCGTATTCGATGATCACCCTGTTCCGCCTGCTTGCCCGCGTGCCGATGCCGCTGATGCATCGGTTCGGTGCATTGCTGGGCTGGCTGGTCTGGTGGAGCGCGCCCGGCTATCGCCGCCGCTTCAAGGCCAATGCCGAGAGCGCGGGCTTCGGCCCCGAGCAATACCGCCCGGCCATCGCCGCCGCCGGCAAGATGGCGTCCGAGCTGCCATGGCTCTGGCTGCGTCCGCATGGACAGACCGTGCTGAATCGCGTGGTGCGCTGGGAAGGCGTCGAAGCCTTCGAGGCGGCCATGCAGGCGAAGAAGGGCGTGATCCTGGTCGCGCCGCATCTCGGCAGCTGGGAGATGTGCGGCCAGGCCATCGGCGAGCGCTTTCTGTCGACCTACGGGCCGATCACCGCGCTGTTTCGCCCCGCGCGCAAGAAATGGATGGCCGACCTGATCGCCGCCGGCTCGCGCGACCGGCCCGGCCTGCAGACCCTGCCCACCAACAACACCGGCGTGCGCGGCCTGATCCGCACACTGCGCAGCGGCGGCTACACCGGCATCCTGCCCGACCAGGTGCCTCCGCTGGGGCAGGGCGTGTGGGCGTCCTTCCTCGGCCGGCCCGCCTACACCATGACCCTTCTTCCCCGACTCGCGCAGCAGACCGGCGCGGCCTGCTTTTTGAGCGTGTGCGAACGCCTGCCGCGTGGCGCGGGCTACGTGATCCGCTTCGAGCCCATCGTCGGCACCGCGCTGACCGACCCGTCCGCTCCCATCGAGGATGCCGCTGCCGCGATGAACGATGCCATCGGCCGCCTCATCCACAGCCTGCCGGGCCAGTACGTCTGGGACTACGCCCGCTACAAGGAACCGCGCGCCGAGCGCGTGGTCGCCGCCGCAGGGGAAGCTGCATGAGCCTCGGTTCCCGACTCGGCATCGGCTTCATGCGCGTGATCGCGCCGCTGCCGCTGCCCGTGGTGCGCGGTTTCGGCGCGTTCCTCGGCCGCATCCTGCACGTCGTCGCGGTGCCGCGGCGGCGCGTGGTCGACACCAACCTGGCGGTCTGCTTCCCCGAGAAGTCGCAAGCCGAGCGGCGCGCCATCGCGCGCGAGACATTCGTCTACGTGGCGCAGTCCTGGCTCGATCGTGGCTGGCTCTGGCATGCGCCAGAGAAGACTGTGGCGAGCCGGCTCAAGGTAGTGGGCGCGGCCTCGGAGATCCGCGAGATCGCCGAGGGCGATGCGCCGATGATCCTCTTCGCGCCGCACTTCTACGGCCTCGACGCGGCGGCCACCGCGCTCACCATGCACACCGCGCGCCCCTCGGCCACGATCTACACGACGCAGCGCGATCCGATGATCGACGCCTGGATCCGCGAGGGCCGCACCCGCTTCGGCGACGTGGCGGCGCTGAACCGGGTGGACGGCATCAAGCCGGTGCTGCAGGGCCTGCGCAAGGGCGGCCTGCTGTACCTGCTGCCCGACATGGACTTCGGCCGCGACCAGACCATCTTCGTGCCCTTCTACGGCGTGCAGGCGGCCACCGTGCCGTCGCTGTCGCGCTTCGCGCGGCTGGGCAAGGCCAAGGTGGTGCCGGTGGTGTCGAAGCTCACGCGCGAGGGCTATGAAATCGAGATCCTGCCGACCTGGCAGAACTTCCCGACCGACGACGTCGAGGCCGACACTGCGCTCATGAACGAGCGGCTGCAGGGCTACATCGACACGATGCCGTCCCAGTATTACTGGGTGCACCGCCGCTTCAAGACGCGGCCCGAAGGCGAGCCGCCGATCTACTGATTCCGCTGCAGGAATCCCTCGATCTCGCGCGCAACCAACTGCGGCTGCTCGTGCACGATCCAGTGGGTCGCGTTCGGCACCTTCTTGATCTCCAGCTTCGGCACGTACTCGTCGAGTCCTTCGAGCAGGCCGGGCAGCAGCGCGGCGTCGTCGAGCGCCCAGAACACGAAGGTCGGCACTTCCACCACCAGGCGCTCGCGCGGCAGCACGGGGATGCCGTCGACGGTCTGGCCGGGCAGCGGCGGCTTCATCGGCGTCACGCGGTAGAGGTTGCAGGCGCCCGTGAGGCCCGCGCTCCAGACCTCGCGATACTGCTGCTTCACTTCCTCGGTGAGCCAGCCGAAGCCGTCGGGGCCGGCCTTCATCAGCAGGAAGAAGGGCCACATGCGCTTGAAGTCGTCGGCCGCGAGCAGCGCCTCGGCGTCGGGGCGCGCGAGGAAGTTCATGTAGGCGCTCGCCTGCTGCTGCGCCGGGTTGTTGCGCAGCTCGCGGGTGAAGGTGCCCGGGTGCGGCGAATTGATGATGACCAGGCGTCCGACCTGCTGCGGGAAGGCATTGGCATAGCCCCAGCCGAAGGCGCCGCCCCAGTCGTGGGCGACCAGCGCGGCCATGGTGCCGTCGGCGCTCTCGGTGGCGGCGAGCTGCTGGATGTCCTGGATCAGCAGGGGCGCCTTGTAGGCAGCCACGTCGGTGGGCGAGCTCGACTTCTCGAAGCCGCGCAGGTTGGGCGCCACGCAGCGGTAGCCGCCGTGGGCCGGGTCGGCGAAGTACTCGAGCAGTTCGTCCCAGATGAACGCGGCCTCGGGGAATCCGTGGAGGAACACCATCAGCGGCCGGCCCGGCTGGCCGGCGGCGCGGCAGCTCAGGGTGGTGCCGTTGGGCAGGCTGCGCTGGAATGTCTCGATCATGCTTCTTGTCTCCTTCGGGTTGACTGGTGTCGCTATTGTTTCGATAGTGAACTTCGCAGATGGGACGATCGGTACAGCCTGTTGCGTATCAGGCGTCTTCCGGTGGTGGCGTCGGCTCGGGGCCGGCGGCCGGTGCCTGGGCGTCTTCGGGGTGCACCCAACGCCACAGCAGCTGCGCCGCCTCGCCCACGCCCTGCTTCTTCAGGGCCGAGAACAGTTTCACCTCGCCGCCACCGGCCTGCAGTCGCGTAATGGACAGCACCTTGGCGCCCTCGCTGCGGGTGAGCTTGTCGGCCTTGGTGAGCAGCACGAGGAACTTCAGGCCCTGCTGCACGCGCGGGCGGATCACGTCGAGCAGGATCTCGTCGAGCTCGGTCAGACCGTGGCGCGGATCGCACATGAGCACCACGCCGCGCAGGTTCTCGCGCGTCATCAGGTAGTTGCCCATCACCCGCTGCCAGCGCAGCTTGGCCTCGCGCGGCACGGCCGCGTAGCCGTAGCCGGGCAGGTCGGCGAGCACCGCGTCATCGACCTTCTGCTTGCCGATGCCGAACAGGTTGATGTGCTGCGTGCGGCCGGGCGTCTTGGAGGCGAAGGCCAGGCGCGTCTGCTGCGTGAGGGTGTTGATGGCGGTCGACTTGCCCGCGTTGGAGCGGCCGACGAAGGCGATCTCGGGCAGGTCGAAAGGGGGCAGATGCTCCAGCTGGGGAGCGCTGGTGAGGAAGTGGGCGGTATGCAGCCAGCCCAGCGCCATGCGTTCGCGTTCGGCAACCTTGGGGTCTGCGGCGGGCGCCGCGCGGGGAGGATAGGCGGCGGGCTTGGCGCGCGGGGAGGGCATCTACGGACTTTCGAAACAGGGCCCACATTGTAGAATCGTGAGGTTTTGCGCCATAAATTCGAAGCCCCCGATATGAAGTTGTTTGCCAATATTGTGCTTGCGGCCCTCGTGGGCATCGCATCCAGCGTGAGTTTTGCAGCCGATGAACACGCGGCCGCTCCTGCCGCCCCGGCGGCCGCCAAGCCGGCCAAGCCGGACCCCGCCAAGGGGGATGCGCTCTTCAACGCAACGCCGGCAAACAGCCAGAGCTGCGCCTCCTGCCACAACGCCGACGGCAACTCCGCCATCGCCGCCAACCCGAAGCTGGCGCAGCAACACCCCGAATACATCCTCAAGCAGCTGCAGGACTTCAAGTCCGGCGCCCGCAAGAGCGCGATCATGAAGCCGCTGGCCTCGGCGCTGTCGGAAGAAGACATGCGCAACATCGCCTGGTTCGTCGGCTCGAAGAAGGTCAAGCCGGGCTTCTCGAAGGACAAGGACACCATCGCCCTGGGCGAGAAGATCTACCGCGGCGGCATCGGCGACCGCCAGATCCCGGCCTGCGCCGGCTGCCACAGCCCCAACGGCGCCGGCATCCCGGCCCAGTACCCGCGCCTGGGCGGCCAGAACGCCGACTACACCGTGGCCCAGCTCACGGCCTTCCGCGACAACGTCCGCCTGAACAGCCTGCCCATGACCGGCGTCGCCGCCAAGCTCAACGACAGGGAAATCAAGGCGGTCGCCGACTACATTGCCGGTTTGCGTTGATGATGGCGCTCCCTGGAGCGTGACCAGCCGCCGATAACAACCCCAAACAAAGGGCGGGCCGATCCAGCAGGATGGCCCGCCTTTTTGTTTTTTTCTCTTCCTACTCTCGCCCGATGTCCGTCTCCACCCATGGCCTTCGCGTTCATCGCGGACCGCAGATGCTTCGCGCCGCGGTGGAACTGCTGTCGTCGATGCGCTTCGCGATCGCGCTGCTCACGATCATCTGCATCGCGTCGATCATCGGTACGGTGCTCAAGCAGCACGAGCCGATCAACAACTACATCAACCAGTTCGGCCCGTTCTGGGCCGAGCTCTTCCGCACCGCGCGGCTCGACTCGATCTACAGCGCCTGGTGGTTCCTGCTGATCCTGCTGTTCCTGGTGATCAGCACCACGCTGTGCATCGTGCGCAACACGCCGCGCATCCTGGTCGACCTCAGGACCTTCAAGGAAGATATCCGCGCTCAGAGCCTCAAGGCCTTCGGCCAGCGCGCCGAGAACCGTCTCGGTGAAACGCCGGACGTCGCCGCCAACCGCATCGGGCAGCTGCTGGTGAGCGGCGGCTGGAAGGTCAAGCTGCAGCAGCGCGAGGCAACTGGCGACGGCAGGCAGGCCGCGGGCTGGATGGTCGCGGCGCGTGCCGGCGGCGCCCACAAGCTGGGCTACATCGCCGCCCACAGCGCCATCGTGCTGGTGTGCATCGGCGGCCTGCTCGACGGCGACCTGGTGGTGCGCGCGCAGACCTGGTTCAACGGCAAGAGCGTGTTCACCGGCGGCGGCATGATCGCCGACGTGCCGCCGCAGCACCGGCTGTCGGCGAGCAACCCGACCTTCCGTGGCAACATCCTCGTGCCCGAGGGCGGGCAGGGCAGCGTCGCCATCCTGAACCAGTCCGACGGCGTGCTGCTGCAGGAGCTGCCGTTCTCCATCGAGCTGAAGAAGTTCATCGTCGACTACTACTCGACCGGCATGCCCAAGCTCTTCGCGAGCGAGGTCGTGCTGCACGACCGCGAGACCGGCGAGCAGGTGCCCGCGCGCATCGAGGTCAACCACCCGGCCAGCTACAAGGGTGTGGAGATCTACCAGTCGAGCTTCGACGATGGCGGCTCCAAGGTGAAGCTCAAGGCGGTGCCGATGGCTGCCGCGGCCAAGCCCTTCGAGGTGGAAGGCGTCATCGGCGGGCCCAGCACCGAGATCACCAACGGCAAGGACAAGCTCACGCTCGAGTACGCCGCGCTGCGCGTGATCAACGTCGAGAACTTCGCCGACGCCAACGCCATGGGCAGCGGCGCCGACGTGCGCAAGGTCGACCTGCGCCACGACATCGAATCGCGCCTGGGGGCAGCCAACAAGACCAACAAGCCGAAGGTGTTGCGCAACATCGGCCCGAGCATCGGCTACAAGCTGCGCGACGCCGCCGGCCAGGCGCGCGAGTACCAGAACTACATGGTGCCGGTCGATACCGGCGACGGCCAGCCGGTGTTCCTGCTGGGCATGCGCGAGAAGCCCGAGGAGCCCTTTCGCTACCTGCGCGTGCCGGCCGACGACCAGGGCTCCATGGACGGCTTCGTGCGCATGCGCGCCGCCCTCGGCGACGCCGCCACGCGCGAGCGTGCCGTCGAGCGCTACATCGCCAAGGCCACCGACCCCAAGCGTCCCGAAATGGCCGAGCAGCTGCGCGTGTCCGCCACGCGCGCACTGGCGCTGTTCGCGGGCAGCGAGCGCGCCAAGGCCGACGCCACCACCGTGGGCGGCTGGCAGGCGATCGCCGAATTCATGGAAGCCAACGTGCCCGAGGCCGAGCGCGAGCGCGCCGGCGGGGTGCTGGTGCGCATCCTCAACGACGTGCTGTTCGAGGTGCTGAACCTGAGCCGCGAAGGCGCCGGCCTGGCCGCGCTGCCCAACGACGAGAAGTCGCAGGCCTACCTGACGCAGGCCGTGCTGGCCATCAGCGACGCGCACTTCTACCCGGCGCCGGTCGCGATGATGATGACCGACTTCACCCAGGTGCAGGCCAGCGTGTTCCAGGTGGCGCGCGCCCCTGGCAAGAACATCGTCTACCTGGGCTGCCTGTTGCTGATCGTCGGCATTTTTGCCATGCTGTACGTGCGCGAGCGCCGCCTCTGGGTGTGGCTGGCGCCGGATGGCAATGCCGTCGACGGCGATGCATCCGCAATGACGGCCGCCACGATGGCCTTCTCGGTCAATCGCAAGACCATCGACAGCGACCGCGAATTCGAGCATCTCAAACGCAAGCTGCTCGCCCTGAACGAATAAGACCCCACGAGGCAACATGAACACCACGACCCTCACGCTCAATGAAAGCTGGCTCTCGCGCCGCAACCTGTTCGACTGGGTGTTCGCGGCGCTGGTGGTCGCCGGCGGCCTCTTCGCCTTCGCACGCTACGCGGGGTCGATGGATTCCTACGAGAAGCCGATCCTCGCGGCGGCGATGGTCTCGCTGATCGCGATCTGCTGGTTCTGGCGGCCGCTGCGGGTGCTGGCCATCGTGGTGGCTGCCGCTTCATTGCTGGCCATCGCGTCGTACCAGGGCGACCTGGCGCGTGCAGACACCGTGTTCTGGCTCAAGTACTTCCTGTCGAGCCAGTCGGCCATCCTGTGGATGAGCGTGCTGTTCTTCATGAGCACGCTGTTCTACTGGCTGGGCTTCTTCGGCGGCAGGCAGTCGGACACGTTCGACATGATCGGTTCGCGGCTCGCGTGGGCGGCGGTCACGATGGCGCTGATCGGCACCATGGTGCGCTGGTACGAGAGCCACCAGCTCGGCCCGGACATCGGCCACATCCCGGTGAGCAACCTGTACGAGGTGTTCGTGCTGTTCTGCTGGCTGACGGCCGCCTTCTACCTGTACTTCGAGGAGCGCTACGGCACGCGCGCGCTCGGCGCCTTCGTGATGCTGGTGGTCAGCGCGGCGGTGGGCTTCCTGCTCTGGTACACGATCGTGCGCGAGGCGCACGAGATCCAGCCGCTGGTGCCCGCGCTGCAGAGCTGGTGGATGAAGCTGCACGTGCCGGCCAACTTCATCGGCTACGGCACCTTCGCGCTCGCGGCCATGGTCGCCTTCGCCTATCTCATCAAGGAGCAGGCCGAGGAGAAGCGCTGGTACAAGCTCACGCCGATCTGGCTGCTGGGCGTGGCGCTGTGTTTCGTGCCGGTGGCGTTCCGCCAGCGCGTGCAGGAAGCCGGCGGCAGCTACTGGGTGATCTACGCGGGCATCTCGGCGCTGATCGCCGCCGGCATCCTGCTGGGCCGCAAGCGCATCGCCGCGCGCCTGCCCGCCAACGAGGTGCTCGACGACGTCATGTACAAGTCGATCACCGTCGGCTTCGCCTTCTTCACCATCGCCACCGTGCTGGGCGCCCTGTGGGCGGCCGACGCCTGGGGCGGCTACTGGAGCTGGGACCCGAAGGAGACCTGGGCGCTGATCGTGTGGCTCAACTACGCGGCCTGGCTGCACATGCGCCTGGTGAAGGGCCTGCGCGGCACCGTGGCGGCCTGGTGGGCGCTGGGCGGGCTGGCGGTGACGACCTTCGCCTTCCTGGGCGTGAACATGTTCCTGAGCGGGCTGCACAGCTACGGCACCCTGTGAGTGCAGGCCCGCGGGCTTTCGCGAAGAATTATTGAAACCACGCGCCCCGGCGGCGCGTAACCAGATCAGGGTTTGCCACGAACTACCCTGAGAACAACGATTCCGCGAAAGGCCCGTCATGTCGTTCCCTTCCCATCCCAGCCGCCCCATCCGTCGTACCGCCAGCAACAGCGGCGACAACGGCTTCATCCATCCGCTGTCCAGCGAGATCACGTCCCGAGAGGTCTACGAGGGCCGCCGTGACCTGCTCAAGCTAATGGCCGGGGGCGCAGCGGGAGCCGCGCTGGCGGCCTTCGCCTCGCGCGAAGCCCTGGCGCAGACCGAGCGCCCCAACAAGCTGGCGCCGCTGCCCGGCGCGAAGTCGGCGGTGCCCGGCGCCATGTCGATGGAAAAGGTCACCGACTACAAGGATGCCTCCACCTACAACAACTTCTACGAGTTCGGCACCGACAAGGCCGACCCGGCCAAGAACGCCGGCACGCTGAAGACGCGGCCCTGGACCGTGGAGGTGGAAGGGCTGGTCAAGAAGCCGGGCAAGTACGGCATCGAGGACCTGCTCAAGCTCAGCGCGCAGGAGGAGCGCATCTATCGGCTGCGCTGCGTCGAGGGCTGGTCGATGGTGATCCCGTGGGTCGGCTACTCGCTGGCCGAACTCATCAAGAAGGTCGAGCCGCAGGGCAACGCCAGGTTCGTCGAGTTCGTGACGCTGGCAGATCCCAAGACCATGCCCTTCGTGGGTTCGCGCGTGCTCGACTGGCCCTACACCGAGGGCCTGCGCATGGACGAGGCGATGCATCCGCTCACGCTGCTGGCCTTCGGCATGTACGGCGAGGTGCTGCCCAACCAGAACGGCGCGCCGGTGCGGCTGGTGGTGCCGTGGAAGTACGGCTTCAAGTCGGCCAAGTCGATCGTGAAGATTCGCTTCGTCGAGAAGGAGCCCAGCACCGCCTGGAACAAGGCCGCGGCCAACGAATACGGTTTCTATTCGAACGTGAATCCCAACGTCGACCATCCGCGATGGAGCCAGGCCACCGAGCGCCGGATCGGCGACGGCGGCGGCCTCTTCGCAAAACGGCGCAAGACGGAGCTGTTCAACGGCTATGAAGCACAGGTCGGCCAGCTCTACGCGGGCATGGACTTGAAGAAGAACTACTGAGCCGGCCTCGGCACGTGGCGAGCGCCCCATGAACAAGCTGCTCATGCATCCCGCGACCAAGCCGGTCGTCTTCCTGCTGTGCCTGCTGCCGTTCGCGCGGCTGGCCTACGGCGCGTTCACGGACGGGCTGGGTGCCAACCCCGCGGAGTTCCTGATCCGCGCCACCGGCGACTGGACCCTGCGTTTCATCTGCATCGTGCTGGCGGTGACGCCGCTGCGCGTGATGAGCAAGTGGAACGCGCTCGCGCGCTACCGCCGCATGCTGGGCCTGTTCGCGTACTTCTATGTGGTGCTGCACCTGCTGTGCTACAGCTGGTTCGACATGGGCTTCGAGTGGGGCGACATTGCGAAGGACATCGCCAAGCGGCCGTTCATCCTGGTGGGCTTCTCTGCCTTCGTGCTGCTGACGCCGCTGGCGGCCACGTCGTTCAATCGCGCGATCAAGGCGATGGGCGCGAAGCGCTGGCAGATGCTGCACAAGCTGGTCTACCTGATCGCGGGGCTCGGCCTGCTGCACTTCTTCTGGATGCGCGCGGGCAAGAACAACTTCGCGGAAGTGTTCGTCTACGCCGCGATCATCGCGGTGCTGCTCGCGTGGCGCGTGTGGAACTACTTCGCGAACAAGCGCGGGAAGGTGAAGCCGGCGTCTGCGGGTGCTGTGCGCACCGGCTGACGCCGGGAAGACCGGGAAGACCGGGAAGAGCGATCGGCGATCAGCCGTCGATCTCGCTGCGCAGCTGGTCTTCCATCGTCTCGCGACGGCGGATCAGCTTTGCGCTCGCGCCGCTCACCAGCACCTCGGCTGCGCGGCCGCGCGTGTTGTAGTTGCTGGACATGCTCATGCAGTACGCGCCCGCCGACAGCACGGCCAGCAGGTCGCCCGACACCACGTTGAGCGCGCGGTCGCGGCCGATCCAGTCGCCGCTCTCGCAGACCGGGCCGACCACGTCGTAGGTCGTGGCATTGCCCGCGCGGGTGCGCACCGGCACGATGCGCTGGAAGGCCTGGTACATTGCGGGACGGGGCAGGTCGTTCATGGCCGCGTCGACGATGCAGAAGTTCTTGTCCTCGCCCGGCTTGGTGTAGAGCACTTCGGTCACGCACACGCCGGCGTTGCCGACCAGCGAGCGGCCTGGCTCGATGACCAGCTTGCGCTTGCCGAAGCCGCGCGCGTCGAGCTTGGCCAGCAGCTGCTGCCACAGCGCATCGGCCTTGGGTGGCACCTCGCCGTTGTAGTCGATGCCCAGGCCGCCACCGAAGTCCAGGTGATGGATCGGCACGCCGGCCGCCTCGATGGCTTCCACCAGGTCGAGCACGCGGTCGCAGGCGTCGAGGTAGGGCGAGGCTTCGGTGATCTGCGAGCCGATGTGGCAGTCGATGCCCACCACCTCCAGCCCCGGCAGCCGCGCGGCATGCTTGTAGGCCTCGACAGCGCGGTCGTGCGCGATGCCGAACTTGTTGCCCTTCAGGCCGGTGGAAATGTAGGGGTGCGTCTTCGGATCGACGTTCGGATTGATGCGGATGCTGATCGGCGCGCGCTTGCCTTCGGCCGCCGCCACTTCGTGGAGCACGTCGAGCTCGGCTTCGCTCTCGACGTTGAAGCAGGCGATGCCGGCAGCGAGGGCCTGGCGCATCTCGGCGCGGGTCTTGCCGACGCCCGAGAAGATGATCTTCTTCGGATCGGCACCGACGGCCAGCACGCGCGAGAGCTCGCCGCCGGAGACGATGTCGAAGCCGCAGCCGGCTTGCGCGAACACGCGCAGCACGCCGAGCGAGGAGTTGGCTTTCATCGCGTAGCAGATGAGCGCATCACGACCCTCGAAGCCGCGCTGGTAAGCCGCCAGGGCGTCCAGCATCCACTGCCTGGAGTAGACGAAGAGAGGAGTGCCGTGTTCGCGGGCCAGCGCGTCGAGCGCCACGCCTTCGACGTGCAGCGTGCCGTCGCGCTCGGCGACGTGCGGCTGGCCGGGCAGGGAGATGGGGGTGCCGGAACTCACTTGCGCTGCTCCGTGCTGGTGGTGCTGGTGCTGCCGGCTGGCGCGCTGGCCGCGGCAGCCGGAGCGGGCGCCGCCTGGCTGGAGGACGAAGATGACGACGAAGACCGCAGGCTGTCCGGCGTCATGAGCTCCGGCAAGGTGGCGCGCCCGGCGGCTGCCGGATCGGTCGGCAGGTACAGCGCACCGCGCTGTCCGCAGGCAGCGACGAGCCCGGCGGTGCCCACGGCAAGGCAGACCATGAGCGCGGCGCGGACGCGGGTGCTCACTAGAATTTGGTGAACGTTCAACATGGCGAAATTGTAATGACCGACACCGAATACATGGATCGCGCCGAGGCTGCGCTTGCCGCCATCGAGCTGGGCTGCGACCGCATCAACGAAGCGACCGACGCCGACATCGACAACCAGAGGGTGGGCGGGATGATCACGATTTCATTCCGCAACGGCAGCCAGCTGATCGTGAACCTGCAGAAGCCGTTGCAGGAAATCTGGCTTGCCGCGCGTTCCGGCGGCTACCACTACCGCCATGACGGCAAGGCCTGGGTGGACACCAAGACCGGCGAGGAATTCTTCGGCAACCTGTCGCGTGAGGCGACGCTGCAGGCCGGGCAGCCGCTGGACTTCACGGCTCCCTGAACTCTTCTGCCGGCGCCGCTCAGTTGCGGAACAGATCGAGGATGCGGTTGCGCTCCTCGGGTTGCGCAGGAGCGCCGATCGGACCACCCGCCGGGGCTTCGACCGGCGCCGCCGGTGCGGACTCGACACCCAGGCTGGCAACGCCGCGTCCCGGCGCGTAGTCGTCGTAGTACCACTCGCCACCCACATTCACGATGCCCGCTGGCGGGTTGGCCGACAGTTCAGTCACCGGCACGCCCTTGATGGCGGTTTCCATGTAGGTGATCCAGATCGGAAGGCTCAGGCCGCCGCCGGTCTCGCGGTCGCCCAGGTTGCGCGGGGTGTCGTAACCGATCCACGAGATGGCCGTCATGGTGGGCTGGAAGCCGGCGAACCAGGCGTCGAGCGAGTCGTTGGTGGTGCCCGTCTTGCCGTAGAGGTCGGGGCGCTTGAGCATGGCCTGCGCCTTGGCCGCGGTGCCGCCGCGAGCGACGGAATTCAGCAGCGTGTCCATGATGAAGGCGTTGCGCTGCGGGATGACACGCAGCGATTCGTTCAGGAGCGGCGGCTGCTTGTCGACCAGTACCTTGTCCTTGTGGTCGGTGATGCGCGTGACGAGGTACGGATTGACGCGGTAGCCGCCGTTGGCGAAGACCGAATAGCCCACCGCCATCTGCATCGGCGTGACCGAGCCCGCGCCCAGCGCCATCGGCAGGTAGGCGGGGTGCTTTTCCTTGTCGAAGCCGAAGTTGGTGATCCACTCCTGCGCATAGCGCGTGCCGATGGACTGCAGGATGCGGATGGACACGAGGTTCTTCGACTTCATCAGCGCGGTGCGCATCGACATCGGGCCGTCGTAGCCGCCGCCGTAGTTCTTCGGCTCCCAGGGCTGGCCGCCGGTGGTGCCGGCGTCGAAGAAGAGCGGGCCGTCGTTGATGACCGTGGCCGGAGTGAAACCCTTTTCGAGCGCTGCGGAATAGATGAACGGCTTGAAGCTCGAACCCGGCTGGCGCCAGGCCTGCGTCACATGGTTGAACTTGTTCTTGCCGAAATCGAAGCCGCCGACCAGCGCCTTGATGGCGCCGTCGCGCGGGTCCATGGCGACGAAGGCGCCTTCGACCTCGGGCAGCTGCGTGATCTCCCAGGTGTTCTTGGGCGTCTTCACCACGCGGATGACCGCGCCGCGGCGGATCTTGATGTTCGGCGGGGCCTTGTCGGAGAGACCCGACTGGGCCGGCTTGAGCCCTTCGCCGGTGATCTGGACGGGATCGCCGTTGCCGCGCACCGCGTCGATCTGCTTGGGCGTGGCCTTGAGCACGACCGCGGCCATCACGTCGCCGTTGTCGGGGTGGTCGTTGAGCGCGTCGTCGACTGCTTCGTCGAGGTCCTTGGGGTCGTTCGGCAGGTCGACGAACTTCTCGGGGCCGCGATAGATCTGGCGGCGCTCGTAGTCCATGATGCCCTTGCGCAGCGCCTTGTAGGCGGCCGCCTGGTCGGCCGCGACCAGCGAGGTGTAGACCTTGAGGCCGCGCGTGTAGGTGCTGTCGCCGTACTGGGCGTACATCAGCTGGCGAACCGTTTCAGCCACGTATTCGGCGTGCAGGCGGTTCGGGTCGGCGGCGTCGCGCAGGTGCAGCTCTTCCTTCTTGGCTTCCGCGGCCTGTTCGGCGGTGATGAAGCCGGCCTCCTGCATGCGGTCGATCACGTAGAACTGGCGGCCGCGCGCGCGCTGCGGGTTGTTGACCGGGTTGTTCGCGCCCGGTGCCTTGGGCAGGCCGGCCAGCATCGCGGCCTGGGCGATCGTGAGTTCCTGCAGGGGCTTGCCGAAATAGGCCTCGGAAGCGGCGGCGAAGCCATAGGCGCGGTTTCCGAGGTAGATCTGGTTCAGGTAGATCTCGAAGATCTGGTCCTTCGTGAGCAGGTGCTCCAGCTTGAAGGTCAGCAGCACCTCGTAGATCTTGCGGGTGAGCGTCTTCTCGGAGCTCAGGTAGACGTTGCGCGCCACCTGCATCGTGATGGTCGATGCGCCCTGGCTCTTCACGCGGTTCATGTTGGCCAGGCCGGCGCGGACCATGCCCTTGTAGTCGACGCCGCCGTGGTCGTAGAAGCGGGCGTCTTCGGCCGCCAGGACGGCGTCCTTCACGACCTTCGGGATGGCCGAGATGGGAGTGAGGTTGCGGCGCTCCTCGCCGAACTCGCCGATCAGGATGCCTTCGGCCGAGAAAACCCGCAGCGGCAGCTTGGGCCGGTAGTCGGAGAGCTCGCTGATGTCGGGCAGGTTCGGATACGCCACCGCGAGGGCCACTGCCACCACGCACAGCACTGCCAGCGCGCCGGCCAAGGCGATGCCGAAGCTCCAGAAGAAAAGGCGCAACAGCCATTTCAGCCAGGTCGGGCGAGTGGAGGGGGAGTTCTTGGCTGGCCCTTTGGGGCTGGAAGTTTCTTGCATGAGGGGCCGCACAGAGTCACCCGACATTATAAAAAGCCGCCCCTTCCGAACGATCCGATCTTTGCAGGGCTTGCATTGCCCTAATTCAAAAGTTACAAAATGCGGTTTTGCCGTCAGGTTTTGACAACGCTTGAGGAATTTGCCCTGCGGCGTCGCTTGGTTGCCGCTACGCCTGCTGCTAGCATGCAACCGAATTCAATTTTTTCTATTGGTTACAAATACAGGGGAAGAGGAACCTGCCTTGGCTGCTCTTGGATCATTGTTTCGTCGTCAGAACGCTCCCCTGCTGGGGCTGGACGTAAGTTCGTCCAGCGTCAAGCTGGTCGAGCTCGGCCGTGAGGCCAGCGGCAAGCTGGTCCTGGAGCGCTGCGCCATCGAGCCCCTGGAACGCGGCTGGATCACCGACGGCAACGTCGAGAAGTTCGACGAGGTGGCGGAAGCCGTCCGTCGCGTCATCCGCAAGAGCGGCACGCGCACCCGCAACGTGGCACTGGCACTGCCTCCGTCGGCAGTGATCACCAAGAAGATCATTCTTCCGGGCGGCATGAGCGAGCAGGAGCTCGAGATCCAGGTCGAGTCGGAAGCCAACCAGTACATCCCGTTCTCGCTCGACGAGGTGAGCCTCGACTTCTGCGTGACCGGTCTGAGCACCACCTCCGCCGGCGACGTGGAAGTGCTGATCGCCGCGTCGCGCAAGGAAAAGGTCCAGGACCGCGAGGGCCTGGCGGAAGCCGCCGGCCTGAAGGCGATGATCCTCGACGTCGAGTCCTACGCATCGCGCCTGGCTACCGCCCGCCTGATCGAGCAGCTGCCCGGCAAGGGCGTCGATTCGATCGTCGCTCTCTTCGAAGTGGGCGCCTTCACCACCAGCATGCAGGTGCTGCGCAACCAGGAAGTGCTGTACGACCGCGACCAGGCGTTCGGCGGAGCCCAGCTCACCCAGCTGATCGTGCGCCAGTACGGCTTTTCGGCCGAGGAGGCCGAGGCGAAGAAGCGCAGCGGCGACCTGCCCGACGACTACGGCTCAGGCGTGCTCAAGCCCTTCGTGGAAAGCATCGCGCAGGAAATCGCCCGCGCGCTCCAGTTCTTCTTCACCAGCACGCCGCACAACCGCGTCGACTACGTGCTGCTGGCAGGCGGATCGGCCTCGCTGCCCGGCCTGACCAACGCGGTGACGCGGCAGACCTCGTTCGCCTGCTCCTTGCTGAATCCCTTCGAAGGCATGGAAATCAGCTCGAACGTCCGCGAGAAGAAGGTCCGCCGCGAGGCTCCGTCCTATCTGACCTCTTGCGGCCTGGCCATGCGGAGGTTCCTGCAGTGATCCTCATCAATCTGCTCCCGCACCGCGAAGCTGCGCGCAAGCGCAGGCGCGAGGCTTTCTACGGCACCTTGGGTGCCGCGGCGATCCTGGGCGTCCTGATCGCCGGCCTTGGTTATCTCTGGTTCGAGGCGCAGATCTCGGCGCAGCGTTCCACGAACGGCTTCCTGCAAGCCGAGATCAAGAAGCTCGAAGTCGAGATCAAGGAAATCTCGACGCTGCAGGAAGAAATCGCCGCGCTGCGCGCCCGCCAGCAGGCGGTCGAAGACCTGCAGGGCGACCGCAACCTGCCCGTGCACCTGCTCAATGAACTGGTCCGGCAACTGCCCGATGGCGTGTACCTGACCAACATGAAGCAGGACAACCAGACTGTCACCCTGCAAGGCATGGCGCAGTCGAACGAGCGGGTTTCGGAGTTGCTGCGAAACCTCGGCAACAACAGTCCCTGGCTGGTGAAGCCCGAGCTGGTCGAAATCACGTCGGCGAACGTGAACCTGAACCCGCGCGATCAGCGTCGCGTGGCGAACTTCACGATGCGCATTGGCCTGAAACGCCCCACCGATGCTCAGAAGGCTGCCGCCGAAAAGGCCCTGGCCGCAACGGCGCAGTCCAAGGGGTAACCGATCATGGCAAGCAATCGCCCCTCCCAGAAAATCGACGTCGCCGCTGCGTTCCAGCGCTTCGGCGACCAATTCCGCGGACTCAATCCGAACGATCCCTCGGCATGGCCGGCGGTGCCCCGCTATGCGCTCTGCCTGGTGGTCACGGCACTTGTGCTGGTCGCCCTCTGGTTCGTCTGGCTGACCAATTCGAACGACGAGCTCGAAAGCGAGCGCGCCAAGGAAGTCACGCTCAAGGCCGACTACCAGAAGAAGGTGGCTCAGGCCGCCAACCTCGAGTTGCTCAAGAAGCAGCGCGAGCAGGTGCAGCAGTACGTGACCCTGCTCGAGAAGCAACTGCCCAGCAAGGCCGAAATGGACGCCCTGCTGTCGGACATCAACCAGGCAGGCCTTGGCCGCAGCCTTCAGTTCGAGCTGTTCCGTCCGGGGCAGGTGTCGGTCAAGGACTACTACGCCGAGCTCCCGATCGCCGTCCGGGTGACCGGCCGGTACCACGACATGGGTGCTTTCGCTGCCGACGTGGCGGGCCTGTCGCGGATCGTGACGCTGAACAACATTTCCGTCACCCCGCAGAAAGACAAGGACGTGCTGACGATGGACGCCACCGCGCGCACCTATCGTTACCTCGATGACGAAGAACGGGCCGCGCAGAAGCGCGCCTCCGCACCGAAGGCGAAGAAATGAAGATCGCCGCCAAAGTACTGTGGCTGACGCTGGCGGCGTCGGCACTGAGCGCCTGCGATTCGGGCCAGGAAGACATGCAGCGCTGGATGGCCGAGCAGCGTGCCCAGGTGAAGCCCTCGGTGCCGCCGATTTCCGAGCCCAAGAAGTTCACCCCGCAGGCCTATACCGAGGCCTCGGCATTCGAGCCCTTCAACATCCTGAAGCTGACGCAGGCGCTGCGCCGCGAATCGAATCAGCCGAGCACCTCGGAGCTGATCGCGCCCGAGCTCGCGCGCCGCAAGGAAGCGCTCGAAGCCTTCCCGCTCGACTCGATGGCCATGGTCGGCAGCATGAACCGCAATGGCCAGCCGGTGGCGCTGCTGCGCGTCGACAAGCTGCTCTACAAGGTGCGCGTCGGCGAATACCTGGGACTCAACTACGGGCGCATCACCCGTATCAACGAAACCGAAATCGCCTTGCGTGAAATCGTGCAAGACGCCGCCGGTGAATGGATCGAACGCGTCGCGACGCTGCAGCTGCAAGAGAGTGCGAAATGAACCAAAAGAAATCAAAAATGGCACAGTGGCTGCGCGCTGCCGGCCTGGGTCTGCTGGCCTTCGGCGCATTGGCCGTGGCTCATGCGCAAAACGCCATCGAGGCGGTGACGAGCTCGACGCAGTCGGGCTCCGAAGTGATCCGCATCGATCTGGCACAGCCGCTCACCGCGGTTCCTGCCGGATTCGCCGTGCAGACGCCTGCGCGTATCGCGCTCGACTTTCCCGGTGTCACGAATGCCATCGGCCGCTCCGCCATCGAGGTGAACCAGGGCAACCTGCGCTCGGTGAACGTGGTGCAGGCCGGTGAACGCAGCCGCGTGGTGCTGAACCTGAAGCAGGCGACCGCATACAAGGCCGAGATCCAGGGCAAGTCGCTGCTGGTGACGCTCGAGCCGGTGGCGGGCCCGGCGCTTGTCGCGTCGGCTTCCACGACCTTCGCGGAAAACCGCAATCGCGACACGCTGCCCCTGCGGGATGTCGACTTCCGTCTCGGTTCCGACAGCACCGGCCGGGTCATCGTCGATCTGCCGAACAACCAGGTGGGCGTGGACGTCAAGCAGCAGGGCAAGAGCCTTGTCGTGGAGTTCACCAAGTCGACGCTGCCCGAAGGGCTGCGCCGCCGCCTCGACGTGGCCGACTTCGGCACCCCGGTCCAGCTCATCACTTCGCAGCAAGCCGGCGACCGCGTCCGCATGACGATCGATGCCAAGGGCGATTGGGAGCACAGTGCCTACCAGAGCGAGAACCAGTTCGTGGTCGAGGTCCGTGCCCGCAAGGTCGATCCGACCAAGCTGACCCAAGGCGTGGGCTACAACGGCGAGAAGCTGTCGCTGAACTTCCAGAACATCGAGATCCGTTCGCTGCTGCAGGTGATCGCCGATTTCACGAACTTCAACATCGTGACCTCGGATTCGGTGACCGGCGCGCTGACGCTTCGGCTGAAGGACGTGCCGTGGGACCAGGCGCTCGACATCATCATGCAGGCGAAGAACCTGGGCATGCGCAAGAACGGCAGCGTGCTGTGGATCGCGCCGAAGGATGAGATCAACGCCAAGGAAAAGCTCGAGTTCGAGGCCAAGGCTGCGATCGAGAATCTGGAGCCGCTGCGGACCCAGTCGTTCCAGCTCAACTACACCAAGGCGATTGCCATTGCCCAGGGCTTGACTGGCACGGGCGCTTCTTCTGGCGGTGGCGGCGGCAGCGGTACGACCACCCGGATCCTGAGCCCGCGCGGCAGCGTCATCGCCGAATCGCGTACCAACCAGCTCTTCGTTTCGGACATCCCTTCGCGTCTGGCCCAGGTGACCGAGCTGATCCAGAAGCTGGACGTCCCCGTTCGCCAAGTGCTGATCGAAGCCCGTATCGTCGAGGCGTCGGACACCTTCGGCAAGTCCCTTGGTGTACGACTTGGGGGCGGTATTGCTGGCGAGCGCTTCGCATCGTCCGCCGGCAACCGGGCGTTCGCCAATGTGGGTGCGATGCCCACCATCACGGCGGGCACCAACGGCGGTGCCAGCACGGCCACCACCACCTGGACGAACTCCAACTTCATCAACCTTCCCGCAGGCGATGCCGGTGGCACCGGCAACGCGGCAGGCACCTTCGCGATCTCGCTGTTCAACTCGAGCTTCTCGCGCATGCTGAACCTTGAGATCTCGGCGCTCGAAGCCGACGGCAAGGGCAAGCTGGTGTCCAGCCCCCGCGTGATCACGGCCGACCAGACCAAGGCGCTGATCGAGCAGGGCGAGGAAATCCCGTACCAGCAGGCCACTTCCAGCGGCGCCACCTCGATCTCGTTCCGCAAGGCGGTGCTGAAGCTCGAAGTCACGCCCCAGATCACGCCGGAAGGCAACATCATCCTGACGCTGGACGTGAGCAAGGACGCCCGCGGCGTGAATACTTCGGCGGGTCCGGCGATCAACACCAAGCACGTGCAGACCGAGGTGCTGGTCGAGAACGGCGGCACGGTTGTCATCGGTGGTATCTTCGAGCTCACCGAAACCAATGACGAATCGCGCGTGCCGGTGCTGGGTGAAGTGCCCTATGTGGGTGCACTGTTCCGCAAGCGCGAACGCGTTGCCAACAAGACTGAAATGCTCGTCTTTATCACCCCGAAGATGATTACCGACCGCAACGCCGCGCGCTGACGCGCGGGCGTAGCAGCCACCGCGTGGCGGTCGCACTCGTCGGCTTGCCCGGCGCCGGAAAATCCGCAGTGGGCCGGCGCCTGGGGATGCGGCTGGACCTTCCCTTCGTAGATACGGACCACGTGATTGAGCAGCGCATCGGCTGCTCGATCCGTGATTACTTCGAGCGCGAGGGCGAAATCGCCTTCCGCGACCTCGAGCAGACGGTGATCGCCGACCTGGCCGCCAATCCCCAGGGCATTCTGGCCACCGGCGGCGGTGCGGTGCTCCGGGAGGCGAACCGCAAGCAACTGCGCGATCACTTCCATGTGATCTACCTGCGCTCCTCCCCCGAAGACCTGTTCCGGCGCCTGCGCCACGACGTCAAGCGCCCCCTGCTGCAGGTGGCCGATCCGCTGGGGCGGCTGCGGGAGCTGCACGATGCGCGCGACCCGTTCTACCGGGAAACCGCCCACGACGTGGTCGACACCGGCCGCCCGACCATCGCGATGCTGGTGAACATCATCGTGATGCAGCTCGAACTGGCCGGCATCGTCGAGCCGGGCGCCCACCCCGAAGAGCCCCCCGCCTGAGCCTGCCCGAGCCGCAGCGCCTAAACTCGCTGCCCATGTCCCTGTCCGAACTCTCCGCCCCGCCAGAACGCGTCGACATCCAGCTCGGCGACCGCAGCTATCCGATCCTGATCGGCGCCGGCCTGCTGGACGACCCGCGGAGCTTCGATGCCACGCCCGCCTCGGCCACGGCCCTCATCGTCAGCAACACCACGGTGGCGCCGCTCTATGCCAGGGCGCTGCAATCCGCCTTGGCGGGCCGGTTCCGGGCGGTCCACCTGCTCGAGTTGCCCGATGGCGAGGCGTACAAGAACCTGCAGACGCTGAACCTGATCTTCGACGAGCTCCTCGGCCGCGGCAGCGACCGCAAGACCGTGCTGTTCGCCCTGGGCGGCGGCGTGGTGGGCGACATGACGGGCTTCGCGGCTGCCAGCTACATGCGCGGCGTGCCTTTCGTGCAGGTGCCGACCACGCTGCTGGCGCAGGTCGACTCCTCCGTGGGCGGCAAGACCGCCATCAACCATCCGCTCGGCAAGAACATGATCGGCGCGTTCTACCAGCCGCAGCTTGTGGTCTGCGACCTGGCGACGCTCCAGACTTTGCCCCCGCGCGAACTCAGCGCCGGCCTGGCCGAAGTCATCAAATACGGGCCGATCCACGACATGGCCTTCCTCGACTGGATCGAGGCGAACATCGACGCCCTCGTCGCGCGGGAGCCGGCGGCGCTGGCCCATGCCGTCAAGCGCAGCTGCGAGATCAAGGCGCTGGTGGTCGGCCAGGACGAGCGCGAGACCGGGCTGCGGGCGATCCTCAACTTCGGCCACACCTTCGGCCACGCGATCGAATCGGGCCTCGGCTATGGCGAATGGCTGCACGGCGAGGCGGTGGGCTGCGGCATGGTGATGGCGGCACGGCTGTCGCAGCGGCTCGGCGGTGTTGATGCCGCCTTCGTCGAGCGGCTCACCCGGCTGATCGAGCGGGCCGGCCTGCCGACCGTCGGGCCCGCGCTGGGCGCCGACCGCTACCTGGAGCTGATGCGCGTCGACAAGAAGTCGGAGGCCGGCGAGATCCGCTTCGTGGTGATCGACCGCCCCGGCTCCGCGGTGGTCCGCAGCGCGCCCGACGCGCTCGTGCGCGAAGTGCTCGCCCAGAGCTGCGCGCCGCGATGAGCCTCGCGGCCTACGCCTGCCAGCCCGCGCGCTCGCGCGGCCGTCGGCATGCGGAGCCGCCCGCGCCCACGCGCGATGCCTTCCAGCGCGACCGCGACCGGATCGTGCATTCCACCGCCTTCCGCCGGCTGGTCTACAAGACGCAGGTGTTCCTCAACCACGAGGGCGACCTGTTTCGCACCCGGCTCACGCATTCGCTTGAAGTGGCCCAGCTGGGGCGGTCGATCGCGCGGGCGCTGCGCATCAACGAGGACCTGGTCGAGGCGATCGCCCTGGCGCACGACCTGGGCCACACGCCCTTCGGCCACGCCGGGCAGGACGCGCTCAACGACTGCATGGCCGGGCACGGGGGTTTCGAGCACAACCTGCAGAGCCTGCGCGTGGTCGATGCGCTGGAGCATCGCTATCCGCAATATGACGGCCTGAACCTGAGCTTCGAGACCCGCGAGGGCATCCTCAAGCACTGCTCGCGCGCGAACGCCGAGCGGCTGGAGGCGGCGGAGCCCAATGGCGTCGCCCGGCGTTTCCTCGACCGCACCCAGCCGGGGCTGGAGGCCCAGCTGTGCAACCTGGCCGATGCCATCGCCTACAACGCCCATGACATCGACGACGGCGTGCGCTCGGGCCTCATCACCGTCGAGCAGCTGTCCGACGTGGAACTGTTCGAGCGTCATCGCCGCGAGGCACTGGCCGAGCATCCACAGCTGCGGGGCCGTCGCGTGCTCTACGAAACCATCCGCCGCATGCTGAGCGCGCAGGTCTACGACGTGATCGACGCGACCCGCGCTGCGCTCGAAGCGCTCGCGCCGGGCGATTCCGACGCTGTGCGCAAGGCCCCGCCGGTCGTTTCGTTCAGCGAAATGATGCAGACCCAGTCGGAAGACCTGAAGCGCTTTCTCTTCCGCAACCTCTACCGCCATCCCCAGGTCACCCAGACCACCGATCAGGCGCGGCAGGTGATGCGGGAACTGTTCGAGGCGTATCTGGAGCGCGGCTCCGAGATGCCGGCGTCCTATGCCGAGCGGCAGGACAGGCATCGCGCCGTCGCCGACTACATCGCCGGCATGACCGACCGCTTCGCCGTGCGTGAGCATGAGCGGCTGACCGGCCGTCGGGGCATCGCATGAGCGGCCAGGCCGGGCGTCCCCGCATTCCCGCTGCCGCACTGGCCGTCCTGCTGGGCGGTGTCAGCGCAGCCTTGCACCTCGGCAAGCTGCCGCCCGCGGTGCCGGCGCTGCAGGCGTCGCTGGGCATCGATCTGGTCGAGGCGGGATTCCTGCTCTCGCTGGTGCAGGTCGCGAGCATGACGCTGGGGCTGCTGGTCGGCCTCGCGGCGGACACCATCGGCCTGCGACGCAGCATGCTGGCGGGGCTGATCGTGCTGACGGTCGCCAGCCTGCTCGGCGGTGCGGCCGGCACCGGGCTGGGCGGCGGCGGTGCGCATGCCGTGCAATGGCTGCTGGTGCTTCGCGCCGTGGAGGGCGTCGGCTTCCTGCTGGCGGTGATGCCGGGGCCGGGGCTGATCCGTGCGCTGACGCCGTCGGGCGCCGACAAGGCGGCGCTGGGCCTGTGGGGCGCCTACATGCCGCTGGGCGTGGCGCTCGCGCTGTTGCTCGGTCCGGCCCTGATCGCCTGGGGCGGCTGGGTGGACTGGTGGTGGGCGCTGTCGGCCGTGTCGGCCGGAGCGGCGCTCTGGCTCTGGATCGTGGTGCCCGCCGACCGGCTCCGGCCGGCCGCGGCAGGCCCGGCTTCGGGCGGATGGACGTCGCGGTTGCGCGCCACCGTCGGTGCGCGCGCACCCTGGCTGGTCGCGCTGACCTTTGCCGTGTATTCGTCGCAATGGATGGCGGTGATCGGCTTCCTGCCTGCCATCTACGCGGGCGCCGGCGTGCCGGCCGCGTGGAATGCGGTGCTCACCGCGCTCGCGGCGGCGATGAACATCGTCGGCAACGTCGCCGGCGGGCGCTGGCTGCAGCGCGGCGTGGCGCCCGAGAGGCTGCTGCAGCTCGGCTTCCTGACGATGGCGCTGGGCGGCGTGGCCGCCTTCGCGCAGATGGGGCAGGGCGCCGACGCGTTGGGCCTGCCGCCTGTGCTGCGCTATATCGCCGTGTGCGCGTTCTCGCTGGGCGGTGGCATGGTGCCGGCCACGCTGTTCCTGCTGGGCGTGCGGCTCGCGCCCGGGCCGTCCACCGTGTCGACGACCGTCGGGCTGATGCAGCAGGCTTCCTCGCTGGGCCAGTTCCTGGCGCCGCCAGCGGTGGCCTGGCTGGCGCATCGCGTCGGCGGCTGGCACTGGACCTGGACGGCCACGCTGGCCTGCTCGCTGGTCGGCATGGCGATCGCACGGCGACTGGGGCGCATTCGCCCCGCTGCGGAGATGGCATGACGCTCCCGGCGACAATCGCAGCCCCCCAAGCCGAAGCCGATACGCGGCGCTGGCTGGAGCGCGCTGTGATCGGCCTCAACCTGTGCCCCTTCGCGAAGGCCGTGCACGTGAAAGGGCAGATCCACTACGCGGTGTACGAGCCTGCCGAGGAAGCCGACCTGATGGACGCACTGCTGGCCCAGGCCCGGGAACTCGTGGCGCTCGACGCCGCCTTGCGCGACACAACCCTTCTGATTGCACCGAACGCCTTGCCCGACTTCCTGGATTTCAACGACTTCACGGCGCGCGCCGAACGCCGGCTCGCCCGTGCGGGATTCGACGGCGTGCTGCAGCTGGCGAGCTTTCATCCGCAGTTCCAGTTCGCCGGCACCGAGGCCGACGACATCGGCAACGCGACCAACCGCGCGCCGCATCCCACGCTGCATCTTCTGCGCGAGGACAGCGTGAGCCGCGCGGTGGAAGCCTTTCCGGAAGCCGAGGCGATCTTCGAGCGCAACATCGACACGCTCGAGGCACTGGGCGCGCAGGGCTGGGCCGAGCTGGACGTCGGGCCGGGGAGTGCCAAGCCATGAACACGAAGACCGCACCGAAGACGAACAAGGCCGCCAAGGCCGATGCCGAGCTGGCCGAGGTTCTGCGCCCCGGCCAGTCGGTCGAGCTGCTCAAGGAGCTTCACATCCTGACCCGCGAGGGCCGGCTCAACCAGGACTCGCGGCGCAAGCTCAAGCAGGTCTACCACCTGTTTCAGTTCATCGAGCAGCTGCTGCGCGAGCTGCCGGACGAAGGGGCCGGCGCCACGCTGGCCGACCACGGCGCTGGCAAGTCGTACCTGGGCTTCATCATCTACGACCTGTTCTTCCGGGCGCGATCAGGCGGGGGGCATGTCTACGGCATCGAGACGCGCGGCGAACTGGTCGAGCGCTCGCGCGAGCTGGCCAGGCGCCTTGGCTTCGAGCGCATGTCGTTCCTGAACCTCACGGTGGCCGAGTCCGCGCAGTCGGGCGAGCTGCCGGCGCAGATCGACGTGGTCACGGCGCTGCATGCCTGCGACACCGCCACCGACGACGCCATCGCCTTCGGCCTGGCCAAGAAGGCGCGCTGCATGGTGCTGGTGCCCTGCTGCCAGGCCGAGGTGGCCGCCTGCCTGCGCGAGACCAAGGCGCTGGCGCTCTCGCGCACGCCGCTGGCCGAGCTGTGGCGCCATCCGCTGCACACGCGCGAGATCGGCAGCCAGCTCACCAACGTGCTGCGCTGCCTGTACCTGGAAGCCAACGGCTACAGCGTTACCGTGACCGAGCTGGTCGGCTGGGAGCACAGCATGAAGAACGAGCTGATCCTGGCGCGGTACACCGGGCAGCGAAAGGCGAGCGCGGCCGCGCGGCTGCGCGAGCTGCTGGCGCAGTTCGGGCTCGACAGGCTGGGCGACACGCGCTTCAGCCTCGCCTGAACGCCGGCTCGCAGGCCGCCTGGCTCCATGGCCCGTCTTCCCCGTCTCACGCTGGCCGACGTGCCGCACCACGTGATCCAGCGCGGCAACAACCGCCAGCCGATCTTCATTGACCGCGCAGACCACGAGAAGCTGCTTGCCCTGCTGGCCGAAAGCGCCACGCGCTTCGGCATCGCGGTGCACGCCTACGTGCTGATGGACAACCACTTCCACCTGCTGGCCACGCCCGCGAGCGCCACCGGACTGCCGCAGTTCATGCAGTCGGTCGGCCGCGCCTATGTGCGCTACTTCAACGACCGCCACGGCCGCAGCGGCACGCTCTGGGAAGGGCGCTACAGGTCGACGCTGATCCAGACCGAGCGCTACCTGCTGACCTGCATGGCCTACATCGACCTCAACCCGGTGCGGGCGGGCATGGTGACCGACGCGCGCGACTTTCCGTGGTCCAGTCACGCTCACTACGCCGGCCTGCGGCACGACAAGCTGCTGACGCCGCATCCGCTGTACTGGCAGCTCGGCAACACGCCGTTCGCGCGGGAGGCCGCGTATGTCGAGTTGGTGCGTGCCGGCGTGCGCGCGGCCGACCAGAGCGCGCTGACCGAAGCCACCCTGCGGGGCTGGGCGGCCGGCGACGAGGATTTTCTCGACAGCCTGCGCAAGTCCACCGATCGCCGCGTGGTCAAGGCCAAGGCCGGGCGACCGCCTTCGACGCCTCGATCCTGACCTGAAAAGCCTGCTCGATCCATTGCATGGGTTGGCTTTTTTGCTCCTGTTTTAGATATGTCCCTAATTTAATTCCTATCGAAAAACTCAACATTTAAATGGAATCTGACCCCTATTAAAGTGTTTGGCATTCTTTGTGCAACGCAATATGCTCCGATTCCCTGCGAAAACTGAAGGAGCGCGCCATGACGACGGCTG